>Ga0207886_10045_pt1 | contig 402845 bp, 456 predicted proteins | sample LinPmetageLP35_FD_184048 | JGI IMG/M metagenome (GOLD analysis project Ga0207886, IMG submission 184048) | Marine viral communities from the Pacific Ocean - LP-35 (SPAdes) | ecosystem: Environmental > Aquatic > Marine > Oceanic | place: Pacific Ocean | collected 2009-08-31
AGACTCCAGTATGTCCCACCAAGTATGGTCTTTTTCTCCTCGCCAAAGCTGTACCTGACACACCGATGCTTATGTGTCCCGGAGCAAGTGGTATAGACTAAGCAATTCGGCGTGAAGAGGGCCCAGACCAGGTCATAGGTGATGTAGCCGGTGGAAAGTAACGAGAGCATGCTCTGAGTCCTGTCTGCATATGCGCTTTTCAGATAGTCCAAGAGTAATTCCAGATGCAATGTACCCTGATAATCGAGAGGGGAGATCTCGTTCCAGCCCCGGCATAACTCGAGCTCGGGAATGGTGGTGTAAAGGAGGTTCTGCTCGACCTTGTCTGGGTGAGTGTCTGAAATCAATAGGGTGCGCATAGCTTACACAAAGCTTGCTTTCATTCAGGCTAACACCGCCAACGTCCTTGAGGACATCCCTCAAAATGTCTCGCAAAATCTCAGATTTGACATCAATGTAACAATTCGTCTCCTTGCTTTTCTTGTCTACAGATTTTTAGTCAATATAGGACGATGAGGTAGTTTTGATATACTGACCGACTCGGCGCCGAACAACGAAAATGTATTGATCCAGTCCAGTAACCTGGCCTACTGGTTTCATAGATTCCGCGATCGCATACGTATGGGATTTCCCATCCCAGCTTGAAGAGAGTAACTTGTTAGCTGACTAAGATTTGCGCACTGTTGGGGGACTTACAGTTCCTCCACCATTTTGAATTCCAACGTCGATGTTTGGAGCCCAAGCTTTGAAGGATGAGCTGGCGGTTTCTTGGATTTAACTTCTGCTGCAGCAGCGGACGGAGGCGCCTGGTTGGTACCAAGGGACTCGAGAGCTTCCACGACATGCCGAGCAACCTCATTGGCAACCTGTGATGACGAGCTCGTCAAACATGTATGGCACAGAGTTGGAGAACTTGGAGCTGCTGTAGCTATCTCTGTGACGAGAGAGGGTGGCGGGTCCCTAGGCGAGGGACAAGAAGAGAAGTCAGAGAGTTGAGCTGTGGGAACCAACTTCATAGCGGCTACCGCATTTGCCATCTCTATAGCTTGCTCATCATTCAGTGTGGTGGCACTTGGTCGGCCTGGGCTATCTGGTGGTGTGTTGGTGGGTGGTAGGGACACTGGGGGATGGCACTGAACCATCTCTGTTGGAGCCATTATCGATGAGAAGTCGGTAGGTACCTTGGGCGTGCGGGATCGGAGAGATAGGGAGTGAAGATTCAACTGATGAAGATCATTAGGCATTGTCCAGAGGATAGAGAGTGATGAAGGATAGTAACGTACTCTTTCACGGGCTAACCTTTGTTCGTGCAGGGCCGACAAGCCTTCAGCTTGCAATACTTGCACTCAAAGATGTGCCAATGTGGCCCGCTGCGACATAAGTTGCAGACCCACTGAATGAGTGTCGATTCGGATTTCAAGAGATTGAATGAGTGGTGGCAGTAATTCGGAACTGCCATTCGCAGATAGCCTTGACTCAAGTATGATTTGGTACGAGAGTACTGATGTTGCTCAAGAGATAGTGGTCAATATCGAGGGAAAATCGATACCTTTATATTCATCGATTCTCTCCGCACTTCACAGTAGGAGTCAGTCTAATCTATCTTGGGAAACCAACACCACATGGACGATCCAGGAAGCTAATTGATTCGTCCCTGGGTGAACCAGTAGCCTACAATTTGGAGGTCTATTCTTGCGCGGCCAACGCGGGACAATCGACTGGGGAAATTGATTCCGTTTCTCCTGGATGAACCGGGGGGCCTATGATTGCAGCATGATGTCTTAGCTTCTTAAAGACAAAGCTGGCTTCGCCGATTCACCCCTGGCAAGTCACTTGCGGATCAATTGATGCTGCATATAATACTCGATTGAGGCTAGATTGGAAAAGTAATATTTTGCATAGATGTCTACCCGGGGCACATATTTTGATTCTATCGAGGTTGCGTTACACCATAGACGTCGTGCTCAAACTTTACTATATATGAGCGATTTGATACATTCAAAGCAAACCTGGAAAGACCCAAAAACTAAGATCCTGAATCCAACAACCCAGCCATGTGATCCAAGACAGTATCCTACTCCTTCCGCTCACTAACAAACGGCTTTGGCTCAAAGAGCGTCACAGGGAGATCGCTAAGGGATTAATTAGCTGTGTGTTATCAGCACTCCGTTGGACACGTACTCCCAATTGGGTGGGGTTTCTTGAAGAGTCTCCTCTATTGCCGGGTTTGTGGTAGTCTGCTGAAGATGCCCGGTAGTAGATGGGTCTGTGGACGGATTCTGGACAGTCTCATGTTTGTCATCCACTTTGGACGACTCTGGCTGCTTCGGCTTTGCGGTCGTATCTGTTGAAGCCATTGTCTACGTGGCGGGTTGGTAGATAACTCTAATATATATGTAGAAGCGTGAAGTTTGGGACGATGCTTGAAGAATTGAGGGAGGTGAGGAAGCGAACAATTAAACTTGTAAGGAGTTCACCCCCTTATATACATTTTTACTCTGAAAGTTCGTATGTATCTTTCCTGTAACAAACTACACATCGGCTTCTCATCCAGCCGTCTCATCTGATCGAAAATATTTACTTGGCTCCTACCAATCGGAACCAAGTGGTGATGACCGGGGCCTTGTGTACAGCTTCATTCACATCAATATATTCCTAGACCCTGATCAAGATGCCGTGCATCTCGCTGCATCTAGGAAGAAGAAACCGGCGTTATGTCGACGGTGTTGGTCTCCCAAAACGGATTAGGCTTGAATAAGTCATCAAGGCTTCATGCCGGTGTGGAATGTGTTGGCTTCTTGAATGGTCAAGCTGCCTTCGTCGATACATAATGAGGCGGCGTGGGGGAGGTCTGGAGCATTGACAGAGTTCGGACCATGCGTATTGTGGGAAGAGTTTATGGAGCATAAATGCTGCACTTCTCCAAAAAGGAATGTCTTCGTAATATCCCCATTAGATTAAGGCAATAATGGAAAGTGACACCCGGGGTTCACTGTAAAGTCCTCCTCTAACAACCTGCACGGCCGGAACACTATCAATGCATCGCGGAGACTTTAGGGATTGTATGCACAATCCTCATCCCCGAAGTAGCTGGAGGCGATTGAGGGACGGTGTACTGGCTCCTGATCAATTATAGCAAAATCCCGCGCCTAGCCACTTGGGGGAAGAAGGAGAAAGATGCAAATGCCTTGATCGATACACAGGGAGCAGATGCATGAAGTGGGACTCGGAGTCATTGGTTCGGTGATCGCTTACAGATCCGAGATTCTTCTCAACCTCCTTAAATCAGCGTTCGGATTAAAACAGCAATCGTGCGGGTTGGGCATGGGTCCAATAGACGCTCACCTTTCAAAATTGCCGATCCTCCCTACTCGTATTCCCCGCCTTTCGGCTTAGTAAGTGCAGCCAGCTAGTGTTAAGAGGAATCGTTCGTCGCCAACCTTCGAAAACAAACGCTCATTGCCAACCTTCGAAAACCAGGTTCCATCGTCAACCTTCGAAAACCAGGTCCCATCGTCAACCGTTGAAAACCGATCCCACGTCAAGAAGCGCGTAGTCAAATCTTCTTGGTATCATTCGAATCGCCGATTCCTGGCCCTTGTTCTAGCCATGTCTCAAGAGATACACCAGAAACTTGATGATATCAGCAAAACCATCTGCAGTCTCCGCGATGTTGGGGATAGTGTTTTTGACAAGCTATATTCGAAAGTATCCAAACTCCTGGTACAGGTTGAAATTCAAAAGGGCCTAAATGAAATAGCTCGAATTATTCGAGATGGAAGTGCACTGCCCGTTCGGAGGATTAATTACAACATCAAGAAGTTGTCTGACAAAAACGAGGCATGCCAAATCCGCTGGTCCGGCTTGCGGAAACTCAACTGCCCACAGATTATATTTAGCACGATGGCTTTCGCAGGATTGGCCTCTCTGGCAGATGAACAATTCGAGTACCTTGTGGAGAACGTGCCGAACTATATCGAGGTCCAAGAATTACCTCGCGACTGGATTGCACGCGACCAGATTAGAAAGGTTATAGCAGGAACACCAAGGCGAGAGAGTACCCAGCCATTCCTACAGCGTGAGTTGTACTTCGCCCTATTCAACAAGGGAGCACTCAACAAATGGACTAGGTTACCACGATCTCGAGTTACAATTAAGTCAAGATTCCACTTCTGATGCCAAGAAAGAGAAAACATCAGCGACGAAGCGCAAACGACTTGAAGGTGCGTTTTGATAATATCGAATTAGGGGGAGAAGCTTAGTCTCCAGCAGGCGAACACACCCCGTCAACCAACCAGGGACCTGACATAGGAGAAATGCAAACAAGAGGGCCGAAGACTGATCAATTGCAGACGGTGCAGACAGGCAGGAGTAAGTAAAAAGAAGCCTTCATTATAGACAGGGCACTAATCATAATATCTACAACAGAAATCGACTATAGGTGCTCAGAAGCACAAACCAGTCTGATGCCACTCTTGGGCGACTCCTTATTCGATGCAATGGCAGCCAGCAATCAATGGATATGGGAACGAAAAGTAGGAGGATTGACAACGGACTGTATGAACGCAATGGTCCCTGAGGACCGTAGCCAAGACATCTCCATCACCTTGTCCGTAGGCTACAGAAAGGGACTGGAGGTGATCGACAAATTCAAGCTGCAGCCTACGTGAACTTTACGTATGCCCCTATCACGCGAACCTCATACCCGGCAGGAACGGAACCTGTCCCGTCTTGAGTAGCGCTGTGGTGTTCCCAGTATGGCGGTGTGTCCATCGGCGCTTTGGGATCATATATTATGATCGATTTGCCTCTGCCCGTTACTTTCCTCTCCTCACTAACGGACGGAAATAGTTTGACGCCTACATATTCCTCCTCCCCTGCAAGCGCTTGAGCCCCAGTCTGTATGTAATCATGAGTTAGCTTCAAATATATGTTGGAGAGAGTTAAAATGATATGACATACCTCCCCGGACATGATGGGTGACTGGTGATATGATACGAAGTGGCCTCTTGCCACAATCAACCTAATCCCATGTCAGCAGAATTCCTCCTGCCTTGAAATGATCCTTACTACGGCTCGCGCGACGGAGAAATGATGGAAACCCCTGAGCTCGTATATCGAGATGAATGCAGCGAATAGGCAGCTATAAGAACCTGTTGGGGGTTGGAAATGGTCGAATATGAGTTTGGGCAGTTTCCCAAGACCCGCCTGTTTGTGGATACTCGTCGCAAGGGGAGGAAGAATGCGAGTATGAGAAACGTAATTATCGTCTATATAACATTAGTGGCTGTATGGACTGTACGGTGGCTGAAGAGGCTTATCCCGTACTCACCTTGTTCGGGATGGGTGGTTATGTCGGCGGGGAGAGAGGCAGAGTGAGGTTGCCTATTTGCGCAAATGCCGAAGGTGGAGTTCGAGTCTTCGAGAGCTAGAGGCACTCTCTGCGTCTTTGATAGAATACGATAGAATGTGCTAAGTGCGATGGGTAGAAGGAAGTACGGTAAAAGGTGCGCGGCGAAGGGAGAAATGAATATGATGATATAAATCGCGGGGCGGAATGATGGTACACGATGGAAGATAGGGCGCAAGGGGTGCCACTCAGCGACTCAGCGACTCAGCGTGGTGGGACGAAGTCTATTGGCGGAGCTCGGCGGAGCTGGTCAGGCAGAACAACCGAGTCATCGTTGTCGCTCGGATGGTGTCCTGATCTCTTGCTTGCAATTCGAGAGGTTGATGAGGTTATTCATTTGCAGGAAGAAACTGTGGTTTGGAAGGGGTGGGGCTCGATGCTATGATTTGCTCAGCAACCCGATAGTGGCCGAGTAAACCCCTGGTGCATTTGGGCTTCAACGCCTTTAGGCTGCAAAGATGGACAAACTTCGGTCACAAAATTCCAGAAATTTAACTATCTGGGAGTTGTGCAGCATATCTGGCACTAATTCAAGCCTTCTTCAGAATTTGCAATGCGCCAACGTTCTTGAAACCATGTTCTGGTGTGGCTGATCCCTGTGCATGAGTTTGACCATAATCTTGCGCATGTGACTCGGCTAGTGGAAGGTATCTGTTCGCGTTGCCTCGCCAATGATGTACGAAAGTACCGTCTCCCCCAATTGATGCGTCTTCCGATTATCGTCATCGCATTCAGTTTAATACAATCCTACTCCTACAGAATGTCCTCAAGGCGGGAATCAGAGTTTGCGCGTCTTGAGCAACTGCTTCGAGAGGCAAATGAGCGAGCAGAGCAGGAGCGAAGGCGTGCAGAGGAAGCCGACGAGCGCGTAGAACAAGAACGAAGACGTGCGGAGGACGAGCAGCGAAATCGAAAGGAAGCCGAAAAGAAGACACAGCCGACGACACTTGAAGAATACCTACGTTCCTGCCATACCCTTCTTTCGAAACCTCTCCGTATCCAGACAGACAAGAGCCTCAGCACACAAGGCTCAATCACCAGTCCCAAAAATAAACCCTGCCCGACCCTGTTGAAACCTTGGTCGGACTTTCCAATGCTGCAGCAGCAGCTTTTCGAGAGACTTTACGAATACATACCACGAGACGCAGAACTTTTCAGCTCCACCCAATACCTCACAGAGCTAGGCAAAGACCTCTGCGACCGGCCACTGGCAAGTGAGAAGGATCTGGAGGCATATCAGCGCTTAGCCGTTGAGCGACCAACGACGCACGTCATCTCCCACCTTCAGCAGGTAGAAGAGGCTCGCCGGGAGTTCAATCTGGGCGGGGGCATCATTTTTGAGAACCATGCCAACACTCTCAGTGATAGCAACGAAGAGGTCCAGCAAAGTCTGCAAGATCTCCGCATCTCAAGCCAAGGACATACCTCAAGCTCGAATCCAAAACCGCGAAACGCCGACCAGATTTGTGTATACAAGGAGGCAGATGGCACAAAGAACTTGTGTATGATTGTGGAATATAAACCGTCTCACAAGCTGTCGGTTTTTAATCTACGGGCGGGACTTTTGCGAGCCGACAAAGGATCCATGAATATCCCGGAGGACGTCATCAATCGGATCACAATACCGACCGATCCAGAGGACAAGTTTGTGTACCACTCTGAGTGGCTGACGGCAGCAGCTCTCACGCAGACGTATGCTTATATGATTGAAAATGGCCTCGAGTACAGCAAATTGGCTATAGGAGAAGCCGATGTTTTCCTTCACCTCAAGGAAGATGAGCCACATACGCTTTATTATCACCTCGCGGAACCCAAGATTGAAGCCGAAGCACAGAGCGAAGTCGATATCTTACTTTGTCGCACCGCAGTAGGCCAGACCTTAACCTTCTGTTTAATGGCACTGGACTCGAAGCCTCGGAGCCAGAAATGGCGAAATGACGCGCTAGACACTGCTTACAGGGCTGTGATTGATCACGAAGCAATTTTACGACAGATACCCGCTGAAGAGAAGGCCTTGACTCCTCCACCCTCGGTATTTTATGCACGAATCCATTCTTTCAAGCGGTCACCGATCAAGTTGAGACCCAGAAAGTCACGGAAGACAAGGAATAGCTGTGGCTCTGCAGATACAATTGTCCACGAAGATCCACAGAGTCCGTCTAGCTCATCAGATGAGGCCGCAGACGTTGATACACCAAGCAAGTCAAGGGCTCGTACGCGCCGGGCTGGTACCGTACAAATGCGATCTATCAAATCATCACAAGCTGTTGAAGAGAGCGATATCCGGCACCAACGATACTGCACACATGCCTGCTTGCTAGGACTTGTTCGAAAACGTTCTTTGGACGGTGCTTGTCCGAATGTCAACACACATAGTGCTCATGGAGATGGCATTCACCATGCTTTAGACCGGAAGTCCTTAGCCAAACAGATGTCACGTCAACTCGCTCAAGACGCCGACAATGGATGTGAGCCTCTTGGAAAGCAAGGTGCCCGTGGTACTCTGTTCAAATTGACTTTGGAATCGTATGGATATACTTTCGTTGCAAAAGGGACTGTGGCGGCATTCGAAGCCAAGTTGAAGCACGAAGGGTTAGTCTACCAACACCTAGACAAGGTTCAAGGAGAGCTTATACCAGTCTACCTTGGGAACATCACTCTCGTCCGTCCATACTTTCTTGACTTTGGAGTCAGAATAGTTCACATGCTGCTCATGTCATGGGCAGGCGAGCAAGCACGCAAGGATTTGATGTTGGCCATGGGGCAGGATTTGGCTGTGGAGACGAGCGGGGCAGTTACACAGATGCTGGGTTACGGAGTAGAGCATCGTGATGTACGGCCACCGAACGTGCTATGGAATCCCGAGACCAGAAATGTGGTGCTAGTGGATTTCGAGCGTTCAGAGATTTTGAAGCAGGTGCCAGTTCTTCAAGAGACATCGCCTAACCGGAAGCGGAAGTGGGAGCACACCCACTTCGACTCATCCTGTCGAAATCTTCCGACCGTTTTTTTGTCAAATCCAGTAAGTACTTGAATTGGGAGATCCATATATTTTAGGTAGTCTACAATAATACAATAATTTAAAACTCTTTAAACGGAAAGCCACCATCTCTCTGACTAATCAAGCCATGATGCTGCATCTCTGCTGAAGGATGCCGATAGTTAACCAAGCCGTGTTGGTTCGCGAGATGTTACCACCGATACTTCCTTGTCTCAGAGGATCGACGGGAAAGCATTTAAAAAACCAAGAAAGGGCTCGACCCGTAGAACTACACCAGTCTCGTGACTGGTTGAAGATGGGACGCTCTAGGGGATGGGCTGTTTGAAAACGAGGAAAATACATAGGCCAGGCGAGCACTGGGAGCATTTTGCCATACAGTTTGATAATTGATATGAATACTTGACTACCCCACAGTCGTGTCTGATCAAAGAAGTTGCTGGGCCTAGCAAGAAGATGAGAAGGCTCCACCTCTCCTTCTTTCCCATCTAGCACCCTGTTCTCCCGTCTAATGTCCACAGCCTTCATAGCCACTCCCCCGCAAGCACAGCTGCTATTGCAACGAGCGTTCAGCTGTAACCTTTAGAGATAACAAATGGTGGTATTAATATACATGTTCCGACAGTCGTCCTCGGACGAGACGAGGTCGTTGTATTAAAAGATAAGTTGTGCCAGGTGCATATTAGCTAATGCTCCGTACCATTCGTCGAGTGTTACAAAGGTCTCGTTCTCCAGAGGAAAGATAAATAAGAGAATATAAGCGAGCTAAGTCATGCTGCTCATGTTTTAAGTAAGAGGTCGAGCGGCAATATAGAAGGATCCGTCAACCTTGACCAACGAGCCGATGAGAGGGAATGTAAGTTTCACTATCTTCAGTAAGCACGACGCGATATTTCCTTATAGACTTCGGAGCTTGCTTTTCGGGAGCTCCAAGTTCAGAACGGAAGTCAGGTTAGAATTCAGACCAGGAACGGCAAGAGCGTCCGTCATGTCGCCTCGGTGTTCGATCCGTCGGAGGATAAGGAACGGCCCGACAATAGAATCCCGACCATAATAGATAGAGTACCTGGGCAGCAGGGATGTGCGTGTTCAGTCTCAAATATTCCGCCGTCGCCGCCTCGTAGACGACTTTTTCTCCAGGGAAGCAGGCTGCGTAAGGCCAGGGCAGCCGTACTATGACATCAGACGAGGAGTCTTCGCCTTCGAGATAGATCCTGTAGTGGATATTTAGGCCACCGATGACTAGTGGTGATACCAGTGTAGCAGGTTTGCCGCATTTCTGCTTGACGAGGCTTTCGACCTGGCGACAGGCGTTTTTCCTCCGAGGCCGCATTTGGGACTCCTCCTCAGTATCATCATTCTTGTCCCACGCGATATTATCGAAATTTTGCCGGTCTTTGTACATCCTCTTATAAGCATGCGTTCAAAAACTTGAAAGCTCAAGCGGGCGAGGGTAAAATGAGAACCAAGATAAAGTAAAAGGTTGCCTAGATAGGTACACAGGAAGTGGCTAGCTACGGACAAGCCAACGCTGAGGGGAAGTTTTTCTATTATCTGACGGGAGAGGATTTAGCGAGGATGCTAAGCCTAAACGGGTTACTCAGCCCCGGGATCATGAATTGCCCCCCGCCTATAGCGCTTAACTTGTTGTGGGAGGAAGCATTCGAACATGCACTGCGGCCAGAGTTCTGCCTGGGAACTTCTTGAAGATCCAGTCCGAGACTTGCCCTGTTTTCGTATGCTAGTAGGCGCTGCTCGTCTTTGTACTAGAGATTGCTCTCTCCCTCGTACCTTGATCATGAGGGGAGCAAAATTTAGGAGCGCCTATGGGATTTAGAGCGTGGTGTATGTTGACGGGTTGACCTCTGCTGAAGATAGTGCTTGCGCTTTTTATGCATTAGCTCGGCTCGTCGTAAGATGACAGCCGTTTCTGCTTTGTAGGACGTTGTTCCTCACCATCGTTGTCTGAGTCGGCGTTGTTGATATCAACCTCCTCGTCGTTGTGACTGTTGCACCTCGTCCCGTCCCGCCATGCCTTGACCACCCCTTAGTGGCGTTGGAGCCATAGAGTCTGCCTCCCAATCAAGCAAATCGATGTCTGCCTGTGAGGGCTCGATTCTTTCCATGCCAAGGATGATGCTGTTTTCACTCAGAGGTCTGCGCCTGTCGCCAGGGGCGCTTTGGAGGTGTAGAGGATTTTCGCTCTTGGAGGATGTATCCTAATTTTTGTCTTTGTTCTCCTCCTGTTCCAGCTCCTGCTGCCGTTGCTCCCTCTTATCAATAGAATCGGCATTGCGTGTTCCCAGTGCTACCTCGGAGGCCATTATTATCCTGGTTAAATATCAAACGATGAATGAAGGCATCAATTTGAAGCGCCCAAAAAGAAGATAGAGAGAGAAGGAAAGAAGAGCGAAGCGACTGCTGGCAAGGTTTGGGGCATTTGGAGGACAGGAAATTGGCATGGGAAGCACAAGTCCCGTGGTAAATCTCTCAATTGCGTGTTTTATATCCTCGAAACCAAATTGGACACAGCGTATTCAATTGGGGGTTTCTGGGTGATGTTCTAGGTATGGTTTTGCAGTAGGGTTTTTAGTTTGCAGTTGTGCTTTAAAATGCATACTACTTGAGAGGTATGCGGAAAAGGCTACTACTGTATACAGAGTCGTCGATGAGGGAGGTGATGGGATCCATTGGTGCCGAGAGATCCGCAGGTCTTTATCAGTCCAGACTGACAGACGATTCGAAAGATACCATTTGAGTGTGGGTCCTCGTCAAGGACTCCAAAGACGTGGAAAGGGCGGATTTTGCGCTTGGGAACGCAGAATCTCCTCTCCAAACCTCACTATTTGTACAGACTGGAAGGCTTTCATTGTAAGTTACCACGGTACCTTGACACTTTTCTGACACATGGAAGATGAAATTTGCATTCAAACGAGTATCTTGTTCAAATCAAGTAATCTCAAAAACGAGCGTAGTAGACAAGAGCCGGCTCTTCATCTGTACAAATGCCAAAGCACTTCAACTTCGCCAGCATCATACCAACTTCTGAGCCCGATCCCTCCACAGACCATTTCCACCAACACCCAACAAACAGAAGCCCGCCGTTCCAACCATGGTGGACATCTGCTCAGTACTTCTCGAACTTTGGTCCTCTTTTGCGTCGTTCTTGGCTTGTTTTGCCCGCCTCAAGAGAGGCCGACCCCTCGTCGTACTTCCTTCGCTCCTCGGCTGCTGCCTCCTCTTCTGCCCTTACCTTATCTGCTTCTCTCTCCCTTTCCTCCCTCGCTGCCCTGCGTCTCTCTTGACTCGCCTTGCCCGCATTTTCCATCAGTTCATCGTTTGCAAAACCGCGTTCGAGGCTGTTGTTGCTGTCTCTGTCGTTTCCTGACATGATGAAGGGACTGCAATGTTAGTTTAGTGCATTGATGAAATTGAGGAACGGAAAGCTAACGCTGGTAGATGGAGGTGTGTGCTCAAGGCGGTGGAGCTTGAAAGGCGTCAAAGAGAGTTGTTGTTGTTTGATCTGGGATTTGAGAAACGCGTGGAAGCGAAAGGTGATCAAGTGATATGTGGTGAGTTTTGTTGGAGAAGGAAAATTGTGAAGCTCTGGCTGTTTGGATCAACTTTTATCGAGCACATTCTGCACCTTTATACTTTCGCGCTGTGTGTACGACCTCGAGATTCAGCCTTGACTTCTCATTATATTCGTCGAAGTATCCCCAACAATCCAACAGGCGCGTAAACGAAACCCAACAACTGAAGCCCCTCGACCTGGGGAGAAAGAAAAATGGCCCGCAGCATGCGAGACAACCGCCAGAAGAATACAGCTGCTGGAAGGTATGTTTGCCTTGGTTTCCAAGATGAACCTTCAACTATTGATGCTGCGCCGCACCCAGTAGACCGTTGCCGCGCAACATTACGTTCCAAAAAATTCCAACTGCGTGATTTTAACCAAGACTGTCCTGTCCACCGTTTCGTGGCGGGCTGTGGACAACCCTTGTCGCCGTGACTATTGTCAATCTCACCATGGGCCGACCCAGGAATGTTGGTACCAGATACTTGAGAGTGGTTGTCGAGAGCGAGTATAGCGAGACTCGAAGGACCTGGATCTGAAACAACTATGCCCTCCACATAATGGTCGCCGCTGTTCGTCGCCTTAATTTGAACCAGACTTACATTTAGAACCTAGAATAAGAAATCAAGTCATGTGATTATCACGTTGGATGTTTTGGCTTACCATACTGCGAGAATGGAGAGAGCATATAAGATGCGCTACGACAGTAATCCTGTGGCATTTTTTTTTAGATCAAGCCGAGAGGAGAGGCTTCCTTTGGTGACGAGGGTGGTTTGAGTCGTCCTCACCTTCGGGCGGCCCGGCCCTTTGAATCTTTGGCGCGCGCCAATTGCAGGAGAGATTTCTAGGCCCCAACCTGGTAGGCGAAAGGAAATCGCGGCATCAACGCGCGCGCTTCTGGTGTTCAATCATTATGAGACATCAAATGCTACAGCCGCCCGCCACCAACCAGAACCTCATGCTTCGTCGAAACACCAACAAACTGAAATAGCTCATCCCTTTGTCCAAATACATCTCATCAGTTACCATCCGCCTTGGATACGTCAATTCGATCATTCGATAGAATTATTCTCTCTCAAACTCCCTTCATCGCAATTCATCAATTCATCGAGCGAAGATCACATTCTATCCCTATCCACCGCTATTTTCAACCTCACTCGGTCGACATCATGATTGAAGGCCCCGATGACTTCGATTACCTCGTGTGGGACAAGAATGACGAAGAATGGGAGATAGTGCAGCCAAAGCTTCGCCAACGATCTACACTGCACGCTGTTGAGGACCTCGGGACAGCGAAGTTTGGAAGTACCGCCAAATGGGTTAGCCCCATGAGTATCGGAGGCTATAATATCATATACAGACTCAAAGTTGAGGGGTTTGACTCTGGAGTCTTGGTTCGACGACCTATTCCATGTTACGCCCAATTTCCTGTTGAGAAAACCTTTATTGAGGCTGCGACGATGATGTACCTCGAGAAGCACACCAAGATCCCGGTCGCTCGGACTTTCTTCCACGGTGAGGATCCGAAATTGGGATCATTCATCATTATGGAATATATCGAGCACCTCCAGTGCATGTCTACAGCTCACAATGCTACAAACGAGGATGTTTCCAAACCGTTCACATTGAACCCCGATATTCCCGAGGAAGTCCTTCAAAACCACTATCAGCATGTAGCGGCATGCTTGCTCGAACTTTCGCAACACACATTCCCTCGAATCGGATCACTGGTCGAGGTCAACCCGGGTACCTTCTCGATCGCAGCAAGGCCAGTTACGAAGAATATGAACGATATGCTTCAGCTTGCAAATATTCCAGGCGTAATTCTTCCACCGCAATTGAAGACCTATCAAAACGCTGATGAATACTATGTATGGCTTGCAGAGATGCATATTGCTCAGCTCGTCTTCCAGCAAAATGATCTCGTCAGAACGGAACAGGAATGCAGAAACAAGTACGTCGCTCGACAACTCTTCCGTAGACTCGCCAGGGACGGGAAGCTCTCTAAATTTGGTTTCAAAGAGGACAACTGGTCGGCTCAGTCAAAAACCAAGAGCATGAAGCTGTCCTCAATGCCTTCGAATTCCGATTCATTTCGTCTTTACTGCGATGACCTTCGCCCAGCAAACATTCTCCTTACTGCGTCGGACGCAATTACTGCAATCATTGACTGGGAATTCACATATGCTGCGCCAAGTCAATTCTCCCTGGACCCTCCGTGGTGGCTGCTTCTCGATACACCCGACCAATGGGACGCCGGTCTCGACAACTGGATCACACTGTATGAGCCGCGCCTAGAAACCTGGATTTTAGCTATGAAGAAAGCCGAAGAAGACACAAAATTGAACGGCGGAATCGCCGGTGTCCCATTATCTACGTATATGCGCGAGAGTTGGGAGACGGGCAGATTCTGGCTGACATATGTTGCGCGGAAGAGCTGGGCGTTCGAGACTATATTCTGGAAGTATCTGGATGAGCGGTTCTTTGGCCCACGTGAGCAGGGACTCCCGAGGAATCACTACTGGAAGGCGAGGATTGATCTGTTGAGTGAGGCTGAGAGAAAGGCGATGGAACCCTTTGTTGAACGAAAGATGGAAACCAGGAAAGAGCGGAAGATAGTGGACTGGGACCCAGAAGCCGCCAAGTGTCGCTTTGCGGAGCTGCTTTTTGATTGAGGACAAAGAACAAAGCACTTCAAACTGAACTCCAAAGTCACTCAACCTGACACTATTGAATCCACAAGCTTCTAGACTAGTTACTACGCACAAGCTCTTTCTCCTTCTCACTCTTGGATCTTGTGGTCCAAGTCCTAGCCCAACCACCCCAACAGTTTGTCATGGAAAGCTGCCGGATCCTGAATCAGCGGTGCATGTCCTAAATCCGCAAACTCAATCAACGTGCACCCTAGAACAGATACCGCAACTTGCTTCCTAAGCATCTTATAATGGCCCAACAACGGCTTCCTATCCGTCGGCGCCCACACATTCCCAATCACAGTATTATCCCTGTCACCTACTATCAATAACGTCTTAACTTTCAAATTGGACAGCTCATATATCACCGGCTATGTGAAAATTATATATGTGACTTTCGCTATATTATATACTCAAACTCCCTGCCTATTGTTCTGGTAATGTAAGCAGCGAGCGTATTGACCAACAGGACCCAGACGTCGTACTCCGGGTTCAAGGGTCTGTCGGGATAACTCCGGGTAAATTGTGAGGCGAAACTAAGGTACAACTAATGTGCTATTTGACAGGAGGGATCCAAAATCTGCTCAAGCAGAAACCTTGTGAGGGAGCAAGACCGGTTCCCGGGCAAAATTCGGTAAGGAAACGCCCAAATGGGGTGGCTTAGTGTGTGATGGGCTCGCCTGGCATTATCGACTGTGTCGCTGTCGTTACCAACGTCTTGATGGTTGGTGCCTGCGGCTTTCGTTGCTTTCTCGCCTGCACGATAGGTATCATTGCGATAATTGTATGCGCTGTAGGTATTGGTCAAAGTATGTGTCGAGTGTCTTCAATTGAGCATCTCAAGTACACAAGTTCGACAAGAGTCGGAGAGCTTGCTAGGACTCGAGTTTAATAATGAGGAATGCACGTAAATGAACTTAACTTTCGGGGGAGACTTTCTGCGCAGGTCGAGAGCCTCGAAAAATAAATGGGTATTGGGAAGAAAATACCACTGCGAGACACGAGCACTTAGGTTCAACTTGGGGGTTGAACTGAATGAAATCCTGGCTTAAAGACGAATGGGGAACAACGGAGTATGGTCACCGTCCATCCAAAGCTGCTGAGCTCACTGCATATTTTCAAGGGAAGGAGGACCAAGGGCCAAGAGCCAAGAGCCAAGAATAAAGCATATAGCAGCTAAGCCTGCAACTCGCAGTGCTTATGAAGATACTCGGGGATAGAAATAGAGAAAGAAAAAAGAAAACAAACCGTTGAGACGCACTTGTAAATGAGAAATGCATAGATGTGAATTCTGTTGACTTGAATGCGCGTGCATTATATGTATGAACTTAAGGTCTCGACTGTATACGGGCTCAATCTCCACCTGACCTACAAACGTTGGCGTTTCCTCAATCCAGTGCCAGTACTGATTTTTTTTGGAATAGCGAACCTCGACCAAACCCTGAGGATGGAGGGGCAGTGCTATAGAAATTTCCTTCCATGAGCAACCATCCTCTTCCCTCATCTTCTTCAAAACTGCATCCTCCACTGTCCACCGGTTACGTTTCTTCGGAGAACGCGAGAGTCTTATGCTGATTCTTAGGAGGCATCGTTATGCTCCGAGTGGCTGGGGTGTTCGCTGACCACTTGAGGCTCAGATTCTTGTCTAACGCTTTGAAAGCCGCTGACAGTTCAAGTTGCTCTGGGATATCATCGAGGTCGTCAAGGGTAAACTCGAGATTGAAGGTTGTTTGGGGTCCAATTTTGACACTTTTGAAAGAGCCCCTAGAGGGCCACTCCCGGTACTCAGCAGCTAGTTTTGATTTTCCGTAGCAAACGGGCTCTGGGAAGGTCGTGGAGTATGCAGTTGCTCATTGAGTGGTGAAGCTGGTGAATGCCGGCGCCTAGGAACTTTATCACGAGGGTGCAAGAGCGACTTTCGTTGTCTTGTTGGTCGTGTGTTCTCCTCGTCCTTGTCACGCACCTCATGTGTGTAGTCCTCGTCTGCAGGATGGTCTGTCATCCACATCATTTCCTTGTTGATATGATCAAGGCAGGTGCTTCGTATGACTTCCCTCGCTTTGCAGGTGGTTGATCCTCGTCGCCTTTGTCATAGGCATCATCACTGCTGATCTCTCGATGCGTGTCCCTGCGCCCGCGCTTCTCCCCAGGATTCTCCAACTCAATCTTGTCACAGTGTCGGGCTAGAAAGACCAGAGGGACTTGCGCTTTGAGGTGAAGTGTACGGTGTCCGTTATTGATTGAAGCCGCTATTTGTTTGAGTTTGATCTCGGGCTGTGCATAGCTCAATAAATGGACAGAAGATCCCACTTAAGATATAGTTCGTCAGCAATATATTCTGTAGATTCTGTCGAGGAATAGTTCTCTCCAATTGACTACTCACCTCGAATCTCTTTCTGCTGCAGCATCTCCACCTCTCTCCCGTCCCCCGCCAACTCCCGTACTTCCCGCCTCGCTAGTAGTTCCCTTACCACTTGAGTCTCTCGTTGTTTCCGCTCCTCAAGGCCTTGAGCCGGGGTACCATGTCAAGTAGCATCACTCAGCTCTTCTGATCGACTGCCTGTGGTTTCGCTGCGTTCTCGATTCTGGATCTCGTCCTGTGATGCCTCGGATGAGCGAGGACTTGGGGAGGTAGGTGTGCGGGGCGATGATGACTCCACTCCCAAAGCCAACCATAGTGCTTCAATTCAGCCATGTTGTCATCTGCCCATCCATCATCGCCGCTGTAGGAAGACTTGGGGAGGGAGTGGAGCGCAGACTCCACTAACGTGCTTTGAGTGATACTGCCGACACCTTGCTGGTGGGTCTGATTGTGCGGGAGCAGAAGGCACGCTTTGCTGCTCGTGAGACCCAAGCCCGGGGTTGTCTCCTCAACATAGCGGCCCTCCTCAAAATTATACCATGGACCAGATGTATCAATGGACTCTGTCGGTGCTGAGGCGAGTTCTGAGGTTGGAAGGGAGTTATGCAGACTCGCGTCCAGTTTAATACGCCCGGTATCGACTTCACCGGAAACGCCTTCGGCCTGACCCCAGTATGTGCCTTATCCAAGTTCGTCGTCATTATCGAGAATCACTGGTTGATCTGCATGTAATTAGCGGACCGCTTCTGCACACAAGGCCAGCCGGTGCACCTACCTCGACTCCTGCCCTGACGTTCACCCGACCCTGACTGTGTTCGGTCGACTTGCAGTCTGGCCCTGCGAAGTGCTGGCTATTCCAGGCGCTGAAGAGTGGATCCCCGGTCTTCGAGGCCTTAGTCGAGATCTCCGGATGTAGAGCCGTCCGCTCCTCGAGAGATGGAGGATTTCCGTCTAATTCACCGTCATTGTCATCAAGAGCACTTATGATCCAGAGCAACAAATCAGAACGATTCACTTTCGGTGCAGGTTTTCAACGTACCTTCAGCCTCGCTGCCGTATTTCTATTTGCCTCAATTCGATATCCAGAACGCGAGCGTGGCCACGAGCCTGTGTGCCTTCTGGCTGCTGCTGGAGTTGGATGAATAGATTGAACGGTTGGGTTGAGCAGTCCAGAGAGTGTGAAAGGTGGCGGGTTTGAGGAGGAAATGCAAATGGAATAAATCTCGTGCTCTCAAGGGCAGCCAGAAAGTAAACCAGTTTGAGCATGTGTGCAGTGTTCAGCGGGAATTGAGTGGTTTAAGTGCGCCAGCTCGTCGGAACCATCCACACATCAGTTTTGCCGTTTGCAACTGCCGTAGGCTGTCCTGAAATCAAATCATCCGGTCCTGCGCATAAATTCTCAGCCCTTCCAGGCGCCTGCCAGAACTCATTCATCATGCCAATCCCCAGTCTTTCTCGGCTTCACCGAAGATCGAGAAATCAGCCTGTAATCTGTCCAATCTTGCTCGAAATCCAATCCACGCGGCCCATCCCGTGGAGATTGCGGTCATCTCTGAGGAGTTGAGCCCAAATCGACCTTCCCTTTACAGATTGAGACTCCGCGGCGAAGATTATGCCGTGCCAATTCTAGCGGCGATTGCAGTCCTGCTATAGCAGCGCCCTGGAGCCGAACGATCATCGGAACAGCCTTCAATCACTAGATCCATTATTCCCATATGTAATAATCGCCGATAAAGCTCCTCTCGAGGTCGTATGCGTGTCTCTGCGCCATCTTCCACGTCAGCCTGCCTGCTTGTGGCCCAATCTCCCACTGCTGGCGTTTCGTATTCAGTCCGTAGGATGCTCAGCAGAAGCTTCGATGATGCCATTGTCATGCAGAATGTCACCTGCCACAGCCACGTTAGGCAGAAATCGGTCCTAATCGTCACAGATCAGTCTAGACCAAGGCATCGCATATTGTCGTCTCCATCGGCCCAAGGGAACTCACCAAGATCCTTCTAGTCACAGATCAGCCCAGATCCAGGCAACAGCGCATGTTGTCTTCTCTGCGGCGCAAAGGAGCTCACCGAGATCCTTTCCTCGGCGCGTAATACCATGGCGTAGCCAGGCAGAACTACTTCCATCGACCAGGTCATATCGCATGAAAGCAATGCAAAGGGCAGGCCTCCCATTGTTGCATTCACCGAGAGAGCATTGTCGTGAGGATCGTGATGGTGCGACGACGAGAAGAGGGAGCTGAGCTGATGCTCGTATCTCATTCAATGCGATGTCCTCCAGAGAAATGATCGCCGTCGCGACAGTCAAGAGGATCGAATCCAGAGTGGCAGATCGAGGGTTCTGGCTTCAAACTGGTCTTTCCGTCAAGGCTTTCAGCTGGCGCAAGCCCAGTGAATCAGCTGTCGTAACCCTTGATACAACTGCCGTACCGCCCTTCCTGCGCGATCTTGCATGAAAATTGCCTTGCCCAGGGGAAGTATCTAGTGGCGTTGTGTGATGGGTAGCATGCTCATGAGGAGCACCAAACGTTGACTCCCAGGATTTCTGTCATCGTCCTTCGGGCCATTTGATACGGTACAGAATCGTCAACCGACTGCTATGACGGAGGAGTGTTGTGTGTTTTGAGTATGACTTCCTGTGGTGGTAGAGAGGAGTTGAACGAGTGCTTAACAGATCGGTATGTGCTTCCATACGATGAAGTTGAATTTGGGAAGTTCAGTAAGTGGGGCTCCGCCGGTCGTTTGGAGCGGCTCTTTCGAACAGGGATCCAGAACTGGCCCCAAAGGAATCCCTGACTTACTTTTTCCAATTTTAGCCGGCGGCAGTCGGAGCCGAGGAGCCCAAACAGGCCCCTGTCCACTCACCACGGCTCACCTCCTGCTCAGCTTGGCTCACCCAAAGCTCAGGCTATAGCAGCGATTGCTCAGGTCCAAAGACGGAAATGGAAATTGCTCACATCGAGATTCCGATATCGAACTCCCTGTTCCAGAAGTCTGGCTTTTGAGATGTCAAGTTCCGCAGCAGCACGAAGCTGTCCCCTCAGTATTTCTTTCTTGCACGCGAATGAGTTTTCCGACTCTTCATCGGTCATAGTGCACAGCGCAGTGTAGCATATTGCTGAGTCCAATGCTTGCAATCTGGCCAATTCCAGTACGTCCCCACCGCCCGAATCCTTCTTCTCTATTGACGCCATCACCGACGGCCAGTGAAGGACCTTAACAATGCAATCAACTCTAGTCTTATAGATTGGAAAGAAGATGCTCTTCATCTCCTTAGTCACGATTTGCGTTGCATCGCCGACCAAATTCGGAACATCGTGATGGAACAGGAGAGTCCCAGTAATGACATTCGGATCTGATGAAGACATAGGTGACTTGGATGCATGATCGCTTGGTGAGTCTTCGTGGTCAACTTCCTCCAGGATTTCTCGGATCCCGTTCGCCTGCAATGGAGTAAGTGACCGAGCTTCAATTTAACAGAGCCTTCAAGGCTTACCTCTTGAGAAAGAGCTTCCCAGAAATCTGGAGCAACATATTTCTGAAGCGTACTAGAATCCTTGGATAGCGGGCTTTGTGACGATTGTTGGCCCGAATGCTCGGGACTAGTTTCGCTTCCTTGACCGCCAGATTGCACCTGAGCCTGTTTTGGTGGTCAGTGAACATTTCTACAAGAGGGCATGGCACGCAATCTAGTGTATCCATACCTTCAGCTGTTTCACAAGATCTTCAAGTCGAGCAACTCTAGTATCAATCTCGCCTCCTTTCTGCTGAGAAGTGCGACCACGAGGTTTTCTCGCGCGTTGAACCGTGTTGCATTTGATGCCTGCATTCCTACATGCAGTACATGGAACCAATTTATCGCATTTAGTCTTCCGTCGCTTGCATTCTTCACAGCTCAATCGAACTGCAGGAACCGAAGAACGATTCATGTTGCGTTTGTTTACTTGAAGGTCCAGGGATTGGCTGAGATATTCTGCGGATGCGAAGAGAAGGAAAATCTGGCCAAGACCGACATCGTGACGTCACCACCTCGCTCGCTTGGAACCCTCGCTTTCGTTTGTTGTTTTTGGGATGTATGACTCTGACCACTTTTGAAATTGACCACAAAGTGTGACTTCCGAGAATGTTAGAGGCAAGGGGGAACACGTCGTCATAATTCTTATTTAGGTAGTTTGTACCTAAGGTTATGTAAGCGAGATACCTTCATTTCTAATCTGCATCGAGCAATTACTTCTTTTGAGCTTCACGTCCCCTCTTGATCCTGCAAAAGCTTTTCTAAATTGGCACAAGCTATATGGCCTATCCACTATGTAGCTCTAGCCTCAGCAGTAGTCCTTACTGCCGAAATATTACCTTTACACTTTCTGGATTGCGGTTTGAGCCGATGTCGACAAAACAATCCGAGAACGAGCGCGCTCTCGTATTGAACGAGATAGTATTATGCAAGAAAAACTTCGTTGATCACGGATGTGTGAAGGTTCCTCTATCATTTTGTTACAAGTGGGAGATGCTGATCATAATTGTCATATGAGTACACGTGTACGTACATATGTTGCGGGTATGCCCAGCATATATATAAAACATAATATCACTCCGCACAATACATCCGATATAGTAGTCAAATTTGCTTGAGCCACCCTTTTCTTGCCTCGCAATTGGGCCTGGTCACTCGACTGCACCTATCATAGTGGTGGCCTCAAGCGAGAGCGCTTCGTCGAGTTCAATTTGGAGATCAAGAGTTGTTGCGCGGTCCTCGCGAGAGCCTTGAACTGCATCAGGAGCCGTGCAGGCGTCCGCCATCTTCCAGACATGCGGAAGTTCCTGTAGCAATGTCGACGGCCTGTTTTCCCGTCAGGATTATCCAACCTCTGCGAGAGGGTACTGGCTGTACATTGAAGCGGGAATATACTGCATTTGATTTGTAAATGGAGGGCCGTTGCTGGCAACGCCCAAGATTGCCAGATAGTCGTCCTCTGTTGCATCGTAGGATATAAAAGTTGTATCATCCGACACTGAAGGCTGCAGATCCCAGGATCCAATCCCGGTTATCTCAGAGTCACTCACCATCCCAGGGGGGGTGGAGTCTTGTAGTGAAGCCATCTCAATCTTCTCCCCAATAATCCGAAGGTCATCCAAGGAGCACCAGGGCTTGGTGGTAGACCCCGCTCGGCGATACGGTGAGGCCATCAGCAGATCAAGAGCATTGTGGAAGGCGTGACGGCATTGAGGCCCGTACAGGGTTGGATTATATGTCGCGGCGAGGAACATACAAGATATTGACCCCATCAGATACCTGTCGGCGAGAGGTCCCCACAGTCGGTTGACCCCTTCAGGTCCTGCAACCAGCACCATTTTGCCGTACATGTCGACAAGAGATTTCGTCAACGCAATGAGACTCTGTGCTGATCGAGGGCTGCTGCTCAGTGCGGAGGCGGAGCTTAAACATCGGAAGTGTGTAAGCATCCTCATAAAGGTTGTGCGCATTTGCAAGATGCACACCATGCCGATTTGCGCATCCCGTGGCGAAACCGCGGACGCGTGTGCCGGAAAAGGATCGAACTGTGGAAATCCTTCGGCCAGACCTTGGACGCTATAATCCAGATAATCGAGTCGCTCATTCAGTTTCTTGTTGCGGGTATCGCTGTGGTTCACACCAGAGTTGACCAGCTCAAACAGCTCTGAGTGCACGCTGTTCAGACTGATCATGGCCGAGAGGTAGCGATGCCTGCCATCCTACAGAGTCGGTTAGCGTTGGCGGTTACGATCTGTGAAGTTTTCTCCCGAAGGCTACTTACGAGATTCAGTACCTCGGGGTCAACAACTGAATCGTGAAAATTGCTTGGGAGATTGGTGAAGAAGCTACACCTTTTTTCTAGGTCGCTGATGCAGGCAAATAGGTCTTTCAAAAACTCAATGTGCGATGGCGTATCTGCTCGATCCCGGTAGAAACTTGCTTTGTGCATTCCCAGCTCCAACGCCGCCCGTGCGGCCAGCCCAGTCATACGCCACGCCCTTACGTGCAAGTCCTGCAGAAGGGAATAGATTGCCTGTAGGTGAGTCAAGTCAGTCTCTGGGGTGTAGTCGAGTTGACCACTCCGGTAGCTTACCAACAGCGTGCCCATAATGACATCTTCAATTTGTACGTGATCCCGCTTCATAACCGTGTCAGGGTTCCAGACGAGCTGCTCTTCGAGATTCGAGCCCAGAGAACCATGCTGATTTTCCTTGATTGCCATCCCTATGGCCAAGACTACCTTGGCAATCTCGATGTCGATTAGGTCAACTTCCGATTCCCCAACTTCTCCATGGTGCGAGGGCTGCACGGCCTTGAAGATGGTCTCCAACCTGTCTTTGGCGACGCTGAGGTTGATGCACGGGTACGCAAAGTAGACATTTTCCCGAAATGCATCCCAATGCTCCATGGCCTCCTTGTAGCCCATCTCAAGCAGCGGTCGTGCCATCTCTGTAGCCGCGGTCACCGTCTCGGCGCAATCCGATATTTCCGTGGCTCCTGACTCGGCGGCTGCTGCACTGTGATTTGCGCCGCTTGTCGTCAGGACTCCTTGCTCCTCAAGCATAGATTTGGCCATGTCCAGGGAGTGGACAAAATTGGTGGCATACGTCTTTGTGGTCGCGTCCGGATCGACCATGGAGGGGAACCGTCGCCTCAGCGACACACTGGACCGAGGTCGAGGGGAGCCACCGAGGCCCCCTGCGGACTGTTGAATCTCATCACAGATCTTTCTCATGCTCGAGAGAAGCTGTTGCAGGTCCTGATGCGGTCCCTCAGGCAATGTCCTCGAGCTCGACTCTGGTCTCTGGACTACGTCGCTATGGATGGTCATCAGTAACCTGCCAGGAGAGGGCCCAACACGCACCAACTCACCGTGCATCTGACTGTGGAATGTAGTCGTTGTATCTACATTCTGTTCCGAGCTCGGTGCAGCGGCTACATGGGAGGCTGCCGCTGCATTTGACCTTTCTCGTCTTGCAGGAATCGCTGTGAGGACGGTCAGCCACTGTCGACCCCGAGTAGTGTAGTGAGACAGTGAGGGGACGGAGAGAAGCAGTGCTCACCAGGCAATCCGCGTGTAGCGGTCTCGCTTTCGCGGTCTTCTCGCATGGGGAGGTTCGCTCGAGTCCAGCTGCAGCCTGCGTTTTTCACGTGCCGTCATGGCTCGCTCGAGGCGGCGATGGCAGCTGGATATTGATCTTCCGATGGCCGGTCAAGGCGTCACTCAGCAGGTGCAGGTGTTGAGATGGGCGACAAGACGTGTCCACGGCGCAGCAAAGCTTCCCACACGGCGTCCACGGGAGCGTACAGCAATATGGCGTCCCCGGATGCCTGGACGGGTGACAGTAGGTGAAGAGCCCGGGAATGTTCTCTTCTCTGTCACTCATGGGGTATGGTGGAGAGAATGGGGGACTGTATGTGAGATCATGGATGAGAGAGTCAAAAGGTAAGTGTAGGTAGGTATTGTGAGAGAGAGAGAGAGAGAGAGAGAGACGGTGCGAAACGAACGTGGAAACCTTGGAACGATGGCGGCGGGGGGAAGATAGGACTTGAAGCTTCAGGACGTATGGTCTGGTGGTCTGGGGCTGTGGGTCTGGGGGTCTGGGGCAGTGCGGGGTGGGGGTCGGGTCCGAGTGTGGGGAAAGCGGGGAGCGAGACACCAGGGCACTTCCAGGTTGCACTGCAGCCACACTTCACTTCACTTCACTTCACTTCACCTGCAATACAAGTACAAGTAAAATGAGAGGGCCATTGGCCCATGGGCTCGGCATCGGCATCGGTATCGGCGTTTGAGACCACCTGATGCTCGTTGGACGACGGGCCCGGGCGAGCCGTGGAGGGCTCCGCGGAACTGGCGGAACTGGTGCACCACGCAGTGCACGTGCATTACAACGCGCGACGCGACACAACATCAACAATACGTCAACCTGGGCGACATAAGACCAAAGTCGTGCACCGTGGGGTGGTGAACCCCCCATTTGATTACGATTACACAGGTTAGTAATCGAAGGACGACTTTTTGGAGATGTTCTGGCTAGAAATTAGCAACAATCAATCGTATAAGTCTGCCAACAAGACCCACGAAGACAGCGACTTATCTCATTTCCTTTGCCTTGCTCTGTACAAAAAGATTCACTCTGTCGTGCTGGTTCCACAGCTCGTTGTAGAATGAATGCACTCTCGAACTTCTCCAAACTTGTATCTGTCTCTCTTGGAATCGCAATTGCCTGCGCTTGATCTTTCGTCGTATGTACTTTGATGAGGTTATTCGCTTCATCATAATCAATCAACATCGTCTGCGACATGTAGAGTCAGTAATTGGCTTTATGGCGAATTCGCTGGAAATATCCCAGACGAAGGTTAGCCATTGGGACGACTCGCATGCTGCCCATTGTGGCACGGATTGCGCATAGAATGTCTGTCCGTACTTCATCCCGTCAGGTACAACTTACAGATGTCGCTGCAAGCCCGGATAGGAGCGATCGAGTCTCTGTGCCTTTTTCGCTTCGAGGCTCTGGATCGCCTTTGTACTGGATAAGTGAAGCAGTGGAGCTACTTTAGCAGGGCAGCTGGCATATTCACTCACCCCGTTGTGCTGCGATGCGGAATAAAGAAAATGCGACGAGCGATAAGGTTTCAAGTTTCGGGCCCGCTACAGTATTCGTTGCACTCGGTCGTCGCTTCTGTTTCCCTTGCAAAATCAAATCTTCCTCCCTTTACCCAGAACGGATTCATAATTAATGTCACAAGTAATTCGGACGATGAGGCTTGTTTCAATTGCGGATATGCCGAGCAAGAAGTGAATGCTGCACATACAGTCAGAATATATCTATACTGTGCAATCCGGACCCGGGCTTTGCGCGACCAATGAGAAATGTGCAGCGACAGAATCTTCACTCACTTCACTTCTCCTCAGCCTGGATACTGCTGCGCTGCAGCGGGAGTGGGCAGTTGCGGATCATGATTGGAGCGTGGGGGAAATGCCGCGGTTGGGAGAGGCGGATGCTTGTTGGCATGCGTCTGAAGAAAGAAGTGGAACATGTTTAAGTGAACTCTATATACCAGGCGAGCCAGGTACTAAGTAAAATTTTGGTCCAATAAACTTGGAAAAGGAAGAGAACTGGTATGATGGATAGAGAGCCCTTCAGATTCATATTGCGAGCTACTGTACTGCTAGTAGTACTCTAAACTATTGCGCGGGTAGGGCAACGATAGGGACAATAATTGTCGAGTCATACTTCCCACCGAAATGAATGGTATGCTGACCTTCGTTCAGGTTCTCGAGTTTCTTGTCGATGTGACTCGGGAAATCCGAGCTCGTATCAACAAAGCCTTGAACTCGGAACAACAGGCCCTCCCCGGCTTCGAAGTGAATGCCCATAGGCCAAAGAGATATTTCGAGTTTGACAATATCCCCTGGTGGTACCTTGTCTTCCTTATCGTGTGGGTGATACGGAAGCATGGGGGTGCTCCGTTGTGGGTCCTGCGCACGATGCGAAGCACGGAGGATACCGGTCGGTCCTGTGTACTGTGACACAAACATGGTCAGTGTGCCTTCTTTATACCTTTGTCAAATTACTTGCAGCTGAATCGAAGTGCTCACCTTGATCGTCTGCGCCATTGGAACATCGTGTTGGGTGTTGACGCCTTCGGGCAGCTTTTCCCATGGAACATTCACATGTTCCAGAACCTCTCCGCTCTTGCTCAGCTTGCGGATGGACACATAAACGTCCATGTCATCCTTGTCTTTACAAGACATCCAAAGCTCCGCCTTTGAGTGCCCAACAATGGAGGTCGCTTTGTCGAAGGTCAGCACAAATTCGGATGGCTTTGCTTGGTAACTATCTGATTGATGGGAGGTGGAGCCCTCGTTGGCTTGTGGTGTGGTGGCCAACTTTCCGGAGCCCTGCAGGTAGAGTTTACTGTACTTGGTGTCTGGAATTGGGTAATCAGAGAATGCCACATCCCATTTTGGGCCCTATCGAAACGTGTCAGATGACATCCCATGAATTTCTGTCAGACCAGCATACAGGCTCAAAACGATTACCATATGTAAGAATGGATACCCTGGCTTTTGGGGTTTTCTCCCATCCGTTGTCGATACCTTTCAGATACCGATCAAAAAACCGTTGCAGGTCGTCGATATATCTTGGTGTGTAAAGATCAAACCATTCCTGAGTCGGATGGAAGCGAATCCATTTGTCCTTTGAGGCGGCCCTGTTCCAGCCTCTCACGGTACCAGAACCATGATTCCCCGAAGAATAACTTCCTAGCGCATATATAGGTAGGGTGAGATCGCTGGTGTCATAGACTTTATCCTCCCAGTATTCATTGAAAAGTGGCCATTTGTCGAGCGCGCCGCTCACGTCTTCCCGAGAGTTTCGGCCGCGAATCGTTTTGTTGAAGATGAAGGAAGTAAAGTTGGCCTTGGGAACACCACCGCGACATATCAAGTCGCGATACATGTCCGTGAATCCTTCCCAGGGTGCTATACACTTGAGCGCAGGTGGCTTCTCGATAGCGGTTGCCCACTGCTCCGTTGCCAGCCACGAATTGCCACACATGCTGACAGCACCATTGCACCATGGTTGTAACGCAATGAACTCAACCGTGTCGTAGCCATCCAGACCTGACTGTTATCAGTAATCACCAAGTCAACCCCTTCCTGATGATGGATCAGCAGCCTACCGAACTGGCTTCCCTCGATGTAGAGATCGCCTTCACTGTCCCAACTGCCTCGAATGTCTACGTTGACGATTGCATAACCCCGAGGGCACCACTCAGCAGGGTCCGGCCTAGGTCGCCTGGTCAGTACGTCTTTTTGATGCCTCGAGCCAGAAATAACTACCCTTCGAACTTCTCCAGACCAGATGTAGCGCTCTCCGGTAGTCCAAGCCGGAATGGAATGTTGTCAAAGATTCGGAATCCTTGAAGTGAGATCACTGTCATTTTTGTTCCGAGCCAGCATGTTATTGTCATTCACGTACCGTGTCCATTTTTCCCATATGGGCTTACTGCCAATATTGCGGGGACTTTGATGTCCGTGACGGGCCTGAAAACATCACAGTGGATCTTGACCGCTGGATCAGCAATGGCATCTCCAGATTACATGCGCTTAAACGAACCTTGACCCCGTCTCTCAGCGGAATTTCAACCACTTCATCAAATGTGATATCTTCGCGCAAGGGACGTCTGCCTTCCGCAAACGTCCAGCCTGCGGGAAGTTTCTTGGTGCCTGGAGTCTGCTTTTTGTATGGATTCATGTTTGTCCCATCTTCAGGTCGGACGGTTGGTACCCATGAGATTGGGAGACCACCAAACTCAAGCTTCGGTCCCGTCATAACGCAGCTGTTCAAGAATTTTGGTAGTCGGTCTTTCTGAGAGAGTCAAGTGCAGATTCTAGTAAGCTGTTAAGCCTTTGCGATCGTACCGTATTTTGATGTAGCAAATCTTTGTAGATTTGGGAGTCGTCAAATAGCTCGCATCCACGTTGGCTTCCGCGGAGCTTAAAATGGTTCCGCGCTGAGTGCAGCGACTCAATTACGCTAGGTTCGGTGAAAGACTTTGTCTCTGTCTCTGCTTACGACATCGCGTTTTCGGCTTTGAGGATTCCGTGGAACTGTGCGTTTAGAGTGTGGAGTTGGAACTCTAGTAGTCACCTCGGCACCTGTCTGGACCCCTTATTATTTTGGCGTAGATAGTTCGTCAATAACACGATAAAAGTATGTTAAGCGGAAATTGGAGCTATTAATTACCATATAAAATAGTATGGTGGGGGAGGGTGGGGAGGAGGGAACGAATAAAGTGTCAATCATCTAGCATTATAGGTGGTAAGGCTATGCATTGAGACTGTTTAAGGAAGTTGAATCTGCCAAATGCGAGGTCGACGTTCAAAGATCCTGCCATGTCAGATCTAGGCTGTCAAATCTAGGCGAATCTTCAGGGAAAAACATATCTCCAATTAACAATCTAGAAGCATCTAAAGGTCCTAAAGCATAGAGCGGACAGAAACTTGATTTACAGCTAAATCCCTTAAGTCTACTTCTCGCAACCTTCAACCTCGCATAGCGATTTCATTGGTCACCCAATTCAGCAAAGTGCACCGTCTCCTAGAGAGTGCGGGCTAGACGAGCATCCAGAATAGCGGAAATGCCACTTTGCACAGCGGCTACGGCCTCGGGCAACTTTTGTGCCAGTTCTTCCAGGGTGCTGGCTTGCTCCGCCCAGCATTTTCCACCTGAGGCACCCTTTGCAATCACGGAGTACGCTGGGTTTGGCTCGAAAGATATATTGAGTTCTTCGTTGGTGACTTTGGACCCCAATCCGTCTGGGTGGACGAGAAGTAATGACTTACGAGGCGCGTTCCAGCCTGTGAAATATTTCTTGTCAGCTCAACATCCTTTACAATCATAATGTGACTCCGGAATAAGTCCGCTGGGTATAAATTACCATTGTTATTGAGCACTATGGTCAGCACTGGTATGTTGTACCTCTGCGCAATCCAATACACGCTGGAAGGTATCGAGAACATAAAACAGCCATCGCCAATGATCTGACATACAAACTTACCCTTCCCCCTGTGACAGACATCAGTGGCCAATTTGATACCGAGAGCCGCGCCGCCTGACCAACCCAGTCCACCCGCACCGGAGCTGAACACGCTTCCCGGTAATGTTGCCTGAAGCTGATCTGCTACTGTGAATGTGTTGGTGACGGCTTCCACGACCCAGATAGTGTCGACCGGACATGCTTTCCGCACCTGTGAGATCAGGTGGCCGCATCCGAACGAGTCGTCAGAGTTTGGCTCGGCCTGTGAAGCTATCGCCTTAAGCTTTCGAGTATATGACTCTTCAAGAGCGGACCAGCGACTTGCGTAATACTCCTGGTTCGCGCTGATCCGATCTGAGAGCTCGGTCTTCAAATGTTCGATGATTTGACCAAGCGCGAATGCCGTGTTAACGCGACAGCGCAGGATCGCATCGATGTAGAAGAGAGGCATCTGTTGTTTCAAAGGATCAACATCTAAATGGATGATCTTGGCTCCATCAGCGGGTTTGCACTGCGTGTTGATCCATGGCACATCGCAGTCGACTACTAGTATCACATCGGCCGTGCGTACGGCCTGGTCTGATCCGTACCGCACGCTCAGCCAGCCAGGATGATCTGCAGGGAAGCAGAGGTCTGAACCCATGGTATCGAGAACACGCAGACCCTTGAGAATGTTTGCTAACTCTACAAGCAGGGGCACCACGGCAGTATCTCGTCCAGAATAGCCCGTGATGACTAGAGGCTCCTGGGCAGATATTAAAGCTTCGGCAACGAGATTCAGATGCTTCGGTGTCAATCCGCCAAGTGCCACCGGACTCCAAAACTCCTGTCGAATCTCATACGGCTCTATCACCTCTTCCATGACCTCCCGCACGCCTTGGATGTAGACTGGACCTCGCGGCTCACTTGTAGCGAAGCTCAAAGCTCGATTGACCATCTGCTTAATGTTCTTGCCCTTTTTCAGTTCGGCGGTGTAACGACAGTATTGTGATACTATCGCTTTCTGGTCCGGGACGTCTTGTAGCCAGTGGATGAACTCGGTTCTGCTGCCGCGATACTCGCCTTCCATCGTGCATGGAGAGAGACCGGCAAAGATCAACACAGGCACACGGCCGACGCTGGCATTGTGTACGGCACAGCCAAGTGCTTGTGTGCCAACGTCCACATGCACAATAACGGCCTGAGGTTCTCCTGTGACACGAGCGTATCCATCCGCTATTGACAGTGCAACCATCTCGCTCGGACAGGTAATGAACTGTGGGAATCTGTTCGGTCTTTCGCGCTGCCCTTTGACCATCGCCTCCATGATGCTAGGATGATCCGATCCTAGATTCACAAAGCAATACCGCACGCCGGCCTACATAAAAGCATATTAGCAGAGCTTCGACGGCGGACCAGTATTCTCCGGTATCATGGGTGAATACAAACATCCCAAAGCGCCTCGAAAAATGCCGATGATGCTGTATACTCCCTGTCCCCATAGTCAGCGTGTTGTCAGCTAACAACATGTGCTTTTCTCACATCTTGCTGGTAAGGTAAGATAAAATCAGGCCTAACAAGTCCAAGCATGAAACGCGTTCAATTTGTGACTGCTTCGAGCAGGAAAGGTGGTATGGTGGTGTATATGGGCCAGAAACTTCGCGACGAGTGATTTTGCGATAGAGATGTGTTCTCGGGCTCAGCTTGCAGCAGCGAAAGAGAACCCTTTCTTGCAATCTACATGGGCCCTCCAAGAACCGACTCGGCGGGAGCCTTGGCTCTGGGGTGCTATGCACAAGGTCCCATACAGTAAGGTACTACAGAATTGTCAAGGCGGCGGGGTCCCGCGGAATAGAGCTTTCTCGCCTTCTTTAATCGTCGCGCCCACGCTGCATGTTCGTCGCAAGCAAAACATGGTTGGAGAAACAAATATCGCCAAGCTCGAAGGCAAGTACCACAGCCAGGTGCCTTATGTAGGTAGGTCACTTGACTCTGGACAACTTATTTTCTTAACGACTCGTCTTTGCTGCTGATAGAGACTGACGCAGGACTTCTTTGAGATTTGGCCTTGTCATAGCCGCGACTCTTTGCCGTAGTCTGTCTGCAACGCCGAAGGCGAACAAGCTTCCTCCCCACCTCTTGGGAGAGGCGAACCCGACCTGACACGAACTTAATTTAGTGGGGAGGATGCGGGAGAACGTGGGGATCTGGAGAAAGTGGAGACGAATCGGACGGTTCGCACGGAAGATCCGCGGAATGGGCGGGAGCCGAGATTTGGGGAAATTGCCTCACGGCTCCTCGCACTGGTAATGAAGCTCGCTTGTGAACGAACAGACAGTCGGGTCTGATGGAGGGGGAAGATCGAACTTCAGAGGCTCAACAATACTGTACCGTACCGTGTTTCTCGTTCGGCTGCGTGGTTAACAGTACACATAATAGCTAGCGTGCGTGTATTGACAGTTGGAGTTCAACATGTCCCGTGCCAAAGGATCTTAGCAAGTGAAGTCAATTGGACAGTAAGGGTCAAAGATACCCTCAGACTTTCAAGTGGAAGGACTGTATGATGAGATTATGCAGCGTGCAAGGAGCAATTTGAGATAATGCTGAACATGGGTGAAGATATCGTCAATTCTGATTATTGTTGCCGTTCCACACTTAATCTTCGTCGCTCTTCACCCAACATCTTACCTACTGTTTACACATTTCGCACAATAAATCTTAGCCAATTGTGATCAAATTGTTGAAGACACTCGTATTGATAAGCTAAGTGACGATACAAGTAGCCATGTGTGGATATGGATGGGGCCGAAAACCTGGGTAGGATCAATTCCAACGGCAACTTATTCGGAGTCTACCTGCATGATGGAAATGTCTACTCGCCGGTCTCCCTGTCCGCAGCCCAATGAGTGAGTTGTATCACGCGCCATTTGAAAGTCGCAGTGCGGATCTGCTTGCCCCAGATGTACAACGGAATCCAGAGTGCTAGAATGACAAAGCTGAAGCTTGCCATGGCCGCAAACGCTCCTGCGTAGCCATCCCGATCGACCCAGGGGTTCGCGTAAAAGGACATGAGGAAGGTGATGGCAGCTAGAGTTTCCGCCGGTCAGCAGAATCATTCTGGATGGGGCGGATAACCTACATTTGAAGACTACCTGGCTCACCACGACCTCACCAGCAATTGGCCTGTAGCAGTCGATGGTATAGACTACAGTGATACCAATCGCGGCGCTACTTCCAAAGGAGACTGTTTTAGAAGGTCAGCAAAGCTCTTCCTTCTGATGTATGATAGATATATTCTCTTACAAACAAACAAGCCCAATGTAGGAACAATCCAATGCGTCTTGAAGTGTATTCCCAGGCCGTATAAAAGAAGTGATCCGGGATAGGCAATCATGGCAACGCTCACGGCTGGAAGGCGCATTTCCGGCTCCCGAATACCACCGTTTCTTTTAGTTGCGCGATCGGCCACCCAATCTGAAAACCAACCACCAAAAGGAATGCCCAGCAGGTTACCCACAATGCTTGCGATCCAGACCAGTCCGATTTGCCAAACGGTAAAGTGATAAACCTGCGAGAAAGCAGTTGCAGCCGTGGTCCCCATGATGACAAAGATCCCGATTCCTATGCCGAAAGATATCGTGGACCAGAGAACTGGTGGTAATAAGAGGACTGGAAAGGGACGGAAGGCAATTTTCCAAATTGACTCAGTCGTGAGATGAGTACGAGTGAAGGCCATCCGCTGAATGAATGATTTCTTCGGAGGGGTGTTGGCCTCCTCGACACGTTCCACTTGTGACACATTTGTAGCTTCCTCCTTTGAATCTGTTGTTGTCCGTTCCTCTGTTTCGGGAATGACCCGTTGATATGCAGTCTCAGGCATAGTGAAGAAAATTAAGACTGTCGTAGCCAGCACAACACCAGCGCACAGATAGTGGAACGATCTCCAGGACTGTGAGACTGACATGACCCCAGATATGAATGATCCAAGGGCGGCACCCGTCGAGAGTGCAGCCGAGTACATCCTATGAAGCATCAGTTAGCATTTGAGCATACCGACAGAAGTTGTCTGGAGAGTTTCACGTACGCCGTCATTTGACCTCTTTCATGCAGGAAAAACAAATCCGCAATGGTCATGGGGGCGATACACTCAGCGCCGCCCGCGAACCACGATGCTATGATTCTTGACGCCAGCAGCGTACTGTAAGAGGTAGCACGTGCCGACCAGATGCAGCAGAGACCAAAAGCGAGAAATGTGAAAGTATATACCGAGCGACGGCCATATTTGACGGCGAGTGGGACCCATAAAAGGTTGGATACGCCAGCGGACACAGAAGTCGCGGAGAACAGAAAAGCCGCCTTACTGACTCCGTGCTGGAATGCCGCAATCGACGATGGGGACAGAGAGGCGGGGCTGCGTGGGTCTGGCGGATAGGCACCAAAGACGTTGATGACTATCTCGACAAGAACAGTCGAGGGACCAGCTGCAAAGAAATTGACCCAAGTCAATGCCGTACAAGTAAGCATTGCGAGATAGATCTTGAAGGGCTTCGACCTGAGAATGACAGCTAGGAATTAGCGATTTGCCGAGCTTAGAGAATGCAGATTTCATCCAAGGATGCAGGGAATATGCCTACCAGTTAAGAGGGTCATTAGGATCGGACGAAGGCTGGGGGACGAGGAGCCTGGTGCCTGTTTCGTCTTGAAGTCGGACGTGGCCCAGCGTGTTAACAGGTTGACGGTTAACAGCAGTAATGCCAGAGCTGTCGAGCTCATTTTCAGGATGAGAAGCCATGATTGTATGTTGGGTGATGAATGTGGAGATCTGGGGAAAGAGAGGTGGGGTCAAGGGTCTTGTAAGTAAATAAAGTACCGGTACCGTGGTTTTTCGCGCTCGCTTACAAGTATGCAGGGGACCCAATTCGGCTTCACTTGTCGGAAACCAGGGGTATTCCGCGGAACAAGTCTGACTTTGTCGAGCATGCAGGATATGGAACTATAGAACTAACACTAGAAACTAATTCCGGCTCTCATGGAGATGCCTGATCGAGTATCTAGCTAGTCTTCGATCCAGATTGCTGAGGACAGTTCTAACTACTCTCAGTCCATTTGACGAGAACAGCGTTTGGGCGTCCCCACCCTCGACAACACCTATTCGCACTCCATAGGTTAGATTTCGAGTCCCTTCAAAAGATTAATGCTGCGGAAATTCCCGCCTCGAACCTTGTTTTTCCGCGGCTTTGCAACGATGATTGTTTCCAGAGCGTGAATAGACTGCAGAGTAGGAGTAACAATCATATATAGTGCTCTGTTGGGCACAAGTGTATTGATTCTTGCGCCACACACGTCTCCCCATCACGAGATACACAAGAACACATTCAAATCACAATGGCAACCGCCCAGATCGAGATTGCGCAGGCCGTGCACACGGTACCTCTTGAAGAAGGAAAGAGCGAACATAACCGCCGCTTCGGGCTCACCTCACCATGGGAACATTACTACCATCCTTCCGACACTGCTCCCCAGGGTCGATTCGAATGTGAGATGGACGAGATGGTAGTCTTTGGTGAGATCCCCCCAGAGATCAGTGGAACCTGGTATCGGATCATCATAGACCCTCACTTCAACCCGCAAAAGGGAATTCCTTTCGTGGATGGGGATGGGCATGTCTCCGCCTTCCGCATCCAAGACGGCAAGATCTCTATGAAGATCAAGTACGTGCACACTGAGAGATGGCTTTTGGAACGCAAGGCAGGTCGCCGACTCTTCGGCCGTTACAGGAATCCTTTCGATATTCACCCGTGCGTGCGGCTCGCGAATGACAGCACTGCCAATACCAATATCATCTATTGGGGCGGCAACGTTCTCGCGTTGGCAGAGAGGGGTCTACCGTACGCTCTGGATCCGGATACCCTCGAGACAAGGACCGCAGATCCATTCGGAGGTCAGGTAGTTGCGAAGACCTTTGCCGCCCATCCCAAAGTCGACCCCCACAAGAATGAGCTGGTTACCTGGAGCTATTCCGCTAAGGGCCTCAGCACTCGAGATATCTGCACTTACTCGATTGACCCCAATGGACGCATCTCGAACGAAAACTGGTTCAAACAAGATAAACCTGGATGGCCACACGATGGCTGGATCACGGATAATTGGATCATCCTTTCCAACATGCCATTCAGTGTCAATTCCGACGAGGAGATGAAAGCTGGAGGCGACTACTGGAGATTCATCCCTGATCAATTCTCGGAACTCCTTGTCACTCCGCGTAATGCAAATGCCCCAGGTCATCCAAACTGGAAACCTGGCGAGTTCCGGAAGTATACCGCACCTCATGGTCTGATTATCCACACTGGCAACGCATGGGAGGAGGAAAGTGGTATCTTAAAACTTGAAAGCCACTTCCTGACCTTCAACGTGTTTGATTTCTTCAACCCGAAAGACTACGAAGTTCCCAAAGTAAATCCCAGCGGTGATTGGGTACGTTGGACACTGGATCTTTCCAAGCCAGATGGAACTGCCTTGCCAACACTTGAGACGCTTTTGCATGGCGTCTTTGATTTTCCAATTTTCGATGAGCGGATGACCGGTCGAAAGACAAAGATTGTCTACATGGGCGGCATGATTGTTCCAGACGAGGACACACGACCCGTCTTCAATGCAGCCATCAGGTTGAATACAGAGACTGGCGAAACATCGATTTTTCATGCCTATGATGGCGGCAGTATCGCGGAGCCGGCATACATCCCTCGCGGCCCTGATTGTGAAGAAGGCGATGGCTGGATCATCTTCTATACCTCGAGAGAGTCGTCACCCAAGGCAGAATTGGTCATCCTCGACTGCAAAGATTTCTCAAAACCGGTCGCCATTGCACAATTGCCTTTCCAAATTCGCAATCAAGTCCACGGAAATTGGGTTCCAAATCCACATCCTGAGACCCCTCTGCCGCTGTTGACAGGTCCTATCAAGGACGTCACGCCTACCACGGGGTATTCGCAGTTGAACAGGCTTTCGTAGAACCTAGAAATAGAAACTGAGTTCCATTCATGATCACTGACCAATTGATTTAATATGTGGTGAATCTGGTTTCGTCTGCGACGCCGTATTTTGTCGGCTGCAGTAAAGCCGTAGCACGATCATCCTTATTCTTGGTCCCCTAGAAAGTCGACTTCTTGCCGCGCACTATAAGGCACTGCTGAGGTGAATCAACTCCGAGCTTTCCATCTTTGGCCCATCGTACGTGGGGCCTTAGTCACGTCCTAGAGAGTAGAATTGGTCGATGTAGAGGGCCTTTGGCGATGCCGATCCTGCCCGGCGGTCGAGAAAAGTTGGAAAGAAAGGCTTAAACATGTCGGGACACGCTGTGAAGAGGACTTCACTGTATATCATGAGAAGGCCTAAAGCATTGAAGAAATGCAAAGAGTGGACGGCGGTGATATGGTGAATTCTCTGAGTTCCAAGTTTCTATGTAATATGACACGATTCGAAATATTCAAGTGCATTTGAAATGAGTTCGATGCAGAATGGAACGCCTCTATTTAAAGAAGATTGCAGTATGATGATGGACTCGCAAACATCAGAGTACCATGCCGCGTACTTCAATTTAGAACAAGTTTCTTGATAACCTCGCCTTTTAGATATACTAAGTCGTGGTTTTGACTAAAGTTGGCCGGACGCCCTTACTCTATAAAATAAACCAACCGTAGGTCCCCGATTTGAGTCTTGGAAATAATCAGCAGAATCCACGATACTGAATCGCGTTTTCTCGACCATACAGCTGTCTAGCGTTTCTAGGCGAGGAAAATCCTCCACATGCGAAAGCTACCAACTGACCAGAAGAATATGCAGACACTTAACTATCTCTGTCGAGTATAAACTTTCGCATTCCGTAGTCCCCGCTCGTGCTAGATTTTCCACAGTTGTGCAGGCAGTACTGAGGACAAGCTATGGATATTCCAACTTTGACCTTTCTTGATGGCACGAATGTCCCAACAGTGAGTCTGGCACAGCACAAATCAGGGTACTATGTTGGCAGCCGCTGCTTCTGACACGTGAGCAGCTCGCCTTTGGCACCCGAACAGCTTGAAGCAAGAATGCCGGCAACGCCGGTTTTGACTGGGAATTTGTGTAATCAATCAAATTTTCCATTGAAAAACAATGGTACCATCTGGACCGTGGATGAAAGCATGGCCATCCAGGAGACACGGATGCTTTTCACCACCAACAAAGTTGCCGAAGGCATTGATGACATTTCCTGCTGCCTTCACGCAGAGACTAAAGAAATCGCAGATCACTTACTTCTAGTTTTAGGTCAATCTTGCCTTAAGGTTAACATTCTACATCGCTAACGAGTCATGGTATCTGGATCAGATCTCTTTCGTGACCAAATCCGAAGAGGATTCCCAGCGTGTATAAAAGACTATGGAAGGGAGGAAACAGCATTAGTTTCATTGGAGTAGTATTGAATTGACTGGCTGATTACACTGCTACGCACGTTATATATAAGGCTTTACAGTGCCTGAGGAACTATAGAACAGTATACTAACAGCTTGGAAGCCCCTTATGAAATTGAACTGCGTTCAATTCTATAAGCTCTTTCCGGCGGTTACCGATCCAGCTGTATAAGGCCTACGATCTCTGCGACATCGCTACCGGCTCAGCTTCACAAGGTTTACAGCCCCTGTAACCCTCAGTGGCAAACTTCAGTATCAACAAAAATGCAGGCGAGGTCACATCGATAGGACTTAGTAACTATCAGCACTCCAACCTCGAGACGACACTCAAAGGTACTTCAGACCCGCTCTTTATCAACTACCTCATTAACCAATGAGTGCTTGGTTAGATAGTAGAACCAGGTGGCATTAGTAAAAGGTCCAATTGCAAGAGACCCAGCGAAACATCCTCTGATGGTGACCCCAGCGAGGGAAGCAAACAATATGTTAATATATATCTCCTCGATGGCTATAAATACCTTAGATCTGACCTTGTCGATAACACGGTCCATTAATTGGGTTGTACTAGGTCTATAATCACAGATTCGTATAAGCCGTTGCGAAAAAGTTAATACCTTTATAGCAACCTTTGGTCGATTTGCCCCTGTCGAAGTATCAACCCAACAGCACTGAATATCAAGACCGTTATTCGACACAATCATAAAACTTCATCTGCAGCAGTTGAGAGCACTGTTTGGATTGGAAGTCAACAACATTGCAAGGACCCACTCGCGGTCTACTCCCCTCCCGGGAGTGGCGGAGATATGACGTTCTCGATGGAGTTCTGATGCGCTCTTTCGGTCATTCCGCGGAAGCGGAATCCGCCCCTTGGCACCCGTTGTGCGTGTTCTAGTAGATCGAAGTGTGTTCTCAAAGTAACGAAATAGATAATCAGTTCAGTCTTTTCATTCGTGACGCTTTCCATCACTCACTTTGATAGTCACTGCCGCCCTGACCGTGTTCATCAACAGCAATCGCTTTCGCATCAAATCGCTCGCCATGGCAAAACACCAGTTCACCTATAAAGAGATTGACGGGCAGTCAGTAGATGCCGATGTTTATTATGATGGAGAGGGAACAAGTGCTAGCCGCCCAGTTGGTAGGTCATGGCCCGTCTCGGGAATGAGAATTCTGCTGGTCGTCCGCAACTATTCATTTATCTAACTCGAACCGATAGCTCTCTACTTTCACGGAGGCAACTTTGTATCCGGCTCCAAAGAACTTCTAGGCAAGCTTCATATCCAAAAGCTTCTAGAATTCGGTTTCGTCGTAGTATCTGCCAACTATCGACTTTGCCCTACCATTAGCCTCGCTAAGGGCCCGGCTTCTGATGCCCTTGATGCCTACCAGTGGGTCCGTGAGAGACTTCCCACTGTCTTGAAGGAGCAAACCGGCGTCAGTCTTGATGTCAAAAAGATCGTAGTTTTTGGTCACTCTTGCGGCGCAACCCTGGCCCTTCTGACTGTAAGCTTAACTTCTCATTGCATCAGGTGACCTTCCATCCGTCTTCAAAAATGTGTAGCTTCTTCCAGAAACGCTGACATTTGTTTGTGAACGTAGGCTGGACAATCAGAGCCTCCTCTTGCAATCCTGGATATCTTCGGCATGAAGTACCTCCAAGACCCAGCATTCCATACCGCAAGCGAGAATCGAGGACCACCAATCGATGAGGCGTTTGTCAACCAGGTCTTTCAGCAGGTTCCAGCACCTTCAACAGCAGCTCCACCAATGACTGCTACCGGACCTGACCTTAAGAATCCTCGGATTGCCTGGATGTTTAGCGCGGTAAAGAAAGGCACGTTGATTGAGTCTATTGTGTCAGATGGCAACTACGAGACCGTCGATCCTGCTTTCCTCTTCTCTAAAGGAATGTTCCCTCCCACCTATTTCATCCACGGAACGGCAGATGCACTTGTACCACACAAGCTATCTCAAAAAGCCCATGATGAGTTAGTTGCTGCAGGACGCGAGAGTCATCTTGTGCTGGTTGAAGGTGCACCGCACGGTCTGGATGCGAGGATGCAAGAAGGGGATGACACTTATAGAACCATCGTTAAAGGGTTGGAATTTCTCAAAGCGCACATTTAGTTGAAAGACGACTGGATGGCAGTCGCAGGTCTGGTGCATTGGATATTGCCGCGAAACATGAATTGAGAATCATGCTTTTCTCCCGAGCATTTACTGTACCGCTTGAATTGAGGAGCTATTTGGGTACAAAGCAGATATGGAAATTTTATTTTCTCATGACACAATAGAAATTCTCGAGTTATTTGGTGCGTAGAGACGAGATGCCCTGCGGTGACTGTGTTGGGCTGCTTCCAGCTGGGGAGAAGAATACCGTTTCGCGGGATGGCGCCATGAAGATGGATAGCATTTCAAATCCCGCGGTCTGCTGTTTCGTATCTGAAGAAAATGGTTGACGATATGGTGAGGCATACCAAGCAAATCTCTGTGTGTCGATTTCTCACGACCTCTTTACTACTACTGTCCGTGGCGTGGTTGTTTTTCGGCTACAACTATCTCATTGGAACTTCTTGATACTGAAACTACTTCAGCCTGTGACAACACCATCTCAGCAACTGTAGTTGTAGCAGATTGCCGGATGATTCTAGTGAATGATAATATCAACACCGATTTAGTTTGGGCAATTAGATGTGAGCTTTTGATCTTGATTCTGGCATGGCTAGTTCTCACCAACATCACACAACTAGAAGTTCGTCACCTCAATTCGTTTTGCGCACATACCCAAACCCAGTACGCCATGTTCCCAATATTACGGGATGCTGCTGAGACTGACATACGGAAGGGAACATGGTTCACGCGTTAGATGGAGTTTTCTGGAGACGACCTTTCTCCTGTGGTCTCTGCTGTCGAGGTACTTACATTATTGAAACCCCATCATGGAACGGCTGTTCATGGAAATCGCGTGTAAAAAGCCATAAATGGGCTAGAAACAAATAAATACTTCGATTTATGCTTTTTACAAGAAGCCTCGCAGAGCATATGTATCCTTGGGTGTCTTATTTCTTTCTATACCTGACAAGCCGATAGCCCATGATCAACGTTTTCTTGACAGCGATTTCACCAAGTGCTCACTACAATCTTACAACGAAGTATTTGATTTCTTTCATCAAGCAGCCAAGCGTCTCGCAGACCATCAGGAAGAATTTGAAACGCTGGATGACCTCAGCCATTCTTCAGTCGAAGTACCACTTTGAGCATCATCTTCAAATTCGCAAACCACTAGTATATTTCCAGATTTACATCACCGTGACACTTAAGTTTCAATGTATCTGACCTTAAATGCCGCGTCATGATTCATCGAGTTCTATGTACCTAAAAGTAGTTCCCTCTCGTCTTACAGTCTCGTCGTGGATGATCGTTTCTTCAGCTTAATCCTCATATTCTCCAGGTCTGAAATCCATGATGATCGTATCTTCAACGGCTTATCTTTATCAAGAAGCTCAACATCGTACCGACTGAGAATCTGACCGATAAAATTGTACATCTCGAACATGGCCAGATTGCGGCCAATACACGCTCGCGAGCCATAACCAAACTATTCCAGTTAGAAAGGGTCCCCACAGATCTGATAGAATAATCTTACTGTTGCAAGATACTTGTTCATGTCTCTCAATTCCTCCTCGCTGCTTCCCTCGCCCTGCATCCACCGCTCTGGCCTCCAGTGGTCTGCATCCTCACCGAAGATTGCCTTGCAGCGATTCTGGGCAAGTGGACTATATGAGAGAGTTGCAGTTCCTGGGATGAAGTACTGATCAAAGGTTACTCCACCCTTGGGCACGTATCTTGGTAAGTTGTAAACAATACTCGAATGAATACGACCTCCTTCCTTGATACAAGCACTCAGGAAGGGAAGAGCCGACAATACATCGAATCGAAGCACTTCTCCGTCGCCTAGAGATGCGTGTTTTCGTGCCTGATCGATTTCGTCCTGCAGTCGTTTGTAATGCTTTTCAGACCTCAAAACTGGCGCCAGAACTGCCCTAATCCCGATAGACGTGGTATCTGCACCAGCGGCCATGGGATTTCCGACCTCAGGCATGATTCCTGAAAGAGTAAGTGGTTTTCCCTCCTGGTCTTTCAGCGCGAGGAAGTGGTCAAGCATGTCCTTTGCCTGGCCATCTTTAACTGGTCCTGCCTTCATGCGTGTCATCACCTTTTGGATCGTCTCTCTCTGGAAAGGCGTCGCAGACAAATGCATACTTGATCCAAAAATTGGCGCAACACGTGCCGTGAGTGGATGGAGGATCCAAGCTGAGCCTCCGGGCAGATAACCCAAATTGCAAATCCAATAGAATGCCTCGTGCATTAAACGAATGTAGTTGCCAACATCTTTCTCTTCTCTAATCATGCCCAGTGGTTCACTCCAGGTGATCGTCCCGACAACATCGTAAGTGAAGTAGAAGGCCCACTTGCTCAGGTTGATCTCCTTGCCCTCCTTAGCGAAACGATCAAACTTCTCCCACAAGTTGTCAAGAACGGCTTGTATTTTTTCTTGCGCACCCATGATGCTGGACATGCTGTAAAGATGAGAGACCCGTTTCCTCATGAAAGAGTGCGTCTCTGGATTTTGTTCCCCGAAAAACTGTTTCTTGTTAATAGGCTGGGAGCGAAGCAGTTAGGTGCAGACTTACTGATGGTGGACCATTCGTCCCATTTCTTCCTCCCAATGTCGCCCAAGTGCTATACCATGGCGTCTTTGCTGCTCCTGCCGAGCCATACCCATATGCCGTGGTAGTCAAATCTATGTGGACGACACTGACCTCGTTGGGCGCGATTCTAACGACTGGGCCATATTTCTTATGGAGATTCAGGATATCCTCGTGCCAATAACCACCGAAATAGCGTCGAGTTCTCCATAGCTCGGTAAACTTCGCGAGAAATGGCCCTGGAATGCCTCTCAATGGATGGAGGATGGCACGATACAGTCCAACCAAAATTGCAAATGAGACGATTGCGAAGGTTGAATGAACAGCAAAATTGAGAGGCGAAAGGTGGTCCATAGTCGTTCAAGACACGCAATGTGAGTATGTCGATTTTCTCGATTGTTCTGGATCCAATTCGAACGGTGTGGGTTATATGTAATATGAGAATGTGGCTGGTCATGGAAGGAGAAAATTAGGAGATCAAATACGGGGCTATGATTTCATCACGATCGGACACCTACAGGTATGGTCGGTGCTTCAATTGACCACGCGCCTAATTGTTGCGGGCCGTGTGGAGGGGTATCAATTCCTGCTGGAGTTCCGCAAAGTGCATCTCAAGCGGTTCCGCGGCGTGTTCCGGCCCATCGGTGTTTCGAATGGACCAGTCGTTCAATGCGGCGGAGTTGATGGATCCAGTCGTGCAGGCGAATAAAGGAGCACCACAGCATTTACAACGGCATTCCGCTCGAAATAATGCCTCCTCCGCACATTACGACGCAACAAGTTTGAATCCCACCTCTTGCTGCCCAAGGCCAACTTTCTCGATTCAGCGTTGTTGCTTTTCGAAGTAAACAACTGTTGAACTTTAACTCTAACTTGCGCTCTTGTCTGGCCATGCACTTAGCAGACAAAGTGTATCCTATTTCGATAGCTTAAACATTTTGCAGCTGGCATGAAAAGCAGTATCCTCAAAAATTCATTCCTTGATCTATTGCTGCAAGATGGGATAAGAGAGACCTTGAAATACTTTGACTCTTTCAGCCTCCCATTTTCCCTTTGTCAATCAGATATTGCAACTCGGAATCGATCTGCATTATCCGTTACAGCTGTGGGACTCCCATGAGGTAGAAAGGTTACCAATCCTTCATATTTATCTATCCATACTTAATCACTACTAGGCTTCTTATCCATGCTTTAAACGTTGCTTTCTCAACAGCAAAACTTTTGCAGCTCTAAATTTTAATTGCATTCATTCATTACATCTGTGCAGACATGAACATCTAGATAGTTATAACTGTAGTAGTGAGATGCGAGCTATATACCCCTCCAGTGTGAATGATGTGCTTTGCCTTTTTGAGGTTCTTGTGCCTGGTATCGATATAATTCAGAAACTCAACACATTGGTCCGAGAATCCCTGAACCCGAAAACTCAAGCACTCGCCCAGATATCCTTCCAAAGTGGTCGATTTTCGAATGTGTACTTGAAGTCCAGAGGCTCAGTATTACAGTAAGTGCACCTATCTGATAAGATACCGCAACAATGCAACGTCAAGATTTAGCGATCATTCGAGGTGCTGCACTGCACGTCTTCCAACATTTAATTCTCGCAACGTAACGCAATTAGCTCGCTGGCACATGGACCAAGTACTTAGAGTGAGCTTCACGCATTCGAGTGATGTTAAATTCAACGTCGGCCTTTCGGCGGTCAAGAATTAATGCGGGTTTTGCGTGTGCTTCGAAAATGCGTTGATTTTGGTGTGTTTGAAGGTGCGTTTGTTGTCTGTGTTTTACTGGCCGCCGTATGACCCACGGGGCGTTACTCGGGGTCCATTACCAAGTGCGACCTGAGTGTCCCGAGAGAGATCCGACAGGTCCGAGAGCATCCCACACGTCTAACATTATTTGGTATTCACAAAGGGTGCTGTGTCACAGTGTTGAGCACATGATTCTACATACGGAAGACCCCGAATAAGGATCTGGAGCAGGATCAATTCTGAACCAAAGGAGAAGAAAATACTGTTTTAATAATGATCCTCAAGCTTAAGGCTGCTGTTCCAGAAATCGAGTGTGATTCTGGATGCTTCCATACCGATATTCAATTCCAGCGTGTGGTTAAACTCCCCCCACCGACCCTTATAGACGAATAGAGTCACAATAACGAGGTACCAAGCGGATCTGGGATTTGGGGTAGAAGGCAGCAAAAGATACATAAAACGCCTGCAAATATGTTCAGCTCAACAACATCCTTCATTTTTGCTCTATCATAAAACCCGAGAAAAATGAATCAATCCTCCTCATGTCCTCCAAGCTGCTAATACAACTGACATGCTGGTCTGGTCGAATCACTACCATGCAACCAGTCAAGGGGCTAATACCATAATTCTTATACGCTTCTCCATGCCCCTCATGGTACGAAACATCATCCACAAAAACCTTGTTATAATCCCAGCCCATCTCCTCAGAAAACGGATGGAAAACTTCAGGCAGGGAAAGTAGCTCGATACTCGAGCGAGGCGCTGAATGAACAGTTATGATCTCGAAAACCGAATCTATGGCTTCCGACCTAGGGGTGTAACGACGAAGAAAGGAATCTTTTGCCGCGAGTGCCTGGCCCAGGGTTGTCAACCGGGCAAATTGATCTGGATTTCGGAGATCCCCCGGAAATACCGCGATTCTCCAGCATCCGTTGCTCTGAAGTAGCTCTTGAAAATGCCATGGGCGGGCATCAGATTGATTCAGTACTTTGAAGCTCGGCATTCGCATTCCGATAAGAATTCCAGTTGCGAGGTCTTGATTGTCTGGTTGGTGATCAAGAGTCAGAGATGATGCTAGTACACCATTCTTCTGGGCAAAGTTTTCTGCCTCTGGTGCTCGTGATTCTGGCTCCTTGGAAACAATGATACTGCAGTCGTAATTTACCGAAGTGCCGTTGGTAAACGTGTTGCCCTTCTTGAAGGCTTCTTGTAGAGTTTCTACATCGATAGCTCCATCACCCAAAATGTCTTTGACAGGTCGACCTGAGAAGATGCGTGAGAATTTGTGATCGAAAGTGATCAGTTCTTGAGCAATTTTTCGTCTCTCTGTCTCATACGTCCCAAGCAAGGAGGGATCTGAGCGATACTTGATTACAGATGCAAGTTTCCACCCTAGGTTGTAGGCTATGATTCTTTGGTGAGCAGGATTGAACGAACGAGTGACGATAATATAAACTCACTATCATGCATGCTAATGTTCATCCCCTGGCCAGCCTTGGGGCTGTGTGTGTGAACCGCATCCCCCGCCAAGAATACTCTGTTCTGAACCGAAAAGCTGGAGCCTACCCTCTGCCCAATTCCATATGCCGTCCACCAATGACAGTGTTTGTAGCTCAGTTTGTAGGGAGCGAGTATTTTCTGGGCACTTTTCAACAAGATCTCTGGAGAGATATCAGACCGTTTGACCTATACCAGATTTAGCTTTGACGTCAATTGGGAAGCGTTGCTCGATTGTCTTACAGAATTGCCGGTTCCATCTTTTTCTGTGATCTGAACGTAGAGCCTCACCAGTTTGTTTTCTCTTGGAATGATCATTATACTGCCGAACTCTTGGGAGCGAACTGTGCAGCGGTATCGGATATCGGCTAAGTTTTATCAATATTCAGACTTCGTCCAGGACGTGGTAGCAGGAATTGCTTACGGAAGTCTGTGATCGGAATGATATCCAGCACTCCCCTAATGAGAGGCATTAGCTCCGTGACACAGTTCAAAACACAGTCCGGACTTTCAAACAGGATGCACTCACCAAACAAGGTCTGTTTGTTCTCCCTCCATCACAACACCGATTTGGCGACGCGTCCATGAATGAGCACCGTCGCAGCCCACTACATATTTTGCGAGTACTTTTTCAGATCGTGTGCTAGTATTTGAGAGCGCATCTTCGAGCAGAGAAGCTGTATCATCGGCAGTGAGATTACTTCGGAAAAGACCATTAGGTATCCCTGAGGCATGACTGCCGTATATTTCTTCGGAGACTGTTCCCTCCTCCAACATGTGCCGAAATGTGACAGAGACTGGATACTCATTTGCTGAGTCTGTGAGGTTGGTATCTATGCTCAACGACTCGGGAATGACGCCACGCTCTACCCCGATACTACTGTGCTTGTTTATGTAACCAAGGAGATAATCCTCAATGCGAGCTAGTTGCAGATGTTAGAAATAATTACTCAAATCCGCAAGGGTGACATGCCTTGATGAAGGGTCGCCTGCTGAAATCGACTGGCCCCCGGCACGGTATCTGCCATTGCATCGGATCGATAGAGCTCGCCGTGCTCATCTGGGTTCTTGAAATCCTCAGCTCCAGTCTCTCATCTCCAGATGCTTATCGAATACGCACCCAAAATCGAATCTCAACCATATGGTTGGCCTCACGCCAAACATCAGCGCCTATACCAAGAGAATCCAAAATCTCAAGACGTGTCAGTAACTAAACATTACACTGTGCGAATCCACCAACCTCGAAAGTTCTGCTTTGGAGGCCATCTGCCTGTCTGGAAGATATCAGATATGCTAAAAAGACCTTGCTGCCGCAGGGGTCAAATGCGTTACTTACCCGCTGTTAATCCTGCTGGGCCGCTTGTCGACGATTCGCGTTGAAATTCCACAGCGACTCAACCAGGTTGCAAGCATAAGCCTATCGCCCCGAGTTAGCATCAAATTAACTTTGGATCAAGTTGCCGCCTGATGTGCGCATTTGCAAGATCTTACTCACCCCGACGGTCCAGCACCAATCACTAAAACGTCAACATGAGTCGGTTCTGGTTCCGCCATACTGACTGTATGAAAAATTAAAGCGATTTTGAACTAAGCCCACTGCAGTGAAAGATTGATTGTGGAAGACTCGTTTGAAGTATCTCCATACCAAGCACAAGAGTGAATGCAAAAGACTGGGTGATCGATCCGGCTCCTTGTACAGGCGTTTGGCTGTTGCTGTGACCGAGGAGGCGTGACCAAATATGCCAGCAGAAGTATAATTACTACAAGCAGCAGCATATGTCCTGTTATTCTATAAAGCCGCTAGCGCTTTTCGGACCAGCTGTAGGAATCCTTTGGTTTGTTCCGCGGGAACGCCAAAGAACCAGTTCCGGTGGATTTGAACCGCCCGTAACCCTTTTGAAGATATCAACCTTCACACAATCATTCATTCAAAATCCACAAAGAACATTCCAGAAAATTTCAACTCGGCAATTAGCAGCAAACGACCAAGCCCCAAAGTTCATGTTTTGAGCTTTGGATGTGGTATCGGCCAGCAGCCTCATCTCATGTGGCATCCGGACACGGAAGTTCCGCGGAAATACCACAGGTGACGTCTAAGGCGAAGGACGAGAGATTACACAGATCATATGGAAATCTTTTTTCTATGTCTTCATCTTCACATGGACGTGTGTTCGCTACGGCCACAATGGAGAACGTGCTAGCGAAGAGTCAGCTTCGCTAAAATCAAGGCCAAACAGGTGGGGGCCGAGACCCACGAAATCCAGCATTCTTCAGGTTTGGTATGCTGGTTATTACAGGCAAATTGCCAAGTTGAAGGTTACAAGCGCTGTTACTCTAGGGCTAACCATTGGTTCTGCTTAATTGTGCTTTAACGGCCCTGCTCGGCCTCGCAACAAAGAGCTAAATCTTTGACCCAAGAGAGGACCAGTTGGCAAGCTTCATAATATCGTCGTCTTTTTCTGCAAGTCTCCCTAACGACGCGGCAGCTTCGCCTAGCTATCAGGAGAGCAAAATGAGGCCTGTGATCATCTCAAAATGATTGTTGATAACGCGACGCGTTGAAACCCGCTGCATTCTATGGTTGAAAGAGCTCGTCTCCTCCGCGATCGAATCGACTCCTTTTGTATCGAATACGTAGACTCGATCTATGGAGCCTCCGCCAAAATTAGAAGAGCTGTTACTGCTGAAGATCGGGAATTCCTTCTGACGCTCTCTAGGAAGGACTGGCTTGCTCTTGCAAAAGTTGCATCTATTGTGAAGAAGTTCTTTATGCTAACTAAACCGGTAGAAGGCAGTCGTATTACCTTTGATCGCGGAGTCCTGTCTGATTTCAAAATTACTCTCAAGGAGCTTCTAGCCCACGTTCGAACCCTTCGAGACGACTACCAGATGAAGATGAGTATAGAGTACCCAACTCCCTCCAACGAATACCTGCGAACTTGTACGGTGAATCGTTGGGTGAAATTGGACGAGTACTTCTCTGTCGTCGATGATACGCCTTCCCACTGCGCGTCGATCGTCACGGTCCCGCATTTGAAGTGGAAATACATTCAACATGCATGGGCAAATATTGAGCTTTGGACAGATGTTATTGATCCTCATTCTTGGTTGCCAATGGGGAAAAAAGCTTCGATGGAGTCTTTTTGGATGGAGTACAAGGCTTTGCCGGTACCTGATTCACTCTCACAAGTTGGACAGAAGAGGTCTCGGGCAGCAACGCACGTTGAATGGAGTAAAGTGACAGGTATGGTCCAACTTTAAGGCAAAGATCGACAAGATGCGGACGAGTTCGGCGAGGTGGAATCCTCAAGCGCCTGAATACCTTGAAGCAAAAGATACTCTTCCCCGTTATTGGATTAGACAACTCACCCAGCGAACAGGATATAGAATTGCGAGGATGGCTTTGGATATGGCCTCGATACTTGCCATGTCTTCTGATTGCAAGAGAGTATTCTCCCAAGCTAAGTTGATGATAACTGGGCAACGCAAGAACTTGAAAGCTGACATAATCGAAGCAACTCAATGTCTTCAATGTGATTGATCCTGGATTTCAAGGCAGCTGGAAAGTGGGGTGACAGACTGGAATTTTACCTATATTGATTTTTCATGTGTCACAGCCTGTGTTCTCAATAGTAATTAATAGGAAAATATCATATTAATACAAGGGCTTATTTTGAAAACTTGGATTTTACTACTAGAGTGGGGCGTATTAAAATACGGGAAAAACTAATGAAAACACTAGTCACAGGTACGAAATACCTCTAGTAGTACTGGGGGCATATTGGAGAGGCCTTGATGAAACCTTGGCGGGAAAGTATTTATGAGAAGTCATCTGAGAAATAATGGCTCAAATCGTCTCTGCCGCGATTCAAATTGACCAATGGAAAGATGCTTGTCAGGGGAAGAAATCTGAAAACTCCGTGTATTATGTGACGCTGAAATGCAGCTTCTCATGCCGAGCTCTAGGGATCCAATTTATTTGTTAGTTAACCTGGCAGTAGCGAGGCACGTGTTGTGCCTTCGGCGAGTTCATTTACCACATCAATGCTGGGGAAGTAAGTCTTACACAACGGCTAGTCTCTACGTATACCATGTTTGTCTATTGTGACCCACCAAATCTAATCCCAACCACACTTGCCAAGTAGATACTTGGCAGCCATCAAAGCTGGCTGCGGAACTGCTTGGACATGTCCAAAATTTATTCCGGCAGATACAAGGTCATTTATCAATGTCAATTGATATACCTCGCTCTGTAGCAGACCTCCAGCCAGTACCAGGGATGTTCTTGAAGTTTCAATTCTCCAATTCGAGATCAAAGAAGACACGATGCGCACCAGCGATCTGCTGCCTTCTTTCAGCAGCTCCATAGCTTTCTTGCTTGACGAACTTGAGTCCACAACCACTCTTGCAACTTCAGCAATTCTCTTCGTAGGATTCGAGGACTCCTGATTGCTCTGATCTGAGAGTATCTGATTCAAAAGGTTTATCGGAGGTTCTGGAGGTACTTTCACCCCAAAATGTTCGAAAATCTTCTGTACAAGGGGATCTTCGCAGTCCCCAGCGCGCTCGCCTTCTTTCCGTAAGTTGATCTCATCGGCTGACTCTAAAGAAAGTCTTAGTGCTTGACGCCCAATACCATATCCTGAGCCGTCGTCACCAAGTACATGACCCCAGCCTCCGGAGCGTCCTGTCCTCTCAAGTCGCCCATCTTGACGCTCGAAACTCATGGCAATTGATCCAGTCCCTGCCACCAAGACAACTACAGAGTCAACACTATTTTGATCTGCCACTGTATTGGCCAGAAGTTCGATGTCGTTCGTGATTTTCAATTCGCTTCTCGCTTCGGGGTGGAAAAGATTGGAAAGAAGTGGATTGATGCGATTCATGATGTTCGGTCGGTCATATCCCGCCAGTCCAATCCAAATTGACTGGAATGGAATCAATTCGAATGGTTCTTCCTTGAATGCTGAGCACGAATCAACAGCTCGTTGAATTGCAAACGAGATAGCTGATACTGCACCTTCGGGTCCGACATTGGACACGTTACACTCTCCAGCCTCCCCTTGCCCAAGCTCTCCATTCTTTCCTAGTATGACAGCACTACATTTGCTACCTCCAGCGTCAACGCAAAGAACAAAATCTCCAGTATTAAGTCGTTTTGTGTACTGAGGTTTCGAACTTTGAAGGATATCCGTAAGTACGCCGCCAGCATCGTCCAGTCTTCGCTTGGCTACTGGAATCGTGGTCTCGAGAAGAATTGTCGCTACAGCCAGTTTCACGCTTCCGCTGCAAGAAGCGAGCAGTTTTTCCAGCTCTTCTTCCGCGTCGGGAGTCTTCTCGCCGCATATTGTGCGGATAATATTCTTGGATCGCTGCTGTAACTTGAGGTTTGACGACCTAACGTCGATCATCTGAGATGTGTCAGCTGCAACAACTCACATCGAAATCTTGGATGGGAGCTCACCATATTCCCATATGTTTTGCCGACTTTGATCATTACGCCAGTGCTCAACATATTCAAAGCCATCTTAGTACCGGTTCCAGCTTTCATTCTGGTGCCTAGTTAAGTTCTTGGTCAGCAAGTTCGACATTGAAATGATGCGGTGTCACATATTCGGGATTGAGCTAAAGCTCTCGTGCACTCACTTCCAGTGACCACCTCCGGCCCAGTGACCACACTGATCATATGATCTACATTTCCTTCTTTACTCATCGCTGAAGGTTCGCAACATGCAACACCAACAGTGACACAGCCGAGTGACTTCGCAAAAGATAAACATCTCAGCACATACGGAGTCCTGCCAGAAGCAGCAATTCCTATCAAACAATCTAGATGGCCATCCATGTTCAGAGCTTTGAGGTCTGTTACTGCCGCCATAACATCATCCTCGGCTCCTTCCTGGGCAAATCGAAGCGCAGCATCTCCGCCTGCGATCAAAGCCACGAACTGTTCGCTCCGCGCAGAATATGTGGGGGGAATTTCGGATGCATCCACGACACCTAATCTGTCGCGATTGTCAGAATGATTGTCTCTGGAGAAGTAATTTCTACTTACCTTCCACTCGTCCCTGCGCCAACATATATCACCCTTCCTCCTCGGCGAAGTCGATTCGCTAATGCATCTATCGCTTCCGCAATGACTGGAAGACAGTTGTTCACTGCTGTCGCAACTGTTGCATCTTCTTTGTTGATAATCCGGCAGAGATCGAGCGTGCTGACTTTATCGATCTCGCTGCTATTGGTATTTCTCGATTCTGTTTGCAGTCCATCGAGGACTATAGTGGGGGTCATGATTGACTGTCGATACTCATGTCTGCTTCTAGGAAGTCTATGAACACGAGTAGAAAGTCAAAAGACGCATCTGACCATCCGAAGTAAGTCTCAGCTTCATTGAAAATTTTCACTCTTCACGTTACAGCCCGGCTCAGGGGAAGTTTGATTTATGCCGCCATCGTGACAATGCAGATCATCTCCATCCTTGGCAGGATGCGGTTGACTAACTAGTCTTCGCACCAACACCAATTTATCTCTCAACACGAATCCGAGACGGCTCGGGAATCGGCTATCTCTGTTACGTTACTTTGCCATCGCATGCCTCTTCCGCAAAGGTGGGATTCGAAGCGCTGCATTTTCCTTTCCTCAAGTCTGACAGCTATTTCCCCCGCATTGGGACCTGTCTCCAGCTTTCTACTAACAGCCGACCGAGCTCTCGTGCTACACTCCCACTCTCCATCTCCTTACCACTCTTATCAACAACGGGTCAAGCCCACCCTACGTTACGGCTCGGCGAACATTGCGGACTTCTAAGCAGAAGTCTGAGCTGATTGAATATAAGAGTGGTATGGACTTTTGACCCCCAATTGACCGACTTGAAGATCACAAGCTTCGAAACAATAACTTTTCCAGTCTACAGTCTTTACAACAGAAATCTCGTCTACTTGGATAACTTTCGCCATGTCTAGTCAGGAGCAAGTGGCAACTCCAGGGCACGATGTCGAAGCTGCTGCCGAGCGGGGAAGCCGACTGAAGGATTTCTATGCGAATCCTTGGACTCAAATCATATTGATAAGCGTGATATGTTTTTGCTGCCCCGGGGTGAGTCACAAACATTTCAAGTCTAGCATCATTACTGATGAAAGCAGATGTACAATGCCTTGGGTGGACTTGGAGGAAGTGGACAAGTTGATCCCACAGTTGCCGCGAATGCGACTGTGGCTCTTCTCTCTGCAACGGCTGCGACTGCCCTCATTGTTGCAGGGCCTTTCTTCTCTCTTGTCGGACCTCGCTTGTGTTTCCTCCTCGGTGGATGGACATACGCATTGTATAGTGGGAGTCTACTCAACTTTAACCGTACGTTGGTGGCATTCATGCATACTTCTCACTGTGCTTACAACAAGCAGATCATGACAATGGGGCTTTTGTTATTGCCTCTGGTGCTATTCTTGGTATCGGTGCATCTATGCTCTGGGTCGTGCAAGGAGCTATCATGACAACTTACGTCAAGGAGTCACAGAAGGGTCTCGCCATTGCTGTATTTTGGATAATCTTCAATCTTGGAGGAGGAGTAGGTTCTCTCGCTTCTTTTGGCTTGAATTTCCACTCCAAGAGCGGCACGGTCTCCGACTCAACATACATCGCCCTGATGGTCATCATGCTTTTCGGATGGGTTCTTGGAATTTTCATTTGCTCCCCGTCGAGGATAAAGCTTGCCCAGTTGCACGCAGCTGTTGAGCACGAGAAGCATTCTTTCAAGGACGGGTTTAAAACTACCATACAGACTCTGTTCACTTGGCGAGTGGCATGCATGCTGCCACTCTTCTTTTGGTAGGTTCTTCTCACTGAGAGCTCGGAAAGGATTTCGCTGATATGCCAAAAGTGCCAACGTATTCTACTCATATCAGCAAAATGATGTCAACGGACTTACTTTCAATATTCGAACTCGGTCATTGAATGGTGCGTTGTATTGGATTGCACAAATGCTAGGCGGCCTGCTCATCGGAGTTCTACTCGATCTTCCGTTCCTCACAAGACCGGCGAGGGCAAAGCTTGGCTGGGTTGTCCTCTTCTCGACCGGTATGGCTATCTGGGGAGGTGGCTACGCTTTTCAAAAATGGCAAGATCGTCGTGTCGCCAACGGCCACAAGCAAGATCTCGACTATACAGACGGATCTCTTTCCACTGGTCCGATCTTCCTCTACATTTTCTACGGAGCTTATGATGCTTTGTGGCAAGGATTTTGCTATTGGCTCATTGGTACGGAGTCCAATTCCACTGCTAGAGCTGCCGTTCTTGTTGGTGCATACAAGACGTTCCAAGCGACTGGTGGAGCCATGGCATGGAGAATCAATGCTCTGCACACAGCACCCATGACACAGTTGGGGATGAACTGGGGTTTGTCAATGGGATCTTTGGCCATCGTTTTGCCCACTGTATGGACCGTCACAATGACGACTGTTGCTCCTGGAGCTGAGGTTGAAGAAGTTACCATGAAAGACTTGAAGGATTAGAGTAATGATTTCTCCACTATGGTGAGGATGGACGTATATCTGTAAGACTTCGGGGCATTTGGGGAGTTGAATTCAAGGCGAGATCCGCTGAGCAAAGGGTCTCAGAAAGTTTTTGATGGTAGTTATGTCAAAATAATAGCCGAGAGCTCTTTGCACATGTCTGACGATGACTGTGCCGACTCCCGAGTAATCAAATTATCATCCCGTGCCGTCTTTCCTCTCTCGGGTGAAGTTAATCACAAGTAAGCACTGCCAACCCGAATGCGCGGGTCGGCTACGAGACTTCCATGCACCCCATTCTTGGGGTGCACTACAAGCGATCAACGTCTTTCAACAACAGCGCCCGGGTGATCTGCACATCGCAGTGGAACGTAACCCTGGGAGTGGAGATCCGCCACTATTCATGTTTCTCGAAATGGAAGGTTCATATGGCGGTGATCTCGAGGTGCTATTGATGACAATGTGCGCAGGAGCATAGATTGTACTTTAGACAAACACTTCGGACCTGCAGACAAGTTAAAATCTTTCCAGGGACGTGTTTCTGGGTCAGGAGCGGTTCTTGGTACTCCAGGCAGCATGCACTTTCTCTACCTCTCATTCGCGTTGACGGGTGTTCTTGGCTCGCCCACCGGCCAGCCCAATCACCATGCGAATACACTCAGATATGGATCTCCCGAATTGGTTGGGATGCGGGCATCGCCTCTCAAGCACATGGTTGCAAATTTGACAGCATACACACATCCAGCGAATTATGGGGCTCCGACTCATAATTTGATCCATCCAATTGAGCCTGGGTCGGCAACTCTCGTAGCTCATGAATCAACAATTGTGTGCGCATTCGCAGTCGGTAAGAGAAATCTCTACGCAGATGTAAATGGAACATATCTACCCGCGGATGAACAAGAAGATGCTACGGTTGATACCATCTATGACATGGCCAGTCTCACGAAGTTGTTCACAACGGTCGCAGCCTTGAGGCAACTGGACACTGGAAACCTCAGCTTGAACGCCACAGTATCTTCATATATCCCAGCGTTTGCGGTCAATGGCAAGGAGGATATCACAATCCTACAGCTACTCACACATACGAGTGGCTTCAATGCCGACCCCGTGCCATCACTATATTCGTCCAACTACACCACGTACGCGGAGAAAATCAATGCTATCATTACTCAGAAAATCATCAACCCACCAGGAAGCACTTTTCTGTACTCGGATTTGAATTTCATGACTATGGCCATCGTCCTTGAGAGGATCACCAAGCTACCACTCGACGCACAGATCTATCAATACACCATCCCACTCGGTATGACGAAGACGTTCTTTAATCGCGGCAATATCGAGGGGCGGAGATTCCCTTTCTATCGATACATGGCGACTCAAGAATTTCAGATCGACGTCTTGGGTTCAGAAGAGCCACAAAGACCCCAGCCGGTTCGTGGAACTGTACACGATGAAAATGCCTGGGCACTCAGCGGCGTCTCTGGGCATGCGGGCCTGTTTTCTACCGTAGGCGACACAGCCAAATTCTGCCAGATGATCCTAAACAATGGCACATACGGTGGTCACCGAGTCCTGTCACATGAGGTTGTTGACCTGATATTCAAGAACTTCAACACTGAGTTTCCTGGCGAAGAACATGGATTGGGATTTGAGTTGAACCAATACTACACAGCGGGGCCGATGGCAAGTCTCCTCACTGCTAGTCATACTGGCTTTACGGGAACGAGTATGGTCATTGACCGAGGTTCGAACAGCTTTTGGTTGCACTTCTCGAACAGAGTGCATCCGGATAGGAGGTGGAGCAGCAATAATATCATCAGAGAGGCTGTAGGTTATTGGGTTGCAAAGAGTCTCGGGAGGGACGTGGCGTTTCCTGTGTAGGAGAATTAGTTTAAGGAATAGTCAAAGTTTTCAGTCTAAGCTAACAACTTTCAACAACTCATATCAAATTTTGCGAGAAAAAGGTACAGAAGAAAACAAACACGTGCACGTGATAATTCCAACCGAGCCTGTGAACTGAAGATCTGGCCAAAAATTACTCCTTTCAAATTGATGAGACCGTACTTGATCTTCAGATCCCGCTCCATTCTACCAAGCTTAAGGACAAGAGAGGTATGACGAGCAAAGCCATTCTATTCTCAAAGCCCATCCTGAAATGTCTTACTCCATGACTGGGTACCCCATTTTCGTGAAGCTCATCTGGTTATTCTCCCTTGAAATGCTTCATCGTAAATACTTCCTTTCCAGCTCACGCATCCAGTCGTCTCCCTGTAATTTGAACACTTCGGACACTGTGGCAATCTCGTCCTCAACGCCTGCAATGCCGCCATCCTTCAAAATCCGCTGAAAGACATGTTTCATGGCAGCCACCGAGGCCCTGATCGCATGATTCCCACAGATAATCAATCCGACTTTGTTTAACTCCCTTATTTCTGCAAAGGAGAGTTGTGGATAGCTCGTTGGAACAATGACCAAAGGTACTTGTCCCTGCCAAGCTCGACAGAACGACAACATCTCATCCGGAGTCTTCTTCTTGCTGTGAATCAAAATTGCATCTGCTCCAGCCTCAACATATGCCATTCCTCTCTCCAAAGCTTCTTCCTCGCCCAAGTCCGCAATCAACGCCTCGGTACGTGCAATGACCAGCATCGAGCTCGCGGCCTTGGCAGCTGCGATCTTGCCTTGGAATTCCTCGATCGACACCAGCTTTTGGCGGCCATCAGTTCGCAGACTACTGTCTTTGGGAAACGTTTTGTCTTCAATCACAACAGCCGCAGCACCTACTGCTTCATATTGTGGTATTACGTAGGCCACATTGATGGCATTGCCGAAACCGGTGTCCAAGTCTGCGATAAGTGGGATGTCCAGACCATGAATATTCGCCATCGACCTCGTCACCTCGAGATGGGTGCCCATGGGCAGGATATTTGCGTCTGGCACGGCACATGATGCTGCAAGTTCGAAGCCGCTCACCCATATCGCATCGAAACCTCCCTCAGCTGCGAGCTTTGCGCTGAGTGGATTGTGGGCGGACATGGCGATCGCGGGCTTGGCTGTATTGAGCATTGCACGTAATGCCTCACTTTTAGACGTAGGGGCCATTTTCGTCAGTAACGAAAGATTGTGAGTGGTGTGTCGTTTGTGGTCAAATGCGATGGCCGCTTCCTGAATATTTGTTGTGAGGCGGGGAATGCTGTCGTGCTCGTCGTTCCTTCCGAGGCTTAGCATCTGATGTAAGCTCTAAGACTCTGACAACAATGAATTCTTATAGATGACCACACTGAAGGCTTTAGAGAATAGAAGAATAAATTTGCGTCATCTGCGCTCACACCTTGTATAATCACCAAATGGCAGTGCTGATACTTTATTCACAGTCGTAAAGATATACAGGAGGTTCTTTCAACACACAGAATACTTAGTCACTGACAGTGAAGATCACCAACTGAGTGTTTTTACCTCCAATCTCACACTGGTAGAGCCTCATGCTCTCACGACCTTCTCAGCAGCCTTTCTCCTCTTATCGACCATGCTTTCGGGCCTCGACACAAGCACACCAACTTCATCCATACTTGTGGTGGATAGCTTGGTTTCCAAAATCGCCATAATAGGCAGCCTCCTACCTACGAAGACTTCATCCTCAGCACCAGACATTATGGGTGTAGCCATCACGTCGTCAACCAAAGTATGAGTCCCCCATCCCTTATACAGCTTCGCGCCATTGGGGTGTGTTTGAATGTTTGACATTATAGCACTACAGTCAAGTTGTCTGGCGATGGCCATGAAACTTAGAGAGCCATCAAGTGACTTTGCATATGGTGAATGAGAGGAATACCCAGCCTCGGTCAGGAGGGGTGCGGGATTGCGAGAACTCAAATGTGAGTTTGGTATCTCTAGTGCGGATGGAGACGGTTGTGCGTGGTTCTGTACTCTCGTCAGAAGCACGTTGATGTCGGTTTCAGTCCAAGTTCTCCGCGGAGGACACATCGATTAGAAAGTAAGGTGGTCTGGGGCAGCTTCTCTTTATCGTCGGCGGTGATCAGAGCGTTTGTCGTTGCCGGTTGGCCTTGAACTGCGGATGTGAGACGGATGCCAGCAGCTGAAGACCGATGGTTCTCCCACACACGGCAAGTGAGGGTGGGAAAGTGATGGCCCACAACGACCATGATGGATATCACGACATGCCATGCGAGAAAGAGCTCAAAAATTCCTTCAAATGAATAGACATGACGATGACAACAGGACTGTTATCCCGAGAAAAGCAACAACAACCTGGCACCAATAAGTTAATCTCAATCCCGAGCCGTGCGTGCCAGCCTTGCCGTAAACTGACGATGGATGATGATGTAAAAGATGGCCTGGAAGGTAGCTATTGCGGCAGACCTGGGGGACCATCGATGTAGCAGCAGGAATGTGGAATGCGATCAATTGGTGACCCGTTGAAGAAACCGGTACCGTCCAGCATACAGAAAAAGCAGAGGCATGCTGGCAAGCCTCAATAGTTCCAGTCGATTGGAGATCATCATACACATGCAGCGATGTTTGCTGTTTTGTTACCACGTCTACAGGAATAGCTTTTGAAAGCGACGCCTCTCCTCGCCGCATTGCCAAGCAAAGTTTCGCTCTCCATGAATCCCGTCGAGACCTTGAGACAGGTACAAAGGATGAATCGTTGATCTCAGTCGAGTGGTGACCGTCTTACTTTCCGATATTTGTTGATGGTGAGTCCCTTACATATCCACCAAGCAGTCTTTCCAAAAGCGAAACCATTTCAGTACTTGTGATTCTGCCCAATAAATCACTCCATCATCTGCAGAACCGTGGATATCTTAATCATACATTCCGCAGATTCATTGAACCCAACCTGACTACATCCAAGCCAGGTGCGGATTGTGTCCATGTCCGCATCACGTCGTAGATCCGCCAGAATGGCTGCTGCAGTCTCACATGACATCTCTGTTGCAGGACTTGCATGCTCGTGTTCGTGATCCATCGTGGGAGCACAGAAGCATTCGTCGTCATTAGGGCACAGGGAGTAGTCTGAAGTGTCCGGCGTGAATGGCTCATCATCTGACTTATCACTTCCCAGGGCATGTCCATTTGGCTCTGTCATTGTGAACGATGCGGGTATATTTGAGTGAAGAAAGTTGATATCGTGTTCGATTGGATCGCTGTGCTCTTCCACGGTTCCCGAAGCGGCCGTGAGGCTAACATGATGTGAGAAAACAGTCCCATCTCCAACGTTGTATGGATGCATATTGTTGGCGTTTATGGGGGCTTTCTTTGGTGAAGCATGTGCAAGGATTGCTGCTCCAGAATGCTGGCGTAATGCTACCTGGCCGACAGTGGCGATATCCGTTGTAGTCCTCAGGGTCTCCCGAGCTCCATTTCCCATGGAGGACTTCAGATGGGAGTCCACCACATCCTGCGGTATATTGTGCTGCGCTAGTAGGGTGCGTAACATCATATTTTCCCGCATGACTTCGCGCGCAGCCTGTTGCATTTCGACGCTCGCAGCAACACCCTTCAACTCGAATTCTCGTACACGTTGCTGGAGCTCTTGTATCACGCCAGCTCGTCGACTTCTGGAACGTCTCTGGTTGTCACGGATTCGAGTAGCGGAAGGGCTGTCTTTCTACCACGTGGATTAGCTCCATACTGATCGACCACTGTAGACTCTAACAGAGATTCAGTACCTTGGCTGGCATGTTTGGACTAAGAATTTGAAATGGTATGCTGTAAGGGCTCCAGAAGAAAACCTAGAAAGTGCCATGAAGAACTTATGCGTGATGACAACGTCGAATGGAGACTTTCGCAGTGGTGTGTCACCGCCAGCTCGCTTAGCAAGCCAAGATACCAAAACCGGAGTTCGACCGCCCGGCACCCAAGGACAAGAGAGAATGAGATTAATTGAGTCGAGGGCGCAAAAGTGATGATGGAATGCCATGGAGAAAAAGGTCAAACGGATAATGTAGATGGGTGGAATAGTGACGTAGAACTGGAGGGCTGTGAGAGAACTTCCAGGGGATTGGACTTGAATGTCACTCAAGGCCTTTGATTGGCTGTATCATTTCGAGGAGGCGAAGCGGGACGAGGCGAAGTGGGGCAGGCAGGTTTGCTGTAAACAGACGTGCGCTCTTCGACTCTTATCAAAGGGGCCACAGAGACCACGTGGGCGACTTACCCAGCTTTCTTGCGACATCAGTCTCGTTTTTTGTTTACAAAGATTTCGCAGAAAGCAAGAGAAGTTAGAACATTACAAACAGCCTTAGCGTTATTTGTCACTGCGGAATAGTGATTGGTGTAAACCAGTCGACCTGCTCTATGCTTGCCCAGCATGGCCACCTCATCGGCAGCTTTCGAATATAAAGCACGATTCGAAATACACTTGAAGAGCGATATTCAAAAACAACACGATTCATACCCTCGAAAGCCTTTCTGCAAACCAATTGATTCATCAACCTATCGCCAGCTAAAGGGAGTCCACAAACGTTTCGGAGCGACCTTAAAATCCACAACATCGGCACTCGAGCATCATGACTTTGGCACCTGTTGAAACACAGGCACCAGCTGGTGTACAGCCTACATTCCGCGACAAGGATACAGATCTCGAGAATCAACATGCCTTGCAGCTCGAAGAACAAATTGCTGTACAGAAGGGCTCAGTGATCAAAGGCCTGGGCTGGCTGGATCGGTTTCTCGCAGTATGGATACTACTCGCCATGATTGTGGGTGTGCTTTTGGGCAACTTCGTCGAGGAAACTGGGCCAGCTCTCCAGAAGGGAAAATTCGTTGGGGTTTCTGTGCCCATAGCGCTCGGCCTTCTCGTCATGATGTACCCCATTCTGTGCAAAGTACGCTACGAGGTCCTACATCTCCTTTTCAGAACCCGAGCTCTTTGGGTCCAGATTGGCTTCAGTATTCTCATGAATTGGATTGTTGCTCCGCTTCTGATGGTGCGTACCTGATCTTACCGGCTTGTTCTAGATTGGAGGTTCCGCTAACATTCAGCAGTTGGGCCTTGCATGGGCATTCCTACCAGACAGAAGCGATCTACGCACAGGCCTGGTGTTGGTTGGTCTGGCAAGATGTATCGCCATGGTATGTTTGATCCTCTGTCCTCCATTATTGATTGCCATGCTTACCATTCTCAGGTTCTGATATGGAATGGACTAGCTGGGGGCGACGACGAATATTGCGCGATTCTGGTCGCCGTCAATTCTATCCTCCAGATGGTTCTCTACGCCCCTCTCGCCATCCTCTTCATCCAGGTTATCAGCCACGAATCTGGAGGCATCTCAGTGTCTTATGATACAGTTGCTATAAGTGTTGCCGTCTTTCTGGGCATTCCACTTGGAGCTGCAGTGATCACCAGACTCGCACTGAGGAAATTCGTCGGAGGAGAGTGGTACGAGCAAACATTTCTGAAATGGCTTGCTCCATGGTCACTCATCGGCCTTCTCTATACCATTGTCGTTCTTTTCGCTTCCCAAGGACGCCGCGTAGTCCACCAGATCGTCTCAGTAGTTCGAGTTGCAGCACCACTTATAGTATACTTCATCGTCATATTCTTCTTCACTCTGTGGGTATGCAATAAATTAGGATACGGCTACAAGCTAGGAGCTACGCAGAGCTTCACAGCTGCCAGTAACAATTTCGAGCTGGCCATTGCTGTTGCTGTGGCCACATACGGGCCAGAGAGCGACCAAGCACTCGCTGCCACGGTTGGACCTCTCATTGAAGTTCCTGTGTTGATCGGTCTGGTATATCTGGTGAGGTGGATGGGCGGTAGATGGGCCTGGAGAAAAGCTTCATCAGCATGAGCAATGAGAGAATCTTGTATATACTTTGTGATTGGAAAGATAGGGAATGTCAGGTCAAGCTGGATGAAGGTATATATTGTACCAGTGAGACTATAGAGTAGTTTTCGGAACCAGTCAGCATCGACTATAGGATTTTGCAGCTCTATAGCCTCACTTCTACAACTCAATGCAACTGCAATCTTGACAGCAAGAAGTAGTTGCAGCCGTCTAAATAGAGATCGACTCAATTGTCTGTGAATGTCTTGATGTCATAGTCCTGGGTCATGTAGCTGACCATAATGTAGAACTGAGGTTTCCTAGTCGCGATGTAGATTTCTAAGCTGTGGCGTGTCCCTCTGAACCTAGACACCGAGGTCCGTAATCTGGATGCTCCCGAAGACTTCGCCCAGCAACGCCCCCCTGCAAACCCCTGTCAGCTCGCGGGACAAGCAGTGACCTGAACGTAGGAAACGAACCAATGGTCTGAGCCGAGTGACATCTCGCCGAATTCTCCACTTCCCTCGCGCAGCATGCAAGAGCTTATCCTGACCCCGTCTAAATTTGGTCGCGTGATCATTTTCTTCCCTACCTCAATTCTACGTACCCCAAGTTTCCAGAAGCCACGGAGTCTGACCAATGGACAACACAGATTGAGCACCAACGGTTAGTACAGAGAGCACCAGTTGATAGTGCAGAGTACAGAGACATGTGCCCGGTACTGTATTTTAGCGAGGATCCACGATGCGTGAAGTACACATGGATCAGTCTGGGAGAAATTTTCAAGCACAACTGTCTCGTATTTCAGAATGCATTACAACTATAGGTGCCAAAGCAAATCAACAACCGTACATCTCGCCCTTGCTCTCCACCGAGATCGTCCTGCCGCACTATTCGCGGAAATGCCTTGCCAGAGCATTAACCTCCATACCATGCTACCCTATCAGAAATGTGGGGTGTTCAGGGCCATCACCATGAGCAGACCGGAAATCATACCAGCCGCAGGTAAAGTCAAGACCCATCCCAGGAAAATAAAAGCCAATTGTCGCCAGTTCGTAGCTTCCAGCGTGAAATTCATCAAACTCACGCCCATTGTGGCGCCAGTCAGGCAATGAGTTGTGCTAACGGGCAAGCTCAGCCTAGATGCCAGGAGGACTGTAATAGCAGCTCCGAGTTCGATAGCATAACCTCGGGTGGGTGACATCTGCGTAATTTTGTTTCCAAGGGCAGCAACGATTTTCCAGCCTACAACCCAAAATCCTAGACCGAGCAGGAACCCGGCGACGACGAGGATCCAGATAGGTGTTGGAGACTTGCTGTCCACTACCCCGGCTTGGTAAGTATTATATGCAGCGACCCAGGGCCCTACAGCATTGGCGACATCGTTGGAACCATGAGCAATCGACATCATCATTGCACTCGTTACTTGAGCGTATGTCCACAAGTGTTCAACCTTATTGTTATAATGCTTTGCCCGGGCGTGGGTCTTTTCGAGACGGTCGGAGTTGTGCGAGGTGACATCGCGCGTGATGCCTTGCAGGAAGAGGTACTTTGTCCAGGACCACAAACGAGCGGGCTTGTAAATTGGTAAATCCTTGGTAGGGGTGAGGAATCGCTCTCTAGGCTCGAGGTGCCTTTTTCTCCTCCTTGGTGGCTCCATTCCTTCTCCACGTTCCAGCGCGGATGCTTGAGCGGCAGGGAGTGGTTCTGGGCTCAACTTGGACTCTTCGTCTCCAGCAGGGAGAACAGGAGAGTCCGTAGCCACAACTTCACTCTCTTGACGGGTGTTTCTGTAGTGATCTTTGACAACAGCCCCATCAGGATTTCCTTGATTGCCAGGCCAATAGAGGGGTGGGTTGTCCCTCCACAGAAGAGGGCCTAGAGGAAGGTGCCAAACTTGAATTCGTGCATCGTTCAAGACCAGTCTCCGATGAAAATATGGCATAAAAAAGACATATGAAATGACAAGAACTCCGCCGAATGTACCAAACACGATGGCGATAATGTTGCCGGCTCCAAACTCTTCAAGTGTAGGTGCTGTAGGCAATTCGATAACGATGAAAAGAGCGAGTACTGCTCCAGTGAATGCGAGATAGAATGGAATCAACCGCATTGCCCATTTAAAAGAATCTTGACGTTCGAGGACGGAGAACTTGAGTGACAAAAACAAAATCGCGGCGATCGAGGCGGAGATGAGAGGGGCGATGGCCCACGATGCCGCAATCTGTGAGACGCTGCCAGAATTCCAAGCCCAGGAGATATCCGCCTGTGATGCAATACCAGTTCCGACGAGGGCACCGACAATGGTGTGGGTAGTCGACACTGGAAATCCAATCTGGTTTGCAATCGTCAACCATGCTGCACTGCCGATTTCAGCACATGTCATGGCAAGAATAAGAGTTCCTGGCTTTCCCTTGAACCGTTCCAAGTCCATGATCTTGTTCTTTATAGTGCTCGTGACACCAGAGCCGAGGGCCACAGCTCCAACAAATTCGGTAACGATGGATAAGATACCAGCTTGCCACATCTTCAAAGTCCGTGCCGCAATGGAGGTTGCGTAGGCGTTAGCAACATCGTTACCGCCGTTCCCGAAGGAGCTGAAGCAGAACGCGATGGATATTATGGCAATCAGCCAAGAGTACTGCTGCAGGGCGGCCATCGTTATCGTTGGCTACAATGGTTGTCTGGTATGCAAGGTGTGGTGGCGGGGAGCTGGTGATGGTCGTTGTGACAAAATATGCAGGTTTCACTGACAATGAAAGAATCGATCAGAAAGACTGATCTTGTTCTGAAGTGCTCGTGAATTGCCTTCCATCGACGAGTTCCTTCTTACTTATAATGGTCTTATCGGTCCCTAGGTTACTGAGGTAAGGCCCCACTGCAGACATCCCCAAGATAGTGGCTTACCTTCCAAGCTACACTTGACAGGTCAGGGCAGTCCAGAAGCCAGGGGCTTGGAACCAACAAGGACTTGTTCCTCTAACACGTTCTCTCAGTGACACTCGCCATTGATCAGAAAGTTAACGGAACCAAAGTGTAGCTGAGCAAGAATTCACTGCAAAGTTCAAATCTGGGTTTCTTTTGCGCCCACTTCTCTACCCACTAGGTTCGAAGAACCTCCCTATTCGTCTAACTTTTACGTTATAGATTCTTATCGAAAGATATTCTCATTTCATATTGAAAGAATAGGGTCTTGTTGCGTGGGGTTGGTGTCAGAGAGAACGGCTGAGTCTCGCCATCCGTCTCCAATTCCTTCTGCTGTGGTCTAGGCAGATCTCAAAATCGCCCACTTGCCCTTCAACATTCGCATGCGTGCTATCACGATTGGTCGGACTAGCATTATGCAAGTTGATGAGTTTCTTAGATCACTTCCTTCATCAATTTCGAGATTGAGAGCACCGATACACCACATGCGATCTCCTAGATATGCGATAGAAGATTTCAAGTGCCTATGAGAACCTTATTCACTACGCACAACAGAGTTCTAATTTAAATTTGAAGTAATGATTGTATCGCATGAGATCCATCACCGGGAATGCACAGATGCTTCATTGTTTACATCACTCAGTCTTGACATGCTTGACGAAGTTTTCTCTCTGCTTTGGCTGCTCTCTGCCTTGCAACTTCGATCTCTTCTTGTAAAAGCTTGATATACTCTATAGCCATATCCAAAGCAACCCCTGTCCCCAGAACGCGTTGCCTTTTGTGTGTCATACCCCCAGAATCTTCCTCCCCCTCGTCACTTCGATTGTAAGGTGTCTTGTAATTTGAAGGCAGTGAATCTTCCATTCTTTGTAATGCCAGGCTGAACCTCTCTCTCCTTTTTTGCTCTGCAATCCTGAGTGTTTCTCGCCTTTCGAAAGAGGTATCGGGGTCTGGTATTTGTGGAGCAATCGAGTCGCAGTGTCTGTCCATGGAAGACGGCCTGGGTTTGATCTGCCTATTTGCAGATGGGTTACTCGAAGGGATGGGCACTGGTATGTCATCAGATGATTGCAGAGGAACTCTAAGGAGTGGTTCTGACGAGGGGGGATCCTAAATGGGATTCAAATTAGTCGCACATCGGTGTTTCTATGAATGAGTACATTTTTCCTACCAAGGCGGTTTCTGCTTGCACTGGCGGGGTACTTAGTCGCGCCCCTGACGAATGTTCCACACCAAAATCTTTCTCATGTTCTGGAGGGCCTGAAGTGTCAAGTTGTTCTTGGGGTTGCTTTTGTTGCCGTGTTCTTTTCCGATGTGTTTGCCGAGTTACTCGCATCCGAGAAGACTGTCTGTCAGATACGCTTTCTCTTCGATTTGGCAGCTTGCTGTTGTGGCTGCGACATTTCCGAACCTTGAGAGGTGTAGGTAGTGTTGGTTTGAGGAATTCATGAGTTGGAAGTAAGATCGATGCGATGCTCATGTCAATTGTACTTTTCATCGTTGCCAGATCTTACTTGCTCGTCACCCTGATAACCCTGAACTATTTCATGGGAGAGACAGGAGGTTTGCGGGATTATCAGTAATAGGATACCTCTCCGTGCGCTTGAATTTTATGTCGTCGAGCCGGCGACCCTGGCGACCCTGGCGATATTGAAGTCATCTGGACACACAGCCGTAATGTTTGCGGGAAGTTGTTCTTCGACTGCCTGGGGATCACAGTGTGTCACTCTCCGCTTCTCATTGGATTATCTCATTTTAATTGACAGCCTTCATCTTCCACCCAAAGTCTTGGGTCCAGTCTTTCAGCCGTTCGCAAGGGCAAGTAACATGCCACCATCCAAAGTCTGCCTCGTACGAATTATCCTCATGTCGGCTTTTCAAGGCTGCAACATAATGCTTTTGGTCAATGAGTGATTATTCCTAAAGCAAAGGACTTGTATCAGCTTCAGCTCCTTTGTTGGAAATACTTGCTACCTACACAGCAGGGTACGTGCAAGTGTCAAACGGGACTGATAGCAGTTCTGGTACATCTGGTTGGAGGATAATGATTGGCTGACACAAGCGACGTCTACAGCCCACAATACCCGGCTGTTGCCGGTGATGGCCAAGACACAGGAAACGATAATGCGCACAGAACCTTTGGGCAGGACAAAGCCAATCAGAAGATGCCAGTGACACGACATGTCATGTCCCCCTTCCCTCCACACTCAACTTGCTCGTGTGTCCACCTGAACGTCAAGTTCGTCCCCATTTGAAGACTGCCTCTCATGGAAAGATCTCAATCCATTGGTCAATGATTTCTTTCTAACACATTCCACTGGCCAGCTGTAGGTTCACGGACTGCAGAGGATCGAGGAGAAAAAGATGCGCCTTACTAAATCGGGTAGTAAATCAACAAAAGCCATGGTTACGATTATTGCCCGAACCAGAAACGTCTCCTTCATGCAACAGGGGTTAAAACATCAGCTGCGTATCTATGGCATACTGTGTAATCAGAGACGGCTACAAATAGCTCCCGGTGTCGTACGAGCATCCAGACAGGCTTTAGAAGACCTGCAAGTCTCCAATATTTGGATGTTCAAGGGGCAAAAATGTCACAGAGATTCCCGACAATGCCACTAGCTCATCCCGCAGGCCCTCAGACTTACAAATCAGATGGCATGACATGTCTCAGACGCACAGGGTAGTCAGGTCTCTCGATCCAAGGTGGGGTACGATACCAGTTCAAATCTTGAACTTCTGAGCTTAGCGGGCGTTTTCCAACGTCAAGTTGAAGATGTACAGTCTGACCAGTTAAGGTCTTGCAGAATGGTCTGGATTCCAAAAGTTCGTGAGGCTTGTGTGAGGTACAACGCCCAGCAGTTGAATATATTGTAAAAACCTGGTATGTGAAACAACCTCCAACTCCTTATGGATCGCTTCCATCCTTATTCAGTCGTGACCATAGACTCGGCAGACCCGTTCTTGTAAGATGACAATGTTCGCCAATTCCCGTCGAAAAGTTGCCACCTCCACAAATCGTTAGAAGCGGATTGGACTCTCTGTTCAGCGCCAACTCCACCTGATCAACGAAATTACGGATGATAATGTGGAGGGAGACTTGGACCGTTCTGCGAAGCGTTAATGTTAACCAGGTATTACAGGGCATGTAACCTACAGGAAACTCAACGCTGACGCGGGACATCTCTGAATCTCCTCGAACGCCTGAAATGGATGCATGTTCTCCAGTCTCATCTGGTTTGTCAGTGAGCTCGTCCAGAATGCCGTCTGAAGCTCTATGAATGACTTGGAGCGGAACTTCCAAGTCAAATGATTCTCTGCGAATGCCGGACACCTTGAGTCGTAAGATGATTGTGTAGAGGCGCGCGGCGACGCAGCAGCAGAATGTCGGAACCAGGCGACCTTTTACGGATATTGGATGGGCAATGCTTGCTGTCCATTTTCCAGTCGATGTTTGTGGTGAGTGCTCTTTTTCGTAGCCAGGGACAGCGTCATTTTCAGTTGATGTCGAATCGGCAACTGATGGTGGACTGGTTATTGAACCTGAGCTTTCACGATTGTGATTACATGACCATGTAACATGAGGAACCTCCTGGATCTTGAACTTGATGAGCTCATCTCGCAGTCCAGTCTTACCCCCTTCAACTGAAATGCTTTGGCTGGGGAGGTGCGCAAAAGACTTGACAGAATAAAAGGTCTTGACTCGGATCAGTGGATATATTGAGAACTTCAAGGCGTGAAGGACTTGGAGAACATTTTCCGAACCTGTAGGATTGAATTCTAGCCTTAGATGACAATCTGTGGAACTGTCGGATGATGAAGCATTATACGTCAGTGGTCGTGGCTCTGACATGGTCACAGTCAGGGTCCCAATCTTCCGGCCAAAAACTGACCAACGAAGAAACTTTGATGCTTCCAACTTGAACTCTTCGGGAAAGTCTGCGGTATTGGTGGGCGGGAATTCTTTGGTGTGACAATTTAAAAGGAAAGGCAGAGAGCATTCAATAGGTAGTCGGGTCGCGTCGTCCTCGGTCGCATATTGAACGACAGCCCTCAATTCGTAGGATACACTAGGCTGCGCATATCTCCTCCTCGAGTTATTATCGATAATGACCTTCCCAAGTTCAATAGATGGCGGAAGCTGTAAGCAATGCTCTGGCGAATGTGGATCCGAGGATGGGATGGTTTTAGAGATGATGAAATGGAATGGGATTGAAAGTTGGAATCCCTTGACTGATACGGTGGCATTGCTGAACTTTGAGGTCGGGATGTCCAACGCTTGGTTCAAGAACTAAAATACACATGTTGTATCAGACAAGATGAGAGAATATGTGTTTATGAGCGGACCATGTGGCTTTCTCCTCAAAATGAAACATACCTTGCGCTCGGCTACTGCGACTGCAGTAGGGACCCAACTCCTCAAAACGCCTACAAATAGTCAACACGTTGTTGGAAGAACATGCGATGAATTTGAGGGTGCTCCCACCTTCAAGAAAGATGCTGACATGGCGAATATGAATGTTGCGTCCACACGCAATTTCTAGGCGTCCGCGAAGAGTGCCCCCGGGAACCAAGGGCGTAGCCTTCTGGCTAGTGCCATCGGAGTCTGGTCCTGTGTCTAGGGAGAGACACAGCTGAGGTATGCCATCCCATGGGCCCTTGAGGATCGTGTTTCTTATGTTGATGGATTGTTGTGAGCTGGGCTCAAGTACCAAACGCATGAGGAGATAGGATATCGTTAGTGATAAAAGGGTTTGATTCTCGCGAGTTGCCTGAGAATGACTGCAAAGACTTGTGGGCTTTTCTTTGTTGACCACCTCATGAAACCATATGGTCTTGTGGCCTTGGTTATAAGGTGCCGGCTGGCATGCCAGCTGGGCAGCCAAAAAGGGGGAGGTGCCGCAGGGCACCAATCAACTAGGTCGAGTGACCCGTCTCGCTTGGCTGCCTGTCGATTTGCAGCAAGTCATCTAAGTCGAGAATTGGATTCAATGAACGCCACATATCGCTCTTGGCAGTCCGTGGTGGGAATCTGAATATCACAGATACCACCCTTTGATGGAAGCCGGAAAGGCCAGCTGGTAGCCAGTTGGTCCGTTGTTAGCTGGACGAAGAGCAAAAAGACACAAGTGTGTCCGTTCCCTCAAATCTAGGTTCACAACAGACAAATGTAAAAGGACGACTGAATTTGAGTAAGTTCTTCTCCTCGACTAATACGTGACACAGCAGGCCGTTAGGCTGTATACACCCAATTGGATGAGATGTTTGATGCCTGTGACCACATATATGGTTGTGCTAGACGTCTACCTCATTCCATGAAACAGGCAAAAATCTTAAATAAAAAAAATATGAAAGTCGATAGTTCAGGATAGACTTGCTTGCAAGCCCGCCTGCACAGTCTTTCATTTCGCGCGAATATCCAATAAGCAGATAAGTCACCGCAAATCTTGGCTGCCTTGATCGAAGCACCTTGTAGATCACTAGTGCGTGGGGACGTCTGCCAAGCAAGAAAGCTTGGTCTGGCATTATCTGTGGTCTGTCACGATGAAGCTCACAAGACGATGTTCCTTATCCGAATCTTTGACTACCACATAACATTATCCTGCCTTTTCATGGTGACTTTTACATGCGTGGATTACTTTTCCATGAAGGAATCTAAGTCAACTTCGTATAGCAGAATCTTCTGCAAATGCCCTTACACCAGCCTTGTGAGTCTGGAGGGCAACGTTCGCATCCGAGATATCGAAGAATTTTATTTCCTTTGCCATAGAAAATTTGAAATCGAATTGCGGACAGAGTCGTCTCAGAGATCCGAAATTCGGGTAAGAAAAAAGTTAAATGGCGAAATGGTGAATTTGTGGGAACGCCGACACTACTCCTTTTGAGAGAGTCTGTAAGGATTACGTAGGACTTATGAAGTCTTGTTGTTGATTCGCGTCTAAAGGAGAATCCACTGGCCAGAGTTAATCGTTGAGTACATGGTTAGAATTGTATGGCTGGATGACCAGACTGACAACTCTAGAGCCGATGACCTGCCAACATTTCCTGTCGTATCGCATCTAACTTCCAAGCTTTATATGCCCAATCGAGAGCACTCACCACGGCTAATACAAACCTCACAACGTTGAGGAACACGGGAATATCGGAGATGCTCTTGAGATGGAGTCCCAATGGCAACCTAATCACTGTTTCAGCTATAGCCCAACAGCTTAGTTACCATCACGGTGACTGGTGACCTTCATTGTAAGCGAAAACTCCCAGGAAGCCGCCCACCCCGACAGATGACCGTGAGAGATCAACAAGCAACGAATCAATATGGCCGTAAACATCGCCGCGTAATTTGGATACATGCACTCTGGATGCAGGCTTGTGCTGCGGAAGATCTCTCAACACCCTTGCTTCGTAGAAGCAACAAGAGCCCCGTTTTTACCCCTATTTAAGCGAGCCATTTCGGCCTCGCTACTACTTTGTCGTCTACTCCGCAAGCTTAATTAGGATCGAGAGCTGTACAAATCAGAGCCGTCGATCAAAGCATAAAAAAAGCACTCAAAGACCATCGCCTGTATCGAGCACTGAAATAGGGGCCAAGTAAGCCGCTGAACAGCCCTGAACCCTGAAAAGAAAACAAACTAAGCTTGGCGAGATAGATGTTGTCAATGGACAGCCGCCTAGGTAGTCAGAAGTCTCTGCTGAGGATGGCCAGAGCCAATATCGAGCCAATATCAATTCTCGAAGAAAAAGGAGATTGCCACCATAAATACATCAAAATACACCATAATTCTCGGGACACTTACTTCTCAAAACCCAAACCCACCAATCGCTCCAGCACCACCGCCATCACCTCCCGTGTAAGCAACTCCCCCTCCACCACCATCATCTCCGCCACTGAAATGAGCGACTCCACTCCCACCGTCAGGGTTACTTGCAGAAGTGGCCGAAGCACCTACATCCGTAACCCCAGCAAGCCCATGCGCAGCAACGACACTTTCACCCATCCCAAAATCAAGATCTCCCGTATCCGTGACATTTGAATAGAACATCGACTCGGAAGCTCCCATTTCAGGGACATAGCCAGTCGAGCTAGCGTTTGGATCCCCAGTGGTTGCCGGAACGGTGCTTGGGCTGGTCAAAATAGCAGTGAGAATATGCTCCGTTACAAACTGTATCAATTGAGACACGATTTCCCTCCGAGTCGAACTTGGCAGTGGTTCCGCGTCTGGATATTGCTTTTTCATGAACGCAGAGTTGGTTGCTGAGATAGGAGCGCAGAGAACATGCCATGTAGATGGGAGAGAACAGAAGTATGTGCCGTCTTTGAAGAAGAGGATCCAGCGGTTGGGGTGGAAGGGTGAGATTGAGATGTACTGATTGTGGAATTCCCGGTCAGGTGAGGTTGTCTTCGCTCTTAATCAGCAAACACGTACCTCGATTTCTGTCACTCCATGACTCCTACTTCCACTACTCTCAGCTTCGAGAAGCCGATCAAGCATCTCGTCTAAAACCTTTGAACATCCCACTAAGTCATACGCAAATTTCCCATCATTCCACGCCGCAAAATAGCTTCCTCCATAGCCAAGCGTGAGCAGTCTGATAGGATTTGTTCGAGTGCTGTTAGTGTTATACAATTTCATCACATCCACAAGTGCGGATGGAAGACCGTCGTGCTGCCAGCTTGAAGTCCGGACGTTTTGCACGAAATAGCTGTTATTTGGGCCGAGCCAAACCTCTATGTCGGGGATAGAGTGGGCTATACTTGGGAATTTGATAGTGGTTTCGAGGAGCGGGGAGTAGTGATCTTTTGTGGTGGGGCCAAGGAACGCTAGAAGATTTGGGGGAAGGTTCGCGTGTACTTTGTTCGTATTACTTGAAGGTTCCGCAGAGGGTTTTTATCACTGACCTACCTACATCATCCACGTATTTCACGTTCCCGTCGTTCCTGATGAAGCTTATGTAGTACGCTCCCCGTGACCCAAGCGCCAGCTGATAGAGATCAATAACTGTATGTAGGCCATTGAAAACATCCTCTATTTCCTGAGGCATGTTCAATCTGAGTGTTCGTTTAGTGCAGTGCTACTAGGCTGCCATTCTCCATACGGACCTTTCCCAGGACAGAGGTCCATCGTAGAAGAATGAACCCCCCTCGCCAAAGACGAAACAGATACGTGACATGGTGTGGGCTCGGTCAGGTCTGTATATAAGTTTCTTGGTTCTAGATCTGTTGCAGGAGTCTTTTGGGTAGAGATGTCGTCGATATGTATGGACCGCATGGACAGCTGCAAGTTTAGTAACACAGCATGTGGCATGTCGGACTTACCATGTCGGATGTGCCATGTGATTGGCGATTGTTCTTGGCATCCAGCTGCGGACGGTGAGGGGGTATCGATGAAGATTTTTATCTCTTTCCTATTATACAGCAAGGTACATACATCTCAAATACAAATGTCCACGCAGTCAGTAAATTCCATTCGCCAACTCATCCGATGCAAATGCTCCCACTCCGATCCATGCACGTTAGCTATCCAAGCTGCCCATTCTATAATACACATCCGATATATTCGGAAATACAATCGGCTCTTATATTCGATCATCCTCAATATTCTTGAGATCCTCCTCCAACTCCTTAGCGGCTCGCTCGTCATCCTGGGCGTCCATTTCGCCTTCATCCATGCTTTCAGTTGGAGCTGCAACAAGGTCATTCGAAGCTTCCGCCATCGGCGCTGCATAGTCAACATCGGGCTCGAGGATCTCGTGCTTGTCGAAGTCATCTAATGCCTCAGCACCCAGAGTAATCCTCCTAGCAAAATACTGGAACTGACGGCGAGCAACAGGTCCATCAGTGGACACTTTCCTCGTAATGTCCAGGTTCGAGGGAGAATCCACTCTTCTCGGTCCTGGTGCCTCAGAAACGCGAACCCCGGTTCCCTGATCACCAAACTCAGACGCGAGTCCGTAAGCCATCTTGATGAAATCCTTCTCATCTGCTAGCTTGCGATCGTGAGAGGGGCGTAATGCGAGTTCGGAACGACGGCCGCCTGCTTTACCGGCTTCGATGCTGGTGTAGCGTAGGCGCCAGGAGTGGTAATCGAAGGACAGGGTGCTGCGAATCTCAAGACCTGCGAAGAGATATTCGACTTCGCCGACATTTGAGGTGTTGATCTTCTTGCTCGGAGAATTGTCCTGACCGAGGAGACTCAGGCCCGGGCCGCGACAGAGATGGCTGTCAATGGGAATGCGGATAGATGGTGGTGTTTGCAAGAGCTTGGATCCTGACATTTTCAGATTACTTTGTTGGATATATTCGCGGATAGGCTCAATGGATTTCTGGGTGAGCAGGCTCGTGGTCCGCTGCTGGAAGCGCACATCGGTATTGTTGTGTGGCAACATGACATCAGTCCTGCTTTCATGGATAACAGCTTGGACTTCTTGCAAAACTGCATCCTTAGCCTGGCGGTCAATTGCGAAACGCATCTCGATGGCTGGAAATGCTGAGAAAGCTTGACTGCCGATTGGGCGACGTATGACTGGCACTTTATTGACGTTCTCACCTTTCGATGTACCAATGGTTTTGAAAAAAGGGTTCGGCAAGAATTGAAGTACGAGAGAATCTATTCTTTCTCCAGAACTGTCCACCTGTGCCTTGCTGAGAACCCGTGACAGATTCGGGACCTGGGTGAAGAATGTGTGTAATTGATTATTGCCTCCAAATGTGAGTGCTGTAGGAGGCGACTCTGAGGAACCAACATTTGAATGAAGGACTTTCCCCATTATGGCGGATGTTTCCGTAAAATACTTCGAGCTCCAGTAGGTTGACGCAACCTCAGAAGTGGTCTTCTTTCCTTGTCCTTGGTGAAAAACTGGTTTGGAAAAGAGGACCGTTTCCGCCCCAACAGATCCTCTGACCTCAGTTGCCTCTTTCGCAGTTGGGGCAGTCCATCGAACCCATTCCCGAAGTCGGTCTCTCCAAGGCAGGGTATTGCCGACTTCATGTTTGATGAGGGCACCATTCTTCAATGTTACTGTGTCGCTTGCCAATTGGTGCTCATTCCGGCCTGGAACTTTAGTTGAGGTCAACAGAAGGCGACGAGCTACATCCACTGAAGAGACCAGAGGGTTCTGTTTGATGTCGATGCAAGAGATGGTTAACTGGTTTCGTTAGCAAGTCGCCAGCTCATATCTTCATTGACTAACCGTCTTCTTGTGTTGTTGGACGATACTGGTATGTGTCAGATTTCCTAGTGTTTGGAGAGTTGCAGGGTCAATATTTCTGTCAACCCATCTAGCGACCCGTCTGCTCTCGACTTTGTCGGAGCTACGTGGTACCAAATCTGCCAAAGAGATGGTAACGCTTCGGGCACGTCTCAAAGCAGATTCGATTTCTTGAACTATAAATGGTTTCTTGACATGTGGAGCTGTGACCCGAATCACACTTCGTTTCCGGAATGCTTCGAGCTTTTCGTCCTCATGGCTTAGATGGTCAGAATGTATATGATCAAGAACTGATACGTTGCCCACTAAACTTGTCAGAATGCTTGACGATGAACCTAAGACAGCGCTCTTACTCAGTAGAAGATTCATATCGTCTCTTCCAATTTCAATTTCGAACTGTCCAATCCCATCTGCCAGTTCTGGCAGTTCCAGCATCCAGCATTCTCGCAGCAGCTGCAGAGCCACCCGTTGTTTGACAGTATGCGACGGCAGAAAGTACCCCCGCAGAGGATCATTGTCGAAGTACTCTTGTATTTCCGAAATTCCAGCGAGCCATGGGGTAACACGCCGGATTTTGGCGTCCTGTTGTGAAGTAACCCATGACTCTGTCGGTGGTTCCGGTTCCCTTCGTCCTTCGAAATTGCGGATGTATCTCTGCAACTGAGTCGTTGTGAAGCTGTCCTGCAGCTGTTTCACAAGCTCATTAATATCCTCCCAATTCTGGCGTATATTCATTGGCCTGAAGGCGTCAATATTGCTTTCCACCTCTTTCTGTCCAGCCAAACCCCTTTCCTCTTCCAGCTGGCTCAATATATCAATATGTTCCGGTTCCATTGACTCCATAGCCCGAGATCCTCCGGCAGCATAAAGGGTCAATATCGAATCTCGTAGGACTAGAACATCTGCCGGATCTCCAAGGGTAGTTCTATTCAATCGTTCTCGATTCTCCTGCACCTGCAACCCACGATGGCCATGTAATCCTCCCCCGACTCCATTTCGGAAGGCCTTGTAGTCCAGCGCATTGCCAAGGCCTTGTGTGAAGTTGTTATTGATATTGTAGTCCACGTCTGCATCTACGACCCTCCTCACTACTCGCCTTTCTGGAGGATCTCGTGGTTTCGAGGCGGTGGATTGGGAGGCCTTTTGAGATGCAGATACATTTTGACGCTTTGCCAAACTTCTTTGGCATCTCAAGCAGATATGCGAGCCTCTACTGCTGGCTGGTCGGACGATCATGTATGCGACAAAGGGCACATTGGTTGCGTTCCTTGGTGTTGTAGCGTGTACAGCAATGTCAATATAATTTTTGGAGCACCGGAGCTCGGGCATTTTCTGCCGATGCCCGCCGCCCTCTCGTCGCGTACAACTAGATTCGTCGCGTCTTCCCGAACATCACTTTATGATACCCACGACCCCTCCTTAAGAAACAGAGATCACAAGAGAGTCTCCGCCAAATTGCTCGAACCGCATTGCACAGGATATACATCACTGATCTGCTACCATCTCCACCCTCCATAATGCCATCAGCCGCGCGAAGACGTCGAATTGTAAGGCCCCCCTCGTCGTGGTCGTGGGCTTTACTTACGCAGAACAGGTTCAAGAGGAAGAAAGCTCGGAAGAGGAAGCACCCAGACAAACGCAGAGAGGCAGAAAGCAAGCAGTCGAATCAGACGACGAATCAGAAGACGATGCACGTGCAGGGGACGACTCGATGGATGTTGATGGAGATCTAGACGAAAGCCAAGATCAAGTTGTGAAGAAGATGGTGCGATATGCGCTGGCATGCGAGTTTCAGCGGAAGAGTATCAAGAGGCAGGAGATATCCGAGAAAGGTAGGGCGACCTGGTTTTAATTGATGCTGGAGGTGTTGACAACTGTCAGTGATTGGGAAGCAACATCGCGGCGCATTCAAGAGAGTGTTTGAGCAGGCGCAGAATCAATTAAGGACGAAGTTCGGTATGGAGATGGTGGAATTGCCTGTCAAGACGAAGAATACCATGAAGGAGAAGAGAGGTCATACATCTCTGTTTCCTATTCGTGCCTGGTCTAACATCACATAGCCGCGCTGAAGACGAAGGGTAATTCCAAACCTACCGCGAACTACATACTTACGACAATCCTACCTCCCGAGTACAGAAGTCCAGAGATCATGCCGGCGTCAACCATCGGCAGCGAGCATAACGAAGCAGCATACATGGGCTTATGTACCACTATTGTCTCTATAATAGCATTGAGCCCGAACGATACGGTTCCGGACCACAAATTGCACCAATATTTCGAAAGACTGAGTCTGGATAGGCATACTGGGTTGGGCACGACTGAAGCTCTACTCGCGAGAATGATCAAAGACCAATACATCTACAAGACTGTAGAGAAAACGGCTGATGATGAGACTATTGACTGGCGAGTCGGTCCTCGCGGCAAGGTGGAGATTGGGAACAAGGGTATTCAAGGATTGGTGAATGAAGTGTATGGTGAGACAGCTCCTGAGGATCTTGATAAGAGGTTACAACGAAGCTTGGGAATGGAAGTCAGAAATGTTAATGAGAATGGAGATGACGGTGGAGAGGAAGAAGAAGAGGAGCAGGAAGATGTAACCATGAACGGCGATCCTGGCCCAAGTAGGACTTCAAGTAGGAGGCAAAGCAGGAGATGAGTCGCAGAAAGAATGCACCCATGCTACATGAGCAATACTTTGGCAGTGTGCTCTCAAATATCGCTTGATATCAAATTCGGCCTGCTTCACCGCTAATCAACAATGCTTTCACAAAGGAAACGGTCTGGCAGAAATCGTCTCTCATTTTCCGTGTCCTGAACTCCCAACGCCAAAGTACATTGTACGACCGTTGTGTGTTCGTTGAGAAGAGGAAGGCAAATGACCCATGTTATCCGCAACTTAGATACCATGGGCTGTCGTTTCAGGGTCCTCGATTCCGTCTTCCTTGATATTTCCGTTCCCTTGGAACCCCATCCAATTCAGCGCATCGCCCACCACAGCCATCTCAAGCCACTCAATCCTGCACCTCGGGCGGTTTCCCAACCGGTTGTATCATTTTCTGTACCACAAACACACATCAGCACTCATTCCTCACCCCAATAACATCCCCTCTTCCACCCTACACGCCTCTCCAATCAGCAGAACCACTCACCTCAATCATTTGCGCCCTAACCTTCTCTCTACACTCTCCCATACCAATAGCCATATAGCTCAGCAGCGGCGGATGTCCAATGTAACTCGCATAGCTGTCGCGCTGGATGTTGGATGTCCACTCGAACTTGGTGGTGTCGGCGTGCCCTGTTCCTACATAGCGGGCTTGCAGCGCCTCGAGCTGTTGCTGCGCGCGGAGTTTGTCGGCCTGAGCAAGAGCGTGTTAGTAGGTGCAGTTTGACTTCAGAAGGCTTGCGGGCGACCGTACCATCTTGTGTTGTTGACGATGAGGCTGAGCAGAAAAGGCTGGAGATGGAGCTCAAAGTTGCAATGCTGTCGGCGAAGGAAAAGCTTTGTTCCGTTCCTTGCGCTAGATGAAAAGCTTGGCGTGGAGGTTCTATCAACGTCAATTCAAGTTCAGTATTTCGACTACATTTACCCTTCAACACACTCATTTCTCGAAGTCAGGTCTTTTCGTTTTAAATCATCTACTTGATAACCCCGTGAGAAACCGTTCGATATTCACCTCTTTCTTAGCATGCAATGATGGAGTGAGTATTTACTTCCCACGTGATACTACACGTGATATCAAATTGGACATATATACCCCTGGGAAGGCGTATAAGACGCATTCAGGCCAAGTTCCGCGACTGTGGCTCTCACATTTTTATCGAATACTTTACTGATCAGTAATAGGGGCGTTGAACTTCAGCTTCGGGCGCATCAATCGCTCCCAAATACCACCGGCACCTACCCACTCTCTCACGACCGCCGTCTTCAAACAGGAGACCACTTCAGAGAATCCAAAGAGCGACTAGAAGAAAGCCTCTCAGCAGTTGATCGTTTCTACGCCTCATCAGAAGCAAGTCCTCATGAAGGTCCGCCCAACTGCCAGCGGTGCAGTAAGAAGAAGCACGACATTACCCGAGCATTCTACGATTACTATCTCTCAAATGACCCACGAGCATGGTACGCCGGCAATGCACACTACAAGCAAGAAATGCAACGGCGATTCGATAGTTCAGATGATCTAGCCCTCGATGATGTTCACTCGTTCTACCAGAGCGCATTACGAGAGCACCTAAGGCAAGATCTATGTACCGTTCTTCCAACCGATAACCCCAAAGTTGCAGATTTTAAGTACAAGACATCGGACCTCTTCAAGGAGAGTCGTAGCACAGATGAAATCCTAGACCTCTACCTCGAACACGTATCAAGCATCGCCCCAAATGCCGACGCGGCGTCCTTCAACGCCGCATTACAAGAAACCACTACAGCCGAGCAGCGAGCCCAGCTCTACGTCAACTACTACTGCACGCCATCCTGGAACGACCCACCGGCGGTGAAATCCATCAAAGCCAAACACGCACGCATGTTCGAGGCTTTAGTCCCTCATGATGAAGTTTTAGCATCATGGCGAAAAGATGCCCAGGATTCGCAGGCAGCGAAGGTATCGGAGTTGCAGGGGAAGCTGAGCGATATCAAGATGGCGCAGAGTGCGTATTTGAAGAATAAGAAGAAGAAAGCGGAGAAAGATCAACGGATGCTCGATAGGGAGCCGACCCCAAGGATCGAGCAGTGTGCGTTGGGTGGGTGTCCGGTTGAGATCAACTTGGTGACGGAGGAGGTTATTGAATGTGCGATTTGCGAGTGGATGGATCGAAAGGGTGGGGAGAGGGGCAGAGCGGTTTATTGCTCGCTCGAGCATGCTAATGAGGACTTTGTGAGCTCCCTGAAATATCTTCAATGACCCGGAGCCTAAGCTGACTATCCGGATGTAGGAGGAGCATGACGCTCACGACCACAGATGTATGGCGGAGAAATGCATATACTATCCTAAACTCGGCCCTCCAGGAAACTTCGGCTCCTCCCTTTGTGTCTGTCAATGCTGTCTAGAGGAGGATCTCGTCTCACTGTACTGCTCGAGAGAATGTTACGAGGAGAATTTCGTAAGTCTATATCCTTCCTCATCTATCCCTCATCACACATCACCATCACATGCTTTATCCAGTGTCGGATGGACAGCAGCAGCTCTAGCCTGATACAACAGCTGACACGCCACAGCTAGAGCATCAACAGGCTTTCCAACGACGCGGAAACCACAATCACTATGAGGAATTGGAATATTTCCGACCAGCGGAGGATATGCAGATCATTTCTTGATCACAATCTCCTACTTCTAGTCAACCAATATCCAGATAGTGTAAGCATGTAACATAGTCAATGTATATTTAAAGCTGTCAATCCTGATTTTTGTTGCAGAGACTTTAGGCATTCTTGAAAATATGCCAGTGTCTGGGTAGTTGGAGGTTGTGGTGAACCTAGTATTTCATGCCTCTCGTTCTTCGAGGCTACATTGATTAATTGTAACGCAGATTCTATTGCCTTTGTAAATGACGGACCTTTATGCAAGATCCCAAAGAAGGTCTCCATGTAAGATTTCCCGGTGAAAGCTCGGATATGCCCAGGGTTGGTGTCTCCATCTCAATAAGCACGCAAGTTTGAGCTCGAGATCCTGCGAGGCAATTATCTACTTTCGCTTTGTACTCCTAAAGTAGCGGACAACAATTCAACATGTTCGCTAGTTGAATGTCAGGTTGGACAAATTCACAATCAAGATTTATATGTACGTATTTCCATATTACACTTGAACGAGTCGGGTGAGGGTCCTCAAAGTACGAGATCTCGGCCTGGTCAATGGTTCGATCTGGAAGTGAAAGGAATTTTCTCTAGGTCAATATTTCGCTCGACTCGGTTCCGCTCGCTTTCGTCCTACCTTCTTGGTACAAATAGACTCTTGTGGATTGTAACACCAAACTAGACATCCTAGAATTCCAATATGTGTGAATGTATTGCGTTGAGACGAACCTACCGCCGAGAAGGGTTTTAGTCCCCGGTAATCCAGCTTCAGTTCACTTGCACAACATCATGGTGATCGTAGAAATATTTCTTGGAATTAGGGCATTCGAATTATGGAAATGATGCGCGAAGCACAAATCCAGCAAAAGGAAACAGAACAAGAAACTGGATCTGTTTAAAGAGCGAAGATAGGAACACAAGAACCAAGTAGACATGTCATCGAAATCGTGATAAAACGAAGTCAACATTGCAAAAAGCGAAAGACTCACGATCCCATTCTGGTCTAGCCTCCCCCAAAACCCAATCATAAATCATCCGGTATTCACTCACCTCAAATCCCATTTATCCGTCCTCGGGTATCCTCTCCCATGAGAACAAAACTAAGGAGAAACACTCCTAGCCGTCGTATCCAAACCATCCCACTCCTTCCCAAACACACCCAACAAATTCCTCGCAGCAATCTCACCCGTCTCAAACGCCCCATGCACACATCCATTGCCCACCTCAATACAATGCTCACCCGCAAACTGCAATCTCAAACCCCTATGCTCGTCAAGAGCCTGCACCAAAACCGTCGCATCATCTCCATTCTTCTCAACACTATACGAGCCAAAACCCGCAAGCGGATCTTGAGTCCAGTGCGTAGTCTCGATATTCAGGAGATCAGGAAGGTCTTTATACGGCTCCGTACGCATGAGTTTAAATAGCGGTTCGAAGAACGCAAAGAGCGTGGCGGTGTCATCAGGAGAGATAGCTTCGATGCGTTGAGTTAGCGGTTCCGCGATCTGGATGCAGAGTTCTTTGGTTCCGGACATGATCCAGAGGTTAGAGGTGACTGTGGCGTATGACAGGATGGAGGATTCGTCGATGGGTGTTCCTGCTGGGAGGGGAGAGGGGTAGTAGATGAATTGGTCGTTGTCTTTGGGCCAGAAGACTTCGCTGAATTCGACGAAGACTTTGCCGAGGGCGCCGTAGGAGAAGGCGGTTATTCCTTCTTGGATTGAGGACGGCATTGGGGGCGAGAAGGTGATCATATTGCGGCGGAGACAGCCGAGTGGGACGGTTACGATCACGGCGTCGGCGGTGTAGGTGCTTCCTGACTGTGAGTGGACGGTGACTGAGCTGTCGGTCGTTCCCCAGGTGATATCGGTCACGATCTCGCCCATTTTGATCATGTTCGGATCCTTGCGGAGCGGTTCAGCAGTCCACTACGTAATGAAGAGTCAGTAATTGTTGAACAGACAGGGTTTACCTCGGGGAATATAACTACAGGGACAACAGAAAGAATAAATTAGATGAGCTTCCCAGTACGTACGTTGACGATTTTGTCGTAGCCTCCTTTCATGTAGAGATTTCGCTCTGTAAGAAAGTAGGATAGGTGCTTGGAGGAAGCTTCTTCGATGGATGTTCCGATCCAAAGTTCGACTTCCCGAGTGGCTTGAGGAGCCCATTTGCGTTCGGACGCCGTGATGAGGGGATGTTTTTCAACGAACTCATCAACGAACTCCTTAACAGTACGGTCCGGAGCATCCGGATTGGCAGTATAGTACCACTCGACATAATCGGCAAACTCGTCAGCGACCTTCTTTGCCTTGAATTGAGACCCGGCTCGTCCATCACGAGTGTAATAGAGCGGAGTCCCGTCGTCGTAGTAGTACTCGATGCCTAGCTTTGGAATCAATTGGACCAACTTGTTCTGAGAAGTCTCATGCATCCATGCGGCTCCTAGAGGAGGGGTGTGAGCATAATCTTGCCAGGGAGAAGGATAAACAACCCACATTGTGTGGTCAAGCTATTTCCTGAGGAAATGGCCCAACCACCCACAATTGAAGATATTGCCTAGTCTAGGTATATTTACCAATGTCTCGCGCTGCCTTCCCGTGCTTGCGACTGGTGCAGATGCGTCCTCCGATGCGATCCGGACGTCCTTCAAGAATTGTCACACCAACTCCGTGACGCTGCAAAACGGAAGCACTGCGGAGCCCAGATATACCAGCACCCACGATGATGACATGTTGCTGTTTCTTGGGAGACATGACGGCTGGTGTCTTCTCAAGTTTGGCAGCATCCATGGCGGTAATCATTGCAGAGTGGGTGCTGGACAGCTGGGTGTCCGCAATTACTCCGTTTTGATTTTGATGACGGTTTATTTCGTTTTGATTTAAAGCGCCAGGAGCTGATATGAATAGAGTTGACATACTGACTCAACATCTGCGTATGTTTTGAAAGGGTAAGTCTAGATGGCGGGGTATGACAAATGGACTGAGGTGTTTTCGAGAAAAGGACTCGACTTTGAAAGTGAGAGAGAGGTAGACAGATTTTGAGATGATGTGTAGCAAATGATACAAATGTTGGTTTCAGCGGGATGGTGAATCCAAGACTTGATTGTGTTGGTGGGGGAAAAGAGAAGAGGCGAGGAAAAGGGAAGTTGAGGTTCGGATTCACGATGAAATAGTTCCGATCCAACGGCCAAGCCAGTGGATCACTTGATCGCTCCACTTGGTTCCTGACACGAAGCAACGTATTCGCCAATTTCAAAGCTCTCGATCTGAATGGAATCAACACGATGCAGGGTCTCACATGGATCTTCCCAGCGACGAATAGAAGTCGCCTGCGGGGAACCGTGACCGAATGACAGCAGCCAACAGCCTCTCCTATCGTACTCTTATCAGTGACCAGTCGCCTTTGGGTAGGTGTATGCGTGGCGCATCTTTGCGTGGGATGGGATGATGAGGGGGCACATGGTCGAGAGGCCTTCCAGTCCTTCCAGAAACAAGACCCTGGTGCAGAAAGCTGCTTCTATTCGTTCGTTGTGGGTGGTACATAAAGCTCCCAGATACGGAATAGTATATGCTGCCGGCCGGATAGGGAGTTCCAGTATCCCCTCTGTTGCGAGCCAGGATAACCTGGGCTGATGCCGCTTAGATTCCATCATGGTTCGAGTGCAACATAATTTGAGGACAAGGGTAATGGACATCGGTGTGGGTGTGAGGTTTACAGCGATATATATATCATATCTTCCTCGGGACACATGATATGATACGCCATTTCATCTTGAAAACTGCAATGGTGTTGAGACAAGTTGACAACTGGACGGGCCGAGGTGGAGGAGGGGTAGCCAAGATTTGGGCTTGCCGATGTCTGACGACAAGGGCCATTAATTCCTCTCTATTCAAGCCTCTTTTGCCGACATCACTAAGAGATAAGCTTTCCTTCAGCATCAAAGCCATGTGTCTGAAATTGACCGAACATATATGGAGACTAAGAGGGGATGGACTCGAGAAGACTCAGAAGAGCAGGTACAGCCGTAACTCCACATATGTCTTCGTCATCTCCTCCCGCAATTTTGTATTTATATTCCCCTTTTGTTAATTGCCCCGCGTTGAAACTCGGATTCGGGCTCGCACTGGAGTGGCACCCTGTAAGATCATCGATAGCACTGTGGCTGACAGGCTGTCACGGCATGAACTGCCCGTCCGAAGAACGATTGGGCACTAAAACACATCCCTGAAGAGCGGAACACACCCACTGAGAAAATAAAAGGTGGATTCGAGAGCTTATCGTCACCAAGCAGCATGGAAGCAGACAACCTTAGTGGTTGTACCTAATGCAGACATGTCGTGCGTGCCTTGCCTACGAGCTGATCTCTTATCAGCAGCCTTTTTCTCCCATGCTCATATCTTGTGCTTCGAAGAAATGCAATTCGAGGACATTTAAAAGGAAAGCCCCCGTCCGTCATGGCGAAAGCTTGAGTTGAAAAGCTTCTCTCTCTTCGCTCCACTTTGTTAGTAGCACCGGACGTGGCACCGACCCCACCCGTCGCATTTACTGCTATCCAGAAGTTCTTGCGCAGATATTTTTCTTGTCTGTTGAATTTCTGGGATCGCAAGGCTGAGAGCAACGAAAGGGCAATTCTTGCTCGTCACAGCTCTTCATTGAGTGTGGTGCTGCGACTTCAATCAAGATGGACGACCAAACCGAAATCTTGCCAGGAACGTCGCGCCTCTTCGAAACCGATGCGCAAGCTGCCAGCTCCCACCTCAAACGACATGGCAATATCGTCCTCTCGCCTCAACCGACCGATTCTCCCAACGACCCCCTCAATTGGGGTCTTCCGCGAAAGTACCTGCACGCTATCCTGCTGTTCTTCATCACGGGCTTCACAGCTGCCACTGCAAACGATGCTGGCTCGGCGCAAGATGGGATGAACGAGGAATATGGTTTATCTTATGCTGCGATGAACACAGGAGCAGGCGTGCTTTTCATTGGAATAGGATACTGGACATTCTTGATTTCGCCAGCGGCTTCGTTGTACGGGAGAAGGATTCCGTATCTGATTGGCATAACCTGGGGACTGATTGGTGCAATATGGTTTGCGCATGTCAAGGGTACTAATGATTCGATCTGGAACCAGCTTTTTGTTGGCGCTTCAGAAAGTGCTGCAGAGGCCAATGTCCAATTATCGCTGTCAGAGATCTCGTTCGAACATCAGAGAGGAAGTGTTATCGGTATATACGTTTTGGCGACCAGCGTTGGAACATACCTTGGGCCTTTAATCGGTGGCTTTGTCTCGGATCGTCTTGGGTGGAGATGGATCCCATGGCTTTCGGTCATTATATCGTCAGTCACCATCTTGGTTTTGTACTTCGGTCTAGAGGAGACAATGTTCGATCGGGCAGCCCATAGTGGACCTATGATCGATGGCGTGCAAGAGTCAATTCCTGGATCAAACGGCCACTCATCAGACAACGAAAAGACCGCTACATCAGGGGATCTCAAGAAGTCGACATCTCACACGGCATCCAACGCGCCACACGGCAAGGATGAAAAGCCGAAGACATATCTTCAACGAATCCAGCTCATTACACTTGCTCCAAATCTTAAGGGCACAGGTTTCAAGCAATATATCAGCCGACTCTTCCACACCCTTCGCATCTTTGGCTTTCCAGCTGTGATTTATTCCGGGATCCAATGGGGAGCTCAGGACGCCTGGTTGACATTCTATCTCACTCTTGAAGAAGACAACTGGTATGGCCCACCTTGGAATTACAACGACGCCCAAGTCGGAATTATGAACGTTCCTTGTCTGATTGGAGCCGTGATCGGCTGTTTCTGGGGTGGTTACTTGTCCGATCGTTTCGTGTTCTGGATGGCCAAGCGTCGGAATGGTATTCGTGAAGCAGAAGATCGTCTCTGGATGATGTTCCCCTGCGCCATTTTTTCGCCTGCTGGCATGTTACTTTTCGGTATAGGGACCGCTTATGGATGGAATTGGCCAGTTCCATATGTCGGGCTCGGTTTCATCGGATTCGGATGGGGATGTGCTGGCGATTTGAGTATGGCTTACCTCATGGATGCATACCCTGAGATGGTTCTGGAGGGTATGGTCGGCGTTGCTGTGATTAACAATACCATCGGGTGCATCTTCACCTTCACGGCAAGCACCTGGTTGGAGAACAGTGGGGTTCGGGACTGCTTCATTGCGATTTCTGTGCTGGACTTCTTCTTCATCATGCTGACAATCCCAATGATGATCTATGGCAAAGCATGCCGACGTTGGACTTTGACACGATACCGGGAGTTTGTCAAGATTCGGGATTCCATTTGACATCGTGGGCCTGTTTCTCTGTGTGTTGCTTATCAAGGAGGAGGTTGTGTGATCATGCTGCTTGTATTCTCCGCGTTAAGATACCTAAGTTTGAATATGTAATTTTCGTCCTGTATCGATGACCTCGTCTTCGGATCATGCACTATGCGTTGATCGTTGCCGGTCGTCAGCTAAGACCTAGATCTCGGTCAGGATCGTAACGAGAAGTATCAAGTTGGCAGGCAAATTTGATCGTAACCCTCATGCCTCGATTGCCAGGGCAGACAAACGGCCATTGTTAGCGAACAATACTCTCTATTCCAACATTTCCAGCGTCTCTGCTTCTCTCTGCAGGAGCAACTCCATGATCTTGGCTCTGGATCTCATGTTTCCAGCTACCGTCTTGATGATCTCGTCCGTTATTTCCACTTCACGGATGTCGAGCAAAGCTGCTACAATATTTTCGTCCCACTGAGACAAGATGATATTCACAGCTGCATCGTCCAGCTCAGGCTGTTCGTCTAGCAGCAGAAGAAGGCACTCTTGACCTTTGTCCCTTCTTCTTAAGCGCAACCAAGTGATCCCATTTCAGCTCAAACTTGTTGTCTCCCTGACTAAGGAATATATCCAGCAATTGCCCATCCGTATCGATATCCGCAAGCAGGGCTCTTTTCAGGGATGGCCTCACTCGCAGGTCACCATAGACCACTGCACTTCTCGACTGGTTCTATAGAATAAGTTCACGGACATAGCGTTTCCAACGTTCGAGCAGATTAGGTATCCACGTCTCCTGACGATGCTGCAGGATTACTGCACGGTCATCAAAGTTAAGTGGACTGTGGCTCTGGCGGTCAAAATCATATTAAGTAACTCTGCTCCGTGGAATTCGTTCTCGATAGCAGTGTTGATGAGACTTCCGGTGAGGTTGATATCAATTGTGTGTTCTAGCAGCACGCTCGCTACTACTGCTCCAGCACTTTCATTCCGGAGGGCTACAGCCCATACATGCGAATCAACTTCCAGCTGTCTAGTGTTGTCAAATATCAAGTCATGACTGTTGCATATGAGTCTCTTGAAGTCCTCCATGCTTCATTGACGATTCTTTGGAGGTCGTCCGATGACACGAAATTGCTCCCTGCGACCTCAAATATTACGGCCAGGGAAGAAGCCTTTCCCATCGTGGCCGCCTCGACCATTGCACACTTCATGTACTCTCGTGGAAACAGAAGCCTCCTGATTTCTTGGAGAATCATGCAGAGAGTCTCTGGCTGATCACAGCAAGCTGCTACTTGGGCACAGTTGAAATTGAATGAGTTCGTGCCTCGAAGTGCGTCGGGCTTCTTGTGGATGCGAGTGGCCACTATCTCATTCAAGTTGGAAGCAGTGGCTATGAATAGTGGATCTGCAGGCGGGGATATGATTAAGGTCTGCTGGTAGAATGTGCGTCTGGTATCGAGGCGGGTCGTCCAACAATGGAAGTGCCGCACATCTTTATTGGTCACATGAGTGTCCGAGAGGAGAAATGTCTCCAACAGCAGCTTCAATCGTCCCCGTGACCTCAGATGACCAGCAAATCTCGAGTATTGCGGCCAATAAACATCCGCATGGCCAGAGAATAAGTTTATGGCCAAGTGGTCGCTGGGAGGCTGCCATCTCTGGGGCCATGTCGGCGTCTTTTGAAATAGTCTCCTGTAGGCCATCCGTTCCTGCTCTAACAGGTCACCTTTCGTCATGATCCAGCTTAGGCATTGCTCAGCTAGCAGAGAAGTGGCACTTGGCTTCGAGTAATTCTCGAGACGCTCCAAGTACTCAAGCACAGACAGGTGTGCAAACCGAAAAGTATTTGTCTCGTCGTCATGAATAACCAGACTGCAACATATGCTGAGAATATCCGAGCGCTCAAGCGAATCCTGGTTGTCTAAATGGGATCGCACGGCACTAACAAAGACATCAGCTGGAAGCTGCTCCTGAGGAAAAAGAAGCCACTTGATAACCCGGTCCGCTATATCAGGATTCGGATATTGGGACTGTGTTATCTGACCCAAAATAGTGTCGCAAGACCGTTGGAGATCCAGGGGAAGATGATCTAGTGTGTCTAGAACATTCGCTCGAGTCTTGATCCGACTAGAATCACAGAGGCTTGAATGTGAAGACTAATTAGACGGAACATCGCCTCAGCTTTTCCAATCAGAGTTTCCACAATGATAATTTTCAAATCGTGAGGCACATTTCCGCAGAGAATCCTCCCCTTATCGATCGCTTCTTTGACACGGGATGTCACGAAACTCTCGATGTCACCGCTGTTGTCAGATGCTCTAATATACAGGTTGCGAGTCTGCGACAATCGATGGACCAGGTCATGGTCATCTCGGCTGCTGATAAAAATCTTTACAACGTTGTCGGAATCTGTGATGAGCCTCTGGAATGCATCAAGAAGGTCCTGTCGCCGTGCTGGATTACAGTCGTCCAAGCCATCAACGATGAGTGTGACGGGATTCAACTGCAACAATTCCAGCATGACATCCACACACTCTTCTATGCCTAGCTTCTCCGGTTTTCTGCCCCTGGCTTCTTTCTTTCTGTCTTTGTAGGCTTTAACAACTGGCGTTTGGATTGGCTCGTCCTCACTCAAGCAAGACATCTGTTCTACGAGGCATCTCATTAATTCTACCGGGTCTGCTCTCTCCGGTTCGTTGGCGCTGCGAGCACAGTAAAAATATGCTAAGCCACCTTCATCAATGCCTCGATTCTGTAGGAACTCGATGACACGAGCGATTAGCATGCTCTTTCCTGAGCCGGTATGCCATGTAGCCACAAAATGGACGACGTGCTTCGGTTCATCCATTCACCAAATTCCCGTTTTTCAAGAAGCCACTGACCAGAGCCAGGAAGAAGAGTCTTGGCTTTGCTACGATGGTAGCTTCGATACTCGACAGTCGAGAGCCACTCGAATATTTTCAGACGCTCTTCTTGCTTCAGATTGTCATTCAATGCACGAATTTGATGTACAAGTCGATTCGTTGGCTCGTTAAGATCACGTAAGGTCTGTCTCAGAAGTTGTCCCTCCGCTTCCAGTGAGTCATGGAGAACACCAAGACGTGAATCTACGTTGTTAACATATCCGGCATGCATTCGCAACTCCGTTACTCGCTGTGATATGTCGGATAAACTGGCATTCGTTTGGCTCGCAATCCCACAGAGAAGTCGAACGTACCCTTCCACATCAGTCATGTTGCTTTCGATCCTAGATATATATTGGGTGGTGATTTCTTTCAGCTGGAAAATGCTTTACGCGATCCTCTTGATAGACTTTTGGCTAAAGTACCGATGAGACTCCAGTAGAGATGCGAGAACAGATGTGTAAAGCGTGACAATGGATCTATACAGTGGTAATTGAAGCATGGACTGTCTCCGCAGATAAAGACGCTCGATGACTTCCGATTTAGCAATAAGTTTGAAGACGAGTTCCAGCCCATCAATCATTGCTCCATTGGTTTGAACATCGTTGATAGATGCCTATGAAGCGCTCAGAAATGCTCACGAAGATCGAGACAGAGACACTTACTTGAAGCAAAAGTCGCGCTGCCGCCCATGGCAAAGCAGCATGTCCAGGATCGTACTGCACAATGGTATCGCCAATACCCTTGATTTTCTCAATCCAGGTGATCGTCTTTCCGAAAACATCACGAATAACGATGAATTCTCCTTTTCGGTTCTTCCATTTCCATTCCTTTTCCTGAGAGGTGCGCTCGGATTCTCGTGCCAATACCAGCACATCTTGCAAGACCTGGAGTCGATCTGTAGACGTGCTTGTCTCTCGTATGATAATCTGGTCGGCAGGCTTGAGTGTCTGCAGAGCTTTGCCCCAAAGATCATCATCCGGTCTGAATGGTCAGTTAACCATATTATTAGGTACCGAATGGGATTCGGAGTCGGTCGAAGCATTCAGGAGAAGGAAGCTCTCAAAGCATACCGACTACTCTCAGTACTGAGAGCATTCATGTGAACATTTTCGTGAGATGCCATTCTGTATCTTGCAGTTTTCCAACAGAAATCATATCCAGGTATACTCGAGTCGATATGTGAAGCTTAGGACGAATCGAGAGTAGTTTAGGAGTAAAGGCTTGCAGCCTCGTCGCTTGGCCAGTGGGCTCAGAAAGCTAGATACATGGGGAATGTGATGGTGCAAAGCGAAACAACTCTATGGCTGCACTGAGCAGACAGAGCATCAGAGTGCTGTGATAATGAAGCAAAAGCTGTTGTGAGTGATGCAAAGGATGAATGCTGAGGAGTAAGGTGAGGCTGAGGTTGGTGCCTTGATTCTGACTAATCTCAAGGCGGCAAGCGCGATTCCCAGCACTCGTTCTGTTACAGAATCAGCACATTACTTACTCCTTAAAATGGAGGTAATGTAGATCAATGAGTAATTCCTATTCTCACTACCAAGGTATCTTCAGGACTAAATAGGTGAGAGGCAACATCCAGAAAGCCGACACTGTAAATCACATGATTTCCTCGTGCTCGCTTCGTTTACCTTCCAATCTTCATTTCCGATAGATAGTTCTGGTCCAATAGCTTCAGTCCATGTATGATGTTGCTCTGGGAGTCTAAATGAATTCGGTTGAGGATTTCAGGAGCTCATCTCTACGAGATTTGTAGGACGACTGGCTCCAGGAACATGCAAACACCAAGAAAGTAAACAAACTAAAACTCAGTTGGCACTGTCCAGCAATATGTCTAGCTCACTGCCTTCAAATGCAAATTTTCATCACGACATTCGCAGTTGCGAACGATTTCCTCTGGGCTGTGCTAACATCAACGCTAATTCTAGCTTCTGTGCTCCATGAGGTGATGTAGTTCGCCCCTCTCTTACAGCTCCGAAATTCAGCTGGGTGACCTGATCCATACTCCCTTCAGCCCTGTTATACCTTGCGGTTTATCTACTTACTAAGTCTTTCTTCGTGTTGTACTCTCGTCTGACAAAGCCCATCTCCATCCCATCCAAGCCCTCTCACTCTTCCATCCTCGCTTATTTCAAAACAAACCCTCCTTCACCACCCAGCCCTTACAACACTCAAAGAACTCTCCCCCTTCGAGAACTACATCACGAAATCGGAAATCTCGAGCCAACCATCTTCAAGACTTACGTAGTCTCTCGAGATGAACCCAGATAGGAAAAATAAAGAAGCCAGCCCCGCCTCAAGTCAATCCGTAGCCTCGTCACTCCAAGCTTCTTCAACTCCATCACCGTGGCATGAACGCAACCTCGATATCAACCTCGACAGCGCCATCAACGCCAGACAGTGGGTATATCAATGATATTGCAGTGTCAGATACATACTGACCAGTACAATAGGGTTAGAACCATAACAAATCAAAGGATAATCAAGGTATGATACCCAGCTCCTATCCACAACATCGAACCCATCTTGCGCTCCCGCCCATAACATCTATCTTGCAGAACATTTACTAACAGCGATCTCTCAATAGATCTCCCAAGTACCGACATCATGGCCCAAGCAATGACTTCCGGCGCTGGCAACAATGGTGGAAACGATGGAAACGGTGGTAATGGTGGTGGTAAGAAGGGCGACGGTGACAAGAAGCCAAAGCCGTAAGCATCCCTCCATCACTAAGACTAAGCCCCGGACTCCCCTTTCCATGCACACTCCAATATCAAAATCCTATCAAGGACTCAGTCTCACAACTACTCTTCTCCTAGGAGAACCTTCTCAGGCCGCGACAAGCAAGTCGAGCGTGCTCGGGAGCTTCTTCTAACCCTGCCAGACTACGCCAGCGCAACACCGGCTGTCCAACAGCAGATGGTGGCTGCATTGAGAGTCATCTTCTCCACAATGCCCCAATAGTACGTCTTGCTTCCTTCCTCTGTTTCCATTATTGAGGAATGGATTGAAGCTAATTCATCTATTTTGTGAAGTCAGAATCCCCTCTCCTCACGCACCCTCCCCGGAGCTCCACGTGACAGACGCAGTTGTGAGCAGGTTACGATCGCTGTTTCGAAGGGTGACTATACTGGTGGTCCAGGTGGAGTTGCTATTGTTGCTAGTGTTGGAGCTGCAGTTGGAGGTGGTGGTGGAGGTTCGGCTGTGGTTGGGTTGGGAAATGGACAAATGCCTGCTGGAGCTGATACTGGTGCTGGAGCCGGCGGTGGAACCAGAACTGCCTCACGCCGTACCTCTCTTCCTACTGGACGTCGCCCAGCAGTGGTCCCTGACTTGGATGATGGAGATGATGAGGATGACGAGGGTGATGAGGATTCTGACAGCGACGAGGATGAGGATGAGGATATGGTTGACGATGAGTAGACTTCGGTGGCTTAAGATTGACGTTGCTCTGGTGGGTCTGGCCGTTGGCCTTTTTTCTGCACTTTTTGATTTTGGAGCTCGCTTGAGTTTCTTCGCTGGCAGTTTTTGAACGCCTAGAGTTTTGGCGTTTTCGGCACTTTTCGATTTGGAGGCTCGCTCACAACTTCTTCGGGGGGCCAGAGCGCACTGACTCGAGACATTAACAATAAAAGCGGTGACGTTGACACGTTTTTTTGCGATATATTGAAAGATGGAGGCTGAAGTAAACCTGTGAAAGGTGACGGCTGAATTCAAACGAAAATACTATGGGCGCGGCAACAACATCCAGTAGCAACTCCCAGAAATCACTCAACAGCATCTGCACCGCACGACAGCATGGCACAAAGGCGAGTGCAAGAAATAACAATGCGTATATTAAGTAAAATTGCTGGGTATCATCGACTAGGTAAGCTCAGGGTAAACTAATTTCTCTTCTCACGACCACCTTTCCAGCCCTTAAATCTTTGACATCGGCGATCCTCGCCCTTCGAAGCCTTGAATCGACTACCTTCCTTACTCTCGATCTCCAGAAAGGATCCCGCATATCTGACGAGACATAAGTTGCCTCATTCGGCCTCTCCAGTCCTGAGTCAAGTAACAGCCGCTCGACATCGCCGTCCAACTCAACTCCTCAACACAGCAAGTCTCCACTGCCACTCCCAGTACCACTCTCATCTCCCGTCCTCGTTAATCTCCTCGCAAACTCCGAAAATAGCGACGCAGCGTGAAGCCGGTCTCAGTGCTCGCATCGGGTCGCCATCAAGGGCGCTCTTGCAACTTCCTTTCTCGGCAAAATCCCAAAGATTGCCACATTTTCAACCCTCTTCAAACTCTTCTCCCTCTCACACACCTCACTCACCCCATCATCTCCATCAACTTGCCCCTCCTCGAGTACTTCGCCCTCGGATTCCACACCAGAACCTGAATCCTCTTCCTCAAACTCCTTTTCCGCTCTATCGCTGACAATCCCTCCGAGTTTCCTGTTGAAGTGACGAGTGTGCCTGGTGCGAAATCTCGGACTTTGATTTGGTGGTGGGAGAAGTGGTTTGATATGTGCGATTGGGATTGGGAATGAGTTTGGGTGGTGAATTCCTCTTCGTGGAGGGAAGGGGCTGGTGATTTATTTTTGGACTTGGGGGTCGAGGAAATGGTGGTTGTTGTGGTGGTGGTGGGGGATTTTGTTGTTGACATCTTGGCGATTGTTGCGAATGATGCGTCCTGAGTTTTCAAAAGGCTGTCTGCTGTATATAATGACAGTAAATAGTCTTGATTGAAAGATAGACTGATGTTCGGTCGGGTTGTGGAAGAAGGAGGAGAACGTGTGTTACGTGAAGCAGAGAAAGCAGTCAAGAATCATTCAAAATAAAATACTCTCGAGTCCAACGCACAGGAGAATCGCCAAAACAGCAGTCCACCAACCCTAAGTATTCAATCCCCATCCTTCAACTCAACCCCCTCGAAATTACTCCCCCAAATCTCAGGGTCCAGGATGACTTCACCACGCATCTTCCCTCTCTTCAACCCCCATAAAAACTCCACAAAGCCCACTCTTGACCACCAAAAGTCGAAACACCGACTCCCTTTCTCAATACGGGCGAATCAGAAGCATCGAAATCTCGTCCTTAGAGAATTGCTTGTGAAGAGATTGATCCGAGAAACAACCGGTGCCGCTTGGCTGCATGGTGACGGTGAGTGGATTGGATGGGCTGAGTTGGAATTGTGGAGTGGACTCTGGTATGGAGGAAGTTAGGTTGGAAATGGATTCAGGCAGATCCACTTGGGAGCTTCTTACTTGCTACTCGGCCTTCGGGGGAATTGAGGATAGGATTGGAATGAGCTTGTACGAGAACGAGGGAACGACTCGGATGAGGGATTGGGCTTAAGGCAGGCGGTGTACAGGTATGTGCAGTTGGAGTTATAGCTTAGGTCTAGTACCTCCGTAAGCTGAGTAGATGAAGCGGGAATTAGGTCTTGAAATTCTAGGCTGCAGACTGTAGAATTAGTTGTGTGATGAGGGGAATCATGACAGGAACCGGAAAGGGCGGATATCGCGTCTGGGGAGGTTGGTGCGGTAGACGCGGATGGATGGAGAAGAGGTGGTGGATGTACACCACACACGAAAAATGCCATCTTGCTCCAGAGTAAACATCATTCCTCCTTCCTCTCACTTGGGCAGTATGCCTTGCACGATTCCTCACCTTCCTATCCTGCCCCTTCGCTCCAATAACAACATCATGTCCTACTCACACCTAGGTCAAAGGGAGCACATGTACATGAGAGGATATCAGAGCTCAATTCGTCATAGACCTCCGGAAAGCAGGCGAAGTGAGTAGGCAAATGAGGCATTCGTCAAATGTACAAACAGAGACGCCATCTCGATGCATTCCATTCCACCGCCAGACCAAGACGAGCAAGCGAAGCAAGCCCATCCATCATCCTCAATCAGAGATGCCCTTCATTTTGACGAGCATGCAATCTGTCCGAGTCCTGATCAAAGCCGTACTCTCCTCCCCGTCCTCATCATTTCGTCCATTCCAGTCAAAAGATAAGCAAACCAAAGCAACGCCCTATCCCACACTCATTGTTGAATTGGCTGTTTATGTGGTTGGGTTGGGGTTCATCTGGAGTTGTGTTAGATAGGTAATTTGATTGGGTGGGGGGGTTGCATGTATTTCAACGTACCTTCCGCTTGCCACCAGTGAGGGTAACGTTCACGAAACGGCGGGTGTATGTGATTCTCTTCTTCGCGCGGCCCTTGGGGGTCTTCTTCTTCTCTTGTGGCTCAACCTAATTGCGTATCGATCAGCATTCGTTCATCATCCGTTGATTTATCGCCCATGTGTCTCCATCGCGTTTATTCCATTCATCTGGCACTTCCATCCAATATCTGATCTCCAGCGCAGGATCACGACGCCTTCATCATTTGCCACCTATTCCAGCTCTGCATTTATCCCTCTCCACGCCTTCCATCGCCCAGAAACACGTCGCAGATTGTAAATGTATCGTACCTTTGGAGTCTGAGACTTGACCTTTCCGGCACGAGCGAGGGATCCGTGGACCTTTCCCATGATTGCGATTTATCGGTTTCGTGGGTTTGAAAGTCGATACTGGGTGGCGAACTCGTAATTAGCTACTATCCTTTCCTGGCAAGCAGCTCTCAATATCGCAGAACGTCGAATGGTGACATTCGGTGCAAACAGCAGCTGCGGAATGGTGTTGAAGGATGGAGACTCACAGGTTGGTGGTGGTTGTCGATGGAGAGATTCAAAGTCGTCGTCGATTGGGGATTTTCTGAAAGTGTGGAATTGGGAGCGGCGGCTCGCTAAGCATGGCGCTAACTGCTAGGGCATTGTGGTTGTAGTCACAGTCACGTGTGTGCAAGTCAGCTTAGAGCTTTATTCGGGTCAGCGTCGGTATATTGTGAATGACCTCGAAGAAAGCTACGATAATCATCGTCAAATCGTATATCGAAGCAAGTATATTCTCTATTTACGCAAGCTAGAAAAACCGACAGCAAAATGCCTGCACGTGCAGGTACTCCATCATCGGAGCCGGTTCAAGCCGATGGCTGATCTTCTGATCAATCGTAATCTAATCAGATCGTTCCACTTCAAGCTTGGCCACCCTCTTCTGAGCCTTTGTCCTGCTCTCCAAGCCAATAGCTCCAACTTTTTCTCCTCCCGCCGAGCTGATCTCTTGATATCCTCCTTTCTCTTACTTAATCCTTCTTCTCCCACTGTCCACCCAGTTTTATTCAGTGTTTGGTCTCTTTGTGAAGTAGAGATCCAGCAAGACCAAGCAAGATGCAGCTTCCACTCCCCCTCCTCGCCGTCCTCCCTCTCACAGCAGCTACCGCACTCACACCCCAGAACATTTTCTCGAACCCCTCTTCTCCCTCCGAATCAACGAATAGAATCCCCACGTCCTACGAATCTGCCGTTCTCGCACGAAGAATCCTGCATCTCACTGGTATCGGAACACTAGCTACCGTCTTTCCATCTTCGAAGTCGCATTCAGAGGATAAGGATGATGAAGGACATTCAAATGAGCAGCGGCCCCAGAATCTGGGTGGTATGCCGATTGGGCTGATGGGTATGTCTCCTTCTTTGGCTTCTTCGCTCGTACATGTCTATACTTCTGAAGCTCGAAACAATGTCTTTGTTTACTTCGCCCCTCGTCCCACATTGTCTTACCTCGTTTAATACTTAACACTACCCTCCTGCCTCCTGCCTCTTCCCGGATACTTTCTCCCTCCGTTCTTTTACATACTAACACCCTCTCCCCTTCCAGATTACCTCGCCGACTGCGAACCCACCGGAAACCCCACCATCCTCGCCATCAACATCGCCACCTCCTTCAAAAACGTCGCAGCCGGCTCCAACATCTCCCTCTCCCTAACCTGGACACCCCCTTCCTCCTCGCCCTCCTTGTACACCTACTCCCCCGCCTCCCTCCCGCGCTTCTCCCTCCTCGGCTACCTCGAACCCATCTCCCCCTCCCTCGTCGATTCCCTCAAGCTCGCCCAATGCTTCACGACCGCGCACCCCGACGCCAAATACTGGCTGCCGGGGAACCCGATCCATACTAGTGAGTGGGTGAGGTTGGTTGTGCAGGAGGTGTATTGGATTGGGGGGTTTGGGGATAGGAATTATATTGGGTGGATTCCGGTGGAGGAATGGAGGGCTGTGAAGAGGGGGGAGTGGGAGGGGGTCAGACTGCCTGGGGAGAAGGGAGATGGTGCGGAAAGGGAGGGATGGTTAGAGTGGGTAAGGGATTTGGTGGTTGGGAGGGGAGAGCTGTAGGTTTGAAGGAAATGAGGTACTAATATAACCAATGGGATGTGATGTTGATTGGGCGTGGTCGGTGGATATGCGGATATCTAGATTGTATACTGTCGTGTTATTTATGGGTGGTAGCATTTGTACTTCGTTGAGTTCAGGAACACGGCTCTCCAATAGCAATGAATTCATGACCTCCATCTACACTTCATGCCTACCGATGCTACCGAGTCGAGAGCTATATATGTAAGTAATTGAGTTCGCATGCTTCCCACCAAGCCACCACCCGACCAAATACTTCTTCCATACCATCCAACCCATCCCTAGCCAACGCAAAGGTATATTCCAGATTCCCAGGCCATGAACTCCATTGCCGCCTATACTAATAGTAATGACAAGTAACCCTCCAACCTCATATCCTACCCCATGCCATGAAGGAAACCCATAATAATGCAATGTAAGGAAATGAAAATGCCCACACAAGCTCTCCCTAGAAGCTCCGACCATCGAATCATGTACAACCGACCGGAACCCGCCCGTTATGCCAACATCATATCGTACCTCCAACTCGTTATCATCCGACACTCGTAAACGTGCTGTCCTCTGGCAACACAACAATTCACCCCATTCAAGCTCACATCGGAGAACCGGATGCGGTCGACATAATCACAAGGTATCAAACACAACATCGACCTCTGCGCGCCTTGCATTCTTATTAGAAGATACCTTCTCTGCCGGTCTCGATTTCTTCTTCGACCCCGTACTCGACGCCTTATTCTTCGTGATCTTCCCCCTCGAAGGTCCACTCGGAAGTGGTTTCCTCTTTCCCTTCCCCTTCTCCTTCAACTTTTCCGGGGGCTGAGATGGAATCTTCATCTTCGTTTTCGTCTTCGACTTCAACCCAGTTTTCGGCTTAGCCTTCTTCTTCGATCTCACCACAGGCACGACCTCCGGTTCTGAACTCGGCGCCGACGACAACGGACTCGATCCTCTCTCTGACCCGTCAGCACCGCTCGAGTCTCTGCCAGAAGTAGCGGACGAACTTGGTCCCTCACCAGGTCGTCTGCCTTCGATTGAGAGATGGAGTTTACTTGATGAGGAGAGCCGTACATCCATCTCTTTCGTGATGAATGACCATGCTGTATTCCAGCACTGTGCGTTCACGCGGAGATCTTTGTGTTTCTTGCGGAGAAAAAGGCGCATCTCCTTAACGTCTTCGAGGAGCTGCTCGTTTGTGCGGTGGTCCATGTGGACGGCTACTAGGATGGCGGTGACGACGAGCTCGAGAGGCGAGAATGTGCGGACGTGCACGATGCGTGCGGCACGTAGGAAGTCGGGGGCAGGGTCGAAGACCGAGTTGTGGTTTACCTTGAAGCGGGTGGCTGTTACTTGAGTGGAGGAGAGCTTGACGAGTGTTTCGTAGCGGTCGAAAACGGCGGTGAATTTTTGTTTGAGGCGAGGTGTTATTTCTTTTTTGTCGTCGAGGATGCGGAGGAGGGCTTGTGGGCTTGCTTGGAGAATCGGGGCGGAATTGGAGATGATGTATTTCTTGCGTTTGGAGCTGGAGTGGATTTCTTGGATCATGGTGAAGATTGTCAGGATGAGACGAAAACCTGAGGCTCGATTTTGCTTCGACACTTGCTCCGTTGTTAGCTGTGGTAGAGGTACTGCGTTGTGATTACGTACGGTTGACGATCAGTTCGTAGTCATCTTCGAATTGCCTTGTGAAAGTTGCCCATTCAGTAGACATCGCTCGCATCTTCTCCGCTGGTGTGAGGGCAATCCCACGCTGAACGAGCTGGAACATAGTCTCCTCCGTGTCTGCAGTCAAGTCCTCATACTCATAACAGCAGAAGAATTGAGTCTCGAAGAACTTCTTAACCGCATTCGGGAGGATGTTGCGATTGCTGATTTGGATTCGCCCATCAACGATCGGATGACAGAAGAACCATTTCTTTGAAGGCGAATTGGTATCAAAGAAACCAATGTTACCCTTCATGAATTTCCAGATAGATGTGAGACGCTGTTTGCCGTCTACACATGTACGGGTATACCTCTCTTCCTCTCGGCCATCGGTATTGACCACGGTCTTCTGAACATTGAAGATGATTGGAGGAATGAAGTATCCCACTAGAGAGTTCAATAAAGTTGGTCGCTGAATCACAGGGTCATGAACGTACTCAAGATAGAAGTGATCAATAATGCTGCTCGACCTTCGTCCCATACAACCTCTCTCTGATAGTCTGGGTCTAGAACAATTGATTTGCTTTCAATGCAACCTAAGAAATTAGCAACGTACTAGCAAATGTTGCGGCTCAAACTTACGGAAGATATCATGCAACGAACGCTTAACAATAAAAGGCTCTGGAATCTGACGAATTTTGAAGCCTCCGATATGTCAGCAAGACACCTTCAAACACAGAAATACATCCAGACCTTCACAGACAAAATGCCGAACCCCATTGAGATGCGCGATTCCTTCATAAGTCAAATCTACAATCTCATCTCCATTCTCATCCAGCTCCTGGTCGACGTCCTCGAACATGTCGTCTTCCCCATTAGGAAGAGTCAAATCAATCTTGACATATTCTGGTGGCTCCGGCTTCACTCTTTCAGGACGAGGTCGCCGGTTGAGGTTGTTTGTGTGAGTAATCATCAACTCATCAGGATCATCTTTGATTTCGGGCTCGTCTTCCGTCTTCAGGTCATCTGAATCTGGAACGTCTGAGGATTCCGGCATGGTGGCCATATTCATATAATATATCTGTTTCATGGTTAGCGACTAGCCTGCATATGACGGTTTGAAATGTTTGACGAGTGTTTCTAGGAATGAGTAGACGTCAAGGACGGCAATGCGCCAGTTCACTGAACCGATCACTCCGTCGTCCTCGAGAAGGCTTACTTGACTCCTAGAGTCTAAGCAAGGCTCAACCGAAACCTAAAGGGGGAAAAAGGGAAAAAAGAGTCCTCAATTTGGCATATCTTTCACAGTCAACCCTCTCCAAGATCCCAAAGTCTGTTCAAGCACTTGCGCGACGACTTCGTCCAGAACAACCATAAGCCTGCCTCCCACCAGCTCACAAGCATTCTCATCCCTCCCCATAAACACCTGAATTCGACCCCTCACGTCTTCAACATCCATCATCTTAAACTCAAATCACGCCTCCCCTTCCCCTTCCCCACTTTAGCCATCCCATCCACCGTCAATCTACCTATGCGCCCCAACGCGCCACCACTCCAACCGCCCTCAAAAAACATCCAAACCACATCTCTCAACTCATAAATCCTCACATAAAGCCTTAGACTGAATGCGCGCCATCTCAAAACGCAACGCGACAAGCAAACAACAGTACGCGACACGACGCTTACCTATCTTCAAGTCCGCCGTCGTCGCGGCTGCTCTCTAGATCTACTTCTTCTGTTCCGCAAGGACGATGATGGGGATGGGAGGAGGCGTGGGCTTGAGGGAGAAGTCATGGATCTCGATGGAGTGAGTATTGTTGTGTTGGGTTGTTGATAGGTATGTGATGCGTGGTGCGTGAAGGCGTGATGTTGTTGATGTGAGGCAAGTAAGGTGGATGGGATGAGTGCAGGTGGGTGGATTTTAGGAGGGGTGAATTTCGGACGCTAGAGGTGAGAAGGGGTTAGTGGTAGTGGGGTGGGAAGGCTTGGCTTGGCATGGAGGGGCGGAATTCCAATTTTATTTTGGTTCGTCTGAGTGAGATGGGATGGAGAGTCGTGAAAGGTTCACAGAAGATTGGAGATCGCAAAAACGGATGTACGAATGTGAATTTCGAAGACCGGATCTGGATGTAATATCCGGCAGATTCTAATTTCCTGAAATCCAAGAGGACTTTCAAAGTGAAAACACCAGAACGCCGTGTCCACCCAGCCCAGCCTGCAACTCCGTCCCAATCCACTTTAAAGTAGAACACATATCAAGTCGCAGAGGAGAAATTCGCCATACCCTCTTTAACAACCTTCGCAAGCGTCGATCCAGCTCTTCCGGTCTCACCTCCAGCTCTCCTCGCATCTTCCGCTCCTTTATCCACAATATCCCTAAACCTCTTCTGGAATACCCTCCTCCTAGAATCAGAATCCATATACGCCGTCCCATCCTCATCTCTCGGCGGTCCAAACAGATTCAAATACCCGAACGGGTCATGTACAGTCGGTAGCGCATACGTAGCCGGATCGAACTTGATATCATTCAGACTTCTCTTCACAAGCACCACTTCCTCATCGAGACCAGCTTTCAGGAATTTCGCGAGGAGAGTGAGTTGCCGAGCGAATGATTTGTTGGATTTATTGCTGATGGTGACTTTACTTTCGGAGGACCATTTGCTGGTAGAGCTCTTGTCCCGTGTCCAGCCCATCATGCTCATGAAGGAGTTGAGGGTCTTGACCCAGCCGCCTGGGCACTTGACGATTGCGTCGCCGGTGATGTCAAGAACCCATTCTAGGACATTGAGGGCGTCGTCGCGGATTTCGGTGGCTAGGTGTGTCATGCCTGCTCGAGTGTAGAGGATCACCGATTCAGCTCTATCCGAGACGTCTTCTGGTGGAAGGATCTTGAAGAGTTTGAGAAGCTGTGCACGTACTGCCGTTGAACCGTCCAGAATTAGAGGGAGCAGCTTGGGCAGGAGAATGGATGCGGGCAGTGTTGGTGCGTCCGAGGGAGCGTTTGAAAGCCTTGAAACCAAGTAGGACATTGCATCTTTGCGTTGAGTGTCCGACTTGGATGATGAGGCAAGCGACAAATAGTGAGTCAATTGTGTAGACGAGGAAGGTGCGGCGGTAGTTAAGGACTGTTGGTTCAGTACAATAGCTGGCGAAGTATTAGCATTTGAATGTCGTATGATAGATACAAGACATTGGAGAAGACGATCGTAGAGCTAGGTGCATGCAGGATATTGATACCGGGCAAATCCAAAGGTAGCATACCTAATGTCGCTTGTTGAGGACAGAAGACATTGAATTTGCTCATCTGGATATCAAGCTCAATCCACTTGGTATGTGCAAGGTGATATCAGAGAATATTAGGCAATAGGCATGTATGAGCCGACTCAGCTCAGGATACATAAACTGTCCGATTCTCAATAGCGTACAGAATGTCCAGAACATCCACATGACATCAGAAATCAAAGGAGGAGCATACGAAAGACCAAGCATCGAAATCCAAAGCAGTAAACAATGAACCAAAAGCATAAAGAAGAAAAAATTCAGCCCTTACATTTCGCTTTGAAGCTCGTATCGGTGAAGTTATCAGCCTTAGCTTTGGTCTTCCCAACCCTCAATTTTGGTTTCTGTGATAGGTTCAGTCAGTAACATTCTCCTATAAATCCGAAGTTGAGCGCAAAAGATTGAGAACTCGCAAACCTGAAAATCCTTTTTCTTCTCCTTCTTTTTCCTCATAGAAGACCCCATCTTGACTCCTTCCTACAGCCACGAAGAAGTAAGGACAATTGCTCTTACGATCGCAGATGTTATCAGAGAACGGGTTGAAATAGACAAGAACGTGCTTGTGGTAAGTGAGCCTGCACTAAATTATTCTTTTGAGCCGGGGTCTGCGCCAGGTCGGGGCGGATCGGTAAATTGATGTTCCGCTCCAGATGCCGATGCCCAATTCAATTGTTGTTTTGGTTCAGTGCAAGGCAAGCGACCTGAACTCACATTTGTTGCTGCAAAGCTATACTTCTTCTTTGCTCTGCTCCTCTTTATTGGCAGGTATTTGAGAGGTAACAAATGCCAGTTTAAAGCGAGATACACGCAGACTTGGGCTACTCTGTTCGTTGAACTTCAATCTTCCAAAGTAAGCTTCCTCCTGCTCTAATCTCCAGGTCAAAGCTCCCTCGAGCTTCGAACCGCATCCCCCAGATCTCTATCACAGACTCAACTCCTCTGCATTGATTCAATCGCAAAACCTTCATACTAATACCATCCAGATGACGCTCCCTTCATCCTCCACCTCCGTCGCAGAGACCATGGCTCGACTATCCTCCAAATCCGGCGTAACTGCAACCATTGCAATCGAGAGAACTACATCAACCGTTCTCCAATCGACCGGCACACTTGGCAACATGTTCGCATCAAGTGCATCTGCCTCAATCGTAGCGCCCGGTCAGACTGCTCCTGCAACTAGCCCCAGCACCGAGAGGGATGGACCGGTTCTAGGGACATCTGATTCAGGAGAGGAACAGTCTTTCAAGGACTTTGCGAAGATGGTGTGGAATTATGTTAATGCTACGGGCCAGCTGGTACATGACATGGATGCTGAGGTACGTCGATGGCTGTACACTGGCATAATGACAATCTGCATAGGGTTTGGAAAGTCAAGAATAGGAACTAATGGTGGAACAGGATGACCTCAAGCTATTACGACTTAGGACTCGGAAACACGAACTCGTTATTGTGCCGGATGCGAAATTCATTTTCGTCGTTGTTCACGATGTGCCGTCTTCATAAGATTAGGTCTGGTTTGGCCTATAGTACGAATTGCTGGTTTGGTTGGCGTTGAGGAATAGCTGGGATGGATGGCAAGCGTATACCCATGCATGGTCTGGAGTTTACGGATCACATATATGCAAAGATGTCTATGGAATGGAAGGGAACATTTCGATGTCTGCGGTCATGTTCGTGGGCTTGACGGTGCTGTACGAGCTGTGCGAGCTGCGATGTTGTGGTCTGCTCCGAAACAAGGAGGAAGATGGAACTGGTTTGCGGCAGAAGGACGTGGTATCGCACGACAGTATTGATCTGTCATGCTGCGGCGAGATATCTTCCTTCGCGACACGCGCTGATAATATGCCACGTTCTTCAGCTGAAGCTAGGATTCGAGTCCTTCGTCAGCCACGACCATGTTCAACAAGCTTCCAAAACATCCTCAGCTCCGGAATACCTCCTCTTAGCATGTGATATTGGCAAGAAGTATCATGCAGTCAAGATCCGGCCACGTTCCTAGAACAGCCGTGCCTGGTACCGACCATTTTTCTCAAGCAGTCTTTAGACCGTCTGTGTTGCTCTAGCCGCAAGGCCATGCATAGCACTCACTGGATAACTTCTCAGATAGTTGAAACCACCTCCCGCTCTTGAGGAATTTTTTTAAAATCCACATGCCTGTTGAGCTGATCGTTTCATGAACCAATTTTCCTTCTTTTTCTCCCATCCAATAGCGATATCAGGCTGATGGTTTCACGGTCATAAGGCGAGAATGGTGAAATCTAGCTGGGAACCAATAGGGTTGTAGAAACCACAGCACGGCTGGCGAGGCTGAAGAATGGTGGCTGCTGATGGGAGACTAGCCTCGAACACCTGCCAGAAAAGGTTGCCAGGAGAAGACCCAAATGAGAGTCTGACTTTTCCAAGAACGAAATGAGATGCTGCAACCGCAGGGTTTAGAGATTGTTCCTTTCCTTCTTTGACTTCTCTTTGGGCTTGAAGAACGGCTGTTCGGGTCAGCAGGATCTCCAATTCGGGTCAGCTGAAATCCTAAAGAGGTGAGTGAAAAAGTCAGATAAGGAACGCCACATCTCGAAAGATCGTTGGAGTTGAAGTTATCCAAGAAGTGTTGGCGGAATGTTAAGTTAACATTTATTTATGCCCTACTTCGTACAAGGCTTCAATCAATCCGGCTTTAGACCCTTAATATACGCACATAGTGACAGCGGTCTGCAATTCATGTCGCGTCTCCTTTCCCCTCCATGTAAAACAAGCTCTTCATAGCGAGATATTGAAGCTTCATCTGGATGAGGTAAGGTTGAAGAAGAACCATGCGTGCACAAGGCAAGGGATGGGAAATCTCCAGCGATCATCCAAGAAGCGACAAGGATGTTGCGCCAAGACCTCACGTCACTTCGCGTCGGCGCTGCAGGGCACGTCCATGCTGAGCCATGCTTCTGACATACCTTCCCTTCCCTTCTCATCCCACTTCCAGCACCTACAGCACTTCTTGCATTCCTTGGAATGAAGGCAGGCGAGCAATCAGCGGCTGGTCCAGGTAGGTAATTACCTGCTTCTGCTGCGCTGCACTGCAAAGTACGCCAGGTTTAAGGTCCAGGGCCCTTAATATCCAACCGTTGGCATCTAAATTCGATTCCGAATGCCTGGCAGATTGCTGCTGTACACCTACTTTGTTTGAGGTGTCAACTCCGTATGGATGGATGCTGGCATGACAGCTGCAGCACACGGCACCAGAGCATAACGCACCCACGGGCTGGCTTGATTACCTTATTCTTCTTGCAGGCAGGTATCCTATCCTATGCCATCCTATCCTGTCCTGTCCAAGCCAACGCATTCCAGGCCGGCCTGTCACTCCATCCAGTCAAGTCAGTCCCAATTAAAGACTGCAGTACAGTGCATCCCTCCATGTTTGCCGCAGTGCGTGCAGCATATCGGAAGACCCCCAGCCTGGCCCTGCCTCGCCTTGCCTTACCTTGCTTTACTTCTACTTACCCTGCCTTGCCTTGTTTGTTCTCTTTCCAAGTCTTCCTCCTCTCCTCCTCTTGTTTCCTTTCTTTTGCTCTTCTAGCCGTCTATCGTATCTAGAACCTCGCTCGCATGTCCAATTGCACAGTGCCTCATGCCACCAACATCTCATTCCTCTCCTCATCTGACCTCTCTCCCACACCATGCCGAGCTTCTCCTTCTTGAAGAGCTCAAGAGGGGAGCAGCCACGCCCTCGACAGTTGGCTGCTCCCCATGACAGCGGCGTGCAGCTCAGCAATGATAGCGCGGAGAAGGTGCAACGGAGGCAATCCAAGCGCGACTACTTCCGCAGCCTGCTCAAGATTTCGAGCCTTTCCTCGGAGTCCAGAGCGAATAAACGGAAGAGTGGGCAATTCACAGTAGGTTGCAGCTTGGATTGATCAGAAACATAAGGACAATTGGCTAACATTCGACGTGTGGAAGGTTCCGACTACTCAACAGCCTCCCTCTCCTTCGAAATCACCAGATCCACCAGTTTCGCCCATGAATAAACCACTGCCGCCTCCGCCTCCTGCTAACACAGAAGCAGACGATCCTCCAATTCCAAAGGCGCCAGTCAAGCTAGAACGAATCATCAGTCCTATTGATGTGCCCGACCTACACAAGATCTTCTCTGGAGCACCTCAATTCTTTGCACGCGCAGAGGGGCATAATACCGGAGCCCCGCACCCCTCTGTTGCATTTATATGGGACGAAGAGCTGAATATAAGGGATTTGACAGACCATTGGAAGATCCACGATGAGGCATGGGGATGTGTCACGGCGTGGCCGCATGTAACTGTACAGGCTAGTGGGAATCCAGAGACCGTCGAGGAGGACCGCGAGAGGCGAAGAGCGCATTTCCTACCGCGATGTCGAGAGCGGCCGAATATGCTTAGTATGCAGGGACTGGAGAGGGGAACGATGGGCTACCAGGCAGCATTGGAAATGGGAGTTGCGGATGCTTTGGAGATACCAGATCAAGACACGGACACGAGCCCGGAGCATATTTCTGAAGGTCGCAGATTGTTCCTCAATGGCAAGGATGGATTGAGGCCAATCACGGACTCGATTCTTGTTGAACGGCTGCAGCAGGTCAGTGAGGTTTATCACGATGATCCGCTAAAGCATAAGAGGCCGAGCGTGGAGTTGTACACTCAGCTGTTTACTTTCATCTTGTTTCCGCCGTCGAGAGTTACAGAGCACGATGATCCATACAGTCTCAAAATACAAATCGAGGCTCTAGTACAAGTCCTAGCTGCTCCCACGGTCTGGGTTGATTTTAGTCTGGTTGAGTGGCGGATTAGGCTCGGTCAGATTCTCTGGGGAGCGTCGCCAGATCCTGACCCGGAGGATGCGGTGTCGGTTAACAATGAGACAACTAGAGATCCTGGGACCGAGAGGTATTGGCTTTTGCTGCAGATTTTGCTCTCCTGCGAACTCCTGCTCAGGTTAGATGCCATATCGGCGAATATAACTCACGGTGTTGATACCGCCACACCAGTCGAAATTCACCGATTCGAGAAATTGTCAACATCAAGCGTGAAATGGTCTTTGATACTTGCACGAGCATGGTTAGAAAACATACGTCTGGAATCGCCAAACCCGGACGCTTTGACGGAGAAGAAACCGACCGGGTGGTTGGCGACGCTGAGAGGGACAGGAAATGCGGAAGTGGTTGCAACTGATGGCCTCCAGGATCTGAAATTTCATGGAAGACATCAAAGCCGACAACTTTCTGGGTTGCTACACTTCGCTCGGAATATTCAGTGGCCAGACATGGATGCTTTGTCGTCAAAAGCGGCATCTAATGGAATCACTATTTCCGATAGCATCCAGAATACTCCGATTGGAACACCACTTTCCATCTCTACTCAACGATCCTCGTCATATTTCGCTCGACGGCCGACCATGAAGCGAGGAATGTCACTGCACAGACATGTTTCTACCATCATTCACCCTGCCGGGTGGCTTTCGAATTCCTACATCAGCGGGTTGATATTGCCGGGTGAAGGACTGAGCCACTTTCTTATGTCAACATTACTAGAAAACGATTCGGATGCGGTGTCACGGTTAGGCGAAGAAGCGAATCTTTATGGCGGATTCATATATCGGAGCAAAAGTTTCTGGAGTTCAGCGTGCATTATTGGGCGTGTATTGGCGGCTAGAAAGGGTGCTTCAGAGTGTATGGGTTGGATTCATTCGGATGTTGTTCCGAGAGGACCGAAGGAAGGTTGGGTAGATGTTGATGTTGAGCCTGAGGAACCAATAGGTATGTTTATGCTCAACGATGAGAATGACTGAACTGACAACGCAGATCCATCTGAAAAATCAGGCAAGCCAAGACTATGGCAGAAACAGAATGTCGAGCACGACGGCCATGTCATAGGTGGAGCGGACTTCTCCTCAGTCCTGCCGGGAGATTTCATCCTCCCTTCTGATGAAGCCAGTCAAACCGCCATATCCGTCACATTCGAATCTCTAGACCTCTTCGCAGCAGCAGACTCAGGCCAAGAAACGCCGACTGAAGATCACACGACTCCGCTCTCAGAAGTCAGTCTTGCTCCTACGATTAAAACATATTCCGCCATGATGCGCTTCACCATTGTGGCTACAGGAGAAGACAAGAAAGAGGTCAACGTTGCATTGAACCATGACGTCCATTTCGTGACTGCACATCCTTGTGTTCCATCTCCGCATGTGGATATGCTGAAGACGGCGATGAGTCCTGCATTTCTGCCAAGTCCGAGTTCGAGGTCGGGGAATCAGGACGCTTGTACAGGTATTCCCAAACTCCTTCAACTATTCCTTCATGCCCTGTTCATCAGGTGTATAAACAAGTTGCTGACAGGTATCAACCCAGGTCACCCTCTCCACAAAGCCTTTACCTACACCAAGATCCCCATCTCCACCCTCCTCACCACCCCGCTCTCAACACCTTTCGACACCATCCTCTCTCCACCCCAATCTACGTCACCGACGCCACCACCAACCCACTCCTCAACACACACCACATCCTCATCCATCCCGAAAGTCCTCATCATAGACTGCACGGACGAATCAATGTCCTTCTTCCCCGTCGTACATAGACCATCAGAATCAGCGTCCGCTTCGGCTTCGAGGGATGCGAGCGCTCTGGATCTATCATCTCCTCATTCGCCCCGACAGCCTTCCAGCCCACTAAAATACTCGAGCGGAAATGCCGACAGGTCCAAAAGTGATGGGCAAGGGAGGAGGGAAAGTGAAGCCGTGAAAGACAAGAAAGCACATAAAGAGTATGGGAGTGACCTTGAGATGTTGGGGAGAGCGCTGTGTGCGGAGCGTGGGTGGGATGCGCTGGTTAGTAGGAGGGGAAGGGGATGTCTCGCTTGTGCTGTTAGGGAGGCGGGGGCGTTGGGGTGGAGGGTTATATTGAGGGTTGCTTGAGTTCAAGAGCAGGACGGGATTGTGTATACGATTTGGGTTTGGGGATGAGATACGAATTATGCGGTCGGTGATGAGAGCGGTGAGATTATCAATGAAGGGTTAGGTGGGTTGTATACATGTACTGCGTATTGGTTTTCTTTTGTGGTATCTTTTTGATACCCTGACGTTACCTGGGTTCTGAATTTGCGGGTCTTGAGCATAGCAAGCTGGGAGTCGGGGGAATAGGGAAGTTGGGGTCAAGGAGGGGTGGGATGATGAGATGATGAGGTGATGAATACATAATAAACACAAAAGAAAACGATATGTCCATAAACAGATCCCAGATTGGAAGTGCTTTGGCTGCTATTCGTACCGTCTTATGTGCATATATACAATAAATGAAATGCATTTCTAAACAAAGTGTCCTGTTTGATTCATCCAGTTAATAGAATGTATAGGATATAGAATGGCAGGAGTAGAAGTTGAGGAGAGAACATCGTGGTTAGTCATGACTCAGAAGTGCGTGTGTTATTGATAATCTTTCATCTTGATCGAGCAAGCTTTTTTTATCTCGTTTTTTTGGGGGAGGGTCTGAGTTATATAAGTTTGAGTAGCTTGCGTGATGTGTTGTGGTGTCTCGGTAAATGTGTTGTAGGCAGGATGATTGATGATTGAAAAGGAGTTCGGACGATGAGAGTTAAATAGATGGGGGCGGGATTCGAGCTGGATTGGAGTGGAGTGTATTGCGAGGGTATAGGTAGATGAAGTTGAGAAGCTATTGGAGGAGTCTAGCGGTAAGTGACGAGATGAGTGTATGAATGGCTAGTTACATGGATGGGGTTGACGAGATTGGGGTAGGAATAAGATGGATAGGATGAGATCGGCTGGGATGAGATGAGGATAGATCCTAAGAGATGATTACTGTACTTTGATCTTACTAAGTTTACTAAGTGATGAATCTAAGGGAGATAGTACGTTGATAGTGTTCTAGGCTAATAATGTAAATGATCAAGTATAGCGAGCTTTATATTTGAGCTTTACGTAGCAATTATACTATTATCATAGAACCTATCACTTACTCGAGAAGGTAAGAAAAGTACTATGCTGCAATATCAGCCCAGATCTTTGTAATGAACATGATCACAGGAGCAAGGGGTATCTTACAGATACGTGAGATACCTTCTTTAAACCCCGCATCTGGAATCGTAACCATGAAGCTTAACTCTCATGGGAGAAATGTTCATTCGACATGTTCCTTGTCCTTCGCTTGACCCGTATCAGCGCTCTTGAGGACAATCTGTAAGATGACAAAAGTCTGTATCACAGATGCAAAGCACGATAACAGCGCACTTGATGCATTTCCAAAGAGCAGGTAGACGGGAATAGTAGCACAGGCGAGTAGGAAGCTTGAGCCACTCAGTGTCCAGGTCCATGTGCTTTGCTCCTTGGGCGAGCTTAGTGCTGGTGCGAGGAGTGTGAAGAGTCCGAGGCTTTGCATGAGGAATTGCTGGATGATGCTTAAGAGTTCGGGAGTATGGTAGGGAACGGGCTCAAGTCGAGATGTGGCGGGTGTGCTGGTGAAGGAGAGGAGTTGGAGCGTTGTGCAGATGAGGGAGGTGATGCAGACGAGGGCGGTAATGGTGCTGGGTTTCTAGAAGGGGTTGTCAGAATATCTGTATGAAACGATCGAGGCAGTAATAGGAAGATAGACTATACTGCTATGGAGATCTCCCCTATATACTGAGGAATTGGGGTATCTTTCGTCGGGAAGCGTATAAATTTAACATTTCTGCCATCTTCGTTAGCCGCAATACCATGGTCGACACAAGAATCAGATTGCAGCCCAATAGTCTTACCGATCGCTAGTAGTGTTGTTCCTCTTATTGAGCTCATACAAGTATCGATCCCTCAAGGTTGTCTCGGCGGTGTCGAGGAAGCTATGCAAGGTGTCCGCTTTCATCAACAGCCTGTATCTGACCACAGGAGGCAATTGACAAGATTCCTGGGCCTTGTCCACCATGTCAGGAAGAGCCAGTGCGAATTCAAATGCTTTGACTTTCCCCCGGCCGTATGCGTAGCTGTTCGTCCCGGCCGATGTGCCTAATAGCAGGAGCAAAACATCGAATGCCATCTTCCACTGATATTGTCCTCCGTCTGCGAAATAAGCCCACAAATCGGCATCGCTGTGCTCGTGAACTTTTGATTTGAGCTCTGTTATGATCTCGCCTGAAACGTCTTTCTCTGCGACGAGGGTGTCCAGAACGAGCTGATCTACGTCCTCTAAAAGCCTAGCGATGCATCTGATATCTTCCGAAGCTTCTGCTGAGAAGCCTGGAAGTGGCGGTGGGAGGTGGCTTGTTCCCGTGAATGCTACTCAAAATCGAATATCAGATCTCAACTTAACCAAGATCTGCCTGAAGGAAACATATCTCTCAGTGAGGAGACTCACAACTCCACCCGATGATCGGCCACTTCTTGCGCCGGAGCGCAGCCATAATGCTCGAGCGGAAGATTTAGAGACAGGGTCCGTTCCGGCAGTAAAATAATAAATATAAATCACAGTCACAAGCTCTGCCGAATTTCGCGAAATCAAAGGTGCGGGGTCAATCTGATATGTGATTTTCATGAAGAGGCGGTGCAAGGCTGAGGATGCTCTGGGTGAACAGCTGCATGCGATGATGCATGCTTCTGGCTTATGGTGACACAAGGCCAGGAAATCCATGCAGCTGCCTAAAGACTAACAATATGATTCGATAATACGAAGCAGTATTCTGAAAAGCAAGAATTTGACAGAGCAAGTTTCCCAGGAATGCAGCAGGCATGCCGAATAGCAATCCTGCACTCACAGGCTCATCTAGGATCTTCTAAGACACAAAGCTGATCTTTAGTAATATCAAGAATCGAGACAATTGAGATCATAAAGTATCAACAGAAGAAAACATCAAGCGGCCAGAGATGCGAAGAAAAACACAAGTGAAGTGAAGTATGGGTATGGGATGAAGTTGAGTCCCCATGGTCCGTGCATCTGTTGACATTGGCCTCACCCCGCTTCGCGCTTCTTTCGTTATCATCATCTTCATCCTTTGCGACTACCTCTACCAAACACACACCCCACGATCGACTCTGCCACGCATTAAAACACCCAATTTTGCAACACATCGACGCTACAGCAAAGACTCAACGACACGATGACATCGCGCCTCCCGACCTCGAACGCGCCGCGTCTCTCCACTGCTCCGAGCAGCATCAAACCGCGACAGCTGGTACATTGCGCCTCTTTCTTACTGTCGCAGACGGTCAAAGCATTTACTTTTGATTGTTAAGATGATTTATCGTGCAGGGCATAGCTGACAAAGCCATACAGTCGCACCTCCACGCGCAACTCGCACAATTATCTGCCAACCTTGCGGATCTTGAGAATCTCCTACGGATGACGAGCGTACAGGCGGAAAGTATTAGAGGCTTGGGAGCTTGGCATGGTGGATTGTACGTCTTCACTGTTCCATAACATTTGCGGTTCTGAAACGAGTCGAGGGAATGAATAATGGCCCACGACAGAAGGCTGGGACGCTGGGATTGAATGGACAAGACTGACAAGTATATCAGGTTCATGGCAGCGAGTAAAGTCCTTGGCGAAGAAACCATTGCTGGGTCGGCGGCTGGACAGGGGCAAGGACAGTCAAAACAGCAGAGGGGCCAAGGTGGAAGCGAGACTTGAGGAGGTCTAGGGGACGCCGTATGAAGATTACGAATGAGACGAATTACGACTCGGGAGGCCTGGCAGCAGAGGGGTCATTTTGGTGAGGAGGGACCTGGTTGTTGCCATAGACGCAGAATTGCTACGGGCTGAGGCCGCGATTTGGAATCTCGACAAGAAGGACGACCGGATATTTCGAGGAAGGAGGAGATACCCAGAGACATGGTGTTTGCGCAGTAAATGGAGACATTTCTCCACGCGCATATGTTAGTCTACGCTCTGCTAGTGCAGGATCGTTCATGTTCAATTACAGAAGAAGGATCTCCTTCCTACTAGTGTGATTTATGTTTGTACTGCTCTTTGTTCTTGTGCTTTCCACGGATTGAATTCTAGTCAACATGCTCGAATCTCCTAATTCCCCCTCCAGCCTTTAGAAGATTTTGAATGTACAATCACCGACATATCTTAGCTAATGCTGTACTTGTTGGCTACCTAAATTTTCATGTTTTGGATCAGTAGATTTGTTTATCTATTTGTCGTTTTTCCCTGAGATTGTGCGCTGGGAACTACTGTCAGATTTTGCTTTCCGGTTCGACCTCAACTACCCGACTCTCCGGGCTAGAGACTTCGGAGACAGGACTCAATCCACCCAGCTCCTTCAGCCTTCTTTCCAACTCCCTTTCATCCAGCCCGGGTCGCATGTCCGCTATACCGTCGATATCTGAGCGTCTCCTTTCTTTGCTGTCAACCGAGACGGGTAGTCTGGAGTCCGCCAATTCCGCGATTGGCGTGTGATGACCTCCTCCCTTTCCTCCACCTGCGACAGCTCCAGAGTCCGAATGTCCTCCAGGACTGACGATGGAATCCAGCTCTACAGAATGCGTGATCGCGGACGGACTAGCAGGAACACGAGTAGGCGCCGGTGCGGTGACATGTGTCGGGGCAGGCGATACAACACCACTCTTCCATTCCTCAAACGTCGGTCGATTTCTAATACCAGGGTGCGGACTCCCTTCCATGGGACTCACATATGTCCCTACGCCGGTACCAGCATCATCGACTACAATGCCGAATCGTCGACCGTCTTCAGTATACACTGCATTTACTGGCGGTTGCTGGCGTCTTTGAGAGGTGTGCATGAGGGCAAAACCGCCGAGGAATGAAGTATCGGTGCTGAGCCCTGCGTTTGAGAGAGCGCGAGCACGACGGGCGAGCTGGCGTCGTCTTATGTAGAAGATGAGGGCGAGTACGAGCGCGAGGAAGAGGAATATGCCGAGGGAGATACCGATCCAGAAGCCGGGCGAGTGTCTTGACATGCTTCTAGAAGGCCGTACGGTGGCGATTGGGGAGAAGGTAGGTAACTGTGTGGAAGTGGTGTTTGTGCCGTTGAGAGATGAGCGTCGTTGGTAGAGGGAGAGATAACCGTATCCGCCGCAGAGAGTAGTGACATCTGACGCGCAAGGTGAGGAACAGTATCCATCTGGCGCTGGTTCGGACAGCGGTGAGAGAGTCAGACCGCAGTAGCATTCTCTGGATGGCAAGGTTACTGACACACTCTTTTAGGGAAGTGGACGATGTGCGTACCGGCTGTTTTCCACAGCAGCGTATATATAGGACCCACTGGTATTGGGAGCCAATGCAACTCCGCAAGCTTTCAGGCATAGAGGAACCGTGAGGGTATCTTGGGTAGCGAATGCTGGAATCAGGTAAGAGCCTGTTGCACCTAGTGCTCGAGTTGAGGAAATGGCTGGTGGTTCACTAAAGCAGCCGATCAGGATGAAGGTGTCATCTCCTAGGACGGGAGTTGGAGATGTTTCTGCTGCGATTGTGACACTTGGAATCTCGACCTCAATGTTGGAAGTGTTTGAAATGGCTGGTATTGCGGGGATGAGTGCATCGAGTGTTAGAGTGATGGTCGTTGGGGAGACAGGTTGTATCATCTTTCTTTGTGCTGTGGTAATCAGCGGCAGTACCAGACATGCCATAACATAGGAGATGAGCAGAGGAGAGAGTGCCATATCGGCATTGGAAATTAAGAGTTGGAGGGGGTGACTTCAAAAGATAGGAGACGATTCACGATACTTGACATGGAGAACGGATGTGGCGGTCATGGTTCTGATGGTTGCAGAGAAACTGCAGAACAACAAAGGCTTGCTAAGCGAGGATTTAAATAGGTGGCCTTATACAAAGGATTGACGATTCATAATCGATGGTCACGAATGATGAAAGGAGCTGACACAGAAGAACTTAAATTTGAAGACATGAGTGGCATGGGACTGCTTTTGAATGTATTGTATAGAATAGTTGATCGAAGAGAAACTGCCTGTCAGATGCCGGACCGAAATTACTCGGGCATTTCGACGACAGTATTCCGTGTTGTCGGGGGTATGCTTGGCTTTCGATGCAGGCTCCGGTGATAGTTCTTCTGAAAAGGGCAGTGGATGTTGACTCTTGGTGACCTATGTCAAGAGTTTGTTGAGGGTTATCGATGGCTGAGAATGTTTTCCGAAAATCGTCAAAATCTGCAGTACTTACAACTCTCATAACCAAATCTCTTGAGACATATCTCGGTGAAGGATACACATCCGGATCTCTCGACCTACCGCGATAGTGAACATTGACAGAGTTTTGTAACCAGGTTTCATTGCTCATATGAAGTGGGCGAAGCCTTGGGTTTGTTTACCGAGGCGAAACGCCAGTATTTTTTTCTGAACCACGACACCTTTGAGTAGCTGGCATCAACGTGATGAGAATACCCGCTACGTCACTTGGCGGCGATGCTCAGGTCTCGTAACCTCCCACTGCCTCTCGCTGAGGCTATCATCACCTTGGTATGGCCCGTGGTGGAGCACTCCGATGCGATAGTCGAGGCCGTAACTGGATTCTTGAAGCATTCTGTTTAGGCGTCCTCAGGCGTACGAAACCCAGATCGGATATTATTGACAACCATTTATCCATATATCCTGTGAGTTCATTGCGTCCATGGGCTCCTGGAATGAATTCGAAGTGCCTCAACCAAATTACACGGTCCTGATTGTCCACCAGTTCTGGTCCATGGACCATGTCGTCTTTGCTCCGAGCTTTCCCCAGAGGTCTCTCCTTCTTATCCTCCACGGTCATAGATTATAGACCATTCGATGTGTTCCAGAGGGATCGAAGCCGATAGACCTCCCAATTCGGTGCCAAGGTCGAGGATTGGTTGTTGTGGGCGATGTTGATGAACCCTAAACACCCCGCACATCTGCACGACATCCCACATTCCAATTGCATTTGCAGAAAAGAAGAACGAAAGGTAAGTTTGTGGGACAAGGAGTATTTAAGAACATTTTTCGAAGTGCTCAAGCCACAGATAAGGATTGAGAGTATTTTTTATTCATGTCCCCTATCATGCTGCCACGTGCGGCTATCTTCTTACCGGCGGCGTCGTCCGTACTTATCTTTTATCTGAGCCATGGCTGCCATGGCGTACCAACTCCTAGAAGAAGGTGGCTCGTCCTATCTCGGTCTCAAAAGCGGTGCCAAGGCCTCAAGCAGAAGGTAACTTGCAAATCGCAATCAGTTGCTCCCAAGTAAGATGTGCTATCATGGTAATCTGATGTTACACATGATACTGGAGATAGGGAAGATCAGATACCAGGAATTCAATGGGTGCTTACTTTCGGGATAGCTTGCACTTGCCTATTGCAGTCGAATGATATCTAGATCCCAGGTTGTGACTTGCAGGCGGGAGAGTGCCGGCGTGCAACGTCTCCGCGTTTCTCCTCACTTCGTTACCATTACTGGCTGGAAAGAGAATTTCGACTGTCAGGTGAGGTTTACTTATCTTTCAGATATCGTGAGATCTGGGCTGAATCAAGGGGTCGTGCAGGGCGAAGTCGAATGAGAATGCGTACAGCAATCAATTCGGTATCAGGGACCAGCACCTCGCGAGTCAGACTTGAGTATTAGTGGCCTTGTCGTGATGGGACTTCAGGATGGTATCATTGTCAAAACAAACACTGCCCGCCCTGATAAGACGCAATCTCACAGCGTCTATAAAGGTGTCGCGTGCCCACTACTGTGAACGGCGATTTCTAAAATTCACGATAGGTTTTGGGACACATGAACGATTCCGGCCCTTCCTGTTGGAGATCTGGGGATTTGGCCATACCCGTCACCTGACTCGAATATTTTGAAGACAATGGCTTCGACTCGTTCATCTATACGATCGCCTTCTTTGGTCCAGGGAACCTCATCACCGCCGGGCGCCTGGTCGACTCGTTCACGACATCCCACCAGGTCACCCCGCGTCGAGCTGGTGTCACTTCTGACTTTGTGTACCCGTTGACAACTCCCGTTCTTGTCCTTCTCGTCACCGCCTCGACACTCTCCGTACCGGGTCCCCCAAGATTTCCGATCGAATAGGCTCAATCTATCGCGATCCCCAACCTCCCTGTGCTTTGAATACCATCGGCAGCCGCGCTCTCACCATCTGGAGCCATACACACTCGGGGAGGAGGCCGCCCTCCGGAGAGCATACTCAATCGACAGTTTATGCAGAGCTCGCGGGATGGCAACCTCAATTCGAACTTCCATATTGCTTTCTCTGGCTCACCCCCACGCGATCCCATGGTGTCGAGTGGTGTGTCTCACCGTGGTGTCACGTATTTTCGTCATGTCCATGAGCCCTCACCAGTGACATGTTCAATCTCACCCGCGTCTGCAGGGCCTCACATGCAGCTCATGGACCGGCTAGGATGCGACATATTTGAAATTCCGGATCTTTCCCCCAATTCCCTCATTGCGACTTGACCCCCACACAGAATTATATCCAGCCACCCAGCTTCTTTCGCATAACACGCATATTCAAAACAGCAGACTGGGGCAAGAGGCAGGCAAGCGGTTCCCAATATTCGCAAAGGATGGATGGCTAGGCGGGTAGGTGGACGGATGATTACTATTCCCAGCGCTGGCAGATATTTACAAGTTCTCAAAACGTTCACATCGCCGAACTTTCGAAGCAGCGCTCCATCAACTCGACACCTGCCGGAGCGCCACCAACCGTAGTGACCCCGAGACGAGAGCAGCAAGCTTCCAGTGGAGCATTGTCGACCAAGGCATGATCCCAGCGAAGCAGCCTTCTGTTCTAGCAGCGCAAGCCTTAAGAGGAGCGAAACGGCGCCTCCATGCTTCGAAATCACATGCAAGCAGCTTTAGGCGCATGCTGACTGGCTGCTTCCCACGACAGAGCAAGAACCCACGCTAACAATATTGAATTTTTGGGGCACAGGTTTTGGGATGTGCATCAAAAAGGCTGGATCCATCATGGTCCAGAACTGCTCCAAATTTCATGGGGCATCGAATCTCCTTGGAGATGAACGGAGATTCGTTTATCCAGGTCAGGGATAGGACAGGAAATCACGTGAATGTTGAAACCACTCTTTTCTGTACTCCAGGATCCGAGATCTCAGGAATCTGAACATCCAGAAAGGTTAAGCGCTCAGATCTGAGGTGGCATGGATGTGCGGTCGGCGCTTTTCATGACTCGCCATGGCACTATACCACGTAGATCTAATTTGGTCCGTTCAGCATTCTAGTTCTTGTGGGACTAGCTGACGAGTTCAGCCTGATGGTAGACGTTTACCGACTCCCGAGGACGACATCCGGCTTGTATTCAATTCTTGAAGATGAAGATCTTTCAGCTAAGAGACGGCATCTACGGCTATTAATGGAGCTCACAAAAGTCTCTAGTCCTCATGCATACTTTCATCCTTTGCAGTAGTGCTCTAGGCGTTGTTGAAGGTGTCGTAGACCTCTCTCAGGCTATCTAGGCCTTAGACGCAGGGATATCGATTAGCTGTCTGGCTTGACAGCCCTTTCCAGCAGGGAGCGGCCTCACAGGGCCCATGATAGGACTCCACTATAAATGACTTGCTCCACTCCCACGAGGGCCGCATCTTGGACGTTGAAGATGTGGCTCCGTGCCCAGCCTCGAAATTCGTCAACTGTGCAGCGACCAGTTGGTGGACCTTTCCTTGCCAGCCTCTGTTCTCCTCGATGGAGGAATGTGGATCGAAAGTATCGAAACAATGAAAATCAGGCAGGAATTATCATTATTGCGGCTTTCAGGCAGCGCAATGCTCTGTACGTAGTGGAGAGATATAGTCCTTCGGAAGACTTCGGGATGTGCGTGTACCCTAGAATCGGGGGAGAGTGCTACTACCAGCTAGACTGACTCCTGAGGACTCCGCTGGGCTGGTAAGCGTATTGCCGCTATCCTCAAAGCCTCACAAGTTTACATAGCTCCCGTAAGTTGAGGGATCAGCATATGGATGACATCGAGACATGCTCCTTCATCGATCTCGCAGAGGGAATCGGTATTAAGCCGTAGAAGAACAAAGCACGCTTCTTGGCTGCTGTAGTATCAAATACTGGAAGGCAGAAAATCTGTAGTTTCTAGCAGCAGCAGCAGCAACTCTGCGATGTCGATGATAGATAACACCAGCTGTTACACTACAACTACCGCCTGTTATGGCACCGGTATTGCATGTCAAGATGCATCACAGGCTTTAACTCACCCTGGAGATCTCCGTTCAGGCTATTTCAGAAATAGACTTGAGGCCGACGATAGAGGGGTCAACTTTTGAAGTTTCCACCCACAGACTTTCACAGTGGGGCAGTACGTCCCCTGGAGGGGCGGCCCTTGTCTGTCCACTGTCAATTGTCCTTGCCGGCTGGTCTCCGCCGAATTAGCGAAATCTGGGCTGAATCTTCGCGAATCGCGATACTCGTGGTTGTAATCAATCAATTTGAGGAAGATTGATGTCACTTTAGCTGTAGATCTGAATCTTGTTGCGCATCCAGCGGATCAAATGAGATCGGTGTCAGGACCGCAATGTTCAGTAGTCTCGACCTTCCAGTACATGTTTCTTCGTCCTCTTTCCGAGGGCGCTCGCAGCTCGGAGCCGAAGCGAACAGAGTTCTGCGAAACTTCGAACTAGGGCAGCCGTTTACCAGTAATATGGGCTTAACATGTCGGTAATGAAAGCCTAATCATGATAGACTTTCCATGGCTTTTCAACAGGGTCAATTGCTTTTCAATCAGAGTTTACGCCAAACTGGGTTCAGGGACTCGATTTACTGCTTCTGGCGGACTCATCTGGTATTCCGTGCGGCGTGCAAGGGATTCCCTTCAGGGTGGAGTGAACCCTGAAAACGAACAGACGTGGATGGGACAGAAGGCATGGAAACATGGAAGTTTTGTTACGAGATGCAGATCTAGCTCTTTGCAACCTGCTTACGCCTGATGAACGATTGGATCAAGGACTTGTTCGTCTCATGCTAGATCGAAGTCCAAGGTCACATTGGCCAGGTCAGGTCCGCAACAACACTTTCTCCGCTGAGATACTTCTGCCCCTCCCTCCAAACGCCGACGTTGACGACACTTACAAGGCGAGGCAAGGCAAGCCCGGAGAAAGGAGGCCAGAAAAGGTGCTGAGTATCGACCCACCTTGAAGACTAATGCTCCTGTCAGCCAACAAACGGTGTTCTGTACCGAGTTCTAGGCGCATGGCCGAGTTCGCAGCGGCTGTCGCCGAGCTCGTCGTCGCTGCATGGAGGTCTGTTGTGGCGAAGAAAGACGCAGAAAAAAAGATGCACTTTTATGATTACCACCTAATGTGAAAGAAATTTTCTGTTTGGTGTGCTGAAGCAGGATCTCAGCCCCATATGATGCTTCAGGATTTCCCTGTTGCAGGATATTGGATGGGTACGCTGCCTGCCTGCCTGCTTGCTTGCTTCTGGACCGAGTACTAGCTCATCGAATCTGGCATTTGTACATGTGAGCTTTGAGATCTTAGAGGGCGCACGGTACAATATGTGGCGGCGACGAAGAGGATAATTCGCCGCGGCTCGTCCGTACTATGGATCACTGATGCGGAGAGAATTTCGATGGAGAGAATCTTAAAAGGAACGAGAATTCTGTGGGGTTTCGATGGCCTCTGTTTACTTTTTCTTGATCCAGGAGGCGAGACGAACGAGTTGCGCTGCGCGAGGCTTTGAAGCTTGGGAAGGCTAGGCTTTCGATTTGACGAGAAAATACAGGCTGTTCTGTAGGATTGGCCAATTGAAAGCCGCGTGAATGCCTATAAGAGAGGAGAGGCAGAGCTACCCTTGCCCTTGGGATGACCGTGTGGACGTATCACACGAGACTGGTGAGAGTGGTTCATGGGAGGGGGATGCCGGTCGGTTATTTCTGAAGCTATTGCTGCAGTGTTGTGCAGGCTCGCTGTAATTTCTGGGTCTGAACTTCTGGATGCATTGAAACTTGCGTGTATGAGGAGCTCTCGGTCTCAACGGCGCAGAGGTCCGTTTGTATTGTCACATTCTTGCTGAGGGAGCTGGAGGGTTGTTGGGGAGCTTTTGAGCTGGGGGAAACCCACTTGTTGTTAAAATCCGGTCTATGACAGGGAATGCGCGGAGGTTTACGAGTCAGAGGCCTTTGTGTTTCGTGGGGAGCATACCTCATCGGTTCACGACTTAGGCACTGAGCAGGGCTTGAGGGGTCTTTTTTGACAGATGAACAGCCTGGTTTCGATGCTCGTGTTCCCAGCGTGCTGGATAGTCAAAAGGTCAAAACTCAAAACTCAAATGTAAATACTCTGACAGGTGGGGGATTGATTTTACCGCTGATTTGGGTTTCCGTGGGCGTCCTACAAATATTTGGCCCAGAAGGAGCATGGAAGGTCAAGCTCCTGGTTGCAGTGGTGAACATGCGTGTGAGTAAAGTGTTCACCCCCACTTGATCCCGCGATGCAGGACAGGGTGCCCTGCTCGAGATGTACAAGGGTTGTTGCGTGGTGGGTTTGGTTTTGGGAGGGGTGGGCTGGCCTGCCATTTCAGCCCACGAGGAATGATGCATGGGTCAAAGCAATCCTCGAGCGGCCGATGTCATGATCCTTTATGACAGGCCTGACCGGAGCAACCCAAGCTTAAATTTATATTTGCTTTTCATACCATTTGGTATACGTGTAAATTGTGATGTGGGGTTGTAATGGGGGACTGGGTACGGGGGAGGTTTTGTGAGTCTCGCTTGTTTCGCTTCGTGGGGAAAATGCCCCCTGAAGCAAACGATGAGGGGGATGAATCGTGTGAAGAGACCAAGGGGTATTCAATTTTCAGTAACAGCAATTAAGGGGCCAGACAAGGGACTCATGGACTTGGGAAGTGAGCTTGATGCAGGTGCAGGATCTGGTGGATATGGAAATGGCATTGCGGTCTATGGACGGCGCGTCGATGCAAGACGAGATATGTTCATGTACCTGCCACTTTCTTGCTGCGAGTGAGTGGATAGAGAGTGCGTGTTGAAGCTCAGGGTCTTGCACGCAAGACGGCACGGTAGATATTCGAAGATTGGCACATTGACGGGGAGCCATATCATCCGTTAATTGAAGGGGGAGGGTGCCATGTATGAGGAACGAGGGCCGATGGAATCCGCTCCTGGCCTCTATTACATGCAGCACAAGTTCCAAATTCGTCCAGCATCAAGATCAAGGGATTGCAGTGAGGTTGGATTTGGGTGTGTAATGGAATTCTAAATGGAGCAGGGTAAAGCAACATGTTCTGCAGCTCCCCCATCTTCTAGAAACACCATGAACCGCATCCGGTCTGTTCACTGCCATGTGGAACAGAGTTCTGCTGCCCCCATTTTGCGGAACAGACATGAAGCTCATCCGTTGTCTTTCCCCCATCCTTCACTCCAAGTCCATCTCTATGTGACATACCACCCCATTTCCCCAACTCGATCGTCGCCTTCCCGCGAACTATTTGAGCGCCCGACGGGAGTCTATCTGGGGATGTTTGGAAGTCGATTAGACTATCAGATAGTCATGTATATTCGAGCAGCCTGCGGTTTTCTCCTGTACAGGACTCTCGGGTTTGTCTGTATCATTACAACTGGCTGTCTGGTCCCGAATGGGTGCGTAAATACTAGAGGAGCTTGCTTGTAGAGGGCTGTCGGTAATAAGAGGTCGGCTTTTGACTGGTCTTTGTTAGAGAAAGGCTGGGTCCGGCGGTGGTCTGGGTTGTCTCTAGCCTCGACCAGCATTGCTTGATGCTCCAGTAAAGCGCCGTGGAGCGCCCTTCATGCAAGGATTCCACACCACCCACGGCAGGCCTGCAGCAGGCTTGTCCACCCGAAGACTAGGGGCGACAGCCATTGTTGCAGGCGTTACAGGCATCATGTTCTCTCGGTACGACTCGCTGGATTTTCAGTGGTTCGCTGGTTGCAGGCTCCACACACAAGCAGTCAGTCGGCTGCTACTGATGCCATGCCATGCCAGTCACTTTGCTAGGGGAAATGCTACTACCGAAACGAACGACTCGCTCACTCGAGTTGTTGTGCCGCTGTAACAGCCTGCTTCCGGGTGGAAAAGACCTAGAGCAGACGGTACTGGAGCTACATGAGCTAGATACTAGATCTATTACCAGCCTAGAATGACCATGCAGAGCCACAGAGGGGAGGGAAACGGTCCGTAGACACGGCTGCAGCAGTGCAGCGCAAGCGTGGGCTCCCCTGTGCGCTGATGCCATTCGCTCTTGTGTGGTAGACTACTACTTACTACTACTTACTCCCAGTATTCGACCTCCACTACTCCTACACCACACTGCACTACTACCGACGACGGACGCACACCGCGGGCCACTACACTACACATTTCTCATCAGAAGTACCCGGTACCTCCTCACTCGGCGGCGGAAATCGCATGTCAAGAAAGTCAAGCAACTCTTCTTCCGTTTCCTCCTAACACCGACAGCGAGGGTCGAGACTTCACTTGCGCCGACTACTCCTTCCTCCTACACTTCGCATCCCACCTCACCCGACCCAGGCAAAATCTGCGCATCATCGTCCTTTGCACAATTTTTGCGGCTTCAGGACGCAACGAGGGGCGGTCATCATCAAATTGCGACACTGGACTCTCCCTCGGGTATCGTCGCCTACACCCTGCATTTGATTCGCGCACTCGACCAACGATCAAGCTGCCCTCCTGTCATCCCGCCTGCGAGTACGGCGAGCTGTTACTGTCGCGGAATCGGAAGTTTCCAAGTCATCTCTGAATCTGGAGCGAGACAAAGACAAGAGAGGGGACACAACCAGCGCAGCGTTACGATCACCAAGCAAAATTGAGCATCGCTCTTCTTCCGCCTGATCTCCAGACAAACTCATAATACCACTCCACCCTGGCGGTATCCGGCTGCCCTTCTAGGATTTCATAGAGGAGGATCTCTGCCGTCGGAGCAGTTGTCGCTCCCAGAATGTCTGGCGCGGCACAATATGAGGAGCGTGGGGGACTATTACAGCGTGCCCACCCACCACCCTCTTCCGACACATTGATGGCCAGTGCCAGTAGCAATGTCAATGGAGAGGCTCAATCTAACACTACAACATCTTCAGAAACTTCAATAACAGACCACGACTTCCGCTTTCCTCGCAGACCCGCAGGCTCATTTTCCGACGAGGTCTTTACCTCGACCACCTCCCCCTCCACCGCGAATACCTCTGTCACTTCACAATCAGGAGCGGCCTTCTACAACCACAACAACACAGACTCGAGCGCAAGTGACTTAGACAAGCTGGATTTCTCAGCCGGAAGCAGCGCGCGCAAGGAATTGCTGCGAGAGAGTTTCTTTCCTACATGGAAAGATGATGCTGCCGACACTTCGCTCGACAGTCCCGACGAGATGCAAAGGAAGGATCCATTGGCTACACAGATATGGCGATTGTATAGTAAGACGAAGAAGCAATTGCCCAACTCGGAGCGCATGGAAAATTTGACATGGCGGATGATGGCTATGAATCTGCGCAAACAGCGTGCCGAAGAGGCTGCGAGGTATGCTACGAAAGTATCTACCATTGTAGATGTACATCATCTAACGTTCTATCTTAGGCTGTCTAAACAACAGACTCAAACTGCACCCAGTGGAATCGCACAGCTGAGGAAATCTTCGGACCAAACTATTACTCCGTCTTTGGATCACCAACAGGACCCAATGAACCTCGATGATTACATCTTCTCAGACAACATCTCTACACCTGCCGGACTCGGAATGTCGCCTTCGCCAGAATTGACAAAGAAGGAAACCGAGAAATCCAATGCTGAGAAGTCTAATGCTGTTGCGTCTGCTATTCCGATCAAAATGCGGAAAGAGTCAGCCCAATTCGCAGTGCCTCAGTCCGTCCCAGTTCCACATCACAATCCTCGTCACAATGAAGAATTCAACTATGTCCAGAGACATGTCCGCAAGACCAGTATTGACGAGAGACGCGTGAGTTGTTACTTCTTTGGGCCAGCAAAACTTGCTTTTTGGCAAGCGTCATTTGATGGTGGATGCTGATGATAACCTAGCCTCGGAAACGTCCCGCTGATTTCTCCCCTCACGTCCCAGCTGTCAACAGCATCATGATACCCAACGAGCCGAACCATGAGGATGAGCTGAATGAATATTCTCTCGATCAACCACATCCGCCTGATATGCAGAATTCAAACCACAATGGTCTGCCTTTTCATCTTGATACATTTAATATGGAGCACGATCCGATAATAACATCCGCCGGGCCCTTCCAAACCAACTTCCCATTCTCGCCATCACAGTCACCCCTCGTCCAGCACGGTCCCTTCTCCGCCATGTATAATAATGGGCCCATGCCCTCTTCATCTCTCAATTCAAACGACTACTATTCTCCCCCCGGAAGTGCTTATCCATCCGCTGTTTCGACCCCGCAACCCATTCCAGAAAACGAGCAAATGTACTTTCCCCAGCATGGGATGGACATGCGCCATCAACGACCTCATACTTTCAGCCATGGACCTTCCAGTCTCTCCAACTCTATGGCTCCGCAGTATATGTACAATGCTAACGGTGGCTCAATGTTTACGCAAGTCACGTCGGCAGGCCCCTCAAACTCGTTTACTTCACCGGCATCTTTTGGAATGGCGCAGCATATAGACCCTTCACAAGTGTTCCAACCAGATCATCCGGCACGCTCACCTGGTGTTCATATGGGACACGAAAACATGTTCAGTTTTGGTGGTGATTCAGACAACGAAGATGACGAAGGGGCGGCATTTGCTGATAGGACGCTCATGATGCAACACGAATTCGCTCAGTCCCCAATGGATGACCCGAACATGGAGATGGGACCTGGAGGATTGCAGTGGGATGCCACTTTACCAGGACAGTTCAACACTCAAGCTGCAAGATATCCAGGTGGTCCACCGAGGAAACAGGTTACCATTGGAGGAACTGCCGATATTTCCTCGCCTCTTGAATGGGACGGGTCAGGGGGCTCGCTTGGGAGAACACATGCATCTGCGCAATCAGTCTCTGACAATCGATCAAGGAATGACAGACGGCAGAAGATTCCAAGGACGGCTTCGACTCCGAATACAGCTATGCTGGGACAACGTAATGGGATGTTCGATCAGCATATGGCACAGTCAAACCCCAACTCGCCGCCTGAGGGAAACATGTCTGGCTTCTCTTCAGTAGGACCAAGTCGACCGTCATCTCCAGGAGGCTCGAAGCATGGTTCATCGACCAATCTTGCTGGAGCTGCAGCTCAGGGTGATAATGGCGTTCCAACGACCTGCACGAATTGCTTTACACAAACCACACCACTCTGGAGGAGGAATCCCGAAGGTCACCCACTCTGCAACGCTTGTGGACTGTTCTTGAAGTTGCATGGTGTTGTTCGACCACTTTCGCTGAAAACAGATGTCATCAAGAAACGTAACCGGGGATCTGGAGCGTCGCTTCCGGTTGGCGGATCAGGTGGTGCAGCAACGCGTGCTTCGAAGAAGATGGGCGTTCAATCAACAAGCGGTCCAAATACCCGGAAGAATTCCATCGTTGCGGCCACCAATACCGCCCCAGCAACCCAAGCGACTACACCAACCAGCGTACGAGCCAGGAGTGTCAACGAGAGTCAGAGTCCGCCATCAATTTCTGGTTCTGCAGGTGGGGGAAGCACAGCCAGCACACCGACTTCCTATCATGGATCTGCGGGGTCGTCTGTTGGTACGACCGGGGTAAGCGGCGGAAAGGGAGTTGTTCCAATCGCTGCAGCTCCTCCCAAACCCACTCCTGGTCCCGGAGCTGCAGCATCCAGCATGCCGCGATCAAATATAGCCATGGCTCCCAAACGCCAGCGCAGACACAGCAAATCCGTTAGTGCTATCGAAAGCATGGATATTGACTCTCCCGAGAACTCGACGGGCTCGAACGAGGCAGCAAAGTCACTCGGCATGGGAATGATGAATTCAGGCAGCATGACGAACATTGGCCTTGCAAACGGCTTCGGCATGACGACGAGACCTATGGGACCAGGTATGGGAATGCCTGGAATGGGCGGCATGGGCGGACCTCCACCTGGAATGGTAATGGGACAGAATGGAGTTGGAGGGGCGGGTGCTGGACCTCAAGAGTGGGAATGGCTGACGATGAGTCTATGATCCTCTTCTCTTGACAACGAAATGTTTCAACTGCGGCGAAAAGTCGCTCTTACTTTCATCTGCACATTACTTATACACGGGGCGGGCAGCTTACTTTGGCTTCACCATATACGGGGTTACAACGGTGCTTTTTGGCTTCGTTTGGACCTCACTTACGACTCGGCTGGACTTGGATTTCATATCGCTTCGGCTCGGCTACATACAAAGGGGAGGCGAGGACATCTGTTTCTGCAACGCACGAATGTACGCACGCTTCTTTTTGGACACTCGGTATCTGGCTTTATTGGTGGGATTGGATGTTTGTGCTATTTTTGATACCATTGTTTACTTTTTACCGCTGGATGCCTGGGGGTTTTGATCTTCATTCTGTCTGTGCGGATGCACCATTATGATTGTGTCACAGCTTGGAATTGTGCTTGTTGATAGAACGCCTATTGGTTGCTTTAACCTGCGAGGATTGGGATTGGATTCGGAATTGCGGGTTGTTTTGATTTGAGAGACGATTTGATTGATGGATGTGTTATGTGTGATGACCCTACTGGCTTTTAAAGGCTGGGTCATAGGAAACCTTTGGATGTTAGTTGGAGTGGAGTGAGGGGAAGAGATAGGATTATGAGATCTGCTTTGGAGAGAATCATAGAGTGGGGATATACAGTAATGTACGGTGTTGGGTTGGCAGGGGGTAGGAGTGAGGGATGCAGTGGAGTGGAGGGGTGGTTCGTTTGCTTATGTGCTTGCTTGCCTATGATACCTGATAGATTTGAACCGAGCGGTCAGACAGACAGATACACGGATTAGTAATGGATGTTGTACCAAAGCCACATCAACTCGCATTGCCTCATAAATCCCCTGATCCGGGGTACAGCCTGGATGTGACGTGATTATTCTTGGGACCCAATGGAGAAGATCATGGGCGTCTGCGGGCCTGGTTTGACGCTGGAGAAGCGGGATACGGATTTGATGGTGAAGAGACGAGGGACTCGGGGCAAAGAGGAACGAGGGAAGAGGAACGAGGAGAGAGCTCAGCTTTACGAGCGATACGTTATGGGAAGCATAGGAAATTTGAATTGAATTGGATCATACTCGTAGTGGCTACCAGATTGCGATGGACCGTGGTGTATGTACATATCTACGTCGTGGTCGTTACCCACGACCCTTTTAAGCGAATTCGCTAATGTGAAGTAAATAGACATCAAGAAAGGCGAATCGGGGACCACTAACGTTTGTTCAATGGATCATACGGGTATGAGGGGAGTTGCCAGCGATTGGAGATATTACTGCAGTTTGAGGACTGATTGTCCAAGGTGTTGAGGGTACATTGGTGGCGTGTTCAGTCTGGGTGGGTGAGAATGAGCAAGGATTGCGTTGTGTTCGGGTACAATACCTGCTTAGCTTCCAGTCTCACTTGACACACCAGAACTCCAACAGCATTGAGAGATATCAGTCTCTAGCTCTACGGCGAAAGGGTAGTTTTAGCTCGCTTGTCGGCATACAATCTTCTCCCTAAATAAAACAAATACAAACCAAAATTATAGACAAAAGAAAACTAACACGCCCCAAATCCCACGGTTCCACCAACATATAGAAAACAACTCTTGAGTTTTGTTCAAGAACAGAAGTACAGAGCGGGCTAGGGAATGGGGGAACGAGAAGCAAAACTCACACAGTAGTCGCGGTGAGGCGGAAATCAATCCGACCGAGAAGCGAGTAGTCTGTTAGAAACCATAAGCTTAAGCTTTGTTATGGTTTTAGAGAGGCATCACCGTGACGTAGATATATGGGTGCTTGGTTTGAAAACAGCTTATTTGGGTAGACAATGCGGGTAGTGATTTGGATGGGAGTCAATGGATCGGGTGAAGGGTGTAGGGTAGGGGGTGAGTGGGATGAAGTGGGGGAAAGGTAAGTGCATGGATGGAGGCGAGTGACTTTCTGGATGGTAGATTATCATTCATTTTCTCTATAACTGAAAGGAACCCGGAAAGCCTTTCGAGACCAATTTGGATTGCTATCTACTTTGATGTTGATGGTGGAGGATCAGTCACCGATGCATCATGATGACGTTATGTCATTTCGATGCCAATGAAGCAAGACTTTATGATACTATGATACATTATGGCACGGAACTTGACCTGAGACCTGTGAACATGCTAGTGTAGTCTTGATCTAGCTCACTGTGGTACATATGTCTGAATAGACATTTGAATATGTAGGTTTCCATAAACCAAGATATCCATCGCCTGAGACAAGACTCCCTAGCCAGCGAATCAATAAAGTCTAGACTTCAGAATGGTGTATACTTCACAACTATCAGAGCATGATTACGTCGAGCTTAGATGGTAGAATAGAGAACATCATTTCAGAAGCTGTACTTAAGATCTACCTAGGGAAAGCGGAGGTTTCAGAGGCTGGGAAAAGGCGCGCCACGTGATGAAGTTGCAAGGAGCGGTGAAGATCTCCCATTTTATCTACCAGAACGCCTACACCAAAATGAATGTATCGAGCCCTCAAATCATACCCAAAATTGAAAACCTATGCCGCTCAAAGCCTGGCCCAGCTTGTACAGTCGTAGATGAAATCCATTACTTCTCTGTCAGATTAGACAGAAGTGCCACAAGAACAGCCGAATAGCTATGTCATCGGGTCAGTGTGATCTCGAATCCTGTGTGATACTTGTAAACTTACGTGGCCATTCCCATGAAGAGGTTTTCTGGTGTGAGATCAATTGCAACCGAGACAGTCACCATGCAAAACGATACGAAGACACCTACAACACAAGCTTTGCCTCCTCGGGTCATCCCATCTGCTAGGAACAATACGAAGACTGGCACAAGAAGAACTCCAACGACCATGATAGCAATTCCGGCATTTGTCAGTATTGCTAAGCGAGTTTCGGAGAAGTAATGGACGAGTGGATCTTTGTTCTTGCTGCGACCTTCATCGCCCTTGAGCCATGCCTGAAAGACAATATATCAGCTCCATATATTGAATGGGGTTACGATAGCCGTCGCACATACATGAAGCCATGTTCCCGGGCGTCTAGCGACGAAGTCTTCCACCACGTCTTGCGCCCTTCTGCCACGTTGTGCCCGAGTCTCGGATCGTCCTCTCACAGCGATGAAGTCATCGATCCTGTAGAGGTATTGCTCTTCGCCTCTCCTTATGGCTCGGTTCTTCGTAACGTAATTGTGTATGCTGCGATGGTGGCGAGGGTTAACTTCACCCAGCCCTTTGACTTGATTGTATTTCAGAAGGAGGTCATCTTTAATAGTTAGCGTTTTTCTTCTTCTGAGCATTCACGCTAAATATCATCTTACAGTATTTGTTGATCTTCTCTTCCAGCTCTTCAAGCAATGCTTGCTGCTCTGGGTTGCAATTGTCGTGGTGTACAATACTCTTGAGTCTGTATCTGAGATCTGGGTCCTCCATGTCCTTCTCATCGAGTTCGTGTAATCTTGTTCTAACTTGTTCGATTGCGATCTGTTTGTTGATGAGTATTCGCGCAACGATGTCTCCATATCTGCGATGGATACAAAAGCCGTCGTTACTGTCTTGTAAGGAAGCTAGTCTGGGTATTCCTGGAACCCGATCCTCGACTGTTAGGTAAGATTAGTGTCGGTAGCTTCGCAGCGATTAATGCAGCCTACAGAGCTTACGTTTAGTTATCTTTACTTTGTCATATTCGGCTTGCCAGCGCGCTGACGGTGGTCCCTCGGTCGGAGGAAACAGCAGGTTGTGTGTGACAAATCTGCCGAGAAGCTGACAAAACAAGTCCCAGGCTGTCGGTTGTACAACGTGATCTTCGCAAGGTATTAGATATAGGTAAGGACTAGAGATCAAGTGCTATGATACCTCGGGGCTCTGCAAGCTCATCATTCGAAGTAGGTGTATGCGGTTCTTCTGATTGTGTTGCGCTTGCGTTGTCTTCTGGGTTCAAAGTGGCTGGCCCTTGGCGTTGGCGATTGCGAAAGCCTGAAGTCCGCTGCATTTCTAAGTCTGCTTCAGCAATGGGAAGCTTAGGGGTATAAGCATCTGGTGGTGGTGTCAAATGTGGTTGATTGGCCACGGGAGCAGTCGCCGCTCTGACAAGACGGATGGTTGCCATCTCTTCTCGCTGGAGATCCTCCTTGTTGCACTTGCAATCGGAAACATCTTGAGCGTAGCTATTATATATACAGGTCTAGATACAAGAGATCAAAGGTCTTGAAGCCCAAAATTTTCGAATTTGTTTGCCCAACGTTGCACCGATTGATGTGGTAGGGTGAGAAGTTGACGCGACCAGATTTGCAGCACACCCACCTGAGATCGACCTTTGCTACCGAGCGAATAGAAAGGATGAACTTTCGATTGTCTTCTATATAATCACCGACTTTATGCAAGGCTGAAGGCTGCGTTTCGTTGTCTACCAGAAGAATACGGTTCTGTTTACAGCTGCTCGAAAACAAGTTGTCAACCGCTTGTCGCTAGATTTGGGTGGGGCTGGAAGCCAGAGACGACGGAAAGACCTGAGCCAGACCGCTGGGGAAGTGCTCTATATATGCAGTGGGCGAGACTTCAGTGGTACATGCACCTGACTTGGCAATGCTGGTTTGAGATTCCGGTGAAGCGGTCCACTGGTCATGTCTCGGTTATCTCATAGCGGCAACCTCCAGAAGACTATTCCGTTGTGGCTTATATCGATTGTCTGCATTTTCAAATTCCCGATCAAATGCTATTGTTATAAATACCAAGCAATTGAACATATGTATTTCGTCTATTTTACCCAGATTACCAATTTTGTCTTCTACCCTATGATTATTGTGCCACTCAAAAGAGCTCCCAGAGCCGAAATTTTAATAGACATTGTCTCAGAAGAACAAAGTCAAATTGAGGCTCCATTCCATCTTTTACTTTGCCACAAAGTATGACTACTTCTGGCGGGTTCATTGGCTTGCAGTTGATTCAGCCGGGAGCGGATCGTCCTCCTCCTGTCATCAAACAATAAGCAAGAGCACGAACGGCTAATATCATATGTAGCTTACGTCTGGGGGTTCTTCTGGGCCTGGCTTAATGTCCCCCGTAAAGGAAGAGATCTGACCATTCCTGGCTAACCATTCAGTGTTGAGGATCAAGCCATCGTTTGCCTTGGTAGATCGATTCCGTCGGCGATTCCCGCTCCCCCAAGCCACTTGGAATGATTTCTCAATCATCAGGCTGGATCGAAGAACAGTAAAATCGATGTCAATCGTTATCCCGAACCTGGGATTTATTAGCGAAAGTCTGGGGATGCGATTGACTTCCCGAACCTGGAACAGGTTCAAGCAAGGTTTAGCCAGCGAACCAAGATCTTCCAAGTACCTGTATATGCACGGCCCTTTTTCTAATCTTCCAACTCACTTGTCTCTCGGACCATATACGAGAACTTCCAGATGTCTAGTATTGTCAGATTGAAGTCGTATCGTCTTTGTGGTGACTGACGTGGAGGGAAGCAGGGCGTGGGAGAAAGTCGGTATGGTGAGTGATGTGAGAAGCGGCTCTTTTCGCCATTCCAATACTGTGCCTCAAGAAGACCGCCTCGGTAGGTATGCCGATAAACGGGGTAACCGGGTTGTAACCCAAGAGCCCCGCAAAACCGATCTCCATTGGTCTGTACGTCGATTTAAGGTTCTAGGTGAGAAGGGGGCGGTAGCTAGTCAGGGGTTATATGCAATCGCCCGCCCACATGTCTCTCAGTCCTTTTACTCAACCTTGTACATCGGCACTTAGAGCACAAGAGCACAAAAGGATGGCATGATTCTCTAAAGGCGAGAAGATCCTAGTTTCCGGACTGTGGAATCGGACTGTAGGATGACGCTTGTGCGAAGAATTGGTTGGGACTTCGTGCTGTGCTGTGAAAAGATGTTCTTCAGGACTCCGATGTCAGGAAGCTTGTGGCCTAGGCTGCCTCCTGCCCACTTGCTCCTTGGTATCAACAAAAATAGACTGAATAGTGGGGTTCGCATGTCCGGCTCGCCCTGCTTGCGGGCGAGAAGTCTTCTGTCTGGATGCCCGTGCGCACGCGAAGGCGGCTTGGGAATTCTTCAAATGCCAGGAAGTATCCCAACGTTCGTGCAGGGCGACTTTGTGAGAGTGTTGACTTGTAAAAAGAGATCAACTGCCCCGTGGCTGGGAAGAGACGTTTCTTCGTCCACCTCCCTCGGGCTTCCTCTTGACTGACGAGAGCAGTGTGCCTTGATTGTTCCCAGATGAGAGAGACTCTCTACTGCCGGCCTCGCAGCTCTCGAACCTCGAAGGGCAACATCCCGCCTCGTTTGCCATCGAACGATTGTCAGGCGATTGGTCTAGGGGACAGGTCGCAGAATGAGTCACTGCCCAACGCTTCTTTGAGAAGAGATAAGTCAACGGTCCCATAGTTCAGCATTGTCCTAAATCGCTCTGAAATTGGAACATATGCCAGTTCCCACAAGACTTCTGATGTCGTCAAATTGAAAGAAGGGAATCGGAGCAGTTCTAATCTGAGGTTGCAAGGAAAATGGAACTGACGATACAAAAGAGGTCTGTCGTTCAGGACTCTGATTGCAAATGCCACAGAGCCCCTCCCCTATTCTTCGGATACTGCATAAACTTATGCAGATCCTTGGCGAGAAATATGCAAAGCGATGGTATGGCAAGAAAAGAGAAACAAAAGCAACCATAGAATGCTCTTCTTCTGATCATGTAATCTTCTGATCTGATCAGGCTTCAGGAAAGCTTGCTCCAGGCCCAGCATCTTTGCCAGGTGTTCTCGCAGACGAATGATGATAGAGGTAAGCCAAAGTACTCCATCATGTGCTGCTGCACAACAACAGCTCATGGGTAAGAAAACACGTTCTGACGAGTATAGGAACAAATAGAGGACAACGCAGCAGATCGAAGACAGTTATTGAAGTTGGGTAGGGCCGTGAGTATATATGCCTCGGTCAAACAGCATCTTGCCGACGACGCGAGGATTTGCCGGAGGCAATCTGTCAACACGCGAAGTTCCAGAAGATGAGGAAGTGCCGCAAGTAACAACCGCATTAATAAGAGCGGCTTTCAGGCTTATTATGGGTTCTCCCGTTCTTGCATATGTTCTGCATGCGCTGGTGGAACCTAGTCCTCCGGCCTGTGAAGTGACGACGCGTCTGCAAAGCTTTTTGAAGCGAAAATCGACAGCCTATCGCAACACTCCACTACCACTCAGTCCAAGATCAATCCCGTGTGTCAGACGGCACACAAGCCTCAGAACTTCAGAAGGTGGGTTGAACGACTAAATTAAGGTAAGAGCATCTGTCACAATCCGTTTGTGTTTGTCCGGGACCCCGGAAGGAATGAATACCCAAGAAGTCCTGGTCCAGAATCAAGTGGTCGCGGACTTCGAAAATAACTTACCACCACGAGTTGTCGGCCAAAGTAAGCTTCGATCTGTCCGAAAGCTTCCATAGCCACAGGAATACTACATTTTGGCACTCTAAGTATCATACATTCGAGTGTGTCTGTGGACACCGCGGGATGTGCCTCGAGATGGCTTCGCACTCCAACTACATTCGGGAAGAGGTGCAGGTATTGTCCTATTACTTCTGAGCAATTAATGCGGGCCTCCGTGCGAGTAGCCAAACATGGCTGCATCCTCGAAATTTCCTTGCAGTGTTTTATTGACCAATGGCGTTTGCTGGCTTGAATGGTTAGAGTCTCAAAGGTTCACGGCCCTCCTTGACCACCAGGCCAATTGTGCCAGCTTCTGCGGGTCCTCATATCCATAGAAATAACCCCTTGAGATGACTCCTCTATCATGGTCGACAATTTCCTTTGGAATCGATTCCAGCAGGCTATGCGCAATAGAGCTTGCCTACTGTCATACTACCCTGCTCAAAAACCAGCGTCATCAGAGCCGGTTCCATCACCACCCATTGCCACACTGGATACAAAGGAACATCAGAAATGCACCAGAACCGAAGTTTACAGATGATTGAACTCTGGAGTAGCGCATGAGAAACGGGTCAAAGGTGGCAGGTGCCAGTATCTTCCGCCGAAGAGGTGTAATACATGCTGCCGGTTACAAATTTGAAGGTTGACAAGAGCTGTTGTGAAAAGAGCATTTGTTCAGAAACATCACTGATAGCTCAATTGGAATGCGACGCGACGGATGGAAGAGAAGTGCTTCACATGGTAAGATTTCCAGGCATGTTGTTTACGAGAACGACTGACCATTTGTACCAAGGGCCAGAATGACACGTCGATCCTACCGCAGAAACGAAAGCCAGAGGCCAAATACAGTCACAGAATTCCAACAAAATGCGTCCTTGACAGAATACTTGACTCTGATCTACCCTCGATGGAATACCTCCGTCTCTTGGTTATCGACTTCCGAGTGAGCGATGTCCAGAAAACCCCCTGCAGAAATTCTGCCATCGACGGCAACCTTACCTGGACAAAGATGCTTTGAGTACTGATTTTGATACCTACGGTGGAAGTTGTTGAAGATTGATGGAAACATACATATACAATGGATTATTCATTTTGGGATGATGTACTTGCATTGGATTGTCTGGGGCCCACATAGCTTTCGATGTGAGTTCATCGGGAGTTGTATGGGAGCAACCACAATGACGCAGGCACGATCTTCCTTGTACATAAACCCCTCCGTTCAGTACTTACTCTTCCAGAACAGTAGAGATTTGAATTGTCGTTAATGTCTCTGGCAGAGCATCAGGAATGTTCTCCCAAATCGCAGTACTGATGGTCTTGATGGTGGAGTTGCTCGGTAAAAGTACACTTTCTCACTCTTTCTTTATCGACTGAACGCCAACCTCAGCCTCGACTAATCTTGGGATCTTCTCTGGAGTACTGCTGAGGTTTGAATGTTATTAATTATAAAGAAAAGTCTTGGTCAATTGATCTGCTCCTTCTGCTGAACGTTGTTGTCACTCATCGATTCTGACTTGCTGAGCCATAGACTGAAAGAACTTCATGGCTTCGATATTGTCACTGGACTTGACTCCGCAATATATTATGTTTCTATTCAAAAGCTATTACAGATCATCTGTGGCGAGTGTAATGAACACCTACCTTTCTGCGATCTAAAGTCCCGAAAGCTCGTTTCTAACAATACTTTGGCGAAAGTAAATAAAGTCCAGTGTTAGACGTGTTTGTGACGTAAATCGTACTTCACTGCCGGCTCACCGCCGGTCTTCGACCAGTCTAGTAGAGACCATGATATATGACCCAGGTGATACTTATAAGTTGGTTCTTTCCCGGAATTAACGTAGATCGTCCCCAGCATAGGACAAGGCAAATGAGGCACGCGAGAAGGACACGTGACCGATATTCCACAGTCAAGTCTAAAGTCTGGAAATTCCTAATAGTGGTTGTCGAGACAAGGTATAAACATGAACTATCTCAGGTCCATATATCTAGGCTGGTTTCGTGCAATGTTCCGAAATGAAGATCAGATGTCATGAAAATACGAAAGAGGCTAGTCGGCGCTATCCTCACGATGGCTTAAGCGGCCCGGGCTCGGCTCCTTCCTGGCGGTAAGGCCTCAACATCATCTCTTCGATGTCTACCAACCGGGCCACTGAATCAATTTCCAGAATATTTTCAGGTCCCTGTGAACTCTATTCCAGTCTCTCACCAGAAAGCTAAAGACCGCGTGCCTCGGACAAGACTTTTCAAAACTGGAAAGGAATTCGTTGAATAGCGGTCAGAGTAGACCAGTAGAAACCAGAAGAACCCATTTACCAAGTGCCCATTGACTTAAGAAAGCAGTCTCCAAACCGCCCGGCTCCCCTATGATCGAATCCCCCTATTTATTCCACGTCCATACCAGCAAAGCCGCGCATTCCAAGCTCGCCCTCCTCAGTACGCCTTGCCAGCTTCTGCCGAAATATTGCCAAGAAAGACTACAAGAACAGCACAGTATCTGCAGAGCTATCAGCATAATGCCCCGCCAATATAATATATAACACCTACGTCGATGTACCAACGAAGACACCGTATACATTTCCCTTTGTCACGACCAATAAGAGCCACGCGAAGGCTGCTATGAATATGGCGGCCGTGAGGCACATCATGGCGCGCGTCATGGTTACTAGGAACAGCAGGAAGACGGGAGCCAGCAATGTCACAACAGTGGTACCTATAAGGAGACGACCAGCATAAGTCTCGAGCCGCTTTTGGGAGTAGTATACCACGTTTGAATCCTTGGTCATGTCTCGTTCGGTATCCGTCGTAAGATGTTTCTTGGCGAAAGTGTCAGGTGCTTAAACTGGAACAATCGCATTATATGGTTTACGCTACGCACCTTTAACATAGAGATTGGCCAGGTATGAACCTTCTCTTCGATGAATTCTTCGAAGTAATTGGGCCTGGACACCTTCGTGGTGACCATGTCGTTGGCGAAGTATATGTAGTCGTCGTAACCTTTCGCAAGCGGTTTGTTGGTCCAAATCCAGTTGAACACCGAGCGGTGATTACGGGTTGATGGGCGAGGAAGGGCTTGCACCTGGGCGTGCTTCAGCAAGATCTCATCTGTCAGCAGTTCAGTCTTCCATTCTCGTGTCATGGTTTACGACTGTGGTTTCCTCACCAAACTCCAACAACTTGACACGATGTTCCTCTTCAAGATCTCTCCGTTTTGTATCCCAGTGCGGCTTGTGTTTGGTGTGCTGCAAGCGATACCTCATGTCTGGGTTGGCATCATCGTCTTTATCAAGTTGCTCAAGCGCCTTCTCCAGTTCCGTTATCTCTGCTTGATACCTCAGCAGGTGTCGAACGTGGCCATCCCTGAAGCCGCGCCATACTTCGTAGTTTTCGTTGCTGGAAATGTACTTCGAAAGCCTAGGGAACCCTGGCGGAGCCTTCTCGTCTGGAGGAAGAGTATCGATTAGTTCTATTCCGGGAGGAGGCTTGTGGCGGTGGATCTTCTTACATTCATGCTTTTTGAACTGGTTGTAACCTCGCGATTTGTCAAATACTTCCTTTGCGTTGACAACTTCCTCCGCTGAGGCAGTCGAGCCGAAGTTGGTGGAAAGACGGCGCAGGGTTGTCTTGAAGAAGGAGTCTGGCAAGTGAGTAGGGCCTCTGTCAGCAGGCATCACATCGAATCATCTTAAGAGTGCATGCCTTTCTCTTTCTCGACATCATTGTGTTGAGTCTCTGTTGACACTTCGGTAGAGCTAGGAGTCAGTGTCCCACTGGTTGTAGGACTGCTTCCATCATCGCTGCTCGAAGAAGCCTGTTGCCCAGCGGTTGCGCGATACCTCACTCCTTCCGCCCCCATGTCTATTGGTAAGCCTCTCTCTAGACTAACATCGTCAGTACAGTTGAGTTTGATTCGAAGACCGTTAATCAGCTTCCGGGGTAGCGAGGCGAGACTCGCCATCGACCCTGCGACGAGGACGGAGAGAACGGCCATCGTCAAGCTTCTGAGGTATGAAGAGTCTTGCGAGAGAAATCATTGCGATGGACCATGAATATCAACAGAAAAATCTTGGTGCCCAACAGTGATGAGCCCTTCTGTTCGCCTTACGTGGTGCTACATAGAATGGCAGGCAGTGTTGGGTCGAGGCCACACACCACCTTGAAAGACGCGAGCAAATGGGAGATCAACAAGCTCCTACCTCATGCTGTTTTAATAATCTATAATGCGGCTCTGCCTTGGTTGATTCACCGACTTTTGGGACGTTTGGATTTATCGGTGGGCTTCAGTCTACCAGGAGAAACACTCGGAATAGTCAATCTGGAGCAATTTTTAGAATGGAAGTCGGGAAAACGAAAAAATTGAGAGGGGAGACAGGCTTTTATAGCGGAAGAGACCCTGAACTGCTTTTCGCAAGCCGCCTGAACCGTTCATTGGGTCGGTTTATTGGTGCGTTACGGACCTCAACGTGCACCGCAGACAAGGCTGCACGGGGAGTAGTTTGAAAGACACGAGTTGCTGAATGAATAGCAATGATCATTATATTTCAATCTAATTTATTGAATGTTCAAAAACCATTACTCTCATGCTCCAGCTGAGAGGTTCCAAACTTTCTTTTCCCATATTGTAACTGAAGTAGCCTCCCAAAGCTAAGACGAGGCCACAGTAATTCCAAACCCGAAAACACAAAGCCGAACTCCCCTCCTTCCCAGGACATCATTTGAATAGTAAGGTAGAACCGAATGCACTTCCAGTTGTGCCTCTGGCCAATGATGACAACATTGTCACTGTGGATCATTCGTGGGAGGGTACTGGGCGCCATATCAGACAGGACCTCAACCATGAGACTTTTGTCTGCTCACCGTTCCTTCTGTCGTTCCCCCTGTTTCCCCCGGGCAATGAAGTAGCTGTTCTATTGGCATTGTCCACGTGTCCATTCTGCTCCCCTTTTCCTGATGAACCGCTTTGGATGTAGGAGATCCTCGAGCGACGTTTTCCGCTTTATACAGACACGGCGTACAAAACGCACGAGTATCTTGGCTCATGGTTCTGTGGTATCTGTTATCCTAAGGAAAAAAAAAGGGATCGTTGCCGATCGAAGTGCTTGTGGCTCTGTTCTTTGCGCTTGTATAGAAAGCTCAGCTCTAATGTCAATATTGCTCAATGCTTTGCGCCGAACCTGCAACCCCGCACCTCGAAATGTAGAAAATGTGCTGGCGCGTTCTGCTTCTGTTATCAAGAACAGTGTTCCCCCCAAACGCTGTTTTATTCCGCGCTCAGTTGATTGTGTCGTGTCTGCCGTCGAGCCAGCGCGTCCCAGCCTCTCCGATTTTTGCACTGCTTGTGTTGTGATGAGGAACCTCTTTTCCCCTGTCCTTGCCCAACCTGTCTTGTGTCAAAGTTCGAAGGGCTCGAGAATGTTTGGGTAGAAGACCTGGGGTGCAAAGCCTTTCTCGGACATACGGAGTGGAGGGCGTATGGACGAGGCTCGATGCCGTGTCTGGCGGTGTTCAAGTACTCGAGTTAGGAGATCCAGACCCAGCTCACCCTTCTAGGAGCTTGTTCTGCATTCGTCCTTCGTATGGCTAAGCAGGTGCTCCACTGGACAATGTGAGACTGTCTGCAAGCTGCCAATCTCTCGTTTGGCAGGATTTGAATGCTGAGTGATCGAACTTGGTGGTCTTTCTCTTCTCCTTCTGGGCTCGTGTGCGGGTATCAACCAATAGGGCGACATTGTAGCCCAGAAGCGCGTTCAATTTGGCACATGCGTGCTCGCCCGGTTTGTTAGAGTAGATGTCGGGAACCATGCGGCTGGCATGGCGCTGGAGATAGTGTGATGGCGCTTTGGCCCTTCAATAATCCCTGGCCGACTGACAAGATCATCATCATTCTCCCTCTCCCCACAAGAAAACATAGTTCCGTACTTCCTTACCGAACTTTGCTGCAAGAAGCACATCGGGAAGCCTCTGAAGACCTTCGAAAACTCATGACGGGATGAACAATTTCACCTCGAATTCCGACTTTCTCCGCACTTGTACTTACAAGCGTCGTGTGCTGGTTGCAGCCCCTCCAGAGAAATTCCAGCCACAGATGGAATTTTCATACTGCTTCCCTTCCTCTTACAACACTGTGATCCGCGATTTTTCAGATTTCTTTCGTTCTAGGAGATGCCAGGGCAATAAATAACTTGGGTACAGGATACTCGTTGCTATTTTTGCCAGGCAGTGTCTCGACTAGAGGCAGCTTGAGCAGACTCCGAAACAGATCAAATGATGCGAGAGACAGTATAACAGAGAACAGAGCGCAAATAAGAAATGACGTGAACAAACACGACGGAGACGGATGTTGTCCTTATGCGAACCATGGCTGGTCCAGCAAGGCAGCCAGTGGCTTGACCCATGGAGGGGGGAGGATGGAGCCCGGATTAGCGAGATATCAGCATGTCCGAATAACCATTACGAGATAGCAGTGCAGAAGGAAACGATAAGGAATCGAACAATTTCAGCTTCATACGGCGCGTGCGCTGCGGAGACACGTTGGCACGTTGCTTTTCCTTGCATGCATGTGCTCGCTCGAAAGGAGACAAGTATACCACACCATTATGTGTAGCCACTAAAAGGCCAGCGTCCCGCCTGTATCAGGCAGGTGGTTCTCAACCAATTCATCCGCCGAACTCCTTGTCGAGATATCCAGAACCCAATTATGTGTCTTGTGTCCAGGATTGGAATCTGGGTGATTCGAATTGGCTCGTCGACTGCAGTGAGGCCACCGACCAAGGCTTCGACTTTTGGCGGGCAGTCAGACTTGGGGAGTTGTGTTCACCTGAGGGAGTGCCAAGCTGTTGGTTGGAGACGAACAAACTGCCGGGATATTGGTATCGAGATGAGCGATCAAAGGATGTTGTTCTCTATTGGAAGCATGAAGGAGAGGCAGTCATATTTATACAGGCAAGGATCGCCCGACTGTGGTGCATTCCTCAAGCCTTCCATTAGCAATCGCGAGATTAGGGCGGCGCCTTTATTTAGCCTTTGGCACTGGTCAAATCTGTATGGACGTAGACCAAACGGAAGAACCATGTCTCCTTAGCGTCTTTTTATGGGAGGCTTTTAAGCAGCTACTGCAGAAGCAAGGGAGTTGACTCGATGAAGATGCCCCTGCACCAGCTCCAGCGGGAAAGATCGAGGCCAAGGCGAGATCGAGTGTTCAGCTTTGGACCACTTACGCGTCGGAAGTTCTGCCACTGTCACATTCAGGGAATATCATGTGGAGGGGCCCGGGCTATTGCGGCAAGAACGTGATAGAGTGCCGATGATGACAACTTACTACCCATACAGACATAGTATACTGGAAGCGGGATTTCTCTTAAATAACTAGCTTCTACCGATGTGAAGTAGTTACCCGAAATACCTGCACTCATGAGCAAATAAGTCAGTCATCACTCCAGGGGCCATTTTCGTCGGCATATCCGCCTGTGATACAAACTGAATCAAGGGAGGGCCAGTCGCAGGGAAAGACTACTTGATGCTTCTCTGTCTGTGAGACGCGCAGCCCAAAGTTCGACAAGAGACTACTTGGCCGACTCGATCTACCACTGCATCTTCTCCAAAGCTATCGGGACAACCTGGTTCTATTTCATCAGTGGCCTGTTTTCACAGAGAAGCTCATCTTGATTGTTTCCAATATCGAGATTGGGGAAATCTCTGGGCCCTCCTTCGTGCTTCATGGAGAGAAAGGAGCTGAAAGGGGAGCCTTCACCCAAGGCCTTGCCTTTTGCCAGGACGACTACAATATGCCAATCCCAACTGCCACCATTCAGGTAGAAGCTGAGCAGCTCTTTGGCACTTCATATTGATGGAATGGAACGACAGCCTAGCCAGCGCTTGCTTTATTCGCGATCTCCTTTCCGATGTTTAATCTCTTGGATCCCGGCACAGGTGAGGACTTCCGTGGTAGAAGAGCATTGCTGGTCAGTACCCTTTCATCTTCATCCACCACTTGTGTCCCAGAATTCTAACTGCAAGCCAATTTCAGTCGTCGAGTAACGATCTCTCCCCAGCTATGGCCCAGAGGAGCCGACCAGTTTACGGTCCATAAATCCAATTGCCCGGCGTTAGATTTGGTATGCTTGAAGTACAAGATCTGTCTTTGAAGTACTCCGCGGTTGGAACACCAAGCCTGCTGCGCTATTCCATCTGGCTATGATTGTCGATGAACGGCAAGTACGCGATTGATAAAGGAGGTAGGTAAGAAATCTCTTCAGCGAGTCCGCCAAAGGGAGTCCACCAAACTCAATGGTTCGAGTTGATACACGAAGTGCTTTCCCACTAAGTTTTGGATCTCTAGTGCCACAGTCTTCATAACCTGGGCGCCCAGTGTCAAGTCTCAAAACCGGGGAAACCGACCGACACCAGCTGCCTGACCACCCACCGTCGATTTGCGTTGAAATTAGGTTCAGCGACAATTGCTGCTAAAGAATAGCTGCATTGGGGATACAGTCCTTTATCGTTCAATTAGCAGACGCCCTTTCCATTACATCGACGTCCTACGATCGAGTTCTGGGATCGTTCGGATCTCCCATCCGAAACAAACCTTCCGAATCTTAAGCTATTCTCACATAGCCAATCAACCCGAGTAGCACTCCTACCACATCAAAGATGGACAAATTTTTGGGAACAAAGACATGACCAACATGAATATCTGCCGGGTCAGCCCAAAGATATGAAAGCCACTCCAGGTTGCACAAACAGCGCTGGTTTTAAGACAATGTACACCCCAAGAACGAAACAGGCGCGTGGCACGCAATACACCAAGCGCAACACATCTTGAAATACTGTCCAAGTAGGTCAAGAGCTTTGGATACTTCATTGAAAACTGACTGTGAACGAAGCATCTATTAGGTCCAGCTCTCATCACCATGATGACTTGGACGGAGACGCGTACGCCACAGCTCGCAGATTTTCCCTTTTCCAAGTTTGATAACATGAAGTGGTAGGAGCTCATCTTGTCTAGGAAATCATGGAAGGAATACAAGTTTTTGCTGCATACTACCTAGGAAATGTCCAGCGTGGTATGAGCTCACTTGACCTGTATAGTCGCATGTCATCCCCCGCGATCTTATCCTTCAAGCTATTACGGTACCTATTTGTGTTGGTTATTCTGAGCTGGAGAGTACAATCCTCCTACCTGGAGCTTATTGTCTCAATCCGGTCGTTCTGTCTCTGTCTTGGGCTCATTTATTTTTTATTTGGTCTCACCTCCAAAGCTCCAAAGGGGGGCTTCCTGGAAATGGTCTCACATGGTGGAAGATACACGTCGGCTGAAAGTCGTAAATCACGAAACCAAGCATTTCTTGTCGGTACCGTACACAAAGGATTCATGTTGCATGATTCCATATGTTCAATAGATGGTTGTATCTTGGAGTCTGAACATCCTGAAGATTTCGGCTTAATCTTAAGCCTTTGCAATGAGACTTGAAGAGATTCCCTGTTGTGCGTCGGCGGGAGTCTAGTCTTATCCTCAATCAATCATCAGTGGCGATACTTCTCAGCTCTATCTTACTTAGCTATGTCGAGTGTCATCACGCATCAAACTGCTTGCGCGTGGAAGTTCGGCTATCACCATCTGTTTACTTAATTTTTCCTCGCTTGTGCTACCCGAGGAGTTGGAGGAAGAGAAAAATTTGCAGCCGCTCTGGGGTCAAAGTGAGACCCAAAGTCAATTCTTGCTTTCGTCTCTTTCCAAATATTAGGAGATCTGGACTACAAAGATCTGCAAAGGGGCAAGAGGATCTTTTCGTTCGTGCCTCCACATCCCTCAGTGCGGGTCCTTGATTCTCTCTAGTCTCTTGTCGCATGGGCCGACCCACAGGAGTTTTAGCAATAGATATATTAGAGAGACATACATGTACATGAAATCTTCACGCATTACAGTTCTCCCGCTTCTCGGAATTCTGAGGTATGTAAATATATGACCTATTACGGTTAGTTATCCTAGACACGTGATATCAGCCTCTTCTGGACCCCACTTTTCTCCTGTGTAACGACATCGTCTGTTCTCCCTTCGCGCTCACAACGTCCAGCACCCAGTGATCCATGTTTGTGTCGCATTTTGATGTTAACAACTCAGCAAATAAGCTTTCTTACGCGCGAGATTCACTCACATTACGGCAAGCACGGGCAACGGTACGGCATTTCGAAAGAAGCGGTGGGCAAAAGAGAATTTTGGGCAGCTAGAGAAGTTGGAATCACGACAGGAACACGAAAAGAAACAGAAAGCCCTTTCCCCCACATCAGCTCAGGCACGCGTGAAACTCCTTCGCGTCATCTTTTTTTGCGACAGCCCCAACCAGACCATTCAAATCGCGCCGCAAGATCCTGCATCACCGTTCAAATTCCCGAGGAATGTGACCAGCACGGCCCCGTACCTGTTGAGGATCAGTATACAACAGTAGAGAGGAATAGATGGAGTAGACTCACGCGGCTGTGCCTATAAGGATTTCGTGCACCTTGGCCTCTGTAACGATGGACATAATGGTGGAGAATGCCAGGACAAATCCAACAACCGTCCACGCCATGGTTTGGCGCGACATAGACACCAGGAAGAGGAGAAGCACTGGAACAAGCAACATGCATACCGCCATTGCTACGGCAATTACTTTTATAAGGATGGTGAGGCGGCTCTTGGCATAGTGGTCCACCCAGGGATCTGTAGTCTTGCGGAGTTCCCGCTCTGGCTGCAGAAAGTTCTGAGTCGCCAGTCAGCATCCGCTACTTCATTAAGAAGAACTTTCGGTTCATGATGGTATGGCTCTAGAGCCGTCCATTTTATGTTTGGGGAGTTACCTTGATGTGAGACTCCGGCCACTGGTTGAGATACGTCTCGATGAAGTCCCCTAAGCGAGTGCCCTTCTCGCAATGTCTCGCAGCAGAAACGAAGTCATCCACTTGGAAGATGAAAGCATCTTTGCCTGGTGCAAGCGGCTTGTTGTTCCAGATCCAGTTGAATAGCCCCAAGTGATGGCGTTCTGGTGCTTTGCCAAGCGCGCGAATCTGAGTATCGCGCAACAGGAGGTTAACTGCGTTCATCAGCAATTTGTGCGTCACAGTGAAACACCAGTCCACGCGACCACGGCCTTACAGTATTCGGAAAGTTTTGTTTGCACTTTTCCTACCAATTCTCGTTGGTCTTTGTCCCATCCCTCAAAGCCTTCGTATCCTCTGAGTCTTTTGTTCAGCCGCGGACTGGCTTCGTCGCTTTTGTCGAGTTTGTGCAGCTCCTCTTCGAGCTCCGTGAGCTCTATCTGAAGCTGGATCAGAGCTCTAGCAGAGAGTGTGCCGAATCTTCTAAAGACTGCGAAGCTATCGTTAGAGTTTAGGAAATATGCCAACTGCGGAAAGCCTTCTGGGAGATCCACGTCTGGCAGGCACAGTCAGCGCGGGCAGCAGAGATCCCGACAGATTATCTTCTTACCTGTGCTGTATTTCAGTTCGCTATATCCATGACGGATGTTGTATTGTCGCATTTCCTCTTGAGTTCGGCAGGAGAACTTTCCATGAAGTAGCACATTTGACAGGCCTTGCCACAAGCTTGCGACAAGCGACTTTGTAACCTCGTCTTCTGTTCGTGTCAGTCCATTTGTATTGATAACAAATCAAGATGCACCTGTTTCGCCTGATACATACCTTCCTCATGTTCTGGCGCTTCAGCAGGGTCAGAAACCGACTGTTGGATACCCGGTTTGCTTTCGCTCGTCGTCTCTTCATTTTTACCGGAGCGCCCACCCACCCCTCTATTTCTCACCTCAAAAGATGGCTGCATCGGTGGCGACGGCTCGGCTCGCTCGGCTCTATCATGGTTCACAGCGTAAGTATTAAGCGGGATCGAAAAGGGAAGCTGTTCAATAACAGGATCGGTCTCTGTCTGCGTGATAGCCATGGTAGCCATGATTGAACTTGCTCTCTCGCTGCACTGGCAGCGAAGGCCTCTCTTCTGCCCATCCTGCTACGTAGAGATACTGTGCGCTTGTGGCCTGAGAGGTTAAGGCAACGGCTGCCCAATATCTACGAAGGGGGGGTGAGATTGGTGTGGTCACTCTGATACGCACCGGACGAATCACGACGATTTGGAGCGGCTGCGCTGCTGCTCCAACAAAGCTTTAATGCAAGGCTGCGACTCGGCAGTTTTGTTGATGTTCTGACTGTTTTGGGATGGCTATGATGAGTATTGATGATGGTCGCGCAATGTCACGCGCTTGGTATCTGTCGCGCAAGCCAATTTTCGAGCGCTAGGATTGGGGGATGCATGGGCGGTACTTATAGCCGCAGAATTTTGAAAGACTTGTACTCTGTACACTGCTTCTCAGCCTGATGTGCTATCGCTACTCCCGCAGTCTTCTAAATTGGACAACAATCCTTACTTTCGATTTTCAAATGTACCAAATTTGTATCTCGCAGTAGATGTTTTTACATAACAGAAACCATATTCATGTAAGCTCGATCATGCGGATATCACAAAGTCACAATCTGAAGGCATTAAAATTAATTTTAATATTTTCGTTCGCCTAGACTCAAGATGCCGAATATTGTAGAATGGTGAATGCTCATCCATAGATTCCCCGTATGCCAAAAGACAACACCATGAAGCGACCACAGTAGATCTATTTCGTTTTGTAGCATTCTTTAACTAACTGCTGGTACCTACAAACCTGCCATGAAGACCACAAATCGGCCTGGACTCAGGACCTTTGCCACTAGTGGCCGGAAGCAGCTGATGGAGGAGGCGGAGGCGGAGGCGGAGGTGGTGGAGACGGGGGTGGAGGTGAGGGATACTACAAATATTTAGCTAAAAATCCCCTGTAGAAGTATATTTGATCTCACAGGCTTTGGTCGTGGCCGAGGTCGAGAATTACCTGCGCAGTCTGCCCAGATGGTATCCCTGCGACCCCGATGGTACTGGTGGTCGTCCTCGTTCATGGTCTGAAGATCCTCGTTATCCCAGCCCTCAGTGCCGTTTCCCGCTGTGGATGACATGAAGATGCGAAGCTAGAACAAACGGTCTAACGCTGGTGAAATTGGTGAAATTGGCTAGGCTGTGTCAATAGAGTAACGGCTGAGTTTGGCTCGTGATCGATTGAGTGAGTGGCAGAGCTAAAACTTGGATGCGGAATTTGGAATGAAACTGGCACATACTGTGAACAAGAACTGATCCTCAACTTATTCTGAGGACATGTATCTAGGCAATATAGATTGTCCTCGATTACTCAATTGTGGACAGGCGGTCAAGAACGGCCAGAGTGAAGGGAAATCTATAGAATTTATATCTATCTTACCCCGCCGAATGTGGGATTTGCTGCTGGCCGCCCTTGCAAAGCCTTGCTCCACTGGACGATGCTCGCGGTGTCAGTACACATACGTTGAGGAGACTGATAGGTCGAGACAGGGCCATCTGGAGCTTTGCGACGTATCAAAAATGTCTTCTGCATCTCGATACTTGCTGCCTTTCTGAGGCTGGCGACCATTGATCTCTGTGAACCAGACAATTTATGGATGGCTGCATAGAAACTTCACCAAAGAAGTGTAACATAGCGAGCTCTTCGAGCGAATGGAAAACGATTCAGCCTCCTACAGACCCTGAATTGATCGATATGTGGAAGAAACGAACGTGAGGCCAGGGTTTACCAGCCTGGATTTAAGCCTATTGGCTCAATGCTTCTGTCTATCGTGTTGATGCAGTGCTGCCTTTGCCCGCTACTCCTCTTTCACCAGTGCCAGAAACGCCTATTCCGGATAGTCGGGGCATGGGTAGTATGGTGAGGAGGAGAAGAAGAACGAGCCGGCCCTCAGAAACCGGGCGTGATGAGGTTGTTGTCGGCTGTTAGCTCGTGGGTCCGTTGCTCCAGAGATTGCTGACGATCCGAACCGATGCCGCAGCAGCAAGGTCTATCCGTTGGGCCAAGTTTCCTCTGCTTTCTTCCATGTTCTCATGTTTCCACATCAATTCTTCCTCCTTCGTCTACTTTTAGTTGCTGACGAGGGTCTCAAGAGCACATGATGGGTTGATGGATGGCCAGTGCTGTCAAATCGAGCCCCTCATTTCCAGCGCGAAGCCGATGCCGTTTCAGGGCCCTCGCATGTGGATGGTCGTCGCAGGAAGCAGAATCTTCAATGAAGACTGTATTTCTCCCTCGATGATATGCTCATCATCTCTTGTAGCTGTTTTTGTCCCTGGTATTTTGTTTCGCACCTGATCTTTCGTGATGGTCTTGCAGCTTCCAATCCAGATTTCGCGCGCATTTGTTGACCGTTGCTCAAAACAACGTCGCCGAAGATGCAGACCTTGAAGTCCTTATTGGTCCAACCTCTCGCTGCGAAATAGGCAACGGATCTGTCAAGGAATATCCGCGAGCCAATGAAGCTCACATTGTGAGGCAAATGATTTCAGTCTCCTTTGCCTTGGTCGCTGCATTTCACATACAACACTCAGTCTGAGCAACGCCAGGCTTTCAAGAAGATGAATTGACAATTCGCAGAAAGACATATATGGAACTGCAAGACAGGGGATCCGCTGTACTTCAGTGATGTACAGTATTTCCATGATAAGTACCATGTACATGCTTCAAATCTCCCACAATCCGACGCGATCCGCTGCAGCAGTCCAAAAGGTGTTGGCATGCATATGCACTTGCATTTGAGCCAATGCGGGACAAGGAAAACATGGGATATCTGTGCCGTACCCCTCCCTCAGAAGCAAGTACATTATGAATGACGAATAATGCAACCCCACGCAATACAAAGACGCCGAGAAATCATTGAATGTCAGCGGATCTGATAACGGTCAGTTCCGGTACTTCTCACACTCGTGAAACGGTATTCCGCGTCTCCGGAATGTCTTGCGAGAGCTCCCAAAGAGAACCTCGGCTCATTGCACTGCACAACATTCAGTATACAACTATCCTTTTCTCACTCGGGAGTAATGGGGTACATAACTTCGAAGTATTTGGCGACGTGTCTGGATAGCATTTGAAGGGCCAGCAGAGGGAGCTTTCCTCGTTATATCTTCGTCTCGCAGTCTTTCAGCCCGTTGTCGTCCATTATCCCCGACGGTCGCCGACGGCGCACCCATCAATGCAAGTAGAACTGCATAGATGATAGGCTGATAGGTTGACTTCGTGTATGTCGGCCGGCAAATGCATCTCCATATGTAGTCGTCCTTCCAGATTAACTGCAAGCATCGCGTTGCATCGAATTCCTCTTTTCGAGATGTCAAAACGGCTACTGCTGCGGAGCTATTGGCGGGCAGTCGTGCTCGTGGCACACTCTTTCGCTTTGATAATCCTCGCCATCATCCGGCAACACTGAAGAGGCATGCCGGTCTTTGATACTACCTGCTGCTTTGGAAGAAGATGATGTTGGTGTGCTAACGAAGGAAGAACTGATGGTGCTTCGAGGTCTCCTGAGGTTGAATGAAGGAGGAAGCGGATACAGTAGTGAGGAAGGCGGTGTTGTTTTGCTCGACAAGCCCCGCTTTTCCCAAAGTCGCTTGGTCTAGAGAATCACTGAACCAGGAATAATGTATGGAGCCGACCTCAAACTTGTTATATCAGACGATTCGACGGTCTTGCACACGGTGCAGGTTCCCAAACCCTAGAGGACGAGTTTCGGTAGGGGTGTTGTCCAGTCACATCTCGAAACTATGGATTCTTCAGTGGAGGGCCAGTAGTCTTCCAATATCGCAAGCCACATATCCACACAATCTAGCATCTAGCCAATATGGGCGCAGTCGTCGGGAAGGAGCTTCAATGGACGATATTTCGCAAAGCGTGAAGATGCATCTGTCAGCTCGCCTCCTAAATCAGACCCTTGAGGTCTTCACCTCCAACCGTGGATGACGCTGCAGATCTTACGCATACCTGAAGGACTCTCAACATTCAAATATACAAGTACTTTGATATTCCATGACTTTGTTCGACACTAACATTTTGGTCACTCCGTTCGGTCACGGCGAGTATCTAGCCCTGATAGGCGGTCCAGAGACACATTGTTGACAGAGACTAACATGAAAGACTACGAGATTCATATCAACCATCTAGCATGATAGCACAACCGAGTAGGAATCTTATCTACTTTTCCCGAGTTATTCTCTGAATCTTTACAGGAGAAACTTAGCCCTGGGTATGTTGCCACCTTCCAGACAAATTCCAAAGTGTTCTCCTCAATTTCCTACAACAAGCCTCCACTCTTCCAGCAACGGCAAATAGCAGTGTGCTACCTTTAAAAAGATTAGAATCATTGTCTAACGAACAAAGCCTAATAGATTCCTCGCCTGATCTTCTTCTTCAACCTCATGCCTCGTCCGGCGCCCGTCAATACTTCGCCTTGGATGGAAGTCGAGGAGAAGTTCTTGAGGACACTTCAAACTGTCCAAGATTTGGCGGCAGACCATCATTCAATCTGGCGGTACACAGCGATGTTCCTCTCTACATGCATATCGATGACATTACCGACAAATTGGAAGAACAGCACGTCGTCTTGGTTCTCCGCTGAATGGGAGACTCGTCGAGTTCGGGGCTTTCACCACTGTGGCGCATGTAACATACATGTCTTCTTGTTACAAAAACATGCCGACGGCTCTAAAAGCACCACGAAACACTTCACATCAATATCAGAGCGACAAACTCCAATGTCTGGCTCGCAGGAACGCTAGACGTCCAAGTGCTCCCATACGGCTGCCGCTTGCTCGCAGAAGCACCCACGATTTCCAATTCGACTTTCGACGTTGAACGCTGGACTTGCAACTACTACCTACCACCTCCTGTTTCTTTGCACTCCGAAATGGAGAGCATCAAGCTCAGTGTTGATTTCGATGACGAGGCGCGGTCACTTCACGACCGAGCGGCAGATATTCGTCGACAACAGTGTACAGAACATTGCGATTCAAATCGGGATACCCACCCCCTTAAAATTGCTCACGGAGTATAACTGATACTTATCATAAAGAAACAAGAACCTTTTAAAGATTTTCTGCCGTCCCGATTCACCTACTCACCAAAAGAGGAGGACTGGCAGCAAGTCAATCTGCTCTTCCCGAGTACCGCTTCTTCACCACTACTAGCTGCACAAATCAATTCTACCAGGCCTTGAAAAACACTCGATCGTCAAATCTTACTCGCAATACTCCTCCAGGCATCAAGGCAAGCACAGATGCACCTCGCTGCAGAAGTTGGAGCGGACAAGCAGGGCACCTGCAAGACTTTCTCGAAAAACACAGCCCCCGCGGCAATCTCAAAGTTTTTGAAATCAGAGCATTGATTTTTAAAATGGTGTCTGAGCAGAGCTATCAACTTTGATTTGGTATCCATCGCGAACTTGGTAGTCCAGCTGCTGAGGACTATCTGCGCCGTCTCCGAGCCCAATCCCCAGTTACAACTTACGCAAATTCCTGCATCACCAAAGCCCATGGACAGCAGATTGACACACTTGAGGCTCGATAACCTCTAAGGTATCAATCGCCTGTCTTTGAACGCCGAGTCGAACTCTTGCAAGAACTACCTCCTGCCTCACTTGACTCTTTTACCTTCTTCGAATCCACCTCGAAGTCCGATCGTCTTATAGTTGCTATCAGGAGATACGTCGTCTGCCTTTGGCAGTACAATACCACACCTCCCCTAGTGTTATCGCCTATGGCTATGGAAAATCAAGTTAAGCTTTAGAAAAATTGCTGTCGAATTACTTTACCCCGCTGTCTAGGTCGAATACACACTCGAATTTGAGGAGTTCGAAGGACTCGCAATTATCGACAGCCGAGCAGAAACAAAATTGGGACTGAAAGCTTGCATGCATTGCTAAGAAGGGTACACTACTATCTCATGGCAAGTTGAGTTTTTGAAAGTACAGTACTTCGCAAGTCCGGATTCCTACTGGTCTCCCAATGCGAAATACTCCAATCTTCCTCTTCCTCCCACACGCAGCACGAAGCATGTACCGCATATTGTCAAGACCCCCTCGAGCATTCACAATCGAAATGCGTGTTATCGTATGCGAGAAGTTGCATCGCCATCGTGGGGACATGCAGCGATTTTCGTGGAGCAGCTTCCTCGAAAGGAAAGGCTGCAAGTGCAGGAAGAAGACACGAAGCTATGAATTGAAGAAGCTATGGAAACTAACTATCTTCGAGAACCCTGAGCTCTATGTCTACATTAACCCAGCACAACATAAAATTCAAGCTACATAATGCTAGATTCAGATCGTGAACCGTGGTCAAACCACTCGCTGCCTCCATAGGAAAGTCTCCACCTCTCAAGCAGTTCTTTTCCCCTCTTTCTTTCTACCTTCTCTCAAACTTACACTGCTAGCCATACACTACACTCGGAAAAATCCGTCAAACGTCGACTGGTAATCACAATAGGAAGGTGTCCTCTTCTTGCATTCCGTTTCTTACACTCGCTTCGTTCAACCTCAAGCTTAGGGGAAGGAGGGCGCATGCATATATTCGCTTCACAACTCCAAAAGCAGACACAAAGTCAACAAAGGTTGACAAGTATGCGCTTCCTGATCTTCGAAAGTGTCGCCCTTCTAATACGAGCAGCATTTCCTTCCTTACTCTCACCTCATCCAGGAACCCAGGAGCGAGGAGACGCGTTTCGCGAGGATTTGCTCACTCACCGAAAGGAGATGAAAAAGTCAACTCCACACGCACGAGACAATCCCTTGCGAGGAATATGACTATATTGAAAGCTGAACGCTACAAGTATGATTACCTATAACTGCTTCACCGAGGTCCAAGAGAAAGCCAGGGAGGGAACATCCCTATGTCTCAGCACCCCACCCCACCCCACCCCACCCCACCCCATGATCGATTTAGTTCTCTGCATCCCACTCCCTACCTGTCTCCTCGCCAATCGATCCTGTTCATTCACCCCCCTAAACGCATCCCTTCTCGCAAACAGCAGATACAAAACTTCACATTCTCCGCCTACCTCGGTACGTAGGGATTGAAATACGGAATCCCCAAATCCTAACTCAGCACTTCTCAACCACCTCAGTTTCAATCTCCTCACCCTCACTCTTCCACATCGTCTTTTCTTGTCTACTCTGTCTCCACAAATGCTAAGTCAATCGTTCAACCTCTACTTACTCACCTACCTCCTTGCTCCAACAACATGAAGAGGTGGTCATCCAGTCACTATCTCTTACCTTCTCCTTCCCTCTCCCGATACCGTCTTCCTCCACTCCTCCAACTCAAATTTTCCTTTCCTTGACTTTCTACTCCTCTTATTCTTTCTATCTTTTCTATTCCGTTCTACTTCTTACTCGCTCCTCGCTTCTCACTTCTCTGCAGCGAGCGCTTGAAGGCGAACGAAGCGTATCATGCGTACAGGAATCGACCTCACAGCCCTCATGATACATGCCATGCCATATGGTGTAATGTAGCAAGCAGTGTCATACAATACTTCCCGCTCCTGCTGTCATCTCTCCTCTTCCCCATCTCAATATCACCGATATTTTCTCCAGGGATAAATGAATGGATGAAAGGTTTTCCCGGTCAAATCCAAAATTCAGAAATGGAATACCGTATAGAAATGCCTTTCACCGAATGCTCCGAGCCCCTCAAGATTGGTTGACGTTCGAACTTTGTATAGTGTAGGAATTGTGAAAGAGATGGGAACACGGTAAGATGCATTAGGATAGGAGGGAATGGGAGGGGGAATGAGGTTTTTGGGAGGTATTCGGGCGGAGAGCAGGGGGAATCGCTTCTTAGGAGAGGAGTGAGCTTGATGTGAGTTGGTTTTCTGTGCGTTAATTGCGTGCTCACTTCGGTGGGTTCCTGACAGGTAGATGAGTAGTTCTATATGACGCTCAGCAGACAATAGACAGGCAAAAGATAGCGATGAAGTTTATAATACATGTTCCCCTTTTCCATTGCATTCCATTCCTTTTTCCTTCCCCTCTTCCCTTCTACCTTTCTTCCCATGTCAAACAATGTCCAGCGATAAGTGTCGTATAAATGCCATGCAGACCAGACCAACCACAGCTAATAGATAAGTGCAGTTGATGCTTTTCCTTCCTTTCTTCATAAGTCACTCCGATCCACGTGCCCAGAAACGCCAGTGATGCGATTATGCCCATGGACTCGACCATACAGATTCGCATGCAAGTCTTCCACATTACCTCTCCCCTCCCGTAACCCCCTCGATACATGCAGCAACAGATGTCGAGAACAAAGTGCAGCAGTCGTTATTGCGCAGCCTCATACTGCGCAACTCGATCCATCATACCCATTCTGTTCTCCCTCCCCCCACCACCTCTTCCACCATATCCATGGCCACCATATCCATGTCCACGAATATGGCCTCTCGAACTACCATATCCTCGGCCACCATACCCTCCTCCTCCTCCTCCACCTCCTCCTCCACGTCCATGCCCACCACTATGACCATTCCCCCTATCGCCCCTCGACCGCCCAGGATGTCTCCCTCTCCTATTAACCGTAAAATTAATCTTCAACAACGGACTCTCCACCCAATCCAACCCCTCCAAACCAACCTCCTTCCTCCTCTCCTCCCTGACCGTCCACGCCTGAAAGATCTCGGCCGGCTCCGTCAAATCTCTCAATTCCGGCACCCAAGCCTTAACATAATCGCCATTAGGGTCATAATCAAACGCTTGCTTAACAGGATTGAAGATCCGCGCTTCGCCACGAGGATCATTGCCTACGCCAGCGAGGTATTGCCAATTACCCCAGTTGGACGAGAGGTCGTAGTCCACGAGCATAGACTCGTACCACTCCGCACCAATGCGCCAATCGATCTTCAAATGCTTCGCTAAGAAACTCGCAACGTTTTGACGAGCGCGGTTAGATGTATAACCTGTGTGGTACATCTCTCTCAGACTCGCGTCAATGAGACCCATGCCGGTAGTACCGTTCAGGAAGCGCTCAATTTGGGATTTGACTTCAGCTGCCGAGGAGCCAGTTGATGGCCGAGAAGGTGAGTTCCACCGCTCTTCGCCCTCGGCTTTGAAGCCTGACAGACGGAAGAGCTTAGGGCCGAACTTGCGCGTGCAGAGACGCATGTAGTCGCGCCAGAGGAGCTCGAAGCGGATGCTTTTCGTGCCGTCGTTTTGGCCTGCGCCGTAGCCAGACACGGAGCTGTAGGAGGGGCTGGTGCCGTCTTCGAAGGAGAGGAGACTGCTGTGGATTTGTCGCGCGGTGAGGCAGCCGAGTGCGAGGTAGGCGGAGAGTTTGGTGGAGAAGTCGTGTCCGAGGAGGCCGTTGCGGGTGCTGTGGTAGGTGGTGATGTTGCCGCTGGTGATGAGGTAGTTGAGGCGGTCTTGGGCTTGGGTTTCGCCGCCGAGGAAGGGGTGAGCGGATTTGGTTGATTCGGGGTAGGAGGGGGGGTTTTTGACTAGGTCGTGGGCGGAGAGTGGTTTGAGAAGTGATGATTGGAGGTTGTCCAGGGTGTCTGGGATGTTGAATGGGGAGCGTTGGGCGGGGATTGAGTCTTTTGGTGGGAAGGGCGGTAATGCGCCTTTGCTTGGTGTTGGCAATACCTCTCGAGGATGATCACGAAGAGGCTCGACAGTCTTTCTATAGCTAGTAAAGATGTCCGATAGCTCGTCGATATTGGTTAGTGGAAGATCGCGACTGGTCAAAAATTAGTAAGTGTGTTGGTCAAGTGCTTCTCAGACTTACTCGTCAATGAGGTATTTCTCATCCGTCCAGATCTTAAACTCTACGTCCGCATCTCTACAAGCCTTCTTTACTTGATTCTCTTCCTGCTTCTCTTCTACTCCCTCTTCTTCAACCATCCAAACACCTCCAACCTTCATTTCACCTTTTGCGTCGATCTTCTTTAACATGTCATCAACGACATCACCGACCATTCCAACACGAACACATAATCCACTTCCCACCTTCTCCAGTCCCTCTTTCAGATCCCAGATACATTCGGCCAAGAATGAAACACGATGAGGGCCAGTTCGCCAGAAGCCACCGACTTTGCTTCTAGCCTCACGGTAAGGACTCATGGTATTGCTGTCTGGAATGAAGCCTTTGACCTCCAATTGCTGAGCACTGAAGACGTACAGTGGCAACACGTGAGTGAATCCATGATTCTTTGACGTTGCCAGAGAGTGGAGAATAGGATTGTCAGAGACGCGGAGATCTCTCCGGAGGAGATAGATAAGGACGTTCGAGTCTGGCATCTTGATGTTTGTGGAGATGCGGAGTTTAGACGAGATGGAGATGGAGACTGAGACAGGTGAAGATGATACTTGCCGTGATCTAATTCGGAGGAGGCAGCGGTACATATGCGCGAGTCAGAGGTGAAGACTATCTGCACCCTCAAGACAAGCTACCACCGGACATCCACAGCTGAACCTGTACTCGTGCTCGGGCTTGGTTTGTACCTCTCACTGTGCATGCACGGGATAAGAGATGTGAATTGAAATTCTCCTTGTAGTGCAATTGGGGGTGAATGAAGTGTGGTGTAGGCCCAATTTTAATATGAAACACAAAGGCGGATGTGATTGAGCTGATCTCAAGGTATGTAAGGTAGATCAGAAGAAGAAGAAAGCTGATGCAGGTTGGCGAGAATGCAGCCGTAAAAGTAGAGTAAGCCAGCTGCAGAATGAACCAGGAACGCTCGACACCGGGACCCTTTGTATGACGGGAGTCGAGGGACGACTAGGGTGGTGTTGAGGTGGATGAGAATCATGCGCTCATTGAAGCTGAATTGGGTTTGGGGTCCCCACTGCGGGAGAGAGATCAGATTTCAGATTCGATGGATTCTCGCTACCAGCATTTGAAGATTGAGGGATGTGAGAATCGGAAAGGGGAGCTGCAGCTGTCAATTGAAGATCCACTCATAAAAGAAAGAAATGTAGAAAGAACAAGGGGAGTAGATTGGGTAGGGGATAAAGAAAAGAGGTAAGGTAAGGTAGGTAGGGGTCGGGAACAGCTAGGCGATGCCATGCCATGCCATGCGATGTACATGTTCAGTCCAACCCCAGAATCGGGAATTAGAACCCTTCATCAGGAAAACAACCTTGCGCGTATTCGTACCCTTATCTAACCTACATATTTCATTCATCTTCATCTTCATCTTCATCTTCATTGTGCCCGTGCTCATTCTATCATCACGGAGCCCCTCCCTCCCCTCCTTCCATCGAATCGCATTCTCTGCTTGTAGTCTGCACAAATTCCAATTGCAAGCAATCCTTGCCACTTACCTGGGTACCTATCCAACCTGTACTTCAGATGTTCTCCATGTTCGAGAATACCACCCACCTACTTGCATCCTGTCTCACACCCACATCAAGTCATATCATATCATATCGGATCCTAGTAGATTCCATAATAGGTATGCATATTTACCTTAGCTCATGACATCCATGACACGGTACTCACCTATTCTTGGCCTAACCCCGCCTGGCTCGAGTCTTCCCTTACTCATGGGTGCACCGTCCAACACTCTAGCCGCATCCATCTCGTCTCTGCACATAATATTGGCGGCAGACGCGTCGAGCATCCAATCACATTTCTCCCTGAACTACAGAATTCCTCCCTTGCCAACCAAAGCCGATGTTGGCTCGGCATATCCTGCCTCGTCTCGAGCGGCAGACCAGGGCAGGGCAGGCGATGAAGACGGCCGATGGTGGTCTGTCATGTCGTAGTAAGCTGAGTTGGATTATGATCATATCCCTCGCACCTGCATCTTTCGTCTGATGATGCGACTGATATTCTCATGATCTCAAGAGCCACATCAAGAACGTTGATATCGGCGGGTGTCGATTGTCCATAGCCGACACCACGATCCAGACTTTAGTGGGGATCATTTAGCGCGATCTGAAGATCGGGAAGCTAAGGAGAACAGATGGGATGGGGACTAGGGTGAGCTAAACCCCAATTGAGGAGCGTGCACGTGGCTGCGGAAGGGTATGGTCCTGCTCTCTCTCCTGTCCCTTTGAGCTTCGAGTGCGCCTGCGTGCGCCTTCACTTAAATTGTCCTCATCCATCTCGTGGCTCCGGTCACATCCACATCTATTGATATACACAACCACCGCCTATCTTGCCACCCTCATCTCCAAGGTCCCGCTTCAGCTGCAGGGCCCAGTCCACTCCAAGTCCTGCCATGCCCGCCTGCCTGCTACACAATCGGAGACGGCCAACCCCAAGTCTCCCAAGGATCTTTAACCTGCGTCGATCGACACTGTCATGAAATACACAGATAGGCCGATAATGGACTCTCGTGCGTCTGTCATTGGGTGTTAACCAGATCTGAAAAAATATGGGCACGAATGAGCACTCCACGACCAACTTTCAGAGCTTCTTCAAAGAACACAATGAAGAACCATGCCCTTGGCGTGGGGAATCTCGCGATCCCAGTAATCTATTCATATCTGTTGTGCCGCACACATGCAAGTGTTTTTCTTCGCTACCAGACTTCAATTGGTGTCCCCATTACAAATCCGCTCGCTCATATCTTGCTCATCCAGATATCCCCTGTACTCTCAAGCTCACTTCATTCAGCTGGGCTATCTCTGGCTACCTTCATAAGACAGCTTTCTCGCGTCTGTACCTGGTACATTCGTTCTCTCATTCCCAAGGCCAAGGCTTGCATACACGAATGTTCATCACTGGCATCAATTTTCATGAACACAAAGTCCCACGTGGCTTTGACAGTTCGTTTTTCGCGTATTATGTTTTGTCTTGTGAACTCTTTCATTATCTCTATTCAACATTGCACGGATACATATTTCCGAGATATCATCACATTTCAGCCCAATCGTTCCAAGCCCAGAGCCTCAACACCCTTCAAAATCCCATGTATCACCAAATACAACGTAGGGATTCAACCCGATTGGACCCATATTCTCAAAGCGCATATGTGGTAAACAGGACCCCGAAAACAAATCATTGGAATTCTCTGTGGCTTGACGCATTCGTGCCCAAGTGCTTTTCAAGAGGAGTTGCAATCGAGCACCCCAAAAATTCAATACATCCAGATTTGAATACATCCTCACCGCATCTATATCATTGTATCAGCGCCATGGTCTCAGGATGACATGCTGCGTCGACGTTGCACATATCTGTCAACCAGCCTTCGGGCTCACATTAACCTCTTTCAGGGAATTTGTGACGAGAAGTTAAGCGGACGATCCAAACTCAACAGCCACCGTTACGGCACGACACGTCTTGGCAGCATGTCTGCATGAGCCCAAAAGTCCTTTGTCTAACACTGACGTACAGATACTGGCACTTGCATCTGCATCGTGGACCCCCTCCATGCTGAAGTCAGCTGAACCTCCATATTCAGGATGTTTTGCTTCAGAACAATTCTGCCCAGGCAGAATTTCGTCTTTCATATTCAGCCACGAGAACTTCAAAATGAAGATCGTATGATGTTATCAACAGCCGCACGAATAATCTCTTGCTATCGATCGGTAACACCCATTCAAGACAATTAGTCTCCAGTCCTAAACCCTATTTGAGCGCGCATTTCCAAGTTTCAACGTTTCGTTCTCCACTTTGCCATGTCGGTGGCTTGAACTTTCTTCTCAGCTAGAGGTGGCTAATGCGGGGTCTTGATACTCCCGAAGGCTACAGGAGTACTCAGAGTATGACCTTGGAAATTTGGCACCTTTCTTTTTCCATCAAAGTTCGTCTCGATGTCACTTTGCATACTGATGGCCGAAGAGACTTTATGATCCCTGATCGGGACCGACGTCCACATCGGACTTGCCTCCGTACTTAGCAAGCGCGGAAGTCTAACTCTAATCCTACACCCGTTCTACCTCGCCCTAGGGCAACAAAAGCTAGAACGCCCAAAAGCTTCCTCCATTCCAATCTTTCCATTCCCTGTTTCTTGTTCATCTCTTCGTTCTAGCTTCCCCCCCTCGTCACGACCCTTTACTTTCCCCCTCACCGTCTGCAAACCACCACTACTGCGTCATATCGTCCTATCCTGTCCAAGCTGTCTCATGTGGCGCAATTAAGACGAACGGGAAGCTCCTGACACTAGCTACTTTAAAAGTTTGGCAGGCTTAGCTCTTTTCGGCACTCGTTAGCGAGGGTGCTTGTTTGGCTTGATGCGGTGTGTATTGGGCTTGGAATTGAGCTGGGCTTAATGGGACAAGAAGAAGAAGAAAAGTCCCTTGCATCGGGTACCCCTCTTCCGCAAACAGGGGGCTTCTTCAGATGAGAGCTTCTAGGCTTGAGAGTCCACGGTATTGCACACGTACTGACGCCAAGGAAATTCTTGGGTTTTTGGTCGGGAGTACCAATCTTCGTTCTGCTGTGTTGATAGTTTTGTACGGCGGGGTTTCAGACGTCCAGCTCGTCTAACATCAGATCAACACCAATCATGCACCATTCATTCCCCACTGAGATATCAACACCACAAACAGAACTTTTCCTTCTATCATCACATAATATGCTATCTTTTTATCTTGCGCTTTCCATGGAAATATTGCTTCCCTTTGCGAGTTCACAAGTAGAGATCTGCATTCGTTTGCGTTCCCTGACGGCGGCCCAACCCGAGCCCCAAACTTTTCTTTCGTTTCTTCTTCAAAGGTGTACCGTATCGTAGATCTCGGGATTCCCTTCTCTTTGGTTCATTTGGTTTGATGCCCAATCCTAAGCCCATCACCAAGACCAAATATCTGCACATTTTAGTTTGGTACCCAACTAAACTCTGCTTTCGCTGTGTTGAGCAAGCAGGAAAAGAGTATTGTGTGGGTTTGGGTATTTCAATATACTATTTTCTCACAGACACGATACCATTTCACTTACGGGTGCAAACCTATTAACACAATGATCTCGGCGATGAGGAAAAGGGCCCCCAATCAGGAGAATAAATAGTTCAAATAACAAATCAGAACCAAGCACGAGCCCAGACAGTGGAAAATACGAAAACCCACAACCCAGAAACTTTTACCCAGACCCAGATTCCCCCTCCAGCATAATTTTACGCTGGTCGACCCCGTAGTCTAGCGAACAACCGACAAAATATGTTGTCGATACGCATCCTGTGATTTCGTCCACAATGGCATAACTTGCAAAGCAGCCTATGCTCGAGAACCTAGCAAATGGCTCAATCCACCTCCAAACTGCATGCGTTTTTTTTGCGTGCCGTATAATTGTACCCGTCGACATTCTCCAGCCAACTCACGGACTCTAGTCAAACATCAAGTTGTGTTCGGTACCTGCCCAGGTACCAACGCCGTGCTCGTCCCGATGAAGACGACCAAAACAGCAGCATATGCAGCCGTAAGTCCCAATATATCTTTCGGGGCACCCAAAGAGAACGTCGCCAGCACAACCGCCACCAAGGACACCGCCACACACGTCGTAACCAGATTCCTCGTCGACGTCTTATTCACAGACATGATTAACATAGGCACTATCAGCGCAAAGCCGCCGATAAGAGTTGCTCCAATCCTGCCGAGGAAGCCAGCCGCCCACGCGTTGCCCGAGTATAAAGACATGTAGCCGTTGTCCCAGGTATAGTGCTGATCTGCTGTTCCGTTGGGCTTCGTTTTGCCCTCGTGGTTGACATTCTTCGCGTTCACAAGCCTCTTGAAGCTTTGCGAGAGGATCGTCCCGTGGAAAGCGGTCAATTGGCCTTTTAATGGTGCCTCCCAATGCTTCAGTACTCGTTCATAGTCCACGATAGCCTCGCCTACATCCCAATCAATATCTGCACACAGGGAACTGCATGGGAAGACAACAACTTACTATACTCCCTCAAGGTCTTCCTGATCCTCAACATCTGCTCACGATCCGTAGTCTTCTTCTCTGCAATACTCGCCAACTCAGCCGCCAGCTCCGCCTCAAAGTAATGGAGATTCATATGGTGTAATCTGGAAAATGCAAGGACATGAACGTCGCCGAATTTGCCTTCAAAGTTGTCGTCGTAGAGCTGCTCCATGCATTCTTGGGCCAGGATCGTGAATAGGTTACTTTTAGCGGCTATGTTCTTGTGGCCGCGGGGCATGGCAGGTGTCATTCTGCGATGTCGTACATGGCGCCCGAATCTGCTGGTGACTTTGGTGATGGGGGTTTTGGCTAGATTTGTGGGGCTTTTCTTGTGGCAATTGTATGTGTAGGTCGCGTTTTCTATACTGGAGAGCAGATGGTCGTCGGCTTCTGGGGAGGCGGTTTGGTGTGATGGATGGCTACCTGTGCCTATCGGACGAGAATCACCACTTAACACCACTGCCTCGCCTGGGACAGGCCGCTCGTTGTTCTCGGTGGCTTCCGTGGATGCAGCGTTACCCGGAGAGCCAGTGGCTCCGTCTGGATGTCTTGGAGGTGCTTCGGACTCAAAATTCACAGGAGCTATCTCGTCTACAGGTACATCCTCTTCTGTTGCAACATTTCGCTCCGTTCTTCTGCCTTGCTCCAAGACAACGGCTTGTTCGAACCCTGACATGTCTCTCTGGGGTATGCCTGAAGGTTTGATGGTCGTGAAGCATCGACGACCGCTGAACATAGATGCTTTAGCACTAAACTCTCAGGAAGGGGTTTCAATCCCTCACAGTTGCGGCCAAGGAAATGTACCTAGAATAGCATGTAATGGAGCAATAACCCTAATTTTGTAGATTCGTCGCTCGAGAAGGCAAATGACTAGAAGTCAAGAGATCAAGATATATCCAAAGAAGAAAGAAACAATTGGCAATAGGGAAAACGAAACCTCTTCCAAGAACATGGAAATAGCAAAACCAAAATATTCTCAAGTCATGGAAGTTCCCGCTCAAGAAAACGCCACGAACCAACCCCTCTCCACTCATTGTTTGAGAAAAGTTCGGTATCCAGCCACATACCATCAAATTTCCTGATTACAGCACACTTTTCTGGTAGGGCTGAGATCTTCCAATTGACATACCCTCCAAAAGAACAAGTCATGTTCCTACGTGGCCGGCTGCATGCATGGCATCGGAGCTGAGCAGCCTCTACGAAAACCAGCAGTTTCTTATACAGGAAAGCATGGATCCTTTTCTTTATCCAGCGATTATAGCTATAGGATTAGAGACAGGAGATTTGGGGAATCTGGAATGAGATTTCTTACTTTTGATATCTGTGATGATATTTTCTTTCCTTTTGCTTTGCTTCTGGTCTTCTAAACCCACGCAGGCTCATTATGTCATATCATATCAAGATATTCACTCCAATCCTCAATCCCCAAACCCTTCTCCTATCACACTGTTTTTCTTTTCAGACCAAACCTAACCCAACTCAACCCAAACATTCTCCAGTTCCTTTTCTTACACATCGAATTCACTCCTCTACCTCTGCACCTTTAGCAAACGCTCCTATGCACCCCCTCACTCATCGGTCTCTTGCCTCCCTTTCCTTGTCCTTTAGAATGTTGCGTGCCGAGCGTACCGTGTTCTTTCTCTACCGTAGTGTTGTTTTTGGCGTGCGCTAGGATGGTGAGGTCTTGAGTGTCGGAATCCTATGTGGTTTATTAGTCTCCGCATACAATGCGAATATCGATAGGGGAGGAGTGGGAGAGAGAAGAAGGGGGGAAGGGGGGAAAGGGAACGTACGATGAGGTTTTGAGTCGTGACGCAGATGTCGCTTATTAAGCGGTCGAGAAGGTCGAAGGACATGCTTTCTCGGACTACAACGCGCAGGATTTCGATCTTGTCTGTTGAGGGTGGGAGGGGATAGTCTGTTGGGGTGGAGGTGGTTGTTAGTTCTATGTTCGAGGGGGTGGGAGGGGAAGGGATTGTAGGGGAATAGGAGGGGTAGATCTCGCTTAAAAAAATATCCAAACACCCAGCCCAACACAGTTTCTTCTAAAAACGAACCCCGCTCCGGATCGAGATGCAAAGCAGGAGAGGGGATTGACGAGAGGGAAAAGGGATACGTACTCGGAATGATATACTGCTTCGCCCTCAGCAGATTCGAGATATTCTCTTGCTTAATATGCGGAAACTCCCTCTTGAACTCATCACTAAACCGGAATGCCACCACGGGTAGACCAGCATTATAGTCTGCACTCGTCTCTCCATCTTCACCTCCGACACTAACCTCTCCCTTCTCAAGAGAATGCACACCTTCCTTGCGATGGATATCGGAAACACAAGTATACCACCCCGTAGCCTCTAGACTCTTTGACAGGAGTCTGGCGTTGGCCATGCAGTTCTCCATGACCGAGCGATATCCAGAGAAGCCCAGGTGGATCAGGTTGTAGTACTGCGCAATAATCTGCGCACCTGGTCGCGAGAAGTTCAAAGTGTAGGACTCCTCTGTTCCTCCTAGGTAGTGGAGTTCAAAGACCAGGTGTTTGGGAAGATAACTCTCATCGCGCCAGACGATCCAGCCGACACCAGCATAAACCAAGCCAAACTTATGGCCAGAAGTGTTGATACTCTTGACTCTAGGGAGTTCAAAATTCCATTTCGTTCTGCCGTGGTTTCCAGCACCTGCATGCGTAAATGGCGCTACGAAGCCTCCACTCGCTGCATCGACGTGGATAGGAATATCGACTCCAGTCTTCTCTTGATACGCATCAAGAATATCCGAAATTTCCTCCACAGGCTCGTAATGTCCCGTATACGTACTTCCCAGAATAACAAACACACCAATGGTATTCTCATCAATATTCTCCTTCACCAACTCGGGATCAAGTCTGAAGTTCGACTTCTCCGAAACCGGCAAAATCCTCGCTTCAACCTCGAAATACCTCGCGAACTTCTCAAGAGCAACTTGTGCGTTTGCACCCATTATTATGTTTGGAGACTCGGTGGATTTGCCTTCTGCTTTTCGCTTTTCCTGCCAGCGACGTTTCATGGCTAGACCGCCGAGGTGGATGGCTTCGCTGGACCCAGTCGTGGCGGAGCCGATGGCTTTTTCGCCCTTGGAGGCGCCCCAGAGGTTGGCGATTATGCTGATGCAGCGGGTGTGCATGTTCATCATGGCGGGGTATTCGTCTGCGTCGGACATGTTCTTGGAGATGTTTTCGAACATTAGTTGTTCGGCGTGGGTTTCCATGTATGTTCCTACGAAACTGGAGGATGTTAGTGTGTTGTGCTGTGGGTCTCAAGATTATATCCTGGAAGCTGGAAGGAAGCCCAGTTCAAATATGGCTGGCGAGAAGTAGAACAGCATACCTAGCTAGGTTCAAGTTTGGCCTTCCATCCAAATCCAGCTCATCTTTGAGCATCTGATGTACGGCATCGGCTGGAGCGCCATGTTTTGGGATCTCGAATTTAGAAATCTCTTGCTTGCTGGCGTAGCGGGTGCTATACGGTGTTATGTGGGAAGTGCCTCCATTGCTGTGGATGTGCTTTTTGGAGGCTTCTTTGATGTGGAGGGAGCGGAGGTTTTGGATAATGGAGTCCGGGTCGACCTGTGAGTTCCAGTGTTAGCTGCAATTAAGGTCGACGAGGGTTTGCAAAAGACTGGAGCCTGAGACAAGGGGGAGGCAGTGAAGAAGGGGACAAACGTGGCGTGCGAGAGACATTTTGTATGATTCTACAGCTTGGGGTGTGTCAATTGATCTGAAGGTATGGATTGAGTCAAAGCATAAGAGAGAAGAGAGAAAACGGAAGATTCAGGAGTTTGAAATGAAGGAAGCTGTACACTTTTGAAGTCCGAAGCTTCAACAGCATGACGACACACCCCACTTGAAGCCATTCACTAGAATGCAGTACCTCGATCCGTCGAAGCTTCACGAGAATTGAGAATTATTGGCTAATTCGAGGACGGTTTGTGATTGTTGTCGAATCGGAAGCGAGGGAGAGAAGTCCAAAAAGACACGACGTAATGGCTTCAGAAGCGGATAGCCCCACTTGGAAAGCTTGATTTGAGTTGCTGGGATGGGGGGCTAGCTCAACGATTGTTGGGTATACGAGGGATATCGTTCTCCAGATAACAGTGCAAAACCCTAGAATCGATGAACAATAAGAGATAGAGAAGTGAAGATATAATCTTCTGCATGGAGCCATGGATCCCCCGCATTGCTTGGCTGGAGCTCTTATCGTTATCGTGAGCTGTCGATGACGCTAGAGGTTCAGGTTTCGAGTTCTTGGCATGTTCTCCTTTTCCCCTTCAAAAACATCTCAACCGTTTTGTTATCTCCTCGCCTCTCATGTTACCGATGGACTTCTTCGTACTGGTCATATTCTGCACCCAATGATGTAAACTCCTTCACAGACTTATGCAGGTATTCCTCTTGAGGCCGCGTACACATGGAATTCCCTCGTCGGCATCTTGAATGTCCCGACGAGGGGTAAAATGGGAAATCTACAAGGATCTCTCATGCGCCAAGCTCTCCCCACACGGAACGCATTGGTGATGATGAGATTCCGATGCTGATGCCACCATCTTTCTCTACCAAAAGACGCGCAAGCTTGTAGCCTCATGAGGTGATGAAACAAGAACTGGGTATGAGTCCAGGCTAGCAATTATCAATTCATCGAGTATTACATCTATTCCTTCAAGTACACAGCATATCCTCTTAATCATTCACGTTGTTCCAAACAAAAGCTTGCTGGGCATCGCATCATCCGATTGCTCCGTCTCCATTTGCTTTGCCTTCTTGCGAGACAGTCGTGCCGTCTCATTCGTTGCATGAGTGAGTTTTGGCGTCATCAAGCTTAGCTTATTTCATTCCTCACCTCACCTCATATCACTTTGTCTCCTTCGTCCAACCTTCCACCCCTTCTTCTCCCATCAATTCATCAACATGAAGTTCGCCACTACTCTCCTACCGCTTGCGGTCGTCTCTACAGCCTTCGTCATTCCAGACGAAGAGCTCACCAACCAGATAATCATCGAGTCTTCCAAGAAGCCTCAAAATTTCCTCGATAGAATTTCAGGTAACATCGATTCCGTCTGGTCCGGCGTTGAAGAGACATTCAAAGATACCGTTGCATTCTCCGAGAATGCCATCGACAATGCCATCAGTGCTGCCTCAGAGATCTCTGAGAAGGCAAAGACGACTTTCGAATGCCATCACTCGATGATGAAGTTCGATGCCCAAGCCTGGATTGACTCTGCCGTATCTTCTGTTGAGGATGTCGATATCTTTGACCACCCTCACCACAAGCCTCCTCACCATGATCCACCACATCACAAGCGACCCCACCACGGACATGGGCATCACGCCCCAAATAAGACTGTCTACGAACTCATTGCTAGCAGCAAGTACACAACCAAACTGGCAAAGCTCATCAATGAGTACCCAGACCTGGTCAAGACATTGAACGGCACTGCAGCCAACTACACCGTCTTCGCACCAACCGACAAGGCATTCGAGAAGCTGCCAAAGGGACACAAGAAGCCGTCCAAGGAACTCATCAAGAAAGTCCTTGCCTACCACGTTTCCCCGGACTTCTACCCCGCTGGCAGAGTCCTGGTCACACACACCATCCCCACTGCTTTGGGTGAAGATTCCCTCGGAGGAAATCCGCAGAGACTACGTGTGGGAATCAACCTCTTCCATGGCTTGAGCGTCAACTTCTACAGCCGAATCGTAGCCGTCAACATCGTATGTCCTTTGCTACTTCTCTCTACATTCTCATTCGCTGACATCAACCTCTAGTTCGGAACCAACGGCGTAATCCACGGCGTCGACTCCCTCATCCTCCCCCCACCCCCAGCCTACAAAATCATCGAGCTCGTCCCCAGCGAATTCAGCACCCTCGAACTCGCCCTCGTCAAGACGGGCCTCGACAAGGCCCTCGCAGATGCACCACACGCAGGAGGAACACTCTTTGCTCCTTCGAACTGGGCGTTCCAGAAACTCGGTCCTAGAATCAACGCTTTCTTGTTCTCCAAGTACGGCGAGAAGTATCTGAAGGCGTTGCTGAAATACCACGTCGTTGCCAATCAGACTTTGTACTCTGATGCTTTCTATAAGGAGAAGTCTTCTTCTGGAGAGGGAGAGGTTGGTGAGGAGGGTATTCCGAAGGGCTATTTCCATGTTGATTTGCCGACGCTGTTGGAGGATAAGAGTTTGAGTATTGATGTTGCGAGATATGGCGGTTTGATTAGTATCAAGATAAATGGATTCTCGAGCGTTGCGGTTCAGGACGGAATTGCGAAGGATGGCGTTATCCATGTGGTTAGTTCGGTACTGGTTCCACCGAAGACGCCGGGTGGGGAGCAGGAGAGTGAGGAGGAGGTTAGGGAGATGGATGTTGAGGAGTTGAAGGAGAGATTGGAGAGCTTTGTGCAGGAGTTGTAGGATGTGTACACTTGAGAGGTTGGAAAATAGGGCTGGCGGATTGGAGCAAAGACAACGGAAATGGTTGGGAAACAGGATAGGCAGGATTGTCTAGCACTCCTTAAGATTGGTGTGGATTGGATTGTACAGTATGCACAGATACAAATAACGAATGAACGATACACTCATTTTGTCTCCGCCTCCGTGCCTCAGACATCTCAGACCACTTGAAAGTTCTCACATACCCCTCACCACGTGATTGCCCCTCCATCCTACCTATTCGTGAATCTACATCTGCATCTTTTCTCCACCTTGGATCTGTCATTTCCAACAAGGGAAGGCGATCTCTAAATTCTCGTCCCTGGATCGTCGCTGCAATAACAAATCCTCGGGATTTGACATACTTGCCTATTTAGGTATGCAATATGCATATAATCCACTTCATGCTGTAAGTAAGCATGGAAGGATTTCCACCTTCATCTAGCCCCGTGCGGTCGTTGTTGACTCACTCCTCACGTACTCGATCACTCATCCCACTTTTGTTTCCAAGCCTTGATTACTTGAGATAAACAAAATAAACAAACATTAAAAAATCTCCTTGAACGAATCTTCACGATACATCCGCCAAGCATCCTCTCGACATATAATTTTCTCTTTCGCTGAACTCTACTCAATATAACGTCAATTCTGAGTAAACCTCAAATCTAGCGTCACAGCCGTGAAGGAGACTTTGTCGGGACGAGAAGTGATAGAAACTACTAAGTCGACATGATCACCGAAACCCATCTCCCTCAATCGACCTCGACTTCGGCACCAGAAACTGCGGTCGAGACGGCAAACGGAATTCCAAAAACAGTACCAAAACCAAGACTGTACCTCCAGCCCTTAACCGCAGAAAGACACCTCGAAGCTTTTCATGAACTATGGACGTATGAGGAGACGTTAGTTTGGTTGTACGTACCTTCTTCTTCTTTTCGTCTGTTCACATTTCATCTCTCCCTCTCAGGCCGAGCCGTTATTCACAATCGAAAAATAGTCCCTTTCCCGTGAAAAAAGACGTCTCAGAATCTAGAGAGTTCCTAGAGAAGATATTGCCGAATGAGGAGAATCTTGATATTGAGAAATTTGCTTTGATGTTGCTTCCCATTCTTGACCAATCCCCAGGGTCCAAACAAGAACTGGAAGAAGGAGAAAGGGACGGGCAAAAAGGAGAAATGGTCGGCTTTGTCGGAACGAATCGATACAAAGAACAAGGCATGGAAGTCGGGTATGTGATTAATCGAAGGTATTGGGGGTTGGGATATGCGACGGAGGGGTTGAGGTTGTTTTTGAATATGTATTGGGGGTTACCTCGTAAGCTTTTGTTTCTTTCTCGTCTTCTCATTCCATCTCGCTACCATATATTCATCCTCCTCCCTCGATCCTAAGGATACACACCATTTACCATTTACTCTCTCTAAATTCGAACCTAAGACGTTAAGCTCCATCTTTTACCGAATAGCAGACTGATTCGCAATGCTAGAGAGGAAATATCTCAATCGGCTAGTGGGCAAAACCAGCCCGGGGAATGTCGCGAGTCAGAATATTCTGCTTAAGTGTGGTGCGAGGAGAGGGGAGACGTTGAAGGATGCGACGGAGAGGTGGGTTGATGGGGGGAGGAAGAGTGACTTGATTTGTTGGTTTTTGGATAGACCGGGTTTCAGAGAGGAGAATGTTGGGGATGGAAAGATGGAGAGGGAGAGGGAGGCTAGGAGGGTGGTCTTGGAGAGAATGGAGGAAGAGGGGAAGGGAGGGAAAGAGTGTCAGTAAGGTCAAGCCGTGCTGGAAAAATGATTCGGTGTTGATGCTGGGTGAATAGCTTAGAGGATTGAATAGGGATGTAGATTTACACCTCAACCGATGTGCTGGGAGAAGGTATTTTTCCCGCTTGGAAGGATGAGATTTGGCCGTGAACCTTCAGAGTATTATGCGGATGTCGGAGATAAATGGTCTTTTCCATACGAAGATGAAATCCTCTAGGTTTGTTTACTTCGAGGTGACTTGGCTGGCTGCTGGATGGAAGGCAACAAGCCGATTCAAGCGAATACGAATCCGAAGAGGCTGGCTGCTGGGCCGAGGCTACCACTGGAAATTTGTCTCATGGAGCTGTGAAAGCTTCCATCAGCCCCAGAAAAGAAGGACGCCACGGTTCCCATCAACGCTTGAGCGAACGAATTGTAAGATTTAAGAAAGCTTTTCTGGATTGCACTTGGAGTATCTGCCTGCCAAGAGTTTTCACAGCGTCGGGAAGAGCGCGGCAAGTTACCTTCGAAGCTATTGTACCTGGACCTCAAGCCTCCCAGCAACCCCTAACAACTGCGCCATGATCACTCAATTACCTATACGCGCCTCTGCGCAGTCTGCGATACGAGCAAGAGTCTCACGGCCTATACAGCAATGTCTACGTAGCCGGAATGTCCGAGTCTTATCGATTCCCTCGTCTCTGCAGAATCGACAATACTCAACACCTCCTCCCAACAATCCACCCCGCGACCTACGCTCCCAATTCGCATCTTCCTCCTCCGAAGCTCCCGTACCAGTCTCGCCTTCTGTACAACCTACACCCAAACGCTCCCTGCGACCTTACATCTATGCCACCATATTCCTCCTCATCGGCCTCACAGCAGGTCAATACACACGGCTGATACTTGCTCCTCCTCCCCTCCCACCAGCAGGCACGAAAGAGGATGATCTAATGGTTGAATACCTCACTTCCCAAGCCTCCAAACTCCCAATCGTACAATCCCTCTCCACAGACCCAGCCTGGACCTCCCACGACGCCTACACCAGCCTACCCATACCCGAACGCTCAGCACGCCTCACAACCGGTCCATTAGCAGGCGCCCGCGCATTAGGAGGCTACCAGCGCGTCTTCCAAAATGCCGAGACAGGAGAAGTGGTCACAGTAGTCTGGTTTGGAGGCGCCATTGCAGGCTGGCCTGGTGTCACACATGGGGGTGTCATTGCGACTGTGATGGATGAATCGCTGGGGCGGTGCGCTATAAGACAATTTCCCGGCAGATCGGGCGTGACTGCGAATTTGGAGCTGAACTATCTCAAGCCGGTTGTGACGAATAGCTTTTATGTTATCAGGGCGGTGCCGGAACAGGGTGTTACGGAAAGGAAGTGTTGGGTTCAGGGTAGGTTGGAGACGTTGGAGGGGAGGGTGTGTGTGGAGAGTAGAGCGCTTTTTGTGGTGCCGAAGAAGTATAAGACGAGGGCGTTGAAGGAGTTTTAAGTGGTGAAGAACCCTTTAATATGGAATGGCACTTGGTTACTAAGTCATGGAGCTTGCACTCCATCGAGCGGAAGGGCCGACTTTTATCATGGAAGGATGATAGATGGATCGTTCAGTGATTGTACGAAAGACCGGTGCGCGAAAATAGGAAAACATGTATGTACAAAATCTCTCACCTAAAAAGGATGAGCATAGAGTTAGATACCAGGGTAACGTGCTAGAAGATGCTACTGGTTCCAGATACTACTTCCGGTATTCCACATACATCGCTTCCTTGTATAAGTCGGTGTGTTACTTCTCTTTTCCCTCTCCATTTTTCCCTTTCTACAATTTCTGTTGAAAAGAAGAATCAGTAATGCACATACGAGATTCCAGTCCGCCCTTACCACAACATGTCTTGCAAGGCACCTGGCTGCGAGGTGGAGGCTACTCTGCGTCACAACAGTTGAGTAGCGCCGCGTCATCTCACATGCTGATTCGCAAGATCAACAGATCCTATCTTATCAGATTGATCATCTAATGGGGTTTGCATATGCCATTTCGTCGAACGTTTTGGTCCATGATTGGTTCAAGTTCACGGAACGGAGTAGAGCTCGGAACCGAAGACTGAATTCGAACTCCGTAGCCGCAGGTATGGCTACGGTATGTATGCAATGAGCTCGCGAACGTGAGTCAGAATGTGGTTGAAGCGGAGGAATAGGCTGAGAGCATATAGATAGGATTATGAGATAATCCGTAGGATTGTGTGACACTGGATAAAGCGGAATGGATATAAGAGCAGTAAGTTTTCTCTCCTTCTTTATTTACTAACTTCAATTATCCACAGCAACTCAAGATCTTCTCAAGATATCAGCTCAACTCATCTCAAATTAGTAACACGTAACTCGCTAGAATATATTTCACGATGCCAGCTCACATCTTCCCCTCCGAAACCTACCCCAAATTCAACGCCGTCGATTCCTGGATCTCAACCTCACTCATCAAACCCGACCCAGCACTAACCTCAACCCTTCAAACAAACGCCTCCTCCAACCTCGACGCCATCGACGTAAATCCCAACGAGGGCAAATTTCTACACCTCCTCGCACGCATCAACAAGTCCAAACGTATCCTCGAAATCGGAACTCTAGGCGGCTACTCCGCTCTCTGGTTCGCCAAAGCCGTTGGTCCATCCGGCACCGTGATTTCATGCGAAGTCGATGCTCGTCACACCGAAGTTGCACGCGGTAACATCTCACGAGCTGGCTTTGCTGACGTCGTGGAAGTAAAAGTCGGGCCAGCGCTAGAGACGCTGGCGAAGATGGAGGAAGAAGGCACGGAGCCGTTTGATCTGGTGTTCATCGATGCGGACAAGGAGAATAATCCGGGGTATTTTGAGTATGCGCTTAAGTTCTCGAGGGTGGGGACGGTGATTGTGGTGGATAATGTGGTGAGGCAGGGGAGGGTACTGAGGGTTGAGGGGGAGAAGGTGGAGGAGAGTCAGGAGAGGGCTAGGAGGGGAGTTTGGGAGGTTTTTGAGAAGATTGGGGCGGAGAAGAGGGTGGAGGCGACGGCGTTGCAGACTGTTGGGCCGAAGGGGTGGGATGGATTTGCTATTGCTTTGGTTGTTGAGTAGAGATGGTAAGTATTCCGTGAAAGGAACAAGAGATGGATGACCGAAGTTGAGAGACTTGGAAATTCGTCACCAGTAAGGAACGGTACGGTGAGAAAGTAGTCGGGGAGGGAGAAGCACTTTTTCCTGATGTTAGTCAGAAAGTGCCTTTGGTATGAGCAGTATGAACGTGTCACTTCCACAAAGCCAAAGCCATGAAAGCATGTCACTTTAGCATCACGTTCTGAATCCAGAAACCGGAAACCCAGTCAAACCATTTTTTCCCTCCTGGTAGCCCTCGTTTACCGAATTTTTTTGCACATGCAAAAGTCGAAGCATGAATCAAAATCTAATTTCAGATATAGACATCCACTTTGATTGGTGGCCAGCCGCCGGAGATTTTTGGAACTTTGTGCATGAGCCTCTTCTATCCTGACATCGGATAGTTTTGGTAAGAATGTTTCATTGGTCATGGGTGTATCTCGACTTTAGGTTAGTGCCTGGTATCTCCCTCAATTAGTTGCTGACGGATGTTTCTGTCAGTGCCATCACCTCAAGTCTGTGTTTCCCGCCCGAATCAACCAGAGCTCTTTAGGAACGCGGTTGTTATCCAGAGTGGCAGTTCGTCCATCATGCATAAATCCCCAACCAGAACCATTCCTTCACTGGGCAGCTCCGTGCCCCAAATATGTTTCTACAAAGCCGACAACTATCATTAATGCATAATAGAACCTACAAGACCCGTGCAATTGGATAATGAACTATTTTCATTTCCTCCCTTGGCCAATCATTTTCTGTCCCTAATCTTCAACAACCTCCTCCCTCATCCGGACGAACCATCTCCGTGCTCTCAACCCCAATCTCAGCCATCAATCAAAGCAATCTATCCTGCATCAGCACGTCCAAACTCTCACCCCGCACTCCCACTGCATAAGCCATGTCTCGCCCCTAATTTCGGCACTCAGATCCTCATCGGGCGCGTGTTCAAACGCACGCACTTCACTCCCCTGACGCAGATCTTCCCGATCTAGTCTGAGCGCTACAACCTCAACTCTGTGGCATCCAATCCGAGCCTGCACTCCTCCATGCCTTTCTGGCTACGGTAGCAGGGGAGTTTAAAATTTGATGCTGCGTTGGTGGAAAGCACGCACGCGGTACCGCGATTCTGTTTTTTTTGTTTCTTTCTCTTTTGTCTTTCTATGTTCCCTGCGTTATTCTGTCTGCATTGCATCTGCGAAGCTTTCGATTTCATAATGGAGCAATCCTGTGTTTTGACGAACTGCTTTTGAAAGTTCCCCGCGTGTTCTTGTTTTTCAACTATTTTGTTTATGGGTTGTTTGTTTGACGTTTTGGTGCACTGTGGGCTTGGTATTTTAAATGGGCGAGGACCATTCGGCACTTGGTTGCGCGTTCTATTCTGCGAAGGTAATATGGAGAGTTGCTGGTCAGACGAGAATAGTAGTCTCGGTGCTGAAAAACAGCCGAAGTGTGAGGAGGAAGGTCCCATTCGCAAAGGTTGCTGCTGAGGAGAAGGAGAAGGAGGAGTACTGGAGTTGGGATGAGAATCATGATAACGATTACTTTTCGGTGACACCACCAACAAAGAAGACAAGACCGTCGTCTTGGAGAAGCAAAAGCTCCTGCTACTTGTGCAAGTAAGTACATGGCTCCATCAACTAGGCAGAGACTGACAGATCGTAGGATCAAGTACAAAAAGGTCGATAGCATCGAATCTTCCTTGGCGGCATACACATCCGAGAGTATCACGTCCGAGAGGGGGCCATCAACGATCAAATATCTCCCATTATCGAGAACTCAGCCTCCCAGACCACCTTTTCGAACAACTTCATTACCACATTTCAAACAGCTTCGACGGTTGGCTCTTACCGCCAACCCGTCAGCACCATTACCCCACTTCTCAATCTCTCGCAGGGACGGTGCATTTTTTCAATGGCTTATCCTAGCGCATGCAGACAAACACGGACTACATGAGTTTATGGATCCCATCTGGGACTTGCTTCTGCAAGTTTCTCATGTTGAGCCTTGCATTCGACATGCAGTACTTGCCGTGGCAGCATTACGTCGAAATTTTAGATACGGCTCGAGTACCTGGGATGCGTTATGCAGCCATAATCAACGTTTCCTCATTTGTCATTACATTTCGGCCATTCGAGGCTTACACTCTCACCTATCTGGCGTCAAAGGGAAGGCGCACCTCCTACTTTGGGAAATTTCGTTTGTGGCATCATACCTCTTCACAATCTTACAACTTGCACTGAAAAACGCAAGCGGGGCATATTACTGGCTGAAAGGAGGATATAAGATATTGAAACACGCGTTTCGCGCTTTTGGACCCGAGATTCACGGTCGCACGTTGCCGGCTAGTATGAGGGATGTGGCGAGGGCTTTTGGGAGATTGGATACGCGGAGTATCCGGACGGAGAGGTTGGGTTTACGGAAATCGGGCAGACTTTGGTGAATTATGCATTTAACTCTGGAGAATCGAAATAGGGATCAGGATCATGAAGTATAACGAGAATCATAATGTTACTACGAGGTATGGTCTGGAAGGCAAGGATCGGCAAAGCGAGCAGTCAGTCAGTACCTAAGCGAACAGAAAACAAAATATTATTAGCACTGAGGTTGGCCTTAGTTTCACATCAAACATGAAGCCTCGTGATATACCCAGAAATGCCTACTTCTAACCTGCTGAAGTAAAGATAACGAGACGAAGATTCGCTGTCGCGCCTGCTCGGCCGGCTAGTGAACACAAACATGAATGAGTAGGCCGAATGTCAGACTCACGCACGCATCGTCGTTGTAGGGACGCTAAATATCGCTGCAGCTTCTCTGACTCAGAAAAAGTCTCTATGAAGTTTTACCTTCATCTAATGATCTACATAGGTAGACCAGCGCTGAGGATGCATCGCGAAAACGCACAATTTCGGGCTCGCTTAAAACGCAACAAAACAAAGACACCCAAAATTGCAAAAATTGCAAAAACGCATAAAACCACAGGATGAAGAAGCAAAACTCGGAATACACCCTTTTCAGGAATTCCTTCGTAGAAACTCTTTGGGGAAGAGTTATGAAGCTCGGACTTTGAACGATCGGAAGCAAGTGTCTCTTTTCCCGTTCACTTGCTTATTGGCGTGTTTTTGTGTTGTTGTATGCCTCTCCGCGAGCGGAAACTGCATATTTCGTTATATGTACAAAACAGAATTTAGCCGGATACTGGAGGTGAGCTGGAGGAATTTGGCTGGAATTGGTAGAAGGGCACAGTGGAGTTCACTTTTGGGATGCGAACGAGCTGAGATGAATTCTTCCCCGGAATCGATAATGCCACTTTCCCAACGTATTCTTGAAATACTCTATCAGCGGATGCTTCTCCAACCACTTTCCAGAGTAGCTATTCTACAAAGCAAGCTTTGTTCTCGAGATTGACTCCGACGTTCCTGTCCAGTCTGATCCATCTCTACCATCTTCTCGTAGACGTGCATTTCTTCGTCGAGGAGCTTGTTGTTGAGCTTGGAGTCCTTGATGATGTGGTCGATGTTGATGAAGTTAATGAGCTTGGAGTGATGCTAGAACTTGGAATGGTGCCATCTTCTGCATGAAGCTTCAAGTCGCACCACCAAGGACTAGGTGGTCGGTCTACTCCCTTCGTATAGCGGCATGTCAGCTCTGATCCCTAAATCGCGTCGTGAAAGGAGAACAATACTATAACTTACATCCAGGCTACAGCATCCTTGGTTCAATCCACCAGCGCAGCTCCATGCAGTGTCACCAACTGTCGATGCTGATGGTATGATTGATGTAGCGAATTCACCTGTAGTCTGGATGTTAGCCGCGCGGCCATATTCTATAATAACTCTTCTATTGTTTGAGAGCTTCGGAAATTTGGTAAGAAATGGATGAGAACTTACATCCGACTCCAGAAGCATATTGATCAAATGGGTTTGTGAAGAACTGCGTGCAGCATCCCCCTTTAGTGTTTACCCCACAGAAGAACTCGCTGGCTGCACCTGATTTCACGAACATGGCAGCAGCCATGGAGAAGATTTTGAAAAATATCATGTTGCAATTTGAAAAGGAGTGAGCTTTTCTGTATATCGAATTATCGTAGTTCGTGGTGTGTCCTGGAATATCTTTTGGTGTCGCGATCCGGGCCGAGGATAAATCTGGATAATAGAATACGAGGTGACACCACAGCAACTTCACTTGGCCTCAAGCCTTCTGATCCGCAAGCTCTTAGCTGTAATATGTTTTCACAGGTGAAAAACTTATAAGATACGGAACAAAACTGTGTTCCGGAGAGATCACGGACAGCAAATGCAGATGATGGATATTCTCGTTCCGAGCGAGTGCCGAAGGGATTATTCGTAAAAGGCTACCACCCAAAGGATCGTAGAGCTCTAAAAAAAAATTGAAACCTAATATCATTGTACAGAGACCATTTTATCAGAGAGAGGTATGATATTATAGGTATCTCACCCAGTCTATATGCTTATGATTCTCTGGCCGATTTCGTTGGCAGTGGGGTGGTTGGGGGCCAAAATTGCGGGATATCAAGTTTGGCCTGTCGAGACTATATGACGCCCGCGAACTCGTATTTGTAGTGGAAGCTTCGAAGATTGATTCAAAGAACAATTAAATTTCTCTCCGCTTGATTCAGACCGATCATCCATTTCCTGATGTTAATTGCTCGTCGTTCGGGCCGAAGGATTAAGACTCGGGAAGGAGCGAGCTGGCTTCAATCAGATGATTCAACCACTTGACTTTGCATTTCAGAGTACTTTATGAGATAAGATGCCAGGAAGCGGGGTCAAAAGACGAGGTGAGCTGGGCTAGACGGGTGTTTATCGCAGCTTTTTGACTTTGTCGATTTGCGGAGCAAATGCATGTATCCTTCGGTTCTGCTGAAATGGGGGGCCAATGTTGCTTGTAAGATGATAGACTGAAATCTTGAAAACAGAGATGAGACATTTGGTTTAAAGGGTTGATTTGAAGGCGAGAGATGATAATATTTGCTGGTTTTATGGACTTTGCTGACTTTTGTATCTTCACTCGGCGCAGTGTTGGAAGTGCATTTATGCACGCGCCTTCTTCCATGCGCGAAGACAAAGAGCAAGGAAGGGGCAAAAAGTCTCATATGACAGAAAACTAGTTTTGGATTAAGAGCAATATTTTGATCACAAGTGGAGAAAGTACAATCCCATCTCTTAGACTTTGTGTCCTCGTCGGTGTATGATCAGTTACAATAACAAGCGGGCGTGTGGTCCAGTCTAGTAATTCGTGGAGAGAGCATTGTGGCACACATGACAAAATTCGATGTGGGGGTGAGATCTAAACTGAACTGCAGTTGATATTTAGGGAGAATCAAAGAAAGCCGAGTTGATCATCTGCCCTGACTTTGTTGACTTTGTATTCATTCGGGGTTGTGTAGCGAGATATGCGCACGCCCTCCTGCCCCCTGACCGAAGCGATAGCAGGAAGCGCCGCCGCTATCTCAACCCTGAGCTTGCATATAACATGGTCTCGGATGGAAATGATGAAGAAGCAATTACAGGTAGTAATTTCGCTCATTAAGGAATGAGATGCCACTGTAGTGTATCGTGTCGAGCGAACACATCCATACGCCCTCTTTCCCGGGCAGAGCGTAGCGAGTGCGAAGCGTAGAAGATTGGAGTGTAAACAACATCCGCTGGTGGCTTACTTAGACTACTGGTAGGAGGGGAGTCAAAAGGATTGGAGAGGAAATGGACATGAAATGTCTGTATTTGTATGTTTGAATTTCTTGGATTGGTTATTTCTTCTAGCGAGCCCAAAGCACTTGCTCTTCTCCCCTTCCAAGAGGCAGCAAAAGCAAAATCATCACCTTTGCCATTCGAATTCTGAAGTTGCTCTACTTCAACATCGTGTATGTTTGTGTGGTAGAGGATTGTTCCTCGGTGGGAGGAATGACTTCATCTGGAGAGCCAAATGTCTTCGCGTTCGTATCCGAAATGAAGCCAAAACAATAGATGGGTAGAAGCAGGCTAGCTTTCAACGGCCGTACAACTGATGCATGTATGTTGCTATTCTCATGAGTTATATATTTGGTCCTCAAGTCGAAGTTGCTGAGCTTTGGTGTTGTCGGATGCATTTGTGCGAGGAAGAGGAAGATTGGTAACCATTCCTGCTGGCGGCTTGAGACCTGCTATGTCCAGAAGAATAGAGAGCTACCTGTAGCCATTATCTTTCTATATGGTAGATGCAGTTTTTGATAGCCGACCTCAACTGTTTTACTGTTCCGCTCTCGGTGCTCTACACTTGTGGCTCTGTCGATTAACAGTCGTTCCAACTGGGCCCCGAAGCACAACCCGACAGCAGCGATCTATATGCCTTTACGATCATCAATCATTGACAGGTATGATGACACATAGGATATTTGTGGCTCTTTTCGAGGGATAGACGATGTATCCACCGTCGAAGTTCGAGATTCGAGATTCGAAGAGGCTCAGAGGCAGGTTGGTCGATTGAGGAAGGAAGGAAGTGACTCTTGCAAGAGTCGAGCTTTCGGATTTTTCTCCAAGGTTGGTAGGAGATCTCGGAGGATCGATTTGCGAGCGATTTTGTGGTCCGCCGTTGCTCTAGTGAGAGGAATCTGTCCGTTGCAGCCAGGAATGTTGAGCTTGAAGAAATTTCAGCGACAGCAATCGGGTATTCTTGAGCATAAAGAGTTACAGATGGATTCGAAGTATTTGATATTAGTAGATCAAATCTCAATGCCCATTGCATTTCCTCGTCCATCGCGGAAGGTGTAAGAAGGCTCCCAGAAGAAACTGGTGCTCTTGCTTTCAACGAGGTTTGCAACGAGACTTATTTGTTTTTGAGGCATCGGAAGCACTTCAGAAGTGTTCCGTAGGTATCGAATATCTGGTAGTGGTAAATTGCAGATCGGCCGTACCGAGGGCGAAGCCATTTCGAGGAAAAGTTGCAAGTGCTTCAAGCTGATGCTCTTTAGGCTTTGTCGTCTTGCATATTCGATTTCAAGATTAACTTGTTGACAACTCCACATTGCATCGTGGTAGAGCCTGGCCAACAAATTCTAAAGTCTTGATAGGTAGGTTCTTTGCCGTGCGATAATCTCGAGACCGTTGTGATCGGATGTTGAAGTCCCAGGGATTGTTGATGAATAGGTTTTTGCGGCTCGCCTATAGGGGTCGACCCCGTCAGTGAAGTCAACATTGAGCCCCAGCTTCTCTCGTTCGGATTTTTTGAAACGGAGCAGATATGATAAAGCGGACTCTGTAAGCCTCTCAAGTAATTCTCGAGCTTCGATACCTACTGATTAGAGTTCCAAGTTCTAGAGGGCGACTGAGTAGAGGGCTTTCGGGTACGAACGGCATCTTGAGGCATCCACAGCGAGCGTCAAGGCTACAGCTCTCGCCCCTGACACAGACGAGAACTGCCTGCAAGCCTCACAAATCTTTCACGCTTGTCCTGCGGACTCGGGGAGAAGCGTCGACGCCTCTTAATGCCCAAGAACACGGCTGCAGGACCATGTCTAAGACAACAGCGATCAGACTTCGTATTTGTTGGTTTGTGATGAGAACCAACACGAAGAGATCCGGGGAAGAAGAGCGCGAGAAACTTGAAGTGCTCACATGTCATGTAACTGAAGTCTAAATGGTTAGTACTACTGGGCTCACCTGGTGTCAGCCAAAGCATCCACTGTATGACAGGCTTTTCCTAGCTTGATGTTAGTATCCGCCTATTCATTTACCACGTTATACCAATGACGAAGTCTACCGAGAAGCAGCTAAGGCTCACTAGGTTTGAGCTGATGAATCATTGTATCAGCGAGCGGCGCCATGGCTGCTTTAACACACCCTCTTCCTGGGTTGTCTGGGGCATGGCAAGCAACGCCCGACACTCTTCCCTCAAGGTATATAAAGAGGGCATATCCAGCATTTTACCTTCCGTTGTCCTCATTTATTCTCGCTCCTCTTGAAACCTTTGCGAACCGACGCAACGTCACTTGTAATCCATTTTAATTATCGCTTCTGGAAGGTACAAGGAGAGACGGCCCGACTATTCTACGAAAGCTCACCTCTGGGATGGCTCAGATGGCGACTTGTCGCTTCTCCTCGAATCGAGCAACACTGCCGGCTCTTTATCGAGCAGCATTCGCATTACACACCCATCCGGTCAGCACTTCGCGGTATTTCCTGTATGATTGGAGGCGAGGACCACCCCCACCTGAAGCTACACAGGGATGTGTACATGGACGGAGTGATGTTGCAGCAGACAAGCGAGGGGTGTATGCAACCAACGCTGGAAAGATGCACAGCGATGCGAGTGGTTGCTTGCAGGACGGTACGCTATTGCCGCTGACCCAAGAGTGGTGAGCAAATCTTGGATTTGTTGGCTGTTGGCTGCATCCTTTTCAATAATTGACCCCCATACATGCGAGACATTTCCTCGGGTGTCCCCGGACGCTCTGCTTTCCCCAGTTTGCCTTGTCTATTCTCCTGGAAGTGGTTTGCACTTTTGTATTGTCGCATACTTATGGCCATACCTCATCCTCGTGATGTTGGAGAGCAAGTGCACCACCCAATTCTTGTCCATTCTCGGCCATGTTTGGTTTTGAACAATTCCTCCTGCACTCTTTGAACCTATTTCTCTTGCCTCGCTTTTGTTTCAATACTCCAACTTTGGGTCTGTTCGCAGTAAAGGAGCCGTTTCAAGAAAATGTTCCACAAAAACAAAAATATCATCGCGCTTTCAAATGGAAACGTGTTGGGCTCAGCTGAAGCTGTGCCAAGAGAATGAACAGGTGACGTGACCTCAATGGCTGTCTTATTGAGGAGCCTGAGGCGTAAAGCTGGAAATGGCTTCGAGTTTCGTGCCATTGGACAATTTCAGCTTCCTGGAACTTTCCATCTTCTCAATATTATTATCAGCAGTCGTGCTCGAGCAAATCTGGAGTTTGTTGCGAAGAAATACGTTTCTTTTTGGCCGTTGTGTGAAAAGAAGAGATGGAGGGAGACAGAGTCCCAAAGGTAGGAATATGGACCGCGTTATGAACCAGGGTCCGGGCCGTCGCGCGGTGCCGCAGAAAAAAATGGGGACGTCAACAAGTCAGATTGATGCAGACGTCGACTCTACAAAGAAGCCGGGCGAGCTATATCGAATTCAACGCGACGCTGAAGTTATGACTTCACTTCATTGGTTCTCCGAGACGGTGAGCAGGTCTGGGGAAGCAGTTCCGCCTCATACGATGCATAAATCCTTGCACGGCTCTCTTTGAATTCCCCGCCATGGCAGCCTCACAATGGACGACTTCAGAACCAGCCAAATCACTACGAAAAGCGAGCGCAGCATAGGCGATTGAGTCGGCAGCCTGGCCAGAGGACTTGACAGCGGTATTTCTGCCAGATCTGCGTTGACTTGGCTGGGTGCGGTTCCGTGATGCGTTTACAGTGGTCGCAACAACACCACAGCAAATCGCAACCAAGCCAGCACATTGCCCTTCTGGACTCTTCCTTTCGAGAATTCGACTCAAGAGATAGACGGAAAGGCCTGCAGAGGCTTCTATAACACCAACCTCTGGATAGCTTGGGCTTGCAGCGGACAAGGAGAGTCGGCAGAGGGCCCAGCTTCAATATCGGCGACTGGGCCTTCCAAGCCTCATTAGCCAAAAAGCAAGAAAACCTCGTGCAGTTTGATACCGTCAGGTTAGTTTCGGAGCCTGCTCTTCTGGGTCACATGTCTAATACATTTCAGAGGGTCGACTCGCTCTGTTCAACGTGAAGCCGATCAGTGCGGGCTGTATACAGCGAACCAGCGACATACCCACAAGAGCAAGGATGGCAAAGTCTACGGGCACACGTAAACACATGCATCAGCAGCGAGTGACTCTGAGATCAGAGTACAGATTGGAGCAAGGTGGAACGGTCAGACCAAAGCCAGATCCAAAACCAGTAAGTGGCGTGGTCGGGACTCGAAAACAACTGTCACGGGGAGACTAAAATGATTCTTGTGTAGGAGCCAACCCCTCCGAGAGGATCAGCTGGAGCTGAGGTGAACAATGGAAGTCAAGAATAAAGGGAAATGCAAGATGACATGCCAAACCTTCAAGCATGCGTGAATAACACATTGGGATGGGTTAGAGGTGGTGTGGTGAATCTGATATGAGGGGAGAAGACGTCTATCGAGCGATTGGTTCAACATAATAATAGCTTGGGGAGCTTCAGCAGGCAGGAATTGTGTGGCTATATACACTCAGATTGCATGCAGAAACTAGAATCCAAACTGGTCAAAATACTCGATTGTTGAAATACCTCCAACCTCTTAATATCCAGTAAACAATTTAGCGACTTGACGTTTACCAATCGAGCCTACGGAAGCATGTGACCACTGGCCCAGGGGCTGTAACGTAGGGTACAGGCGGTGCGAATATAAGTACTTGGGCTCTCGCCCATTGGTTTCTGGCTTCCCAAATTCCCAGTCGTCGCGTAGCCTTGACGAGTCAAAGATCAATATTGACCCTTTCCCACCACAACTCTGATATCAAAAGAGGTCAAAAGAAAGCAAGAACTGGAAATCCTGTGAAGAGATCGGTAGCATATCCGAAGGTATTGATCATCGCCTTTTTAACTCGCTAGTCGTGTCCAGGGTACTGGAGGGTGTGTGTGGGTAAAATCCATCGCCCCTTTTAGAATGTTGGTAGTCAGCCATACTTCAGGCCGCATGCTGCCCAAACTGTCCAAGAGGTAGTTGGCAGTCAGGATGATCCCCATCTCGAGTGTGATGGGGTCCCAGATAGTCTCTTGTGGTTGTCAATATGGCCGACATGGACATTGAAGCCGCTGCTGGGGCAGGAACTCCAGCACTCCAAGCTCCCGAAAATGCTCATCATGGTACAGATAGATATTCCGAGCAGGGCCCAGCGATCCCGCTTACAGAACTGCCGCAAATGGAGCCCGGTCTACGAAATCGACATCCAGCGGGACAGCCCACAAGAGAAGTAGCGAACGACGGCACACCAGAAAACAGTCAAGGGCCACCTGAACCTACTAGTGATGGACCACAGGCTCCAGGTACGTAGAAAAGAGCTTACGGTATATCATAAGCTTTAATAGATCCATGTAGGCACTCCTCGCTTTGCATCGTTGGTTCGAACTGGATCCAAAGGCCTTCAGACCTTGATCACTACTGGCTCTTGGTCTACCCAAAGTCCAGAAGAGTTGAAGCGTCTCGATGAAGCTCGCGGATTCAATAAATTGAAGAACGACAGAGGTATGTGATACAGCTTAGGCTAGCATGCCTCCTCGCCTCAATGACCCCGCTAACGATGCCGAACAGTTGAAGACTTTGAGGAAGGTTATCCCCAGCTCGCGGCTTTTGTCAACAGCAACGGTACCTTCGCTAACTACCGCCGCTTCGGACGGCTTTCATCTCGAATACTACTACACCTGCAGAACGATTTGTTCGAATTGGAGAAGAAACTCGATGCTCTCGACAGGCAAGATGCGCAGGATAGTATCATGAAATATAGGCTTCAAGGGTACGAAAACTTCGTGGGATGGGACGACAAGCACCAAAAATTGCGTGCTGAGATACAAAAGAAATACTTGGAATACAGTACGTCACAAAAGGCTCGTGCGAGTACACCATGTATGCGAAAACATGCTGAAAGACACACAAGCCGAAGTTCTTTTGAAAGACGCTAGCCTTCGTAAGATGGAAAAGGCACCCATGAGAAACCACGTCGCCTACTTCACCTGGATGCATAACGAGAAGCCACTCAACGCAGAGAAACGAGAATTCATGAATAACGCAGATGACTTTGTCTCCATCAGCAGACATACCGAACGTCGATTCGAAGACTTTATTGAGTCTTGGCTCGATGACAAGGATCCGAAATTCTTCATCAAGGTTCGTACCTCCGGCATCGTCATGACCACTGAGTCAAGAGTCAATAGCACAGAAGGACGCTAACTTGAAAATAGCGCTTCCTCATGACTACCGAGGAGCGTAGCAAGACTCAGGACAAATATGTTGATCACTACTCCAAAACCAGACTTGCATTGCTTGCCATCATTCTCCAGGTCTTGGTAGTCGCGGTCCTCTTTCTTGTGCCGGTCTTCATCTTGTTCTTGGTTCCAACCAATCGAGCTGTCATGGCCGTGACAGCCTCGGTCTTCGTCCTTGCTTTCACCATCGCTATCTCCTTTATGACTGGTGCCCGGGTCCAGGAAATCTTTTTTGGTACCGCAGCGTGTGTCCTTCCTACCCCGAATTTACAAGCCCCAAAGCTGATTGCCAACAGTTATGCTGCAGTGATAATTATGTTTTTGGGCAATATAAACCAGTCTGGGCCTGCGCAAGCAGCGTGACGATGTGTAAAAGCTTCCTTGATGGTCCAACGGCGTTGAGCGGTGTGGCATTGAGGGGAGGGGAGCTCGATTCCTTTTCCTATTTTCATTCACAATGCATAAAGTAGCTAAAGACAGTCAGCACCAAAGGACGTAGGGATAGAGGACAGCTTAGGAACGGTCTTTACTTATTATATTTAGTGGATTTCCTTTCTGGTCAGGGGGCCATTGAGAGCGCGAAAAAAAAGCTTGGTTTCTGGTCTTACACAATCTGAAGAACTTTGACGACTCGAACATCATCTACTCTGCGTCCACTGTCGACGACGTGAGACTGTTGATATACATGTTGGTGTTGTTGGAATGTGGCTCTGATGTTGTGGTCTGGATCCTGGGGAAAGCCAAAGCTCGGGAGAAAGTGGCGGCGAAGCACAAGCCACAATCCCGGCACGTGATGTTTACTTTCACTACCGAATAGCAGTTACCCTTGGGCCGAAGAACATCCACGAGCGCTGCGCTCGTGATCAGCTGTCTTTCGAAGTATAGATATCTGAGATCTTCGTGGACTGAGTTATGTTAATACTAGAAACATTAGTCCTAATTCCCAGTATCATTAACATTATTGAGCAGGAGCGTGACGCATCAGCAAGTTAAGGAAGCGAGTGAAAAAGACTACCATGTATACAAGGTATTGTCAGCCTTAAAATTATGACTAGATCAGAGTTTCAGGTTGCTCAATAGTGAATTCAAGTCATTTGTATGTGAAGTTCGAATCTGTTTGGACCACTGTGGGCACTGGAGGGGTACATGCTACATGCCTTGGCCTTCGGTCTTGACGAAGCTCAGAGGTTGCAACCGTAGGTAGCTAACATACTTGAAAGCGAGATTAAATGACCATGGTTAGAATATCCATACGAAATCCTTCGATAACTTGAAATTGGATTTAATTCTCAACATATCGTAAGTGATGTACTTTGAAATGAAAGCTGTCTCATCCATGAGACATGGATCAGCAAGCTCCGAAGAAGTCGCTTCTCGCCTCGAAGAACCACTGATACAGACTCATACTCTGTACGTACTTGTTATTGAAGTAGGCTTATTCATATCCGCCAGATCTTCCATCCTTCCACCATTAATTGCGCCAAGCTTAAGCTTGATTCCTCCAGAATTCCGCGTTTGTGAAGCGTGTGTGTTCAATACTAACACCAGCAGCTATATTCTCCTATATCCTCAGTATGACTTTTCTCTATTCCGCACTGAATTTGAAGGGCATCATGTTGGGATCCGCTGCCGAACTGTGAAGCGCCTCCGTTTGTATTCTTGTAGTGAACTTGCGACGCGTTCCGTCGGATGCCTGCTTCAGTGAACAAGACTGGCAATTCAACCCGCTCCACCCTCAAACCGTTCTCTCTGTGAGTCGATAGTGATTCAGTTGATTTGTTGCGGTCTGCGATCTTGTGGGGATTATCGTTGGCAATTCGTGGCAAAAGATGAAGTTGAGCTTCACAACACTATTAAACTTGGTTAGCAACTTAGCTAGCCTACCCAAGATATCGAGCTCTTTGAGGGAGAATGGTATTGATAACATCTTATCTCTTCCATGTCTCATATTGAAACTCACAGTTAAAAGGTTTCTCCATGTAATGATAGACATTCCTGCGCATCTATTGAATCTTGACCCTCGAGGTTAGAGGCCATACAATGGGGGCTTTGAAGACTGACATACATCTAGATCCGCGGCAGGAATGATCTTTGGGGACTAGACATCGAGAATGAGGGTTAATATCAGATAAATAGGATGCGAAGGTACCATGATTGTTGATTCTTCCAGCTGGTGGTGTTGGCGAGCTTGATGAGAGCTCCAGAAGACCAGAGTTCCCTAGAAGGGGAGCCAAAACTCCGACGAAAAAGTAGGCGGCGACAGTGGCTGGTTTCGAATATACCTCGTTGTGCCCTGGAGAAGTATTCAGCTGCAGCCGAATCCCACATTGGTTGTGGGCTTGGTTCTACTACATACTTTACAGCAAGTTTGAACTCCTTACCAACATGTGCTCAGCTCTGTATCCCTGCCTCTAGTGTCACCATTCGTTTTCGTCTCTGAATATGACTATCTGACTGTTCCTTCTTAGACACCTTTCGGAAAGGAGCCGCTCTTCATTGGCGCAGCACCATGCCAATCAACGGCAGAGTCCATTCCGGTGTGACTTTTCTTACGTGCTCCATCCGTGCTCATCCTCTTCATCTTTCATTCGTTTGGCTCTTCTCGTTCGAACGAATAAGACTCATCTCTTTCTGCCAGAAGCGGTGCCGCGTCCCCGATATAGCAAACCCTCACCCGTGTGATGTATCCTGAGTGGGTGGGGCGTGCTTTGCTAGTGCCTCGCTGCTTGAAGACGAGGTATCTGGACGTTTCATAGGCTCGATGCACTACGTACGGCGGGTCGAAAAGAAACCATGGAGACAAGCCATCATGCCAACGCATCGGCCGTGCGCTTCGATGGACCCTGAAAGAGGGCCCTTTGTGGGGGTGCCCCCCTTTCTCTCTGAACAATTCTATATAAACCCTCGATTCCACTCATGGCTCTTATCAGGACTTTCTGTGGAAGATCCCCTCCAAAGCAGATATGTCGAGTACCCGAGCTGGGACTGAACTGAGAGACTGATTGTAATCAACGAGACATCGACAGTCTTGGAAGCGCCTTTCTGCGAGCTCTGGCTCGCGATGTTGGTTTCAATATTTGCCTTCTCAATTGCCGCAATTGTAGGATTGCATAAACCGCTTGAGCTTGAGGGTGCAGGGAATATTGATGTGATAGGTGGCTTATCTTGTGAAAGCGTGTGATGGCGTGCTACTCTAGCTTTTAAGGTATACTTCCACGGCGCCACTCTTTGAAAAATGCATGTCATCCGCATCCGTTCCATTTGTGGAGCCATGTGCGTCAATCTGGATTTCTTCAGCGGGTAAACGGGAGGGGCTTGAATTGGAAGGCCATAAGGGCCCCTGCTTGGCCGAGGTCCCACGCTGACAGAAACACGGGTATATAATATATCAGGCAAGTGCCTCTCCAAATTCTGTGCGAAACTATTCTTATCTGCTGGAAATTATCGAACTCTCTTTGATTCACTCCTTTGCTGTTTCGGACGTTCTGCGTTTCCAAATATCCAAACCCGTGACGGGGTATCTTTTGTATTAACGACAAAGCTTTGAATCAAACTTCTGTGCTTGAGTATTCGTGCGGGATCTTTCCTTTGGGTCTCACGACATCTTTCATTCAGCCTCATTGTATTGCGTTTTCAATCCACATTTTCAACGCTCAAGCTGGTGCCGAGGCACATTTATAGATGGTCGACAAGGTCGGGTAGTGGACAAAAGTTGACGATACCAAGGCACATCTAGGAGATCTCGAATTGAGAGAGCATCTCCGAAAGAAATTTCTTCATGGAATTTTATTATATTTTGAATTGTCGTTGGTCGCTCGACCACGAGTTACACAAGTGCCAGTCATTCTGCAGGTGTCCTCGGTGGGGCTTGAGATGCTGACTGGTACTGACAGTCGCGAGCCTATACAGCGTAAGATTTCGTCCACGCTACATCAAACAAGCTTGAACAGAGAAAAGACAGGAAACACAAGGGAAAGACGAATCAAAATTCCGTCGAAAGAGCAATCATGGGGCATACTGGAATTATAAGAGAGGATGCTGGCTCGGAGGATTTGATCTTGGAATTCTTGTGGGCCCAAAGAATTCCCAACGGCATGTCCGTGATCTTACCAGATCCTATCCACACACCGACTCTTCAGTGGTATCCGGCTGCCATGTCTTCTCGCTTGAGCGGTGCAGACACACAAGCCGGGCGTCGTTATTGCACATCGAAGGCACAGCTACCCCACTCTACGCCAAATGGAGAGTCAGGGGTGTAGTTCGTCGATTCGAAGGCCGTGCGAGAGATACCCAGAGCCGCAAGAGCATCGCTCAACGGGAATGCGACAATCTTACCAAGTGGTCAAGTTCTCATATGGTAAGAAAGGACCTGGCAGATATCTTGGTGTACCCGCGGAAGACGTTTCAACGGAACAAAGGGTTGAATTCGGTGTCATGGGTAGATGACCGAGGGCGACTGCAGCTACCTTTCGGGTCCATGGGTCGTCAATCATCAACATGAACTGTCCTATCACATGTATCTGTGCATATCTTACGATTGTGAGTCTCCTTGACCTGGCGTCTTTTCTACTTTCAGCTAGCTTGCAGGCAATAGTTCAGGTCCCTTGCCCTGGCCATAGTTTGCTTCTGACTCACGGAACATTCGAGATGAGAAAGCTTCTCCACGAGCCATCGCAGCGCATCAGACAATTTAGAAGTCAATTGGGGCTTCACGAGACAGTGGTATAGGTTCTCCTCAAATTTCAATAACAGGTATACTAAAGCAAGTACTTTCTCTCTTTTCTGCTGTTTCGTGGATCAGTCATGAAATTTCTGCCCCACGATGACCGATCTTCGATCTCTCGCTTGATTCTTCAACGTCAGAGCAGGCAAGCAGCTGCGGAAAATCCCTAACAACCGATGCTAACAGAAAGGAAAGCATAATGGCGCCATACTCAGCAACAGACGGTGGGGAGAGGAATAAAAACCCGAGAATTGCAGATTTCGAAAATGGCCATGACAGCCAGCCTGGTCGAGAAAGGCAATCAATTCAAACCCGGGCACCACGAGAGCGAAGAATGAAGCTTGAATCTGGTGCAGGATATGTGAAGCCAGTTGATCCACCCCCGGTAATCGATTCCACATGTTTAAGAAAGACCCTCTAATCAGAGTTTCTCCAGCGTCCACCACCCACCAAGCCTGCTTAACGAAGCACTGTCAATGTAAGCACTGGGAAAGGCTCAACTAGTCTGAAATGATTATGCGGTTGGTTGCTGCGGTATGAAATGCCATAACATAATCATAAAATGCTGGGAACATATCGCAATTAAAGCAGGAGTTTTGATTTAATTTGGTATTGGATGAACGAAAAGACGGCATTCTCTGTTAGGAGGGAAATTCGATACAGTAGCGTTCTGGGCATGTGGGCAGAATTTAAACAGTCACGTACAGTAAGACTCGGCAACACAAACAAAAACAAAGAGGCTCGTCTACCTGAGCTTTGCGTCTGTCAATCAGATGTACACAAATTTCTGATTTGCCGCCCAATGTGTGTGACACCAACCCATCCAATGACGACAGCGCGGAAAATCCCTTGAGCCTAGAGACTCTCTACGGGCATATAAGTGACAGCCATTCCCCTGTCGCTCAGTGTGCTCTCCTTCATCCCTCGTTACCGACTCTCGCGTAAACGTGCTGGCCCAGAACTCGACCTCCTAAGACCGACCACCCACCCTGTTCTTCACCGCCAGAACAGACATCGCCAAATAGACACAGCCTCGTGGACTGTTGTTGATTTGAAAGTAAGGAAAGTAGATCGCCAGGTGTTCTCGTCGTGATTAGTTCGTTTGCCAGGGCAGTGACAAAGGTGTGTGTGCAGCCAGCCTACGAAGATGCTTTCCAGCTTTCCGTACCACGTTGGGCACACAACAATCAGGCTTGAAAGACCATGATTTTGTTTTACAAAGCAGTCATGATCCCAAGGTCATTGCTTGCTGTTATCTCTTCCATCAATGCATTTATCGTCATGGCAGAGAGACTTCTCGTGCGGTCGGCAACGGCCCCCATCTCGAGCCACTTTATTTTGACACCCCCGCCTGAAGCTTACGCCCCCAATCATGACAGTGCTGAAAGAGCCTTAGCATTTCCTCTGCAAGACATGCCGTCCGCAGAGTCCGAACTCCGAAAACGACAGCATCAAAAGCCATCACCATCGACAATAAGCGAACATGGAAGCTCAGACGAGTCGGCTACACTAACACCGGCTTCGAGCGTAGGAGAGTCTCGAGGTATTGAAGACTACTTCAAGCATTGTTTAGTTTGCTATGCTGAAGAAATTGAAGTTCCACGATGGCCATCAACTCAAGATGGCTGGCGTCGCTTTTTTACCAAGCTGCCACCACGTCTTTCTTCGAACTCCCCTCCTGAGGGCCCAGCACAGCCCAAATACGATCGAGGGTATCATCGAATACGACACAGCAAACGTAAACTACACAGCGCAATACATATCGTGGTAAACTGTACTGACGAGTAATTCCATTTAGTGGAAGACAACGAACAAGGCATACCCCGTTTCGCAGCATTCCAAAACTCGAACGATAGCTTCTGCATATTCCGCAAGTTCGGGGATGTCGCAACTCGGATTCTCGAAACGAAGCAGATAAAGTTATGCGCTCTCATCAGGCAATTACAAGACCTCGACAAGAAAGACGCTGAAGATGAGAGCATGAGATACCGGCTGAGCAGCATCGAACACCGCGGGAATTGGAACACAACGCAGAAAGACTTGCTAGAGACGATTGAGAATAAATTGAAAGATTACTGTGAGATCAATTGTCGAAGAGCAAGGATGAATCGAGGATCTCGGAGCTGACACGGTGCAGACAAATTCCTTGACCGTTACACCAGAATAAGGGACCTGGAAGGTGTGAAGGAGCGCCACCACCGTAGCGTCTACGACTTCAATATTAACAATCGCTCTTTTGAAGGAGGTGAAGACTCTTTCCTTTTCGAGATAGACGACTTCGTATCTGCAAAGAGGAGGTCAATTTCCCGCAAAAGCAATCGAATTGAAGATTTCATCGAGACATTTCTGCAAAACAACCCTGACTCTAGGCTTCATGTAAGGTTTCCTGACCGCACGAAATATATCTCACACAACAGTAGTCAATGTAGAGGCTGACTAGTTGGGGGAATAGGGCCTTTTCATAGGCAACGATGAGAAGAAGAAAACAAATAAAGATTCCGACGTCGTTCATCTCTCAACATATCGACTTGGGCTTGCGCCAAAATTTGCTGCAGTATGCTTGGGAACCGGTGCTCTATTCACACCCATATTCCTGCTGTATCTGGGAAATCTCAGCAGAGGCAAGATGTCCTGTGTCGTTGGCATCTTTGTGCTGGTCTTTTTGGTGATCATGTCTGTGGTTGTTGATATCACAGCACACGATATCTTCATCGTCATCATTGGGTAAAGCCTTCCGGTCCCTGTAGACAGTAGAAGACCACAAAGATGCTGATCTTTGAAGCTACTCTGCAGTTCTCGTGACGCTGTTGTCAAACTTTAACGACGCAAGCTATTCAACTTGCCCGAAGTGAGCACCATCACGAACCAACCAAGGCTTCGTCTTGGGGTCATAAGAGTCAGGAAATAGAGGATAGAGGATAGATGACTGAGTGAAAGGATGAATTCGATAAACTTTGCTTTTGACTAACCTGTTTCTGGGTTTCGGCGTTCTGGTAGACAAAATGGAGATCTTCACCGCCTCTTTCGCGTCGTGGAACATGATCACGTGGGAATCTCTTTGGCAACCCGATACTTCGAATAGAAGTGACTAGCATATGTTTATATAGTCATTGAACGATATCTCTTTGCAAGGCACTCCCGACTGCGATGTCAAGACAAAAAGTGCCAGCACCCCAAATATTTGTCACGTTGACAACTGTTACTTGCGTGCGGTATCATCCCTCAACGTTAATGCGTACTACTGGATCAAATGGTGTGTTCTCATAAAAAGTCCCGGTCAAAGGTTTAGAAGGTACCATATTTTTAGCTGTATCTTGGTAGCTTGTAGCCCATGGTAAGAATGGGCGTTGTTAATTCTCTTGAACCAGGCATTTAGTTTCCAGCGTCTATATTTGATTTACTTACAGAACATTACGTGAGCATATATTTCTTCACGATTCTATACCTTCAATTGAACCAAACAAAGAAAAGAAAGATGCCGTTGTACTGAATCAAATTCGCGATCTGTTGACTTCCAAGACATGGACAGGAACGCCCAAAAGAACAGATCATTTACCACCTCAGCTCAAGCATGTCATGACTAAAGTCATTGTTAACTTAACTTGATGTCTAGTTGTCCCTTAGAAGCCTTCAAAGCCTTGCGATCTCGTGCCACTGGACGTCGGGACATCGTCCGTGAGTTCTCGAGACCAGATGCATGAGGTCTTATAAAATAACTTTCTGTGGAAAATCTCATAAAACATCATCTGAGGTACGTATATAGGTTTCTGTCTACCAAAATTCGTGACTACAGCAAGTTCAGTGTCAGAGGCCAGTGGTTTGGGGGCCGAAAATGCGGGGTAGCGAGGTATGAGCTGCAACATCCTTCAATCAGGAATTCCAACAATCAGTCACAAATATTAGGCTTTGCATGATCAGAACTTACTGTTCTTGATTTGTATCAAAACCCCCAAGGAGAAAGTAGTGTTGACAACCCACTACGATAGTGCAGTTTCTGCGGCGCAATGAGCTTCTTTACTCAACTTCCTATGTCGACCATGATATTGGACATCATTAAAAAATATTACTAGAGAAAGAGCAGAGTCCAAGTCAATAATAGTCCTTTCAGACGCAAGAGTTTAAAGCGAGGCTCTCTTTGCTTTTGATATCTTGGGTTACAAAGACACAACCATCTGCCAGGCTGCTTTTAAATAGTCACGTTCTGATGTCTTTCATGTTGCAGGTATGGATAATAAACAGGAAGTCCAAAAGCTGATGGCGCTATTAGAAGGCTAATAGCAGTCGATGTGGGTAAGTTGCCTTTGAATGTTTGTCCGCATGCTATTCGCTCGAATGGATAGGGAGGCTTGTGTGAATAGCGAAGATACAGCAACACTCTACATAGCACACCTTTATTGACGGGCACGAGGGTCTTCTCTTCAGCGGTTCTTCGTGGCTCAGGAGGAATAGATTTAATGATTTGACTAGTAAAGTCGTCTACTTGATTCAAGGAGTTGGGGATAATCTTGTGAAGTGTCCCCCACTTCACGTTAATTGTGTTAGACGAATTCCAATTCCAGGCTGGCAACTGAGCCCACGAGGATACAATACCACAATAGATTGGTCTGAGACGAACACTGATGAAATTCGAGCTGATCACGATATTATTGATCGTTTGCTCTCCTCAAAGTGCCTAGAGGCTTTAGCCCTAGCCATACTTTCGAAGTGTTCCAAAATCGGCAGTCACCTTCCCATCCATCTCGCCTCCCACCAAGTTTCGTTTCTTCCCACCACAACAGATCAACAACCACGACAACGCAGAGTCTATCCCAATCGAATCTGCAATATACACAGCACTTCCTTATGCGTATGCAACCTTCTTGAATTACATCAAAGAGTCTGCCACAAAAAAGCCATTCTCCTCCAGCAAACCCAAGGAGATTTTGCTCCGCTCTACAGTAAGTAAACCTACCACCCTCTACCCTAAACTGTATGTAGCCTGATAGAGAGCTTATTCCTAGCTCTCTGTTCCGCCATGCTGACTACTCTCCAGTCTCTGGTCCAGATGCTTGCTTCAAAATGCTACAGTCTCGGTCGTACAAACGATCTGGGCCCCCGAGATTTCTGCTTCAAGCACAGAAGCACGCTCTACACGAAGGTAGAAACAGCAGAGACTACTTACACGCATCTTTCTAACCTATGAGATGACCTGCTGTGGCCACGCCGACTCAGCGATGCTAATTGATGGCGTCGATGCTCGCAACGGCGACGAGATCGGCCATTCTCAGTAAGTTATCCCTACCACGCGTCATTTTCCCTGACAACAACCCAACAATTCTCCTCATACAGAGATCTCCAATCAAATAGCATGCCGGCTTAACGATAGTAAGCCCTTGGAGAGAATCTGGCTGACTGTTTTCTCTGATCGCAGGACGAAGATGCCGCGCAGCAGAATCCGTGAGACAACCTGGACGACTAGACGCAACGAAAACTCCAAAGCTCCCCTAATGCTCTACACATTCAGTAATACCATGTCTTCGACGCCAAGATGGAAAATGAGCGCAGAAATTGAAATCACGCCGTTGCTCTGATGCTTTCTTTCCGTCTCGACTTGGTATCCGCTCCGCAACAAGAAGGATCACATTTGCGAGCGGCAGCCTATTCTCCTCCAGTAACGTTTACTTCAGAATGCTATCTTAATCATCTCGACATATTAGCATCGTCACTATCGTTCTTCAAGGCGGCAATCAGATTCTGTCCCGCCTCGGACGGTTCAATCCAATACGATGTATCGGTGAAGTTGTCTACGACTGCCCTTCTCCACAATGGGCATCAATCTCCTGCTTCACCAAAAGAGTCCCTCTCAAATGTTGAAAGCGATTACTTCTTGGCAGATAGCGAGCTTAAGGATCATTTGTCCAAGACTCGAACCGGGCACGCTAGTCTAGACAATCATATCCGTGGCTAGATGAAAGTATACCACGGTGCTGTTCTGACGCAATACTTGCGCCTGGCCCTGCAACAGTAAGTACAAGAACCAATACCTCTGAATAAGATTGCTAATATAATCGGTTATCTAGTAGAATACTCCAGCGCTCCTCTCCATTCAGGAGCAACACACCTGCACTGGTCGTTGCAAGGCTTTCTCACTGCTTATCGACGCTTTTCCCACACTCAATCTCTCCTATCACACAAACTACAGCTATGACAGCAGGACCACTTGCTGTGAAAGCTGCTTACCACACAACTGGAGGGATCTGATCTTCGCACCCATATCCACGCTCAGCAAAAGCGCTTCTGGCATGGAGAAGAAGGTCATGGAGTTATCAACGGATGATTCTAACAATCGTCTTCGCTACCTTGGATCGCGTAGCTCGAATATCTGCGTGAGGGTCATCAATATCTTGCAACGGCTTTTGGTGGGCATAGTGGTACGCTTTCTGACCACAAGATAGTACCAGAACAGGCTGACATTATCTTTACAGCGGTCACGACTATCACGAATACTCGGCAGAGTGGCGTCTTGAGATTAGACTTGTGCTCGTCTCGGAGCATCCTATTCTTCCGCGACTCCGGCTACCATCTCTGTCCACCGTACAGCGTATATCGTCCAGACACTGCTGAGTCTCAATCACGTAGTTCAGCTATGCCTGGCGCTAGTGGCTTCGGATTTGTGACGATGTTCAGCTCTATCGTTGCACCTGAAATTCGATTCGTATCCTCCAGTCTCGCATACTTTACAGGTGCTGTGTCCTCGTTTAGCTTGGAGCTCTCGTGTCAACACAACACAAATCGATAGCCCTCTCGACCATTCACGGATACCTCGGGGATGTTCTGCGATACGCAACGATCAGGTTTCATCTTAATCCGCAAAAGGCCAAGATGGTCGATAATTCTTGGTCATGAAATCTTTCCGAAGAACTTGTGCAGGTAAGAAAATATGCAGCATTAGGTATCCAAAAGGCAGAACACTGACGGTGTTCAAGTAGTACTACCACCATGGCCCACCCGAGCAGCAGCCTACGCATACTTGGGATCGCCCGGAGGAAAACCCACTCTCTCTAGATCAAGATCTATTTCCGCCCATCCCACCATCGGCCTCAGGTCAATCAAGTCGGGGACTTCCTGCACTAGGCGCGCCATGGCTCTCGTTCTTCCTACTCCGCTCACAACCATCTCCTGGCATTCGTCCAAACTGTCCTCGGTAGTAGTACCGCCTTCACATTTGGTCTAGAGGTAAGTCAAAGAAAAGGTACTACTCAAACATAGCTAATGAAATACAATAGGGACCGCTTCAAGAAGAGCTGCTTGCACAACCAGCGTTCACACCTACTGGAACAGCAAGCTTAAACTCATTTATAGGATCGCTGGCTCTATTCGTGTCCAAAAACACGAGTAGTCCATAGCGCATGGTGGAGACAGCTCGAAGATGGCTGATCTGTGGCAGCGACAATAATACCTGACCTTCTATTGGCGATACCGAGCCAAGCATCTAAAGAGCCTGGAGAAGTTCTACTGCTTCTTCTGCTATGGTGTTATATTTCTCTTGGCTTTCATCCTTCTTTGGGTAGAGGCTAAGGAAAAGGACCCCATGTATTGCAACGCAACACTCTGGTGCTGGATCTTCGAAGACTGGGACTATTACCGAAGCTACCTGCAATAAGCGGACCAATAAAGGCTCTCTTATGCTTTCACTCAGATGGGCTGCAAGTTCAAACACGAGAGACCATTTGACAGAGCAACACGGTTGACTCTGAGTCTCGACCACTGCCTCGATCTCTGAATCTCCTGCTTGGCTCGTTCGAATCCACCTGGACTTGTGGATACGAAGCTGGATCAATGCAATCCCACCCCCTCCAAATGTCGGAACCAATTCCTACGACATTGGAGGATACCATTCTCTGACCCTGGATACGGCCCATCCGGATACCAAGCCAGCCACCAAACCAATGTCCTTAACAGCCCTTACGACATCCTTGTCCGACCATCGTCCCTTCTCTCAACTTTAGCAGCCTCACCGCCGCCGCATCTCCGCCTCCAGGTTTCCGGAGACGAAGACTGCAAGATCACGCTCTCCTAGCAGATGGACCAGAATTAAGAAATGCCTCCCATTTCGGAGGCCCTGGGGACCAGCCCGCTCCGACATGGAGCTCTCGCTCGTGGCCTCAGCATCCCACACGGGGCTATGTCCCACATCAGTACCTCCGTGCCAGCACCCTGGCCATGAACCAGCCAGGTGCAGGTACGAAGTGGTACCCCGAGTACCGGGATGCTGGGGCCAAGCGAAGGGACCTACAGCGTCTCAACAAGAATCCTATCCCCAAGTAAGTACCAAGCTTCAACGCTCCAGAATATTGGTGTACTGACTATTGTTTCAGAGTCACTTTAATCTCATTACTCCACCACCTCCTCCTCTCAGCTTTTCATTCGAGTACCTCCCAAGCGTTTTCCCGCCAGGGGAGGCCGAGAGATCAAAGCTGAGTCGCCAGTAAGATATCCTGTGGCCACGATGGGGTCAGGAGAAGGCCGGAAACCTTATTCGATTGGCCATGAAGAAGTTTGGAACCAAAGTTGTCTCTCTTAGCTTCTTTGACGGGGACAGCGAAGTTTTCAGAGGGTACGAGCTGGCCTTGTTTATGATTGAGTATGTTCAACCGTCATAGAAATTGGCATGCCATCTGATGGCGAGACTGGTGCTGAGGGAGACCAACCTGCCGTCTGGTTCTTGAACGCAAAGATCCCCCGCACAATGCAGAATGGAAAATGCTCATGCTGGCCAGGTGGGGAAGATGAAGTGGGTTGATTGGGAAGCGAGTCTGGTGAGCGGGAAGAGGGCAAACGGGGATAGACTCGAGCTGTCCAGCAATCTAGCAATCTAGCAACGCTTTGATCTTGCTGCACTCATAAACCAGGGGCAAGACTGGGCGGTGACGGCAGCCAGCTAGGCTCGGGTGATGGACAGTTCATGGACCGAGAGCAATGCCACTTCAGTAACGGCCAGCAGCATTTTGCAAGTGCGCAATACCGGAGACCACCCTCCGGATACCAATGAAAGCAACCTGGCATGGAATATATTAAAGCGGAATAAGTGACGATTACCCAAATGAGGGCAACATCAGCGAGCATAGCAACTTGTGAATTCGAGAAGGGCACACCCTCCACTATGAGTACGGCATCCAACAGCGCCGCTCCTGGCCAATCCGGCAGGTGCCCGTCTGCTTCCGACCTTGAAATCAAACAAGCCTACTTGAAGCCTTTCGAATACTTCCACCCCGACAAGTAAGAGGTTCTGGCTCAGAGGCCGAAGCAATCTTCGACAACTGAGTTGACGCTCTTCGACGAGGTCTCGATCTATCAAACAATCGACTTCAGTATTGGCCCACCACGTAGAGCGGTGCGGCCCACTTCACCATTGCTTGAGCATACTACCGACAGGTTCTATCAGCTAAGTTTAGTGTTGCTTTGCTTTGCAGCCTTGCTCATCAACTCGCTGCCGTCTGCGGGCGATATTGATTCCCTTGGGCATCATATGCAAAATTGCTGGACCCATGTTTTGAGCTGGCGTCGGTCAGGACAAGATGGGAAGCACTTGAGAAGTCTTCAGAGACAAGTTAAATAGTCCCGACGCAACTGCCACGTTTCAGAGGAATGACATGACATACGCTGTTCTAGAAGACAAGTGAAAGCGGAGGGTAGCTAGCTAGCTAGATTTTTGCAGACTAAAAACTGGCGCCCGTGATAGCGAGAAGCCAGCTCAAGAGATCACTTCTATTTCGAGTCGACCTCGTCCAGTTTCTGGTGCGATCGCTACAGTCCACAATATTCACAGAGGGAATGGAAAAACGAAGTGCGTTGAGGAAGGTCAAGATTAGGAACGATGGAGTTTGAGAGGACTGTGGAGAGAGGAGGGAGTAGAGGGAGCAGCCTTGAAGCTGGCTGGACGGAGAAAGAGTCTGTAACAGTGAATAGCAATCAAAAAATTAAAACCAGATGAAATATGACAAATACCGTTGAAGGCGAGTAGGACTGCAACTTATGGCCACAGATACACATTGTATCAATATAATCGTGTCCAGTCAGGACCAATGCCGGTGTTCGGAAATGAAAAGATGTTGATTCATGAAGACTTCCATTACAGTCATCGCCACGAATTCGCAATACTTGTTATCGGAAGCCCGTAATGCGACTGTTGTGGGATGTAATTGACACCCGGTGTGTTAAGTTGCTGCTGCTTGAGGAGATTGCCGAACAGTGAGGCGCAGGGCAGAATAGAGTTTCGTTTGTCGTTTACTGTAAATTCGAGGAACTGGCGAGGTTGTGTTATTGGATCGGCTGGTTGTTGGAGAGCGAACGCATTCGAGGTTGGTACTTGTCTTGAGCGACGGTTCACGGAAGAGGGAGTAGCCGGATTGTTCATCGAATTGATTGAAGGGGTGGGTGATTTGAGTGAAGCATCGGTACTCGTATATTCGGATTTATGAGGCGAGTTGAGTAGCGTTGTCGTGGATACTGAGAAGAGAGCGAGTGCGTAGTGGAAGGTGGCTTAGAGCTTCGTAGATGTAAGGTACGGAGTATCTCAATTTGCTATTATTCAACTGGTGGACATGGCGAGGTGCTTGCTCTTTAAGTGCCAAGAGCTGACTGATTACTCTCGTAGACCTTCTCTCACTTTGCCTTCTTGCGATAATGGTGGCGACACTGGCAAGCGAGTAAAGAGTGACATCTGAGTGAGATTGACGCGTACCTTACTGTGTATTTACCTCTCATTCTTCGGCCCCTGGAAGTCATAATTGGGTCTTATCCGTTGCTAGGTCTTACATTTTACCTCAATCGTGGTTTATGATGTGATTTTATTCGCGTATCTTGTGGTGTTGATGGTTGCAACCACTAGCCAGCAAACAGCAACAAAGTGAAGCTGTTGATCTTCGCTCCGCCGCTGTATCTCTGCCCGGTTGATTGATAATTGTTGCAAGGCAAAGGAAGTATTCAATCCGGTCGGCGATCCGTTTCCTTTCTCGGGCCGTTCACCGCACCAATCACGTGTAAGCTTGAGCTCTTGGCCTGTCCTCGCTTCTCAAGACGTCATGCTGCCTCTTCCATTGTTGAATCCCTGATCGAACGAGCCAAGACTCCTATTTACGCCCAATCCAGACTGGAACAGGCTTCACACTTCAGCTCACTCCCCTCTTCTCCCTTCCCCTCATCACAGGCCAGATTGTGCAACGTGCGGGCACATTTCTGCTTCTTCTCTGCTTCTACTGCATCCAACATCGTACAAAGTACAACTGAGCGGCAAGAAGGACACGATATACAAACAACGGACGTACCGTGCCTGCGCCATTCTCGCACCGCAGCAAAAAGAACACGAAGCTCGCCATTGCACTGCACTGCATTGCACTGCACTGCACTGCACTGCACTGCACTACACTGCATAGTACGACATCCACCAAGAATACACCCGCCCACTACTGGGCAGCTTCTGGCCACTGTCAGATCGAGAAAGCTCGAAGGTGTGTGTGTAATATCTACCCTTGCTCATTCCAATCGAGCATCCCCGCATGCATTGGACGTAATCCCTAATCGAGTCCCAGAATTCTCCAGTTTACAAACGTCAACGCCCTCCGATTTGCTCGAATACTCGGCTATAAAAGGTTATTAACATGTCGGAAACAGGTGAAGGGTTAGTATATCCATGCAAAGCCCCCCAAATACAAAAACCCTCGAGTCTTTCGTCGTTGCTTTGTTTATCCTTCCGTTGAGAGAGAAGCTGCCCCCTGGGACCCTCGCTGACAATGACGGTACTTAGTCACAAACGCAGCAAGTCGTCTGCACTTTCGCTGCTACGACGCAAAGAAGGAAAGGAAGATGAAAATTCCGAAGACGGCTCGAATTCACAACTACCCAGCAAGAGCCCTTCGTCGACTTCCCTTTCACATCACAATTCGCAACGACACCAAGCCCAGAAACAATCAACAGGTACTGCGGGGTTGATGCGATCAATCTCCAACGTCCAGACCCCGAGAGCCATGCCAGCACAACCCCCACCACAAGAGAAGACGGTGTCGATCGAATCGTCCGTTAGGAAATTCCGTATATTCGAGGCGCTGCGAAGTGGTGATACGGCAGCTATTGCAAAGGCGATTCGGGAATCAGATGGCACGCGCATGAGCACGTCTAGTGCCACTGGCTCAGGGTCGTCTGGTCTGGAAGACACAACTATACTACACCTAGCAATACAATGCGCTGAGCTTCCTGTGGTGGAGTACGTGCTATCTGATGGTGCTGGAACAATCGATATCAATGCTCGGGACAAAGAAGGAAATACTGCGTTGCATTTAGCTGCATCGCAGGGTAGAGGACAGGTTGTGCGACTGCTGCTTGACCAGAATGGCATCAATGATTCTATTGCGAATTACCAGGGCAGATTACCGCTCGACATGGCGCGGACACCGGACATTTTCCAGCAGCTACAGCTATCACGATCGATATTCGTCGATGGAAAAATTAGACAAGTGCAGGCCTTGGTTGCGCAGGGAGACTACAAGAGGCTTGGGGAGGTTTTGGAAGAGCCGAGAGTGAAGATGGTGTTGGATATCAATGGAGGGGAATTCGCATCTGATATTGGCATTGTGCAGGCTGGAGGCACATTGTTGCATGAGGCTGCGAAGAAGAAGGATAAGGAGCTCATTCAAGTCTTGCTTCTTCATGGAGCAGATCCATTTCGTCGCGATCGAAAGGGCAAACTTCCACAGGATGTCACAAAGGACGATGCTACAAGAGCTATGTTGAAGCGCTCTCCAGCAGCAGTTGCGGCCCAGCGAGGTATCCAAGAGAAGGCTGTTCTGGGAAATGCATCACAACAGGGAGGCTCCGGATCTGCGCCTGGAGATACACTTGCGGGGAAGGACGGCCGTGAAATGAAGGGATACTTGAAGAAGTGGACAAATTACCGGAAAGGTTACCAGCTGAGATGGTTCGTCCTGGAAGATGGTGTCATGAGTTACTATAAGCATCAAGACGACTCTGGTTCTGCTTGTCGTGGGGCCATCAACATGAAGATTGCGAGGTTGAATATGGACCCGACTGAGAAGACCAAGTTCGATATCATCGGAAAGTCATCTGTCAAGTACCACTTAAAAGCCAACCATGAAGTCGAAGCAAAGAGATGGTTTTGGGCGCTGAACAATTCCATCCAGTGGACAAAGGATCAAGCCAAGGAGGAAGAGAAGCAGAAGCAAAGAAGCGCAGAGCTGCTTAGACAAGCAAAGGCCGAACACTCTGGATCCAGTTCCGCAAGGGAAGCCTCGACTACGGAACTGACCAGCGATAGCTTGAGTGTTGTAGATACTCGGAGAAACAGCACGCAAACCAATCGGTTGATTCCACAAACCAGTGCGGGAAAGCTCGGAGGTCACAAGGTTGCATTTACAAGTGGTACCAGCGTGGCAGACGACGATGAAGCCACCAATTACGGATCGTACGAACCCAGCTACATGGGAGACATTGGAAAAGTACCAAGTAACATCGGACCAAGTGGGGATGATGGTGACGACGATGATGAGTACGGTGAAGGTTCGAGCGACCGCGAAACTCCTGCAAGCAAAGATGCTTTCGAGATTACTGCGCAGTCAGCCAAGTTACAGCTCGATATGATGGGACAGGTCAACGCTGCACTCCAAGCCGAGCAAGTCAAGAACCCGAACCTTTTCATCTCTGATCCTGTTGCGATGCAAGCGTCCCAAACTTACGATTCGTCTATCCGAAATCTGAAGGGCCTCGTTGGGGATCTCCTGAAGATTTCAAAGGACAGAGATGCTTACTGGCAATATCGTCTTGATCGTGAAGCTGATATGAGGCGCATGTGGGAAGATAGCATGGCGCAAGTCGCGCGGGAGCAGGAAATACTCGAGGCTAGAGTCGGTGAATCAGAGGAGAAGCGAAAGTTGACCAAACGAGCGCTCCGTGAAGTCATTGAGTCTGGCAGCGTTGCTGTGACAAGCAGACCGGAGAGCAGAGGAGAGCCGTTGAAGGGAGACGAATTCGCTGATGCTCTCGATGAGATTCCGCTCGACAAGGAAGGCAAGGCTCTGAGACGCAAGTCTACTGCCAAGAGCTCTCTACGGCGCAAGTCGATCCTCGAAGAAGTTGGCCCGTTGTCTGATACTGACGAGGAGGAGGACGACGAGTTCTTTGATGCTGTTGATGCTGGAGAGGTTCAGGTTGCTCCGATGCTGCCACTTCCGCCATACAGCTTGCCTCCTGGGAAAGAGGCTGAGCAGGGAGATGTGAAGACCGAAGGGGCTGCAGCCGACACTATCGATCTCAGTCCTTCATTCAGAGGTTATGAGAATGGCATCCGGAAGAAGCTGAAGATGGATGCTGATGACAGGCCGAAGATCTCTCTATGGGCAAGTTGTCCTTCTCCTGTCTTGATACAATTTCTAACAAGTTGCAGGGTATTCTCAAGTCTATGATCGGAAAAGATATGACGAAGATGACGCTTCCTGTATCGTTCAACGAGCCCACATCTCTCTTGCAGCGATGTGCTGAAGATATGGAGTATGCCGACCTTCTGGATATTGCAGCCGATAGAACCGACTCCACCGAGCGTATGGTATATGTTGCCGCGTTTGCTGCCAGTGAGTACGCTTCGACGATCGGTCGTGTCGCAAAGCCATTCAATCCACTGCTGGGAGAGACCTTCGAGTATGTTCGACCAGACAAGAATTATCGGTTCTTCATCGAGCAAGTCAGCCATCATCCACCCATTGGAGCTGCATGGGCAGAATCACCAAGGTGGACATACTACGGAGAATCTGCTGTCAAGTCCAAGTTCTACGGAAAGTCTTTCGACATCAACCCACTTGGTACATGGTTCCTCAAGCTCCGTGCGGCAGATGGCACAGAAGACTTCTATACCTGGAAGAAGGTCACGTCTTCTGTCATTGGTATCATCACTGGATCGCCTACTGTTGACAATTACGGGCCTATGGAAGTCAAGAACTGGACTACGGGTGAGACCTGTTTGATTGACTTCAAGGCTCGTGGATGGAAAGCCTCAAGCGCATACCAGATTACAGGTCGTGTCAATGATGCCAAGGGTCAAACACGGTTCAGTCTTGGTGGACGATGGAACAACAAGATCTATGCTCGCTTCACCCCTGGCTACGAAGCTGCGGTTGAAGAACCCAAGCATGGAGGCATGCACCACCGCGGCAGTGTCAGCGACCCCAACCAAGCTTTCATTGTTTGGGAAGCCAATGCTCGCCCAACCGGCATCCCATTCAACCTCACCCCCTTCGTCGTTACACTCAACGACATCAACGAACAACTCGAGCCCTGGCTTCCTCCCACCGACACCCGTCTCCGGCCCGATCAACGCGCCATGGAAGACGGCGAGTACGACTTCGCGGCCACGGAAAAGAACCGCGTCGAGGAGAAGCAGCGTGCTAAGAGAAGAGAGCGCGAGCAGAAGGGTGAGGAGTTCGAGCCCCATTGGTTCCATAAGTCGAAGTGTCCTATTACGGGCGAGGCTTTCTGGGAGTTTAATGGGAAGTACTGGAAGGAGAGGGAGAAGGCTGGGAATGGAGAGGCTTGGAGGATGGTTGAGGAGATCTTCTGATAGGGCTACAAAGTGGTATGAAAGTGTGGAGGAATGCGTATATATGGTGGAAGACCGAAGCTATGGGTGGCTGTTTTGTTTATTTAAGCTGTATAGCGTAGCGGATTGACAGTTTGTGGTTGAAGACTTCTCGATGTGATTAAGCAGACCGTAGTATTAGATGCAAAAGAACGGTTCAAGAATACAACACAAGCATTTTGAGAAGATGTATGTACCCAACTTCTCATTCTGCAGGCTCTCTACCTGCTCTAAAGGGGGTGAAATAGTGATACTAGAATGGACAAGGAAAGTAAGCCGAGGTCTGATGCCAAGACTAATCAAACAGCGCAAACACGAAGCTCTTTGCAGCTTCAACTTCAATCGAAATTCCATCTTACAAAGCACACCTCATTCCCTTCACCAACCACCACAACACTCACACAACCGCAACAATGAAACGCATAACGCAATCTCATCTGACATCCCTCCGCCTCGCCTCCTCTTCATCGCAGATCTACCGCTCAGTGACCCTCCAATGTCGAGCCCAAAACATCCACACAACCACCCCTCAACCAGCAACAGTGCAACCCCTCACTGCATCAGGTCCACCACCAAAAGTCCCTATACCTAGTGCCGAGCATGTGGATTCAAGGGTTGCCAGACGGAGGAAGCAGGCTGAGTTGTTGAAGAGGGGTTTAGATTTGAAGGCGATTGCTGGGGGAACGGGGGGTGGGAGTGCGAAGACGAAGAGGTTTTGGAGGGAGGTGCATGTTAAGAGTGTGGATGGTACGTGGAATTCTTCTAGTTGCGTTATATTGATTCGGAGGAACAGGGAAGAAAGATTGGGCGGCACAAGATTGATTGATTGATGCTAACATATCTGCCTTATAGAAGGTCTCCAAATACACCTCGACACCCGCCCTCTCCGCCGCCCCTCCAAAGCAATCCTCACAATCCCACACTCCAAACCCGCCCTCGCAACAGCCATAGCCCTAGAATGGGACCTCCTGACCTCCGCCCACCAAGCCCTGCAGCAGCACCTCATCCCCCTCACATCCCTCGTCTCCCGCGCCCTAGACATCGCAGACGAAGACTCCTCATCCTCAGGAGCGCCCGGACCTATCCGTACGAGTCTTGCGAATACGCTGATGCGGTATCTAGATACTGACTCTCTCCTCTGCTGGGCACCGACTGCTTCGCCTGATCCGCCGGGGTATGAAGACCATGCTAGTCGGAAGGCGGAGGATCTTAGGAGTATTCAGAAGAGGACGGCGATGCCGATTATTTCGTACTTGACGGAGCGCGTCTGGCCTGGCGTGGAGATCGTAGAGGTTTTGGATGAGGGGAGTATAATGCCGAAATCGCAGCCGAAAATGACGAGGGATGTGATTTTGGGCTGGGTGATGGGGTTGCCGGCTTGGGAGTTGGCGGGCTTGGAGAGGGCTGTGCTTGCTGGGAAGGGATTGCTGGGGGCGGCGAGGCTGGTTGTGGAGTGGAGTGAGGGGTTGGGGCATTTGAGAGAGGGAGCGGAGAATGCTGAGGAGGGAGCCATGTTTGGAGTGGAGGAAGCGGCTAGGGCGGCGAGTTTGGAGGTTGATTGGCAGACGAGGATGTGGGGACAGGTGGAGGACACGCATGATGTCGAAAGAGAGGATGTCAGGAGGCAGTTGGGGAGTGTGGTGTTGCTTGTTTCGGGGTCTGGGAAGGGGACTAAGACAGGATAAATTTGGTTGGAATGAGCTTAGATGCGCTCTTGTATATTTGGACCTTGTATATTTCACTCTAGAGCTTCGTTGGGAACTGTAGAGGAGGAGGACTATGGGGGATATATTACGTTGTATCAGTATCGAAAATGGCATGTAGACAGAAAGACTGCTCGTTCGGATTGTACTACCTACATGTATGAGCAGTCCGCAAGATTTCAAAGTATCTTGTTTCAGATTCGAAAATTCGGACCTACTGAGTCTTCACTTCAAATGTATAGTGTATGTCAAAGCAATAGCACTCACCCCTCCACCCTCGTCCTCTAAAAGTAACGGTCGACGGGTCTCGGAGTTTATGCGCTTCGCATTGCTCGCAAAACCAAAGAGATGTAAGGGATCTGCCAGTAGTCGATCTCGATTATCAAGATTGTGATCAAGACAGGCGCAATTAATCACGTTAGTAGGATAATTAGGCGTAGAGCGAGGGTTCTGTCTAATCAGTTCATTCAAGGGAGGGAGAATGTACTGTTAGATATTGAAGTAAACAAATCCTCGCTTATCTATTCAGTCAAAAGTACACCTGCTCTGTCACTAGATAGCGACATATTCAAGTTGAAAAATTGCCCTAAACCCCCAAAGAACGAGGAATACCACAGCACTAATCTCTATCTCATAACCCTACCACCTCGAAAAGCACTCGTTGAGGTGACTTCGAGGAGTAGCCCAAGTATAGCCTACAAGAACATACCATCAAGAACTACATTCACTCCCCGAGATCCAAGGATAGACTCTTCCAGTCTCTCCACCACTCCTTTGTCTTCTGTGGCCAGATAGCCTTAAAAGCGGCAACATAAGCCTCCTCTCCGTACCACAAATCCTCTTCGGTCGAATTCATCATTTCGCGCCACTGTTTTTCACCATTTGCTAACCCTTCTAAATCCAGCTCATGTACCATAACACCACTTGGCCCTTGACTGTCTCTTTTGCACACAAACGAGCAGTTAAACCATCGCAAGGTGGACAGGAAAATGAAGTCATTCCCTGGATCACCGCGGTCCATCTTTCTGAATGGCTGAAGACGAAGATACCTAAGCGCCCTTCGTCCATCACCAGCTATCAACTCAAAAATCGATCTCGCGAGCTTCTCATCTATCGCGCTATTGCTAAACGCTTCTTCCAGATACACCAACGGAATCTTGCTCGATTCACCTTCAGCGACTTCCAGCGGGTGGGGACCATCGCGCTCGTCATCCCAAAATTCGGTGTCTGGCGTGACGCGGAAACCGAGTCCCAGGGCTATATGTTCGAGGCGTGGGAACTTGCTCAGAGCACGGTAGATGGCGACTTCATGCTTGTCTCCACGCGTGCGACTGATCGGGATATCTAGATGCGTGAGGTACGGGCTGTGTACAGCCAGCTCTTCTAAGACTGGAGCAGAAAATGTGACGAGAAGACTTTGCAGCTGCTCCTTATCGTGGCCGGGCGAAAAGTCGGGGGATACTTTGAGCGCGCGAAGACTGGGACCATGTTGGCGTGTGATGATGTTGAAAGTCGTGGCACTGATGTATCCACTGATATCTAACCGGTCGAGAGGACTGCAACTTGAGAATAGAAGATTGACTTCTGCCTGTTGAGATGGTTCAGTCTCGTCTTCGTCGATACCGGATAGATGCAACTTTTTCAAAGATTTGAAACTACCCTGAGAAGCTATTGCGGCCAAAGCAATCCCATCACGGTGATTCCACGGCATAGACAGGGAGCGCAGGCAGGAGAAGTCTGTATGGCGAGCCCAGTGGTCGATACCATCTAGCACATACCCTGGGAAAACTAAAGTCTGCAACTTGCCCCGCGAGGATGAGGACGAGCGAGCTGTGACGCTCTTTGATCTTTGCATTGAATTTAATTGCCCGGGAAAGAAGCCTTTCCAATTTGGTCTCCCAAGTAAGATACTTTGGTCGAGTCCTGAGTCCAGCTCCCCAGACCCTACCTTTGGAACAATGCACACGTGTGCGAGATTTGGGGCCAGTCCAGCTACCATCTGCATGACGGCTTCTTGGGTATAATTCACCCGGCCACCTGGAACCAGCGGACTCGCGCGGACGGTGATGCTGTACAGCGAAGGGAGCGTGCAGAGCGCATAGTCATGCGAAGAAACGGGCTCTGGCGGATCACGCTCTTGAACTAGGCTGGGAAGGTAGAAATGGTGTACATGAAGTCTGATTCTCCTTTCCGCGGAAACAGATAATACGCTTGGCGGTATGTACCACCCGGCCGCCCAAACTATATCTCGGAGACCGGAAAATGCACCTATGAAATGGGCCAACAAATCCCAAGATTCGGAGTGAGGCTTTCGGATAGAACATGCGCCGTACCACGTATCTTCATGAGAGGGGCGGCAAAAATCGTGCATCTGAAAATAATGGCGAGCGTTCCATTCATCGCTTTTCTCTTCGTACAAATTTTCCTTTTGCCGGTGCCGTCCTGTCTTTACTGCAATATCTTCGTCTTCCGTTGTCATGAATTCTGAAAATTTGAGACGGCGAACATGACGCTGTTTCCCGCCCACAAGAATGTCATTGCATCGCCTCACCGTACTCTCCAGGTACTGCGGATCTCGTATCTTGATCTCAATTTGAGAGAACCGCTGCGATTCCGTCGCAGCATAGCAGCTTCTGCTCGTCAAGGAGAACGCTCGCAAGCTCTGCCGAGTTGCTGATTGATCATCGAGGCATTCAGAGATGTGCTCCAAGATTAAGAGAGGGAAAAGCTCTAACGGAGATGACATTCTGAGCTGATGCGTCTGAGTTGGCTGTGCTTTTGCTGTGATAGAAACTGGCGACATTCTAAAATGGAGAAGAGAAGAGGTGAGAGGAGAGGGGCATCCCAAGACAAACAAAACAATGCTAGCGTCGCAACTAGAATTGCATGGATCTCACCAAGCGAGTTCTTGCGCGGCAGAAGGAGTCGAAGGACTGGAAATGTAACGATGCACGGCATTGTCGATAAAACCTAAACCAGATCATAATCTTCGGTGGGCGGATGTGGTGCTCGTCGAAGACCGTAAATCAGGTAGTCAGGCGTTGGAAAAATGGGAATATTCAAAATCTTGGCAAGTCTCATTGAGCATCTAAACTTATTTACCTTTCTCATCAACGCAGTCACCGAGTCCTAGGCAACAGCCACGTTGCACAGAGTCTCCATAGTTATACACGGCTTGACAAGATCACTAATTCACTTATAAATTATAGGAAATCAGAGGATTACTACGGGAACTTTCAATGTGTGAATAGGATAAAGGCGAAGTAGTGATCAATCTGGTTTGACTCCCTAGTGTTACAAGTTCGAGCTTTCTCAATGTACGATGTCATGTAAAGCTTCCATCACACAAGCCAAATACTCGCTGGGAGTGTATTACTCGATCTTTAATTATGACAAAAAGTTTGCGCTGTATTTTCGAATCGTGTTCGCAGCAATGCAGCGCCCTCGGTCTAGTCTATATCCCCTCCCATATATCTCTCACAGACTTGCTTTCCCCATCGTCTCAAACGGCAATAACAGAGACAATATCCCTGCTACAGCATACAAAGCTGCCGAGATATAGATCGGCACATCCGAGAAACCAACATAAGTTGCGATAATCGGTGCCATCAACCCACAAATCCTGTTGAAGGCACTCGCTAATCCCGTGCCTGTTCCGCGATGAAGTGAAGGGATGACCTCAGGTGTGTAGCAGTACAAAGCACCCCACATGATATATTGCGTGAAAGTACTGACACAATTGAAGCCCAGATTGGCGGCCTCGGTTCGCGCAGTGGTGAAGGCGAAGAGGAACACAGCAGTCACAATTAAGGAGTAACCCAGAGTGCCCCTGCGTCCGATGTACTTGAGCCCAATCAACCAGCCGCCGACCACCGTTCCAGGAAGACTACAGATGATGATGATATAGTTATTCCGATAAGTGGTGTTGATCGAATCGTCGCCAGCTCGAGCACCGTGCTCTGCAAGATATTCTGGGAGGAAGTTGCTGTACAGAGGTGATGCTAAACCGATCATGCCCCAGATGAGAAGGATGAGAACGAAGCTGTAAGCAAGCTTGAGTGTGCTAAAGAGAGCACGGACGTGAGGAAATCCGTTTGGCTTAAACTGTGCGAAAGCACGTTTCACAGCTGTCTTTTTGTTGACTGGTGGCAAAGCTTTAATTGTGTTCGAAGAGCGATGGTTGACCTCGATTTGCTCCAAGGCTTCCACGGTCAGTGGCTGTGTTGTTTTATTGTATTTGGCAACTGCGTCAAGAACCTCGACAGCCTCAACATACCGTCCTTGACCGATGAGATATTTTGGGCTTTCGTGCAAGTGGAATAGGAAGAAACGGCCAGCCCAGAGAAGGAACGTGAAGCCTCCCATGGTGTACATGAGGTATCTCCATCCCATGTTGTCGGCTTTCATGCATTGGCCGGCCGGGGTATCTGCACTGCAGGAGTAGTTGGGTAGGAAACCCCATGCAACGCCTGCCGGAATGATCTGTCCAATGGCCCACCACACACTCAAGACTACCAAAAGGTATTGATGAGTCGCGGGTAGGAACTCCAGGAAGATAGCGCTGTCCACAGGAACTATTTTGATTAGTTTAAGTGAGACTTTCAGGAGGAAGTTGCTTACGATTTCCGCCAACTCCAAATCCTACGAACGAGACCAACACGGCGCAAGTGACGAAATTCGGTGCTGCAGCTGCAGCAATTCCAAAGACACTAGCGATGAGAAGTGTCAAATTGAAAGCCAGACGTCTTCCAATGAGATCAGATCCAAGACCCCAAAAGGCAGCACCACAGACCAGGCCGGCAATCAAAGCCAGAGACAGGAATGCCGAATGCTGAGGCTGGAACTCAACAGCTACTTGAGGGAGTGCGTCGGATACGGTTGTTTGCCAGAGTTGGTCGACCATCCATCCGAAGCCGCATAGTGCAAAGAGAGCCCACTGGTAGCGGCCCATGCCGATGACTTGAATGGCATGATTGACTAGAATTGATTGTTCCTCGAATATGGCATCAACTCCTGGTAGATGTATTGTCGTGATGTCACCGGCGTATGGTTCACTCGTACCAGCTTCATAATCTTTGTTGCTTTTGGGTTTGATTGCAGAGTCTTTCTTGTCAAACATGTTGTCCGTCATTTTTACAGAGTGAGATATGCGTGCTTTCTTTCAATTTTAATTGGGAGACTCTTGAAGATATATGACATTAAACTTGGAAGAAACGAGAGGCATTATTTCCGATATCTCTCGCCACTCCAAAGATACGGGGTGAGTATCGAGTTTTCCACTTCAAACAGACGGCCAAACGTTTCCAGATCTCAACGGTAAGATAACACAACGGGCAAGACGATATGAGAGTGCTATCAAGAGGCGTTCTCATACTGTGCCTCATGTCGCTTCAATGTTTGGTATCAGGGTCAATTAAGCGAGGCCGAGTTCCGTATAGATCTCTACCCCACTTTGCGGGTATATCAATGCGTTCATAGATTTTGGGAAGTTTTATACATAAGAAGTTAGGATCTGCATCGCTTATCTGTGGAGAATGGGGGAACTTGAACTGAAGTTCGGCATGATGCTCCGCGTGGCATGAGTGCGGCTGTTGCAATCCTCCCGTCAATGATTGATTCCAAAGCTGAGAGGATTCAGAGGAAACAAACACGCTGCCCGAATCGAGATATTGCCATTATATTATAGGCTGCCGCGGCCTTTCCGCGGCACCCGAGAAAGCACTCTGCTTATTTATTTGAATGTGGATACTGGCGGGTAGGCGCCTGTAATTACTCGATAGGACTAGTCCTAAGTACTGCCTTCTTACAGCTCTCCAGCTTTTCAGTCATCACATTCTCCTTATCCAATCAAGACCTTGTATGATCTGTAGCATCTAAAACCTCAAAAAGTTTACATCGCTGAGGGCCAAACTGCAACACAAAATGACGACGTCATTCATCGGCGCTCTCCAGAAACGGACACCACTTCTCGCTGCCTTCATTTCACTCAACACCACCTATGCAGCTCAAATCATGGCACGGTCGGGATTCGACTGGCTACTCATCGACATGGAGCACTCCCCTCTATCAGCGCATATGGCCAACGACTTAGTGCATGCTACGATCACAGCATCTCAAGGCTCCTGCGTTCCAGTCATTCGGGTACCCTCTCACGGGGTAGAGTGGATCAAATGGGCTCTCGATAGCGGGGTCTCAGCCATCATCGTACCCATGGTCAACAACAAAGCGGAGGTAGACTTGATTCTCAAGCGAGCTTGCTACCCACCTCTTGGCCAGCGAAGCAGTGGGCCCTTCAGAACCCCTTTTGCGGACTTGGAAGAGAAGACTACTAGCTTTGCGAATTACGTATCTAAGAAGTCAAAGGAAGTTATCGTCATGGCCATGATTGAATCCGTGGAAGGAATCGAGAATGCGGAAGCTATCATAACTACAGAAGGTGTGGGAGGTATCTTTGTTGGACCTGTCGATTTGAGGAGTTCAATGGGGCTGCCTGGAAGTGATGGTGATGAAACGATCTATTTGGACGGATTGAAGAAGATATTGAGTATCGCTAAGCGCATAAGTATTCCAGTCGGAATTCTAGGTTCGCAGGATAATATGGCGAGACAAGTTGAGATGGGATTTGATTACTTTCTGCTTGCTGGTGATGCTGCTCTGCTTGTTCAGGGTGCTGAGCTGGTCTTGGGAAAAGCGAATGCCACTCTTAAGCAGCAAGTAGTGCGAAAGTGAACAACCAAAGTTCAAAGATTCTCGCTTCATAAATACATCAAGAAATTTATTCTAAATATTAGAGCCTTCTATCTATTGTAATTGCCTTTGGCTCCCTGACCAGTTAATTCTTTCGAAGTCACCTCCAAGTATTCAATTTGCTCCTTCGCCCACTTGGCTGTCGCCCCCTGAATTCCCTCAGCATCCAGTCCAGCAAGACTTTCTTGGAAAGCCTGCGCTCGTTTCATGATATTCTCAGCTCGGTATGTGGCCCATTGTCTGAAGAGCACATCATGGTTGCTGACCTTCTTGACATTTCCCAAGTTGCTGCTGTCATATGCCAAGGCATTCTTGGGCCTGAAGGAGGTGACCATGGTGATTCTCTCTCCATTTCCAAGTGCTTTCAACGCGACATGATTGATGAGGCCTCCTTGCATCATGACCGCACATCCAACTTCGGGACCTCTCACTTTGAGCAAGCTTCCATCACCTTTGCGTAAGGCAGTCTCTCCGCCTATCATTCCAGTTGGATCAGACAACATGACCACACAGACCCAGGGATACGAGTCATTGTGCCATGCTGTCAGATGACCTTCGTCTTTCTGCGCGGCTGTTTTGGCGCTCTCATCTATAAACATGTGTTGTTTTGGCGGTGCCGCTGGTGGAAGTCTATCAAGAATATCCTTCTCTTCGTCACCTGCAACTTTCGGCAGCTGAACGTTGATGTGTCCGATCTCGTAATCAAAGACAACTTCAAGCTCTACTCCCGCAGCTTTTGAACAGGCTTCCAGAAGTTGGGAATGAGTCCAGGCTGAATACACAAACGGCGCATCCTTTCCGTAGCCACGTACTTTGTAGACGCCAGGATCTTTGGCTTCGCGGTACATGTGCTTCTCGATGACAGAAGGGCGAAACAGATCAGCTCGTAATTGTTTGATGCCTTCGGCGCTGAACAGAGGAAAGGGTGCAGTGATTGCGATGGGTCCTGTTGCCAGGGGCGATGCTAATCCCAGTTCTTCGAGAGTAAAGAATTCGCTTGGGGGACTGAATGACATGTGCGTCTTGGGATCGAATGTTGCATTGGAAGTCAAAATAGGAGCTTCAACATGTGTAAATGCCGGAGAGGCACTATAGAACGTTTTTGGAGCTGAAGTTGCCATGTTGCGAAATGTTTTTGTGATTTGAGAGGAAATTCTATTCGTTGGACAACTGCGTGGGAAGGTGTGCAAAGTCGCCTTTTTGTAGTTGTAGCTCCTCCGACACTGCTCATCTGGCTCGTGTAAAAGCCAAAGGCATACATTCCCAAGAGTGATGATTGGGTGCAATCTCTGCCACTAGGCTGGTGTCCTATCTTGATTGTAGTCGCAATTGATTGGGCAACAGTAAAGTGGGATGGAGCGGGAGACATGTTCGAGCACATCAATGTTCTCGGGGCAATAGCACACTACTCATATGGTCTTGCCCGTCGGCCAAGGCGCCGTATCACCAAATTCTAAAGTCCAGACTAGCAACGGACAAAAAGATTGTTGTTTAGGTTCTGCCATGTGAACGGTGTGGACCATACGAAGTTCGAATTCGCTTAGTACTTGGCGCTGGCGGACGCAAGTAAACATTGCCGATTTTGTCATTATAGGAAGTAGTCTTGTATCAAGGTCGTTAATTTGCAAGAGAAACGCTGTGATACTTACTACTAACTAATTTTAATTGATTAAGGAACTATCGTTTCCGACTCGCTTTCCATCACACGTTCCAAAAATAAGCCCGCGTGTACATGAACAACTTGGGCCCAAGCTTGTTTGCCCCACCTCCCAGGGACTTCCCCTCCATCGAAAAGAATGGCTTGCCCAACACCGCTGGAGGTTTGGTTACCAGACCCACTTGACTCTCATTGCTATTCGGTGTCTGGAACTTTCCACCGAGCTGCTACAATCGAATCCCGATGAAGTGGTGCGGGACGACGGGAGGCGCCGAGGGGTAATTCACCAGGGAATTAAAATGAAGGAGATGTGGCATTCGATTACTAGCAAGTCAATTCTGTTATTGATACCTTCATTCTAGTATTTTGCTTAAATGCAAGTCTATCCCGGAACATATTTGGCAACATTTTTCACAGTACCCTCTTTAGCATTGGGAAGTCTCATGTCCGCGGTTCTCGGTACTCTCGCGACATGGCTGACTGGAGTGCTTATCGATCTGCCATGAAATAAGAGTCGAAAAACAAGAGCGATCACTACTTATATCCTAATTGCTGCTCTCAAAAGTACCACTTAGATTTGGGCTGTCATCATACAGAACGAGTATTATCATACTCATTCGGTACTAGACTGAGGTAACCACGGTATAGTCGGGCGGTGATTCGGCTTGTACATGTTCGAGCGTATTAGTCTGGCCATGGTCGAATGCTACATATTTTGGTGTATCAGCATTTTGTCTGACTCTGCGGGAGACTAAATTGGTCACAGCTCCTTGCTACTCGGCATCGAAACTGCTGGCGTGGCTGTCAGATTTGGAGTGCAGGCCGTGCCCAACGTACTGATTGCGACAGCAAGCATCAATCTGGCTTTCTGGTATATTGCGCTGCCATTTAGCTACTATGCTACAGTCCAGGTTGTGAGAAAGTTTGATGAGATCGAGCAGAAGGAAATGGAAGGGTCTGTGAAATGAGTGGTTGATTAATCTTGATTTGGTGTTGTATCGCTTGTATTTTCATGTGGATTCTACCTCAAATGGTTATATAAACCAAACATTGACGGCATAAACTGTTTCTCTGAATATCGCTAGTATATCAGTGGAAACTTCAATTTTGACGGGGTTTACTGGCCTTATTGTCTTCAGGCCATCTCTAGTGACCCACAATACACCTTGAAATATCGAGTGACGTCTACCGTTTGCCAAGGATATCCAAGTAAGTTTTAGAAAGTCCGTATGGTCCAGATGCTACGAATTTTCTTCTGCTTCCCCAAAAGCAAATCGACTCGTAGCAGCAACCCAACCTAGCATTTCGCTGTTGAGAGCTCATTAAGAACGCAAACGTGAGGTACAAGTAAGCTCGCGAGCGATTCAAAACTACAGGAAATGGGAAGTTACCTTTGAACAGCCCTGCAGCAATACAAGACTCTCCCTGATTACATCGATTTGTTCAAATGACTTTGTTGGGCAACGAGAAACCGCCTGGATTATTTTACTCATTATTCCATTGGATGTCGACATTCATTATCCCACCCAAAAAGCGCCCCAATGGAAGCTTGTAGGATCTCTGGAATACAGTAAGTTTAAAAACTAAGTACACAGTCTCAAAATTCTGTGTCTGAATTTGTATCAGAATCTCCACCTTCACTACGGATATCCCACATATGCCGAAACCTGGTCTTTAGACAGGCCAATAAATATATTTGCTGCCACCCGTCAAGTTTTTGGTCAACGTTTTCCCATACATCATTGATTATCATTTCTCGACACCGTAGACAGTCTTCCCAATTTCCGCACCAGTTCCCGTCAGAGACAAACCCGTTCACATGGAACGCCGACATCATCTCAAAAGACTCAAGAACGCCAGCAGTGACATGATGACTGAGATCATGAGTTACAATGACACTGAATTTGTTGGACGCTTTCGGCTTCTGCGAAGAACTCCGAGAGGTACAGACGATTCTAAGTTTTGGCACAAAATCGTAGGTCAGTGTTGTAACTTCGGCTGGATCATGTTCCTGCTTCCAACGGAATGTCTGGGCGTTCCGAATAAAGGCTGCTGCTGACAATTGGAAGAACATGCAATTATTGGATTCCCTAAGTGGAGGCTGAATGCTCATGAAGCGCTCCCATGGTTCGATTATTTTTCTTATCAGGCTTGCCACTTCTCCTCCTCGTTCTTCTATGAAAGAGATGTTTCTGCGGTTTGAGGAATATTTCCTAGCCCCACTCCGAATGAGTGTAGTCAATCGGTGATATAGTTCTGTCAACTCACAGACAATATGGCTGTGATCCTGAGGTGCATTTTCCACATACGAGGATGAGATGTTACAACGTATGGAAGCTTTATCCTCCCAAATCTTCACATCAGCTTCACCGAAGTGAGAAGGATGCTTTGAGCTTACAGATCTAACAGTCGTATCCTGGTATTGCAGTGCCAACACTTTGAGCATGTTGATTAGAAGTACAATGAATTTGGGATCTGCCCGATCTCCAAGAGCATGGCATGATAGGTTAGCGAGGCAATCTAGGCAAAGAGCTGACAAGAGAAGCCCGCCGCAGGCCAGATTGGCAATATTTGATAGGTGCTCTTGCACATAGTGAATTCGGTTGGCGCCGATACACCCCTCCCAGAAGATGAGCTCCCCAAAGTTCTGTCGATAAAGTATGCTCTCATGTCTCCATGACACTCCAAAATAATCTCCTTCGCTATCTATGGCCCCAGAAAGCTCTTCCATTGAAAAAGCTATTAGCATGTCGTGGAGCTCACCCAGATATCCTTAGCCTTCATCAGGAAGATCTGCATAATTTGCGATATTTCTAATGATTCCTGACGAGCGCCTTATGATATTTGTTCCAAAGTCGCCATATAGTGATGATGGAGCATGGGCTCGGGGACCTGGACTCGACTATAGCTTTCCGACTTTTACTTGTAGAAATCTTGGAGCCACTTTCTGTATCTCTAGGATTTGCGGCATGTGTCCATATTTGACCATTTTTGGCTCTGTTACCGCCCCAGGATACTTTTTGAATCTCCAGTAGTCCCTTACTCTGCGCAAAGATCTGTCTCTCTGTTCTCTGACACTTGCGTGTGAAGTCTTGATAGTCTTCTAAATCTTCTGGAATTCGGGCCGCGGTAAGCAGAGCCAAGGATGGTCCTTGGTGGGTTCTGATTCTGGCTTGATTTCCGCTTTTAGTCGCTTCAATATAGAAGGACAGTGAGTCTCTATGGACATCATCGACACTAGTGAGCATTTGCAGGAACAAGGCTTCCATTGCCGAGGGTGTTGAATTGATACGTTTCCGAACCATGTCGTCCTCATCACCAGCCTGCAAGCCTTGAACAACTGACATTGTAACAAGTGCCGCCCACAAGAATACGCCTTCGGCTTGGTGTGCAATCTCATTGGCAATTGTGCTACCACTACTCGTCTTGCTGAAGGGTGCTAATCTTTTCTCGACGAAGTGACGGATGTCGCGGTAATTCAGGTCTTGCAATTGCAGTTGTTTACAAGAAGCAAGCCGTGCGACGAGTTGAACTTCAGGTCGGCTGGATAAGCAGCATTTGACATTACTCAGGGCTTGCATCCTGAATATAAGATCGAGAAGCTCGTCGGAATCGCCTTCAAACTCGTCGAGACCGTCGACGAACAGACAGAAGTTTGGCTGGTTGCTACTTGTATGCCTGCTTGCAATAATTTAACGAGGGTGCGCTCAGTCCATAAGGGTATCCGTCCACTAGCCATGCGAAGATTCGCGACCAAAATATCTGCAACGCTTGGGACCTCTTCTAGTAATTGATATAGCAGCGAACGAAGCATTCCACTGACCGTCTTCTGTAGATAAGATCCAGCGCGCCAAAAGAAGAATGTGAGTACATGAACTTCATTTCCACGGCTCCATATCTCCAAGTTGTCTCGGAGACCTTTCTCGTGAAGAATATGGGCCATTAATGTAGATTTTCCGGAGCCTGCTTTCCCATTGATCCAATACGTCGAGCTATCACCTCGCAACCATTCAGGGAAGTTGTACCATTTGGAAGGATCAGGATGACGTCCTGAAAAATCCATTGAAAGGTATTTTCCCAAGGCGGCTTAACATTTTCTCGTCGAGCTTCATGCTCGGGATAGAATAGACTGGAAAGCAACTCCATTCTCGTGCGCAGCGGGTTCAAGGTTGATGCGCCACAGCCGATCAAATGCTTTCTAAATAGCTGTCAGAGTAGAGACAGAAGATTTTTTTCAAAGCGTACTCACTTTCTGCCGTGTGAAGTTTGTCCCAAATTCATTGTGTCTCTGATTTCCCTTTCAAGTCTACGAAAAGCTCTTTTCCCCTCGCCATATATCAACGGCAAATGGACATCAAAGATGCCAAGCAGACAATAAGCTTGATCTTCTTCCCGTGTGGTATTCCGATTAGAAGCCCATGTCATTTTCTGCTCAATTCCAAAAGTGGCAAGATTATCACCTCCTAGAGCTTGGATAGCAATTCCGGTGATTGCCTGTACATCGATCTCCAATGATTGCTTGTCTCCCAAACAAGTTCCTTCGACAGAAAAGAACTCTACCGAAGCTGGGGCAATGAGTTCCTGCAAGGTCCAGCCGCGAGTAAACCATCGACTGCCGCGGAACTCTTGCTTCCAACCAGTTTCCGGTTCGCCGATATCTGACATGCTGTTTTCTGAATCGAGGTTCTTGGCGTTGTAATCCGACGTAGAGACATCTGCAAGATAGACATAGCATTTGCTAGCTTGCTGGTACCAGCGAAACATCGTATTGATAGCCTCAGTCAGTTCCGCGCTACTAGACTTATCGATACAACAACTATCCACCCAGAAATATTTCAGGCCGTCATGAGCTGCTTGCTTCTCACAGAACTCGATCTTCCTCCAGCCTGATTTCTGGCTTGCCTGGCCATTCTCCATGTCTTTGAAAGTGACTTCATTTCCGTCTGGACCCCATGTATGGGAAAGTATTGCGTATGGAGGGACTTTGTTCCCGAAGAACTCGGTCAGTCCAATGTTGCCGTCATCTTTACTATATAGGAGCCGCATAACTACAGTTCTGGACACCAGGCTGACTAGCCGCAGTGCGACAGTGCAGCACTGAAGAGGGATGGAGGACAATAGTGCGGGGTACACCAAATCCGCGTCGATAATCTAGCTAGATCGCTTTCAAGATGAACGAGGAGTTGAATTTAATGATAGGAATGGTTATCTATGATATTCAGATGTTGAGATGACAAGGCTCTAGATGAAGTGTTGGCTGCCTTCATGCAGGTGATATACGCTAGGACTAGAAGAGGCCGGTTAAGCGAGCCTTGCTTTCCTGACTCTTTGAGCTCGCCAACTACATTACTTCATTGTCAATAGAAAAGTGCTGAGACTTTCTGCCTGCGACGTCTACCATTATAGTTCTGTTGCCATATCCAACTAATATCATCACCTCCAAATTTCGACACCCAGTGTTCTCTACACTGCTCTGACTGTAAACGTAAGCTCTAATTGAACTGTACAATCAGTTTCTCTAATCCAGTTGGCCCACACAGAGAAACACCCTTGAAGAATCCCTTGAAACCAGTTGGAATCCTACTTTGTGCTGCTAGATCCGTCTTCCAGCACAATTTCACTTTATGAAGTGATATGAACTTCGTGACCAGTGCCATCGCTCGTGTGTAGCACTTTCCAATATCCTTTCCCGTGCCGCTATCAAGTTCTAGCGTCTCGAGATTGCGCATCAGGGAGAACTTGCTAGGAGGTCTAGCGAGAAATCTTTCGAATCGAGGGATTTGCCACTTCAGTATAGGGCACAGAAAGCAATATCGCGGAGGGGAAGAGGTGACGTAGCAACCGCGATGTCGGCCTGGAACGCTGCTCCAATATTTAGCTTTTGTGAAGTTTGAGGATAGAGGAATTCAACTGACGAGATATGTATCCGCAGGGATTTGATTAGTCTCATCTCTCATTATGTTCTCTTGTTCCATGTCTCTTTCATGACATGGAACGAGGAAGATCTATATTGTAGCGGATCGAGCTGAGAGGGATTGACATTGCTTCGTTATAGATGTCTTCATTTGGCTCCAGAAATTTGAAAATTGGCTTTTGATCCATCGTATTCAAGATGTTGTGAAATTGGCCAATATCTAGCTCAAGTTGGAGGCTGCCGAAATAGTGTTGCAAGATCTCTTGTTGAAGTTCCAGAGGAAGTCGATGCAAGTCAAATTGAAGACCCGCGCCTGTCGATCCGGTCATTTAGGACTAAATCACAAATATGAAGGGTGGAGACTTGGACTTACTTGGAGTGCGCAATGATAACATGTTTGCAAGTCGTGTTGAAGAAGCGATGTCCATTGTGTGCAGGTTGCTTCGGCGGATTCCACTTTCTAGATAATGATACACTGACAACTGATGTTTGAAAAGTGGACGGAGTTTTATGCGATACCAGGGTGAATTGACACCCGGAAGTAGCAGTAGCAGCTTGATCGGTTTATTGTAGGTATTGTACTCAAGTATCTCCAGTATCGACGCAATGCCACAGTAAAGCAGGGCATAGTTGATACAGCTGATGATTGCAAAAGTTACGGCAATAATGCCGTAGACAAGGAATGCGAAAAACCTCATCTCGAAAATGAGTGATTGTGAAGTTCGAGATGAAATATGATGAAGATTGAGAAGTACGCGGTGGGTGACACGTACCTCAATCTTGTTGAAACTCGACTGGATAGCTGATGTTGCTTCGCTAAGAGAGAGACAAGCTAGTTAGTTGATTTTTGATTCAATTTAGCTTTAAGTGGTGAGTAGGCTTTCTTGAGCTGACCGCCAGAGTTCATAGGAGGGACATGATGATTCTGTCAAGCTTCTAGCTTTTAAGCGAAATCCACCTAAACAAGACGGAAAATATCGGTCCCAAGTTTCTAGACCGATCTGAATTACCTACTAGCTAGCAAACGTCCAGGACAGACGTAAGATTTCAAACTGATGACTTTGAACCAGTTTTTCTCGTGCACAAATTGGGTTCCCGCACACATAACTCAATAATTCCTACAGATGAAAAGTCGCTAGAATGCAAACACGGGACATCATAACCACGCTCTGCGATATTATTCTAGAGCGACAGCAATGTCATCATCCCTAATTTTGCACATGCCTGACCACTCAGCTGATAAGCATGATGAATGAAGCCACGGCGATTGCCCCAACAACCAACAACAGAGCAAGCGCCCAGGGTCCAGCAGCCCCCGGAAATACAAGGAGCAGTAATTGCTCAACCAGTCATGAGCGCGATAACTTCAGGCTCGACCTTTGCGAAATTCCCCAATCTACCAACCGAGGTACAGCTCCTGATTTTTGAAGCAGCAGCTGCCGATATACGCAGCCGGCTGGTGCGAGTAGACGTCTCCTTTGAGAAACGGAACGAAGAAACTCATCCGCTTTTCAACAGCAAGACTCGATTGCCAGGATTGTTACAGACGTGTAGAACAGCTAGACAAGTTGTTAAGAAGAGATGTCGCTATGATACAACAATTGAGTCAGCTGGTGGAGGAGTGATCTGACTGGATGGCAGAAGTGATAGACTTCTCCTGTTCGAATCTCGATTCAGCTGGACGGATTCCAGCAGTATCTGGGACGAATGGGACACCTGCAGATTACTAGATGTCTTTAACAATCCGAGGACAGAGTAGTGATCAGACTGCGCCGAACGCCGGTCGTCATCAAAGGAGTCAGAGCGTTGGCTGTATGTGGATATGGCGCTCCAACGATGGGCCTCTGGACCTATCCCAGTCACTGGAAGAGGTTTTGCGACGACTGGAGAGAAACATTCCCGGATGTGAGGCGATTTACAAGGATTGCGGAGCAGGGTTGCTGTTATGATACGATGCTTGAGCGGGCGCAGGATGAAGATACGGTGCTCAGGTTGAAAAAGAGCGAGAGACAGACGAAACATAAGTGTAAGATTCAGTGGCGGCAGTGCGAGTTATTAGGTGCAAATCGTGACGTTTGCTCTCATCTAGGGGGACTGAGAGAAGAGGAAGCATGAGTAAAAGTAGGAGAAATATTGATACAAGGCTACGATTTTCTCGAGAGCCGCAAAGATGAGACTGCCAACATGTTCTTTCCCTCTTCTAAGCTCCAGATCTCAGTACCTTAAAGAAGCCCAGCCATCGAGGAGACCTGAGAAGCAGGTAGATATCAACGAACCAGAGCATTTGTTGACTCAAAATCGGAAGTCTGGAGAGGAATAAAGAAAAGGAATTTGCGCTTGCAAATGCGTACCGTAGTGTCAGGAGAATAAAGCCGACAGACATTTTCGACAGGCCATCTCAGCCACATAGCCACAGAAATGATGGGAGAGCCGATGTACAGCTCAGAGTATCATCCAATGCTCAAAATCCGTCTTTCACGTATCACCAGCACGACCGGGGAAAAGTTGCGGGACGAACATGGTCGAAATGGTAGATTCCTATGCCTAGGATCATCCTATATGTACAGCCGTTCATCCACTCCATTCCCGCATCATATGCCCGTCTTCACCAGACCTGTAACCTTCTCCTCGATCTCCTTATCCGACAGACCTATTTCTGTTAGCCATTGGGCGGTCTACCTGCACTCATGTGCCCGCGATTGAGACTCCTAGATCCAACTCACCAGCTAACGATTCGCTCTTCTCTTGTCCGAACTCTGCTACATGTTAGCCATTATCCACACTGCCCCGATCCATATCTCAGCTAGAGCTTGGAGAAGATGTTCTTCAGACTGACCATATCTTGCGTATACCCTCGGCTGCGTTCCAGCTGCTTCGCGGAGCATGATGGGTGTATTTGGGTTGTGCTTCTTCATGGTTGGGTATGTGCGCGCAAGGAACGATCTGGCAGTTGTACACATTAGCATTGCCGTCCGTCCTAATTCGGTCTCAATTCAATTCCCAATTGCAATACATCCCAGCCCTCTCCTTCGTTTCCTTTTCCTCAGTCTGCGAACGTCTCCAATCCCAATCCCAAGGCCTGCCTCTGACAAGAGCAACTCACCTGGTAGCACCACTATGCTCGCCCGTCTGGCAGAACAAGAACCGCACCTCCTTCAACGTCTGTGAAAAAGCGTATTTGGCCGACATCTTTCCTGCCCTTCCTGTTCGTCGTAGTGGAGTTCAATTGGTAGGTAAACAGTCTTGTCGCAACCAAATATCCAAGTGAGGTCTGCAGCTCGTCGTCAAGCTCCGCTGCATGCACAAGTGGCGCTAAAGCCATTCTATGCTCGATTTTGTGCAAATATGCAGGCCAGCGCCAAGACCATGCACAAACGCCGATAGGGCCGCCCGCAATTATCCGCCGAACCTTTGAACCTCAACATTTCAGCTTCGGACCTTGCTTCAAGAGAAGAGAAACATCCTCCCTCACTTCTGGATCTCCATCTCCACTCCAGCACTTCACCTCGCGTCCGCACATCCATTCAATTGGATCTTCTTCTTCTTCCTCCTCAAATCCACGTCAATTCCGCCTTAATTACCAGCAGTCAACATAGCCCGAGCTCGGAGTCTTTCTTTGCTTGCAAGAGTCACAGCTATCTACACATTCCCTATACACAATGCCCGCACCAAGCACCCTCATGCGCGCCGCGCGCCCGGCTTTCCGCTCGCAATTCTTCAACTCACAAACTGCAGGCGCTTTCCGGTCGAGCAGGAACACTGGATTTAGGTTTGGTGGTTATGGAGGTGCGGGGAAGAGATGGCAGAGTACGGCTGCGCCTGAGGCGGCTGCGCAGAGCTGGTTCAGGAGGATGTGGGATAGCCCGATTGGATTGAAGACTGTGCATTTCTGGTGAGTGGTTTTCTGTTTGGAGGATGGGAAATGGGAGAGGGGTGGACCGGGGAAGGATGGGGAAGTTGAAGTGATGGTTTGGACTGTTGGCTAATTGATGTTGTAGGGCTCCTGTCATGAAGGTAAAACCTCCCAACCTATGTTCTCTTTCAAGTGACGATACGATACCGGACAAGCTCCGCATTATGCGCGACGTGGAAAGTCCTTTGCTAGGAATTGGAGCTCCGCATGAGCATATTCTTTGGCCTCAAAGGATCAATGATCATGATGGACAGAAGCTAACATATCACAAGTGGTCAATCGTCCTAGCAGGAATCTCAGACATGTACCGCCCAGTCGAGAAGCTCTCCCTCACCCAAAACGCCGCCCTCACAGCCACCGGTCTGATCTGGACACGTTGGTGCTTGATCATTAAGCCAAGAAACATCCTGTATGTCTTTGCTCAATCCCGCTAGCAAACAAGCAGATGACCTCAGTGGTACTACGTTTGTGAATATCTAGCTGACATATTACAGTCTCGCGACCGTCAACTTCTTCCTCGGAATGGTCGGTATCATCCAAGTAACCCGCATCACACTCCACAACTACAGCAAGGGCAAGACAGCCGGTGATCAGCTTGAGGAGGCAAAGGAGAGCGTGAAGGAGAGCGCGGTGGGATTGAAGGAGGACGCTGTTAAGGCTGTGAAGTCCTAGATTATGGTGGAGTGCTTGAAGCAGTTTTGGGGTCGATGGATAGAACGGTAGAACGTATGGGACGGGGTAAATGAATCACGGGGTGTGTGACTCTTTGGAGATGTACGAAAGTTCAGCAATGCGATGCGATGGCTCTCAAGAAAGGACGACGATGCTTGTTTGCAGAGAGATAGAGCTTGCTATACATGCAGTGGAGTGGTACAATAAACTTCCATATGATTTCGCGCATTTTTCTCATTTACAGCTTTCTTACAAGAAAATCTTATCGAAGCAGATAATCGGTGATTACCTACAATCCTCTTCCCAGGTTCCATCCGAGAAATTTTACAGGTTGTTCTATTCAAAACCTCGCTTAGTAGTGCTTGAATCAAAACAGACAGGCTTGCTACTCGTTGACTACAACTCGTAGTTGTCTCCGTCCATATTCATTTCAAGAGAGGCGATGTCCTCCCCTGTTCCTCTGACACCGGGGCCTCGAAATCTCCAGATCAAGACCACCATTTCGATCGCTACTTTCTCAGCCAATACACAAGATTGAGTAACTCTGTAACGCCCGTCCTAAGTTTCCTTTCCCACATGCAATAATAAACATCCTTCAACGCTATCATATCAACAAGCCCTTCACTCGCTTCGGCTCCGGCTTCCTCCAGTGCCGCCCTCCTGGCTGAGGTGGGAGAATAGCTTTTCGTTATAGACTTCCTCCAGGCACAGGCTTGATGCCATCGTTCCGCATTTCTTCTTTCCGCTTTCGCATCTCTTCGATAAGTTTCGCTTGTTCTGCGATCTTGCCGTCGCGGGTTTTGCGCTCGTCTTGTTCGGCTGCTACCCATACTGCGTGGGTGAAATGTATGTTAGCTTTTATCCTTCTTTTCCTAAAATATTCTCTCCGCAATGTCAAACGTTTATGAGTGCCCCTTCGCTTTCTGCATATATGCCTTCGTGATCTTCACATTCCCTTCTCTCCCTTTCCTACTCCCCCTCCCACTTTCTTCCCGAATACCACGAATCCCCTGAGGAACATCTTGCAGGAAGAAAATCAAAGAACGTACTCGGTCTATCACTCTTCGAGTACTCCCTCAACTTCATGGCAAAATGATCGAAATCCTCCTGTTTCTGTAATCGGTTCTCGAGACTTCGTTTCTGTAATTCCGGGTTGTATTTTTGAAAGAGCTCTTCTTCGGTGGGTGACACCCAGATTACGAGGGCTGGGCCGCCGATGCAGCATATTGCTCCGCTGGGAGAGGGAGGGAAGAGTTAGCTAGGCTTGGATCTGGGAGGTTTGGATGGAAGGGCAGGGAGTGAGAGAGTTTGGTGGGCGGAGGGGAAGAGAGGAGGAGGGGGGGAAGGGGAGGGAGAAACGTACGCTCCGAGCATTTTGCCCCATAGTGCCCAGTTTGTTCTTGGTTTCGGTGGCATCGTGACCGTTATCCAAGGTGTAAGAACTTGGAGTCTGGCAGGTTCAGCTGAGTCGGGATTTCGTTTCGTAGATCGTATGCTGAGCTATGCTAGAGCTGTCTTGTTGCTATGCTGCGCTCGCTGCGGTTGATGATCCATGATGTCGATATTTTTACGGAGGGCGGGAGAAACCTTGAGTGAAGTGTGGCTGTGTGGCTTGGGAATGTGGCGTAAGAACGGCAAGGGGCTCGGCTGCGGTGGGGGACAATCGGCTTCCATGTTTTGTTCCATGGTAGGGCTGCTCCTCCGGATCAATCAGAGGAAGGACTTTCAGGAAACAGGAATGGAGAGAGGTAAGACGAGATGAAACCTATCACCCGGGATATTAATGTCCTGGAATGATATCATCTTAAAATAACCTCATTTGTTTCTTGCTCGCAAGGCTCTTACTCAATAGAACCACCCACTCATCATCTGATACGACCGAAGATGATGCTGAAGTCACTTGTTAGATCATCGTCGATTCTTCTCATTTGGGTGGAATTATGGTTGATGGATCGGTTTTACAACTGCAGCTCTCCTTCTGTTCTGTTGCCCGCACAGGCGGCGAGTGTCACTCTTTTGTTACAGCCTCACGGTGAGAGCTGAGCTCCGTGCTTTTCCATGCTGCTGGCTTCCTCCTTGGATTTCGCAAACTAAGAAGAAGACAAGGAAATGGAAAAAGGGGTCAGGAGAAAGTCCAAGGAAGAACGTCATGAATGACAAGAAGTGATCATGAGATGAAGACTCGACGAACGACTGCGCCGAGAAAGTTGAAGGCTTGAACACGCCAGAGAGCACAGCCACGGCTTTACTTTTATTTCAACTTCCCTGGTCACAGCCGTTGCAGACCCCGGATTGGTGAGAACCACATCTCTTCATGCGTCCAATGACATCGTTGCGGTCCCTTACATTAGTTTAGCCCCCTGTTCATCTTGAGACGTGGGCGAACGAAAGAGAGCGAGGGCAACGAGGCCGATCGCCGACTTTGTTCATGCCATGCCGATGGAAGGATGAGGGAGGGATGAGAGGAGGAAATGAAATAAAGATGTCAAAGCAACGAATTTTAAGTGTATGGAAGGTGGAGTTATACTTTTGAGGTTGGTGTTTGTGATGTAAATCATTCACGCAGAGCAACAACGAGAATCATCAGGTGAACTGTTGTTATTATCGAGAGTGATTTGATCATCTGCGAAGAGTGTGCTCTATGTCTTGTGTTGGTAAGAAGCTGATGCGTATTCGCTTGTGATTCTCCTCTAGCTGTGGCTCTAGTCTGGTCAGATCTTGGGCGTGGGTCTCGAGCTTCTCCCTCAGCTCAGCTGGACTGCCAACCTGCACAACAAGCGCCCCTGCTCTTCCCTCCCTTTCCCCCCACCACCACACGGACTCTCAAGACAGGACTCCCTGCACCGCAACGACGTACGGCAGTGCACTCCGTAATTGAACCCCATCAAGTCTCCTAGAGTTGCATCGCATCTCATCCTCTCTTCAGAGCCTCCATCTTTTACATTCATCCGCGAAACATCCAAACAAGCAGTCCATTCGCGCTCCTTCAACACTTGGCCAACAGTGCCAATCCCCTCCTTCGGAACGTGCTACGACAGAATAAACAAATCGAGGCCAAGCCGCCCCGGAACCTCAGGGCTCGCAGGAATAAATCAGGACAGGAGTATTCTCGCCGCAGGGCGGTTTTGGATGGCTTGCTTCCTGTAGAATTATCAGCGAAAAGTTTGCGATCCAGGTGAACAAAGGGACAGCTCGAGGGTCGAGGTTCGAGGTTTCTGAAACGGAGGAAATAAACCTGCCAAACCAAACAGCACGATGGCCTACGATCAGAATCAGTATCAGCCTCCACCACGGCCGTATAATGGGAGAGCAGCGCAGAGACCTGGACCTCCGCAGGCCTATTCTCAACCTCAAGCGCCCGTGCAACAATATCCTCCTCAGCAATACGACCAGTACCAGCAAGATGGATACGGGTATGATGATTACAATAATGGGTATTCGCAGGATTACGATGGAGGATATCAGGATATGAATGGGGGAGGAAGAGGGAATGGATACCCGCTACAAAATGGAGGATATCCTCCACAGCAGGAATATTATGGGAATGATCGAGGGGGGGGAGGGATGCCACCGCCTAGAGGAGGTGCGAGAGGAGGACCTATGCAGAGACCACCGACAGCAGATTCAAGTCGAGGACCAATGCAAAGACCGCCAACCGCCGATTCAAATCGAGGTGGCTATGACCCACGAGGAGGACAAGGTAGAGGTTACCCAAACGGTGGTCCAGTCGGGAGAGGGAGACCCCCTATGGACAGAAGTGGCAACTCTGATCCTGGATGTAAGTATTGTTTCAGCTGCAATTAGGCTCAAGCTGACATGTACCAGCGAGGAATCCGCAAGGCCAAGGCATGCCTCCTCGAAAACCGTTGAAGACCCCTCCTATGTCTCCCGATCAGACCGCATGGGATAATCCATTTCCTACGTTCCCTGGCGCAAAGAAGAAGACGTCAGTTTCGGAAGAACGAGAGATTCTACAGAAGATGCAAACTATGGATATTGGCAATCCGCCACCGCAAGGTAGACCTAGAGGGAATGGGAGTCAAGGAAGTGGACCGAAGAGGGGTGCTTCGATTGATGATTATGGAGGACGGTCTTCTCTGGACAGTCAACGGCGACCTCCACCTAACGACTATGGACGAACTTCCGCGGACAGCTCAAGAAGTGGACCTGGTAGAGGTTATCCTCCTCCAGGACCGCAGCAAGGATATCCAGAACCTCGTAGAGGACCGCCAGGACCAAACCCCGGATACGGAGCGCCTCGACAGAATGGCTACGGAGAGCCTGGGTTCAATGATGGGTATGGACCAACGTCACCCGTTAGAGAGCATGGTGGTCCTTCGAGAAGCATGACAATGCCGAATGATGTACAGGCACCAATGGGACGCCAACCGCCAATGCCTGTGAATGGTCCTGGCCCAAGTGCACCATATAACGGTCCTGTAGGTCGAGGTGCTCCAAGACCATCAACAGCGGGCGGGAGTCGGCCCCCTCCTCAGCGAACATATCCAAATCAGCCTCCACCTGCTGATCCATATGCAAATGGTGGTGGCCAAGGCTTTGGACATCGAGCGAATGAGAGTGTCAGCGACTTCTATGATTCGTACTACGATGACGCTCAATCCGGGAGACCTGGTTCAACAGCGTCAGAAATGCCAAACTTTGACGCCGTCCCTCACGATCCTGGGAATCACAGAAGAGGAGCTTCCATTGATGGACACATTCAGCCACCCATGCAAAACCAGGCCTATCAGCAAGTCAAACCTATGCAGTCACAACCTGATGTTCGGCACCGAGCTCAACCTCAAGCTGCAGTTTTTGAAATGGCTGGAGATGCTCCACCTATGCCAAACGATTACGGCCAGCAAGGGCAATTTGATGATGGTTACGGCAATGGGTACAACCAACCGCCTCGAGGGCCACCTCAGCAAGGCTACGGAGGTTTCGATAACCCAGCACAACAGAATGGATTCGTCCCTCCTCCTAGAAGTCAGTCTGCTGCTCCTGGTGCAGGCCGTGGAGGTCCTCCTCGTCCTATGGCTGGGCTTCCAAACGGGCCGAAGCCGAGCTTCAATGGGCTTCCCAATGGTCCAGCTCCTGGAGGAATGGCACGAACGAACACAATGCCGACTCAAATGGGCGATGCTCTCCCATCTCATCCGCCACCAGTCCGTGCAGGCCTCATACCCAACTCTGTTGCTAATCAAGCCAACAACAAGCCCCCTCCTGTTCGAAACTACAATAACATCTCACCTGCTCAGCAAGCTCCAGCGCCACAGCCAAATGGCGCTCCACCAAAGGCGGCCGCGGGCGAAGCACCTCCAGTCACTGTTGCCGAACTCGAACAACTCAGAATCACTATCAAGGCCAACCCTGCCGATCAAGCTTCAGCCATGCTTCTTGCACGCAGACTGGTCGAAGCTTCAGACACTCTCGCTCCCCTAATACCAGACCAGCGGGCACGGAACAAAGCGCGTGAGAAGTATATTATGGATGCACATAAGCTTTTGAAGAAGCTTGTTGCGCAACAAAACGCTGAGGCGATGTTCTACTTGGCAGACTGCTATGGACGTGGGGCTTTAGGTCTTGAGACAGACAACAAAGAAGCGTTCACTCTATATCAGTCCGCCGCCAAAGCTGGCCACGCAGCAGCAGCGTACCGGACAGCCGTTTGCTGCGAGCTCGGCAACGAAGAAGGTGGCGGTACTCGCAAAGATCCACTGAAAGCTATTCAATGGTACAAACGCGCAGCTATGCTCGGCGATACACCAGCTATGTATAAAATGGGCATGATTCAACTCAAAGGACTTCTTGGACAGCCCAAGAACCCTCGCGAAGCAGTTGGTTGGCTCAAACGTGCCGCCGAACGCGCAGATGCCGAGAATCCTCATGCTCTTCACGAATTGGGTCTTCTATACGAAGCACCACAGACACCTGACGGTTCGGTTGTCCGTGATGAAGCATACTCTTTCAGCCTCTTCCAGCAGTCAGCGGATCTCGGGTACAAATTTTCGCAATTCCGACTAGGTGCCGCTTATGAATATGGTCTCTTCAACTGTCCTATCGACCCCAGGCTGTCCATTATGTGGTATTCTCGCGCTGCGGCACAGGAAGAACATCAATCTGAACTTGCGCTTTCCGGATGGTATCTTACGGGCTCGGAAGGTGTCTTGCAACAGAGCGATACGGAGGCCTACCTCTGGGCAAGGAAGGCTGCTATGGCTGGCCTGGCGAAGGCTGAGTATGCTATGGGCTACTTTACTGAAGTTGGTATTGGCAGTCCTGCGAACTTGGAGGACGCGAAGAGGTGGTATTGGAGAGCTGCTGGTAAGTGTTTCTGGGACACCAAATATCATGTTACTTCATACTAATGAATAAACAGCACAAAACTTCCCGAAAGCTAGAGAGAGACTTGAGGATCTCAAACGAGGTGGATCGAAAGCGGGTCTGAAAGCTAGAGAACGTATTTCGCGATCAAAGGTTGGCAAACAGAATGAAGGCGAGTGTGCTGTTATGTGAGGGCTGGACGAAAACCTACGATGAGTGGATTTCAGGGTATTGGAAATGTGCCTGGATCCGTGTGCGATGATTGATGGGAAACAGGAACGAGAGCAAGGGAGCTGAAGGAGAGTGGCGCCGAGTGCAGATACACACCGAGCAAACGGAGTCATGGGGTCGATGGGCTGGACCCATATCGGGATGTACCTGCGATGTGCAGCAAATGTCAGGGGCCAGGACTGTCCTCTAGAGACATTCCAAAGGGAGGCGATTTGATTTGATCTGGTGGCCAATGGTAATGGAATGTTTGCCACATTGAATTAGATCTGGACATGGGAGATTTCCATCCATTTGAGCTGTTCCGCTATGTGGCATGGCGGGTGTTATATGTATTTGTACAGCTACCACGATAGTGTGAAAGCAAGCCATAGCACCGTGATGACGCAACGCATTGCATTATAGCTACAGGCAGGTTCGGCGAGGGCGTTGAAAATGGAACGACACGAACTCAAAAGCATACTTGTTGATTGTGAAGTAGTCACATGCACTTTTGTGAATCTCTTACATTTGAAAACCCTCTCATAATGCCAATGCGGTCTACTGTTTCTTCGCTTCCCTTAGGTACGTACTATCCCCTTTCCCGTCCTCATCATCCATTTCCCATCTCTCTTACCTCCTCCCGTCCATAACAATGAAAATAGCCATCAACTTAAGTCAAATCAACTTAACTCCACACATCCAGAAGCACCCTCTTCCTCTCCTTCAGAACCTTCATCTCCCTCGCCCCCTCCTCAACCCCACCACCCACCGCCTTCCCCATGATATCCTCAAGCGTAGCTTCCACTTCCCTCGCCATATACTTCGCATCCCCACAAATATACAGGTATCCTTTCCTCGCAACCAAACTCTCCACAACAACTTCTTGCTGCTGTCTGACTAAATCCTGAACATACACTTTCTTACCTTCCTCCTCACGTGAGAACGCAACAAACATCCTAAACACACCCTCCAACTCCCTCTCAATTTCCTTCCATTCGTCTTTGTAGAGGAAATCTTGATCCGAGCGTCGACACCCGTAGAAGAGCGTTATGGGTGCCCAGTCGGCAAGGGCAGAGGGGCCTTTTGTGGCTTTGGCGCGGCGGGCGAGGTGCAGGCGGTCTTGGAGGAAGGCGAGGTAGGGGGATACGCCCTGTGTGGTGGTTTGAGCTGGGGGGTTGAGAGGCAAGAATGGAAGAGTGGCAGGAAAGGGGGAGGGGAATAAGAAGAGGGATAAGACTTACAGTCCCAGGCCCTATGAGAATTAGTGGGATCTTGACACTTTTCGGCAACCGGAATTTCGAAGGTCGGGTGTGGATTGGGAGGTGGTGGATTTGGGTTTTGTGGTATTTGTTTCGGGGGCCGGTGAGTGTGTAAGTTGGCAATTTGTTAGCATTCTCCTCCTCGGTGTTGATGTTGTTTTGCGCTACGTCGTGGCTCGTGATGGCTTGCTTGAGATTCAGCAATAAATTCGATCCGAGGCCGAAAATCATATTGCCCGCCTCTGAAGGCCGCGATTTTGCAACTACGACGGTGACGTGTATTTCGTTGGGGTACATTCTCGACGATGAAGAGATCGAGTAGAATCTTGGCTGGAGACGGGGGACGCTGGATAGGATGTGTGAGAATGGGACGTTCCAGGTTGTGTACCGTCCTGTTTTGGGAGAAGTGGTAATGTCGTCCCCAGCAGCGAGACTCAGCACCTCCGCGAGTCTCAATCCTTTCTCTGCGACTTCAACATGATACGCATTCCTATCCGTGCCAAGTCTTCCAAGCACCCTCCTCGCCCTCTCACTCGGCGCAAACCTAGCAAAAGAATGAATAGCCTGTCGAGAAGCCAATTGCGAAATATCGAGATAATACCGCAGTACACTCTCATACGTGGTCGGACTCGGCGTCGGCACTTTCGCCAACGCAGGATCCAGACTCACAATATCAATAACTTGATCTCTTTTGCCTTCTAATCCGAGGACATTCAAGAACCGCTCAACTTCCTGATCGGGGTTTAAGGGCCAGATACCGACGTGGTCACCTGTAGTGTATTTCATGCCCGAACCACGAATGTCGAATTTCACTGACACGCAATTCCTATCTCCACCTGAGAAGAGCTCTTTCGCTTCGATGACTGGAGAGATGAATGGGTTTTTGGCATCGTGGATTCCGCGCTTAGTGGTCAACGCTTGTTGCGAAAGTTCGCCTTGATATACAATTGGGTCATCTTTCGAGATGGTGAGTTTCCGGACATCGAAGTCTGGAACAGATGCTGATGAAGAACCGCCTTCGATCCAGCCGAGGTGGCTTTCGAGGGAGGGGAAGATGAGCTCTTTCCAGGCGAGGTAATCTTCCTCAAGGGAATTGTCATCGTCGCCTTCACCGAGAGGACCGATTCGTTTGGCGCCAACGGCTTCGAGAGAGGAGTTAGCAAGACGGCTGGTGGCGCAGAAGTGCTCGTAGGTGCTGTTGCCGAGGCCGAAAATGAGGTAGTTGAGGTTGGGGAGAGGGGGGAGAGAGGTGCTGAGGTAGTCGAGAAGGGAGGTGGCGTTGTCGGTTGGTTCGCCTTCGCCGTAGGTGGCTAGGATGAATATTGCGAGAGAGGTGGAGGAGAGTTGGTCCAGGACGTTGAATTCGTAGCTATTTGGAATGTCAGGTGATGTCTTTGAGGTTCAGGAGGGAGGGAGGTTTTGTGCTTACTCTTCGGGATTGCAGACGAGTGATGAGAGGCCGTATCTTGCTTTAATTTCTTTAGCAAGGCGAGTTGCGTATTCTTCTCTAAGCCGAGTATTAGTATACTATATCATCGATTTTTGGAAGGAAATTCCAAAGCTTGCCCTCTACTTACGCAGTACCGGTTTGTGAGCCATAGAAAATGACGATTTTCTTTCCCTAAGTTCATTCAAAGCATCAGAACAGACTCTGAAGTTTTCAAAATAAAAACGTGACAGGTTTCCGAGAGGACTTACACTTTCTCTCATCAATTCCACAAAGTCTTTGCTAACCCCTGGTCCAGAAGTTGTTGATGAGCCCCCAATTTTGCCGAGCTGGCGCAGCCAAGCCGTAATCTTGATATCCTTGATTGGGACATGAAGATACACTGCAATGATGCTAAGGAAAATTGCTACAATTGACAGCTCAAGATCCGAGTAAGAGCTCATTTTGTCGATAGCACTGCCGTCTGTTGACTGGTTTCCATGAATGAAGCTCTCCATTGGGTCGTTCAAGGAAGGTGGGGTGCCGATCTGTCTAACGTGAGCTCTTCCTCAACACTGAACCTCGAAATCTTAAGCCGAAAGTCTTCATTCATTCTCATCTTCATCATTGTTTTCATATCATGACGATACACAGCATGAACTAACATTGCAATTCAACACGTAACCCGACGTTCACCCGCTCTTATCGTCGTCGAAGAATGGGCCGGGTCAGATACAGAGCCGTGCGTTCCATTCCAGCCAATCATCAACCACTGAATTACAATACACCCCCATCTTTGCCGGACTGGCACTTCGACTCGTTAATATAAGGTATTCCGTCCACCCTGCTCATCAGCGGCCGGCAACTTTGTCCAGACAATCGTTTCCAGGCTTCATCAATTGTGCTGCCCAACTGCAAAGGAATAATTGCGGAATCAGCTGATTCGAATCCGGCATTTCGGAAATTGGGTTTGAGACGAGGACATTGACTTCAGAAAATATGGATCAGGAAATGCATCAGCAGCCGAGCATGTCGCCGGGTTATTCATGGCAAGATCAATCAACCAAGCCGGCAGTCGATACCTTGGACAAACCGACGAAGAGAGCGCCGGTAGCCTGCAAGAGGTATGCAGATTGCCCCGGCCTGTAGATTGAGGGAATGCGTTGACGATTGTGCAGATGCCGCCGGCTTCGTGTGAAATGTATCCATGAAGGCACGGTACCGCCATGTATTGGATGCCGAAAAGCTGGGTCGAGTGTAGCTGCCGAATGGTTGGTGATGAACCTCCTTCCTGCCCCTGGATGGAGCTGTCCTTGTTGACATCACGTGTGCATAGTGTGTTTCCGCCAAGAGGATCGAAGGATGGGGATCGTGAGGTAAGAAGTCTAGCATTTGTATGGAGAGCAGCGTTGAATTGTGGTATAGTTTCGGCGAGCACGTACCAAAGCTGGCCGAGAACAACAGAGTCCTGCGAGGTAAGTGGAGCCCAAAGACTGCCCTCATCTTGCAGATGGTCACTTAGATGCGGAACATTGTAGGGTCAATGATGCCTCGCCATCCATCAAGACGAGTAGTCATGATTCGACATCGCCATTAGTATCTTTGACATCGCCTCGAAGACGAAATGCACACCGGGAACTCCTCCCCCCATTCGACGAAGTCATTCAAGGTTGCCGAGTGCTCAGCAGCTCATACTTCCAGCTCGGTTAGCACCTACCCATGACACCCGTTTGAACGCAATAGCTAAAATTGTACGAAGGCTTCCTACCCAAGGCGATATTCCTTGAGCGACTTTCCACAGACTTTGAATCCGTCAGTGTGTTTCTTCTGCTGAGTATCTTGAGTGTATCCGCCCGCTTCACACCATGTCTCATTAAGAGATACGGAGGCGGCGCTAAAGCGACAGAGTATTTCATTGCAAAGGCTACAGAGCTCGTGCCGCATGAGATGTATAAGTCTTCGCTTGATCGAACCCAAGCTTTTTTCTTGCTAGCTATCGCTGATTGGGGGAACGGGAACAAGAATCGGAGCTCGGTAAGTGGATGTCTTTGAGAATTTTGGGCTTGGCTAATATAGGATCGAGACGCATATGGGACTTGCGATTGCGAGTAAGTTTGACCGATTTTCGGTTAAAATTCAATACTAAACTCGTCTGCAGTGGCTGGCATTCTCTGCTTGCATCGAGAAGAGACATATCAACTACCACCAAATGCCACCCCCGACCAAGTCGTTGACTCAGAAATGGCACGACGTACCTTCTGGATGATTGAAAGTAAACATAGTTGGGCGCGTGAGAAAGTCACTTGAACTGACATGCTTCCAGGTCAAACGAATTTACACTCAGGACACAGCACCCCCTTCCCGTTCGCCTTCAGCGATATGACCGCTCAACTCCCGTGTGAAGAGAGCGATTTTGCGTTCGGCGTAATCCCGCGTGAGCGAGCCGTTCTCGTTGGGACGCAAGCAGCAGCAGCACATCCAAAACTAGCCTCAACGCCTTCCCGATCGCTGTTCGCAAGTCTCATACAATCACACAATCTGTGGGGACAGGTAGCACGGCGAGCTTGTCGAAGCGAGAGGGAGCTGGATGGGGTGACTCCAAAGCCTTGGGATGTAGGTAGTGAGTATAGTGTGTTATCCATTGCGTTAAGGGATTGGGAGATGAATCTTCCAATCAAGCACCAGTGGTCAATTAGGAATCTAAGGGGATATAAAGCTGAATCCTTGGATCTGGTATGCACTTTCAGGCAAGATTTACCCTGGACAGATTGACCAATGGTATAGGCGTACCTCGCGACCGTTATGGTTCTTCGCCTGAGCAACATCGTGCTGCGGAGGATATACTTACCCGAGTAGGCATAAAGATCATCTAATTGCGTGAACACAGATCGCTAATGTCAGAAATAGTATCATGGCCGCTGCATCAGAAAGTCCACAGCCATCTTTGGCACCTCCTGGATTTTGGGAGTCGATGTCCGAATCATTGTTCCAAAATGTGCATAGTCTGTATGAACAAATCGACGCCTACCTCCCGCTGCGATCTCGAGAAGAGGGATTTCCCCCCATCATCGTGAGTCACCTCCATGTCTTCTCAAGTATGATATACTGACATCCCTACTAGGTATTCTGTGCGTATATCTGTGGGTCACTGGCATCGTATCTCTGGAAGACACCACACTGTAAGCATAGCTACCTCTTGAGCGCATCCATCTCCACGTGATCTGACACGCTTCAAGTGTGCATGCATCTTTCACAATCAGCAAAACTCATATACCAACGCTGTCTCGAGGCTCTGACGGATCTTCAACATGCTTGGCCAATGGCTCTGCGCTGGCACGAGGCATTGCGAAAAGCAGCTGTGCAAAGTGAAGAACCACCTTCTGTACCAATGTCCGGGGTACGATATCCAGAGCAAAACCTGAATAATGATGTAGGAATTTCCGACCTGATAAAGATTCATAGCCGTGGCTGCTTCTCGTTTGTTCGAAGAGAAAGAAAGCTGATAGTATGTACAGAACGAGATTGACCCTGCGCTGAACCCAACGGTACAAACCCATTTCCCTCCCGCACCAGCACAAAATCAACAGCACCCATCATCAGCAGTATCAGACCTCCGCACCGACCTGGACAAACTGCTAGCTCCTAACGACGTATCGGGTGTTGACCAAAATGGAAATATCTATCAGCAAGATGTGCCAACTGATTTGTCAACATCGGATGGGATGGGACAGTTGCCACTTGATATGTTCGAGGCTGAACTCACTGCTTTCTTGCAAGGGGAGGTGCCGGCTGATGTGTGGGGCAATTGGGAGTGGCAATAATGTCCACAAGCCGTACATTGAGAGATTTATTTGTGCTCGTGGAATATGATTACATTCTCCGGGGAAATTGAGTACCTCGGTCTAGGAGGAAAAATGTATCCCACCAATCTCTGGGCTCCCACCAACACCGATCGATTCAGGATATGTGCAGCAGATCAGACGTCAAATCATCAACAGTTTGTATTCAGGTCGTCCCGAAAGCTTTGGCCAGCGCCTCGCAGGAATCTACCACTAGCTTCTTCCCCAAGTCGAGTACCCTACAGCAATTGTCAGCAAACCAAGAATCAGTTCTATAAAGTTTGAGTTCTTACCCTGTAAGCTATTAGCATCATCTTCAATGGGGGCTTTCATGCACTTGAGATATCGGGAGTCAGAGAGAAAAGAGCGACTAACCATCAAGTGCCAAAATCGAATGCGTACTCCCCGGATACACCACACACTCAACATCCACGCCCAAACCCCTCAACAACTCCGCATACGCCATGCCCTCCGCACACAGAATATCACACTCACTGACACCCATCCACACAGGTGGACTCTTCGCCAGCACATCCTTTGACGCAAGATTCGGTGAAGCAGTCCACTTCTTACTGTCCTCCGGATTAGTGAGATACATGTCTCTATACCACGTCATACGAGCTGGTGTCAACCATGGAGCATTGGCGTTACTTGACCAGGAGGTCTCGGACGTCGCTGTCTGGTCAATTACGGGAATGGTGAGGAGGAGGAATGTTAGTGAAATGGCGGGGGTGAGTGTCGATGCTAGGAGAGAGAGGACTGTTGCGAGGTTGCCTCCGCTGTGGATTTTGGTCAGTCAATGTGATTTAGACTGGTGTGAAATAGGTGCCGTGACGAGAATAAAGAAGACAGAGCGATGGAGGTTACCTACGAAGAACTTCCACCAACGGCAATCTTAGTGGTGTCAATACCTAGCTCCTCATCGCCGGACTTGACAACCCATTCTAGCGCAGCGACTGCATCATCTACAGCTGCTGGGAAGGGGTTCTCTGGTGCGAGACGATAGTCTACCGTGACAACCACGCATCTTGCTCCTGTACCAAATCGTCGTCAACACAACATTCTTCCCACTAATAAGCGAGACTAGGACAACATACGTTCACACAACCTCGTCAGAAAGTTATTCTCCGATCCAATATCACCTAGCACACAACCTCCTCCATGGAACCACAGCAATACCGACCACCCCACCTCAGGCTTCTCTCCAGTTGGTGTGAAAGCCCTGACTTTGAACAGGCCGAGGTCGATGTCACGAGTTGAGCCAATGGGAATGGGGGCGGAGCTGAAGTGTGATGGCATCCCGGGGAGGGAGCGTGAGTCTGGGCCCCATGGGATTGACTCGGATGGTGGGATGTACTGTAGGTGGGAGTCATGGATTGCGGCGTATTGTGGGTCGAGACGGGGGCGGGTGAGGGGGTGGATTGGTTGGTGGATTTTGCGGGGGTCTGGGAAGGGTGAGGACATTGTTGATATGAAGTCTGGTACAGTCGCCTGAGAATTGGTGGATTAAAATTTGGTCGTCAAATTCTAGACGTTCTTTCCGCCGTGTTTGGTCGAATCTGTAACGTCAAATCGTCTTTTGTTGGTGGGACATTTGAGAAAATTATCGCTGTGCGGGGTGGAGGGTAGAGGATATTTGGTAGGGGAGCGACTGTAGTAGTGTTAACATTGATGAGAGAGTTCTCAGAGATGGCACAACCGTGAAGCATACCGAAAATATCTATCCATTGCCGGCCGGATACGGAAATTTGTCAAAAGTGGGGTGAATCCACACCGAACCGAGCCAGGAGCGGAAAGCCTGAAATGTTATTCGAATCTCAATTCATTCTGCTTGTACAGAGCTATCGAGTAGCTCCTGACGATACTCCTCCACATTCGACAGAAATGTATGCCATCCAAGAGCCGCCTTGTCCGTATCACTCATTTCATCGCCTACGGCTCTTAGGATCCTCCTCGACCATCCATTCACCCACCACCATTGTGCTTCATATCTCTCCAACAACATTGCATAATGTGCAAGTAAGAGGAGAGAGAATGGCTGTTTGTGTCGTAAATGATCCCAGATCTCCTCGTCGATGAGACATGGCCACGCCACCACAGTCCGTACGTCGTCCGGTTCGCCAGCAGCTTTCATGGATACGTTTTCGAGCCTTTCGATCGCATGTTTGTAAATGGGATCTGAGGTTCTCGCTTTCAGATTTTCGAGGGCACGCAATGCGACGTATGATAGAACGACTTGGTCTGACTTGAGTCGAGGAATGAAATCCCTGAGCGAGCCTATTGGTGTCCCGCTTATTGTATCCCAGTGCATCATGAAGATAGTCTTGCAACCCCTCACTAGCTCCAGTAGGTTGAGGATATCGTGAAGCTGTAAATCATCTTTGATGATTATGGGTGAGGAGTGTGCCCATACGACAAGCATAACGGCAAATGGGAAGAGGACTTGTGAGTTTTCTGACGTGATATTGCTGAGTTGCTGATTGAAGAGTTGAACGCCGACATCGTGGTGATGGAGAGCGCGAAGTCGATATTGATTTGAGCTTTCGGACTCGAGGAGTGCGAGATGAATAGCTGCTACTGAGAGGATCCCATGCATGAGGACTGGATTTGAGCGCGCTAGATAGTGAATGTCTGTTTGCCAGACTAGTCGCTGTTGGTCGCCTGGAAACAATGTGAGCGCTGTCACGGCCGTGAAATGATTCATGAGCGTCATGTCTAACATGTCGAATTGTGGACCCGATATCTCAATCGAAGTTGAGATTTCTGGCGATGGGACGGGGCTAGTGGTGGATTCTGGTGGTGACTTGCGTGCCCCCACACGAGTCGATTGGGGGTAGATGCAGGGACAACTTGCTCGTATACAGTACGAGCATGATGGCTTGGTCTCCGTACACTGATCAAAATAAGCATTAGCGATGACTCAAGGAATAATCGGGCTGTCAATAAATACCTTGACTTTCCGCTTTTTACACTCCTGGCACCCGAGCCGCGATTTCTTGTGAGCACGACGAGATGGCATTTTGTAGCCGGAAATAATGAGTCGTACGAAGGAAAAGAATACGGCGTGCAACAATTGACAGAAATGAATCTGATCAGCGCGGTCGTGTTAGTGATCTAGTGTCCGAGATGCATATACCGGTCGGTACTTCAGCTCGAGAATGAATGGTCGTGGTCGTTGTGACGGGCTGGGCAGGCTGGGCGCAGCACCGACACCGACGCTTACGCTCCGGTCTCGCTTGTATTTCTAGTATACGATAAGCGAGAATATGTACACAATGCCATTGGTTAATGATTTAGGGGCATAGGTATGCTTCAAGGGGTTGCTGCACACAGGAGGCGCACTTCTATTGGTTTATCTTGCCCAAGTATGCTTTTGTTATAGATGGCATGTTTTGAGGTTGCGTCGACGGGGCTGATTTTCTTTGGAGACGCGTTGACCTTAATGCTGTCATGTCTAGCTGCACTCGGTAGCCAATCAAGCCAGGATGTAATTAAAGGACGACCAGAAATGAATGCCTGTTGATCGGGGACAAAGCTTTCGCTAAGACCGACAAAATGTTCTGAATGGATCTGGCGAGACGCTTTGCCAAGATTGTACTCGTCGCTGGGTGACACATGAGGCTCAGGATCTCCTGCAATTTACTTTTTCGGTTGCGTGGCTGTACAAGTACATGTAGATTGCGAAATACGAGAAGCGAGTCTGGTTTGCTTTCTTTTCTGACTATTATAAAGAGATCACTGTCTCTTCATCTTACTCCATCAAACCATTCTCCGCCATCAGCTCGATACCAGCACTACCTGACCCTCTTTAAAATATTCGACTGATACTCTCTTCGCTTCGACTCCACCTTCTTACTCCAACATCATGTCAGCCACCGCAAACTGCAAGAGCATCTCTCCAGAGTGCCCAGTCGAAGCCACGACCTATGGCTACTATCCAAATCTCGGCGTCAATATCGTCATGGTAGCCATTTTTGGCATCTGTGCTGTCTCTCAGATTATTCTTGGCATCAAATACCGTCTCCGTGCCTATCCTATCGTCGTCTGCCTTGGATGTCTGGGAGAAAGTGTTGGGTATGTTGGACGCGTCTTGATGCATTCCAACCCATGGGAGACTGGCCCATTCGTCATACAGATTCTGCTCCTCATCGTCTCCCCCTCGCTCCTGGCAGCCGGTCTCTACCTCACATTGAAGCATCTTGTTCTTCACTACGGAGCCGAATACTCGCGTCTGTCACCAAAGTTCTACACATGGCTATTTGTTGCCTGCGATGCGATCGGTTTCTTGACACAATGCATCGGAGGTGGCATTCAGGCGTCTGCCGACACGACAGACAAAAAGATGATGGACATGGGCAACAAGATCATGATAGCTGGTGTCTCTTTCCAAGCCGCGACTATGGTGGTCTGTGGCTTCTTGTCTCTCGATTTCACCTACAGCTTGTACAGACACCGAGGAGAACGAAAGCAGATTGTGCATAACACCTCACCCAAGAGTGCAAAGGCTTTCCAGTTCTACCTGATCTGCTTTGTCATCGCCTTTCTTACCATTCTGACCCGTTGCATCTATCGGTATGCCAAGACTTCTTCAATTGAGATATATCGTTTCTTTTTACTGACGCCTTAGCAGAATTCCCGAGATGGCAGGTGGATGGAAGAACGATCTCATGAGAGACGAGGTGGGATTCATGATACTCGATGGAGCGTAAGTTCATCCACCCTTTCAGCTTCTGTACCACGCCCTAACGTACCTGTTCCTGTAGCATGATTGCCATTGCCGCCATTCTCATGACTGTAGCCTTCCCAGGCGCATACTTTCCGGCCATCAACAGTAAGACGAAGAAGGGTGGCGACAGTGGAAGCGAGGACTGCGAGTCCACAAGAGAGGAGTTGAGCGTGTTGAAGCCTAAAGGTTTTCAACAGGTGTAGTTGCGCGAGAGATACCCAGAGATATGATTTTGCTTGCGTAGATGAGAAGACTTCAGGAATGGGAGCAAATTTGAGATTATATTTCAGCGCGGTTTAGTTCTGAGAAGGGACTGGTTTGCTGGAACAGGAGTTTCAGTTCCATTCAGCGTTGCCTAGAATGTTCTTTCAAGATCAGATAGACTGGAGCGATGCTATTTTGGTAATCACTATGTATTATTCAGTCTCAGACTGTCTTTTCTAGAGAGAATCCTCCACAAGTTCTTCAGCAAGTCGAGACCGAGGATTGAATACGCAAGGGAAATGTGTGGGATGACTGCATTGTCTCGATTAGCAGTCTGTAACAACAGTGAGAGAGGAAGTTCATACCTTGTCAACCCAGGAGTAAGCTCAACGTCCGGAATGATTTCTTTTCCATTTGCATCGACAGCTTTGGTGATATTCATCGTTGCAAGCATAGTGACCATCACAATCCAAACACTTGCTTCGGCAAGATGACGACCAGGACAGATCCTACTCGAGTTAGCGTCGTCAAGCATATTGAATGGATTGAAATATGCTACCTTCTTCCAAAGCCAAACTGGCCGATGGGAAACGGCTCTCCTGCTCCTCCTTCAGATTGCGGTTTGAACCGATCAGGATTGAAGGTTTCAGGATCGGCGTATGTGGTTTCGTCGTGGGTCATGGCGAGCGCGTTGGCGTAGACAAAAGATCCTTTAGGAATGAACATTCCATTGTAGACATCGTCTTCGAGAGACTTATGCGGGACACCAACGGGCGACACTGGACCCCACCTACTAGAGTCAAACTGGCGAACAAACCTGGCAAGGAGAGGAACGTACCTAAGGGTTTCTTGCACAATACGGTCTATATATGGCAGCGACGGTCTGTCGTTGAAGTCTGGAAGGCGGTCATGCCCAACCACGGCATCAATTTCTGCTTGGGCTTTCTTTTGTATGTCAGGGTGTAAGACCATATTCAGGATGAATACGACCAATGTTGACCATGTCTATGGAAAGATTAACTTTAAGCTTCTCCACATTGGGTTTCACTCACAGTGTCTTGTCCGGCTGCATAGATTGCCCCAGCTGCTCCTTTGATGTCATCATTGTCAAATACGATGGGTTCCCCATTGGCTTCTTTCTGGGAGTTACTTTCAAGGAGAGTGTGGATAAATGATGGCTGGGCAGTCCCCTCAGACTGGTCATTATTGTTAGCAACGAACGAGTCTTGGTAGTGGACTTGAGAGGCAGGAACTCACAATCTCCTTTTCAACAGCTGCGAAAGGAGCATTGTGTATCTGTTGAATGGCCCATTTCCAGTCCCGAGCAAACTTTAATGATTGCGATCTAGCTAGCCAATTAGGTAGATATTTCACTGATTGCTGTCAGAACGTAGCCTAGCAAGAAGAGAGGAAGTGCTTACTGAAAGGAAAGAAGTCTACGACAGTTCCAGCTGGAGCTCCACCGTGGCCAAGAGCATACGATGCATCGACTGCCATTTGAATGTATGGATCGTCGTCGTCGTTGATTGAGACGCCGAAACCAATCCCTAGCACGATGGCAGTCGCGAATCTTGGATTCTCCCATCAGCAGAAATTCGGTCAAACGCGTGCCCATCTAACGAACCTTCTCATCTGACGTTCCCAGTCATCTGGATTCTTCATTATGCCGTCTACGAGCACATGAGTTTCGCTTTCCTGAAGCTCTTGATATTGAACACAATTTGGCTTCGTAAAAGAGCCTTGAATGAGCTTGCGATGCATCTGAAACCGAGGTCCCCAGCGGAGGAAAGTTAAAGTCATTCCCCAACCCATTCTAGCGGAGTAGAATTAGCAACAAGTAGACAGTTCTGGTCTTCATCCTCGCTTACACTTCGAAAAGCACAAATCGGGGTCTGTCGCAGTAATTGGAACCCCGCTTGTCGAGCAGGTCGACCGCAGCTTGGACGCTGTTCAAGACCACAACAGGCTGGCCGAGAATATTGAAGTACAGTACATCGGAATCTGATACAGCATTAACATCTATGATCATGGAAATTGTAGGGCGATTCTCACTGTACTCCTTGCTCCATTTTGCGTAAGCATTCTCAGGCTTGTCTGACGGGACTACGCGCAAGTGACCGAGAACTGGCTCTCCCTTCGGCCCTGGTGGTAATGGATATGGCGTCTTCTTGGTGAAAAGGATCGATGATGGGATCTTCCACAGAATGATCGCAAGGAGTACTGCGACCAACGTCTCAAGTCCAGAGAGTGCCATATCGGTATCACGTTCACGTGACCTAGAAAAACAGCGGCTCTAATGACCTCAGCAGAACTTTTATCTGAAGACTCAAGTCATCTGGGCGACTGTGAAGTCAAAGCTCGTCGTCGACATGGTCTGTGATGCTCTTTGAGAGTAATCAGATCTGATTGTTGGTGATTGGAATGGGCATGTGCCGGCCGGCTTCTTGAGATGCGGAACCTTGTCCCACCTTTGATACGAGTAGCACCTTGAGTACGTAAAGTTGCCGGCGGCAATGAAAGACATATTCCCACTCTTGCCACACAAAGTGATTTGTACTCAACGTTGATAGGACATCCCTGTCCTCGTCTGCGGCTCCTGAGAAGCAAGCAAGCGGCCCGGAGTTGCAGCAATGGTTCATGCAAGGTAGGATAGCAAGGGACTTCAGATCACTTTGCTTTCACGCCACAACCATGAACTGTTGAGTTTCGAGGTCAAAAAATTTATCAATTCAACTATTTCTGTACACAAGGCCCCATACTCCATTCACTAAACTTCTGAGTCAAAGATGGCTTCCGCAACGTCTGGGTGCAGTGCTCGGTCTTCATTCGCGACAACTCCCACGCCCGAAGATCCTTACGTTTATCAGACAGGCTTTGGAAACAGATTTGCTACAGAGGCTTTGTTAGTGAAATTCACTGAATATTTTATCAATGTCAGCTGACTTGACTGCAGACCTGGCACACTTCCGAATGCTCGCAATACCCCGCAGAAATGTAAATACGATCTCTACTCAGAACAAGTAAGACATCGTCCCAAAACACGCTTCTTATTGCTGACTTGTCCAGCTAAATGGCTCCCCTTTCATATCAACGAGGGCCGCTTTACAACATGCGTGTGTTTCCCATCAGCAGCATTTCGAGTCCTGATTGCTAAAAAGTCTCAGGTGGTTCTACCGAATCCGCCCATCAGTTGCCATAAATGGCATCAACAAAATGGCAGACAACCATGATGTGAGTCTTTCAACGCAGCCTCGTCAATCCACCAAGTAAACAAACCTGACTTATATCAGGTGACTGGCAACTTCTCTCTTTCGAACCCAAAGGTTCAATTTATGCCGATGCAATTTGCATGGGATCCTTTCCCAATTCCATCTTCAGAAGAAAAGGTGGACTTTGTTGATGGCCTCAAAACTATCGGTGGCCAAGGCGACCCCACTCTGAGAGAAGGAATCGCTGTTCACATGTACATGGCGAACGCGTCAATGGCAAACAGGGCATTTTGTAACAATGACGGCGATATGTTGATATTACCTCAGCAAGGCCGATTAGATATTCAGACCGAATTCGGCAGGTACGTTTAAGAGTTCCTCCAAAACTTACTCCGGCTTATGAAATGCAGGATGATGGTTCGGCCAGGTGAGCTTGTGGTCATTCAAGCAGGCATCAGATTCAAGGTAGTCCTTCCGGACGGGCCCGCACGAGGATGTGAGTTTAAAATCAACCGACTTCGAAAAGCACCAAACTAACGCGACTCCAGACATTCAAGAGATATTTGGCAGCCATTACGAGCTTCCAGAACTTGGACCCGTAGGGTCAAATGGCATGGCTTTACCGAGAGACTTCGAGATCCCAGTCGCTTCATTCGATATCGACTCATCTCCTTGGGAAGGTAATAAGAACTCCGATATTACAATGGCTACAAGCTGACACTTTCTTCCAGTGACCTACAAGATGTGCGGTGCTCTTTACAGTTGCACACAAAATCATACCCCCTTCGACGTCGTGGCATGGCACGGCACGTGAGTAGCCCACCCCATCACTTAGAATTATGTCTGACCCAAGTTTAGATATGCTCCTTACAAGTATGCGATAGAGAAGTTCGTTACCTATGGTACGCTTGACAAAGATCAAGCAGACCCCACTATCTCTTGTATTCTCCTCGCAAAATCTAAAATTCCTGGAATCAACATCTCGGAATTCTTGGCCTTCACACCAAAGTGGTGTGTCACTTCGAACACTTTCAGACCACCGGTGAGTTGATCTTTTCGCAATTCTTTGAACATTGGACTGACATGATGTTAGTACTATCACCGAAATATGGCGTCCGAAGTCATGGGCCTGCTTTATGGCAAATATGGTGGGAGCAGTCATGTTCTCGAGCCCGGTGGATTGAGTTATGAAGCGAGCTTCATGCCGCATGGAGGTACGTCTAGAGCGATCTCAATCTGAGAAATCTCTGACTTTAGTGAACAGAAACATACGAAACCTTCGTAGATGCTTCGAATGCGGAGCTCGGACCCTTGAGAGTCTGCGAAGGCACAATCGGTAAGCGCGAATATCAATACTTCAGGAGACTTCGACATTTAGCATTGGACTAACTTGATCCACTCTTGCAGCTTTCATGTTCCATATTGGAGTTCAGTTTTCCCTCACAGAATATGCTCTTGAGCGCTCTGGTGCCGTGCACTGTAAGCTAGACCCCGTTCGTCACATTACTTGACTGACCAGAATTCAGTATCGCCACCAGATCAGTGGAACGATGTCAAAGCCGGCTTCCTTGATCATATTGACGAGATCAACAAAGACCTAGCCGCACTTGGTCTCCCGGCTTTGAGTTCCCAGTCAACTGCTGCTCCATCAACACCTGAACCGGCCACATCACAGACTGTGGTATCGAGCTCATCGCTTCCAGTCCCAAGAGAAAATCTGGAGAAGACTTGTCCTACCGAAGCTCCGACAGTTGCAACCGATTCTCCAGGGTCTAGTGTGTCTGCGCCATGGGAGATCGTTCCGGACGTGAAGACGAATGCTTAGGCGGAACTCCAAGAGTAGCGCAGGGGAAAGGACTTGGCGAGTCGCGTCTGCCTTGAATAGAAGCGTTGCATTTTTAGTCAAATATACCACAGTACATTCGAAACCCCATATTACATTGCTCGGTAATGATCCATCAACGTGCTGTCTGATAAGTAGACTAACTGTGTTCGATATCCTCAATACGTACAACGTTATGCTGACAAATTTCTGACGACCCCTGTCCGAACGAATGTCATGATCAACGCTTCGGACTTCGTTTTGGCCCGCATTTGTAATTACATGTCCAGTAGAAACTTAATATTCAGATGCAAATTCGGCCCTTATAGCAGACCGTTAGAAATTCATTTCTCATATTCCATACATCCTAGACGATGGCCACAACAAGGAAACCTATTCTGATCGCCGGTGCCGGGCTGTCATCTCTCCTACTCGGACAGGCCCTCAACCGAGCGTCGATCCCTTTCCGTATATTCGAACGAGACGCATCCGTCGCATTTCGTGCCCAAGGATATAGACTGCGACTCTCCTCGGAAGGTCTGAATGCTATTGAATCTGTTCTTGGACCCGAAAAGTGGCAAGAATTTTGGAACACGTGCGGCAAGACGGGAGGTGGAGGATTCGCACACATCGATGGTCCTTCCGGCGAGATCATCACTCCAGAACCGCCAAAGACCGACAAACAGAAGGAAGATGATGGATCTGGGAAGCTCAAAAACCTAGGTGAAAGTCTCGCATCACGTGATGGTCGAATTGTTGGCATCTCGAGAGGAGATATGAGGAGGCTGTTTATGGCAGGTTGCGAGTCTTCTATAGAGTGGTCCCATCATGTTGTGGGTTATGAGTTGACGCCTTCTGGTGTTCGTGCTATTTTTGCGGATGGCTCGAAGTCAGAGGAAGGAGATATGCTTGTTGGTGGCGAAGGAATTTACTCGAAAGTCGGCAAACAGGTATCGAAAGGCGCGTTGAAGGTCTATGATACGGGTGCCCGAGGTATACATGGTCAAGCTCCAACTACAGCTTTCAAGGGTCTTGGGGAAGGTGTTTGGAGAATCGTCGACGAGTCGAACCCAAAAGGCAAAGTCTTCGTCATGACGAATGTCCGGTCGGTTGACATGTAAGTATGAGTCGAGCTCATGCTCTTCCCGTCCATTTTTCGAAATTGGCAATTAGTATTTCCTCTCTATTTCTGAACGAATCTCGTTGATTACTGACTCTCCATCGCTCAGGGATAACCCAGATTTAGAATTTGGCTGGACGTTAGGCGGTCAACCCGGCGTCATCACAGCACCAAACGACAACTACTCTATCTTCGGCGAAACCGCAGCGAATATCGCGAAAGAACTTACATCAAACTGGCACCCTCGTATAAAGCCTCTCTTCGACCAGATGGATGTCAAAGAGGCGGCATTCTGGAAGATCACCTGCTCAAGTCCAACTGGTGTACCAGAATGGGAAAACGAGCCAAGAGTGACTGTAATTGGAGATGCGGCTCACTCTATGACACCAGCGGGTGGAATCGGTGCGAATACTGCAGTTCAAGATTCTGCTTTGCTTGGGAGACTTCTAGCTGAGGCGGGTGGATGGAAGGAGGGGATTACGGCGGCTTATGAGACGGAGATGAGAATTTATGGGAGTGCGGCGGTGGATACGAGTTATACTTTGGCGAAGGCTGGATTTGGAATCTCTATTGATGAAAATTCGAAGACTGTCTGAATTTGGTTTCTAGAACGGCTGTAGGCATTAGACACTCGTTTGGTGACAGAAACTTCGAGTAGGTGTTGTTTTGGCATGCAAGTCGGTAGTTTACCTCTAGATTTTAGGAATTTCAATTAAGTTTCCGTACGATTGATGAAAAACGAATCACTTCCAGTGTGTCTGGACGTCCCCGAGTCCGACTTTGTTCAGCTCATATGCGAATCCCTGAATTGCCCCTCGCCTTATCTCTTACCTTCCAAATATCACAACTTATAAGACTCGTACTTTCATGGCGAGTTCTATAACATTATAATTCCAAAATATTACTATAATTGTTCTATCGTACCCAACAACGAACGAATATATTCACACATTCTGCTGCTATCCGTGATTGCTTCACAATCTGCCTCTGATCTTGATCTCCAACATTCTCATCGGCACATACAGGATGGCACTAAGCACCAACGCAACCTCAAAGCCAATATCACCAGTAGTCTCAGCAAGTGGTCCCGTATACCAAACTTGCGACATACAAGGAATCACGAGACCAAAAGACAGGATCGCAGCTCCAAGAGCGGCAATGCCTGTGGGGAGATCCTTGCGCGAATTCCAGATGGCATGATCGTAAGTGTCGCAGTTCTGTTTGCGGAACACAACATGCTCGGTGATAACGATAGCAGTGAATGCTGCTGACCAGTATGCAATCAGATAGATGAAGTTTTCCAGGGCCGCGAAGAATGATGACGCGGCTTTGATTGAGACAGGGATCGTGACAGCCACGGTGAAGACTGCGAAGAGCGGTCTTGGAACCTTCAGTAGCAGAGGATGCAGGATCTGGTAGTTGAGAGACAGACTGTAGAGCGATGCTGCCATGTTTCCGAGGACGGAGAAGGCGATGATGACGGCGACGAATTTGCCGAAGCCACCAGCGCTGGTGAGCATTGCTGCGAGGACTCCGCCGACGGAGTAGTCTGCATAGCCTTGTGCCCATTCTGGGTTGTTGGGGACAGCACCACCAATGGCAGCGCCAAGGATGATCAGGAGGACTGTAGGGACTAGGAGGCCGAGGTATGTATATGCGAAGATACGTTTCCTATGCTTTTTTAGTTTTGGAAGGGATGCTTAAATGGGTATGCTTACGATGGTGCATCTGGGCGAATGTAGATGGCAAAGTCTGATGCAAGTGCTCCCCAAGGAATAAGGTAGCCTGCGATGACTCCAGCGTACGAGACGATAGTACCAGCGGAAGCTACATGACAAGTCAACATTTCTTCCTTTCAAAGATCGAGTCTCAAGAGCTCGAGCCTTCATATTTTCTAGGAGAATGTTTTCTTACCTGGTTCTACAACAGCTTGTTGAGTCAACGTCTTTCCTCCGCAGCCAGTCGCAATGATGATTGCAATGAGTGCTGGGATCCATGCATATCTTTCATACTGGTGAAGGACCTTCATCCCGCAGAACGAGATGAACAATGCAACAATTGAAAGCACTCCAATGCTTGCCCCAACACTGATCGTCCCAGGATTAACAGCTGCAAGTGTCGTACCACCAATAACAGAGCAGATTATCACGAATCCGGAAATGGTGGCGAGGTTGAGGATGACCAAGAATGCGGCACCATAAAGTCTAAAGGATGGTCAGTCACAATTTTGTTTGCTATATCAATGACTATAACTGACCCGAAACTGTATCGTGCTTGAATCAATTGTCGAAGTCCAGTCTTTGGGCCAAGGGTAGACAGGTAGGCCACCGGAAGCGAGCAAAGGATACCGAAAAATATCGTGATGAGAGATGCATCTCTAAGACTGAGACCGAAAATGAGTGTCCCAAGGATTCCAGTAACAACACTTCACATGTCTTCGTTAGTACAGTGACATGTTCGGGTGTGAAAAATACTTACGCTAGTGGCGTGATACTCATAGTGAACCAAATCGAAAAGATGTTCACAAACTGATCGCTGGTCCGCTCCTCGACAGGAACAGGCAGGATACCACGCTCTTCGATACCCAATGCAATCAATTTTGATTTCCATGATGGCTTCACCGGAGTGGATTGCGAGTCTGAGTCGACGGCATCAACAGCATCAGAGCTTGCGTGCTTCTCGACATCGAGTGAGTCAACCCCCACTTTCTCGGGACTTGATTGAATATGTGACATGGCTGCAGAGATCTTTGCACTTGAAAGAAAAAAAAGAATTGTTGTTCTTCAAGAGATGCAGGAACGAACCCGAGATGTTGGAATGATGTTCGCGACGATGACTCCACTGGCAACAAGACCCCCTTTAACCACGACCCGAATCTCAGGGTCCAAGTCCAGCCAAGCAGAGTGTGTTGATTGTCAGATACCGAATGCTCGTTTGTGGGATCCTGGAGATAAGCATGCCGGGTGCCAAGGGTCTGGATCCGATATCAATTGGACGTCGTGGTGCTGTGGAGCTGGTGGGTGGACCAAGAATGGGATGGGGTGGCGGATGCGGTTAGATATGGTTTTGTGAGTCCTGACACAGCTTCTATCAATTCTGGAGCGTTGATTATCTTGATATGCCCTATCTGTTCCGTATCATGCCGGATTTTATCGCACTGCCGGTCTTGCTGCGTTGCCGGATTTGAGCATCGTGCTGCCAGTTGTGAAGTCCAAGATGAAGGGAGAAAATTTTTCATCGCGGCACATCACGTGCGTGATATAGACCCACTAGGCAAGAAATGAAGGGTTGGGCTGCATTTGCAGTGTAGTTCCATGGACAACAGTGGAAAGTGTGTGACTTAAACTGTTCGAGTCGCAATTGAAGTCATGGCCTCAGAACAGAAGATGCTGAATGCCAGTAGCGAAGTGGTGGCGCCAAGCGAGAACGAAGAAAAAGGGGTGTTTGAAAACCAAATCAACACCGTAGCCGAGACGTCGGAAATACCAGAACCGCCATACAGTGTCTACAATGGGAAAGAGAAATGGCTTCTCGTCGGACTTGTTGCTGTCGCTGGACTTTTCAGGTGATTATCCATATCACATGACCATTACCCTACTTACAACATCGTGTCTGTGTCTGATCTATATCTCAGTCCATTGCCTGCGAACATCTACTTTCCAGCTATACCAACTCTTGTAGAGGTCTTCCATCAGTCGACTGAACTTCTCAATGTCACCGTCACAGTGTACCTCGTCATGCAGGGAGTTTGTAGGTCATGCTCATCCCCCCATCACTTGCCAGTCTGGACACAACGGAAGCAAGTACAAGTTGCTGACGAATGCACCGAGTAGCACCGATGGCCTGGGGACCTATTTCAGACCAGTTTGGCAGAAGACCGACATTTCTAATATGCCTTGTCATCCTGATATTGTCATGTGTTGGCCTCGCTCTAACGCCGACCAATGCATTCTGGCTTCTCATGCTGCTCAGATGCGTGCAAGCTGCGGGCTGCGCAAGTACAATAGCTTTGGGTGAGTTTTAAACTCTTATATAGAAGGGGTGTTGTTCTGACAAACCAGGTGCTGGTGTCATTGGCGATGTCTTTGAGCGAGCTGAAAGGGGAAGCTATTTCGCCATGTTCAATCTTGGGCCCATGGTGAGACACCAAGTACACATACACTGAGTTCAGACTGACGAGTTCGTATAGCTGGCTCCATGTATAGGTCCAGCAATTGGAGGAGCTCTCTCGGAGCACTTGGGGTGGAGGCATGCAGAAACTCGAGACTTCGCGTAGGGCATATCGCTGACCAACCACTTCAGATCAATCTTCTGGTTCCTTGTAATATTCGCAGCTGCTTGCTTCGTCCTGATCCTGCTGTAGGATCAACACCCTTTCTCTTTCCCGGAAGCCATACTAACCATCTTAGATTCCTTCCCGAGACCCTCCGGGCCCTCGTAGGAAATGGCAGTGTTCAACCTTCTGCCATCTATATCCCACTCGTGCCGTTCATTGGCAAAGGCAAGCGGACCGTGAACTCCAACCTGGACAAACCACGGCGTCCGAAATTTGCGAATCCTTTCCTCCTTTTCATGCACGTCGATGTCACCATCACGTTGCTGTTCACTGGAATTGTCTATGCTGTCAATTACACCATCACTGCCAGTATGGCGTCGGCATTTGCAGCGACTTACCCATATCTATCTGAGACGAGCCTAGGTTTGTGTTACCTGAGTACCGGAGGAGGCATGCTAGTTGGAAGTACAATCACGGGAAAGGTTCTTGATCGTGAATATCGAGTTGTGAAGGAAGGACTAAGGAAGAATGATGTTGAAGTGACAAATGTTGACTTTCCGATCGAGTACGCGAGGCTACGGACTATGCCAATTCATCTCTTGGTATTTTGCGCTTCGGTATTTGCTTGGGGATGGTGTTTGGAGAAGAATGTCTCTATTGTAGCACCTCTGGTGTTTCAAGTCCTTCGTAAGTCCGTCAGTCGGATACGTTGAAGAGAGACTAATGTGTAAAAGTGGGGTACACCTCGATATCAATCTTGAACACTACGATGACATTGATGATTGATATCCTTCCTTCTCATGGCTCTTCCATCACCGCATGTGTAAGTGTCTTTGCCGTTCAGACATAATGTAGCTGAACAACTTCTAGACCAACCTCATTCGTTGTTCACTGGCAGCTGTACTGGTGTCGGTGATAGACCGAATCACAACCGTGATGGGGTACGGATGGGCGTACATTCTTCTTGGAGGTATCTGCCTTGCTCTGCTGCCTCTAATGCTGCTGGAGATCAAAATTGGACCGAAGTACCGACGCAAGAGGCAAATGATTGAGGAAGAGAAATTGATCGAGGCAAGCGAGTAGACCTGAAAGGAGAAAGTCCCTTGACACTCCCAGGTGGTCATCAATACGGAATAACTGTGATAAGGTGGCAAGAGAACAGATTCACTCTATGGAGATATAGTCATTCGAATCGAAACATTCTATACTTGCAAAAATTGAGCCTCAGACCCATCCAGCCTTCAATTTATCTATCGCTTCTTGCTCTTCCACTACGTCTGCATACTTGGCATTCAAGTCAAATAGATTGGATTCATGAATCTGAGGTGTCCTATCACCGCAAGCAGATCCAACAACCTAAAGTCATGTTAATGTTGCTCTGGCTGTAGACTTTGAAGCGTATCAAAACAAATTAGACTTACCATGGGCCGAAATCCGTGCTGCATTGCATCCAAGGTAGATGCCCTTACACATCCACTTGTACTGACACCACAAATGACTAGGGTATCGACACCCAAAGTCTGCAACTCACTCGCTAGAGTGGTTCCAAAAAAAGCACTGGCGTACTTCTTCACGATCATCGTCTCCTCCTCCTTAGGTTCAAGCCCCTCCATGAAGGCATCAAGACCTCTCCCATCGCCCTTCTGCCACACCGTCAACACCTTAGCTTTCTTGTAGAAAAGACCTGCATCAGCCATGTCCGGATGCGTGTATGAGACTGTGCTCCACACGACAGGGACTTTCGACTCCCGTGCAGCGGCTAGTAGTCGCCGCATGGAGTCTGGAGAGCTGGCTGCTGCAGGGTTGGCACTGATGTCTAAGGGTGATCCGGGAGTCCAGTATGCTGTGCAGACATCGATGATTAGGAGAGCGGGTCGAGATCCCCATCCCATCTTATTGGCGAAGCCGGAGGAGAGGTAGCTTGAGGTTGCGGGGTGTGCAGTATGGGCTACAGCCGCTTCGGCCTGGTTCGAGGTGGACATGACTCAAGGGATGAAAGTTTAGTAGGGAGGCTTATTCGGTAGGATGTTGCTGTAGCTACATGAAAAGGAATAAGTGACAGTGATTGATTGACACTTTACACAGCGAGCGAGATTGTTTGGATGCTTCATAACACCATACAGATAACATTACGCAGCTGTCGTAGAGTGGGATTTGTTATCAACTCGGTTCCGGCCGGAAAGGCTCGGGCCGGCAAAAAAACAACCCCCTTTCCTTAGACGAGGGTGCACCTGGACTCCCTGGAAAGTCAATCTTGAACTCTCTTTAGAGTTCAAATTCTCTCGGATGTCACCAAACCATTAAACAAGATGCGGGGTCCACACCATGTCTTGTTATACAACTCGTTGGAAACCGAATCGTGGAAATGAAAATGCATTTTTGCCAGCGTTGGGAATGCATGAATGTCGAGAGTGGTGCTGCAGGATGCGGAATCTCACCGAGCATTGATTGACTTGCTTCTTTATCAGGAAAAATAAACAGTCAGCTTCAGCCGGGTCGAAATTTCATTCAAGTCGAATACTGCGACCGAGGGAATCTGAAGCAAAAGAAGATCGAAGATGGAACTTCCCAAGTTATCCACTCAGCAAGCTACACATAATAAATGCCTCAGATCAAAGGGCAGAAGGAAGGTTTGCTCCGATCAGCAGCAAACCCCGCGATGATCGGAAGTCAAAGTGGGCATCTCCCGAGAAAGCACAGTCCGTATCCGCGGGTCCAGGCTCTGCCAGAGCTGGGCGAGCTATGCTGTAGCCTATCACCACAGCATGCACTGTCACTAGCCACTACCATCCTTGTTTTGAAATTCCCACTCTAACAGAACATGGCATTCAAGGTTTCTCGATCGCAAAGCTAAAGCCGGTTTTGGACAGCTCTGGGAATTAGCTGCCTCGTGTCAACAGTTATTATTGGCTCAGTCGCAGATTTGTTGCGCACGCCTGCGCCACACCTCAAGCTATGGGTAAATGGACAAAGCCCGTTAGCCACCTATGGCTCTGACGCGAAGATCGTGGGGTGCCTCGATGGTCCTCCATTACCTTTCTGTTTTCCTTTTCGTCGTTGCTTGTGATAACCGCTATTCTTTCATGCCGCCGACCGTCCTCTTCTCAAAATTTCCCACCGTATTCCGTTCTCTATCATATTTCTGGGCGCCAGATTGATGCCGAGGAGCAGAGAAGTATGGGACCATTATTGACACCCACGACGGAGCTATTCTATGCTTTTATTAATGTGGATGATTCTCCTGTTCCGTGCGATTTGCCAGAAGTCGATGTGTTCTCTTGCGCGTTCAAACAAGCTACGATAGCACAACCGGACTTCAGGAAAGACGACTTCACCACTTTGATAGAGCAGGAATCTCCTCCAGAATCTCCACAAGACCTGGTTTTCGATGACTTTCTCTCCAAAGATCCGAACGAGTCTGGAGACACTTCTCCGTCTTCAGAAGGGAGCTCTTCATTAACACCTTTTCCCAACACGTCAAAGGCTGTCAGCAACTCCTCGCAACAGCAACAAGAAGCCGCAAGGAATGGCCCCAACAGTTCGCTCCCGACCACATTCCTCAATCAAAACAGTGCAGCAATTTCACAAAACAATTCCGAAGAGTCTAAATCGAATATACCGAACTCTCGACTTCAGCCAGTCGAGACACCGCAAGTCTATGGACCTCCGAAAACAAACAATGTACCCTGTTTCCCACAACAGATTTCCCACGAAGTACCCAAACCACCAGTACGACGACGCAACACCAAACGGAAGATGCGCACCGAAGAGGAAGAAGCTGAGAAGCGGAGGATATTCCTGGAGAGGAACCGGATGGCAGCACAGAAGTGCCGGTCACGGAAGAAGAGACAGACGAATACGCTGGAGGACGACCTGGCTCTACAGGAGGAGATCAACACGAGGCTGAAAGCAGAGGTCGCCGAATTGATGGCTGAGCTGGGGAAGTTGAAAGAGGTGTATTTGCAGTGCGAACAGGAGTGTCAGCATGCGAAGCTGCAGGAAGCTGCGCCGAAGCCTCCGGAGGATGAACCTAGTTTTGTTATGAAGGAAGAGACGGTCGAGGCGGTCGAGGTTATGGATGTATCATGAATTTCTGGCGGGATGGGGGAGTCCTAGGTGCTTTTGGAGTCTTAGATTTTGCGACGATTTTGCGGTTTGGGCGGCTGTACGCTGGATTTTGTTCTGCCGGCATGAGACATGTCGGATAAGACGAAGTGTCAAGAGACGAAAGGAATATACCCAGAGATGTTGGACCTGTGTCTTTGAGCACACGCACTGTATTCCATATGAGGTTCTCAGGGAATGATTGTCCATTTCCCGATTTGAGAGTGGCGTTTGGCAACCCGAAGCTTAGATTTTGTCACTCGCTAAGGCGCCGCTTCTGTGGCGAGGCAGGATTGTAGCTCAGCATACATCCTCGATATGAGATCCAGGATTGTGATCCATTTCACTGATGTTTTCCTTGTCTGATTCTGGTCTTCGAATGCTCTGCTTTTCTGGCCTTCTTCAATGACCTAAACGGCTCAAGCCTACGCTTACTCAGCACGCTACTGCATCACCATAATGAACAACCTCCTCTCAAACTTTACGTTCATTTGCACAAGTTAGACTTCCACATGCTGTACAGTTCTAAAAAGCTGTATTTCCAAATCAGAAAACCAATGCTTAGCTTCCCCAGCATACCAGCCTTCTCACACAACATGTCAACAAACTCTCTACCCCGCAGCATCTACACGAACCCCTCAGCCGCCTCATACACTTCCTCACCTTCAGCAGCAGTATCCTCCAACGCCGTTTTCGATTTCCACAAATCTCTCCCAACATACACCGGCCCATCCGAACTTATTCCTTTCCCTCAAATTGCCTCATCTCTCAATCTCAAAAACCTTTACCTGAAAGATGAATCCCACCGTTTCGGCGACCTCCCCACCTTCAAACCTCTCGGTCTATCATGGGGAATCCGCAACGGTATCATCGCTGAACTTTCAGAAGAGGCCGAAACACCCCTCTCACCCAGTATATCCCTCTCTGAACTAGCAGCCAAGGCAAAAGAAGCGCAAATGAAGTTGATTGCGGCAAGTAATGGCAAGATGGGACAGGCTATTGCGAGACTGGGGAAATTATTTGGGGTCGAGGGGATTAATACTAGGATTTTCATCCCGAGTGATGTGGATGGGGGTGTGGCAGAAAAGGTGAGGCAGGAGGGAGCAGAGGCGATTATTGTGGAGGGAACGATGGAGGAGGCAGTTAGAGAGGCTTGGTTGCATTCTGTGGCTGTGGATGGAGTGTTGGTGGATGTGGAGGAGGATGAGAATTATGAGGATATTCCGAGGGTATGAGCATCCATGAGTCCAATCTCCACTTTGACAGACCAGATGGAAATTGATGGGAGGAAAGCTAATGTTTATGGCAGTGGATCGTGGAGGGCTACTCGACGATCTTCAAAGAGCTGGACATCCAGCTAGGATGGAAAGGTCCTGACTGGATTGTTGTACCTGTTGGTATTGCAGGACTTGCTCAAGCCGCTGTGACGCATTATAAAGCTCCACGCTTGTGGGGCCATGTCACTCGTGTTTTGACGGTAGAGCCGGAGACAGCAGCTTCTCTGCATATCAGCTTGAAGAAGGGAGAACTTCTGAGTGTGGAGACTGGGGAGACGATTATGGAAGGCATGAATTATGGCACGGTAGCTAAAGCCGCTTGGCCGGTCTTGAAAGAGGGGGTAGATGTGAGCGTTGTTGTGCATGATGAGGAAGTGAAGGCTGCAATGGAGACGTTGAGTGGGGAGGATGTGAATGTTGGACCTTGTGGTGGAGCAGTGCTGGCTGCCTTGGAGGGTATCTTGAAGGGTGAGGAGTTGAGGAAGGAGCTTAGAATGGGAAGTGATGATACTGTTGTTCTGGTCGGTACAGAGGGTCCAAGTGTTAGATAATCATTTCGATTCTTATTGCTTGAGACTGCATCCTTGTGTCGTAGTGCTGCTTCTGCCTACAGTGGACAGTTGCCTGACGTTGATCATGTCCATCGTTCCTGTGATTTGGCACTTGCAGCAGGCAATTTATCACTCCTCCCCAGCGGCCAATCCTGCATCCTTTGAATCTTCGTCATCCTCGGACACTTCGCCATCTTCGGCTCCTTCTCCAAAATCAGAGCCTTCTTCGATATCAGATTCTTCTTCGGCACCAGAGTCTTCTTCGGCATTAGAGTCTTCGGCGGCATGAGAGTCTTCGGCCCCATCAGAGTGAATAATCAATATACCTACCATAAAGCTCAATAGTCGGGTCCTTATCTCTAGAGTGAGTTGCTAAAGCAATTAGAGTTGGAGGATTGAGGCCAGAATCTATCTTGTCCTTGTATCGTTGCCCATCAACAGATACCTCAAAGAATCGGTATTTCGTGCTACCCATCCAATTCTCTCCGAGAAAGACCTTACTTTACAACACAAAATCGAAAATACGGATAGCAAGTTGGAGGCAATGAAGCTCACGCACGTCGAGGCAGAACGCTTCGAGATGATGTTCAAGAAGAGATTGGTCAGCTGGAGGGTGGAAAACCCATCGTGGAATGTACCTGCAGGTATTGTTGCTGTCGTGAAAATGGCACAAGTCTGAATGAGCGTCTCCGGATCTGGGTCTGAGGAGGAGGAGGAGGAGCAAGGGATTGGTGAAGAATAAGATGATAGCAAGCACCGAGCCCTGGGGCAGTTTACGATGGTTTGTAGGCCATAAGGGGCATATGAATGTAACTGAGTATACCGTGAAAGAACATTTTCTTCGGTTCCTGACTTCCATACGACCGTACAGAAACTCTCGCGTTCAAGATCATATCGTATGGTTGTATCATCCAGGTGATTATACTCGGGTTTCCTGGCTTGAGCTTCGTATTGTGAACTTCGAGGATCTTTCGAGACTGTTTTTCTGGTCACGGAGCGGAGTGAGTCGTTCTGCCAAATTCAGGCCCTGGTATCCTACCACTCATTTTATTAACACCGACACAAATAGGCATTTACTCCCAGCCAATCAATTTCCACACAGAGAACCGATTCTTCTCTTCCAGGACTTTGTTGATCTGCGCAACGTCCGCAGGTCTGAAGTCTGCTTCTAGTATGTCTTTCAAAGGGGTCGGTAACTTGATTTTACGTTGTCGACCCCACCTCCCTCTCGACTCGTGCGTTCTGAAATTGACATCAGTCGCAACTTCGATGTTCGGGTCGGCCCCATGCCGTATGAATAGTTTTGTAATCTCCACGATATCTCGATACGGGGTTTGCAGGTAGTTCACCTGTTTTTGTTCATGGTTCTGCTTCAGGAAACGATCCCAAGTCGAGCGACAGCTGTTGGGATACTTTTTGTTCGGACGTACTCCGTGGCTGAGAAGAAGTGAGATCGTCTCGACTTCGAGCAGTCTGATCGTGTCTTGAAATTCTCGCCCAAAGCCCAAAGATGGAAAAGTAGTGGCATGGTCGAGCAAAGTCCAATCGCCGCTTAGTGAAATCAGCTGGGGATGCAGAGATAGCTTTTCTCTGACGTAGGAGAGTATGTTTTCCTCAACTGCTAAAGCTACGATAGGCTCGTAATCTTTGTACCGATACGCAGGAATCAAGGGAACATGGTTCTGTCCGGCACCAGTCTGGTAGGCTCGCAAGACCTCATGAAGCTCATCGACCAGCGCTACCTCGCAAATTCCACCACTTCTCTCTGCCATACGCACGTAGTGGAAAAACTGGCATAGCATATCCAGAAGGTCGTCACGAGATGATTGATCGGGACGCGACGGTCCGAGATGACAGATTGTCTTGACTTCCGCTAGAGTGATCTTGCAAAGAGATATCCTCGCATCAAAATGATTTCCCGTTCGACTTCCTAGCCAATCATACATGTCCTTTGTCTCAAGGAAGTCTCGGACCGAGCGGTGAAGGAAATCAACGTAGTAAGTGAAAAGAGGCTCTTGGTCGTCGGTGCTCAGCGCATGAACCTCGAGAAGATCTTTACATCTGGCGTTGACGTACTTCTGCATCCTGATTGATACGGCGTTGATCTCCTCAACGCTCACGAATGGGGGTTCCTCACGGAGCGCATAATCGGGATCCTTCTGTTCGACTGCTAAGAATTGAAGGCATATCGCGGGGAGAGCTTGTGTTGAGTGTACCATGACCTGAAAAATCCGGGCTGTCTGTTCCTGGTAGACTGCTTCAATTGTGCCTAGAATTTTGGCGAAATATTCTTCTAATCCAGCCGGTAGAGTATCAAGTCTCTCCTTCAAGAAGTCTATGTCGTTGTCGTCCGACAGACCTCGAAGGAGTGCACGTATGACCAGGAACACCCAGAGGAAAACCCCTTCTGCTTTATCAACAATATCTTTCTCCAGTTGAACATACTCAGGGTCTTCAGTCTTCAGCTTTTTGAAGCGAGTATTAGCACCCAGTTGGTCGTTCACACAACGCATGATGTCACCTCTTGTGAACTCGTGCAGACGAAGTTTCTGCTCTGCATTGCCTCCGAATGCATCTTCAAAGACGTTCCAAGGCCGGCTGGAAACGCACATCTTGATTCTGGGCGAGCCATTCAAACTCTGTAGCACCTGAACAAGATCAAGATGCTCGCCGTCATATTCATCAAGGCCATCGATGAGAAGGAATATTTTCGGCGCTCCTGGCTCTTCCACAAGTCTGGCAAAGCAATCCGAGAGCTCCTGCATTGTCCACGGGTCGGGGTCGTCTTGATAAAGATCTGGAGATCCCCATCTGTCTCGGCAGCACGGCTGAATAAGATCTGGATATTGACGAAGGACTTGAAAGAGAAGCGATTGTAGCAATCCCTCTTGCGATTTCTGCATAGCATTACCGGAACTCCAGAAGAAGTGGCTGACAATAGCAAGCTTTTCCACCCCCGCCCACGACTCTAGTAGTGAAGTAGTGACTTGGTGATTGATCAGAAACTTCATAAGCGTTGACTTCCCCGATCCAGCCTTTCCAGAGATCCAATAGATTCCGTTCTTAGACTCGGAACTCATCCATTGTCTGAAATTTGTTCGAGGCTTGAGGGGATCATCAGGGTCCTTGAAAATCCACTCGAACGTTTTTGGGTGTGCTTCCTTTACATTGACCTGTCGTGTTTTGATGGTCTTGAAGTGCAAACTTCTCAAAATCTTCTGTGCCGTTGCTACATGCTTTCCCTCCTCTGCCAACGATAGACACTTGGCTGAAATAGTACCCATATCTGCTGCTTTTGCATAAGACTTCTTTTGGTTCTCCAGGACAGCCAACAGCTGAGAGTGTAACGAATCCAGTCTCTCGGTTGAGGTTGACCGGTAACGCTTGGTCTCGTCACTCAAATCTTGAAGGAGGGCAGAGACTCCAGATTGCTTCTTACTGTGGGGAATTAGCGCTGAAGACCATGTTAATAGACACGATTTTACCTCAATATTGCGGTGAGGCGAAAGTTCAACTCATCACGGATCTTTCCCAAGCGTTTCTCGATGTCTTGAATTTTTCCTTTCTTTCGCATGTTTCGTAAAGATTTCCTTACCGTCTCTAATCCACTTTCTGACTTCTGGGCTTTCAGGGTCATCAAAACCGCCAGCATGTCGTCGGCCAGCTCCTTGCACGACAGGGCCAGCTTCTTGATAGCAATTTCATCCTGAGAAAGCTGCTTAGCCGCAGCTGGACGATCAGCTCCGAGCTCTTCGGTCAAATTCGCAAGATCTTGTGTAATCTGTTCCACTTCATCGTTATCAGCGAGGCTGCCTTTTTCATACAGCTCGTGCCCAGCTGACACCAACTTCACACTAAAGTCAACAAATTGTACGACAGCACTTGCGAGACTGATAGCGGTCAACGGATCGAGCATTTTGCCCGAAGAATGGCCATGAGGCGCTGGCTAGAGTCTGGGAGTAGGGAAGTACCTGGTGTTGCCTGGATGAAAGTGTGGTTCAGTCAGCTTACATAACATCTCTCCCTCCCATGCAATCAATGTTTGGACCAATCAGAAAGGCAGGCTAGATTTCAGCTGACCCATGAGCTCATATCATAATTTTCTGTGATGGCTGTTGAAATTTCATGAATACTGGAAAGGACATTGGAATGGGCTTCTTTTCAACGAAAAGAAATGCTTCAAAGCACAACACGCCAGGACGAGGTATCCTTCTCCTCCTCGGGCTCCAGAAACAGCTGCTAATGTCCTGAGAACTGGACAGCACACTTGCAATCAGTCTGTTGTCGATTGTAATGGACTAGATTGGCGAACCATGCTAGGAGATGAGAGCTCACCTACAAGGAACGGAGCAGCCACCTAGAATTGGCAGAGCTGCAGAACCACGCCGTCTGGATTCGCAAAGCAGACATCATCGCATTCTTTATATCCTCTAAAGCAACATCGACCCAAAGTTTTCAAGGCACCAATCTACCTCGATATCCAATTCATCGCATCATCTCGCATCCTAACCATCATCTCCCTCCCCTTCACCTATCCGCCATATGTTTACCCTCCAGCTTATAGCTTCGCCAAAACAGCCTCGGCACTGCTGACCGACACTTCCCGTCCAGGCTCCTTCTCCGCGTACACGATCTTTCCATTATCGATGATGAGCGCATATCTCGCAGTTCGCTCACCCATAGTCCAGCCCAGCTTCTTTGAGAACGCGGCGTCAACGTCGGAGAGGAAGAGCTATTTGAAAGCACAAATCATTAGCCAATATTCCTAACTCCCATTGCCCCCATTTGCACCTCGTCCATCACCGACAGCCAAACAACACCTGCCATCAAGACCACAGTATGGGAGTACACGGAGGACGTACAATATCATCATTCTTAATCCCATTTGCCTTTCCCCACGCACTCATGACCCACGCATCGTTGAATGCAATGGTAGCCACGATATCAACGCCCTTTCCCTTCAACGCAGCGAGGTTCTCGATGTAGCCAGGGAGATGCTTTGCAGAGCAGCCAGGGGTGAAGGCGCCGGGGACGGAGAAGACGACGACTTTCTTGTTGGCCCATTCTAGGAGGAGGAATTGTTAGCTGTGTACGGGTATAGGGGTTCGGGATCTCGAAGACGAATGTTTGGAGGGAATGGCGGGGTGAAGGTGCGGGGTAATTTTTGTGCTGGGTAGTAGAAGGGATGCTGGCAGAAAGAGGACGTCGAGGTGGAAGGGAACGGGAGTGAAGGCAGGAGAGGAGTACCTTTACTAGCATCATAGTTGATTGGGATACCACAAGCTGTGATATCACCATTCTCTGGTGTGTATGGGACATAACTGAAGGTTACGCCTGCAGGGATGGAATCGCCGAGCTTGAGTTCTGCTGCCATATTGACTGATTGGTGACTGTTGTTTAAATCAATTGAATTGTACGAAGTGCAAGTTATTTTTGAGGAGTGCGAGGAGATTGGTTGTAGGTTTTCTTGTAGATAATGATGAGGTGTCGTTGAAGCTTCGAGAAATGGCAGACCCTGAAGCTTTAAGTACCGCGCTAATAGTGGGGTTGGATCAGGTCCCTCCGATCTCGTTCCTGGCTACCATATCGACTAGAACAACAATGTACTGAAAGAACTACTCGAAATAGAATAGACCATTGGATACCACCCTGAGAAATACTTCAATTCGCCCTTCAAATATCAATATCAATAATCAACAACTCCATTCCAACATCTAGAGCTTCTTTTAACCCCTGCCGCCGGCACATCTGATAACAAATCCTTGGCTCGGAATAGCGTCATCGGCCCCCCTTGCTGACTCAATCTCAAGATCTAGACTGCTGGAAACGTGACCCTCAAAGGTCAACGGCTAAGAGGTAGGTTCTGCCTATCATCCCGCGGGATCTGACATGAGCAAGTATCTTATCTGACAACATAACACAATACTCGACAATTGTCATTCTTCCAAGCTTCCGAGTTTATGCCGAACTCAGAGTCAAAAGCTTACTGGTCTCGGCATCAACGGCTTCTAACCATCTGCAACCGGATGACACAGCAAATATACGGCCATCCCTCTCCTCTAGCAGCTTAAGAGGAAGCCTTTTGCGATATTTGAGGAGCTTGAAGCTGCCGATAACATATCCCGGCCGACAGCAGTTTACCAAATCTCTGGGAGGGAACTTCCGCGGGGTGAAAGCTCAACACCGAGGATTTGCCGTTTGTTTATATTACTGATCGGGATTCTTGACGAGGTATCCGCAGACTTGTCAAGAGGAAGGCGCGGTATGATGCTCACAACTTCACGATATAAAGCTCCCTCAACCATCTCCTCAATCATCTCCTCTTCATCAGCCAAGACATCTCGTTCTCACACCTCAAGCCGACTTCTCTCTCTTTCACTCACCAACAAACCTCACCACCAACAACGCACCATGTCTTCCTTCTCCAATCCAAGCACCAAACCACCCCTCCCACCCTTCACCCGTGACACGGCCGTCCAAAAAGTCAAAGCCGCCCAAGACCTCTGGAATACACGCAACCCTTCACTCGTCAAGAACGGATATACACCTGATTCCATCTGGCGGAATCGCGATACGTTCTTGAAGGGGACGGACGAGATCGTGGAGTTTTTGACCAAGAAGTGGAGTGTGGAGAATGGGTATCGGTTGAGGAAGGAGTTGTTTGCTTTTACGGATGATAAGGTGCGTTTATTGGCTCGTTGTTTTACTTGGGGATTTGATTTTCCTGCGCATCTGCCTGTTCGATGAAGCTGTTCTGAATAGCAGCTTCTAAGTAGTGGAAGATCTCATCAGGGAATATGAGATATACAACGCTGACTCGAGATTCCAGATCGCAGTTCAATTTTGGTACGAATGGCACGATACCGCCGGGCAATGGTGGCGTACTTATGGGCTGGAAGACTGGACCTTCGCGCCTGATGGACGCATGAGGAAGAGGCAAATGAATGGGAATGATGTGAAAATTGCGGATGAGCAGAGGTGGTTTAAAGATGGTGTGGATGTGAATGAAGTGATCATTGGAGAGGAGCATTGGTAATGGTACAAGATACCGAGGGACGGTGACTGCGGAGGAGGTGGCGGGTTTGAGCTGAAGTTGGAGGGGTGGGAGCCAGGAGGTTGGAGTGAATACAGGAATTTGGAGTAACACCAGACGTGAGAAAAGATACAGGGAGGGAATCAAAAAGTCTAGAACGAAATAAAGGGTATCTCAATGCAACAATTTCGGCATTGGTCGAACCTGTTAAGGAAGAGAAGAAAACAGAGTCTTATACAAATATTGGTTGCTATCCATCAGTATGTGGCAGCACAGCAGGAATGCCCCGTTCAAAAAGTTTAGACATACAGGCGGGGTCAGGGATTCGCCGCTGTTCCTCCTTTCACGACCGATGGCTAGGTTTGACCACGAGATCTCCACGTGATGAATGCCCGGTCAATACCTAGGTAATCCCGAAGCTTCCCTGCAATCCTTGAGGGATACACAATGAAATCTCTCAACAATGCTCCTCACTAGAAGGTAGAACTTTTTAAAACTACTGATTTTGTGATTTTATTGTGATCTGAATTTGCTGCGCGGAGGAATTCGGTACTGTCTATGTCCGATCGTGGAAAGGTTCAGGACGAGAGTATATATCATGTGCTGGAGGGCGGTCAACATAGGTTGGCTGGCCAGCTTTGAGCGTTCGTATCTTACCCTGCTTTCCATCGTTTCCTGTATCTCGGGCTGAGGATATTTTAGTCGCAACTTGAGGCGAAGTAAACAGAGGAACTCGCTTGGTTGGCAGGTATTCGTGTTGGGGTTTTTGAGAGCGTGACGAGGCAATCATGTCATGTTCTCCACATGACTTTCGATTTCTGCACCTGGAAATAATGCCCTCCTGTTGCTGTGAGAGATCATTGAGCACTGTGTCTTTTGGCTAGACTTCTGCTGCAAGGACCCGTGGCGGGTGTCTCCAAGTCCAGAGCAAGGAAGGGATCGTCGGATCGTGTAACCCCTTCAATAGACGGTGTGATTAGCTCGATTGGCTTCCCATCTTTGTTTGTCGATAGGGGGATACTCGTCCCATTGACGCAACGTGATTCGTGGAGAGAGCTCTGTTTCATTTCCAGCCTTCTGGACACGAAACTGTTTGGTGGATGCACACTTCAAGCATCCACGCCGCATCTTGTACGCATGGCCGCTCGGGACAGGCACCGATCTCACATCCTCTTGGCAAATGACCAGCTCAGACTCAAGGTACTACAGACGAGGCGACGGCCCGAATGCATGTGCCGGGATCTGGGTTCTGGGGTAGAATATCGTCACGAACACGAGCTGTCTTGACTTCACACCCCAGCACTGTGTCGGTTACTTCGCGAGGCTGTACGGACAAACATGCATCTCCTATTTCCGAGACATTGGGTCATGAAGGTGTTGATTCTTAATATGAGGGTCGGCTTCCGGACCTTTCCTCTCGTCAAGTCCAGAGTTTCACTCGCGCGGTACGACTACCGTGTAGGACAAACTCTGAATCAATCGAGGCTGGCGTCCGGCATTGCCCTCGCAGAACCACGAAGGCGAGCCCGTGGAAGCTCATCTCATATTATCGAAGCTGTTCAGTGCAGGAGTTCATGATACTTTCGAAACATGGCCGCCACAGATATATGGAGATCTTGTCAAGTGACTCCGGCCAAAATGCGTTGCAAACATTTCGGGGTTCGTTGTCGTGTCTCTGTTCGGAATTGCCATTGAATGCCATATCTAGAAGAAAGAACCATGGGTAGAACTTGGTCCAGACCCGCAGACTGCTTCAATGCGGGATCTCACCCCGTGCAGGAAACCAGGTTAAGAGATCGTCCGTTGCATGGCCTGTCCAGGGAATGCTGTGCACATGTTGGGCGTCTAGAAAGTGGTACAAGATCTTTCACGCGCATTACCGTTGAAAGCTTGAACCTTGCACGATCGTGGTTGTCACCAAGGGTATATGTTGTACTGAACGCCGTCGAGGAGACATATGGGGTGGGTACCCGATTTGGTGCTGCGCAGATGTGCAAAAGCTCGATGAGGACAACTAGTGGCTGCGCGTGTTTGTAGGTTGTCCAAATCATGCAACAAGAGATCTCGACAGTAAGCCAGTACCGCATGTTGGTTGCAATTGTTGTTGGAGAAGGATTGTGGTTTGGTTGAGGTGAAGGCATGGTGAACTCTTCAGGAAGCGAGCCGAATACGCTAGCCCAATCCTATTTTATCGAGGCCTCCTCCACAATCTCATCCCATGTACGTCCCTCAAAAGTACAACCCCGAGATCGACCTCAGAACCACACAAAAGCTCAACTCTACGTTCAGCATGTTCCCATCGAGGATCAAAAACACCAAAACCTCCACAGCGGAGTCCGACGGCACTGTTGACATTGAGCTGGGAGACAGACATCACAACAATGCACGCCACTCACTGCCTTCGACATGTAATCTCGGTGAGATCACAGCCAGCAAGCCACATGACAAGATCACTCTGTTGAATACACTCAAGAACATTCTTCTCTTCCGGAAGCCTGGCTACACTCCGTCTCCAGCAGCTCTGAAGGATTTCCAAGATGAGATGGAACGTCGATTGAAGCTCAAGAGCGCGTCAGCTGGAGGCAATGGCGTTGGAAGAACTGCGAATTGCTACAAGGTAATTTCGATTCACCCAAGCTCAATTCCAGAGGACATATCTTTCGACAGAATGATGATTGGCGCAACGTTCCCAGTGAGTACTACCTTTCTTCAGCCCGAGTGAGATAGGAGGTCGTGATCAATCAGAAACCAACTAACTTCATCAGCCAATCAACATGACAGGTTTCAAAGCATTCTTGACAAATATCGATTACAATGTGGAGAATATGGATTTCCTGCTCTACATCCAACACTACACCAAGCTATTTGAGGCTGTCGCGGACGAAGAGAGAGCTGCACTGAGCCTACCATGGACCAAGCAAGATGAAGAAGCTGCAAAGAAAGCCATCAACAATATCAACAAAGCTGCCCACAAACCGACTCCAAGTATTCCAATGGCACAATCCAACTTGCCTACCCCGCCAGGGTCTTCTGGTGAAGAATCCTCCATGGAAGACTTGAAGTACGATGAGCAACACTCAACTCCAGCAGATTGTGCTAGATTTGCATCCATGGGTAGAAGCATGTCTGACGCTGATATGGAATCGATCGCGCCGTTCGCCAGACATGACAATCAGTACCTCCATCCCGAAGAGTCCATCACTGAAGGTGTTGAAGCTGGACCTGAGCTTCCCAGTAAGTATTCCAGCTACAGTATTCCTGCCACGCCTAACCTCTCTAGTCTCCGTTATGAACCTATGGAAAGAAAGTCAACGTATTGCAAACGCCTTCATCCTCCCCAATGGACCCAAGCAGCTCAATCTCTCCAGTCGTGAACGCGAGCTCGTTCTCTACGCCCTCGCACGCAACAACCACCCTACTTCCTTCTCAGTTGCACTTCGGGCGGCAGACCACGTTCTCCGAAATGATAGCTACCCCAAGTTCCTACAACTCGCCACTCCCAACATGAATCGTATCCGCCAACAATTCGCATACTCCATGGGCTACCTTTGCATCGTTCTGGGCATCGCCTACGCAGGCGTAATTTCCATGAGCAAAGCTGAGCGAGAATGGCGCCTCTTCGCAATCCCTCTGGTCGTCCTCGGCGTCGCAACTCTCTACGCAGCTCGTCGCGGTATGTGCCTTGTCCTGCACAGTCTCGGCCACTACCAAGTCAAACCATGGGAAGTCTACGATCCAGAACATGCCGAACGCGCACACGCCAACCCCGAGGTCTTCCTAGGAGGCAAATACAACAGCGAGAGTAGGGATTGGGTTCAGCGGTACAATCGTCGATATGCCATGCGCAAGATCTTTGACAAGGAAGCACCGGTTGAGGAGCCTCGTATCAGAGATGCGCAGAATGTTATCTTTGGACAGGGTTTGTTTACGGGTTTCTTGGCGAGTGTTGTTGTTATGGCTGTCTTCCTGTCACTTCCTCCTGCCAATGACTTCTAGTGAGCCAAGTTGACGACAGTATCAGACACTCGTATAGCTATATCGGAAGGCCTATCTCGAGGGCTGATTATAAATTGCTATTTGGAGGCCACTCGAGGTTATGGGCTGGGTTTGCGATTTGATTGCCGAGCTGGATACTTTCCTTACTTTGCACGTTCCTGGTTGGAGAGGAGAGGAGCTCTGATTCATAGTCAATGGCGGGTGTCTGAAAAGCCTATACCCCTGTACTTAGCATCGCGGTGTCTGGATTATTTTCCTTTGTTTTCCTTGGCGTTTCTCGCTTCTGATTTGCAGATCTGCAACGCTTCCCTTCTCGAGTACGGGGATTAAGCAACTGCCATACTAAATTGAACAGTCAAAATTAAAGTCTTTGCGATGGTGAACCCTAGCCAAGTCCCGGAGACAGCCCATGCTATTTCATGTCAGATTTGGCTCCTGTGACATTCGCGTTGGTGGTTGGATGTGTTTTCCAGCGAAGTGCTGCAACAGAGTCTAGCAACGGAGAGTCGAAATCAACGCCGTCCAATCTCTAGCAGACCAACAGAGCGTCCTACTTGTGAAAAGGCCATAATATTTACAAAGATAACACAAACACAAGTCACTGAGGTCAAAAAATAAGATAGGAACATTGCTTGTGAGCCTCCCTCCGATCAGCATTCCATTCTCTCCCCAAATCTACTCCAAAAAAAAGGATTTATATTTCTAGATTAACATCTCCACCCTTCTCGCCCCTCACCTTCTCCTGAGCCTCCGCCTCCCTCCTCGCCCGGAATTTCTGGTTCCGCGTCATCCTCTTCTTCTTCTCCTTCTTCCGTCCGTCTGCCTCCCCATCTCCTTCCCCTCCTTCTCTCGCATCTTCTCCTTCTTCTTCTTCTTCCTTGGTGGTGGCGGTGGCGGCGGGAGCGACGGGAGGGAAAGTGCCGGCGTGCACGGGCGAGGAGGCACGCACGAAACCGGGGAGGACTCGATCGACAATGAATGTTGAGTTGGTGGTGGGGAGGAAGGGGGTGCGATTGGGTGGTGCTGGGGTGACGTTAGTCGTCATTGCTTCGATATGAACCAAGCATTTTAATCACGACATCATAAAGAGTTATTTAATGTTCTCAAGAGAGCTGAGAACATTGAAAACTTCCATTTCATACTTGATGCCAGTATATCAGGTGGTGACTGCAAAAATGATTTTGAAAATATGAAAATGAACTTACACCACGGACGAAAGTCCACCCCAGACACAACAACAGGCTCCACACCCGACAGCCGACGAGGTCTGATGATGGATGGGGAGAGAGGCGAAGGTGAGCGCGTTCCAGCTACGGAGGCGGAAGGGGAGGAGGGCGAGGGAGCAAAAGGAGCGAGGAGGTCGGCGGCAGTGGTTTTGCCTTTTTTGGCTCGTAGCTCGGCTCTCTTCTCCTCGGCGAGAATTCCTGAAACTCCTCGTCTGGATGACATCTTCAATTGATGCGATGTGATGTATGATGATGGTGTGGTGTGATCTGATGTGATGTCTGCGATGATGTTGACTTTCGGACGCGATACGGAAAGTAAACAAACGAGATCACATGTCCGTAACCATTCAATGTCTTGAATTCGGTTTCGACAATGGAATTGACATTCTGGATTTGAACAATCCGGATTTCTCACATCATATCTTACTTCAATACCCACCAAGCAATACCAGCACTCAGGACCGCCCCCACGACAGCCAAATTCCACAACGAATTCCTAACACCCTTCTTCCCCATCTCCTCAAACATAACCCCCAACGTAGCCGACTCATTCGCATGCGGAAACTCCACATCGGGAAGATCTTTCCCCAGAAACTCACAAAGCGGTCCCCATCCACTCCCCAACTTATACTCCAACAGCCTCTCCCTCGGCGCCACCCTCCTAACCTCCTCATAATACTCTCTATAAACATCCCTCGCATTCGCCCTCGCCTCCTCCACCGTCCTCGCACCAACCTGGGTCCTCATCCACATCATACCCAATCTCTGAATCTTACCCGTAAACCACGGATCAGTCACACTCAGTACTTTCAAAATCGGCTGGAACGCTCCCGTCACAAGACTATCCCAGCTCTTGTACCATTTCTCGATATCGCGTTCTACAAGCACGATTTTTGCCTCGGGATACGCCTCGATGAGTTCTTTGGCGAAGAGCGTACACGGTGCGTCAGTTACGGCTCCTACGTGGCCGAGGAGCTGGTCGAACTCGGTACGGCCGAAGGGGGTACCGATTCCGTCATATTTTGCGCGGAGGGCGTCAACCCACATGTCGCAGTCGCTGACGTTGCCGTAGACGCTGGAGAAGTGGTAAGGGTTTGGATAGCCGAGGATGCGGAGGGCGTTTTGCATTGCTGGGATGGATATGTGAGCTGAAGTACACGTGTGAAATAACAAGAAGAGAGAAAGGGGAGTGTAAGGAGTGTGGTCTTACACATTGTCCCGGTGCGGGAGTAGCCTAGAGAGAGGACTTCGAGGGGGACGATGCGGTGGCATTTTCGTCGGTCGATGTTTTGGTCTGAGAGGAGCATGAGGGCGTAGTTTCCGATGCGGTCGGCATCTTCTTTTGTCGGTTGAATGTCCATGTTGTGACTAAGGAGCTCGATGAGACTATATCGAACCTGTGGTAAACCAATACAGGTCAGCGAAATGAAGGTAGACCGTCTCCAGTGGTGAGGTTTGCTTTGAGTTGAGTGAAAGCAAGCAAGGTTATCTTCACATCGAGGATGGTATATGTCGAGAAATGTGCGAGCATGTGTGTTTCCTACCAAGTCTTGCTCGCATTCAGAAGCGGTCACGACGGAGTTGGGCTGGCTGTCTTGCTGTGCCTCTTTCTCTCATGCCCGTTAGATCCGGTGAGGCCTACCTAATCTTCGCTTCTCCTCCCGCTTCTCGCTTCTGTCGCTTACTTGTTGACGTCAGTCAGGGGTCTGTTTTACGTACATGGACTAAAAAGTCATCATTCTTCTTGTACCATATATCTTATCGCAATCAAAAAAGAAAAGTTATGTTGATTTGAATGTCCTCCCTAGAACCAGGATATTGAATAGGGTTTGATCTGGAGAGTTTCTTGAGAAACTCGTCTTAATCTACCCGTCAACCTGTATGTGAAATGCAAGTCGCAGAATTAAGTAGCTGGCAACACACAGGACATACAGGCACAGATATCGAGCACAATACACAGAGAATATCAAGGGGCACTCTTCCGCGTATCATAGTTATTGTATTCAATTCGGTACACATCGCACCACTCTATGAAACACAAACACGTTCAATCATCTTTTCTTTCTCTCCCTCTTTCCCAAGCAATCAACCCCCCAGTCTATAAACGCGAACGCCATTCTGATTTAATTCCAAAATTTGAAACACGGATCGCAAAGTCCCGCAACGAAAAAGCCCAACCGGGCCGTACTGCAGTGATGAAAGACATCTCATCTCTATAACGGCTACTTCGTAGTACTTCGTAGGCCAGGCCTGTCAAACCTCAAACCTTGCAATCCAAATGCTTGCTTGCTTTGCTCTAAGGGAATCTTTCTCTATCTTGTTTTTCGCACATGATTACATCTCCACCACTGACTGAAATGAATAGAAAACTTTTGGTGTTGGTTTGGTGTGTGACAATTGGACAGAGGACGTTTATGCCTCGTCGTCTGTGTCCACTGGGTGGGGAGTTCCCTTGGGAGAGTTGAGCCTGCAGTAGGATTAGCAAAAGTACATGTATATATGTTGTGAGACAAGGAAAGACGTACCATTCAATGTGTCTCAGTCTCTTTCGGACTTCCCGCTCCTTCAACTCCTTCTTGGTCATCTTCTTCTTCTTCTTAGCTCTGAAGCTCATATCTCCACCATTATCCTCTGCTCCACTGTTGACGGCGCTAGCATTGGCGCTGGAAACAGCACTGCTCATCGCACTGCTTGCAACACTGCTGTTGAAAGCAGATCCAGGTCTACTGGAATCCTCGAAACGGTCGGCGGCGACGGCAAGGTTGCCCTTGTGTGTGACGCGACCGTCCGCGACGTGCCACTGCTCGGGGCAGAGAGCACCAACGAACTCTTCGTTGTGGGAAATCATGATGACACCACCCTTGTAGTCGCGAATAGCGACAGCGAGACCACCAAGAGAATCACGATCCAAGAAATTGGTAGGCTCGTCAAGGACGAGCAAATGGGGGTTGTTCCACATAGCACCTGCCAAGACAACCTTGACTTTTTGTCCACCAGAAAGACCACCGATCTCGTTGTGATCGGCAATTTCGGGGTCGAGACCAAGATCCTGGAAATGCTTGGAGATGACCTTTGGCGACAGTTCACGGAAACCGAGACCTTCTCGGGATGCCTCGTGATCATCGAATTCTTGAATCAACTTGTCAAAGCCCAACTCCATAAGGGTCTCTCGGGAGATCTGAGAGTTGTGCTTTGGGAGCATGTGAAGCCATTTGATCTCGTACTGGTAGGACTTCTTCCATTTTTGACGTCCCATAATGGCCTCAATCTGGCGGCCACCCTTGCCATCCTTCAAATCGACAAGCTTCTCCATTTGTGCCTTGTCCTCAGCTGACAAGATACGAGTCTGCTTCATATGAACTTCTCGGTCATCACCGTTCGCATAACGCCACTGGAGATATTGGTTAGGGGTCTTCTCCAGATGCATCTCGACGTGCTCGAGAGCGTGCTGCTTGATGTATCCGATACGCAAGTTGGGATGCTTCTCCACACGGCCAGTGGTTGGGATTGTCTCGCCAGTAAGCATCTTGATCAAGGTGGACTTTCCGGCACCGTTTCCTCCAATGATGGCAGTTCGGGAAGATAATGACAGCTGGCAGGAGACATCGTAGAGAGATGGCTTGGAAGCCCCAGGGTAGGTGTAAGAACAGTTGGTCATTCGGAGAATCGATCGAGTGTTGGACTTGACACCTGTAAGTATACCGGGAGGTGGGAATTTGAATTGGGCATTCGAGGCCGAGAGGGTGTAGTAACTCTTGGCTTCTGGTTTTTGCTTGACGAACTCTGCAAGGTTACCCTTGTAGCATGCAAGCTTCTTTCCTGGTTCGTAGTGGTAAATATCTGTGCAGACCTCATCAAGGAAGCCAGAGTCGTGAGAAACGATCAAACTGGTGATCTCGGTGTGGCTCTTCAAGTACTCTTGTAGCCATTTGACGTTGGCAACATCCAAGTGATTGGTGGGTTCGTCGAGTAGGAGAACGTCGGCTCTCATCAACATAGCTCTGGCCAAAGCCAACTTCATCTTCCATCCACCGGACAGGGATCCAACCTTCTCAGACTGGCGACCCTGCGGCCCAGGTGTGAATCCGACCTCAGTCAAGACGTCAGAGATGCGGTCCATACCCTGGTCGGCGATAGCAGGATCCTTTGCAACGAATTGCAAAATGCTGATATCAGCATCCTCACCCTGGTTGTGCTCAACGAAGCAGGTTCTGAGGACATCCTGGGGAGGGAAACCCTCGAGCTTTCCAGTAGCGATACTGCGCATGAGGGTAGACTTTCCAGCACCGTTGCGACCACAAAGACCATATCTGTGGCCCTTGAGGAGGCGCAAGTTAGTGTGAGAGAGCAAGAGCATGCCTCCGTACGCCAAAGAGAAATCAGCATTGACAATCTCAATTTCTCCATCATCCTCCTTGACTGGCTTTCCAAACTTCCTCTCATCCTCGTCGATGTAGTATTGTTGGACACCGGCTCCAACTTTCTCGGCTGCACCATCCTCCTTCATGATGTTTGCAAGATAAGGGGCGACTCGTGCGGAGATTCGGTGGACTTCGCGGTGGTTGACATCCTCCGCGACCATGGTACCAATGTATGGTCTAGCAATTTTGAATACGTCAAGATCACCACCCAATCCACCAGCCTTCTTGATCTCAGCCTCGAGAATTTTTGCAACATCATCCGACGTGGTACGCTCGATAACACCGCTGTCGGCGCTACCATCGTCATCACCCATAGCCTTGTGGATAACGTTCAATGCTCTCGTAGCCAAATCTCTGACCTCTGGCAATGATGCTCTGTCCTTAACGGCCTTTACACCGGGGCTCAACTTAGGCAAGAAAGTTCTAGCCTCGACTGGGTCGTGGACGAGCTTGGTCAAGTTCTCCACAACGACAACGGTTTGTCGGAGCACTTCCTGGGCGGTAGAAGGAGTGTTCAAGGATCTCTCCAAGAGGGGTGTAAGGAGGGCAAGGACTGGAGCCGTAACAATGGCGACGAATGTGGTTTGGGAGAGAGCGTGAATAGCCTTTTGGAGGGTCTCGGTCGAGGGGTTTTGCATTGTAGCGATCAAAAGCGGGATTCGTGGAGCAACATCGTCGTTGGAAAGAAGTGTCGTAAGAGAGTTCATGGTTGCAACAGCCTGTTTCTCGACTTCTGTCTTCAAGTCATGCATACCGGCTTCCACAATTGGAATCAAGCCACCCAATTTTGTACCCATTGCCTCTCGCAGGATATCCTTGTCGTTTGCTTCTTCCTTGCTGCTGCCGACTTCCAACTTGGCCTTATCTGCCATCTTCTGGAGCAACTTATATCCTCCAACAGTTCCTTGCCACTTTCCGGTGGCCTTTGCAAGGTACGTAGAGAGGGCTGGGAGAAGCCCGACGACCAAAGCTTCTGAGCTGAGGTTCTTGAACAACTCGTCTAGTCCGTATTGGGCAGACTCGCGGACGACTGAACTCTTGTCTGCCAGGGCATCAAGTGCGCAAGCAACCATACCACCATCCTGAACCATGAGAACGACCTCACTGATTCTTTGCTGGGGTGGCAAACGCTCGAAAAGGGCTCCCAAGAGATTTTGGGCACACTCTCTCTTTGCTACACTCTTCTTATCGGCAGCAGCCTTCTTGATAGCAGCCAAAACACCATATTGCGACAATCCGCGGAATCCGACAGAGTTCAGAAACAGGTCGCACAGAGCGTACGCAGCAGACACCGAAGCGTCAGATGTAGCAGCAGTGAAGATAGAGTCTAACAAACCGGCGACCTCTTCTTGTGTTGGCGCTGGGCCAGCGGCTTTTGAAATCATGGTGGGCATTGTGCGGGGAGGCGATACGTGGTGGGGCATTCTTGAGCGTGCAACGCCCTTTTAGAATATAGCGAATGGATCGCAGAACTCAGACAGGAGGGTATTCTCGTTCTGATATCCTGGATATGTCGAAAATTTGGCGGGTGAAAATTTGCGTAAAATATTCGAAACGGTGTTCTTTGTCGGAGGGGAACGTGGCCGAGGGGCTCGTTGCGATTCGAGAATTGGCACAACTTTTTGTAGAGGGGAGTATTTTGGAGTGGAGATTTATCTGACCAGGCAGATGGGTGTAGAAGAAGGAATACGAGGGTTTTTGGAGTCTCAGCCGCGCGTGGCAGAAGACGGAGTGGTGAGAGGGGAGAAGCAGAGAAGTTGGATGCAGATGGGATTGGGCTCAGAATTAAATTTCTCACTTATCTGAGATTGTCAGCGTGGAGCTAAACTTGTTTGGTCCTAAACCCTTGATTTTTGCTTTTGCTTTGAGAGGGACCTGATTGGCGATAACAGGATATCGGCTAACCTTATTCCTATCACGTGAATCGTGGCGGAAGCGTCCATTAAGGAGAGACTGGCGACTGGCTAGTGACCAGGCGAGAGGCTTTCCCAAGTCAACTTCACCAGCAATGTATTCATTTCGAGACGGCACTTCTGGGATTATCCTATCATTACGAGCGGTACGGGACTTTCGACTCACTACTCCTCTTTCCCAGGCCTTTTTCCATTCATGCCCAATCCATGAATCCCTGCATCGTGACAATGCAGATCTTGCCGAAGACCCTAACCCGATCGAAGCTTAGTTCCCGCTGTCGTCATGTTTGTCTGATTTCTTTTCTTTGGCGGTGATCAGAAAAGCCATGGCGATTGCCGTTTGCTACACAAATGCCATGCCGCCCTCTTTGTAAGTCAAGGTGTATCTTCGCTTTTTACTCCTCTTCCATGTCGTTGGTCCGATATGGAACATGCAGCAGATCCAGAAGCGAATGATGCTCTGCCAACAACTGAGTCACCATCCCCTTCCAATGGATCAACAACGAAACCAACGAGACCCAATTGGCGGTCTGCTATCCAGTATTTCAAAAGCGAGATTGCAATTGAACATGCAGATATACCGATCATGGCATGCTGTCTAGTCTCGGGTCTCTGCGACAGCAGTGCATACAATGCATGGTCTTGCTTTGTGTCGATGCAAACTGGTATGACTCCCTCAACCTCTCCTACTCAATGCTAATAGTGTCAGGCAACACGATCTTCCTAGCCCTCGGTGCATCTGATCAACCTAGTTCCAAACCCTTCGGTTGGCTCAAATCCCTCGTATCAATCGCCTCTTTCCTTCTCGGCTGCTTCGTCTTCGCATCTACTCGCCTGGTCAACCCCAAGTCCCGTGGAACTCTCGCGACATCCTTTGTCGCTCAAAGCCTTTTTATAATTCTTGCGGCAATACTTGTACAAGCTGGCGTTGTGCCGCAGCCAGATGGGATCGTGACGGAGAGTGGTTCCAAGGTCAATCTACTCGAATTGCTCCCGTTAGGCTTCCTGGCTTTTCAATCCGGCGGACAGATTGTCACTTCAAGGATTCTAGGCTTCAATGAAGTCCCTACGACGGTCTTGACGAGTGTTTATTGCGATATCGCGAGCGATCCGAAAATACTGGCGAGAGATAATGTCAAGAGGAATCGAAGAATCGCTGCCGTCATATTTATCCTCGTCGGAGGCATTGCTGGAGGTTGGATAAGCAGAAGTTCTGCTGGGATGTCAACGAGTTTATGGATCGCCGCTGCTATCAAGGTTATGATTGCATGTTCCTGGTCCTTGTGGAGGCCGAAGAATTCGGTCCAAATCTAGGCAGCCGCCTCAGTACAGATATGAAGATAGGATATTTGCGCCTAAGGAAGACGGCATCCGTTTTGCGACGATATACCCCCAATAGATGCGAGTTCTAGGCGGTCGAAGAGCGGTTATAGTGATAATGTATAAAATATCAGGTGGATACAAGAATGAAGATATCTCCAATCACACGAATCACATGTCATGTGTTTTACTTGATGCTTGGAGTCTAAAACAGCTGGGGAATTCCGCTTGATTGGGACATGTAATTTATCAACATACTAACCTCTCTATAATAAATTAGAAATCAGCACTCAACCTCGACGGCTCAGCAAAACTACGATCGGGCGGCACCGGCTCACCAGAGCCTCGATGTGGGAGAGCATTCGCAATCGGTGCAGCCGGTCCTAGCACTTTTTGGACCTCGAACCCATCCGCGTCCACTGCTCCTGGTAAGCGCTGAGGCGGGGGCTCGTTGAAGTTCTCCATCTCCAACTCGTCGGGATGGATGTATCCATGTTATGCAAGATGTGCGGCAACTGGTTGAGCAATACTGGGAACTTCGACCTGAATACCGAATTCATCCGTCTCGAACATTGGGATCTCATCGAATCCTGAAGGCCAGATTGTCAGTGTCGATGAGTTAGAAGCACGTCTGGATCTCGGTGATTGTGATTGTGCTGACTCTTGTTGTGGTTCTCTAAACATCTCTGATTCCTGTTCCTGCTCCAGCCCAGAATGCTGCTGCTCAAATTCACGTCCCTGTTCCTGCACCTCAACAGCCTCATCAAGCGCTCTATCACCAGCAACCAACCAATGATACTTCGCTTTTATCCTTATCAAACGAAATTCTTAATGCAATGCTTTAGACTAAAAAAGATTATCGTTTTCCTTAAACGATTTCATTGGAAGCTGCTACCATCGACTTCTTTAATGATTTTGAACCTTAAAACTTTAACGCGATTGCAAACGCTATCTCTTTTCCTATTAAGTCTCAAAAAAGCTAGATGTTATCTAGCCTCAACACTCCTTTATTATATCTATCTAATATTCCGATGAAATTCGTTAATCCGAAGCTTCAAGATGCTTATTCTTCTTCCACATCAAATCTACTAGCAATCGCCGACTCGATTAAGAATTCTCGCAAAAGCATACCGACAACTACACCAAGAAATGTAGAAATCTCTATAATACAGCTACCTTATAATAGCTAGCCAATTGCAATTAATGCCAAAAAAAAAAGATATAAAAAGCTAAAGCATTGCTTGCCAAGTAGAAACGAGGCAAAACGATTTGATATCTTATGAAGTAGAAAGGATTTTTGTACGAGGGCAATACATAAGAAAAGAGAAAGGATATAAACCTAAAGCTTGTTAAAGAGTTTGAGGCAACCTATCAAGGGAACCATTTGGGCGTGCGGTTACTCAAGAAGCGAGTACGGAGAGGTGAGGTTGAATACCTTATTGAGTAGAGGGGTCGTCCGGGGAGTGAGAATTCATGGGAGAAAGAAGCTACCGTCAGCCGTGAACGAATTATGGAGTTTGAGGCGAGCTGAAGAACGAAACTCACATTTGCAAGTATTATTCTTAGCTGGCAACTTGGCTCGTAACCTTATCCCCGCATCCATTGTTGAAAGCAAGTTGTGGACATCAGTCATAGGGCGGGTACGTACGTCAAAGGCACTAAATGTGTGATTGGCCCGGAATAACATAGAGCCGCTCCCGCAATCTAAGAAGGTCCTGGAAGAGGCACTAACGTCCCTCCCTACGTGCCGAGAAAACTGATATGTAGTTTGACTTCAAGCAGCTCAAACTCTATACGCACATCGACATTTCCTATAGTTTTATGTAATTTGTATTCCGTGGCCACTCTTGAACGCTCTGAACCTGTCACACTAGAAAATTACGTTCACATCGTCGCCCTTGCGCCTGATCTTCTCGCAACGCTATCGGACTTCGGGTGGTTACTACGTACATGTAACGACACAGTACCAGAATCGCAGTGCTAGAGGTTCTTCCGGGTTTGGCCTCCGCCTCGGTCACGACCGCATGATAGGACGTGCTAATGCGTCCATGGCCACAGCCGCCTGGGCAAAGGACACGTTGTCGGGGATTTTAATAACCCGCTTCGTGGGCGCGACAGCATACTCGGCATAGCCACCGTCGAACCCAAGGCCGATGCTAAGGTCCCAGTTGCGTTCTTCTACCGGATTGCAGATCTGATATACGGCAACTCTGTCGCCCACCTGAAACTCGCCGCTGGCTAACAAGCCGAGCTGGGTGATCGTCCCAGCAACTTCATGACCAAAGGTGATGGGCAGTTTCTTGAACCAGTGGTCATTCCTGCCGGTGAGAATGTGACAGTCCGAGTGGCACATTCCAGCGGCCTTGACTTGAATTTGGACATCTTCAGGGCCAGGTTCTGGGATGGGCAGATCGCACAGTTGCAAGCCTGTTTCGGCTTTTTCGTATTGAAATGCCTTCATTGTCGGCGCTTGGGCTTTCTCTTTGAGTTGTAGAGATAAGTAAAATAAAAACAAAAATAAAACAGTTTGTGAGTACGGGCTTGTGGCTGCTTAGAAAGGAATACGGGTGCCATAATATGCGTTTATATGTTAGCGATCTCCCTCTCACGACCTAGACATTTCTGACTCGGCGGGTCGGTCCGAGGCGCGCGCGGGTACTCGGATACCAAAACTACAAAGCTCATGATATCGAAATTACTGAATCCCTGAATATTGTCGGAGCATTTATCTATCCGTGAAATCGAAGAGATTGCCTCATCTACCAGTCCCTCGTGCCAGCCAGCAGGCTATTATCTACACAACAAAGGTAACCCATATTGCGGGATATTGAGGATAGATAGAATTGAGGAAAAATCTTCTGGCTACAGTTTTATTACAACGGCCCACGAGGACATGCCGTATCCTATGGGAACATTTATCGTCTGGGTTGGGTTCTCCATATCAGAGCAGTTCTCATACCGCCAAAATGTTTCAATGGGGGCTTTCTATTCCACTCATGCCTATACTAGCGAAGGGGCCGAATATCCTTCAATATCATCTCGAAGCTCTGGATATTGGTTCAAAAACTCGGGTGACATGGTCCAATTTCTCAGATCCCGGATACACATCAGGAAGTAGGGCGAGAGGTGCAATTTGCCCGTCGCCGAGTTTCGAACATAGGCATCCCGCAGATCAAAAGGCCACGCAAGCCTGGTACTAGAAAAGGCGCAGTACCAAAAGGAGTTTGCACAGTATTCATGCTCCGAGAAGACCAACCGCTCCCGCACACCGGGCCTTGGTTTGCATTAGCCGCAGTGGAAACAAAGCAGGGCAGGAAAGGTATCCTACCAAAAGACGAAGTCGATGGCGGTTGCATGTGGAAATTTCTGAGACGGCCTTTGATTGCTTAGTCTTAAGATGGAATAAAAAAGAAAAGAGAAAAGGGAAGCGCGAAACCTACCTGGCTTGAAGCCAGCGTGGCAGTTCGGTTTGCCTTGTGCTGTTCTGGCTCACCACCATCAGACGCATCAAGCTCAGGATAGCTAACCGATCGGTCGGGTTGGACTGTACCCAGGCGAGCTCGTCGAACCTGCGGAGCTTACGGCAGGTGGTTGGGACTTGTCCTGTTTCTCCAATGATGTTCCACCCGTCCAGCACGGCGCGAATGATGACGTCCTCACTCTCTTGATCCTCCGCCGCAAGGTCAGCTTCGGGCAACGGCTTCAAAAGCTCATTGAGTTCGCGCCATATGCTGAGCGTGATGGCTGTGCTTTCTAACGTTCCGAGCATACATTCGCATTCTGGTAGGATGGCCTGCGGAACAGTGGCATCATCTGTGCTGATGGAACTTCCAGGTAGAAGAGACAGCTCAAATAGAAGGGGATTTGTTTGAAGGGACTCTGCGCTATACGACGCAATATTGCCATTGTTGCCGTCCAACGATTCAGTGCCGCCAAGTGTTTCGGTCAAAAGACGACATGATGCGAGCTGATTCGCTTCTTGGGAGTCTGGTACACCTGGCCCGCTTTGTGGGGGCTGTGTCGAGATGTCTTTTGGGGCCGTAGAGGAGGATGGCAGGGCCTTGTTTATAGGGGTCTCTTGGAGTTGACTGCGAATGGCAAAGTTGAGAGACTCCAAAAGGCTCCTAAGCCTGTCTCGCTCGTTGATGGCCTCGGATAATTGGTTAATCAAAGACGAAGAACGTACATCGGAGTCCGTTTCTTGAAAATGGGCCACCAATGCTTCGAGATGGGCTATGTGGCTCTTGGTTCGTTCGCGGGCCAACCGCTGCGATTTACGATCAAGCTCCCGCTTTCTGGACTGGCGGTCACTTGCGGATTTGTTCTTCATTTCGCCGGGGGATGGCTTTTTCTTTGCATCCAAGCTGAATGCCGCCGTTTGTGCGTAATGGATGGAGTGAAGAAGAAGAGAAAAATCCGGGGGAGGAGGGTTCTGCAGGTTGAAAATGCGGGGTAGCACCATCTTGACCAGGGGCCCTACGTCCCCACAATTTAAAAGGCGTCAATTGGCCAATCGAGTTAGTTTCACGGAATTGGCGGCGTCCTCCTTGATGACGTCGGTTCCTTCCAGGCGTTACTCGATAAAGAAATAGCATTCTTGCTATTAAGTTTAGACTTTCGGGCTATGTATGTACAATGCTGATTTTCTATACAGAGTTGAATTGTATGTAAAGATTCGCGCCGTGAGGGTAGGGAGTAAAAGTTATTAGATCACAGGCCGATAGATATCTGCTATAGGTTCTAGGCAAATCAGGACGCCAGTCTCAGACGCGTTGCCCTAGATTGGTAAACCTCAAGCCACAAACCGAACGGATGGTTGATACAAGCCCGAAAGGCCAACCGAGGTTATTAGGTATACATATCCGTCCCTGAAACCAACACAGACCCTTTTATGCGCAATCGGCAAAGCCAATAGTTGGCCACGGCTAACTAGCCATTCTGCAGAGTCTTCTCGAAGTAGATTAGTGGTATTGGTGCTACTGTACACATGGATACGAGAACATTTGACCATGCCACTTTCTCAGCCCAATCGCACGGGAAAAGCCCGGCCTAGTACATTGCAGGTAGGAAACCCGGCGAACAAAACAAGAAGAATTCTCTCCCTGCCTAGTCTTGAATACCTTGGGTAACCCTATGACCTTCTTCATAAGGAGCCTGACTCGGGACTTAAAGATCACGCATAGAACCGAGGATCAAGGTTCTCTAGCTTAAGATACGGGGTACGGTCGGCATCGGGAGCAGTGCTCAGGTCAACCGGCGCGTACCCGTACCCAAGATACCGGAACCGATTCCGCTGAAAAAGAAAAGAAAAAAAAACTGTCAGTCAAACAATATCGTAAGAGTGCAGCAGGTCCAAGTAGAGGTTCCTTACCGAATGATACTTGATTTCCATATCCTCCCAACGAGGATCCTCGATAGCGTCTCGGAAGTGAAGACCGCTTCCTGGCCAAATAGCATCCACACGTCCCGTCTTTCGGTTCTTATCTATCACACCGTTAGCCTTATTACCCAAGGCTGCGCCGGTATAGCAACCATGGCAAACCCCAGACTGTCTGTGGTAACGTACACCAAGCATTACAATCTTCCTCCCACACGGTGCCTTTGAACCAAGATTGGTTGTGCTCGTTGAACTCATCAGTAACATCCTGACGAGGAACAAAGTACCTAATGTTGTCACGCTGCATCTTCTTGATCACCTTGAGGGTGTAGCCGACAATGCCTTCCAAGAGGCCTGTTACACTGTGAGCAGATATCGTCTAATAAGGGTGCTTCTACGCACCAGTGATGCTTCCATTCTCAACTGGGCAGTTGGGACCGAGATACACTGTCGCGTGCGTTAGAAATGGCACCGACTGCTCGTTTCTGCGATCTTCTTACTCAGATAATTCGGAATCTTGGACGCCATAAGCTGGGCGAGAGTCAGCGAGCCTACTCCCAGCCATACATTACGCAGCAGGATCCCAAGAATACATACCCCCATATAACCCGCCGGCACAGTATGCCACTCTTTGCGGAGGTCATAGTCGTCCAAACCGATCAGTGGGAAAGGAGGTCGGTAGGTCACATCTATCGCCAGGGATTTAGTGCGAGTTCTGTTGGTCAGGGAAATATCCCTTACCAAAGCCAGTTGCGCACACGATGGTGTCGCAGGTAGTGTATGTGCCATCGTCGCCGGAGACTCCATTCTCGTCAACTCGCGAAATGCCCGTGAAATGAACATTGACATTGGGCTTTTGGATCCTAAAGCATATCCGGTAAGACATTTTGGCAGCATGCACTTGGCAAGGTTTACTCACGCTACTATGAATGGGTCACCGGGAGTGACCCGGCGACAGCCTGGGCTCCAGCTGGGAATGATCTTCTCATACAGCTCGTCGTCTTTGATCCACTCACGGGTTCGCTGCGTCAAAGTCTTTGTGAAAGATAGAATTAGCAGTAATCCGTGACTGCGGTACACGGGAAAGCAATCATTCTTGATATGCGGCTTACCATTCGAGCCTGGTGATAGGCAGGGTTGTGCTTGACCATCATGTGATGCATCTGCACTGTGTCAGCTTATAAGACATTCTTTAAGAGCTCCAGGCAGGATCAACCATCATCATAACTCCCTCGTTTGCCTTCGCGTGCTTGAGCATGACGCTATGGTCCTGCTTGAAAATGGCCTTCTCTTCTTCGGTGTCTGCCCCCCGAGCCGACAGTCAGCATCGCAGTTTAGGGCATTCAGGGAATGGGTATGGATCTGGACTCACATTTGTAATCTTGGGCTCGCGGGTCACCCCCAAACTCACCGGGCTGAGCGAAAAACCAGGCTGGCGTGCGAAGAAAGCTGTGCACCTTCTTGGCATAAGGCTGCATCCCCGGCACAACTTGGTACGCACTTGCTCCTGAGCCAATAACAACGACCTCATCATTTGCCCACTTGTCCTTGGTGTACTCTTCCCACCTGTCCAGGAACCGCGGCGTTAGCGAGACATCTCCGTGGCGACAAGCTGTGCTGGGAAGGGTTTAAGGAGCTTACTTTGCCCTGTCTGCCGTGTGAACTACCCGACCCTTGAATGATTCCAGGCCGTGGATGTTGGGGTACTCCCAGCGATCCAAGATACCCACCGCACCAAGCAGGAGGTCGCATTCGTCGGTGAAGATCTTCTTGTTTCCGTCGCTCGCCGTCTGCTCAATCTTAACTTCCCAGGTCCCTTTTCTCTCGTCGAATCGGGCTTCGATAACTGTTGAGTTGAACGTCATGTACGTCCCAAGGTCAAGCTTCTTGACGACCCTGAGCAGATACTCGCGCAGGTAGTCGGATCCTGAGTAGAAACTCTCCCAGTCTGTGGCCATGTTAGTATTTTCTAGTTTCCCAGACTTCTTGCTATCTATATTCTCTACGATATTAAAAGACAGTGGGCCATCATACCTGGAGCAACAGCGAAGTTAAGCTGATATGTACAAGTCGGCGAGTCACATGCTGCGTTGGGATATCGGTTTTGGTGCTGCATCCAACTATATATTAACATCTGGAAGGGCAGATCGGGGGAGAAAACAATTAAAGAGAAACAAAACCTTACCCAAGTCCCGCCAACCGTCGGGTTCTTTTCGTAAATAATGTGTTCCACGTTGGGGCAATGCTTCTCGATGTTGTATGCTAGCATAATGCCAGCCAGACCGGCCCCGATCGTGATAACCTTTAGCCTCCTGTTTCCAGGGTCGCCGATAGGGACAAATGGGATGTGGTATCCAGTCTTTGGATCATTGTGGTAGTCTACGTGGAGTTTCTCCGAAAAGGAATTTCCGGGGCGAGTATTCGACTCGGGGTCAGTGAAAAACTTGAGCCCCGGGATCAGGAAAGGAGTCTCGATCTTTCCTTCGAGTTTGTCGATGCTGCCCATGGTGAATGAGATGGAAGTTGCAAAGTGATTGCGAAAGTGGTTTGACGGAGTGCCGGTGTAGTGGTGTATATGGGTGTTGCCTTGAGATTTCGTTTTGAGCTGCAGGATCCATATGAAACAGTGCCCTTTGACAGGGTCGATTATATACCATTACTACGATTTCAGATCCGTCTAGACTCAGACATGGACGGACCGCTCTTTTCCGGCAACGACGCGAGTTATCCGACTCACAATGAGCTCAATGGTCCATCTTTGCCTCGTTGACATAGTATTTTCTGACCTAGCATTTATGCCGGGTGTATGGAACACGGCTCCTGTTTACCTGGAGTTTCTGAGAGGCCAATCAAATGTGTTGTAATGACTGACCTCACTCTTTCTGACTCGAACTTGTGGATGGTTGGTGTGGGACTCTCGGTCCGTTACGAGCCTCCGGGGTGTAGACTGTCGCACGCCCGGGACGGCGGAGATAAGCTTTCATGAATACTGTGTGAGATGCGGGGCTCTCGGGCATGTTATCCAAGGCATTACCATCGGATTACTTGGAGTCCTCAATGTTTATAAAAATGAGGCCGGTGCCTCTGTACACAGGTTGCCATAATTGCAGCTGTCGCTTTATTTTCTATTTCAGTCTTTGCCATTCCGTCCATAGCTGAGTTCCTTACACTTCTGACATCCGATTACCTCACGTCAAGCCCCTCAAGCATGTTGACACCCATCATACGTGAGTCTGGCCTCGCCAAGATCAGTCCAGAGTGGGAAGCGGTACGTACCATTGGTTTCGTATCGCGCTCGCAAGTCACTGAGACATGCCATTAGTTCGAGAAACAGTTTCCGATCCCCCCACTGCTTGGTACTCCTGAGCAACTTCGCCAAATCAGATTTCCCAAAGATACTAGCCTTCCTATCGGGTTTTCTATCAGAGACGCCAAGATTCCTGGTTATCAAGGCGAAACTAATCAAGTGCGGCTCTATACCCCCGACGGAAGCTCTGTACCTCTTCCAGTTGTGATCTAGTAGGAAATAGCCGTTGGATATTGCAATCACCTTTCCGTCATGCTAACTTGAAAATAGTGTACATGGCGGAGGCTGGACCGTGGGAGACTTGGATACGGAGGATAAGGTCTGTCGGACCATGTGTAAGTCCGCAGGCGTGATCGTTGTTAGCGTGGACTACCGCAAGTGAGTTTTTCCTCCACTGAAGTGCTCCCAACACAAAACCCTCTTAGTATTGACACGTTCATCAGGGCGCCTGAAAATCCCTTCCCTGTCGGCTTGGAAGATATCTGGAAAGGAGTGCTTTGGGTAGGTCTTTTATCTCAATACTGAGACTTATTCTCTAATAAGTACAGGTGTTTGAGAACATTGATTCGTTAGGAGGAGTGAGGGATAAGGTTATTATCGGTGGGCTTAGTGCCGGTGCAAACATGGTAAGTTTCTTATTGGTACTTCCCAATACAAATGGAAGAGCTGCTAAATCTCCTCAAGGCAGCCGTCCTTGCCCAGAGAGCACGAGATGCCGAGAATGTAGCATTCTCCGGGCAGATATTGAGAGTTCCTTTAGTTATACATACGGATGCTCTACCATCTGATCTCGACTTCTCCAGTTACGCCGAAAACATCAGCGCCCCAGTTCTACCTGCTTCCGCTATCGCTCAGTGTCTCAACTATTACAAGGCCCCTCCCGAGGACATCCGTATCTCTCCGCTTTTAGCAAAGGATTTATCGGGACTACCTCCTGCTTACATCCAGATCGCTGGGGCTGATCCGCTACGAGACGACGGGTTTGCATATGCTGAGAGACTACACAGTGCCGGGTGAGTGAATGCGCAAGATATTGGCTAGGTAGAGCCTATGGGAACTATGGTTGTTAACTTAGCAACTAGGATCCCCGTGAAGACGAGCGTTTACCCTGGCTTTCCACATGCCTTTATGAATTTTCCTCTGCACAGTGCCCAAAAGAGCGACGAGGATTTAATCAAGGCGATAGAGTGGCTTATTGAGAATCAGAATTAGATCTAGTAACTCCTCGGCTCCAGGTCAGGGTCAACTACCACTGGCTTCCCTGAGACTGATCAAACATTGCTCTTTTTTATTTCCCAATGTGATGAAAATGAAGACGAAACAGACGAACAACGTAAAAGAAACGTCGGAGGCTTTGTCAGCAATGAAACCCTCTACAATCCCGAGATTTCTGCCGATGCCAAGCCATTTGTCTTCACCAGAGGTCGACTACTTGAGGATGACGGACCTATTTACTGTGGCTGTTGGGTTTCGCAGGGTGATAAACCTGGCCGTGCTGGTTTATGTTGGCAGAGGATCAGGGCGTGCTGGTGAGCGAGAAGGGTGTTGTCACGTCAAGCAATACTGAAGGTACTTCAGGTAACTTAGTTGTATTGATAGCTGAGGTAGCTCTACATAAGGAAGTGCAATGAGCGTGTTCTATATACATGTTTGACTCACGGCTCGTGTGGAACCATTCCAGTGATGAGGTGCCCCTCAAGCAGCACTGAATTCAGTTCGGATTGTAAGTAATCGTACCATGCGCACAAGAAGTAAGTACCTTTCAAGATTTACACGAGTCCAGAATAGAAATACGAGTTCCTTCTGTCGATACGAAGACATTCGGGTTCGTCAGATCTCAAAGAACGTCGGTGGTAGCGCCTCCGCAGACATAAAATAACGAAGAGATAAGGGGCGACGAGATTATTTGCGTGCTTGCGAATCGAACTGGAACCGAGGCTAAAGCTGTGTATGCCGGCACGAGCGCGATACTAGGAATCTAGGGTGATTGATACCATGAAGTGCAATAGATCTTGGGTCGTAGTTTAGAGCAGTGTGTTCTCGGTCGTGTATTGTCAAAAGTCGTCAGCTCTAAAGCTTGTCTTCATTCATGTCAGTGGCCACGATTCTGAGCTTATAGTCTGATTGCACATACCATTAGATGGTCAGTTTGGACGAATGGTGTCCTGAATATATGCTGGTAAGTCTATAAATAAGCAGTTGGAATTGGAAGGTTGGATGGAAACTTAAGAACCAAACAGTGCAGTGTAGATCACAAAGGGCCGCCATATTTGCAATTCACCTTCAAGGACGCCATTCCAGATCCCTTGCATACAACGAGGCGACGGATTTGCTTTGTGAAAGGACGTGAGAGAGCTGGCAAATGAAGGAAGTCACCGTTCTTGTAGCTATTCCGGAACGGAGTTTGGAGGATTCGTAGAAGAAACAGTTGCATGGTGTAGATCTTGAACTTTCCTTCTAACTCTAAATTTAAGATTTCATATAGTATATACAAGGCTTTATTCTATTTCACAAGATTTCTATCAGTCCTATATCCCATGACATGGCAAAACAGAGGCTATCAAACAGGCATATGGTGGAAACCGAGGACTAATTGATTAGGAGCCAGCTACAGGATTGTGAATAGGCTCAATTTAAGTAGGATCTATAACCCCAGAACAAGAGTTAAAGCACCCAAATGGTTGACAGCTGGACTGAAGAAACCCATGAGGCAAAAAACACCGATAATGCTCTCGTCACTCCTTTAATGACGGCGTATCAGCAAAGCACGCTTTGGCAAAGGCCTCAGGATATCGTCCACCCGAAATCTCGGAGCTCTCACACTCCGTCCGAACCGCTTTCTCCTCCTCCTTGCTCAAGGTGGCATTTACGGCGCCCACGTTTTCGACCAAACGCTCTGATCTCGTCGTCCCGGGAATAGGGAAGATATCATCACCCTGTGCAAGCAACCAAGCCAACGACAGCTGCGCCGGTGTAATACTCTTGTTCCTGGCAATCTCCGCAATTCTGTCAACGACAACCATGTTCCTGGGAAAGTTGTCCTCGCTGAAACGCGGCAAGATTGCACGGAGGTCACCTGAACCAAAGTCGGCACGTGAGCGAAGCGTTCCACTCAGCATACCACGACCAAGGGGCGAATAGGCTACTAAGGCCACCCCGAGCTCGCGCGCGGTCTCGAGCAGCTTGAACTGCGGTGACTCAATCTCCAGAGCGAAAGGTGAGTACTCCATCTGCACGGCGGTTATGGGGTGCACTGCGTGTGCGCGGCGAAGGGATTCGGCGCTACATTCTGATAGGCCCAGGTACTTAATCTTGCCAGCTTCTTTGAGCTGCACCATGGCGCGTACAGTCAGCTCGATGGGCGTTGTCTGGTCTAACCGGTGGCAGTAGTACAAGTCGATGAAGGGGACACCCAGGCGCTCTAGCGATTTGTCGCAGGCTGATAGGCAATATTCAGGTGTGCTATCAATGGTGGTAGTGCCGTTGGCGAGAGTTTTGTAGGCGAACTTGGTCGCGAGGAAGATATCCTTGCGCTTGTCTGGGTTGGCTCTGAACCACCGGCCAATGAGGTCTTCAGAATCGCCATACATATCGGCTACAACGTGTTGGTATCAATATAAAGTTTACTTACTGCGATTGGCTGATCAGGTTGAGGAGTCGCCCACTTACCAGTGTCCCAAAAGTCCTCGCCCAGCTTGTAAGCCGCATCTAGGAGCGCCATGCGCGAAAGTTCAGGCTTTGCATTGCCATAGAAGCAGCTGATACCCATGAGGCCGAGTCCTAGTCGAGTAACTTGGGGACCATTCTTGCCCAAGGGACGTGTAGGCAGCTGGGTGGGGTTCATCCTACTCGAGTTACGAGGGTCCGTTACCAATATTCACAGTACACTTTAATTAAAAGGGATGAGTGTAAAAGAACACGATGAAAGCTGTCTACATAGTAATTCCCTAGAGATTCGTGGAATTATATCTCATACCAGCTTGTTGATGCTCTTAATCCCCTCTCTTCAGGCCACATACATTCCCCTTGTCTCGTTATCTCCGGTTAGTGTTGGACTAAACCTAGACAACACCTTTCAATGGACGGAGTTAAAGTGACTATCTCCTTCTGTTGCCCGCTAGCCGTCAAATTTGAGTTTAATACGAAAGTACCGAGGGATATCGGAGCGTAAAAAAAGCTAAAGATAAAAATGCTTTAGGACCTAGACCTTATTCTCCGTCCTTCGTAATATCTCGGCTGAGCTTACTAAAGCCACGCGGAAGCACGTCTGCTCCACGAGCAGCGGGTATCTAGCGTGCACTTTAATCGTTAACATCCGGCATCGATTAAATCGGACCCACTCCGCCTTTCCGGTGCTAAGAGCGTCACTATAAGACACACGTGAGCACCCTGCTACGAGTATGACTCTAGTAACCGGCCAATAGCCTCTCTCCGTGACGTAGTGTCAGCCTCATTTTCCCCAAAGAGGTGAGGCGACGCGTTAGGGAGGAACTACAGTACAGTAGGCAGGGAAATGCGGGGTAATGAAACACACAGAATAATCTACTCGGCTAGCCCGGTTTAGACTTTTGCTCGGTTAGTTCCTAGCTGAATTGGGGATGGCAAGCCCCCCATCCGCTTACTAATATACGCTATGGGATGGGAGGACCTCTATCACGCCTTGCCCCAGTTCCCATTCCCGCTCTTACTTCAACTTCATGAGCTTTGCTTGAATTGTCGCTCACCGAACTATTGACAGTTGATAATACCACTGATAATCCCTCAATGTCATATCAGGCGGATCTTTTGCAAACCTCAGTGCAACACCGCAGACGAGCTGCAGAAGGCAAGTGCTAAGGCATCGTTATGGGTAAGTTCCTTAAGCCTAATGGATTAAATAGCGTGCGCAGCTTGTCGCGTCAGCAAAGTTCGCTGCGACGTGATCGATCAGCTTCCATGCCTCAGATGCCGGGTGGAGGGCAAAGAGTGCATCACCGGCGAAAAGAAGCGAAAGTTAGTGAACTGTCTACATCGTCCTATCTCGATTTCACTTCTCATTCATTGTGAGCAGGAGAACTGCTCCCAGGAGCGGTGTGCCAGACCTGGCCTCTGCAGAAACAACCTTTTCTCAGGAAGCAATCTTCTCCAATTTTGATTTTTCGCCTACATTTCTTCCTACCGACTCATATTGCGACCTGGGATTTTTCAACTCACCCCTGTCTGAGCCAAACCGGGACCAATTTCCAGCAACTGTTGAGCAACAGCCGGACCCGGTGCCCAATACCAGTAGTGCTCAATGCGCGGTACCGAATCTGGCCAACTGGGATCCACCCCAATTAGAACGGCATTCTGCAATGCCTTCTGCAGGATTGCCTAAGCAATGTAAGATCTCGCACCTTTCCAAGGATGATCTGAGTTATCTCTCGTCCAAGGGTGTATTTCTTTTACCTCCCGAAAAGATACAAGACGAGCTCGTGCACAAATACTTCATCTACATCCACCCGTGGCTCCCCATCTTGGACAAGAATACTTTTTGGACGGATTATCAGAGCGGACTTCTGAATATAAGCCTGCTCTTGTATCGAGCTATGTTATTTGCAGCAACTTCGGTAGGGACTATCATGCTACTCACCTATCCATATGGACTGGCTGATATGAAGATTAGTACATGTCTCTAAATAGCTCAGCGGAATGCGGCTTCACTTCACTAAGTGAAGCTCAAGACGTCCATTTTAATAGAACAAAGGTGAGTAACACCATCAATTGACAATGCCCGAGGGCCACAATGCCTATGGTTTGGGCCTTGAGGTAGAACATACTATACGCTGATTGACGCGGTGCACAGCTATTATTCGACTTCGATACGGAGGAGCGAAAACTATGCCGAGTGCAAGCCTCCTTGTTGTTGTCTTTGTGGGCACCTGCCCTCAGAGTGAATCCTTCACGGGGGAATTTCTACTGGCTAAGCGGAGCTATCGCCATTGCGAAGGAGCTCGGATTGCACCGAGATGGTCCAGTATCGAGAAATGATATCTCAGATGGGAAATTGTTAAGAAGGGTATGGTGGGGTTGCGTCATTCGAGACGTCTTCCTAGCTATCACGTACCGACGCCCGACCATAATTCGTCTCGGCGATTACGATGTTCTACCTCTAACGTGGGAGGATGCGATGGATGCCTCGGAAGAATCGAAATTTTACAACCTCACTTCGGAACAACAACTGGCAAAGATGTTCGCGCACCTCACGCAGATAGCACCCTTGGCCTGCAAGGTGCTAGAAGTTAGATTTTCCGTTGCCACTCGAACTCCTCCGATCAATCAATCGCCGTCCAGGGGCCTCGATTCTCTCCTTGACATGGAGCGAACCTACACAGAACTTGTGATTTGGCACAAGTCATTTCTTGCGACTGGCGATATCAGTTTTGTCGACTCTGAAGAAACAATCTCTAAGGCTTTGATGTTACATCGAAATATGATTCTTATCCTCTATAAGTGCGTTGAACCCGTTTTGCCTAAAAGAGAATCGTGATAGGGTATCAAAACTAACTTGTACTTCCTTGATACTCTAGCTCCATTGTAATCGTTCTTAACCAACCACGTCAGCAAGATTTTGATCCGCCAACGGCACCTTGGTCGATCGGGGTACATGAACTTTTAGGAACCGCTTGGAGTCGGGTGAGGCAAGCTGGCCATGCGATAGTTGCTCTTGTTAAGGAATTAGTTCACCTTGGCGTTACCAAATACCTTCCAATCACAATGTTAGTCGCTACGAATCATCGTTCGCAATTGCTGCTCACCGCCAGTCCGTTGGGAAGGCTAACTTCTATCCAGTTCAGCGTCGATCGCGTCCGCAGCTATGATACAGTTCATGGGCGGCCACTCAGCCAGCTCGGCCGAAGAGTTAACCAGAGATCCCTCTGTACGAATTTGCTTCCATGCTCTTGACGCAATCCAAAAACGGTACCCGGTTGTGGAAGACGTAACTAATCTTCTCCACGCTGCAGTCCAACTCTTAAAGCAAGAGTCAGGCCTCGGCCAAAGCACGGGGACCCTGATACGGGACAGAAATTTGGATCTCCCTTACCGCGAGAATGAAACCTCGTTCAAGCACTTTGCACAAATCTCGAGAGCTATTTATTTCTTCGACCTTTCATTTGCTAATAATGGCCCTGTTCGTGAAAAGGACCTCCCTATTCTGAAGGAATCCCTGTAAGCATCTTATGACAAGACCTAGGCTACAAGGATACTCTTTATATCTAACTTCACGATAGGTGACTGTGGCCGAACATATGGTCCTCGTTGCATACGCGGCCGTATCAACATATAGATTTTGTAGGTGGTTTCGCCAGTAAGGGCTGTGCGCACATATCGACAATATCATCGTAGAAATTCGATGACAGCGAAGGATGCTCCATCTTGACTGAAGTGGTGCTAATAAGAAACACTAGCATATATAGATGTTCGAAACTACTCCTTTCAAATTTGCTCATTGACAAGTAGACCAGCCATGCCCTGCCCAGTTCCAATACACATGCTAGTCACGAGAATCCTCTTCTGCGTCCTTCTTGCTTCGCTCAAGATGGTACAAATTTGCCTTGCGCCAGTAGCACCCAAGGGATGTCCTAAAGCGATCGCGCCACCCCTCACGTTCACCTTGCCATGGTCGAGTTCTAATTTATCTAAACAATATATGGCCATGGAAGCAAAGGCCTCATTAATCTCGAAAAGGTCAACGTCTTCAAAGTTTAATCGAAATTGTTCCAGTAATTTGGGGATGGCGACAGCAGGACCAGTTCCCATAATACGGGGAGGGACGCCAGCGACAACAGCTCCACAAAATTTGCCGAGTATGGGCTGACCCAGCTCTATAGCCTTAGAGCGCTTCATAAGGAGGACAGCGGCGGCTACGTGCCCGGATAGTATTAGATGAAGGCATGATTTAGGGGTAGGGCAAATACTTACCACCATCCGTAACTTGACTGGCATTGCCCCCGGTTGCCGTATTTCCAAATTCCGGTCTGGCTGGTTTGATTCTGGATAGCGCTTCAACCGTGGTACCATATCTCACTCCCTCATCTAGGGTAATCGTAACTTCGTCGACCGTCCCTGTCTTTGCATCTTTGAGTATAGTTGTTATTGGCACAATCTCGTCGTCAAACCACCCTGCCTTTTGCGCTACCTCTGCACGTCGATGACTCTCTGCCGCGTATTCATCATGCCGACGCCTAGATATATTGAAATCCAAGGCGACATTCTCAGAAGTCTGAAGCATCTCTTGCATACAGTCCCTCGCTTCTTGATTTTGGAGGATTGTTTCGTGGAAGGGCTTAGTGAGCCGCTGATCGCTCGTAGTCAAGCTTTCTGCACCCAGCGCAAGGCCGATCTCGATAGAGCCGAACCTGATCGCATTCGCAATATCCTCTACGGCTTTCAATCCACTCGAGCAGAATCGATTAACGATGCTCGCGCCAGTGGTGTGGGAGAAGCCGGCTGCGAGCATGGCTGCCCTGACGATGTACGGTGCTTTCGCATCATTGACCTTGGCAACGTCATCAGCATGAGCTCATTGGGTAAACCATATATCGCCTACATTGCCCATGCAAATATCATTGATACACTTAGGATCTAGCTTGCTCTTCTCAATAACCTGTTTCAGCAGACTATAGACAATGAAGTCGAGGTCCACGTCCTTGAATCCTCCCTTCTTGGCCCGCGTCAACGGCGTTCGGATTGCCAAGGTAATAACGATATCGTCCGGATGCTTTGTAGTGCTATATAATAGATCAAATTAGCGTCTCAGATTGCTCATAACAGGAGGGACATCAAATCTCTGATGTGGGTGGGCTTACATTGCCGCAATTCCCGTGGATGGTGACGCAAGTTGCGAGGCAATGGCTTCAAGTCTCAGTGATGCCATCGAGATGAGTCGGAGAACGGGTATGAAGAAGAAGGGATTTGACGACAATTGTCTGCATTCATAGATTAAACTGCCTCTTATCGAGAATTAAGAATAGTTTGTGTGGGTGACGTTTCTGGAGTTTGCATGTTCCGAGCCCCGAGTGCCATTCTGGTAGGGATGGAGCTGCCTCGGTGCTGCACGTCTGGCTGCACATCTGCACAACAGAAGCCGGATGTAAGGCACCTCCGAGCCGGTTTTACCACAGCTATAACAGCTGCTACTAGTCTAGCTTGGCCCCTCGTTTTCCACAACCGACCGGTTGGGGCAGAGATTGCTATCATCCAAACCGTGCTCGGCAACCAATCGTACTTTCATTGCCATGCTCTTCTTGTTAAGGAATTATGTAGACTGTGTTTACGACATTACTTATGCTTTATGGCGGACATACTGAACATCGTATTTGCTATCAGACATACCTAAATCTTTATATATTGTTAGTTAAGGCGTTAGGATAGCGGCTGATCATCAACAATACTGAAAGGATATGCAATTGAAGCTAATAACTGAAAAGCTTGAAATACAATTCCCTGACGTGTTATGATAAGCCCGTCGATCACAAGTCAACTTGAAAGAGGCTTTCGACAACTTCGAGTCCATTGCCACCTGTTACTCTACGCTCTGCATTGCTAGAGCTTCCAGCTGTGATATTGCAAAACGCTTTTCGCAGGTCAGACTCAAGCTCATGGTATTTCCCCCCAACAATACTCAGAGTCTGCCCGTTGAGGTCTGCCCGAGAAGCGAAATGAAGTGCTGCAACCGCCACCGCGTCAGGCCCTTGAACGTCTACTGCAGCATCTCGCAGCTTTTGCATGGCTCCGTTTTGGTGAGCTGAAGGCATTAAATTGGTCTCTGTGAAGCCCGGGGCTAAGGCATTGATGGTGATATTCAATGGTGGAAGGTAATCTCGGAGTCCCCGCATGGCCCCAATGATCTATCGAACGGATTAGTGATGGAACGGAAGTGGTGACATGAATGTGCTTGGGGTAAAGAGACCATCATGCTGGGTAAAAGGGACTTACCCCGTGCTTCGACGCTGCATACACTGGAATGCCGTGAGCATCGTACCCTAAGTTAGAGATGCTGTCAGTATGGTCAATTGTGGCGGAAAAGCCTTCAGGGAGATGTACCTGACATAGAAGAAGTCAACACTATTCGACCACCACCACTCTTCTTCATGTGGTGAATGGCGAGTTTGACAGTAGCCATAGTTCCGATAAGGTTGACATGTATTGTTGACCACTTGGGCTCAATGGGGACTCCAGCATCATCAGTCCGGTCCTCAAAGGCATTTTCGCCTTCGGAAATGCCGGCGTTTGCACATACAACATCAATCTTTCCGAAGCGTTCGATTGTTTGTTGAAACAGCTTCACTTGGGATGACCAACTTGTCACATCTGTGTGAATGAATAGAGAGTTGTGAGGTGTAGCGGGAGGTGCATTCAGATCAGAGATGATCACATTTGCTCCTTGCTCGGCGAATTTCGAGACCATGCTCTGCCCAATGCCGGAGGTCCCCCCTATGCGCCAGCATGTCAGCATGATGCGCTGAGCCTGAGATGCCCATTGCTTTGTGGCCTACCAGTGACAATGACGACCTTTCCAGAGAAGTCAGGAGCAGGGCCGACCAAAAGGTCAAGTCCCGCCATTCTAAAATTCAGTTAAAAAATGCGGTAAAGATGTGTAAAAGTTTTGGTAGGAGGGCGGGAGTGAAGATTGCCAGACATGATTCGCGGGGGTTTGGGTCTTGCTGCCACAAGTAGTTGGATCCTCATCATCGGATGGTGTATCCTCGTCTGGTGCAGAATCAACCGTGGTTGCGTCCGGCAATAAGTCGGCTGCACGTTACTGGAAATAGAGATCCCGCGGATACCTCTTGCCCTCTCTTACTCCGCTGGGGTTCTAGCCACAAGTGGTTAAGCGTTGGTGCCCTTGGGATCCACCAACCGTGGCTCGGCACGGGAAGTTTGGAGGTAAGCTGCCCCGCTTCGCATCGGGCTGTGATGCATTCATTCCCTCGCTTAGAAATATGTGGATTTGCCTTATCTACTTTATGATATGATGGAGATGATGAAAGGAAAAAGATGACATAAGATATCGACAGCTTCTAGGCTACGTATCTAACAGCCTTTCAGACTCGAAGTGGGCGAGGCTCCTGTTATCTCACGATGGCACAATACGCGCACCTAGGCAAACCATCGCAAGAATGGCTGGATGTAAATTGTTCCCTGTTGGACGATTCCATCCACAATTTATTGACAAGTTTTAAAAGTATGCGAAAAATACGCCCCCGGCGCTCGAAGGCTCTCTAGGGCACCTCCGAACAACTTTGTCGAAGATGAAGAGAGCTATGAATGAGAAGACTCCTATGCCGAGAGAAAGTCTCGAGGTATCGGATCTCAAAGTCCCCACTCGTGACGACAATGAGGTTGCAGTACGACTCTACAAGCCTCGGGGGGGCAGTGATTTGCCGGTGGTTGTACTGTGAGTATCTGCTGCATATCCTATGAAGAAATATCACCAGACTAACAGGTATTGGAACAGCTTTCATGGCGGTGGCTTCGCGCTAGGCAATCTAGACAACGAGGAAGGCAGGGTTCTCAGAAACCATCCCCAAGGCGAAAGACTGACACAATGGCTAGTATCATCTTGTATCATCGCCGACGGCTGTCATGCAGCTGTATTCAATGTTGACTATCGATTGGCTCCAGAACACCCTTTCCCGACTGGTTTGGAAGATAGCTATGATGTAGTGAAGTGGGTAAGTAGATATCTTGTCACTTTAGCAAAGGATGATAGATCTGAGCGGGCGCTAGGTGGCTGCGAACGCCGGGCCCCTGGACGTCCATCCACAACGTGGCTTTGTGGTCGGTGGATTCTCTGCAGGAAGTACTTTCGCAGCCGTCATAAGCCAGCTTGCTCGTGACGAAGACATGCAGCCACCAATAACTGGCCAGCTTCTCTCGCTGCCGTCAGTGCTGCACCGGAGCGTCTACCCTGAACAGTTCAAACACGAGCTTCTGTCCATAGACCAGAACGCCAATGCCCCTGTCATCAATCTGAAATCACTGGATATCTTTGAAGGTCAGCATTTCTTTCATCAAATCATGACTTCAATTTTTGCTTACATCATACAAGCCTTTTACAAAGTCCCGGACTGGCGGGACCATCGTGCATCTCCGCTCCTCCACCCAAATCTTTCGGGATTGCCAAAAGCATACTTCCAGATTACGGGCTTGGATCCTCTCCGCGATGAAGCTTTCTTATACGAAAAACTCTTGAAAGAAAAGAATACAACCACCAAAGCCGACGTTTACCCTGGGCTTCCTCATACATTTTGGACCTTTCCCGGTCTCAGATCAAGTGCATCATGGATGGTGGATACGGTTAATGGAGTGAAATGGCTCCTAGAGTAATATAGCTAAAGCACTAAGCAAGCAATTCATGAAGGAACTTGAGGCTGCCCCGAAAATTCTTCTCATCGTTGCACGTGAGGCGTTAAGTTTTTACAGCATACCCTTGCATACTAATCGGAGATTAACAGCCGTTCAACCTTGGTAGCTGTGCAATGTTAAATGAGTTTGAAGCAATGTCGGCCTTGATTGTCGTAAGGCTGGGCACGGGGCTTATGGCTCGGGGGATGGAAGACTCCCCCCGCTCCATGAGGTAAAGATATATTTCCACCCATCTGATGGGCATTCTGGTGTTCCAAGACCTGCGTACGAACACGAAAAGCATACCATCTGCATAAATTCGAAAGTTAAACGCTGATTATACAGTATTCGTATATTTCGTGCTTCTTGGCACTCTATATGCTCTGATTGTAGCTTTCAAAATTCTCCGTCAGCCCAGTTGCCTCTACAGGGTCAAAGTGTTGAGCCTAAATCCCACCAAAACATGAATGTAAGGCAGGCATATAAAATAAATTTGGCGAGCACTAGGACTGCAAAGCCTACATCAGCTGATAGATACTAAGCACCCCAATAACTATGAGAAATTGTCCACTCTTTATAATTTCCCTCTTCTTTACTACTATATGGTTTCTTCATCGTCGCTCGGAGATTACCTGCTCTCAAATTCAACCATAAGATCCGGCTTCCTCCAAAACGTACGAATGGTGGTTTCTCCGTCCCAGTCTAACCCCTCGTCATGCAACCGTAGCTCGAAGCCATAGAACATCTTGGCCAGAAGGAGTCGCATTTCCATGTAAGCGAGGCTAAGTAACAATGAACGTTGCGATCTTAATTCAACGGAAAAGATCACTTACTTCCGACCAATACAAGCCCGTGGACCAATCAAAAATGGCTGACTAGCTTCAAGCCTGTCACCTTTATCATTTCCACACCACCTCTCCGGTAAGAATGCGTCTGGATCATGAAAGTATTTGGGGTCTCTGTTCATGGCGACAGGGTGAGTAGAACATACCGTCTAAAAGTAATGTCAACCATATTCTTGAACCAAAACAAAGATTGTCGCTCACGCCTTTGGGCACATAAAACCCATCTATTTCTGCACCTGGAGAAACACGAGGGGCACCATTTGGGGCCGGAGGAAAGACTCTTAGTCCTTCTTCGATGCAGCCAGTCAGGTATGGCAGACCTTGTGAGGAGGCCGCAGTGATATCTGCCGCGGATTGGAAGTGACTTCTCAACTCTGCGACAAGTTTCGCATGGGCAGCTGGGGTTTTAAGGATCCAATATGTCGTGCCTGCCAGTGCTGAAGCAGTCGTTTCGCTTCCAGCGACTCTAATATCGTAAGTTATCATTTAGACGTTCTTCCCGTGCCAAAGAGCGATACTAACACAAATGTCGATGCAGAAACGGTCAGAAAACTCTGATTCAAGACGCCATCGGGATCCTGCTGATCCAGTAAGTAGGACATGAAATCTTTGCGATCCGTCTTCGTATTCATGCGCCTAGACAGTCAACAATGTGTTCAGCTGGCGACATGCCGAGAAGAGTCCAGGGAGCGAGGCTCATCATACGTACTCCTGTGTTTTCAAGGCGCTATAATTGTAGTGTTTGATTCTACCCTCAGCGGCACCCTTTGATGACATTGCTCTTCGGACCAACGGTGCCAGAAGCCAAAACCTCCGTAGAATATCCTTGACGCTTATAGTAGAGGAGTGATTGAGAACAACTGAGACCCAAAAATGCCCTTTTGCTAAATAGTAGACCGCGATAAGTACGTATCTTTTGACGGCTGCGCAAGGAAGGATCTCACCAGACTCAAGGCAGTGGAAAGATTCTCCAAATGCTAGATCTCCGATAACATCGAACGTGAACCAATTGAACCATTCAGTCATATTCATACCGCCGGGTCTTGTGCCGTGTTCGCGCATTCTCTCAACAAAAAGGTCAGAGTAGTACTGTATTGTGGGTACATGGTCGCTCAGAGCCTTCGAGGAGAAGGCGTGCGAAAGAAATCGCTTTCGCTTCCCATGTTCTATTGGGTCTCGAACCCCAATCAAAGATGGCTCCGAACCATTGATGAATGCATCGTACAGGGGACTTTTGAGAAAAGATCTGGATGTCTTGTGACTGTGTAAGGTCTGGAAAGACGTATAAGTCGAGAAGGAAAGCTCATTCGGTGCAATTCGGACAACGGGTCCTAGTGGAAGGAGAGACATATAAGTACACTTTCAGGATTCCTAATAGCAGGGCTTACCGTAGCGCCTATGCAATTCAGTGATCGCTTTGTGAGGGTTTCCGCCAAATACGGCGATGGCATACCAAACCTACTCTCAACTAATCAACAATGCCGGCCTATTCATCAAAGCGTTGAGGCTTACGTGTGATACTGCTGCAAGTTTAGGACCTGGGAACTTTGCTAGCGGATGGAAGAATAACGAATACATGACATGAATGATAAAGATAGCCTATCCTTGATCATCAGCCTTGCGATCCCCTTTAAGATGCGATCTATGTTACCCAAATTGTCCCTCCCCCGACGATGATGGTCGACGTTGGTGATGCAGCGAGCAAGTCGACGCCCCTCCACCCGAGAATGCTAATCACTTTTTGCATATTAAAAGACATTATTTCTCACTTGGAATTCTGAGGAGCTCATGGAGTCATTGAATTTGAATGGCCTAATTATTACTTCGCGTACTAAGCCCACGCACTCTTCGGCACGGGTCCCAGTGCCCCGTGGCAAGTTTGGATGTCAACCCCAGTCAAGCAGTAGCGTATCCGCCCGGCCCGCGGAACTTGTATTACTAATCTTCTCAAGCTCGGCTCAGTCGCACCCCACCAAATCGCCGAGGAATAGGAATTCAACTCGCTTCCAAGATCAGCAAATCCGGAAGCCGCTCTGCCCCGGTGCTATTTCTCACGGAAGTTGTGGTTGATTGGCTGCTTGTGAGCTGTCCGACGAGTAATGTTGGAGGTTCAGATAGGCCATGCAAGAGCCACAGTGCATAGTCTCAAACAAAGTGCAGAGTAGTGAGTGTGAAGGGCCATAATTCCACGGATCACCAGTCAAGTCCCGTTGCACATACTCTAATGTATGTCGCATAGCAATACCATTCTTGCAGTCACGAAACATATGAAGAGACGTGGCTACCGATCTAGATCACCCCTACTTTCCTATTCACGATAAAGATTCGGTATTTGCAAACTTTTCCCCCACTGCAAAAATGTCAACGAAGTGGCACCCTTTTGAGGGGCAGGCTCCTCCAATGAGCTACGAAGATGAGAAGTCAATTGAGGCGAATGATGGCATTACGGCAGTCGAGATGAATGCCGGCTTGCGCGATGACAATCATCCCAATCCGTGGTATAACCAGGACTTCGACGGATATCGCGTCCAAGAAAACCCGATGCACACCAAGCGGCCACTGCGAGTGCTTGCAACAGGCGCCGGACCCGCAGGTCTTCAAATTGCTTACAAGATAGGGAAATTAATGGACAATGTCGATCTCGTAATATATGAGAAGAATGATGACGTTGGAGGCACCTGGCTTGAAAACAAGTATCCTGGATGTGCCTGCGATATCCCGTCTCATGCCTACCAGTTCTATTGGAACCGAAACGCGGATTGGAGTTCTTTGTAAGTTCACCATTTATGTTGACCATTGATCTCGCTCATATCACCTTGTCTTAGCTATTCCCCCGCCCCAGAAATTTTGCGGTATCTACAGGACACGGCCGATAAATTTGGGTTGCGCAAGTACATCAAATTCCAGCATAAGGTCCTCGGCTCCCGTTGGGATGATACCCGAAGCAAGTGGGCCTGTGAAATCCAACAACCTGATGGCAGCATTCTCCTTGATGAAGTTGACATCTTATTGAACACAAGTGGTGGTGTTAAGTAGGCATCCTTAGAGACAATTGTTCTTTTGAATACCTTAATGATTGTTCTTATAGCCAGTGGCGATATCCAAACATCCCAGGTCTGCATACTTTCGAAGGAAAACTCATGCATACAGCCGCGTGGGACAGTACATATGACATCGATAACAAGATTGTGGCTGTTGTAGGGTCAGGATCATCAGCCATCCAAGTCGTCCCCAACATTCAGCCAGGTTTGTGAACTCGGCTCGCTGACCGTGAGTATAGCTATGGTTACTGATGCCTTGCTAGTGGTGAAAGAGTTGCTGAACTTTGTACGATCGCCTGTCTGGCTCACGCCAGGATTTTCAGCGAAGCATGCAGGACCTGAAGGTTCCAACTTTAAATGTCTGTACAATTGTATTCACAATTACGTTGCACGTTCTGACATCTTTAAGACACCGAGGAGCAGAAAAAACTTTTTCGTACGGACTCGAAGGCTTATGACAAGTATATCAGGATGATAGAAGAAGACCTGGGCAGCAGATTTCCGATGGTAAGCCATCAATCACTTTCAGGCGTCCTTTCTAAAGAACATGTCAACTAAATCCTCATTCCCAGCAACATCAAGACAGTCGTGCGGAGAAAGCCGCAAGGGAGCATATGGAAAAACGAATGAGGGCTAAATTTCACAATGATTCCGTTGCAAAGTGGCTCATACCATCATTCGGCCTCGGTTGCCGACGACTTTCTCCAGGGGACGAATATATGGCCGCCTTCTCCCAAGCAAATGTCAAACTGGTCCCATCAGCCGTCATTCGTCTCACGAAAGATGGAGTCGTGGATGCGAATGGACTCGAGCACAAGGTGGACGTGGTGATCTGTGCAACTGGATTTGACACTTCGTTCGCACCATCATGGTCTGTTAAGGGCAGAAATGGTCTGGATCTGAGAACATTCCATGGTACATTTCCCCGGTCTTATAACGGCATTATGCTGCCTCATTTCCCCAACTACTATCGTAAGTCTCAGGTCACGAAATGTGTCCAACTTTGTCCTTAATCTCTCACTAAATATCTTATCGTAGAGTTCTTTGGGCCTGGGTCTCCTGGGAGCCACGGCGGAGTCTTCGCCATACTAGAATGGTACACTAGATGGTTCTTAAAGACCCTGAAAAAGATCCAGACAGAAGGGATCAAAACGTTGGAGCCATCCATAGAAGCCGCCTTCGATTATTACAACCACCAGCATGAAATGATGAAGAGACTAGTGTTCAGCCAGCCTTGTGCTTCGTGGTACAAAAATGGCCGACGCACTGGTCCAGTCTGCGCACAATATCCTGGCACGCGCTTGCACTTTCATGAACTCCTTCGAGAACCTAGGTATGAAGACTTTAAGATAACCTACCTTTCTAAGAACAGATTTCAGTATCTTGGTAATGGCTTTACTCGAGAGGATGTCATGGGCCATGACCTTACATGGTACCTAGATGACCCAGAGTTATGAACACACGGACAGACATACCACTCCATTGTCGCTATTTCTCAACAATGTATTCTAGTCATTTTATATTGATTTGGTTTGAGACATACATATTCCCACCATTGAGCGTTTTCAGGTGTTCCTTCCCGCCCGGATTTCAACTCGTGAATGTAGTCGTGAAATATGATCACATCTGGAGATTTACCACCCCCGCACGACGGCGGTTACGCTTTGTAAAAGATTACATAAGTGCAGCTATACCACCACGCGATGGAGAAAGCAACCATACCTGAGCCCTCTGGAAAACACGTACAGGCGTCTTCGTCAGCGCCGCAGAGCGTCGATCGAGGACCAAGAGATTATCCCACCGTTTCTTGTACCACCATGGTGGCAAGGACCGATCGTAAGGATCACATCATACCCCGAAACGGCCAGAACCCAGCACAAGCAGTTCCTCAAGCACCCCTCGAATAGCGTCTTCGTCTACACTAACGGCATTGGAATGAACAACCACGTGGGAGCTGCAGCAGTATCACCCCTGACAAGATGTACAAAAGTGGCGTACATGGGGAACAGTGAAACCTCAACCGTATATGCCGCAGAACTACAATGCATCAGGTTGGCCCTTCAAATTGCAGACGAAGACGCAGAGAGGGCAATTTTGACTGAGCCGAAATTAGCCACAAAAGCAATAGATTTATGGAACAGATGCCTCTCCTTGGGCACTTCCGGAGTTGCGATACAGCACAAAGAGGCGGAGTGGAGCATTTGGAGGAGACTGAAGGTACGAGGACACGAGATGGCTAGCAGAAGCAGCAGCCAAAAAGCCTGATACACTGTCAAAGGATGAAGTAAAGCACTCCTTGATACGCCTATGTAAATAATCGTAGATAGGAGCCAGACCGTCCAGTGGAGGAGGTTGCTAGTCACTGCAAAGTGATGAAATGAAGTGCGAATTACCAAATGCGGTAAAGCGCGCTTCGGCAACTGGTGCTGAAGCTGGACCATGCCGGCATAGCGGTCCCTACGGTGGACTGCTGGAACCGAGTATGAATAAAATGAATGAATGAATAGCTTGCGCGCTCTGCTAGACGTCTTGCACCGCTTGCACGGGAGAACGAAGATTCTATATAAGACTGGCACGTCTGCCATTAGGTAGGAGCTTCGTGCTCAAATTCATATAGCAATTAACACCTGCTTGTAACGTCTCAATTCCAATTGAGAACCGAACGTCTTGTTTACTTTGCTTCATAGCTGATACCAATCGACGAGCCTGTACACCGATCCTGGTTTGAGTTCTAATCTTAGAGTGATCAAAAAGGACCCGTATTAGATTCCAGGAGCCCGGGAGCCCGGAAGTGCATTGGAATACTGTCTGCAACCCCGGTTGGAAGATCCCTGACTCCAGCAGATCCTCCTCGGCGCAGGGCGGACTGTGCGTCCTCCACGTGCATACTAATTCACTGGAGACTCCGGGCTCCTCTCTTTAAACTTTTGATCGGGATGCTCGTGAGCCTATTTTTTCTTGAAAAAAAAAGGTACACATGACCGAAACCTTCCAGTACACTACGGCAGTTTGCTAACCGGATTTAGGATGGAATTAGCGGATTCAAGCGGATCTCGCAAAAGAGTCATTCCGGAGCCCCATATAACCTGATTCTGAAAATTGGCTGGCTATATTCAGTCGGACACCGAAGATAGCCTCCTAGATGCCACGACTCTAAGCGTTTTCTAAAGATATAAATAAATAATTTTGATTCTCGAAAATCAGCTCCACGTAAATTAATATTCTTGTACAAAAGAATATCTCGTGAGCGTAGGAAAAAGTGCCTGGTGATCGTAGTCATGTTCGTGCGTATACCTGTGGATGGGACAGCCCAGTGTCTCTCTAATTTAACGGGAACACTACCAATATCGGTCAATAGCTCTTTCTCTTCAAGAGGTAGTTTACGTAGCCGACCCATCCGGTGATACAGGGGAGAATTGCTCCAGCTCCAGCTCCAGCTCAACGCATTAACGCCGATACCAAGCTACGACATTTGATATCATTCGACGCCGAGAATCCCGTGGACAGGTATGTCGGAGTTATCCAAGAAAGAATGTCAATATATAAAGGTAGTTCCCTGCCAACAAATATCAGAAGGCACTCTACAGACTTCGCAGCTACTTTCCATCGCTTTTGTATTCCTCAACTGTCCATCGCTTTTGCATTCCTCAAACTTGATCAGCTGTCTTTTCAAGCCTTCCAAGCCTCGATACTTGTCATGGTCCGCTTGTTATTGCCGAGCGTCTTGGGCGCTCTCTCCCTAGTCGGGCAGTCCGTCGCATTCCAACGTTCGAACTCGATTCAAACCAACGCCACACAGTACGGTGTATGTTTCCCACTCCATGCTGCTCCATTGTCTTGCACAGGGGTCTTCTCCGTTGACTGTATATCGAGCCTCAAACTTGCACGAATCAGGTGGAAAAGATCAGTCTCTAACAGTGAACAGATATATGGTCCTGGCCAGAACCTTACCGAATCTCAGCTCTACAAGGAACGGGGCATGAGCAGCTTTTGGATTGTGTACTGGCTCACTGCTGAGAACGGACATGACTATTTTGCCGTTGCAAGTCAACTCAACACGGATATCGGAAATACCACTGCACCAATAACCACCTATACTTCTTTGCTGGATATCACAACTCAGAACTTCACCGGCGTTGGAACGGCTGAAACAGGGCAGTGGTCAATCACTTCCTTTGATGCAGAAGCTGGGGGAGTGAGAATGTACGCTGCATCCGACGATATGTACTCAACTATGATCGCGACCAGCAGCATCCCAGGAGCCACTTTCAACTTGACAAGTGAGCCTGTAGGTCCCCTTTTGTATCATGCTGGGTCTGGCATATTCACGTGGGGAACCGATATCACGTACGAGTGGGCTGCGCCACAAATGAAAACATCAGGCACGATTACTGTTGATGGCGAGGAAATAAACATCATTCCCGAGCAGTCTACGTCTTGGTACGATCGACAATATGGTCCGGGGTTTGCCACATCTGGGTGGGTCTGGGGCATGGCCATACTGGATAATGGATTGATCTTCTCATATTGCCACAATCTTCCAGTACAAGGCAAGAACAAAACGCTTACCTTCTCAACAATTCTATACCCAGACGGACATCACGAGGTCAATGAACTTGAATTCGACATGCACCTCTCGGAGCGATTTATTTCGCCTGAAACAAACCTCCCCTATTACCAGGCCTATCAAGTCAATGTTCCCAGAAAAGGCTTGGTTTTAGATGTCAAAATCCCAATCCAAGCTGGTGAGATGGCTAGAGAAGGCTTCAACAGTAATAACACCATCTTATTTGAGGCATATGCTACTATAAATGGGACCATTAATGGTGAGTATGTTACCGGATACGGCGTCTCAGAGCAGAAACATGCACAAGGTACTTTGTAAGAATATTACCTGACCTTACTGCTTAGTCCTTCTGCAGGTATTGGACGTAAGTTATGGTCTTCCCCGTTGAAGGAATTATGCTAAGTTCCTTTGTAGTAAAACACTGCAGCAAAGACTTTCTGGAGATAAAATAGAATTGGTCATGTTGGATTCGTGCTAAGCAATCAACGTTTCGACATACTCTTGATTCTACTACTGCTGGCGGGCTTTCATTTTCTCGAGGTTGTTGTTTCAATGAAGATGGTCTTGGTCGTGGTGCTCTCCAGAAGCTTGTTAGCATGGAAGAGCCGATAAAATGCTGGTAGTTATCTTAGCATGAAATATGGCCTGGAATGGGGTAATTTGTATGGATATGTGGGATACAGTTTCATTGTGTGAGGTAGTCATTGAGGAAAGAGAGGAGAGCAAAGGAGGTCTTTGTGGATGGTTTGACTATAGGTGGATTTTGGTAGTAGTTGTTGCTATTACTTTGTGGTGTAGTTGGGTTTTTTTAAGACGAGTATTTAAGGGAGATTTTTAAAGAGTGGGTTTATTTCTTTACTTTTTTTATTATTTTTAAGCTTAGTTTCACGTTTTGCTAGAGATGAAGTTTAGGGTTTTATTAAATGTGTTACTAATTTTGGTATAGATATTGTTTTCTTAACTTTACTATATAAGTTGTTTTTTAGGTTTTGTTTGCTGCTTTAGGTATATCTTTTGGTGTTGAATTTTGAGTTGTGATGTATTGTAATAGAATAAAAAGGTAAGATGATTATAGTTGCAAGTGAGGATAGTGATAGTGTTTATTATATCTTTCGTTATTGCGATTTTTTTATTAGTTATTGTAGCGGGGATGTAGGTACAAGCACTCGGGCCGGAATAACGTTTTTCCTTCTTTTTGCCCATAGGTAAATTAAGCGAAGTCCTATATTAGACAAAAAGCAATTAAATTTTTGAATGAAATGACATGCATAATAATATACATTTCTTCAAGCTTTATTTATATTTATTAATATCCTTGTATTACATTTATTAGCTTTCACTTAACTTCTTTTATGTAGCATAGACGACTTATCTCTCTACATTATAATTTGATGAGAAGGCGGGCAGCGTTTGCAAAAATAGCTCATGAAGCTTTTTAGGATCTACGAATCACAATCACATCTTTCGAGACAACTTTTTAAATACCTTATACTTGGTGAAACGACGGATAATAAAAAAAAATTCAGCTTAGTTTAAAAGTTCTAATGCGTCTTTTCGAAATCAGGCACTTTATCTTTTATCAAGTTCTTGTTTATGCATATTTTATCCTTGCTAACTTTGCTTTCCTTTCGCAAAGCTGACGCTTGATTTAAATGTTTAATTATATTTAAGGCAATTAAATCATCAGGTGATGTTGTACTAAGCCTTACCAGAGTTTGTGAAGTCTTTTTATAGATTTGTGCTATTGCCAAGTACTAGTGGTAATAGAAGTCGAGGCGTAAAGATGATTGTTCCTTAAATCGTTGTCCTTAAATTCATTGTCCCTAAATCCGTTGTTTTCGAATTCCCTTGTCCCTTAAACCATTGGCTTAAAGGACGAGGTAGTGGTTTGTGTAATAGTATGCCAGCTAATAGCAGGATTTTGTCTTTTTGATTGTGGTTTCCTATGATGTTTCTTACATCCTGTAAACGAATGCAAGAGAAGTTTAAATTTAAATATATCAAAACTACCTTCTTTCTTCCTTTTGCCGAATTAATATCTAAAGCTTTGCCGGTTGGATAACTTAGATAGATCTGTTAAATCGATGACGATTATACAAGAGATTTTTAGTAATTAGAACAATATTTCAATGCGCAAAACTTCATTGTTTTGCCGAAATTTAACTAACATAAAATTGCTATAAGCAGCTGATGTAAACAAATGGGTCGTTAATTTGATTTATAATATCGCTTTCGTAAACGAATATGTGAAAGTTTTGCTTAAATATAAGTTTTAAGCGAGATATTGTGGAGGGGCAAATCCCAAGTAATCACACAACAAAAAAGGGAACACTTAAGGCATAAGGGTAGATTTGATATAAAAGAACGGTTTGATTAAATTAAAAAATAAGATAAATTTAAGTAGCGGGATTTGTCATTTTAAGGGTAAAAAAAAGAATGTATTAAATAGAAAATTATTATTAATTGTAAGATAGGTGGTATTAAAAGAAATAAAAGGAAAGTTAGCTTTTATATGGAAGTAAATTTGGCAGAGTCGCATTTGATAATATGATATTTAACCATTAAAATCAAGTGGCCTTATTATATGCGCCCCCTTTTTCAAATAATCAACTTATTCTTAAGTTATAGAATCGCAAATTATAATAATAAAATTAAATAGCTAAGTTATAATGCAATTGTAAAAGATGTGGCTATATTAAGTGATAATTAATGAATTAAAATAACCTTACTTTTGAAAGCAAATATTTACTTGCTTAATATCCTTGTTACTAGTAATTATATATATAATTAGCTTTTTCCTCTTGCAACTTGCAATTCCAATTCTCCAATTATACCTCCTTTCTTTCTCCTCTTCAACTTTTAATAACGCAACTTTTTTGCACTTTCTAACGCTTTCTCCATTAATCTTAAAGCTTTCCTTTTGCAGCAACGCGTCGTTTGAGGTCTTATACTATTGATCTTGCGATTTTAGCCTCTTGCGAAGTAAGGTAAAGCTAATTATTTACCTTGCCTTGATTTAAGCTAATTAAGTTCAATAAATATAAGGTTGAGGCTTCCTTTTTTTATTAATAACTCCTTTAAAGTTTTATTATTTCATTTTCTTTTCCTTTAATAACTTTGTTGTCGTTATTAATTCCTTTGGTTATAAGACTTGCGATTTATTTAGTTTCCCTTTTAAAGCTTTGGAGCTTCTATTTAATTAAGTTCTTTTCCTTTCTTTGCGCTTTTCTTATAATTATAAAGCATCTTTATAACGATTAATTTAATGTAGCAATTATTTCTTACGAATTAAGATTTTTTTGCTACAACTTGAATTATTACTTTCCTATTAAGTTTCCCTTCTTCTTTATCTATTGCAACTTTTTAACATTATTATCTAGAACTAAATTTTGCGCGATAACAAAATAAAATTAAGTCACCTTTCCATCTTCAAATCGATTTACAACACCGTAATTCTAGCTCATCTTAAGATGAAGTTTTTTAATTATCTTAATGCGCCTTAACCACGCTTTTGCTTTTTTATAAATTCTTATTATTACCACTTTATTGCTTTACAACTTTTGAGATTAAGTTGTTTCTTTTTTTAAGTTAGTTATTTTTCTTTTACCTTTCTCTTTTCACTTCTTTCTTTTTTTATTACAAAGTTTTATTGACATCATATAGTTTATTTACTTTTTGCTTTTTAGGGAAGTTGGTACTTTGTTTTAATATTTAGGAAAAGGTTTTAAGTAACGTATAACCTTTTATAATGTTTCATGCAATTTCTACCTTTTGAGTTTGGAATGTGTTATTACTTACGATACTGATCTTTCTTTAAGAATGAAGCTTTATAAGATATAAGATCATTTAAGCCTTAAGCAAGCGTAAATGGGAATTTAACGTTTTACGCCTTAATATTTATGGCCTTGGCAAAGTCTAAATCAATCTTTTCTTATGCTAATAATAGGTAAGCTTTTTTCTTATCCTAATCACGAATATTCCGCGAACTTTTTTAACACTTTTTTTTTCTTTTTTATTTTGTAATAATCTTTTGCTTTAATAAACATATGCGCATGCATGAACATATACTTATATAAGGTTGGTAATAATAAAGTGAGGTTTAAAGGTGTTAAGCAATTGGTAATTTTATAATAGTTTGAAAAAAGGCGAAAGTTAATAAATTAGTCTTTAGCGAAAAAGGTTATTAAAGCTTTCATTTGTTAGTACGTAGTTTTTTTAATCTTGTCATTGTTATTAAGCCATAAGACTTATTAAAGTTAACGAAATTTGCAAATTATATTTAAGGTTTAAAATTAGCAATACGCTTAAAAGAAATGAGGATTCTTTTTAAATTAAGTTATTTATTATGCAACTTCCAAGTTGCTTAGCCCAACTTCGATCTAATATAAAAGCAAATTTAACTTTCTTATCCTTAAAGCATTTAACATGCTAAAGCTTATTATATGAGGTTTGATTTTGATTTAATGATAATTTTAAAAATATCCAATAGCTTTAAAAAACGTATAAGCTTATTATTAATTTTATTATCTTGAGGACTTTTTAGAGCCATTTAACTTCAATTATTTGATGCTAGCTTTAGCTTTAGGCCAGTACATAAGCTTGCGAATTTAAATGTTATTATATTATATCTTTGCTTTTTGATTATATCTCCTATTAGCACTTAGGTTATAATATGTTTATACTTTTTTTACCCGCTCGCTTTTACGCTTGAAAAGTTAATGATGATATAGGTTGGGCCTAAATCTAGCAAGCGTAGTCAGGAAAAATAATACGGCTTTTTTAAAATAAATATAAAATTCCTTCTTTAAAAAGGTTTAGTTAGAAGTTGTTGGCTGATAGCATATTTAAATTTCTAACAAAAGCATGAGCACATCTTGCTTTAGAAAGGGACAAAATTAGGAAACTTTTGCTTATAATAAGACTTAAGCTAACCAATATTGGTTTTCTTAAAAGCTATAATAAAAGTCTTATTTGGTAAGCAATTATTAAGGAAACGAATATAAAGGCAGTCTTAAGTTTAAGATAATATAAAAGCGCTTTAATTTTGTTGTTAGCTTTTAAGGGGAAGTTGGTTTTATGAGATTAATGGAGTTGCTTACTTTGTTATTTTCTGCTTACAAATTTCCTTTATTATTTTACTTCTTATCATAAATTAAAAATCTTTATTATCAGGTTAAGTATTACTGTAAGGAGTGTTATAAATATTAGTAATAAAGTAGTTTTAGGGGAATAAACATTTTAAACGTTGGATATCGCTTTTAAGGGGGTTCCATTATTAAAGGATTTGACTACTTATTTTGGGAAAGCGGCATTTAAATGGGATTTGCTTTTGTAGCAAATTTGGCGTATAAGGGAAGGATTTTTTATTACTTATTTTTAAAGTATATTGCTTAAAGTTATTGCATTCGTTATAAGATGTGTAAATTAAACTTTAATTACCTTTTCTTAATAAAATGATTAGTAATTTTCTTTTTGGAAAGTATTATAATAATAAAAAGTTTTATAATTCTTATTATATACTTAAGGGAATTATTAATATTGGCATAAGTAGCAATTAAGTGTAAAGATCGTTGAGCTTCGCTTTGTCTTTATGCTTAGCTAATTGCTTTATGAGGCTAATTCTTTTTTTAAGTTATTAAGAAGGTTTTGATTCTTTATTCCAGCGTTTACTTATCAAAATATAGCGTTTTAAATAACCGCTTTTGTGGGTTTGCACTGGTATGTGATATCACAAAGACAGTAAAAGTAGCAAAAACAAGTGCAATAGTAGTTCAATATATTCAGGTTATTTAGCTAAAGGAATGCAAGAAGGCAAAGGATTTATACTTGTAGCTGTAACCCCCTTAAAACCCCTCCGCGTAAAAACCTTCCCCGCTACTTATTTGAATCAGCACTAATAAGCTGCTAAACTTATCTTTTTATCTTTATTTTCAACTTATTAATATTAATAAGCTTTTGCAAAGCCTTATTAAAATTAGCCTTCATTATTACATTAGCAAAATTACTTACTTTATCAATTTATCGCATCTTTATAAGTTTTTAACATTTATATAACTAATAAATTAATATAATATCAATTATCAAACGTTTTTCTTTTATTATATTAAGCTTAATAATATACTTATAAAACGAAAAAAAGTTAGTATAAACAATTATTAGCAATTGCTTGATTTTAAATTTATCAATTATTATATTAATAATGCTTGATAACGCAATTAACATATCAATTCCTATTACCATAACATACAATTCCGAAGCAAGCATAACATAAGTTACCTTCTTGCATTTCGTTAAACTTATATATATAATATTCCTAATTAAGGTAAATTTCGCAACCCTCTTTAATTCGATGTTAATAATTAACATAAATCCAATTTAAAAGCTTAGATCTTTGTTATTAGCAAAGGATCTGTCAACAAAAACATAAACCTTAGCTAATTACAAGTTTATAAGAACATACCAAAAATCCCTTTCCAAGTTATCCATTTGCTATTGCAAATGTATATTTAAAGCTTTAATGTCTTTTGCTATTAAATCTTAATGTTATGCTATTACTAAAAGATCAAAAGTAACTTCTAATTAATAAATTGTAATCAAATATGCTTCGTAAGCGCGTTACTCCATATAAGCTTGCTTGTAATCTTTACTTATAATATTTACCAATTTAATTCTTACCCTTTAACCTTTTTACAACATGTATAAGCTTTTGTTATTTATAATTATTATGCAACTATTAAATGTAAGCGGGCCCGTGGGGTTTAGGATTTGTACTAATTTTGTTAAAAACCCGGCTTTATCGATTTCCGTCTATTCTCTCATCAAGAACTTAGCATTTCTAAGGATCAAAGTATCATTTATTTGCATTCCAATAATTCCAAGCGCATGATTATCTCTTGACATGACAAGTAAATATAAATCGTACATAAAGATCTCCATTTGTAAGTTTTTCACATGATGCTTATAATACGTATTAAATTAATAATTTCCCGATTTTAATATGCCGTATAATAAGAACATTATTATAAATATTATTCCTTTAAGGAATTCCTTTACGATCTCTTTTAATAATTATGTAAAAACTTGCTAAATTAGTTTTATATGCGCTTAAATATAAGCTTGCGTAATATCTTTAATTACTATATCTAGCTCAAGTAAGTACTAAAAGCGTTGCAAATATCTTACTGCTGCAGCTATGCAAATGATAAGCCTTTAATTAATTCGCTGAATTATTAATAATTAAATTAATATCTTTTTCTTACTCTTATCATTGAAAGCTTGAATAACAAATTTAGATTTCTCATATGACTTTGTTATTTCCTTTCCCTTAACCTCATCTACCATGCGAAACTTGAAAATGCGTTATCCCCTAAGCCTAAGGTTGCTTTGATAAATTACAACAAAAACATCTTTTGCTATTAAAGTTTCGTATTTTATTTTTCAAAACCTTTGGAATAGCTTATCTTACATTATAATCTTACTTTCAACGCAAAGCTTAATCGATAAGTTTTGATTTCTTATCTCCTTTTTTATTAGGAACGCCTTAGCATTATAATCATTATCAATTGTTAGCAAGTCCGCGATATATTTAATTGCCAGGAGTTTTATTACAAGCCAGCGGGATTTCGAAGCTAAGCTGGATTTGTTATTTATTTGCTATTCCGTATCAAATGTTAATGAAAGATCTTTTAGCAATTTTTCTTTTTATTATTCAACGCTTAAGTTATTTGTTTTTCATAAGTATACTAAAGTCGATCTAAACGTACGTACCACGTTCTCTTTAATTAAGGCTTTAACTATTTTACCTTCAATATTTAGGAATTTGTAAGGCCCTTTCTATTCCTTCTTTTCCTTATACACAAATATAAAATCATTTAAAGAAAGATTATGAACATATATAATGCCGGAACCGTTTCGAGTACGCAGCGCATTATTGACTTTCTTAAATGCTTGGATTTTGCATAAGTCTTTCATAACTTTTTTAATTGTTATAGCCCTTTATTTAATTATTAAATTTGGAAGATCTAATTCCATCATCCTAAGGTATGCCCCAAATATTAGCAACATTAGGATCAACCCATTTAATCCAATTATATCATTAATAGCTTTTACAATTATTTGTAATCGATTTATGTCAAATAATTCTAGATGCTTTTCTGTGACGATTTTGTAAGCATAGCGTAATGAATAATAGTACCTTTTCACCTTACTAATTAAATGATATGCCTTCACTAAAACAAGTTTAAAAGTACTTCTTACAAATTTGAATAATATCCAAAACTTCTCAAAATTGAAATTTGTTTTATAATTATATATAACGAAATTTAATAGGCTAAAATATATGTTAATCCAAGCTAACTTAAACACATTAAATACAGCTTTTATTATAATTGAATCGGCTCCCTTGCGAATTAATTACGTTGCTTTAAATCCTATTATTTTATTTACTATATAAAGCACATCTTGTTCCTCAAGCTACATGATATCAACATAAATTATATAATTAAAGTTAACGTTATTTTGTAATTTAAAGTAGAACTTATGCAATGCCTTTGCATACTTTTAACAATGTTCACATATTTTTCTAACTTGCATTATAATATCTAAATTAAAGTCATGCCCTGCTTAATCAAGCAAATGATGAAATCGTTATACTAACAAATAGCCGAATTTACAATGAAGCTTTCGGATTTCCGTTTTCATAAGGTGGCATATATTAATTATTCCCGTAGAAGTGTTTAATAATTGGCTATGCTGATTTAGTAATAGCTACGGATAGCTTCTTTTTTGAATGATCAAATGCCTTCTTTTCCTTTAAATCAAGATATTTTATAAGTTATCGTAATGTGCATCTATCTTATTGAATTATTATAAGCATATTAAAAATAATATATTCGCATCAATAATCTAAAATTTATTTTTCCGGCAAGAATATCGATAATAGCAACTTCTAGAAATTCCCTTGTACCAGCTTTAAATGTTATTCGGCTTTAGCCTGCTTAATTCTTATCAAATTCTATATGCTAAAGACGCTATAATGCCCGCAATTAATTGATACCTTTTATATTTTTATTTAATACGTCGATATTAATTAAGAAACTTTAAAAAAAGCGATTTATTTATTAAATTATATAAGTGTTATTTTGTTAAGGTTTCTTTATCATGCTTTCTAAAATATGTACCACCTTTTATATTTCTAATTAATCTTTAACATCTTATGCATTATATTTTATTACATTTATTATAAATATAATTATGAAATGGGACTTGGCATTATTATGTTTGTTGCTTGAATCTAAGTTAGCATTGTTATATTTTGATAATGCGCTTAAATTAAAAGAATCCGTATTATTCCGATCTTTAGTTTTATCCCAAATACCTTCCAAATCTTGCCCAACTTAATTTGCATATACTAAATATACTTTAAACATTCTATCTATTAATTTGATACCTTCAGCTTTGCGTGCAGCAAAATATTATGCTTTAAACTTTGCCTTCTCTTCTTTAATATAATAAAAATTGTAGCAATTTAGCGCCTGGCAAATGATATACCTTATATAACCTAGCCTTGGCTTGAATTTGTTCTTACGTTTATTACCTTAAGAAAACTTTATCTTATGATTTAAGTATATTACTTCGCTTTTCGTAATATAAGCTTAGAGACGTTTTTAATAAGATTCAGCATAATTATCTTCTTGGGATCTTATTCTAACCGATATCTTTACTCCCGCTACGACTCGGAGGCCGTTTATCAATGTAGCAAAAGTAAAAAATGGTTTAAATAAAACTTAAGCGAATAACTTATTACTTAACATTTCCTATATAAGCTTATTATAAAGAATCTTATTATTATTTATACTCTTATTTGCTAAGCCTAATTGGAGACTTTGCAATTTTTTCCCAAAATTATCCAATTATTAAATGAGCGTCTTTTCTTTTTATGCTAGCTTATCTTGAAACTGTTTAAGCGTAATCTTAAACCATCGGCTTAAGTATCACCTTACACGTTTCTTCATTTCGAAATTAGCTTAAATAATATCAACAAGTTAAATGAATATAAAAATCTTATCTTGCAGGTAGTTATAATAATACTTCTACGCATCGCCTTATAACATGAAAAAAAAGCTTTATACTAAATTATTATATCAACAACTGATTTTTAACATAAGTTTATAAAGATACGCAACTTTGCATTTAAGTGATCCTTATTATTGCTATATTAAAGCTCCTTTAAATACATCTTCAATAACATTTCTAAAGTTTTCACTTGTTTTAATAAAAGCTGGTTTATTATGTCTCATACCAATCGATTTAACTTCGCATATGCCCCAACTTCCCTTTAATATAATAATAAATAAACACCATCATTACGTAAGTAAGTATTTTATATTAGTATTGATTTTGGTAATTATTTCCTATTCGATTTCCACTAAAAAAGACAATTCAAAAGTTTTTTGCTAAGGGTAAATAAGAATTTTTTCTTCATCTTAACAAATGGAATCGCATTATACAAGTTTTTAGCAAGATTTCTATTTTTATTATGATAAAACCTAAGCGAATTTAAATATCTAAACATGTTATTCCTTTTCTTATTTTTTATCATCGAAAGTAATTAAAGTTATACATCTTTAATTCTTACGTTAATTTCTTTAATTAAAGAGGCTATGATATCATCTCAAGTGATTTGAATTGTTTAAAGTATGGGACTTTAAGATGCTTGTAAAAGAAATGGGCCGCAACCCATTTGCCTTAGCTTTAATAGTAAGCCGAATTTGCTAGCCTACTCCTTTTCGTCCTCACTAGGCTAATTGTTATATCTAACTTTAATCGTCATTACTAACAAGATTGTTGCATTTCTTTTTTTACATTTAATGTAAACGCTACGTTATTTAAAGTTATCTTGTAACTTTATCCTTTCTTATTGCTTAATGCAATTAAAATCCGTAGCTATCTAATCTTTAAAAAACTTTTTAAAATCCTGAAACACGTACTCAAAACCCAAGTGCTTATCGCAAGCATATTCCTAAAACTCCTTTAAATAGCAAGTAGTATTTGCTTCAGATGTTTTTTCTAAAAGAATTGTTTTTTACTAATTCCTTTTAATATTAGGTAATGTTAATACGCTTTTTAAAAATAATTCCGTAAATTTCATTGCAAGTTTTGCTATTATGCTAATAATAATTTTAATAATTTATGAAGAACTTGTGAGAATATCATTTTAATAATAGTTGTAAAGTAATTGTTACGTTAATTCTTGTATAGCAATTATCAAATGGTGGCTGTTACGTTGTTATTTATTATTTACATATACTTCCTGATACGGAATTATAGCTCTTATTAAGGTGCCAGATCCTTTCAATCAAATTCAATAAAGAATCAATATCAAGAAGAGGCCGCGTTAAATTTCTCATATAAGTGTGAAAGCCTTAACGTTAAACTTTCAAGTTAACTTTCTCAATAAATTACCTAGCTATTTGTAATATAAGTTAATTATTGATTAATATAAATTTGCATTAATATATAATATCACAAAAATAGTAAAAGTAGCAAAAACAAGTGCAATAATAATTTAATATATTCAGGTTATTTAGCTAAGGGAGTGCGAGAAGGCAGAGGATTTATACCCGTAGCCGTAACCCCCTTTGTGGGTTTGCACCGGTATGTGATATCACAAAGACAGTAAAAGTAGCAAAAACAAGTGCAATAGTAGTTCAGTATATTCAGGTTATCTAGCTAAGGAAGTGCGAAAAAGCAAAGGACTTATACCTGTAGCTATAACCCCCTTGAAACCCCTTTGGCTACCGGCTAGCTCTTGGCGTGAATACATCAAATACTTGGTATGGGTCCTATAAATCAACACCAGCAAAACTACTTTTAGAAATACAACGTATTTCAACATGTAGCGATCAAATGGAAATACAAAAGAGTATAAGATAAAAACAATAGATTAAGTACAAAATAAATCACATAAAAAGAAATAATACACTTTTTCCGGAAGAAATTGCGGCCGCAGGTTATCCGATTCCCCTTTGGTACCCCTCTAATCCTTAAGCGAATGATTATGCTGAATAACGGAAAAAAAAATAACAAATGATCTTGAAGCTTTAACGTAGTGATTTCCTTTTGTAATAATTATGCAATTGAGAAAAAATAACAACTCGATGCGTCATTGATAGCGGTGTAAAGGTATCATGATATAATGGAAGCAAATGATGTTATAGCGGCAAATAATAATAATAAGATATGCTAAGCGAAGGATAATATTATTAGGTAAATATCTTGTAACTTCTTTGATTTAGGCAAGATTCTGTGTTTGCTTATTATAAGAATCGTATATATGACGTCTTTCTCTCCAGAATTTTTAATCTTTCCCTTAGTAATAATAATAACAATTATACTTGTAAGCATAAGCTTGATCTCCGCCAAAGACAAATCTTTGCTAATTGCTTAATTTTTGTAGTTCATATCAAATTAATCAAGCACTTCACAAGTAAATATTCCCTATTAAAGACGATAGCTTAGTAATATAAAATCTTTATTAACATAAATAATGCTTGCATTAATTCTTTCTAAAGCTTTTATTGCTTTGTACCGCCATCTGTGCATGCGATGCGTAAATGCCCTTAAGACCGATATGAATCACGATTGCCGCTTTAACAACGTCAAATTCAAGCGCTACTTGTATTGCATTAATAAGAAGGAAAGTTGCGTCCTAATAAGTATTCCCAATTTCTTTTTTGCTTCGCAACCTATTTGCTATCTCTTTAATTTAGATCTGATACTAATAATTATTATAACTTCCAAACTTCGTTGCATTGGAATACGATGCTTTCATTAATGCAATTCTCGCCAGTAGCTAAGAAGATGTTACTGCTGCTGTTATAAACTTTATTAACATCAAGTTCATTAGCGTAATTGCTAAACCAAAAATTCCCAAGAATGTCAATGTTGCCTTCTTAAGCAAAATCAAGACTTTTTATTATCGCATCACAGCTCTCGAGACTGACAATTCCGTAAGTTCTCCTTTATTTCTTTTTGCTAAATAAAACTTTTTGCTAAACGAGAATTTTTGTAGAAAATGAAGGAAATGTTAAAGCAGATTCTTTTTGCTATTACGCTTGCCGTTGCTGCTGTCGTCGCCGCAACCTTTCTAGCTTCCCTTTAGCTTCTGGCTAATAAGAAGCGAAAGAAAAAAAATAGTAGTGATAAACAAATCAAAAAGCGTAATAACGCTAGTCGTTTTACGGCTATTAACGCTGTTAAGAAAAAGGATAATGATGAAAAAAAGGCTAAAGCAAGAACCCCCGCTAAAGCTGCTGTTGCCATCGCTGTTGCTACTTTTAAAGCCGATGACATTTACGAAAACAATACTTGAGGCCTTATTTTGAATTGGCTTCGTAAGTTAGTTCTTTGTAGCAGCATCTTTTTCATATCCTTGTATAAGAGTAACCCCTTATGATAAAACCGGCGGCTAGGTTCCTATTAAGATATCGTTGCAAGGCCATCACGTTGATGCTTTAAATCAGAAGATAAAAATCTAAATAAAAAATCGTTTTCTTCATTACCTTTTGACTTTTACTTCCGTAAAAAATATAAATGTGAAACATGTAAATAAGTATTGCAAGGAAATATATAAGGAGATCTGATGTAGGAAAATAAGCAAGCGTAAGAACTTCCCCCGCTATTTGTTCAAATCGGCGCTGGTAAGCCGCTAGACCCATTTTTCCATCTTCACTTTTAACTTATTGGTATCAATAAGCTTTTGCAAAGCCTTGTTAGGGTTGGCCTTTGTTATTGCGTTAGTAAGATTGCTTGCTCCATTAATTTATTGCATCTTTATAAGTTTTCAACGTTTATATGATTAACAAATTAATATAATGTTAATTATCAAACGTTTCTTCTTTATTATACCGAGCTTGACAATATACTTGTAAAGCGAAAGAAAGTTAGTACAAACGATTATTAACAATTACTTGATTTCAAATTTGTTAGTTATTATGTTAATAGTGCTTGACAACGCAATTAACATATTAATTCTTGCTACCATAGCATATAGCTTCAAAGCAAGCATAACACAAGTTACCCTTTTGCATTTTATTGAACTTGTGTATATAATATTCCCGATTAAGGTAAACTTCGCAACTTCCTTCAATTTGGTGCTGATAACTAACACGAACTTGATCTGAAAGCTCAAATCTTTGTTGTTAGCAAAGGATCTATTAATAAAGACATAAACCTTAGCTAATTGCAAGTTTATAAAAACGTATTGAAAACCTTTCCCCAAGTTGTTTATTTGCTATTACAAATGTGTATTCAAAGCCTTAATTTCCTTTGCCGTTAGATTTTGATGTTATGCTGTTATTAACAAATTAAAGGCAACTTTCGATTGGCAAATTGTAGCCAAGTATGCCTCGCAAGCGCGTTGCTTTATAAACTTGCTTGTAATCTTTATTCGTAATGCTTACCAACTTAATTCTTACCTCTTAACCTTTTTGCAACATGTAAAGACTTTTTTCGTCTATAGTTATTATGCAGCTATTAAATGTGAGCAAGCTGGTGGGATTTAGGATCTATGCTAGTTTTGTTAAAAATCCGGCTTTATTGATCTTTATTTATTCTCTTGTTAAGAACTCAGCATCTCCAAAGATCAAAATATTATTTGTTTGCATTTTAATAATTTCAAGCGTATGATTATCTTTTGACATAATAAGTAAGTATGAATTGTATGTGAAGGTTTTTATTTATAAGTTTTTCACGTGATGCTTGTGATACGTGTTAAACTAATGATTTCCTGATTCTAGTATGCTATATAACGGGAGCATTATTATAAACATTATTTCTTTAGGAAATTCCTTTACAATCTTTTTTAGTAGCCATGCAAAGACTTGCTAAATCAGTTTCGTATACACCTAAACGTAAGCTTGCGTAATATCTTTAATTACCACATCCGGCTTAGGTAGGTGCCGAAAGCGTTGCAAGTATCTTACTGCCGCAGCCATGCAAATGATGAGCTTTTGATTGACTCGTTGGATTGTTAGTGATTAAGTTAATATCTCTTTTTTGCTTTTGTCATTAAAGGCTTGAATAACAAATCTTGATTTCTCATACGGCTTCGTCATCTCCTTTTCTTTAATCTCATCTACTATACGAGACTTGAAAATATGTTGTTTTTTAAGTTTAGGATCGCTTTGGTGGATTGGGACAAAAACACCTCTTGCAATTAAGAATTTATATTTTATTTTTCAAGATTGTTGAAATAACTTGCCCAGCGTGGTGATTTTGCTTTCAGCGCGAAGTTTGATCGATAAGTTTTGATTCCTTATTTCCTTTTTTATCAAGAATGCTTTGGCATCGTAATCGTCGTCAATTATTAGTAAGTCCGCGATCTATTTAATTTTCGGGATTTTTATTACAAGCCAGTGGGATTTTGAAGTCAAATTGAATTTATTATTCCTTTGAGGTTCCTTATTTGGGACAATTATTAGTGTTAATAAAAGATCCTTTGGCAGCTTTTCTTTTTCTTATTCGACGCCAAAGTTATCTGTTTTAAATAAGCGTATAGATATAAATCTAAACGTGCGTATCAAATTGTTATTTATCAAGGTCTTAATCATCTTGCCTTTTATGTTGAGGAATTTATAAGGTCTTTTTCATCCTTTTTTTTCTTTATACATAAGTATTAGATTGTTTAGGAAAAGATCGTGAACATATGTGGTATTGGGGCTGTTTTAGATGCGTAGCGTTTTATTAACCTTTCTAGTTGCTTGAATTTTGCATATCTTCTTTATCGCTTTTTTAATTGTAGCAGCCTTTTATTTGATTATAAGATTAAAAAGGTTTAGTTCTATTATCCTAAGATATGCTTTAAATACAAGCAACGTTGGAATCAATTTATTTGATTCAATTATATCGTTAATAACTTTTATAACCATTTGCAATTGATTTACGTCAAACAATTCTGGGTGTTTTTCCGTAACAATTTCGTAGGCACGACGTAATAGCTAATGATACTTCTTTACCTTACTAATTAAATGATGTGCCTTTACTGAAACAAGTTTAAGAGTACTTTCTACAGATCTGAATAATGTTTAAAACTTCTTAAAATTGAAATTAGTTCCATGATTATATATAACGAAATCCGGTGGGTTAAGATATGTGTTAATCTAAGCTGACTTGAATGCGTTAAACATAGCCTTAGCTGTGGCCGAGCCGACGCCTTTTCGGATGAATCGCGCCGTCCCGAATCCTGTTACCTTATCTACCATATGAAGCACGTCACGTTCCCCAAGTTGAACGATATTAATCAAGAGCATATGATTTAAGTTGACATTATTTTGGAATTTAAAGCGAAACTTATTTGGAGCGTTTACGTGTTTTTAGTAATGCTTGCACATTTCTTTAATCTTTAGCATAATATCCAAGTCAAGGTTATGCTTTACTTAATCAAGCAAATGATGCAGTCGTTATACCAACGGATAGCCGAATTTACGATGAAGCCTTCGGATTTCCGTTTCCATAAAGTGGCACATATTAACTATTTCCATAAAAGTATCCAATAATTGGCTATGCTGATTTAGTAATAGCTACAGATAGTCCTTCTTTCAAACAATCAAATGCCTCCTTTTTTCTTGAATTAAGACATTTTGTAAGTTATTGTAATGTGCACCCATTTTATTGAGTTGTTATAAGCATATCAAAAACGATATATCCGCATTAATAATCTGGAATTCCATTTTTTTAGCAGGAGTATCGATAGTGGCGATTTCTAAAGATTCCCTTGTACTGGCTTTGAATGTTATCTGGCTTTAGCCCGCTTAATTCTTATCAAATTTTACATGTTGAAGACGTTATAATGCCTGCAATTGATTAATACCTTTTGTATTCTTATTTAATGCGCTGGTATTAATTAAGAAATCTTGAAAGAAGCGATTTATTTATTGGATTGTATAAGCGTTATTTTATTGAGATTTCTTTATTATGCTTTCTAGAATATGTATCGCCTTTTGTATTTTTAATTGATCTTTAACATCTCGTGCGTTATATTTTATTGCATTTGCTGTAAATACAGCTATGAAGTGGGATATGGCATCAATATGTTCGTCGCTCGAGTCTGAATTAGCATTATTACATTCTAATGATGCGCCTAAGTTAGAAAAATTCGCATTATTCTAATCTTTAGTTTTATTTCGAATACCTTCTAAATCTTATCTGACTCGGTTCGCATATGCCAGATATGCTTTAAACGTTTTATTTATTGGTTTGATATTTTTAGCCTTGCGTGCAACAAAATATTGTGCCTTAAACTTTACCTTCTCTTCTTCAATATAGCGAGAATTATGGCAATTTAGCGCCTGGCAAATGATACATCTTATATAGCCTAGCCTTAGCTTAAATTTGTCCTCACGTTTATTACCTTAAAAGAACTTCATCTTACAATTCAAGTACATTGCCTTACCTTTTGCGGCATAAGCCCAAAAGCGTTTCTAATAGGATTTGGCATAATTGTCTTATCGGAATCTTATCTTAAACGATGTCCTTACTCCCGCTATAACTTGGAAGCTGTCTATCAATATAGCAAAGGTAAGAGGTGATTTAAATAAAACCTAAGCAAACAGCTTGTTATTTAACACTTCCTATATAAGCTTATTACGAAAAGTCTTATCATTATTTATACTTTTGTCTGCTAAGCCTAATTGGAAGCTCTGCAATTCCTTCCCAAAATTGTCCAATTATTGGATAAGCGTCTTTTCTTTCTGTATCAGCTTGTTTTGAAATTATTTAAGCGTGATCTTAAATCATCGGCTTAGATATTGCCTTACACGTTTCTTTATCTCGAAATTAGCTCAAGTAGCATTGATAAGTTAAGTGAACGTAAAAGTTTTGTCCTGCAAGTAATTGTAATAATATTCCTGCGTATCGCTTTATAACATAAAAGAAAAAGCTTTATGCTAAATTATCATATCAATAACTAATTTCTAACACAAGTTTGTAAAGATACGCAACTTTGCGTTTAAATGATCTTTGCTATTGTTATATTAAAGCTCCTTTAAGTACATCTTTAATAGCACTTTTAAAATCTTCGCTTGTTCTAACGAGAGTTGATTTATTATGTTCCATGCTAGCCGATTTGGCTCCGCATATATTCCGACTTCCCTCTGATATGATAATAAATAAATATTATTATCACGTGAGTAAGCATTCCATGTTGGTATCGATTCCAATAATTATCTCTTATTTGATTTCTACTGAGGAAGACGATTTAGGAATTTTTTGCTAGGGGTAAACAAGAATTTTCTCTTCATCTTAACAAGTGAAATCGTATCATACAAATTTCTAGCAAGATTTTTGTTCTTATTATGATAAGACCTAAATAAATTTAAGTATTTAAGCATGTTATTTCTTCTCTTATTCTTTATTATTGGAGGTGGCTGAGGCTATGCGTTTCTAATTTTTGTATTAATTTCCTCAATTGAAGGGGCTATGGTGTTATCTCGAGTGATTTGAATCGTTTGAGGTGTGGAACTTTGAGGTGCTTGTGAAGAAGATGGGCTGCAACTCGTCCGCCTCGGCTCCGGTAGTAGGCCGAGTTTACTGGCCTGCTCCTTTTTATCCTTACTAGGTCAGTTGTTATGTTTAGCTTTGGTCGTCGTTATCAACAAGATTGTTACATTTTTTTCCTTACGTTCGACGTAAACGCCACGTTATTTAAAGTTATCTCGCAGCTTTGTTTTCTCTCATCGCTTAATGCAATTAAAATCCGTAGTTATCTAATCCTTAAAAAACTCTTTAAAATCTTGAAACACGTACTCAAAACCTAAGTGCTTGTCGCAAGCATATTCCCGAAATTCCTTTAAATAGCGGGTGGCCTTTGCTTTAGATGTTTTCTTTAAAGGAATTGTTTCTTGCTAATTCCCTTTAACATTAAGTAATATTAGTACGCTTTTTAAAAGCGATTTCGTAAATTTTGTCGTAGATCTTGCCATCGTGCTAATGATAATTCTAATGATTTATGAAGAACCTGCAGAAATGTTATTTTAACAATGGTCGTAAAGTAATTATTACGTTGATTCTTGTATAGCAGCTGTCAAATGGTAGCTGCTACATTATTATTTGTTGTTTACATGTATTTTCTAATACGGAATTATAATTCTTGTTAAAGTACCAAATCTTTTTAATCAAGTTTAGCGAAGAATTAGTATTAAAAAGAAGCTACGTTAAATATCTTACGTAAGTATAAAAGCCTCAACATTAAACTTTTAAATTAACTTTTTTAATAAATTACCTAGCTATCTATAATACAAGTTAATTATTAATCAGTATAAGTTTGCATTGATATGTAATATCACAAAGATAATAAAAGTAGCAAAAATAAGTGCAATAATGGTTCAGTATATTTAGGTTGTCTAGCTAAGGGAGTGCGAGAAGGCAGAGGATTTATACCCGTAGCCGTAACCCCCCTGAAATCCCTCCGGCTACCGGCCGGCTCCTGGCGTGGATACATCAAACACTTGGTATGGGTCCTGTGGACCAACACCCTTAAAACCCCTCCGGCTACCAGCCGGTTCCTGGCGTGGATACATCAAACACTTGGTATGGGTCCTATGAACCAACAGCTTTAATAAGTAATTTATTAATTAAGAGGTTGTTCCTTGATGCACCTTGTGTTGGCTTTGCTTTTTGCTTTTAATTCCAAGCTTAGCGTTCGCAGTATAATACTAAAAAGGTTTTTGAAACCGCTAAGAAGTTTGTAACAAAGCGTTTTTATAACAGCAATAAGGTATATGCTAAAGGAATTGTTATTGCTGAATGAGAGGTTTTAATGCTTTGCTATCATTATTTAGTAATGCTTTGTTAACGCTTTATCAGCACTAATTTCCACTCTTTTCTTTAAATAAGTAATGCATCCTCGCACCTACTTATTCAAATCATTCACAAATGCCTTATATTAATTCTTTTATTTAAGCGTTAAAATAGGTATTTTGATTATTATTCCATCTGGCTTTATATATTATTTAGTAATATGTTTAGGGTTTTCCAAATTCAAAAGGTTAGCTAGTAGGGTATCTTTCTTACTTAAAGTAGCGCCTATATTACTAAAATGCCATTTTGAAACTTCATCTTTAATATTATAAATAAAGTGCTATTGCTTGTGGAAAAATTTAAGTCAATTTTCAACGTATGTCCCCCTAAGTTGAGGGCTATTATTCCCTAATTTTTTTAAGATATAATACCTTTTATTATTAACTTTAGCAATCTCATATGATTTAAGTTACCAAAAGTCCAATATCTTATTAGAGCTTTTATCAACTTTTTTTAAAGCATCGTGTTTTAAAATTAAATCTTTAACTCTTAAAGGTCGATATTGAATATTATAATTAAGATTAAAAGTTTCTTTTCCTTCTTATCTTTAGCATAGTTTTTAAAGGTAGGCTTTATTTAAATGGTTTTGCTTAAGTTAAAATTGGGTAACTTGAAGCTAAATGAGTTTGCTGCGATTTTTGATTTCTTTAATAAACAAGCTCCTTCAAGTAAGGTAACAAGTTTCTATAAGGAAAATAAGCTTTCTCCCGTAGATTAAGTAAAAGGGTATATAGCTTGTGGAAGCGTTTATTATAATTCGATTAGTGAATAATATTGCTGGGAAGTTTATTATCCACTTTCTTTTTATTTTCGAAAGTGCGTTTTTGATTAGTCCATAACCTTTCTTAATTATTCCATTAGCTTTAAGGTTATAAGCTAAAACTTGTATCTTTTGAATTTCCATTTTATTAAGTAGCTAAATAACTTCCTTTATATTTTTATCTTCTTTATTAATAACAAGCTTCCAAAAGAATTCGTAATAATATATAATATTTTGTTAAATAAATTTAGCAATTTAATTTGCTATTTTTGAAGAAAGTGCTTTAGCTTTAACTTATCTACTTATATTATCTTAAGCTATTACTAAATATTTCTTTTCATCTTGAGTAAGCATATAAGTGATATTAATAGCCCACTTCTTTATTAAGCTATTTAAGGTAGTGGGGAAAAGAGGCTTTTCTTATCTTTTAGTGTTTTAATGTTAGCATTTAGTATAAATCTTAATGTATTTAGTAGCATCTTTATAGCATCCTTTTTAATAATACCTTATTAAAATTCGGTGGTATATGCTTTCTTGCCCTTTGTAGCTCAAATTGTTATAATAATTTTTAAAAATTCGGTTTTTGTTTTTATTAGTGTTAATAATAAGCTTTATAAGTAAACTTCTTACTGGTAACTTTTAAACTTTTTCATTATGAATACCGTAATTTAAAACTTTTCGTTTGAATTTCCAAAATTCCTTCTTATTTATTTTCTTTAAAGTTTTCATTATAATAATATATTTAGTAATTTTTAGAAAGCTTTTGCCGTAATCTTTGGAGGATATTAGTAAAGGTTAAGGGTTTTCTTTGATGCTTTTTATGTTTAAGTTCGATGTTGAAATTTCCCCATCCTTTTGAAGCTTCCGAATTTACTTTTTCATTCCCTTAAGGATATTATTTCATCTTTTTAGCTTAAAGTTCGTAAAGGCTTTATTTTCTTTTTTTTTAATAGCTTTAATAAGGCAAAGTTCATACGCTTCAAGTTTAGCAAAAATTTAATTCTTATTGTTATTTTTTTTAGTAATATTTGATTTTGTATCTTCAGGATATTTAAGCCTTTTAAAAAGAAAGTTAGCAGTGGTATGCGTAGCGCCTTTAACGTGTTGAATTTCGAAGTTAAAAAGCTTAATTTAAGTAAGCCAGCGTGTAAGTATAACGCTAGGGTGATCATAAGCAGCTTCGTTTAATTAAGCCACTAATATATTAGCGTCCGTTTTTATAACAAAATGCATTCCAATAAGCCAAATCTTCAATTTCTTTAAAATATGTAATATTCCTTTGCACTTCCATTTAATGGCGTTATAGTTATGTTTTATCTTACTTTAAAAGTTACTTTTGTAATAAGCAAGGTACAACTTCCCATTATCTTTATCTTTTTAGGCTAAAAAGCCTCCTTAACTATCACTATTAAAATCCATTAAAATTATTATTTTTCCAGCATCTTCATTGTAATCGATTTTACAAAAAATTAGAATTGTGGGTTTGCACCGGTATGTGATATCACAAAGATAGTAAAAGTAGCAAAAACAAGTGCAATAGTAATTTAGTATATTCAGGTTGTCTAGCTAAGGAAGTGCGAGAAGGCAAAGGATTTATACTTGTAGCCATAACCCCCTTAAAACCCCTCTAGCTATCGGCCGGCTCCTGGCATGGATACATCAAACACTCGGTATGAGTCTTGTAGACTAACACTAGCAAAACTACTTTTGGAAATATAATGTACTTCAACATATAGCAATCAAATGAAAATACAAAAGAGTGTAAGATAAGAATAATAGATTAAATACAAAATAGATCATACAAAAGAAATAACATATTTTTTTTAAAAGAAATTGCAGCTGCAGGCTATCTGATTCCCCCTCGATACTCCTTCAGCTTTTAAGCAAATAATTATGCTAAACAATAGAAGAAAAATAACAAGTGACTTTGAAGCTTCAACGCAATGATTTCCTTTTGTAACAATCATGCAATTAAGAAAAAATAACAATTTAATGCGTTATTGATAGCGGTATAAAGATGTTATAATATAATAAAAGCAAATAATGCCATAACAACAAATAATAATAGCAAGATATGCTAAGCAAAGGATAATATTATTAAGCAAATACCTCGCAATCCTCCCAATTCAAGCAAGATTTTATATTTGCTTATTATAAGAATCATATATATGATGCCTTCCCTTTCAAAATTCTTAATTTTTTCCTTAGCAATAATAACAATAACCACACTTGTAAGCATAAGCTTAATCTTTGCTAAAGACAAATCTTCGTTAATTGCTTGATTTTTGTAATTCATATTAAATTAATTAAGCACTTTATAAGTAAATATTCCTTATCAAAAATAATAGCTTAATAGTATAAAATCTTTACTAACATAAACAATACCTGCACCAATCTCTTCCAAAGCTTTTATTGCTTTATATCGCCATTTGTGCATGCAATGCGTAAACGCCCTTAAAACTAACATGAACTATAATTATCGCTTTGATAATGTCAAGTCCAAGCGCTATTTGTATTGCGTTAATAAGAAAGAAAGTTGCATCTCAATAAATACCCCCAATTTCTTTTTTGCCCCGCAACTTATCCGCTACCTCCCCTAATTCAAGTCCGATGCTAATAATTGTTATAGCTTTTAAACTTTATTATATTAAAGTACGATACTTTTGTTAATGCAATTTTTGCCAGCAGCTAAAAAGATGTTACCATTATTAATAGTATTGAGATGTTGGTGATTCTATCCCCGTTTCTGGGGTAGTGTGGTCGCTGTTTTACCTACCCTTTCCACCTCGCTTAGGCACTCGAGCATCGAGCTACGAGCTCTAAGGCATTAGCCCACACGCCGCCTTAAGCACATTTCAACCCGACATTTTGCCCTCGCCTATTCCAAGTCAATACACCATGACCATCAGAACAGTGAGGGTTGACCACAACGGAAGGTTATCCACATGAGGGACCCTAACACCCTGTTGAGGATGTATTTAAATTATTGGTCTCGCCATCGTTTTGCTCTTTACTCAATGCCTCCTTACCATCGAATTCTTCTTCCTCCATTCCAGTTCCCGTACCTTTATACATTCCTAAACTACCAATCCAGGATTTATGAACTCGCACGATCGACGGATCACCAGGCTGGTTGCACACCGTAACAGGTGCCTCCAATTTCTCAAACAACACTACCCCACATTCAAAGCTGCCAAGGAGACGAAGTGGTACAGGCAGTATATAGCAGCACAACTTAGGATCAACTCCCTACGACGTCGTGAACAACCCTCTTCCAAAGACGATATCGTCCTTTAACGTCTAAGAAGTCTGAAGTTGCAATAATCAACAATCTTCGTTGTATCCTTGATATTGCCACCAAGTGACAGCATGTCTCTTCCACCACAAAAGCTGCCACGGCGTCACGCCCAGCGTAGGACTCTTCACCATGGCCGCCAAAAAACCCCTCCAATGGACTTACCCAGTGCGAGGAATCCTCAAGCACTCAGATCATCAGCCAAAAATAGACAGAGATTTCCTATTTCCAATGGAAACGACTCTAGCGACGCCTCTGATTCAGACTCCGATTCCGACTCGGAGTCTGACTCTGACTCTGGCTACAGCTCCAGCCGTAACCTCGATACAGAAGCCGAACATTATCGGAAGATCAGGGCCGAGTTCGTCCTCGCCGGCCCAAATCTAGCAAACCCCTGTGAGGAGACAAAGGCGATGATGAACAGAGAAGAACAGATGTGGAAACTGTAGGTCGCTATTGTCGATTGGAAATTATGTACTTACTAATGGCGGCACTTTAGGCATTGCAAGAAAACAAGGAAGGGGGATCCGGTGGCTGCTCTCAAAGGTGCAACTGCGGAAGACTTCAAGACGTTCCTTGTCTGGCGGAAGAAAAGGAAGAATTCGCGTATTAAGAGGCAGGGAACCATGTCTACGTACTGGCACGTACTCAGCATGAACTACCAACGCACAGCAAAGCGCTATATGGATGAGGGGATTCTGCTAGACCTCCGCAATGTTTGTTGCTAGTCTTGCTAAGAAGAATGTTCTGTGCTGATAAGTTTATAGTGGATTCCTACACTTGGTCTCGATGATTCAGAAAAAGAAAAGTATGCCTTATACGTAGAAGACTTGTGTGTTCTTCAAAACGGTCTTTGGGTTCGTGATCAAGAGAAATATCCTCATGAACGACTCCGAGTGCAGGAGTCTCCGATTAACATTTTCGCTGGCTGTACGTCTACTAGGCCGGCGGCTTTGGTCGGGAAGATACCCCTCTTGTACGAAGATATTGAATTTCATGTCTTCCCTCCCCTGATAAAAGGACGGCGGCCTGCTGTAAGGCTCATCCTTAACCTTCAACACATCAAGCGGTCAGGTGGAAAGAAGAAACCGTAAGTGCATATCTATTTTCCTTCTGATGCTTGCTTGAATTGTCTGATCTTATATAGGAAAAAATTCACGTTCCGCGACGATGAAAGCATAATTTGCTGCCCAGTCACATTCATTGTGGCTTTGGCTATCGCAGACAATGCATTCAAGAATAAATTCACATCGCTACGACAGATCTACGATCTTGTTATTCCGAAAGGAACAGATCGTATTCGTTTGAAATGGGACGACGACTGGGCAAAACGACCTATTTTCCGTGACATCGAGCATACGCCAACCAAGGTCCAAATATCGAAGACGAAGTCATTTCCATACGCAAAGCACCGGTACTACTTCGTCCGTCTTGGCCGCACCTGTCGTTTTAGGAAACGGCTCCAATGGTATGACTTGCGAAGAGGATCCGGGAAGGGACTGAATGGTGAGAACGACCTTTCTGCAGGAACCTTGCCGACCAAAATTACTAAATGCGAACGATATAGAGGCATTGACCCCCGAGGAGAGAAGACACGCTATGGGAAACAGTGGGGACGTATATGAACGACATTACATGCCCTCGTTTATTGACGCCGACTGTCAAGCCATTTACCTTGGAACCACGCGCCGCGAGGATCTTATTCGAGCTGTTGGCCGCCTTGAACGTCATGATGATGCTCCGGATAAGCTGAGTGACACACAAAAAAAAGAGATCTCGAACAATCCATATATCCTGAAGAAGGTGGAAGCCCGAAAGAGCTATGCACTTAAGATAAAGGAAGACGGCTACTCTACAATCAAGGCGGCCAAGGGTACGTTCTGGTACAAGAAACATCACAAAGCTCAACGCAAGATCAATTGCAAGAAAAACAGATTAAGAAATGAGCTACTCGACAATGAGATCAACAACTTCTACGAGACCGTTCACGTCGATGAAGTAGATCGCCAGATGCGAGGCATTCTTCCCGATACAGAAGTGCTTACACCGTCGACTATCGATTATGAACTCGAGGAGCGGGCCACGGTGGCCAAGCTCCTCTTTCAATCGCTTGATGGACTTCATGAGGATCAAGTCTTCGATATAAAAGTCCAACTTGTCGATAATCTGGCGCAGCTCTGCCATCGCCAAGAAACCCCTCGTCAATTCAAAACAGTGCAGTCACAGCGGCATTCTCAGAAAAACTATTCGTATACTAGTACAGGTACCGACGATGATGACGAGATCTCCCAGGAGGAAGGAGGTGACACAACAGCAGGGGTTCAGGGGACGCAGACAGTGAACAACAGGCTACATACAGACTCCACACTGTACTGCCCATTCTGCGAACGGGGTCCATTTTCACGCAAAGATGGTTTGGGGAGGCACGTTCGTGTTCAGCATCTTCAGAGACGGTTGGCCAACGGTGGCTTCTTGTGTCCTTACAAAGGATGCTCGGATGTCATGGGCAATTCTGTACACTTTCTAAGCCACACAGCACGCAAGCATGAGATATTGCTCTGATTGTGCATCATTTGAATCATCTCGCAAGCAGGATTATTGTACCCAACATAGAGGGAAGGTAGATGGTTGGATTGCACCATTTCTAGATTAAGCTAGTAGTATACAAATGAAAAGAATTCCAGATTCTAGCAACTCATTCATCCATAAAATCGCGTACATCCCAGGCAAAGCTTCACCCCATTGACGCCATCAACACGGCCATGGACACGTCAAACAGTTGTTTGCAAATCCACTTAAACTCAAAACATGACCTTCAAACTCCTTCAATGGCACGATCCACCCGTATATATGATGCCCTTTAGTGACAGACTTTTTTTGGGGCATGCACAATAATAAGAGTCTGATCATCATTCTGGTTTCCAGTTGGGCCACTTGGTACATCTGGTAGGAGTCGAAGATGTTATTGAAGCACGGTGAAACCAATTGCGAGTAAAGTATTCTGGACATGTCCACCAGCAGGCACACGGCTGCTACTGTACGAAGCTTCCTCGATCGCTTCCAATCCACATCGCATGTCCGAAAAGGAGAAGTAAAGAAGCTACCTCTCCCTTTAACCATCAGTTGTGACTTTCGCTCATGCGAACAGGCGGATGATGGAGTACCTTTTCCTTACAAGATCATCTTCTGTTTTGAAAGCTGAGATCTTCGCCACTGATTCATTCAATTTGTGAGTTTTGGGTGGTGGTAAATTAGCCCTGTCCTTGGAGGGAGCAATATTCTGAAGGTATCACCGCCGCCAGCCGACAACAAAGAACGAAATGGTAACCTTTCCAGGTTATTATACCGTCTGGCTGTAAGACTGCCTGCCCGAAGCATTAGGAAAAGATAGCTCGAACCTTCATAGAGAGACCTTACAGATCGTTTTTAAAGGGGTGACACAATCTCACGGACACAAGCAGAGGAGCAATGGCGCCTACAGGTGGGAAAAGACGTAGACAAATCGCTTTTCGATATAGAGGTGTATAGAGATAAAAGAGCTACCATATATAGAGCTACCATGGATAGCAGAGAGAACCGTTGCCCATAATCACCAAAAGTGAAGACTGAGCGCTCTAAGATGCCCAAGGCCGGTGGATTTAATTGCTCCGAGGTGTCAGGTCCTCGATATCGGAACTGTCCTAGACTTAGGGTCAGCGCGTGCTCTTCGGCATTCTCACTGTATGGCTTTGGTACACGCCAAAATACCGAGAGGTGCTCACTTAACTTACAATTCTGTTCATAAGTTTCCAGGTACATACTATCCTCTTAAAGCCAAGAGTTATTTTCTCTCGACACAAACGCTGCTTGCGGTCTTCGAGATCCTGTATATATCTGAGAGCTTCTGCAAGGATCACCTCCTGGTCAAAAAGATATACGGAGCTTGCATGCTCGGGGGCAATAGAAGCGGCTTTTCCACCACCTAGAAAGCCTCGCATGGTACCTTCACCTGTATCATTTGGCAGGAGATCTCTCAGTGCCGCAAACTCGGCATCCGAAGGCATATCTTCACTGTCCGCAGTCGATATGGCACCGTCGTGATTTCCAGTCGTATCAATCGTACTCTTCTCGTCATCTCCCAGGCGCGGGTTCGTTACCGGACCGTTCTGGCTTCGGCTTAGTTTGCGGGGCATGTTGGCCGTCTCTTCTGGCAACGACTCTGTTTATGCTTAGCCGCTCGGAGGGACGCGTCTCGACAACCTCGTTGTTCAATGTACAGAGTAGGGAAACTAATTGGCAGAGGAGTACATCGTTGTTTTGCGTAAAGTTGAATGACTGCACTGTGTGCTTTTATAAATGCCTTCTTACTAACCAGACAGAATAACAATCGACGAACATCTGACTCCAGATCGTATCACCCCTGTTTTCGACAACGACGCACCTCCGCTGATGTATGCGTACTTGTAGATGAACTGACCGGGAACACCGCCTGTCCACAGCCCGACATCTGGACCAACCCGGGGGACTTGACTTTCTTAGCTGAAACTTATATCGAGGCTGGTGCGAATACAGAGTGCGTTACTCGGAAAATCAGAAACACCTCGGTAAGTGAGGGCTGGATACCACCTACGTGACGCGTGCTTTTTATGAACTTGCCGAACCGCACGACCGTCTGTGCCAATGAAGCCCATCGACCTTGGGAGCAGCCTCGCAGAAGAGACAAACTGGAGTCAGGCCCACCTCAAGCATAGGGCACATGGCGTGAATAAAGTTATAGAAACACCGCTGTTAGTCTATCCCTACCAAGCCCTGAAACGCTTGATCTCGTACGGCCACTTTTCAAGGTTTAGACTGGAGCTGGCCTGGGCATCGCCGATCCACACCCATGCCAGTCCAAAGACCCATGGAGTCGTCGCTTGGCGCAAGGCACGCTGCTAAGCTGCATTCAGATGAATTTAGACTTCGATCACCCGCCTTATCTTGATGGCCTTGTCGATACCCTTGAAATAGCGGAGGTGCTCCGGTTGAAGACTACGCGTTCTAAACTCACTTGTTCCTCGTTTTTACTCGAGAGGATGGATGTTCAGTTTGTGCTCGCTAATCTGGGCATTACGTGTTATTGGCAACAGCTATTTGAGGCCGGGTTCGAGACCTGGGAGACTCTAAAAGATATTACCGAAAGAGACTTGTGATATCTCCATTTCTAATTAGCTTTACTTACCAATACTGATATATTACTTGTCAGGCAAGCTATTGGCATGAAGCTAGGCCACAGGAGAGTTTGTTTGCCTTTAATGGTCACGGCGAGCGGTCGCTGACCAAGTTTCAGCGGCTTCAGAGAGCAATTGCAACATCGCGGGGCCATCCGACTAATGCGACATTGGAACAGTCCGTGACATGCTGTTGTATCGTTACAGGACAGCGGAACTGCGCCATAACGGTAACTAATGGCTTTTCTTCATGGGTTATCTCAGTGAGACGACTGCCTTGCTCCTCCTTTTGCATGCACAATGTGCTGGGATTTGAGGATAACATGAAGCAGATATCCTTTATATCTCTTATGTTTATTTTGTACCTATCTAACAAATTGAAGACACAGATAATGACGCAGGACCTGCTATTGTCTACGGATTCGAGGACGTCTCAAGGTCATGCGATATCCTCGAGGGACTCAGCACTGGGGGGCAGTATGATGACGGATGGGTTTCCAGGAAATTGATTGTATGTCTCGTAAATCGTAATGGTATCAGATGTACATGTCCACGGGTTGGACATTTCAAGAACTCATTGCTCCTAAATCAGTTGCGTGGGGAGTGCAAATAAAGATTCGGCATCAGGCATTATCGCATTCAGCAACGGAAAAGATTCCTCTTGGTTTACGTGTCTTCCGGTATTTGTATTTCGCTAGTAACAGAGGGAAGGATGAGGCAGTGGTTGTCTTGTCTGGTATTTGAACATTGTGAACACAAAAGAAATGCCTTCCTACCTTGAGCCTATGAACATCCCGACAAATCTTCCTGTTTATTTTGAGGCTTTGCCCCAGACTTTACTCTATGACACGTCGCATTCATAATAATCTTTGTGCCTTGCGTCCTAGGTCTATGCGGTTGGCCAGACTGCCCTGAACGGACCTATCCGTTCAGGTCTGGGGCAACTGTTGGATACTTGCGAGGATGAAATGGGTTAAGGAATGTGTTAACAATAAAATTAAGAGGGGTTCCGAAATACCGAGGGTTAGGGGGAAATGGGGCAAACTGTTCCTTCAAGGCCTTATGACAATAGTCAATGTAGTCTACGACCTCTTGATGCTGAGGTTCCGAGAGGGCATGGAGTCTGATGGTCAGTGAAGCAGGTTCAAACTTTCCTTCGTGACCAAGGCAGAACTTACCTTGTCTCCGTGTTGTCGGCAAGGAGTCGACCAGGGTGCCGCTGCCGAAATGCTCGACCATTCTCCGCAGCAGCTTCCCTAACCGCTATCAGTAATCGAGCCTTTTCTTGGCTTTTCTACGCTGTACCTTCCGCTCCTCTTCTAGCTTGCTTACCTCCCACTCACCTCTGTACCCTTCTTCCTTTTGCCCCACCTCCCATTCCCAGCCTTTCCACCCTCTGGCTCGATCGTTTCTGGAAAGAGGAGGTATAAACTGTTTCTCTTCGCCCGTACGTTCGAGGAGGAATCCAAGCTGTTTTGATCGTTTATCAGAGGCTAGGATGTCACCTGTGCCTCCAATCTCTTCTACAGCGTCCTGATTGAGCCTCAGCGCCCTGGTAAAATTCGAGAAACGTGCCCGGTAGCAGAAGTCCTGGGCATATACATATCCTCTGTACTGGTGATCCGCGGTAGGGTTGATCATCAGGCTGACCATAGCGTTGACCTATTCTCCTCAACTCCTTCACCTGCCGGAACCACTGCGTCTGATGGCTTATATATGAGAGTTCTGGGGTTGAATTCGATCGCCGCGGCATCTGCGAGCTCCCTCCGTACGCGTGTGAACCTCTGCAATCCTTAGCACTTCGCACGCGTTAGGCACTATGCTCTGTAATGTCTAGCTGATGTTGAATCGGAGAGGCGACAGTCTTTCCGGAGGAATGCTTCTCTTGAGCATCATCCTGACTTGCTATATCGTTGTGATGAAGGGGAGGCTGACCGCGAGGTTCGCCAGATGTTGAGAGTCACCAAGGGCCTGCTCGTCTCCAGATTCGTCTGCTGTCTCGACATAAACTTGGAATAAAGGACGACCTCCATCGCTGGTCTCTTGTGTCACAACTGGCAGGCTTTGATCGTGGGTGTCGTAGGGGTCGTCAGGGTCGTCAGGGTCGTCTTGCATGACATGCCGAGGGATAGAGTTCAGCAGGCTCTTCGCCAGGTGTGGAGGTAGGAGTAGATAAGCTCGGTCGTAGGATGTTTCGAACGGCAGCCACGACTTCGTGATAAGTGGCAGGGTGGCTTTCAATATAGCTGACCAGATATTGCACTACCTACGAGACATTAGAAGATACCATCAAGGAGGATAGATCAGCGAAGTGAACGATTCTTAACCTAATCCACGTCTGAGTTCAAGTGTAATTCGAGCTCTGAGCAACATGCGGCATCTCTCAGCCTGATTTTTGGGGTCCTTGCGGTGCTACAGATGACGGGCAGTCAATACCATAGATGTGAAGAGTTGGAGGTGCGAAAGAGTGCGAATGGATTTAAGCGATTCGCACTCTTTTTCCCCTCCCGTTCCTGCGCTCCAGCGGCACTCCCGAAGCTTGGGACAACCCCGGCGTTAACGGTCAAGAGATTGTTTTTCTAACCCAAAAGGGTTTAGCCAGAAACCAGAGCCGCGCCGTATCAAGTTTGTCCATTTGGGCAGACCATCGATGACTTCACGCCCTTAAGATGTGTCTTTCCCACTTTCGGCACTCGAATCAAGCTTTGGCTAACTACTCTCGCCACTAGAGGTATCCTCCAATTTCACGCTTCTATTGTCGTGCATATAGCCATCGAAACCCTCACGAAAATCGATCACGCTGGGTCCAGGAGTACAGAACAGATAACAAAGTGTTGTTCGCAAGCGACACCAACACAATCTTATTCAGTACGACCGCTGCCACAAATGCGAAGCTGACGCAGAACCGATCACGCCAGCCGAATCGCTCTTTGCGAGAGTGGCATATCAAGTTAGTCAAGACGTCGAAGGATAGTAAAATCATCTGCATTTTGGATGGGTTGGACGAATGCACCCTTGACAGTCTCCGGAGCTTCGTGCCAAAGCTGATGGAATGCGTCACAACCCCGAGGAACGTGAAGAATGGGACCATTAAGGCCTTGGCCACGATCAGACCGAAGTGGGATATTCAACGAATATTTGGAAATCTCGAGCACCCTAACATAAAACTATCATCTGAAAGCCATGAGATTAGAACCGGGTTGCGGAAAGACGTCGACAAGGTCATCGAAGAACGACTCAAGCTGCTCAACATCCACCAGCGTCACTTTGATCGAGTGCGGGGGGCACTCCAGATCGTCGAATGTTGGCAAAGCCCCTATCTTTGGATGAATTTGGTCTTTGAAGTGCTCGCAGAGTTATCATGTGGCAACTTTGAGGGGTCGGAGTGGAAACGGTTACTCGATTGTTCTCTCCAGGAATCTTTGGTCGCCTTGCCAAAACTCCTTGAGCCAGCATCGACGGCTAAGTGGTCGGGACCGCTTACACCAGGTTTTGAAGGCCATCAGCATCCCCTATATGGCACCATCAGAGAATTGGTCAAAGCTCATCTGCAGAATCTTCTTGGAGATCGACCGGAAAGTAAGTTCATGACACCAGGCTTGATCATTTGTTCATGACAACAGCTCAAGCTCCCACAGAACGAAGATTTGCTTGGAAACAAACCCAGAATATGGTATGCAACGGAACTGCCCTCACTGCCGATGGACCATCGTTGGCAGTCATTAAGGGTGAACTTTTTGCCGTATGGCGGGCACACGATGGAACAGACCAACTTTGGTGGGCGAAACTACATGCCAACGATCAAGATCCGGATCCAAAGCGGACAGAATAATAAAAAATCTCCAACGACGCAAGAACCGATTCTCGACCGTCCATTGCTTCCACAGGAAAGACTTTGATAGCGCTGTGGAAAGGATTAGGCACTGATGAGGGCCAGGGCCTTCATTATTCGGTATACAGATGCAAGAATGATCAGTGGATATGGGAGAAGCCGAGGAGGTCAAAGTTTGCCAGCAAAACCGGGCCGGCAGTAGCCTTCTCCGAGGGAGGCAAAGTCTGGGCAGCATGGAACGGAACTGCAGGTGACGAACTCCTATGGCGAACAACATTTGATCCTGATGGTCATATAAAGGACCAAGTTGATGATGATAAAAGCTGGAAGGGACAGTATCCTGACTATCTCGACATAAACACTGATTGCCGTCCGGCGTTAACCTCTTTCCACGGGCGTCTCTACCTTGCGTGGACAAGCTCTGCCCCGCAGACAGCACAGCAAATATTGGTTTCCACCCGCAGTCCCGGGGCAGACCTCTGGGAACAACCGTTTTCCGTCCAACGTCACTGCCATAGCAGTGCGGCGCCGAGTTTGGTGAGCTTTCAGGGCAAAGTCTACGTGGGATGGAGGGGAAAGGGTAATGACAGTGAGATTTGGCTCACTCCCTGCGTTGCTCCTGGAGGCTTTGACCACTATGAACTCCCGCAGAGACTGGAAGGCCCTGTTACAGATTGCACGCCCGCCATGGCGGAATGGCAAGGTAAACTTGTTCTCGCTTGGAAAGGAGGGTGGCACAACGACCAGCGGATATGATGGGGATATGGAGCCTTCACTTAGAGCAGGGCACAGCTCCTCTTAATAGATGTGCATTTGCTAGCATCCTTTACTTCACTGAACAAGGCCTGGAGTTTCATGAACCACTCAAACAGAGCACTTTAAATTGAACGCTCTGGCCACCCGCTCCAGTGACCCTCTGTATACGGGCTCTTGATTTTTTGTAGCTGCGCTCACATTTTGTGAGCGAGCGAGGCCGATTTAAATGCTTTCCAAGCGACATGAGCTGAGAGGGCTCAGATTGTCTCCCCGGTCAATTCCCCAGATTCCAAGTGTTTCGCCAGCTGATACGTTTTCGAAGACATTGACCGGGACCCTGTCTGCCAATTTGCCCCCGTCCTCCTGACTCTGCTCCTCAATCGCTCTATCCGTGCCAGGCATTCCGACAGTGTGGTTACAGGTAGGACTAACTTCTCGCTCTAGGAGATATTAGCTGGGTCTAATTTGAAAAGGAGAAGAATAATCTTCGCTTAGCTGAACTCGTTTTGTGACGTGCTGGGAGCGGCAGTTAAGCAGAGATCGAAAGGCGAAGTAGTTGATGTTGGCGCTGACGCTGAATCTACCCCACCATCACTGGATCGGTATTCTGCTGTGTTGTCACGTGACTTTGCGCTGACGCGGGCTCAGCCACCACCCCAAGAATGAGTCAGCTGATTTAGCGCCCATCAACCACGAGCTAAATGGCTTGCATCGTATCCTCATCTTCGTCCGCATCTGCTACCAACATCTCTACCACCATGTCCCAAACCGAGCACACAATTGTTACTGAGGATGTAGACAGAAACTACCGCGACAGACAAGACAGCGAGATCCGCAAGGCGTTCATACGGCAAGCGTCCCGTCTCGGCCGCACGATGACGAATTAAATGTAACGTCAAGGGGAAAGCGAGTTCTATGCACAGACTAGAATTGTACATTTATTACCCATATACGAAGTAAGTGCCATTTCGGGTTCACGAAAATGCCACTATGGCGAACCCCTGAAGCCTTCGTGGTGACGCGTACAAGTACGAAGTAAGTCTGATGAGCTTATTTGGACCTTGTGATATCCTGGAGGCAGTCTAGGACGCAAGGAGCTTGGCGTGGGCTGAGTCGAGCAGGAATCATATCGTATCGCATTGCATCTCCGGCAGTCACTCTGTCATTCTCAGGACATCTCATCTCTCTACTACCTACCACCTGCATTTGCGAACGTGATTGAAGCCAACACGATCAACCCTAAGCTTTCGCGCACTTGTGCATTCTGGTGTACTGCTATTGCTCTGGAAGATGTCTACATCCTCGGTATGTAAGCTTCATTATCCGCCCCGTCCGTCCCCACGAATGTCCAGTGAACCGATGTCTTGGCTGTGGGTATCGGCCTTGGCTGTGCTGTACATCCCGGCGACTCATTCTAATAAACAGGCCGACTCGACAAAGAGGTGGAACACACAGCAACCCAGACATCACAGGCGTGACTTGCATTAAGACTCCCCCCCTTCCTTTTGTTTTCCCCTTCCCCCCTTACTCAACTAACCCACCACGCACCCTCGTGGCTTAGCAGGTCTTGCTTCAACCGCTGAAGATAGGACGTTGAACACTTAGAGGAGTTATCTCCAAGTACACTTGCTACTAACAAACCCACGAGACCACGTCGAATTGTAGAATCAAAGGCTAGAACCAAAAACCGTTCAAAGAGAACGTAGGGGCTGTCACGAGACCATGGCGGAACTGGAGGAATCGAACCCATGTAAATAGTACTAGTGCCCTTTAGGCTTAGCCGGGCGGAATAGACCTTCATCATCATCATCATTCTAATAATGCAATCAAAGGAGAAAGCAAACCTCGCACGGATTCGCGATAACCAGAGACGAAGCCGCGCCCGGAGGAAAGAATATCTCCAGGAACTGGAGATCAGGTTGCGCCAATGCGAACTCCAGGGCGTCGAAGCCTCGAGCGAGATTCAGGGAGCGGCGAGGAAAGTCGCAGAAGAGAACAAGAGATTACGAGCGCTCTTATCACAGCAAGGCGTTAGGGAGGACAGCATCGAAGTATATCTGCAAACATCCCCAACGGGCGATACGGAAATGGGAGGTCAATATGGAAGTCAGAGCAAGGCAGTACAAGTTCTAGCACAATTGCTCCCGACACGCAAACCATGCTGCACGGATGGAAACAAGCCTACTGGGGAAGGCGGACAATCTTTCGACAGAGATAGCTCTGGTATTACTACCACCCAGTCTGTCTGGGACCCATCCTTCTATACCCAGAATCCGAGTGGCCGATGCCGTTCTAGCATTCAACACGCTGGGAAGGCGGCTTCGATGCAATACATTACACCCAGCAGTAGCGCGACCTCAGAAACTGGTTCTAGTCACGGAATATCGCATCATCAGAGCCTCGTACCTGTGCAAATGGGGAGGAACCTTAGCCCAGCATGGAATACTTCGAGCCAAAACCCCCGGATATTCGAAGATCAGCCATTTTCTATGTCGCATCAGCCATATCCTTCCCTGCAGAGCAACATCCCGAAACACCAATATCCGAGTGTCCAGCAATCATCCATGTATGTGCCCACGACTTCGAACATGAATGATTGCAACTATGCAGCAGAAATGATTACGACCATGTCAGGAGTCAGCGACTCATTAGCTGTCCGGGCAGACTTAGGCTGTGACCTAACGTAGATTGTGAGATGGATAATCAACTGGTTTTCAATGTAATGGGCCGATACTCTGGTGTTGGATTATAACGACTACAGGACTACTTGAGAGGCTCTTCCTTTGAAGGCACAACTTCGGGGACACTGTTATCGCATTAATGAATATACATTGTTCTTCGCTGGCAAGGCAAGATTCCGACAGCCGTCAACAGGCTTTGTCACATCAAATCCATATGAGAAGCTGGTAGTTGACAAATAATGAACTTGTTGCTGCTATATATATGTGCCAGCAAGACATCAAGCGGGCGATCTAAAAGTACGGCTCTGATAGATTTACGTTCTGGAAATATTTGCAAACCCCGCCGCCCAACTCCATGCTTACTAGAACAGTGCCCCCCCGCCCCAGCTCTCCCCTAAGGCATTCCAGCCCCTAAAATGGACCTTCATTTTGGATCCAGAAAAGACGTTGCAGATTTATGATATTCTCGAGTACGTAGCCGGCTCGATTTCTGATTCGCCTCTCGAGGGTTCCTCTCTTGGAACAATGGCCAATTGTCCGTCCTTTGTCTCTTCCACAATCATCACCGCTGGCTCCGGATCCTCCAGCCTGCCTTCATTCATCGCTATGAGCCGTTCTTGTTTCTTGTACATTCTGAAGAAACACCAGCTGCCCCACAACCGCGCAGACGCGAAAAGGACGTGCAGCATTGGCGTGGTAATCTTGAAGGCAAGTGTCCACCGGGACCACAAACTACCAAAAAGATACATTGTCAGTATCGTTTCTGCAGTTGTCCCCGTAAGTGTTGTGATACAAGCAATTCGGAAGAGTTTGAAGAGGAATCTGTGCGAGGTGGGGAATACGCGGTAGAGGATGATCGAGACGTGGGGGAGAAATTCGGAAACAATGTCGAAGGCGCCTGTTCACGTGAATTGTTAGACACTGCTCGCCATGGGCCGAATGAATATGGAGGAGAGAGTTGGAGAAACGTACCCCACACAGTGCACAGAATGAACTCGATTGTTGCGTCTCTTTCGCTCACGAGATTCAAACTGATGGCAATAGCAGATTGTCCAATCAATACTGATCCAACATGATGGGCCACACTGACTGGCGAGATCTTCGGCCGGTAGAATAACTCAAAGACGTACATTGCAATGAGCATTTGAGCAGCTATGATCAATATATCACCCTGTGACACATGTTTCGATCCCACAAATGGGGTATGGAAAGTGGCACTTCCGAACGCCACGTCGATAAAAGGGTACGCCGCTAAGACCAGGATCAAGATCTTTGTCGCTCCTGCTATGTGGTGATTTACGAACCCTCTCCTTGTGGTCTCGTCCATCTGGGTGTAGGTCTTGCCATAGACCTTTTGGAGCAGGAAACGTTCAAGGATATAGAAACGTATGAGGAAAAAATTAACGAAGATGATGCTGATAATGAGCGCGCTGAAAGGGGCAAGCCGAGAGATCGACTGCAGAGGTACATGCGTAACGTGGGGACTGTCGTCATCGATAAAAGTTTCGTTCAATTGTCGAGAGACCATGGAGATTTTCATGACCAAGTTGATCGCAGAGGCGTAGAGCGCTCAGGCTGGTGGACTGTTTTCGAGACAAGAGAGGCGGCAAGAAAACAAGCCAGAAAAGGTCGTTTCATGGGAGTGAATGGAAGGGGTCCCGTTGTTGTTCTCAAGGAGGTCTGAGGATTACATTTTATGAATCGCTTGTGAAAATATTTACTTTCTGCAAGGATCTCGAGAGATTCGCCTCTTCCTTGCATCTTGCTTGTTGGCCTTCGTGAACGTGTTTGGCAAAATGTCACTGACGGTTGGTGTTCCTCAACGATGGGAGGCTAGGCGCGAATTTTCCAAGCATGTGGCTGATCGGCTTGGCATTAGCACTCTTTGGCATCGGAATGATTGCGACCGCAGCCTGCATGATTACTTCGTAATCGGGGTATCTGTTCCGCCAAGACCTTTTGGAGACTTTTACTCAACAGGACAATATCTCGAGCATCCCGAAATTCTGATTGGCGCGTTTCCCATGCTTGAAAGAAATCTCTAGAAGGCTTGGCCGGACTGTTAAGCCGAGGGGTAAAGTATATTGGGACTAAGGTACACGACTTAAAGATACGCATTCCTAGCAACGATGGTGAAGTTTGAACAGGATCCGTGTTCGCTGGGCGGACCGGGAGCCAGGGGACTGGAAGAGCGGCTGTGGCATATACCAGAAAAAGACTGGAGAAAGCGTTGATCAAAGCTTAAATTATGAACGGGGGTAACCACCCCAGAGAGGAGGGAGGTGTTGATCTGGGGAAATGCGCCAAGGACGCCACTCATCCTCCTTCGAAAGCTTGATGACGCGTCTTTGTACTCCTCCCCTAACTTTACTCAGGGAGGCAGTATTCGACTCAAGGCTAGGAACTCTACTGGTCGAATTCATTGCCTCGAAGAAAGTATACAAGTATGCGCAATTGGTGTGCCATTTATCAAAAATGGGGGGTGTCCAGTTACTGGCTTCAGCGCAACGCCATTCGTCGCCACCATATGCGTCGCCGATCATTTCTAAGCTTTCAGCTGGAGCCTCAGCCTCAAACCATTTATCAACCTCTTTATTTCAGACCCATCTCCACCATCTTAGCCTTGGTAGCTAGATTATGTGGATTGCAAGCTAAGTCCCGCCTATAACCCATGCTACCGTCGAATGGCAGACCTGCAGACAATGCTCTAGGGACCAAATGCGTCTTTTGAAGCTAGAAGCTAATGGCGAATTCAGCCTCACGAACGACATCACCCACCCTACAACTCCTTATGCGATACTTTCACACACCTGGGGAGAGGATGATGAAGAGGTCACCTTTGAAGACCTGAAGGATAGATCTGGGCAGACGAAAAACGGATACAAAAAGCTTCGGTTCTGTGGACAGCAGGCCGCTCGCGATGGATTACAACACTTCTGGGTGGACACTTGCTGTATCAACAAATCGAGCGATAGGGAGCTTTCGGAAGCTATCAACTCTATGTTTCGCTGGTATTGCAATCCGGCAATATGCTATGTGTATCTGGCAGACGTCTGGACAAAAGACCCTTCTTCAAAGCTATGGGAAGCAGCTTTTAGGAACAGCCGATGGTTTACTCGTGGTTGGACACTCCAAGAGCTTATTGCGCCGCCATTAGTGGAGTTTTTCTCCTTGAATGGCAACCGACTCGGTGATAAGACATCACTAGAGGTACAGCTTCACAAGATAACGGGGATTCCTGTTCTCGCTCTCCGAGGCAGGTCTCTCTCTGATTTTAGCTTCGACGAGCGAGTGTTATGGGCACGAAATCGGAATACTAAGCGTGAGGAAGATCTTGCTTATTCCCTGCTAGGTATCTTCGACATCTCAATACCAGTCATCTATGGTGAGGGAAAGGAGAACGCATTCCGTAGGCTGAATCGCGAATGGAAATACCGACTCGACGAACTTTCACAGGCTAAGGGTACCTCGAATTATGCCAGGCGGTTAGGCGCGCTGCAGCGGACGCTTGAGGGGCACAGCGACTCGGTCTACTCAGTAGCCTTCTCGCCCAACTCGAGGCTGCTGGCGTCAGCGTCGAAGGACAAAACAGTGTGGCTCTGGGACACGGCCACCGGCACTCTATAGTAGAACATCGCAGTTGACTGTTACGTCTCGACTCTATTGTTGGGTATTCCAAGCTTGATTTTTAATTAAGTTAAAACATCGGTATTTTACAGATTTAAACCTCACTATCAAATGTCACTCTGGGAAAGGTTTTGTTGTCTGACAACATTCTACGTAACTTAGCTGGTCTCAATGTAGTCAGCGTACTTTTAGAAATAGCTGCTGCATAAATCAATTTATCTTCCCGTTCATGTATATTTTATTAACTGGCTCAGAAGAGAGGTGAGGGGAATGCTACAGTCATATACTATCATGGTTTATACTCGATTCATCTATTCCTTTCCAGAGTGTTCTATGTTGCTAATTATGTGACAGCCGGACTCATCGACAAAGACAAGTTGATAAGATTTATACTTTGATATCCTATGTAGATAGTGGTCTCGAAGGTCGGCATCCTGTTGTTGTGCGATGCGATGGATCGTGGTTCTTGTCCAGCGTATCGATCGTAGAATCCGACCGACCAATCGTTCCGATATCCTTTTACCGAACCGACGATAAAAGAAGTCTGCCATCTCGCATCGATATAGGTATGGCTGTTCAGTCAGTGTATCCAAGAGGGCTTTTTCATAGGGGGTGTAATGGAGCTACGACGACCGACGCGTTTTGCTCTTTGGGTGGGCATTTCAGACAGCTGTCTGAATATATTAGTACCAGATATCATCTCCTCAGCAAGGAGTGTGAGCTTACCATTGACAACGTGGAACCGAATGTTCTGGCGGTCGTAATATACTGTCGATTTGATCTGCCCCACGGACTCAAAAGTGATCTGTCCAGAAGCGGCCATCCCTCAATTTGACCACCCTGTAACACGACCGTTTGGTTCGATGCACAGATAGTCGGCTTTGCAATCCCCAGTCATGTCGGCAAATCGTACTCCAAGACCGTATTAAATGACACCATATCCTTGTGTATAACGCACGGCACCAGATACTATCCCTTTGTCTGTGAATGCAAATTTCCGAGTTGAAAGGTTCCAATTGTTGAGCCACATTCGTGCAGCTCCAGTAGTTCGGTCAACCGAAAGCAACTAGATTCTATCAGCAAAGGTGTGGCCAAGATTAGCTTCACTCACATCGCACTTTCCATCTCCATTCAGATCTGCGACATGAATTGTATTCCGATCCAAGCCGTGGATGATCACCGATCCGTAGTGGGTCCAGTATGGAGGTGTCTGCGTGTTGATATAGATATCGATTAGACCATTTGGACCAACCCACACGTAGTCATCTGTGCCATCACTATCCATATCGCAGTATGTCGTTCCGTCTCCTTTCAACATTGTCCCACCGGATCCCAAATTCTTGATTATCTGTAGACTGATGGATGAAGATGTAGAGGTCGTAGAGTCTTTCTTGGTCCAAATGTACTGCGTTTAATGATAATGTTCCGAGTCGTCTCCTCATCTGAAGCTCTTAACCTCTTCTGTCTCTCCATCCTCCACCCCCCTCCGTAGAACCACTCCAAAACCAACAACGGGCTGGTTCCCGCCGTCAGGACTGCAAGAGCTAAGAAGGTAAGCCCTGCCCCAACCTTATCGATAATGATCTGAACAACCGCAACACCAACTGCACCTACAGAACAACGCATCAGATTGTTGACTGCAGTTGCAGAAGCCGAAGCACCTGGGTACAAATCAATGACCAATGCACTATTAAGCGAGAATACAGCTGTCGCCGTATAAGCTATAAGGAACTGAAGGACCAGCGGTATCGCGATCTGGTTTAGGTTGAGAGAGAAGCCGTATGCTGCAGTCGAAACGACAAAGATCAAGACGATCCACCAGATATTCCTCAACCTAGATCTCTCGATCGGAAAATCTGCCAACTCTTTCTTTTTCAGCTTCGTATCTTCTGATACATTTCTGGCTGCGCGGTACTGGGTTTCGATAACTTTGTAATCGTGATTCATGAGGTACCCTGTCAGATAGGAGCCGGCAACACAACCAGCGCCGTTGGGTAGGAAGACCAAGCCGATTTGGAGGTCGTTGAGGTGGAAGCGTGATTGAAAGAGGGCGGTTGTGCTGGACGTTACCATGCTCCAGACCGTGTAAATAATGCTACCGAAGAATAGCGTGATGAAGACGTCTTTCTCGAAGAGAAATCTCAAGGGCGCGACGATACTCGAGACAGTGACCTTCTTTCTAGGAATAGGCTCACGATCAAGCAAAGCATCTGATGGAGGAGAGAATCTGTATATGAGGGGACGATGGATGCCGTCTAGGCGCAAGGTGCCGTTGCCAGCGATAGAGCGCAGGGTCTCGGGAAGAAGGAAGATGATCAAGAGAAGGGCGATGGAGCCGAGGATGAAGAGGAACCAAAATATTGAGCGGAACCCGAGGAATTGGGTGAGGATCCCACCGAACACAGGACCGATTGATTGACCCATCATTCGGACTATTGAATCATTAGTGGAAACTCCGCTATGAAGAAGTTGGTCACTTACTGCCGCCAAAGATACCAATAAGTCCTCCCCGTTCGCGCGCCGTTGTAACGTCTCCAATCACTCCCGCACCTAAGTTGTCAGTTCCTGGCTAGGGATACAGAACCGAGATAACTTACCAACTGAAATTGTCGCAGCGCTTCCGGCTGCTTGGATGCCACGAAAGACCATCAATGTTGCAAAGCTATTGCTGAAACCTAACCCAACGTTCGCGAGGAGATACACGACGAACGTGCCTAGTATTTATGTTAACGTCCCACCCCACCATTCCGGCCACCCCCCCATTCCGGCCACCTCGCTTAACCTCACCGCCACTTACACCTACCAACTTAAATAATTATTAACTCCTTTAATTCTTTATCGATTCTTTTGAAATTCAAAATATGAGTTCTTCTTATCATGAAGCTTGAATACACTGAGTTTGACGTTTAGTGTGCTTTAACGGAAATCGCAAATGGCAAGTCCTTGCGAAAGGCCGCGCTTGAGTGGGGTGTTCCAAGGTCGACACTTCAAGATCGCAACAAAACAACTTTACCACACGTAGAGGCCGCTAGTCACTTGCAAAGACTACCTACGGTAATAAAGAATCGATTGACCAATTGGGTGCTTACTCAAGAGGCTCTTGGCCGTGGAGTTACGCATGCCCAAATCAAGGTTTTTAGCCAAAGGCTCCTGGCCCTTCAAGGGGACCACCTACCACTCGGAAAACATTGGATGTTACGGTTTTTGGCTTGTAATCTTATTCTAAAGACCAAGGGGCAAATATACGTCGATTCTGTACGTGTTAATAATGCTTGTTCTGAAGTTATTAGGCCTTGGTTCCAAAAATTGGAGATCCCGGCAATCAGAGCTATTTCAGCTAGCCAACGATGGAATATGGATGAGACAGGTATTATGGAAGGCTACGATCTTAATAGACTTGTTGTAGGGCACGCTGAAAAGCGTAAGGTTCAAGAAAAACAGCCAGGTTCACGTACCTGGACGACAATTATTAAGTGTATCTCTGCAACTGAAGCCTTTACACTACCGACGGTAATTTACAAAGGAAAAGACGTTCAGCAACAGTGGTTTCCGTCTAAACTAGACATATTCGACAATTGGGAGTTTACAGCTATTGAAAACGGGTGGACCAACGATAAGGTGGCTTTGGAGTGGCTGGAGAAGGTGTTTATCCCTCAGACAAAACCACGTGACCGTTCAGCAAGACTTCTTATTCTAGATGGCCATGGGAGTCATGAGACCACGGATTTTCTTTAGAGGTGCCTTGAGCATGATATATATCTTTTATTTTTACCTGCACATACGTCGCACGTCTTACAACCTCTGGATTTGACAATTTTCTCGTCTCTCAAGCGTCTATATCGGAAAGAACTGCAAAAATTGAGTTCCTTAATCGATTCTACACCAATTGGCAAGCGCAACTTCCTTATTTGCTATCAGAAGGCACGTCAAGAAAATATTACTTCATCAAATATCAAATCTGGCTAGAGAACTACTAGATTATGGCCGGTATCTATAGCTAAGCCATTAATGAGCCCATTGCTACTAGAAAACAGCAATCGATCAACAACTACACCTTTCCAAAGCTCTCAGAATATACTAAGACATCATTTAGAGGTTTCTAGCACTTCAATTCAATTTTTTACTTCAAAGGCAAAGAAAGATATGTACTTACAGATACGCACTTTGGCAACTGTGTCACATGACCAACTTCCAACGCAACGTTTGCTTTTCAGGAAGATTGTGAAAGGAATTGATGAAAAGGATTACAAATTAGGGAAGGCAAATATGAGGATTAAAGAATTAGAAGAGAGGTTAGAGCAGTTGAGGCCAAAAAAAAGAAGGAAAGTCCGGACTAGTCCAAATTCCAAGTTTGTCACAACACGTGCTATTCGAGAGGCTCAAATCGCAGCTGGAGATCGTCAAATTGTACCGGTAGAATCAGAAGGAGAAGGAGATTCAGATTCTACAATTTCATGTATAGAAGTTGACGCAATATAGAGTTATTAAGTCTTAAATAGGAAGTGTTGAGATTAAGCGAGGTGGCCGGAATGGGGGGGTGGCCGGAATGGTGGGGTGGGACGTTAATTCAACTCTTGAGAAACCGACTTCGGTAGGATTACTGACCGATAAAAGTGATGCGCCTCCCTTGTGTGTCTGATAGCGGTCCCCAGAATGATGGTGCGAGCCCCTGAACGACCATATATACCGTGATGGTAAGACTGATGAGAGATATGTTTGTCTTAAGATCCTGGTGGATGTGTTAGGAGATTGTGAGGCTAGCAGTTGGTATCAAGACATACTGTAGCAATCTGGCCAAGAGCAGGAAAGTAGATATTGCTTGAAAGTGGCGAGAATAAGCCAGCAAGAGAGACGATATAGACTAGTTGTTTCTTCTTCGCAAGTGTGAAGACGTGGTAGGGCGGTGGTGATAGTTCTTTGTCGAGACTATAGGAACTGCTCGCCGATGATCTGACATCATCTGGCTGAGACGTGCTGTCTTCCAAGTCCTCGCTGTTTTGCTCCGCCATACGTGGTCGACTTCGCTGGTCATTCTCGCAGTTGTTGAAATCGGTGAAGACTAGAATACTTTGCCGGTTCCAGGCCCTCGATGGTCTGACATCATCTGGCTGAGACGTGCTGTCTTCCAAGTCCTCGCTGTTTTGCTCCGCCATACGTGGTCGACTTCGCTGGTCATTCTCGCAGTTGTTGAAATCGGTGAAGACTAGAATACTTTGCCGGTTCCAGGCCCTCGATGGTATGCGGGACTGTCTAGCCATTACCCACCCACCACGGACTTTGCTCCTGATATTTTGAGATCGCGTCTGCTCCTGGCTCCTGGCTATTGGCTCTTGAAAATGCTCGTTGGTCAAAGAAGCTAAGGTCGTAGCATTAGAGTTTGGGGGCTGTCGAAGGTTGGAATCCATGGTTGACGGTGTTGATAAGTCTGAATATTGGCGTCAAAAGATCTGTCAAAAGCTGAATGGATCGATGAAGTAAGGAATTTGAATTATCTGAGTCGCTCAGCGTACTCTGTGGACTTGGAGTTTTTGTGATATAGGATTCAAGGAAGGGGTGACATTAAAAGAAGAATGTTGTTGAAAGTCGCGAAGTGCAAGCGGTACTTTTGAGTTAATTCAGATACACATAAATAGCATATGGAGTATGAAGCAAGAAAGTTGCAAATTGGATTCATAGAATGACTCTCCAGTAAGAGTAAGGCGTGCAGTGGAGATATTCGCCATGCCAAGCCCATTATGTCTTAAGTTCAACGTCTACGACATTTTTGATTTTTGAGTCGCGGATTTGTTGGGTCTCGGATTTCCAATGAACGAAGACGGATGACACCTGACGCTGGCACAAATGTATTTTTACTTGAAGTGAAGATACCTCCCCGTACTCTTGAGACAAACGCATGCTCGGAGAACGCACCGTTCGCTTGGACGTAGTCCGGCTACCTTCTCGCCGAGTAATTCTTGAGCAACAGAATCATAATTCATGATGACTTTAATACTTAGAGACATGTGGCTAAACAAAGTTTTCGGGGTCTGGAGGGGAGTTAAAACAAAACCAGCCGCGTCCCCCTAGCAGTGACATCGCGGTCGTCGTTCTACGGACTGACCAGAGTGACATTGACGCGGAGACGCTGGGACCCGAGCATTAGCTCGCCAAATAGACGAGCCGTTCGGCTCTCTACGCTTCGCACACGTCGATAAAGCTTGACTTGAAACTCGCTTCAGAACGGGATGAATGTCACTAGCGGCGGGAGTTCTTTTTGACTTTTTTTACCCGCTCCAAACAGTCTACAGGTATTGTGAAAGGGCAGCGACATTCTTCAATACTCATGTGCGTTTAATTCCGAACTATACCACGCTCATACCAGCATAAAGCGGGGATTCTGTAGACCGCAGATGTTTCAGCTACGGTAAAAGTATTTCGAGAAGCATACAGCCACGTGACGGGTGTCCAGTGACAAACAACGTTCAAGCCTTCAGAGCGCCCGCCAAGATTTAAGACTTGTTCCGAGACTTCTTATGATACAATCTCCGGTTCTTGGCAGTGACAATTGAGATGATCTCCATTGACTATCATTGGTTGCTAGACGCCGGACAAAGACGACCCAGCACCGAATACTATAGGGGGTTCAGTTCAACATATCCGACTCTTGGTTCAATGAGGAAGACATACGAAGATCATGCTACGGCTGTTTTGTGAACGATTCTCTCCAGACTCGGTACTAACGGTGGAAGGGGTGTTACTCAGCCTTGCCGGGCTCATCACCCTCATAGGGTTACGCCGTAGATCCTATAGCTTGGTTTTCTGGTTACAATTGGTATGTCGCAAGTTTCATATAGAACAACAATCAACACCTACCTTCGAAGCGAGATCAGCTTGGTGATGGCGGCATTGGCTTCGGAGCAGAGTCTTTTGTCAACAACAATGAAGAGTAAACCTCTTCATGACTTGCGTATTGCCCGGCAAGACTCGCGGCCACTAGGCTCCATGGACATGTTTCATGTTCTGTCTGACGGAGCTGTCACATCTTTTGGAAAAGATAGTCGGTCTGGTTTACGAACTCACAAGCTTTCATTGAGTCATGGCGTATCCTTTCGATAAAAGCGCTGCTGGTCCTGACAGAAAGGCTCCAGTTCTTGTCCCGAAAGGTACTACAATAGCTTATAGCGTGTACACTATGCATCGACGTCCCGATCTTTATGGTATGGATGCCGATTGTTTCAACCAGAGCGTTGGGACAAGGACATGCCGCTGAAACTTGATAAAACGAACGCAAGATGGGGTTACTTGCCGTTCAATGGTGGACCTAGAGTCTGTCTTGGAAGTGAGCATCGCCGTCCATTATGCATACACTTGCCGTAGACTAACAGATAGTAGTGGACTTTGCACTTGCCGAAGCAGCGTATACGATCGTTCGTATTCTTCAGAGATTTCCCATCATCAAGCTTCAAGAGGGAGAAGAGGTCGAGCTTATTGGCGTAGAGAAGCAGAGATTAACTCTAGTGATATCTATCGCAGACGGTTGTAATATAGAGGTCGGATGATTTGGCATGTGTGTTAATCAAATACCTCGCTCTGGACCGAAGTATGTAGAGTCTTTCACTGACAAAAGATTTTGAAGTGTCTCTGAATCTACAAAAAAAGTATATGAAAAGCTAGATCTATTCATTCGAGCACCATGCTTAGGACCTTAAATTTTCAACGCAACTAATTTACATCCGTTGCGTCTTTTCCCAATAACTCACCTACAAGAATAACGTCTGTCTTGGCGTGGTGGCGGAAAACCCGGTGTGCCGGAAACTTAAATAGATTTCAACACTCAAAGGTCATTGCATAAAAAAACTGGTTGGCAAACCTATATCTACCCCTAAATATAAATGCTTTCTGTTGTAATTGAAATAAATCGAATGTTTATCTGTAAGTTACCTTTGCATTCCTGGCGATGCGGAGGGAGAACTCGACCAAATTATACAGACTGGCACAACAAGGTATCTGCAGGGGCTCCCAAGGGCCTATGCGTATTTCAAGCAGCTAATCGAGCAGCTAATGGAACGACTTATGACCGCACGGTTTCACAACTTGCCAATTCTACTATTGCGACCTACAAGCATCGGACCTGCTATTGCTCAGCCCTACGAAATGTATGGCCCACAGGGATCTTGCCCTATCTCCACACTGTATGCCCGCTTGATGCAGCCAGCAGGAGAAAAGAGTGTCTGGTATTCAGCCCACTCGAATTAACGACACGCATCCTTCCTACCAATCAAAAACGGATCATAGTCATCGCTCAAACCCTTTCTTTCCCTCCTAGCCCTCTCCCTCTCTGCCAATCTCAAGAACCAAGCTTCCTTCCAAGCTCTTCTCTTGAACTCGAATCTTCCCTTCCAACATCTCCAACCTTGTATATAACCCACAAGTGCATCAATTACCAAGCCTAAGAAAATAATGATACCCCCAATCACAACAACTAGCACAATGCCCAAGACATTAAAGTTCTGATGTGTACCGAGATTGCGCACCATTTGATTGTGACACATGTTCCTGATTGCCTTTACAGACTCGGGGCTCATACGAGTGATGTTCTTGGGAATCATGTTTACTGGGTCCGCAGGTATAGATGTGGGTTCGTCTTCGATAGGGAAGGGACTGATTATATATCCTGTTGTGCCCAAATCAGTTGCTCCAGAGGCGTACTCAACGATCGAATATTGCAGTTTGGCAAGGAGAGTCCTGAACCAGGAGTGAGCTTCTAGGTGCCATTGGTTGACTGGAATGGGTGCTTTTTGATGGCGAGCAGAGACTGTTTGTGCCGCTTCACAAGTTTGATCAGTAGTCACCCTTGTGCAGAAAACTTGTGCTAATAGGGATCATCCAAAGACTGAAAACACTTACCTAGGATAGCGGCACTTCCTCTCCCATAAACACTTGCATCCATTGTCAATTTCATCGTCAAATCCAGCATCCTCGCAGCAGTCAAGAACCTTACGGCATCAGGGTAGATCTTTGCGCATTCATCTATTAAAGGTTCCGACCCTGTCAAGCTCGTACAACGGGCTTCTCCAGAGACTGTACAGAATTGATACTGCTCTGCGCAAGCCAAAGCTGCGACGTGGTAATATGGAACATATTTGCCATCTGCAGCACTAGAATTTGCAACAGAAGTGGCTGGTATCGTGGAAAAAAGGTCATCGTTGTTTGGAGCACTGTAGTACACTGCATTTCCTGTGAGAAAAACAAGGGACACATCTGCGTCTGTGAGATTTAATTCTGCAATAGGCGTCCATCCGCTTGGCGATATTCCAGCGTAAGAAACCACACTTCTATGGTATAATGTCAGTACTCTATTGCTTTTTGATAATGTCAACAGACTTACGCGATGTTGTAATTCTCCACCGTTGTTTGACTTCTGATATTATACTCAAAAGTAGATTTATGAGACGAAGATCTTGGTCCAAGATAGAAGTTGGCCATATTCTCTGTTCCAAGCCCTTCATCAACACCGGGCTCATCTCTATAGTAGTCGCGAAGTCGCAGAGGCGTACAAGTAGACACTTTTCGGAAAGCAACACGATTCGAGACAGATGCACTGATACCCAGCATCTCATATGAGTCAATCAGATCAGTATCGATTTGAATCGTGGCTGATCCATTGCGTAAACAAATACTCTGCGCGAAGGGACAGGTGACATTCGTGTTGAGTCGGGAAGGGATTTCTTTAATGACGAAATTGTTGCATTGTCCAAGTTGAGTCGCGGTACCATAACAAGATTTGGCATATTCAGCTGCTCGAGTGGTGTCTCGTAGTGATTTATAACCACTATCATCGATTTCGATTGCGTTTGTTTGGTTCAATGATGACGATGGCGAGGAAGGAAAGAGGTGATATCCACAGTATGGACTTCGGATCAGAACGAAATCACCAGCGCCACTTGCAACTTGAGACACGAAGATGCTTGAGATTGCAAAGGCAACAAGATTCGCCAGGGCCAGAAGACCAAACGGGATAGATCGTAACCACGATGATCTAGCTTTCGCTTTCCAGGTAAAGCCAAGTCGGAGGAGTTCCCACGACGCAGCAGCAGCTGTTTTGGTGTTCCGGAAGATGGCTTGTCGTTGGGAATGCAAGCCATCAACTTCTTTATCGGGATGATACGTAAGGTGTTGATGGAGAATGAAACTTATAATCTGCCTGAATGAGGTTGCGGCTATCGTGACGTATATTGCAAGGAAGACTAGGAGGAAGCTGCCATTGCGTTGGGGGAGGGTGAGGGTCTTTCCTAGAATGGGACCGTGAGACCAGTCCGTCCAGAACCCTTCGTAGATGTAGGATCTCGGATTCGACATGTTTGTACTGATGTAAGTCTATTAAACGCCCTCTGAATTTTGAGGCCATCTGGTGGTCATATATGCCTTAGCATGACAGAGTCTGGCCCCGCTCAACTTTACATCCACAATCTCGTTGAAAGCCTAGCTAACATTCGCCAAGTGCAATCTCTACCCTCGTAATCAGAAGGAGACATCTTAATTGGTTGAGATTAGGTGGTGTTTATGCACGCTGCGCTCAGATACAAATGAACTTGTGGACAATGTGGTTCTCGAGGAAAAGAATGGCTTCATAGGGACTGTTTAAGCGAAGGCTTGCATGCCAACGCTTGGTGTTTGTGACGAAACTGGACAAGGACTCAGCTGAAATCTGGTTCAGGAAGTGATCTACGATGACGAGCAAGACTAGAAGACTACGATAATCAGCTAAAACTGTCAACAAGGAGGGGCTAGAGAATCTTACGTCGGAGAATCGCTTTCCACAGCCACTGTGCTGGCATTGATAATGCCTCTCGCCAGTTTGAGTTCGGAGATGGACAGTCGAACCACTTGTTTGAATGAAACTCCTCCCACAATCGAGTGCTATGCAAGAGTATGGACGGTCATTGGTGTGGATTCGGTAATGTCTCTGGAGATCAGACTTCTTTTTGAATCTCTAGAGCAAGGCACTGTAAGTATGCTCCATGGATCTCAAACCCCAAGATAGTTACTCACTTTGCTGCTGCAATTCTGCCAGTCACACTGGAACCGTCGTACGTATGGCTCATTCTCCACCAACTCCATGACATCCCTTATGAACTCCTTCATAGTGTTTGGGGGGAAACTTCTAGGACGTGGTGGCAATGATCTCGTGGTGGATCAAGACAAGCCCGGGATGATTGGGCATATCCATCAGTCGAGGTGGTATATGCAATTGGTGTATGCAATAGATGTGGGTAAAAGCAGTGATTTGCTTCTAGGATAGCGAGTGGTGTTCAGCAGAATTTTGTGATTGGACATATAAATTACACAAGAGCTGATGCTCTGCTTGGATTGAATCGACTTAGACGGGATATGCTGAGAGAAGTAAAAGCATCCAGCACAGTGGTCGTGGATGCTGATGCTGAATTCGGACGTCGAATTTTCAGACTTTGGTGAAATCGAAAGGTGAATGTTTGAACGTTACAAGATCTGAAGTATACCTGGTCTGTGGAGTGGTGAAATACCAGGACTCACGATATGCAGACATCAACTTGACCTCAAGTCTCGAGTGACGACCAGTATGGTTGATTGCCGGAAGCTCCTCAAGCGAGCTAGTGGGTTGTCTCCCCTGGCAAAGGGCCGTCCTAGGTGCCAGTGAGCTCAGCTGATCATACATGTGGGCCTTGGTGACGGATGTCATGGATCACCCATGGACCAGGAAGTGTCGGGCATCGTATGCGATAACAAGCTGTTGTTCCGTTTGGTAAAGATAAGCACGTCCTAATAACCTTAATGAGCGACGCAGCGGCTGAAATAGATATATACGTTTTGAACATAAGCTGGCGAAGGGCTGTAACATTGCTGTTTCTTATTTGATGGTTTGTCAGGCTTTAGTGGGGGTCATGGCTTTCCCCAGGGGTCAAGATGCAGGTTCATTACTGTACTGACTGCGACTGGTCTCTTCATTTTCCAACGGGATCAGATACTTGAGTTTCAACCTCAGTTTTTGCGCTTCTATTGCGGGGAGTTCGTACTGCACAATGGCCAATCCTAAGAGCGAGTTGTGGTTGGCCAAATACATTTGGGTCAGACCTTGTACAAACTTCCATGACACTGTAGCCTGCCAGGGGAATCGCAAGCATTTCCTTCCCCGCCAGAGAGGAGCTGCATGCTTCTCAAGGCTGAATGAAACGATCCCTGACGAGGACGAGGATATCCTGGGAAGGATGTCCCATGCGCAATCATAACATCAACAAATATCTAGCGGAGAAATCGTGAGATAACACGCACACTGCTATAGTTAATGCGGTTCGAGATGCGCCGCTGCACTGATGAATAGAACGCGAATTCTCCACATCCATTGAAAGCGTCATCGCACAGACGCATGCACCCTTTCTCCACCGTTCTGCTGGTATATTCTCGGACCTCCGACGCAGGTTATCAGGCCTTCCCCATGCCTAAAGCACTGGAGATCCTCTAGGCAGACCCTCTTTTCCAAGACAGTCGAGCAAAAAATGACCAAAAGGAGAATCGCCCTAACCGGACTTTATCAAAAAATTGGTCGAGCCCCTGTGGAAGCCTTTGATAGGAAAGGTAATATGGGCATGGGCATAATGTGGTTATCTTTAATGATTATCCCATCAGTGACTAGTAAGGGCCAGTGGTCGACATTTCAGGGAACTCCTGTTGTAAGGTTTTGTTCCACTGGGAGAGTTTGCGCCGCCATTCGTGACGACTCAGTGTCTATGCAAAATGCTTAACAAGCGAGTCAGCCACTCCAATTGAGTTTCCAAGCCCGCAGGACTTGAAGTACGAGGTCTCTGCTGATACCATTCATTCTTTCCCTAGGCACTCGCGCTCTTGAACAGTTGGAGTCATCCGTCTACCGAGCATCGCCTCCTTTGAGCTGAGTCTCCAGAATCTAGTGTTTGTTTTCTAGTCACCCATGGCGAAAGGGCAAAATTACGTCTCACCGCTTTGTGCCATGCCATGCCAAAAAACAAAAAAAAAAAAAACGGGAAAAAAAAGCAAAAATCGCAAAATCGAACTGTTTTTGAACGTTCGGCCGAAAGTGGCAGCCATCGTTGGCGCACGTGCCAACATCAACCCGCTTTTCTTCGCCCATTCGGGCGATCAGAAACAAGACAACTCCCGAAATACCCAGACTCGCAGGCAATGGGAATCAGAATGTTTTCGAGTGGAAATCAAAAATATCAAGGTTCAAGTTCCGCCCCGAATTTGCCTTCCCCTCAACACTTTTGCCTGAATAGGACAAATAGAAAAGTACCCATTCGTTTTCCGGTTGAACAGCGCCAAGTTTCTTTCTTTGGAACGCCTTGCACTTCGCAGCGTCTATTTCAAGTTGGAGCAATACAATCACGTCCAGGGATACTTGCAGTAAGCCCATTCCCAAATTCAGATGCCTGTGATCACGTGAAATATTTCAAAGAGATACTTACCTGACTTGGTTAGCCTCCCACGTTCGATCACCAAAAACCCGGACAAGACCATCTGATACCAAGTCCTTCGGTTTCATCTATACCGCTGTATACTTAACAGTGGCTGTAATAATGGCAGGTAGGGTAACCCCTCCTCCACGTCTGGCAGTCCAGTGGCAACGATGTGATTGTGTCGCTGAGGGCAGGAGATGCGAAATAAAGAGAGTGCACAGTGAGAGTGACCCGAATAGTGCTAGCACTTTGATGTCTATTTAAGCTTTAACTTTCTGACAATGGTCGATTCGTCCTCCCTAAAGATTAGACTGACATTTGGTCTTCAATGGCAATACTGCGTCAGACACGACATATGGGGCTGGAGCGGGGACGGCGGTGCTTGACCCCAGCCCCTCACTAGTCGCTCCAGTTTTGAGGCAGGGGCACTCGGGGCATTTCCGACATCAGCGAAAAATGGCCCGGGTCGTCTATGCTCACGCTGTTTTTAAGTGAAACGAGTTTGCAAACGAAAGGTCACTGGTTACTAATCCACGAGAAACTGACCAAAAACATAAAAACTCTCGGAAAAATGAAAAGCCGAAGGCTCCGCGCACCCACTCTCTCCTCGAAGGCACAGAATTGCCTGTCTCATTCACGGCTAACAATGACCCATAAACGACTGGTTGGGTTTCTTTTTCTGCCAATCCTATTTCGTTATGGCCCCAGTCATCCCCATCTTTGATGCTAGATCAACATCCCTTTCTCGTCATGGCAGACCACTCTACTCCCCGAACCTTCCATACATTCCTACCGGCCGTTTAATACTGTATCATTAAGAGTATGGATTTTATTTTGTTGCGGCTGAGGTTTAGGATCCCGATCACCGGCTTTAGCTACAACGGGTTTGAGGTCAGTTTGTGACGGAGAGTTATGGAGGCGAAGTTATAGAAATGCCAGAGAAAAGAGATGATTCTCGTCAACGGAGGACAACGGACGACGGGCGACGAATAGTAAGACAGAGTGAAAGACAATGCGGTGAGATGTGTTGAATAGAGATCAAACTCGCATAGATAGTTGACTTAGAGAAGCGGGTTGATTGTCGCTGTGATCTAGAGAGGTTGTATTTCTTTCCCTCGGTGAGCCGAGTTTCTTGAGTGGTTGTTTTCTGGGGAGGGCGTTTCCAGTAGCTAAAAAGCATGATTGATTTCGGCCGAGCTGATGTTACTCCAGTGATTCTGATGCATTTGTGTGGTTCGGGAGGTTGTTTTTCTTCTGTTGCGCAGTTGATGTAGTACAGAAATTCGGTGCTTCTCTGCTGCTGAGATTTAGAATCTCAACCAACGCCTTTGGCTGTGACGTAATTTGAGGTTGGTTGTGAAGGAGAGTTGTGGAGGAGAAGTTGTAGAGATGTCGGAGTAAGTGAACATGACTTGGCGCCAATTGCATCAGAGGTATCAAATCAACTCCGCAGATCTCCAAACTCCAGTGATAAGGTGTTTGGGCCTTTTGGAATCGTTATAGAATCTGCGACGCGAATCTGGAGTTGTGGTGGAGGTTGACAGTTGTTCATTGTTGTTGTTATTGAGGAAGAAAAGAGACGAGGCTGCAGCGAAAGCTCAGAATGGTGGGGCGCGTGCACATGTTGGACCATTGGTTGTACCTTTTTTCCACCTTCGTTTGAGACAAATCTTGACCACTCATGCCGCTCGGTTGTTGATGGTGCCGCGACAGCCTTGTGGCAGATATCGTTGCCCCTATATGGTTGGGACCCCCGAGCACCTCGACGTCTGGATGTCTATCATTTGTCGCCGTTGTTCAAACACAGCGAGATTATGATGACGAGCCCAATGCCAGAACGGGTCGTGGTTCTGAAGACGGCTGTAGCCGCCATTCGCTAGAGCTAGGTTTATCGCACCAGTTTCTGTTTCCAACCCTCCACGTCCATGGAGACTCAGCGCGTTGAGCCTGTCTCCGTAACTTTCTTGCCAGACTCTTGGGACAGGAAGGGCACACTCGATAGTGCAACGGGAACCTTGGCATGAGGGCGGTGAGCTTTCCTGAGGTCGACACCCCATGGTAGTGAGAAAATCTAATCTCTTGACCTTTACATCGCTCAGCAATACATGAAGATTTACTTTTCTAACCATCCGACCAGTCTCCACAGCCGCCGCATATACAAATACCGATCACGATCACACATGGGCTGAAGCAGGATGGGTAACAATGGAAGGCAATGGACAAAGAGATTCACGGTTTCACCTGGATCCTGGGAGGGGTTGAGGGTTTCCTCACAGGCGCGATCGTGCAATATACTAGTCAACCGGTCTTCCTATGGTGCCGATGATGCTCGAGGCTGTTGTAGACCAATCTTGAATCCCAAACAGAATCTTTCAAGAGGACAGCCCGTCTGAGGAGCAACCAGCTCGCAATGGCCAGGTGGAGAGGGATGAGCTGACAGCCAGGTATATGGAGGAAGTTGATGCCGAGAGAGCAGAAGGTGAAGCTGGCAAAGCTGGGCCCAAAGGAGGCCGGCAACCAACTGTAAAGGAGAGATTCGTCGACCTCCCCTTCCCCACACAGTCAAGCAGACGAACAAGCATACTGGAAAGGCAAGGAAGAGTGGCAAGGGGAATAAACGTGGAAAGGAAAGCAATGTAGGAAGGGGAGTAGTCAGACAGGTGAGCAGTCGAGCCCGGAAGAGGTGCGTGCACAAGCAGAGGATAGATTTGAGTATTGGATGAGGTTGGGGAAGCCACTGTGCAAGTGGTCTCAGCAATACGGGCCCCCTTTCCTGGTCATACTTCCTAACGAGGTGACGCAAACGACGTAGGTTCTTGCTCCAGATAGTGATGGCACTTAATACTGGTTCGCTGATTAATAGTCTCCATGCACTGCGGAAGGGTCACGATCAGGCTATGCCGACTACGTCGACTTCTGTTATCCAGGGTTGAAGGAACAAATTCAGCAATCTGTCAGGTTTCCTTCGAGGTATAGTTGCTAGTGACATTCCAAGCAAACGACCCGTGGTCGAGACAATCCCATCCCACGAGTTGTCAGATTACCCGAAGAGCTGTTCCAGTGCTCTAGTGATCGCAACTCATCCAAAGTTGGTGAACCCTCCTCGAAGGAGCCATTCCAGATGTCGAAAGAAACTATTAACACACCACAGACCGATACGGCCGTCGGGACAACTGACCAGAGGCAATCTAACGATCATGTCCAAGGTACTCCAGAATTAGTTCGGGATACGCAGCCAGACAGTACTCTTGAAAGCCTTCAGTCTTTCTCTCCTAGCACCAAGATCAAAGATGGAAAGTCTATCCAATGGCAGTATAGACCACGGCAAGTCCGCACACCCGTTGATATACCATGAGCAGTCTGATCATCACGAAGAGCTTAGCCAGCAACCCCACGGGCATATAAACAGTGGCTCACCACTCCCGGATATTGATGGGCTTGCACTACCGCAGCCAAGTCTGGATTGGGAAGAACTTGACCCCAAGACTATTATATCCAGGATGATGATTGGGGCGCGCAACCGCCACCATCCTGGGGTGCGATAGAACATCTCGGATCGGAGCAGGTCAGCACCTCCGGTGGGCATGCCGGAACCTGGACACCGCCATGATTCTGTGATCCCTCTATTAATCTATCCTTAATCTACTGCTCCTATTGATGCCTGCGAAGATGACGCCAGTAGCTGGAAGAATACCTTCCGAGTAGAGGCTGTCATGCGCACTCTTTCCTTAAATGATTATGGTTAGTGCACACTACTCTGCTTCTTTGTGTGTTCTACATAGGCTGAAAAGCAAGTCTGATACATGATCAACATCCCGATGTAAGGGATTCTGCAGGTTCTCTATGGAGATGATAAATCTGAGCACGACATAAGGAACAAAACAAGTGGAATATTCCAAAGTTTGTTTTTCAGTCCATATCCTGTATAAATACAACAGCAAATGACACCATCACCAACGCAAAGATCTCTTTGCGGCTTGGCTCTGTGGCGGCTGCAGCATTTGAAGTCGAAGTCGGAGTCGACGTTGAAGCCATTGTTGGCGTCGATGATATCAAAGATAATGATGCCTCCTCGACCCTCTCGCTGATAGGGACAATCGCACATCCATCTCCACTCTCCTCGTAAAGCGATCCGGGACAGGGGCCTTGGAAAATGTTCCCTTTCTGGCCATCTGGCGCTGTGTAGTCTCCAGATACAGCATTGCCTTCATACCCAGTGGCGCCGAACCAGCCTCCCGTCCGCTCGTCGACACAAAAGGGTATCTCGCTGTCGTTGTTCAAACAGACTTGATTGCTTTGGCCTACATTATCTCATTAGTTCTTCATTTTGAAATTAATGTTTGCTAATTTGAATACTGTGTTTAGGAAACAAATACAAGAACTTACATTGTAGAGAATCAGAGGTTTGTCTCTTCTTCAATTTATTTCCCAGGTCATCTACAGCACCGTTTCCCAGACCAAGCCAGTCGGTTCCACTAGAAGATCCTGTCGGTGAGACTTGAAAGGTAGCTTGGAAATTCCCGGAGGCTGTACGGGTCGCGCCGCGAGAGGTAGACCCAACAGTCAGGGTCTGACCTTGCCAGGTAAACGTTCCGATATACTTGGACTGCGGTGATGCCACTTTTTCGTTACAGACTTCGGCGGCCTAAGTGAGTCTTGTCAGAAATGGAAGAGATGGAATATGGTGCTTTAGAAGAGACCAACTGAGAGCGGAATACAGGCTGCGAGGATTGCGAATAAAGAGTATTTGCGGAGAGGCATCCTCATTAAGGACAACTTTGAACTCGTCAAAACTGAAAAATCTTGTCTGCTTCCCTGATGGAGATATTTTGGGGTATCAGGCTCAAGCATATATACACCAGTCAATTCCGCATACTTGCAGAGCCACTCGGCTGAAGAGACATAAGCTATACACAAAAAAAGCTAGTCAGGGCATAAGGCGTTCTGGGCGTGAGCGAACAGTGCAGTCCCACTTGTCTTCGAGCGTAAATATCAGAAGAAAACAAAAGAAATGCCGATAGTCGGCACACTACTCCGCCTGAGTATCTTGGCTACATTCAGCTGCCAAGTCTCGAAACGCTTTGAAGCGAAATTTAGCCATTCAACCACAACCTCATTGGATTATGTCGGAATTCATGTTTCCGAACTTCCGAGATTAGGGTTCATACTTATCCCAAAAGAGATTTGAACAAGACTGAGAAGTTCTTTAGAGCAGATCATTTCAGGCAGCATTTGAAGCACAGTCATGCGGGCGTCAGCGGCAAGTGGTCTAAAATGCCAGAGAATGCATGTATGAAATATGAGCTAGTTTCAGTGCCAATCCGGGCCCAGAAAAGCTGAGCGCCAGCGGAGCGAGAGTTTAAAAAGGACCACTAAGGAGAATCGGGGGGAAGAGCCTCGAACCATATGCTTTGAATTTACGCTAGCTACATGAAATGAAATCCATGCTCTATAGAAACTCAAGGATTAATAATCGAAATCTCAACGTCTACTTGCATGCTAATGAACTCATAACGGCAGTTAATAGGTCACTGCGCTTGATAGACAAACTGTAAATCTGTTTCCGAGTCCTAGGGACCAAGGATTGCCAATTCAAAAATAAGAAAAAAGGCAAAAAAGAGATCTCCTAGTCCTGGTTTGATAGACACATCGACTTCCTTCCATATCACACAACGCTGTACTTGATATTTCACACCCCGATATCGTTCGTACCAAGTTGTTCCGTCAAGAAATGCTCCAGCATCTGAACCTTGGCGTCCAGCGTCTCCTTTTCTCGCTTTTCTCGCCTAGCATGTTGTTGCAATTCCAGAATATGATCCTTAGCGCGCGTGAGAATCACCGCCTTGCTTGGTTGGCTTGTTGTCGAAGATTCTGGGATGACTTTCCAGAGCGCGTTGATGTTGTCTCGGACTCGGTGCCGGTAGCGTTGCTCGACCTGGTTGTGGACCACGCGCACTTCTTCCAACAGGCGGCCGCAGGGGTGAGTGCTATCGTTGTCAGACATTTGTGATCGATTATCTCCTAGGTCACTAGTAGGAGTATATGGCCTTTGGTCCGAATACCTATTAGAGGCGAAGGGCCAAGATCGCGGGGGGTCTATCGTGTTAGGAGATTGCCGAGCTAGTGTATTCATCTCCGGGTCTCTCTTATCGCTTGACTGGCCTGGTGGAAAGGGAAGCAACGAACAATACCCTTCCAGGTATCCGGTATCAGATGAATCCGTGTCAAATGATGCTTGTTGTGAAAACAAGGGATTGATAGTCCAGCGATATTCAGATGTGGCCGACCGGGCCTTTTCAGCAGAAGGCGAATGGAGAGGAAGTTCTGCCACGAGAGAATCCAACGGCTGCATAGTTTGTTGTTGATGGTCAATGGTCTGGGAAAGAAAGGGGTTGTTCCTATCGGTGAAAGTTGCCATATTTTGGTCGCTTAGTGGCTGACATGTCTGGTGGGGAGTGGAGCGAGGGGCTCTATCCATAGAATTATTACTAAGGGGGCGGCTGTACAGCATTTTGCATTCCATGTAGGCTCTGGACGACGTCAGATTTGAACGTGAACATTTACTCTTGAGTAGAAAGTCTGCTGTAATGATTGAGAGTGGGTGTGTGTACCAGGTAGAAATGGTGGTTCTTTTTTTTTTTTTTGTTCTTTCTCTTTTTTTTGGAAAACGCGGGAATCGAACGGCTTATGAACAGTGTGTGGAAGAAGTTCCGAGGTCCTTCAGACGCGGTTACCTACCATAGTCTGGACCTCTGATCTTTCCATCAATATCTTGGGGACTCGGCAATCTGGAGCTGTCTGAATGAAGCTAGTAATGACATTCCCGCATTCCTCAGTACAAATAGCTTCGGGAAATGAAGTTTCCGTGCTAGACGAAATGTTGCCAAGGGTAAGACCTCTCCCTCTGCCTCTGATCACGACTCTCATGCTATTGGATGATACACGATTCCAAGAGACTGCGATATGATTAATGGATTGACAATGCCATACACGGATCTAGCAGTCCTTAGTAGCAGTCCTTAGGATTGCTATGCCGGAATATAAGCTGCGATGTGCAACAAAAGGAAGAAACCGTTGAGGCATCATGTGACAGCGAGTCAATCAGTCACATGTGGCCGCTGGACGAATCAGCATTTCATTAACGTTATCAGCTCGACGTCACCGAGATTGACAGCCTCGTTACCCGGGTATGATTTAGGGGACATAGTCTAGAGGAACTGGATACCAAGTTCTAGAAACCATCACGCATCATTCGAGATTTTAGCTACTATATCAATTTAGAATTCGTAGAACGCGGACTTGGTCCGGAAAGAAACTACGTCGACTGGCTTCGCTGAACAAGCTGGCCTGCGGCACCCCTCAAACCCAGAAGGAGACGAGATATTAGGAGTAGCAGGCCAAAAAAGAATTTATAATTATTTTACAAAGGAGACGCAACTGGCGAGGAACTCCGACCTCGACATTTGCTAAGCAGGTGTACTAGAAACTTGAGCAGCTTTCGTCATGAAATATATTTTACTGCAACATACATGATGACAGTCTCTTCTTTGGTCAAATTTCCTTTCATCGTCATAACTTCCGTCCAAATTCTTGACTTTATTGAGCACTGTCAAATATGATTATTACTCTTTTCAAACCCAACAATGCTTTAGCTCTTGGTAGGCTTTCGTGTTCCAACGTAAGGTGCAAAACCGCAGACTCCGAATTTAACGATTTGAATATCTGCTGGCATATCATGCCCTTCCATCATTTGTACTACCCGGAATTACTGCAAGTTGCAACTTATCAAACTTTGTGATCATGATTATCCTATCGCCCAATAACCTCCAACACAATCAGAGCAGTTAAATTTCTCGATTTACCCAAAGACATCCTATCTTTTTTTTGAAATGGAGGCTTTCTAGATCGGATATGTAGTCTCACAAAAGTATTATGAACAACGCGAGGTCACAAGACCTATCCGTAAAAATTGTACAGATTGTGCATTTCAGACCTGTTCTCGGTCATGATAGAAAAAGTATCGTTTCAGTGGCTCGCAGTCCAGATCACCTTCCCCGGAATATGACCCGTCAACCTATGAGCGTTATCGACGCTCTCACCCATGGCTATGATGTTCTCCACGGGACCACCAAAGTTCACCACTGCACTCTGATACACATTTGTCCCCAATTTGATCTGCGCAATCGGACCTGTGCAATCCAGCGTCCACTTGGCCATAGTGTAAATGTAGGGCTCCATTCTCCTCTGCTTGCCGGTCTCCGCCGTGTCCGAATCGTTGATCGAGATACAGTCCATCCAGAACCAAGCGGACCATCCAGCCGTGAGACCATGTATAATCGCAGCGTTATCAAAGACGTTTCTCAATGCTCTGGCAGCGCTCAGCGGAATGAGAATTGGGTGTCCGTTGATGATGATCTCCTCTGTCGCGCCTGAAAGATCCCGGTTGTATCTGATTACGAATAGAGCCGTGGTCATTCCGATATCTTGTGTTTGGTGAAGCTCAATCTGGATTGGTTCCCCGGCACTTCGAACTCTGCTTCCCCATGGTGTGAAGATACGTGTTACTGTAGGTCCGTCGGAAAGTGGCTCGTAGATGGGCCGGACCTTCATTTTGCTTTTGCAGCATCCCATTTTATGTCGTCCTAGTTTTGGCGCCTGAGTGACAGAAGAGCTGAGACCAGTGAATGACGCCTACTGTAGGTTTCGAAGGCGTGCAATAATTTAAGCTGGTAATGATATAAAGCTGTTAAGTAGTGACAGCTAAGATGCCGGACGACGTGTATTTTACATGAGAAATACCATGTGGAAAAGATTCATCGTTTGGCAACCAAGAGCCGTGATGAACTAAACCTTCTTGGCTGCGAGTCAGCCAAGGTACACTATCGATTGCGGCTGAAAACTAGAAAAATTCAGGGTGGAAGCTAATATGAGTGCTTCAAATTGCTTAGCCACATAAACACAAGCCAAGTAAGGCTTTCTCTGACGCTTGCTCGAGGAAGATAGCTATCACGTGTAATTACGGCCTCGCATATAAATAAAAAATATATGAAGGTAAAAAGAGTCGCTTAGAATTTACAACTAGCTAGGAAGAAAGTGTGTATGGAGGGAAGGTGCTAGGAGGTGTCTCGCCTGATCTCGGTTAGGCGGCTACTCGGAACTTGGCGCTATACTAACCATTCAGGAAAAACAAAAGCAATCAAGCAATTTCGAACTTTTTCTACATTATAAATGATATTTTAATACACTTTTGAAATCAGATATGACAGTTTGAATCTTAAATCAACATCTTTTTAAGATCACTTGAGTAGACAATTGAGAGTCGACGTTTAAGAGGTATTGCGAGAATCCAAATACTTTTCTTTTCTTCGGGTTCTGGTTCCTGCGCTAGCCAAGAGTGCCACTGCCTGCACCTCCCCCCCTTCCTCTTCCTGTAGGGATCTGCACACTCCAACGGCTGCCCTGTGCTGAAGCTTGCGAGCCCTGAGCTGAACATCTGATAATCCACAGGATCTACAGTCGCAAACTCTCCCCGCTTGCGCTACCAAGTTCAGCTGAACTTGAGGGTTCCGGAAGACGAACGCTTGAGGAACAGAAGAACCGCATTTTGAGGTTTTCATAACCATCGAATTTGAAATGTTGATTCTACCTTGTCTACAAGTAATTCAACCAGCCGACTGCATTTAAAGTCCCCAAAGAACAGTTCACAACATGTCTGGTCGCAGACTTTGACTTCTCTGCTTGGATATCGGCCGGGCTCGTGGACTTGTCTCTCCTACTCTTGAAAACAAACCCTCTTCTTTGTGAATAATTCAAAGCCTCATGAATTCATCTAATTTTTGATTTTTGGAGCTTTAGCTTTAGGTTTGGAATCGCTACTTGAGCATTTGAGGACTTCCTGGACGACGTATTCCTCCACAAGCGGTGCCTCCGAGCATAATTCCCGTGTTCATATTAAGATCATTTTTTCGCTCTTTCATCCCTAGTGACTTTGGTCCTCTGACGGGTGAGTTTATTGAAAGAACCAATGGAGTCGAACGGAAGATTAAAATTACTACTATATACACATCAGCCGCACCGAGTATCTGTAAACCTATATGTGATGTACGGCTTCGGGTCGACAAGGGCCATCATGGCTAATTATAGCTTGTTGGGATGACAGCCAAGATAGACAAGGCTGTAAGTACTATTATTAGAACCAATTCTTTCTTTAATTCCAGCGGCAATCTCTTCTGGCCTCTGGATCAAACAACCTACTGTCACATTCTCCTTTAATTTCATTACCTCCTATCCTGCTTGTCTTCCATCCAGCAGTGTCGAGATGAATCGGATTGCTTCACTTCTTGTCATATTCACTGGATTCCATCACACGCTAGCCCTTCCAAGCATCGACACACGACAAAGCAGCTGCAAGAGCACTCAATATCTCTGTTCGAGTTCCAACGCTGAGGACTTCTCACTGGAGGGTGGCCCTGCTGATATGCCCGGGTCGGAATCTGGCGGCAGTAGCATATGCAACGAAATTTATGATCCCACGATCTGGCAGCAATGCATCGACAAGTATTTCAGTCCAGACGTGAATTTCCGTCCCCGCCTCTCGATGAAGCGTGGCGAGATTCCAGATTCGTTGTGTTGCGCCACAAGTGATTTGTGTTATACGACCAATGGACTGAGATTCTGCTTCGTAAGTTCGAAACTTGCCCGTCCGCAGATATATGATAACAGAGACGAATCGGGAACATGTTGCTAATAGAATGTTTCCTAGAATCCAGACACCAAAGATATGATTGCGGCCGACGGAAGCTATGGGAACCTTGTCACGGGTGATTTCTACGATCCCCAGGGTAATTATGTCAATATCCAAAGTGGAGAGAGCAGTAGCATCCCACAGACTAGCCGTGTCACCTCTACGGGTACATTGTCTGGCTCGGATTCGAAAGTAGCATCTCAGACAGGAGTCGCTGCTACAGCCACGAGCATGTCAAACTCCAAGCCTGTAACTTCGGACCTTCCTAACATCGCTGTTCGTGCGAATGGCTATTCTGGTTCTGTAGTAGATCTCTGCGGATTAGGACTAGGGTTATTAGTATGGGGGTTCTAAGAATGTATTTGTTTCTTTATTTTCAATATTTTTCGTCAGCGGATTAATATCTTAGACTCCTAGCTTTAGAGCTTTCTAAAGCGCATATGGACGATCTTACCTGGGGTTTTCACATCTAAGTATTTGTTATTTCGAAAGCTAAAACTACGAGTAATGATGATGATGATGATAATGAGGTCTATTCCGCGCGGCTAAGCACAAGAGGCACTAGTACTATTCACCTGAGTTTGACTCCTCGAGTGCTGCTATGGTCTCGCAATGGCTGCCAATGTTCGCTTTGAGTGGGGGTATTTTTTGTTCTAACCTTTGATACTAAAATTCGACGTGGTCTCGTGAATTTGTTAGTAGGAAGTGCACTTAGAGATAAAATCCTCTAAGTGTTTAACATCCTATCTTCAGCGGTTGGAGTAAGACCTGCTAAGCCGCGAGGGCGCGTGGTGGATTAGTTAAGTAAGGAGGGAAGGGCAAAACAAAAAAAGGGCTTGTTCCAACTCTTTGTCGAGTTGACTTTTGCGATAGCATTCTTGATAGTGGTCGATACTGCTCAGATGTCAGGTTTCCAATTCAGCGGGTCGGATGGTGCTTTCCCTCGGAGGCAGTAGGAGGCAACCTTCTGGTCTCCGTTTGCTCTAGCAAGCTTTCCCGTTGCGCGTCCCACAATAGGCAGTCAAAGAGGAAGTATTGAATTGTTTCTCTTAACTGTCCGCAAGCACACCTGATACGATATAGGTACCCGCTGAGCCGTGTCACGCCCAACCACAGCTGTACCAGCACGTTTGCAGCCTTGACGGCGCTGTGTCTGTTTCCTTCAGGTGTTTTCTGACGCCATCATGAAGCGTGTTGCCCATTTGACTGTCTGCTTTTGTTATGTTAGTGACTGTGGATTTGGCGTTAAAGGATGATTTCTGTTGTAACTTAGTCTGCCTATTTCCTGAGCCCTTCGTGCTGCCTTCTTAGCTCCTTTCCGCAGATGAAACTTGTATTGTATCATGTCCCAGATAGAGAGGACGGGATTTTACCACTCCCTAAGTTCTTTGACTGCATCATAGATTCGCATCACGCTGGCCTGACTCCACTGCTGTTTGGGTTGATAATTACCAGTATTCGTGGTTCCTATGAGCTAATCGCATATTCTTGGATGATTTCGACAGTGTCTGTTAGCATATTTTCATGTACCTGGGCTATCTCTTGCAATAATTATGTAAATATTCGCAATACCGTAGTGCTAGTTCTCGAGCGGATTTGTCGTGGGCAGCGTATGAAGGCTAGCCCACAGCTTCGTAGCCTGATCTGCATGTCACTCGCGTATCGTTCTTATCTTGCTTGGGCATTTCTAGGGTGTTCGCTTAACCGGAAGCCCGGACGTGTAGCTTTCAGCTCCGAAGCTGTGCAGCCTTAACTCCTATCCTTTTACTCAAAGCTTGCCGTCCGAGATGATGAATGTGGCTGGAATCAAGACTGGAATGATCACCGAGCACCTTTTACGTTATGTGCCTTGACTATTGGATAATTAGCGATGTTATAGCAATTCTTATCCTAGCTACGAGCGGAGAATCGTCAGAAAGGAGGTTTGCATATCTTCTATTTTGTTATTAAGTTACCTACTTATCATCTTAGAAAGAAGGAAGAAAGAAAACACCTCCTGGCTATCTACGACTATTTCCTACTCGCTTTCTGCTGAACAGCTAGGGAAGACCTTGAATTCCCGAAAAGATATGGTTGCTTTGAAGTCCTTGTATCAGATTTGGCCCTCTTTAATAATCCGTCGCTCGTCGAGGCAGCGGGTAAATTAGTTGTTCTTGTAGGTCGATGAAATGACAACGATCTTAGCTTGTGGGTAGGAGCCTGACCTGGTCTGTGAAGTCCGGAATGAGGATTTACTCGTGGAGGAGAGCGGCCTCGACGCTCCCTGGGATGAAAGGATAGATCTTCGGATCTTTGGAAATCTGTGCGCTGTTGGAATTGCTGACCTGACCGAGGAAATTGCCAGGGCAATTTCCAGGGCAATTTCCTCGGCGGGAGAGATGATTCCGAGCTAGAGAATGGTCTATGTAAGCCAGGCGGAGAGAGATGCGGATGCAGATCTGCTGATCGTCGGATGCCGTAAAGCGTTCCTGGCGAAGTTGGCGGCTCCACGGATAGTTCGAGCTTCGATTCCGATCGCGATCGCGATCGTGATCTGCAACCATCAAGAGACCTTACTGGAGAGGAATCCAAAGTCGAGGATGGCTTTGAAGTCTCCTTCTTTTCCCCGGTACTAGAAGAAATTCTCCCCAAGCCAGGGGTTAGATTTTAGCAAATCTCTTGGCAGTCCCGAAAAGAACATTCGAAATCATCCCCTCTGCTCTCGAAACCGGTTCTGTCTTGTTTTTTGGTTCCATTGGCTGAGGAACAGATCCGGGGCTTAGGTTGTTGACTATAGTGATGCTATTGTTGTAAGGTAGGTACGAAGAGTTTGGTTGCTCGTGGTTGGTTGGTTTCTGCTGAAACAGACCTGGCGAGCTTGAGATGCGATGGTATTTTCGAGGAAAGTGTTGCTTTCCACTGGCAAGGCTGAAAGATCCTTAGCAAGGATGCGCATCACGCCGCCATCTGCACGGGCTGGGCCGAGGCGCTGGCTTTCACACCAAAAAAGCCATCCTCAGCTTCGACGCATCCTCCGGCCACGCATTCCCGCTCATCAAATCCTCCACGTAGGCTTCTCCGACCAGCTCAAACGCATTCGCGGAGCCCTGGCCGCCAACCGGCCGGATTATCATTGGCATCGGAACCCCAGCGAAGAGCGTGACGAGATCCCCCGGCTGGCTGGTTGATGGAACCCACGCAAGCTTCTTGTCGTACGTGAGGGCGAGCACGCGGTCCAGGTCGAGGGCCCAACTACACGGCATTTTGCTTACGAAGAAGATGAGGTCGACGACCATCTGCGCCGGGTCGATGCGGATGCGGGCGGGCGCTTCGATTATGGAGGCTGCTACGGCGCGGTCGGCAGCGGCGCGCACGGCGGACACGTGCTCGTCAAAGGCCGGAGCATCCGCCGGGGGCGTGTCGCCTGGGGGCACCATGGGGATGCAGCCTTGTTGGCAGATGAGAAAGAGGCCTAGGTAGGACTTCCAACTCTCGTAGGTCGCTTGGCCGTCGTCGAAGAGGAAACGCATGCATCTGATATACCAAGGGAAGAGGAGGTTTTCGGCATAAGCAGTAACCTGCTCAGGAAGCAGGAGCCCGAGCCCGAGCCCGAGGCCTTCTTGAGGGTGCTTGGGGAATTGCGAGTTGGGGAGGAAGGAGCGGATTTTGGCGACAGCGATTCCGCGGAGGGGGAGACGGTGCCAGTGTTCATCATCGTAGTTGTCGATGTCAAGCTTCGAGTCACCGCTCGCGGAAAGCCGGATGAAATCTTGTTGAAATAATTTACCGGTGAGAGGATTTTGAAAGGTAATGTCCCCTCCATTGCAAAACTCCATCTTGCGCTCCCACGCAGCAGCGCCTTCGATCGACAAATAACCAAAGTCAGGCGCCCAGGATGGTCGGCTCATTGGCCTCTGACGCCCGGACAGTCCAGCCAAGCATAGGAATTCGTAAGGTTTGTTGGTGAGGGCAGGCCTGCTGGTCAATAAGGCGACCGCGACTCTCGCCCAGAGTCTGGCCAGCGGAATGGTGTAATCGGGCCGCACAGAAAAAGGACCCACGGAATCTTGGTCGACCATCGAAAGAAGCCCATACACCCTATCCCGCGGCTCCGAGTGCTCCAGACTCCGCGTTTCGTACAGAATCCTCCCGAGCGACATAGATCTTGCAGGTGCACCCTGTCCCCATCCCACGATCGTGAACAGCAAAGCCGCGCGCTTGACAACGGTGGGATCGAGCTGCGCCGCCCCGAACCGGTGCCATTCAAAGGCCAGTCTGAGTGTGTCAACGGCGTAGTAGAGATGCTGCAGCGGGATTGCGTGGCAACCATAGTGGAAGAGGGCGTCCTGCGCGAGCACAACTTCCTGTAAAACCCACATGCGGCCAAACCAGGGTCGGACCAACAGCTCGCCGAGACATTCACAGGCAAGACTGGCAAATGATTGAGGCGTAATTGTGACCGTGGCCAACAGTTTGCATTCACAAGGGCATTTGACTTTGAAGCAGCACTGCAGGTCTTCGCGCCAGAGCTGCTGACGCCGCGATGCATCGCGCCGGGGTGAAGAGCTGAGTTGCGGCGCTGCTACTGCTGATTCCGTGTCGTCCAAGTGGTAGCAGAGCAGTCTTCGAATGAGCGAGAGGCGAGGCGCACCGGAATTTTGCAGCGTCTTGCTTGGCGGGGAGCAAAGATCTTCGCTCTCGGTACTCCGTACAACAGCCTCGAGGAACGCATCCCATATCTTCTCTAGTCGTTGCGGATTCACCTCTGCCGAACCGGTGCACGGGAAACGGTTCTCGACAGCGAAGTCGCTGAGAACTTGCACCATCCACAGGGCGAGCACAGGCGCCGCGAGCAGTCCGTCGCGCTGGTCCGCTTCGCCACTCTCGCCAACCCAGATCAACACCCGCCGCGCCATACCGTAGACATCCGCCATCATGGCTACCTGCACGCCTTTCTCCTCATCGTCGCCCTGATTGATGCAAATAGAATCAGCCCAGACCCTGCGCTTGCCATCGCTACGGCGGAACCGGCGCAGTGCCGTGTCAAGGGAGGCGGTAATAGCGAGCGGACCAGAGGGCAAGCTGATCTTTTCGGAGAAGACGCTGGAGCCCCAGACGTAGGATATGGCTTCGTAGTCGGCGGCAGCGTCGAGGGGTACGACGATGAGTTCGCCGGCCAGGTCATCTGTAGACGCGCCGGCCGTAATGTCCAGGACGCGAATGTGGCGGCCAGTCACGGGCACGTCGCGGTATGTGGCCATGGTTTTACCAAACGCTTGAGGAAGCCTGTTGAGTTGTGATTTGTGCGATCAGGTATAGCTGGGCCGTTCTAAGGTTTGATAACCAGATTCGAGCAGCGCCGCCCGCTGCTATGTATCCGTGAATGAATGGAAGCGTACAGATCTGGCGGCGACTACCATAAATCAAATAGCTGAAGAACAAGCGACGTTGTTGTTAAGGTGCTGAAGCCTTGAACTTTATAGCACGGTCTTTTAAAGAGCGAATTGTTGTACAGCTGAGATGCCCAAGCATCCAAGAGGGCTTTGGATTGTAAGGCCAAGAACCAAGAAGGGCGGCATCTTCAGAAATCGCTACTGGATTCTAGATTGCCAAATCAAGTTATTTCTTCGTAAACATAAATACATCATCACCGGAGGTCTCTCTTTGCTCGATTCTCTTTTGAGATAAATACGAACTTTAATCTCGGGAGATCAGAAAAATGTATCCAGCATAATCCAATGAGGTTGTGGTCTGATGACGGAATATCGCTTCAATGCGTCTCATGACTTGGCAGCTGAATGTGGCTGAGATGGCTAGGCGTAATAACATCCGGACTACCGGCATTTTTTTTTTGTTCTGACCTTTATGGTCTCGAAGACAAGTGATACCGGGCTGTTAGCTTACGCCTAGAACCCCTCATGCCCTGGCGAGATCTCCAGGGAAGTGGCTGATACCTCCAGTACTGATGGTGCTTCGATTGCACCATCGTTCGACCTCCTCGGAGGCAGCGTCATGGAGCAGGTCGAGATGAAAGACGAATGCCTCCTTCTTTGCTGTCCCACGGTCCCCAGATTCAGCCTTCAAGACAAGCTGTGGAGTAAGATCCTGCCCTTGCAAATGCGAGAGGCGGGAGCTAATCCACTTATGTACAATTGAGTTCGCAGTGGCGCATATCGAGGAGATCGACTGTTCCTCGGCCCCTTTTAACTGCTTCAGACTACCAGATGACCAAAGAGAGACACAATGGCTGTGACAAGAGCCCAGCGGCGACGCCGGTCCCCATTCGATGACATCGTTGAAGGTAAGGGGCGTGGTATCATTGTTCTTTTGCAGTTCGACACCCTGATCGTCGTCGTCTGATTAGCACTGACGTATTCAAAGTGGCAATCCCGTGGTGGGAAAGAGCTTGACAATCAGGTAACAAGTGATCGTATTCGATTCGTAGAGCCTCCAGCATACAATGAAGACTCTGAATATCCCCTGCATCATCTGCAAAGGTAATTGCAATAATCGTTATTATGTCGTGTTGACGTGAAGTTGACGGAGGTGGGTAGCGAGAGCTCAACTTTTCTGTTGGCAGTCAGTCACGTGAGTGAGCCTTGGATCCTTTCTGGAGTACTCTTCGAGGATTTTGATCAGCTGATAACCCCGGGTACACCTGTTTGACGTTTGTTTAGGGGGCCAGTAGGCCTGAAGCGACTCCTCCCGTTGTAGCTTAGGTCAGCGAAGTGGGAGTTGGATGGTTAAACTCAAACGGTCTGAAGCGCGGGCTTGTGGCTTGGCAACGAAAATAGAATTGGAGCCTAGAGTCTTGTGCGTACTGTAATGTGTCATGTCGTGAGGAATCCCCCAATTTGATTCCGCACAAAATTGGTTTTGTGCTTGGTGCCCATTACGGACACAGCATACACGCACCTGTGCTGAACCTGGCCACTCCGTGGCCCGAATCACCCCGATGGCAACGACGACTCCCCACGACGTGCCGTCAGCAGCGCATTCTGCCACAACTTCTACTCCGATGCAGAAGAGGAGGCGTATAACTCGAGCCTGCGATGAGTGTACGAGAAAAAAAGTCAAATGCGATGGCCTTGCGCCGTGCCAGCATTGTGTCATCTATAGCTACGGTATGAAAGAGGCCTGCGATGCTTTCAGTGATGGCTGTGGGCACCTAATCTCTTCAAAGCTGTCTTGACTGACACCAGTACCAGACTGTACATATAACCGTCGTTCAAATAGAAGGCGAAACCCCATACCCCAGTACATTGAGTCATTGGGGCAACGACTTCAGCGTGCAGAGGCTCTACTTGGAACCGTCTTGCCAAATGTTGATCTGGGTGATCCAAATCTCATCTCTATGATTGAACAGCGATTACCAGCTAACTCGGACTTGATTACGCGAAGTGGAGATGAGCAAGCACTAGTCCTCTCAACTCAGGATACATAACCTACACTCGATGATAGAGAGCACGGGTCAACTTGATCTCGACGACCGCGGGTATTGGAATTTTCATGGAGCATCTTCTGGGGCACTGTTCTTGAGACAGATGCGCAAACAATTGGGGGGTTTGTTGGGTGAAGTTCAAGCCCCTTTCCTATCAAGATCGCCTCGACACACGTGCATGATTACTTTGCTTCACTCGCCAGAAGCAGGCGTGGTTTCTCCTTTTGAGACTGCACTTTCCCCTACGATGGACCTTCCAAGTAGGGAAACAGCACGATCTCTATGCTCTAATTCTTTGGACTACGCTTGTGCTCTTTTGCGATTTGTCCACCATCCAACATTTTATGAGATGCTTGAGAAAATCTACGACATCCCACCAGAGTGTTATGGTGATGATGAAAACCGGTTCCTACCTCTTTTGTACGCCGTACTTGCTCTTGGATGCGTTTTTGCCACCAGCACTTCCGATCCGACCGAGCCGGAACAGCTTACCTATAGAGCTACTACAGACCAAGGGTAAGCATTGTTAGATCCTTGGTACTGATGGAGATCCATCTGTCCTCTTTTGTGGAAATGCTTCTTCTGGAAGCTTCCGCTACAATGCATGCTCATCTACCTTACAGCCAGCTCCATACACGCGACTTTCTAACTTCGTTAACAGGCTGAAATTCTTCCATTCGGCACGGCAAATGATTGAAATTATGGAATGCCGCGATATTACATCCCTGCAGGCAATCCTGTTCATGGTCATGTTTCTCCAATCCTCCACCAATCCGAGTGCATGCCACTCATATCGGAATTGCTCTGAGATCGTCACTGCGAATGGGGTTACATCGCAATCTCACCAGCAACTTTAGTCCTATAGAGCGTGAGACGAGGCGCCGGATTTTCTGGATTGTTCGCAAACTGGACACCTCTGTATCAGCTCTTCTAGGGCTTCCTGAGATCCTGAGCAGTGACGACATCGACCAGGAGCTTCCACTTGAAGTTGACGATGAGTTTATAACGAGGGATGCTGTCCTCCCAATGCCCGCTGGAAAGCTGTCGCTGATCGCGGCTTCGAATGCCCATACCAGGCTGATGCATATCCTGGCAAGAGTCACCAAATATATCTACCCTATTCAGGAGCTGAAGCAATGTGTTCAAGAGACTTGGAAAGGTAGAATCGAGCGTGATCTACAAGAGTGGCTTGGCAGATTGCCGATGGCTTTAAGGCCAGGGGTGGCTGGCCCACCAGAGTTGCTTCGGTAAGTTCAATTATCGTTCCAACTCCTGTTCATTGCCTGCGGCTTCTCTCTTTCTATAGAGGAGTTCATGCACAGTTTTCAAATAGTTTTATAGCCACGTCCTCTACAAATCCACCCTTAAACTAAGGAAGCTCGCCAAAGGTGCGTGATCTTGAGAGTTGGACCACGACTATAGAGCATCGATGCCAGTCTTTCTAATTAGTGCTTCAAAACATCCTTCAAGAACGAAAACTAATGATCTGCCTATAGCGTCCAACAACTTCTCCGAGTGGCTTATGTCCAAGTTCAGATGATGTTGTATCGCCCGCTTCTAGATTGTGTTTCTCAAGATACACACTTGGGCAGCACGCAAGGCTTTGGAAATACTAGTCTCATTCAACAGCTTGATTTCGGTTTGCAGCCCCAATTCGATGCCAATAGCAGCCTTTCGGGTCTTAGTGGCACGATGTTTCCTTTCGAGAATCCATTTGCATAGCCCATACAGCCGTTGACGGAACGTCGATTGCCTATTACAGCATCAAGCGACAGCCTCGGTCCGCTTCTTCTTTCATAGCGATCGTGTGGTTGCGTCAAAGATAGTTGAGCTTTTATTGAATTGAAGGAATGGAGCAAGATATTGAAGCTAGTTGCCGCCCTCTTGTTGATGGTCGAACATAATCCTTTCATGTAAAATGTAGGGAATTCTAAGAGGTAACGCGTGTCTAGTCGTTGGATGGAAGATGCCGTTTTTCGTAGTGTCAACTGTGCACCATCAGCAGAGGCACCCTGGATATCTTATTCTCGTCCAATCCTGAACCATCAAATGCACGCAGACACCAGGAATCAACGCACGGGTGAAGACGATTAAGAATCAAGAGAAAGACGATGCCGCCTGCCGTGATTGCGCATGCTGGGATGATCTATCGGCATGCTTAATCCCGCGATCAAGGCCTGTGGTCTGAGGGGGGTTTCTAGAAGTGTGTCTCGTCCACCCTTGATCTCCTGCCTTGACATTTCGAGGAAATTCAGGGGAAAAAATTCTTAGTCCTTCAAATGGTTGATTGGAAGAATAATCCTGTTACCTTACGAGGGTGGATAGGATTCATCGACAACACCCTTTCGTACCTTGTGCAGCCGTAAATCACATGTCTGAAGACCCCGAATCGTTTTAGAGGGGTTGCAGAGAAAATGTGTTCATGGAAAATTACTTCTGCCTTAACGACATCAATGTTGATCTTCAGGGTGTGTATCGAAGGCTGGACAGTCACAAGGACCTGATGCGGTTTACATGCTCCGTGAGCCGCTCGATCGGCCCCCGCCGCCCTCAGAAGTTAACACCGAAACAAACGACATCAATGAACGACCTGCCATACATCTTGAAGTTGCACAAACGAATCAACGACCTGTCCAACGCTCCTGTCAGGAGCCGGAACGATGACAGGCTCTAGAAGGCTACCAAGCGATTGTATAAAAGAAGCAGCAGAAACAGAGAGATGCGACAATGGAAATCTTGCTGAGAGTGTGCCGCGAGGCAGTCGAGCCCCTCCCAACACTTCCCTCAATGTTAAGTATCTGACACAGGACCTCGATATTTCAAAGTGACCAGCTCTGATTTGGGCTTGAGAGGCATACCCATAATGTCCGACGTGGTTAAGAGATTTCTTGAGCATATAATCAGCAACTGATTGGTGGACGAACTGAGCTTCCCGGTCCCAGTCTTCTCTGCTAGGTTCGCATAGCTCCCAAATCTCCCACGTTTGGAATTCCAGCAAGCTCTGGAAATTTAGTTGAGGTGCGTCTCGAATTGGCCCAAAGTATCGACCCAACTGTCGTGGCTTCTATGTTCAGCGACAGTGGTACAAGCCACGTGCTTTTCGGTAGCAAGCGCCTCCCGAAGCTCTTGCGAAGTCCAGGGTCGCTCAGCAAATAGGAACCACTGGAACGGCTTGTTATTACTTTACTTGCAAATATCTTCGTCTTGTTCGCACAGGTGAATTCCTGCGCTGTCCCTGACCCGGAAGCATACCCTGACTGATCTGCCCAGATACGGCACTCAAGCGAGGAACAACACGACGCCGATCGTGAGTCGGAATGGCTGATGTAAAGCATCAACAAAAAAAGATCGGAATGATCTTTAAAGGTAGCTAGTCATTTAGCTGTTAATCGCACGGTTTGCGAATGATCTCGACCTTTTAAAACTATTCGGAACGGCAGCAATCAAACCAACCTCACATACTTAAGTCGATCTGATAGCCCTCCGTCCTTGTCAAACAATTCTCCATTCATGATGCCATGTATATAAGCTTCTCCAACAAGCTTATAATTCATCTCACTTTCATTAGAAGTGGCACCTTCCCTAGAATCTTCCCGTTCTTGTTCACGAAGCAGAAAAGGAACATTGGCACCCTTCAGGATGTAGACTTTGTCGCCTACTTGCAATGAAGAAGGGCCGAGTCCTAGATAACCCTTCGCTGTAACGAACAGTCTCCGCCTCCCATAAACGTCACCAAAAACGACGGAGAAGGGTGAGCGAGATTCGGCTTCTACAGAGGGAGCGACGGTTGGTTCCGTGATGTTTTGTCGCTGTTCCAGAGATGCGTCAACGTCTATGGTGAAGGTGAGCCCGCCATCAGCTTGTTCAATCCGGACGGGAGAGTATTGTACAGGAGGGTGTAGATTGGTGCTACACATGTAGTCCTGGATTTTAGGCAGTGAAAGAATGGGCGGGAAGTTCTCGCACCTTGCAAGACGGCCAATGGCTGTTAATGTCGGCCGTACAATGTCGAACTCCTCGTGGAACAAAAGTACTTTCTGTCTCAGTTCTGTTCGATGTTGGCGCACCTGCTCATCTATAGGTGAATGTGTTTCAAGATATAAAGGATCGGTGCGAGCGATAGCTGAAGAGATAGATGCATGACGCGAGACCATGACCTCAATACTTCGCTCTACATCTGCGCACAGAATTGCGCACACTAACGTGCTAAATGACTCTGCCATCTCCGAGGGAGCAGGGCTTTCGCTTTTTTCTATGCCATGATCTGCGCAGAGTGTCCGCCAGAGAACTTCCGTTTTACTTTGACCGAGATAGACGCCTTCAGTGTTCATTCGTAGTGCAACTTCAAACCAGCTTGGGTCTAGAACAAATTTGCGTAAACTCCCCCCAATTGGCCTCTCGGCTGCCGTGATAAATACAGTATCGATCTCATAACCAGTAGCTATAAGAGTGAGCCGATCCTCAGGCATAATAGGGCCGGCAGGTGTGGAAATGGTTTTGACTCCTGGGTGAATACTGCTTTTCAGCATCAAGGGGTTTGTTCCTCCTAAGCTAAAGTCGGGTACCCAACTGGGCAGGTCATGATTTCTTATAGAAGAATCCTGAACCCACGATAGGACGCTTAGGTCTCCCAGCCTGTGAATAACCCCTCTCGTTGCACGAGCGTAACAGATTTCCAGAGACTCGGAGTAATCGGGACGAGCCACAATTGGAGCGGTTGGGTGCAGCGATGAGAGAGAAAATAGGGCAAATATCTTATCTCGGGGATCAGTCGCAAGAAACGGAAGTGTTGCCATGATGAGCCCCTGTAGGGAAAATTGTTTGCATGATTGTTCTGGGTCGCGAGACAACGCGTTTCCTTGAAGCCAGTTGAGCTGAGTTAGATGATATTCAACCGAAGTCGCAACATCATCAAGGGGTATATATATTTCCGACGAAACAAAGCCTGCTCTTCCGTAGCAGCTTGTGATCTCGTTAGAAAAGCGAAGTAAGTCCGCCCATCGAATTTCATACTGGCCGCAGTAGATGATGATGTGCTTTGCAAAGACAACTTCTTGAATGACCCAAATTCGACGGAACCATTGACGGGAGACTAGAGCGGCAAGGGCATCCCACTCATTGATAGATATATGAGGTAGCCCTTCGAGCTCGAATGCCAGGGAGTCTCCCGTTCTATATGGAATGATGCTGCTCTGTGAGAGCCGATTCCCCATGGAGACAATTTTGGACAATGTATCCACTGCCGCGAGAGTACTGTCGTCTTCTCTCCCAAGCCATCCGAGGGTATAGCTGGATGCGCTGTATATTCTTCCCATCATTGCGACCTGAGAATTTCGCTCTTCAATATTGGTCTGGTCAATACATATAGCGTCAATCCAGATGCGACTGTCGACTCCATTTTTCTTTGCTCTTTGGATGTCAGCAATAGCATGACGGCTCTCTCCCTTTAGATCGAGGTCATTGAAAGTTTCCACGACATCGGAGTGGCCTCCTTTCAAAGCAAGATCGATTGCAGTCCTTCCTTCGCTGTCCCTGCATTCAGCGTCAGAGCCATATCGAAGAAGGGGCTTAACACAGTCCAAGTGTCCACCATCGGCAGCATAGTGTAATGCAGTCCACCCGCGATCATCCTTGCTCTTGATGTCCGCGCCATAAAGCAGGTGCTCTAGAAGTGTTCTACTGTTCCCGTCCCTAGCACAGGTGTGAAGCCCTGTCCGGCCCTCGAATTGGGGGTAGCTTGTATGCACAAATCGGGCCCACGAGTCCTTGGGTATTTGCACCATTGCTTCGAGCAGATTGTTCCCGATCATAATTTTCCGCCCGTTACATATTGCGACGTGAAGATTCGTTGCCTCGTATTCTGAAGCGACCGAGCGAAAATGTCCTCGAAACAAGGCTCCGTCCGCATGTGGATTCCCCCAGCTGTAAGATAAGCAATGGTACTCAGGGCCGTCAATGAGATCGACAGTTTCAAGTGAGAAATTGAGGAATCCGGACTCATCTATTCCGCGTCTCTGGAGAAGTCGTATCGAGGTTGGCGTTGGGAGTGGCTCATAGGTGAACATCTCAGATATCGGTGTCTTTTCCATGATCAGTGATTCGGGTATGCCTTCAAATTCAGAGTCAGTTTCTACGGAGAATATCTTGAATTTAAACACACCGAGAGTAGGAATAGAGTTCCTAGAGACAAATGATGACTTTTAGATCGTAGGCAGGTATTATTCAGGTATTACTTCAAGAGCTGAAGCCGAGATGGGGCTATGTCGGCACCAGAACCAGGTGAAGAGGATATCGAGGCGATGTGGGAGGGTCTCAACTCTTTACTTCCTTCCGCTCTTGAATGGGACAATGAAATCCTCAATCCGTCTGCTCCAGAAGGAATATACCGACTCTTTTCTAATGAGATGAGCTGCGAGTGCCGCCTAGCCTGGGGAGCCTCTTGGGTCAGAGCCGGAGAGTAGACTGAGTGCAAGAGAAGCGGAGCATGAGAAAGAGCCTATTAAGCATCCAAATGGGCAACCGCTTTGTGAGATATTACGCTTCGCAACATTGGATGGAGTTTCGACGTGATGAGGTTGGCGTTGAGGGGGTAGGGCAAGGATGATGACCTATACCCAACGGTAAGGATACCCGAGGCCCTTGAGTGACAGGTAAGTGAGACAGGCCAACATTACAGCCCATAATTTTGACAGTTTATCACTTTTGAATTATTATCAAACACCTAAAGTAACTGATTAAATGATCAAAAGTATCTTAATCGCAACTTAAATGAGGTTAAAGTGTTTTTGAAACATCAATGACTTTTGTTTCAACTATGTAACTTTAAAAGGCAAGTAGACTGACTATACCTGATCGGGTATATAATATGGCGAGCGGCAGACCGCTAGTACCTTGGCGCAGGTGAGAATCTTGGTATCGTGAAAACATGTGTTGTGCCACCTCACAGGAAGTAGGCATGACTATCTTGTTTTGTAGCACAGTCATCACAACTTTCCTCCTAATCCTCTCGCCCCTCTCAACGTATTCAGTTGTATCTACGAAACGTTCGGTCGGAACTATACACAACTACGAAGTCGAGATAAGATCCAAACAGAACTTCAAGTTGAAGTTCAACATCACAGCAGCGGGAGAGTCAGAGATGAGCACATTCAAGTATCCTCCAATAGAGGATAGTTCAGAGGACATACGGTTGATACACGTAGAGTTCCTAGATGCTGACGATAGCGAAGGCATGGTAGTCAAGTTTTCACTACATAACATCACTCTCGACAACATTCCTCCTGTCTATACCCTCTCCTACCGCTGGTCTGGTCCTCCTATGCGTATAGAATGCGATTCCCAGCCGGTTTGGATCGCTGCCAACTTTGAGTCTCTCCTCCGTCAGATGAGAAGGAAGAAGATCGGACCTTTATGGGCCGATGCGATATCGATGAATTAACAAGACAGCCAGGAGAAGACCTGCCAGGTGAATATAATATTCGACATACATGCAAGAGCAGAGGAGACATTTGTTTGGCTTGGATTGGATGGTGCTGCTGAGGAATTGGAAGGAGTCGAGGCGCTGAGAACGATGGAGACACTGTCAGCAGTTAGTAGGGACTACATCGATCGGGCGATGGAGATGACGACGAGTACGAGTGTGTACCCGAACATACTTCAAGGCCCGTCGATGAACTATGATTAGGAGCAGACTGTTACCAAATTATACTCGGAAGAACGCTTGGGAATACAGAACCTTCTCTCCAACGACTAATTCACTCGCACATGCATAGTACAAGAGTTCTTAATTTCTTCGGGCTTACAATTCTCCTGCGGCGATTCATCTTTACTGGGAGGTCAGATGTGGGAAGCTGTGAAGCTGCTCATGGAATTGAAGGGAGCGAATGCCGGTATGGCTGCAACCTTCTTTGCAACAAGGGCTGTGGTAAGTTCAGGGTAGTACCATTTGCGCATCGTCCAGTCCTGAAGTCAATCTGGCGGACTGTTGATTCCTTTCGAGCTAATAATGCCGGCGGTAATAGTATAGATAGAAGCAAGCCATGTCAGACCCGACCGAGACTGACTGTCGTTCAAGATTATGAGGAAGATTGCGACCGACCCACGAGACAAATTATTTGCTTTCGCTCAGCTGTGAAGCGACTCGAGTAAAACATGATACCATATGATACTATAACCCGTCTGTTCGGCCGCGATTTCCCGTGGCCACCTCGCTTAACTGGCCGCCAAACAACGTTTAGACTATCGATCATCAAAGTACACGGCGACATACTTGACCATAAGTCCCAAGCCCATACCTGGCAATTTCAAACCCTGCTTTATGCCGAAATTCTGACCCATATGTCTAGTCGAGTCGTTCGGCTGAGATCCCCCGTCCCAATTTGTCCCTACTGCGACCTGAAGAATAGGGAAGACGGGCTGATGGGCGAGGGACTCCCACCGATTCCTATCGCCCACGTCCCGGCCCATAACCTTGAAGTATTCCTTGCCGTCCAGCAGGAACTGTATCTCCTCATCTTCCCATTTGCCGTTGGAGCTCTTGCGATCGATGTGTATGGCCCACGTGTGCCAGTCGCCTGCCTCCTAGTCAGCATAAGTTCATATCTGGGATATACCGCACTATTCCTGCTCAGATACTGCTGTACCTCCGTCCCTCCACTAATAACATTGCAAGGTGAAGAGCAGAGGTGACAGAGTCCTGATGCAAACGCAAGAGCCCCGTGAAGATTTGAAACCTACCTCGGTCAAAGTCGGCCTTGTGGCCTTTGCCGCCCAGCATTCTGCCAAAATGGAGAGCAGGAATCGAGAACGGCTTACCCGCTGCGTTCTCAAAAATATCGATTTCGCCGCAGTCCGGCCAGGACGCGTCGCCCCCCTCGCGATATGACTTTCCGAGGAGCCAGAAAGAGGGCCAGACGCCCGATAAGAGGATCTCTGCCGAAGAACTGACTTTGAGTTGCGCCTGGATAATCATGATTCTGTTTTCGGATGCGTGAAAGTCTTTCTTGCAGTGTAGGCGAGCCGACGTCCACTTCTTGCCGTCGTATGCTGCACGAGTAAAAGGAAAAACGTCAGCTATGTTCTGAGCAATACAACTGCGTAAATTGAGGGTCATATGTTCAACCGGCCATGTTGAGCACTCACTGGGACAAATGATAAGCTGATCCCCATCCTGGCAGACCACACTCGTGTCTTTGACAAAGTTTTGAACTTCCTTATTGCCGTGGTTGGGACCTCGTTTCACAACATCCCACCTGTTGTCGTCCGGCATGGAGCCAGAATTTTCCTGGAAGTCACTAGCCCAGTGACGAGTAAATCCTCGGAGATCGGGAGCCATTGTGACGGATGCGATGTCGAGCAATTGTATCGAACTAATAGTGATGTCTGTAGCCTCTACCTTTCCGAACACGGAGATGATGATCGAATGCTTCAATCTGGCCTCCAATTCTTGAGAAAGGAGCAGTCTTCGATCTACTTATAGCCTGACACCTTTCAGCTTCTCTACGTCCTCGAGTATCTGGATCCTTCTTGCTTGATAAGTTGTGAGTCCAATCTGTATCTCGCGAGAAAGTAATGTCTTGGTAAGTAATATCCGTACGGCTTTATAGATTAAATCTAGTCAATGTCCTGGAGGAGCTTCCATCTTGATTGGCGCGGGGGTAGAAAGCGGATCCGCATGGGGGTCCGGAGTGGGCCGATCAGACGAGTCACTCTAGTTATTGGTACATGTAAGCTGCATGGTCACCAGCTACTCCGTATGGCTGTTTGCTGTGCGAAGTAAACTCCCGAGGTGGCCAAGCCGCAGAGAATGGACTATTATCGTATGAGGAAAGAAGGCCGTAAACATACAGTTCACTTCAGCCGTACGGACAACCCGCGGTCGGGCACTCTATTTGGTATATGACCGAAAGATTAAAAGAAGGCAGGGGCAGGTTGCTGATGTCTTGGCCAAGAAAGAGATAGTACTCGTAAGAAGTTAGTAATGCCCAGGTGAGGTATGCAGTAAACAGGTGATAATACCTGAGAGAAAAACCCTGACTTTTTACAAGACCCAATCAACGATGAGGGCTCCGGCATACTGCTTAGAAGAATTGTCTTGGCACAATTGGCATTCAGCCTTTCAACGTTGTCAGCATTGAGTCTCCGGGGTGCGTACTAGATTGGCGTCGGTGGCTTCAGAAAAATGTCAGATTGTGACTGCATCAATCTATGCTGGAGACTTCATCGCTTATGAAGACTACCTTACTATACTGCCACGCCGGGTGAACGGAGTAATCGAAGGTGTTGTGCTGTGACCTTGCCGAGTGATTTCATGTCAGCTGTCGGGACGACCGAAATATATGCAGTATAGACAGCTGAAGCCTTCCTGCGGGTCCAATCCTGGTTATTGTGGACAAGGTCGATACTGGCCCTTCAATTGGCCGAGATCTGGGTCCCACTAACAGCACGTTGGTTGAGTTGCTGCAGATGATACAGACATGCAGTGCGAAAGCGCAAAGAAGGGGCGACTCGTTCGAAGTCGTCTTCCTTGGAGACTCTAGTGCACAACTTCTCATACCGCTGCCATCCTCGATAGAGGGGTTTGCAGGAAAAGGGAAGAGGATGAGTTACTTCGTGATTCATAATCGCGATTCACTTGAACTCAGTGTAATGAGTACGATCGCCGCCCCCTGTGGGAAAATAGAGAAATAAGCTTACGGCTTCCAAGCGAATTTTAGCCGACTTGCGAAGCGAAAGTCCCCGGGGTACGGAAGGGGGTTCCAGGTGGGTCTCGTCCACCCTGGCTAGGCGGTGAGAATCATCGAAGGTTATACTTCGAAGTAGAACCTATGACCTTTGCATAGATAAAATGACTGTCCCTAAGTAATTATTATAGGACAGACATTACCAAAATGCCTTAGACACATGGAACTCCTACTCGTGTACGTTTTAAACCCCTCCTCGAGGAAGGCTACTCTCAAAGAGCTGCCGCACGTAAACTCGGTATTCCTCGCTCTTCGGCGTAATATTTTATCGATAAACCTGATCGACAAGCAAAACCTCCTGGTACGACTCCAAAGATTTCAAGTGAGAAGATTCAAGAGATTATCGAGTGATTTACAGGTCATTATGATTGACGAGTCTCCTCTCTTCGACAAATCCGTGAAGAGTTTAAGTTAGACTACTATGTTAATACCTTACTTATAGCTTTTCAACGCGCTAGCCATCACTACCACTCGCCTGATTGTAAGCCCTTTATATCAAAGGAGGGTAAACTGAAGCGTTATAGCTTTACTGTAGAGGGGTATGCTAGGCAAGTAAATGGCGAATAATAGACTCAATATCTTCGTCATTGGCGCTGAATCCAGCAGCGTGCTGACCTCTGATATGGTTCTTAATCGAAGCTATTTCTAGCTTATCTAGAAAAGGTTTTGAGCCATTGAACTCCCTCCTTCTAAGCTCAGGGTTCTTCCTACGACGCTGAATCTCCCTAATCTTATGTTCTAAATCGAATATCCTTGACGCTTCTGCTGCTGTAATCCATGGGTGGTCTTCCATATACAATAAGCACTTCTCCATACCTCCTTCATTGTAGACTCTCTTATTACGTGGCGCTCGTTAAGGAAGGAGCTCAGGCTGATGCTCAATTGACGGTAGAGGGGTGGATGGCAAGAATGTTGTACGTGCATTGACAGGAGTAGACATGTTGGCAGATTGGAATATCAATAATTGAAGTATAGCGCATCTTTTGGTCTAAAAACCAAGTCAATTGGAGTTGTCTTGGAAGAGAAACATTGAAGTGTTATCACAATTGATCAATTACCTAGACATCACTAAGTCGCGAATTTGAGGCTCTGATTGATTGATTGATTATGTCATACACGGATCCAGCAGTCCGCAGGACTGCTATGCCGGAATGGTCCAGCTTCGGCGCGGTTGCCGAAGTGCGCCTGACCATATTCGGTAGTCGCAACTTCACTTTATCACAATAACGTGACCAGCAACCTCCTCCACTGGACGGTCTGGCTCCTATCTACGACTATTTACATAGGCGTCAAAGGAGTGCTTTGCTTGTTCTTTGAGAGTATATCAGGCTCCTTGGCTACCGCTCCTGATAGCCATCCAGTGTCCTTGTACCTTCAGTCTCCCCCCAGTGTTCCACTTCGTCTCTGCGCGCTGTACAGCAACTCCGAAATTGCCCAAGGAGATGCGTCTGTTCCATAAATCGTATTGCTTTTGTGACTAATTTTGGCTCGTTCAAGATTGCCCTTAGGTCTATTCGTCCTCCCCTGCCAAATTCCCTCCGTCGTAAGTTGCGATATTTCCGGCACCTCATTAGGACGTGGCCCACAGTTTGTCGTCCTTCGCCGCAGTCACATCCCGGGTCATCAAGCCCTGGTACCTTCCTTTTCCATAAGAAGTCCCTTATCCCAATTTTCTCTGTGCGCATCTGGATGAGTATAGCGCTTTGCCACTTCTTTAGGCCGTGGTGTATTCGCAGGACTTTGTGTGTTGGACATGGAGTATGTTTGAATGTGGTTCGTCCCCGCGTCTCCATTTCCCAGTTGTTTCTCCATTCAGCTTTTGTCTGTCTCATGATCCAGGTCTTCAGGGTTGTTTGTGAATAGTATGTCTTTGGTTGCGTGACGTTCGGGGTTCCTAGGCTAGCTCCTAGGTGTTGTCTGGCTGCTGTCTTGGCTGCCCTGTCTGCTGCTTCATTTCCCCAGATGCCCGTGTGGGCTGGGACTCATCTTATCTCGACTGGCGTCCTTCGGACTCTTTGTAGCTTGTCTATCAGCGGTATCGCCTCCGCAACAATGTACGCGCCTGATCTGCCCGTTGGAGTCTGAAATGACCTGATGGCCGCTTGATTGTCCGTAAAAATGACCACCCTGTCTCTCTTGTTCCCTTTCTCTGCATCATCGTCTGCGAATTGAAGAGCCAAGTTGATGCCTTGTAACTCAGCTGCGTATACCGTCGAGGTTTCACTGCTCCCCATGTGCGCCATTTTTGTGCATTGGGTTAAGGGCGATACGGCCGCGGCCCCTATGTTGTCGTCAATGCCACTGCCGTCGGTATAGACGAAAATGCTGTTCGAGGGGTGCTTGAGAAACTCTTTGTGCTGAGTCCTGGCTATTTCTGGGCTCGGTGCGATCCTTAAGTTCGGTCCCTGCCACCATGGTGGTGCAAGGTAGGGTGGGATGACTTCTTGTTCTTCGATCGTCTCGCCTCGGCGCTGATGGAGACGTCTGTAGGTGTGTGCTAGAGGGCTCACGTATGGTGTCTGTCTTCCTCGGCTTCTCGTAGTCCTGAGAAGTCGAAATCCTGCTAGGGCCGGCATCTTTTCTGTTGAGAGGATTCTGCTGACCGTCTGAATTTGAGGCTCTTCGGCGCGGAGTAACCCTCTCCGAACGTCACGTGCAAACGACTAATCACATCCACCAACTACCAGAGGGGAGCGTGCGACCGACGATTACTATCGCCGGCCTAGGGTTTAGGTATAGTTTAACCCTTCTACTTACGTCATCTGCGCTGCAGCCCCCCACTGCTCAAAATCTTCATACCGGCGCAAGACCGCAAACATCTTTCGCCCAAAAACTGTTTGGCACCTTCATCCTAAAGACCCTGAACCATGCAAAACGACTTAGATATACAGATACAGCCGCGTCCTTTCGACGGAGCTGAGGAGCTACCTCCCTGGCCGGCCTATGTCTGCAGGGACGAAGTTTCCCAGAGCATTGAGACTTTGGCAGATGACAATGCCAGCAACATTGCGAACATCGAACCTGTACCTCCCAATGGGGGTTACGGCTGGATTTGCAGCTTCGCCGTATTTCTTGTCAACTCTCATACATGGGGAGTCAACGCGGTATGACACGACAACTCAAGTCTAGAATATTCAGCTGACTGGAGAGAAGTCCTGGGCCGTCATCATGGCTCACTACACACTTAGGTCGGACAAGATAAAGGCAACCAATTTCGAGTTTGCTATTGTTGGGGGCCTCTCTATCTCCCAGGCTCTCGCTATATCACCAATCGTCTCGATCTTTAACAAGCGAATGGGTATGCGGCCCACTATGCTGATAGGCGCCGCTCTGATCTTCCTGTCCCTTCTGACCTCATCCTTTGTTACTCAAGTCTGGCATCTCATCCTATCTCAGGGGATTTGCTTCGGCTGGGGCATGGGCTTCATCTACGTCACTGCCAGTGCGATACTACCATCATGGTTCTCGACTCACCGCAGTCTAGCTGTTGGTCTCGCCACTTCTGGAGCAGGCCTCGGTGGTCTTGTCTACAGTCTGGTAGCCAATGCCGCTATTGAGTCCCTAGGCGTGGAGTGGGCGTATCGTATTATCGCCTGCTGCAGCCTGTGCGCGAACCTCTTAGCATGTGCCCTGCTGAAGGAGTTCAGGGAAGGTGCCACAATGAGCACGAGACAAGACGACAGATGGCGGCAGGACGCTCGTTTCTTTGGCCAGGTCGAGGTAGTGCTCATTTTGTTTTGGGGCTTTGTCACCGAACTTGGCTACATCGCATTGTTATATTCTTTACCCAGCTTCGCGGCCTCCATCAGCCTGACTCCGACACAGGGATCCGTCGCCAATGCATTATTGAACCTGGGTCTGGGACTCGGAAGGCCCCCGCTGGGATGGCTTAGTGACATCATGGGCCGTATCAACATGGCCATGATCATGACGGCGCTCTGTGCCTTATTCTGCTTCTCGCTGTGGATCCCCGCGCAAAGCTTCAGCGTCCTGTTGGCATTCGCATTCTTGGCCGGCGCAACATGCGGCACTTTTTGGTGCACTGTCACTCCCGTGCTCGTGGAAGTGGTTGGCCTGAAGAAGTTCGCGGGAACCTTTAGCGTTGTGCTGGTGGCACTTGTCCTACCAACTACTTTTGCCGAGGTGGTGGCCATGGAGGTGGCAAAGGCATCGCATGGTGCGCAGACTCGGGACTATACAGGAGCACAGGCTTTTGTTGGATTCATGTTCCTGGCCGGAGCCTTGAGTCTGTTGCTACTAAGGTGTTGGAAGGTTTGGCGGGTGGAGCTGGATCAGCAGGACAGAGACGAGCGAGGTCAGGCGGCAAGTTGGGGGTCTAGACAGTGGATGCCCTGGCTGAGGCCTCGATTTGTGTTTGGTTTATGGCGCGTTTAGGACTAAGACGAAAACTTTGGCGAGTCGTGCTATGCAAGGCGCCCCATTGGGGATGGATGTGATTAATGTGATTTGAGGCTGGATCTGGGTCAAAGCTGGATGGGACAAAAAGGGCCTTGTATAATGATCCGTAACGAGGCATGCTGAATTGGCTTGCTGGTGTTGTCTCATTGCTGCCAACTGCTCGCTTATGTTGGGAAGTTGTCTGTGCGCCATGTTCATCTTTGTTGTTGAGTTCGTCTGACGGGAAATGTTTTGATTTTCCTGCGGACGGCAGCACGCTAAGTGGAGTTTGTTATGTAGCAAGGATGCGACACTGTTACTTGTACATTTATTAAGAGACGATTAAATTTAATGCTGCCTAAACTAAAACTCCAATCTAAGGGGACTATTCAATATAAAGGGGGCAGGAGAAAAGGACATGACGTGCAGTTTGTGAGCCTCTTCTACACTCGCACTTGTCGTCATCCATGTCTGGCACCTTCCTGAGAAATAGGAACTGCCGCAGAAAAATACGAATAGTCGGTTGAGAAATATGATACTATCTAGCTGCTCAACCCTCATATAGCAACTGTGGGGACTCCTAAGGAGTCCGCCATCGCCTTGCGCGCTGACCACACGACCATCTGCTCATTCGACAGCATTGATGACAAGAACTACAGAAAAGTAATGAGCGAGGTCAAAAGACTTTTCGATGAAGTGAAAAGAAGTAACAATATGATGGTCCGATCACACTTGGGCCCCGACACCCCTGAACATCCGCACCATCCAAGGCCGCACTCTATGCCACCCAATACCAAGATCCCAGCTTCTGATATTCCAACATACCCTGTCATTCCGAAGAGCGAATCACAAATGGAGCAGAGAAAAAACTCGACAGCAATACCTGCTTATTTCACCATATCCAATCCGATAACTATCAACAACAACTCTACTGGATCAGCACCCTCTACTGAGCCAGCCAAACAAGAGTCCAAAGATGAACCATCTCTTTTTGATAAGGCAAAATCAATGGGAGAGAAAGCTGCCGTCGCAATTGGTATAGTCGGAGGCATAAAAGGGGGTGTTGAATCTTTGAGACCGAGCAAAACGGATACTACAAAAGCTTCCTCTAAGCCCTCTCATCGTCATGCTTCGCAAAAAGAGATAAAAACTCGCCAGCAACCACAAGTATCTTCACCAGCACTACTAAGACCGAGAGCATCGTCGTTACAACCTTCACCTCGACCACGTTCCTGGCACGCTCCAGAATCGAAAAACGTCCTAAAATTATTGCCGCCTAATTCTCAGCGGCCCGTTCATCATCAAGATTTAGGGGCTCTACAGAGATCTCCCAGTCTACAACGACCTTATGGTCAAGAAAGACCTCCAGGCTTACAAAGACCTGGCGCCCCGCAGATATCCAACACTTCTCAATTCCACACACCCTCGCTCGTACCACCACTTCAAATCATAATTGATTCTCCTAATGCCTCAGCAACTATCCGCACGGGCTCTAGATCCAGGTCTAGATCGAGAACCTCCACGCTGACGAGGCATACCAGTACCTTCAGATCTCCTTCGGCTATTCGGCAGGGAAGAGGCAGAAGGGTTTAATCTTCGGTTTCCTAAAATTCTGGATCTTTTTCGAGGTAGTAATCTAAGATATCTGAAGTATTTCATAATCCAGGAATCAGATTCGGTCCTCTTGGAGGACGCTTAGAGCAGAGGATTTCTGGAAAGCTTTGGTACGGGGGTTGTCAGTGGGTCTCGTCCCGCCTTGCCTTCTTCCTTAACACTTGAGGAAACTTGTGGAGAAAATTCTAGAATTCTAGATTGTTGATTGGAAGAATTACCCTACCACCGGACAAGGGGTGACGAGACCTACTGGAAACCCCCTTCCGTACCTTTCGTGCCTTTCCCTCCCAGCTCTGTATTGGCAGGTGACCCACAAATGTAACAGCAAGGATTCTGATTCTGATTGAGTCGCCCCATATTATCTTCTCTACCATGGTCTCCTTTAGTCAGCTTTGACCGGGCGTACTTGTGATAGAACTCCCAGAATGTCTACTCCAACCATTCCTCGATCACCACAGCGCATTGCCTCCAGCGTATAAACGACGGAGCTCTTCATCCAGTGGCCCCAAATACATTGTCCCTCAATCCATTGTCCCTTATTCCATTGTCCCTTATTCCATTGTCCCTTAATCCGTTGTTCCTTAATCCATTGTCCTTAAAACCATTGCCTCTAAATCTGATTCCATTGTCCCGACTCCATTGTCCCTTAAATCATTGGCACTAGATCCATTGCCATTAGCTAAGCGCACTGGAGCCGTCTTCGCTCGTCTTTACACAGCTATTTATATATATCAAGAAACATCAGAGTTCGGCATCTTAGATCAGCTTGTTGATTTCCAGTGTGTGTTGATCCCTGCTTTGGTGGCTGGCCTTGACATGACGGACCGGAGCCCCACTAAAGTTGTCAGTTTCTTAATAACTACACCGGTGCCCGTGAGCTTCTTCTTCTGTTCGTACCCCTCCATCGCCATGGGAGAGAATGCTACCAGCGATTATACTGCAGAGAATCAACTCCAAACGCTTCTTCGAACCTGGATATGTATAACAGAAGTCTTTGTTACTGATGGATATTTTGTAGGCCTACTTAAGGCATTCTCTAATATCGTCAGTGGACAGATCGACTAAGCCCGTGTCAGTGCCATCGCAGTTCCTCCTGTATTATCAATCACCGAAACCGCCTTGTCTGTGGGACTGCGCACTCTTGCGATCTTGTTGTTAATAACTGACCGCCAAACATGTGACGATGCCAGCTCTTTGAGTGTTGTCTATAATGGGGCTAGAACTTACGCTGCTGGCAGCGATGCCCGTTAGAATGCTAATGTATACAGCAAATTGATGAGCAGATCAAATGTGGCCGATAGAGCAGATGCGGTAACAGACGATGGATTTGAAGACGAAACCAACTACTCCGATGTTGATGAGTCGTCCGGAGTTCCACCTTGTCTTGTCTCTGACAGTGCTTGTCTTTCGCAATACCATTGCGGAAGTCCAGCTCAGGCGTACGAAGATACGCCCGCCACCGAGGAGACAACTTCCCAGAGCCTCTCAAGCGTGAAATCCTGCGCCCGTATGCAGATGAACCGTCTGCGAGGTCCTTCGTACCAACTAGAGAGCCAGAGCCTGCTAATGTCGAGATCAACCGTGTCGCACAAAACTACATCCACCGACACTCCCGTTATATTTACTCCACCAGTCTCTATTGCTGGACTAGGCAATAGCAGTCTAGATACAGATCAAAGCGATGATGCACCGAGAAGTGAGCTCCTGCTATCCTCGTCCGTGCATTTAGCTGACTGTGTTGGGCTAAAGAAGCCCGCCCTTCGGTCGATCCACCCCCAACACAGACAGAACAACGGTCTCCACGTCTCGCAGATCCGCTCGCTCTGCTGACCAGTTCTAAGATATCTCCAGACATGTTGTCCAGGATTCCGAGCCCCGAGCTTGCCAACTTGTGGCATTATCTCCGCTCACAGAGGGCATCCCTTCTGGAGGGTCTGGAAAAGGCACCTGCGATCACAGAGCCGCGAGAGACGGCTGCAGATAGGATTAAAAGACTGTTAGCTAGGTATCAAGCGCAGTACGACGTGCTCTCGAGTGATGATTACTTCCCTGATCTCTATCGTCGATTATATCTCGCAAACATACACAATTTGAAAGAGCAGGAGACAAAGAATCGGCAAAGAAGGCAGCGCCCCGAAAGGGATAGGAAGAGGCAGAAAACTGACACCCCTAAAGGAGCCAGAAGATCTCTAAATGATGACTTTGTTGATTTCCTTCTCCCACAGTTGCTACAGAAAGAAGGGGAGACACGGCGAGATGCCAAGCAAAGATTTGAAAACTGGATGCCCCTGGGCCGGACATGCTCAAAACTAGTGAAAGAATTTGGTGCCGGTATCTTCCTCCGACTTCCAGACATACCAGACGAGACGTACGGAGGTACAGCTGGTATCTTTTACCCCCTGATTTTGCCAAGGGGTGCGCCCTTAACCTGAAGGGGTAACAACACCAGATCCACCTCATAAGCTAAATGCGCGTTCTACGCCTTTATACTATATACACTATACAATTCTATAGACTTTACATCGTCACAATAAGTCTGTCTTTACCTGTTATTGAGCCGTTTGTTTTTTATTCTTATCTCGAAGCTCCTTTGCCTCGTCTTATCTCTTAATTACCTCCTTTACCTGCTCCAAAATCGATTAAATCTTCACATACTACACGCGACGAGCGACGGGATATTCGGATTCTTCACGATATAAGCTGGTCCTATAAACAGATTCACGATTACCTTTTATTTTATCTAACTTACGATTAAATCAAATATGCTTATAAATCTTCGTCTCAAGCTACACCGAAGAAGAAGACAGGAAGACGACTGGTCTTTATACAAGCTTAAGTTGAAGATCTCGTCTTCTTTATATGCGCATCGAGTCAAAATCGTCGAATGTCTTTTTGTTGCGAACCCCTTGGCACCAAAGATCAGTTGGCACCAATATGCTGATGGTACCACCAAGTGGATGGTAAGAGTTGGGGCCATTGCTCGTGGGCCCCTTAAGCGAGATTACCACTCCTCTTTAATTTCCGACTCTCTTTTTTTCAAACCCTCTCACAACTCAATTACGCGTTCAAATCGTCTCAAATTCAACA